>Ga0207906_1000005_pt1 | contig 541120 bp, 460 predicted proteins | sample LinPmetageLP37_FD_184050 | JGI IMG/M metagenome (GOLD analysis project Ga0207906, IMG submission 184050) | Marine viral communities from the Pacific Ocean - LP-37 (SPAdes) | ecosystem: Environmental > Aquatic > Marine > Oceanic | place: Pacific Ocean | collected 2010-06-16
GCTGTCGATCGCTGTATTGCTGCTCGTGTGGCGTGCGTGGTCGTGGCGCGCCCGTGGAGTACTTGGCCCATAAAGATTCTTTTAGCCTCGCTGATAAGACCAGACCATTATATCGAGGGATCAGACACCTAGGGCCTGAACGTTATCCGGGTTGTTCGGGGCGTGGGGTCGGTGCCGCGCGGCCGTCCCAAACAACCTGTTCAATACGTGGTGTCTCGAACGCCTCGTCGCTGGCCAGACACGCGGCATAGCCTGGCGCCAGTGCCAGCGCGGCAATCGGCCAGCTGTGGCCGTCGAGCCGGGCGTGGTCGGTGCCCAGCTCGATCTCGCGTATCCGTTTCAGGCCCACCCGGCCGCTGGCTTTGACGGTGGCCTCGCGCGCGCACCAGAAATCGAAGAATCGCGTCGGCTCGTCGGCGACGACGCAGCGCTCCTGGGCGCTCATCAGCCGCGCCATCCTTGATACATCAATTGGCCGTCGGGCCTCGACGTCCAGCCCCACGCAGCGCCCCGTATTGTCATCCGCAATGGCACAGGCGACCAGCGCATCGCTATGCGAAATACTGAATTCGGGTACGCCCTCGATACGCGGCCGGCCCGACGCGGAAAGGCCAATGGCTGCCAACGCGCCAGCCGGCTCGCCTATCGCCTTCAAGGTGTAGGCCAGCAGCCGAATACCTGTACGTGTGCGTGCACGCGCGGCGTCGCTCTGCATTCCGGCCAGGCGTTCGCGATAGGCCGGCGGGTCGTCGGCCGCGGTGTAATTCGCGCTGTACTGCTCCGCTTGCGCGTCCAATATCGTGTAGACTACATACATAACTAAAAGTTGAAATAAAGTTTTTGAAAACATCCGGCCCGACTGACTGCGAGGAGACGTCAGCACGAGGCCTTTGCCCGGGGTAAAAAGCTGATGGAGACCAGCGTATCCGAAGTCCGGCAGGTACAACGCGGTGCCGGCCCGAGCGCGCGCTTTCAGATCGGCCCGGACGATGCCACGCGCCGCATGCTCTGGCGCTGGCACGGCGCGTTTGGCGATATGTATCGCGTTTACGGCGAGCACCAGAACAGCCCGCACTGGGTTGTGCATGATCCGGACATCGTCCAGCAGATTCTGGTGCGAAACAGCGCCAATTATTGCAAGGGCATGGGCCTGGATCGGGTCAGTATCCTGCTGGGCAACGGCATCATGGTCAGCGAAGGCGACTTCTGGGCGCGCCAGCGTCGGCTGATCCAGCCGGCCTTCAGGCCGCGTACGCTTGCCGACTTCAACGCCATGATAGTGGCTGAGAATCGGCGTCTTGCCGATCGCTGGCAGACTGCGGCCGATTGCAGTCAGGTGCTGGAGATCAGCGCCGAGATCAGTGAAGCGACGCTGGTGATCGTGCTCAGATCCATCTTCGGGGCCGACTACGATGATTTGGTCGACGGTGGCGCGCATCCGTTTGCACTGCTTACCGAGCAGCCCGAGCGCAATCTGCGCTTCGCAGCGCGGTTTCATCGTCTGGGCCAGGTTGTCGAGCGCATCATCGATACGCGCCGGGCAGAGCCGCGGGATGATTTCGACTTCCTGGGGTACCTGCTTGCCGCACGCAGCAAGCGCGGTGAATCGATGTCGCGACGCGCGCTCGTCGATGAGGTCATGACGCTGATCGTCGCCGGCCATGAGACCACCGCCAGCGCGCTCGCCTGGGCCTGGTATCTGATCGCCACGCATCCGGAAGTCCGTGCTCGGCTGCAGGCCGGCGTAGACGCCATCGACCCGGCACGCCTGCGCGTCGACGGCGGTCATCGCAACGACGCGCTGGCCTATGTCGATGCCGTCATCAAGGAAACATTGCGCCTGTATCCGCCGGGCTGGCTGCTGTCGCGCCGGGCGATCGGGCCCGATAGTTTCGGCGCGCACGCGATCGAGCCCGGCACCCAGGTGTTCATCAGTCCGTTTGTGCTGCATCGCCACGCTGACTACTGGCGCGAGCCCGAACGCTTCAACCCCGAGCGATTCATGCCTGGCCCCGGCCGTGCACGTGATCCGGGGCATCGCTTTGCGTATATCCCGTTCTCTGCCGGCCCGCGTCACTGTGTAGGCGAGCATCTGGCCATGGTGGAAATGCGGATTCATCTCGTCGAGATGCTGCGACGGTTTACGCCACGTTACGCGGGCCTGCATCCGCCCCAAATGGAATCGCATATCAACCTGCGGCCAAAAGACGGAATCTATTTACAGTTCCTGCCGCGATAAACGAGATCTCTCGACTATGTCTGTCACTACACTCGACCAGGCGCTGGATGCGCAACTCGACGGCCCCGCCGAGATCGGTTTCATCGACGGTGCCAACGACGAACGGCGGCTGAGTTTCAAGCTCCTGGAGCGGGCCGCGATGCGCCTGCTGGCCGTGCTCCAGGACCGCGGTGCGGCCCAAGGCGAGCCGGTGATCCTGTTCGTTGCCGACAACCTGCGCTTCGTCCAGTTTTTCTGGGCGGCGATCTATGGCGGCATGGTGCCGGTGCCGGTTGCTGCCGGCGCAACCGATGCGAATCTCGAGAAACTGGTGCGTGTCTGGCGTCATCTGGGCGAGCCACGTGTCATCGCCGACCCGAAACATATCGAACGGGTGCGCGCCTGGCTGGAAAGCCACGGCGATGCCGACGCGGGCGAACGCCTGGCGGCCCGCGCACTGGCCGACGAGCCGCCCGCGGTCGAACGCGCGGCGGTGCGCGCCGAGCCCAGGCCTGAAGATACCGCCTTCATCCAGTTCTCGTCCGGCTCGACCGGCGACCCCAAGGGCGTGGTGCTCACGCACGCCAACGTGCTGGCAAATATCCGTGCGATGACGGCGGGTTCGCGCTTCACCGATCACGAAGTTGGCCTGTCGTGGATGCCGCTGACCCACGATATGGGCCTGATCGGTTTTCATCTGACGCTTGTCTACAACGGCTTCGATCATTACCTGATGGCCACCGATGTGTTTGCGCGTCGGCCGCTGTTATGGCTGGAAAAAGCCTCCGAAAAGAATGCGACGCTGCTGTGCTCGCCGAACTTCGGCTATCGGCACACCCTGCGGGCGATCGCAGCCCGGGGCATGCCCGAGATCGATCTGGCGAGCGTGCGCCTGATCTATAACGGCGCCGAGCCGATCGCGGCCGATCTGGTACGCGAATTCCTTTCGGTACTGGCGCCCACCGGCCTGGATGCGAACAGTATGTTCGCGGTCTACGGCCTGGCCGAGGCGAGCCTGGCCGCGACCTTCCCACCGGCCGGATCGGGCCTGCGCAGCCGGCGCGTGGCGCGCGGCGCACTCGGTATCGGCGATAAGGTACGCCTGGACGACAGCGATACGTCGGTGGAACTGGTGTGTCTCGGCAGTCCGGTGGAGGGCACCGAGCTCAGAATTGCCGACCTGGAGGGCCGGCCGCTGGGCAACGATATTGTCGGGCGCGTATGGATTCGCGGAATCAACGTCACCGCCGGCTATCACCACAACACGCCTGCCAACGCGGCGGCGCTGATGGGCGATGGCTGGCTGGATACCGGTGATCTGGGGTTTACCCATGCCAACGAACTCGCCGGTGACACGGTCACTGATCTGCTGATCACCGGCCGGGCGAAGGAAATCATCTTCGTCAACGGCCAGAACCACTACCCTCCGGATCTGGAGGCGATCGTCACCCGCGTCACCGGGACAGAGATGAACAAGGTGGCAGCGGTCGGTGTGCGTGGCGCCAATGCCGATACCGATGAACTGGTGCTGTTCGTGATCTTCCGCGGGCACGTCGTCGATTTTGTGTCGATCGCACGCGAGGTCGCGTTCGCGGTGAACCATCACACCGGCCTTGCGGTAGGGCGGGTGGTGCCGATCAAGCACATGCCCAAGACCACCAGCGGCAAGCTCCAGCGTGCACAGCTTGCACGTGACTATGCCGACGGCGTCTTTGCCGAAACCCTTGGACAGCTGGACGACTTGTTACGGCCCGCCGAGGCCAAATCCGTCGACGTCGCCGGCCGTATGGTCAGCGATCTGAAGGCCATATGCGACGAAGTCGCGCCCGACAAGAAGATCGGGCCCGACGACGATCTGTTCGAGATCGGCCTGTCGTCGCTGGAACTGGCCCAGATCCATGAAGGCATCGAAGCGCGCTGGCCGGACCGGATCGAGGTCACCGATCTGTTCGACTATCCGACCATCAACGATCTGGCCGGTTATCTGGAAAGCGACAAGGCGGCGTAATCTGATGTCTTGCCGGTAGCAACGCCTGTATTGGCAGGTTCAGGCGCCGACTGCCTGGCCGGGCTTGAACACCAACGGCTGCCAGCAGACGATCTGCAACCGTTGACTCAGGCTTGTGGCTGACCGGCTGCCGTCATTCTGCGGGCCACGTCCATGCACAAAAAAAGGGGCGCAGAAAACCGCGCCCCTTGTGCTTTTCAGCGGTTGCCGACCGGGTTCAGCGAGCGGCTGGCGTCACCCGCCATACGCTGTTGCCGACATCGTCTGCCACCAGCAGGGCGCCGTCTTCATCCTGTGTAAGGCCGACCGGCGCGCCGTACAGCTCCGATTCGTCGTCCGAATGAAAGCCGCTCACGACTGTTTGCGGCTCGCCCGAGGGCTTGCCCTGCTCGAACGGCACATAGACCACCTGATAGCCGCTCAGCGGTGAACGATCCCAGCTGCCATGCTCGCTGACGAACGCGCCGCCCTGGTATTTTGCGGGCAGGGCGTTGTCGGTCGAGAACCACAGGCCCAGCGCGGCCACGTGCGAGCCCAGCGCATAATCCGGCTTGATCGCACTCTTGACCAGGTCCGGCCGTGGCGGCTTTACCCGGGTATCCACGTGCTGGCCGTAATAGCTGTACGGCCAGCCGTAGAAGGCGCCTTCCTGGACCGAGGTCATATAGTCGGGCACCAGGTCGGCGCCGATCTCGTCGCGCTCGTTGGCGATCGCCCAGAGCTCGCCGGTCTCTGGCTGCCACTGCAGGCCGGTCGGGTTGCGGATGCCGGATGCATAGATACGGCTGGAGGCGGATGCCACATCCACCTCGAGCACGGCGGCACGCCGGTATTCGACCGCCAGGCCGTTCTCGCCGATGTTGCTGTTCGAGCCGACCCCGACATAGAGCTTGCTGCCGTTTGGGCTGGCCAGCATGGCCTTGGTCCAGTGATGATTGATCGTGCCCGGCAGATCCGCGAACGGTACGCCCTCGGCAGTGATCTCGGTCTCCCCGGTGACATACGGGAACTTGACGATGCCATCGGTGTTGGCGACATAGAGCGAATCGTCGATGAGCTGCACGCCGAAAGGCGAGTTCAGGCCTTCGATGAAGACATGCTTTTCCCACGGGCCCTCGGCGCCGTCGGCATGACGCAGCAGCGTGATTCGATTGCCACCGTGTCCGCCCTTGCCCGAGCGGCCCTTGATGAAGCCGGCGGCCAACTGCTTCGGTGTGGTGACAGCCTCCGTACCGGGGCCATTTGATTCCACCACCAGAATATCGCCGTTGGGGAGCGTATACAGCTGGCGCGGATGCTGCAGATCGCCGGCGATCTTTTCAATCTGAAGGCCGTCGGCCACCTGCGGCGTCTGGCCCTGCTGCCAGCCCACGCCGTCGGGGACCTTCATGGGCGGAAACAGGAAATTCTGAGATTCGGGCAGGGTCGGATCACTGCCGGACTGCTGCTTGGGTGTGAGCGATGCATCTTCGCTGCACCCACCCAGGACAATTACGCAGGCCAGCGCGAGCGCGCTGCGGTGGAGGGTCTTATGCATGAGAAAAATCCTTCGTGCCGGTGTGCTGCACAGCGATAATGAGATGGGCAACGGCCAGAAGAATGACCGTGCAGGCCGACAGCCAGACGCCGGCTGGAACCATCGCGTATACATCGCGGCTGTGCACGAACGCGTTGAAGATTGCGGCGACGATCGCCAGCAGGTTGAGCAGAAAATCCAACCTGTCGGTCATCGTGGCGCTGCGCCGGGAGGTGATCCAGACCTGCATCAGGTTGACCAGACGCGGGACGATCGCAAAGATCAGCCCGATGGCGATAAGCCAGGCCGCACCCTTGCCCCACAGGATGACGGCAGTACGGACATAAATGATATCGAAGACGAGTGCGGCAACAAAGAACCCGAACGGGATCGGATTCAACACACCATAGACGGCATTCGCAACGACCGAGCGTTGCGGTGTAACACGGGAACTCATGGGCTGTTTTCCATAGAAAAATAGAAGATGAAACGCGAATTTGAGCGCATTCCGGAAGGGTAATAAAAGTTGTTACTGCATTATACAGGATTGCCGCCCGACAGCGGGTACACAGGGTGTGCCAGCGGCTCGGCTGATCCGAAAAACGCATGCTGGCCCGACCACCGTTCACCTGGGTTTCTGTCGGGTTATCGCGGCTTGCTGCGTCTGTGTGTGCTCATCTACGAGCCTAATGCAGTCATGGACTCAGCCAGCGCACGCACAAGGCCGAATGGGGCTCGGCGCTGGGCTTCAGCGCCGCCCCGGCCGTGGAGTGACCCCAACGGCGGCATCGGCGGCGGCATCGAGCGCGTTCAAACGCTCGCCAAAGCGCACGGCGCCGGCCTGAATATCGTCGCCGCGGCCCACCGTAACCGGCTCGCCGATGATGATCACCACGCGCGCAAACGGCTTGGGGATGATCAGGCGGTCCCACGAGCCGAGCTGCCAGTAGCGATTGGCCGAGAATGACATTGGCAGGAGCGAGGCGCGGGTCAGCTGTGCGAGCAGCAAGCTGCCGGGCTTGGCCTGATTTGCAGGGCCATGCGGCCCGTCCGGATGCAGGATGGGCGACACGCCACCGCGCATGATCGTATACAGATCCCGTAGTGCGCGGGCACCGGTTCGGTTGGCGGAGCCGCGCACTATGGTCGCGCCCATGCTGGCCAATACGCGTGCGACCAGCTCGCCGTCACGCGAGGGCGACACCAGAAAACCCGGACTCAGGCCGCCACGCTTTTGTCGTCGCAGCAGATAGCCGACGCATACGCTCAGCCGCTGATGCCAGCAGCACAGCAGCAGCGAGCGGTCGGCAGCCACGATCGCATCCAGATGTTCCCGGCCCTCTATGCGCTCGACCCGGCAGCTGGCCAGAAGGGCGCGCGCGATCAGGCGCAGTACGGGCGTAGCCAGACGCATCCAGATGCGCGTTCGCAGGGCCTGTATCTGTGTGCTCTTGTTCGGGTCCGGCGTGCTCACGGCCGTGTCGCGGGGCCGCGAACACGGACGGCGTCGGCAGCCGCATCGAGTGCATCAAGGCGCTGGCTGATCACCGCGGCGATATCCTCGGCCTGCTGCGTGCCCTCCAGCGCGTCGACGTACATCGGCTCGCCGATGGCGATATGGAAACAGGAGAACGGCTTGGGAACATGGGTGGCATCCCAGGATTTCAGTCGCCAGAAGCGGTCGACTGCGGCGCCGATGAGAAACAGCGGAGCCCCGGTACGGCTGGCGAGAATTACAGCACCCGGCTTGAATACACCGGCAGGGCCGCGCGGACCGTCACCATACATCATGGGTGACACGCCTTTCTCGAGAGCCTCGGCCAGCGATTCCAGGGCCTGGCTGCCGGTTCGGCTCGATGAACCCCGAATGGGTGTCACCCCGTGCGCGTGGGCCAGCCGCGACATGATCTCGCCCTCTCGGGATGGGCTGATCAGAAACCCGACGATCATGTTCCAGCGGGTGAGCGAGCGCAGGAACAATCCGCTCGGCACGATGCGCTGATGCCATGCGCAGGGCACAACCGCGGTGCCGGCGGCCAATGCGGTATCCAGGTGCTGCTGACCCTCGACGACCCGAATCCGGCAGGTCAGACGCAACAGCCAGATATAGAATATCGCCGCAAAGGCAACGCCATAGAGCTCGAGTTTCTGGCGCCATTGCGGACGATCACGCTTGCGTGTGCGCTTCTTCCGGCCCGGCTCCGACTGCTGCGCCACGCGATGCTCCTGCGGTGCCGTTACAACGTGCGGATATGGTAAGCGGGTTGCGCGTGAGTTGAAACCGTGCCCGCGCGCTCGCATGCTGCGCGGACAATCCTCGCAAGACAACGCTATGTCCGCCCTGGGACGACTCTACGGACGCGCACCTGCGCTGCTCACCGATCTCTATCAGCTGACCATGGCCTACGCGCACTGGCACAACGCCAGCCACGAGCGCGAAGCCGTATTTCATCTGTTCTTTCGCCAGGCCCCGTTCGACAACGGCTTTGCCATCGCCTGCGGTATCGAGACGGTGATCGAGTACGTCACCGGCCTGCAATTCACCCACGAAGACGTCGCGTACCTGGCCACACTCAAGGACAACGCCGGTAATCCGTTGTTTGACGAAGGCTTTCTGCGCTACCTGCGCGATTTCCGTTTTACCGGCGATATTGATGCCATGGCCGAGGGCACGGCCGTATTCGCGCACCAGCCCATGCTGCGCGTACGCGCGCCGATCCTGCAGGCACAACTGTTGGAGACCGCGCTGCTCAATCTGATGAATTTTCCGACGCTGGTGGCCACCAAGGCCGCGCGGATTGCGCACGCAGCGGGTGGCGACCCGGTGCTGGATTTTGGTCTGCGCAAGGCCCAGGGTATCGACGGCGGCGTGTCAGCCGCGCGCGCGGCCTATATCGGCGGCTGCACGGGCACATCCAACGTGCTCGCCGGACAACTCTTCGGTATTCCCGTATCCGGCACGCACGCGCACGGCTGGGTGATGGCGTTCGACGCCGAACTGGACGCGTTTGATGCCTATGCGGCGGCACTGCCTGATCACTGTATCTTTCTGGTGGATACCTACAACACGCTCGAGGGCGTGGCCAACGCCATCCGTGCCGGTGAGAAGCTGCGCGTGTCGGGCCACGAGATGGCCGGTATCCGGCTCGATTCGGGCGATCTGGCTGAGCTGTCGCGTACCGCGCGGCGCATGCTCGACGACGCCGGATTCGAGAACGCGCGGATCGCGGCCAGTTCCAATCTGGATGAGCACACCATCGCTGATCTCAAGGCGCGCGGCGCGCCGATCGTGCTCTGGGGCGTGGGCACCCGGCTGATCACCGCGCAGCCGGACGCGGCGCTCGACGGCGTCTACAAACTCGCCGCAGTAAAAAACGACGCCGGCCGCTGGTCATACCGGATGAAGCTATCGGACACGCCGGGCAAGCTCACCCGGCCAGGAGTTCAACAAGTGCGGCGGTTCTTCGAGGACGACGCCGGCGGCGCGCCGATCGCTGATCTGCTCTACGACGAGGCGGCCTCCCGTACCGCCTGGTGCGGCACCGAGCAGACCGGCACGCGTGTGTTTGATGCGGATGCACCGCACCGCGATCTGCTGGAGCCGGCCATCCGCGCCGGTCAGCGCGTGGGCGCCGCCCCGGAACTGGCTGCGGTGCGCGAGCATGCGATGGCGCAGTTCCGGTTGTTCAGCGGGCGCGGCGATTATCCCGCGCTTATTGACCGGTATCTGGACGAGTCCACCGCCGACCTGCGCGATTGGCTTGCGCGCCGTCATCAGAGTGCGTCGGGTGCGATGGCCGCGGCCGCAGTCGAGCGCCCGGCATGAGCCGCGCGCTGCTGCTGGTCGATATTCAAAACGATTTTCTGCCCGGCGGTGCGCTGGCCGTTGCCGATGGTGATGCGATCGTGCCCATCGTCAATCGCCTGATGCCGGGCTTCGACTGCGTGGTGGCCAGTCAGGACTGGCATCCCGCTGATCACGGCTCGTTTGCCGTGCACCACCCGGGTTTCGAGGCTTTTCAGATCGGCGAACTGGATGGCCTGGCACAGATCCTGTGGCCGGTGCACTGCGTACAGAACAGCCCCGGCGCCGGTTTTGCCTCGGCGCTGGATATCGCGGCTATCGATCATGTCGTGCGCAAGGGCACGAATGCCCGGATCGACAGCTATTCGGCGTTTTACGACAATAATCACCGTCAGGCCACGGACCTGGCCGATCACCTGCGGACAATCGCTGTGGATTCGCTTTTTATCTGTGGACTGGCTGCCGATGTCTGCGTGAAGTTCACGGTGCTGGACGCGCTCGCCGAAGGCTTCGATACCACGCTGATTGTCGATGCGACCCGCGGCGTAGACATGGTGGCCGGCGATACCGATGCCGCGATTACCGCGATGCGCCAGGCCGGCGCCCACGTGCTCGACAGTGCTGCGTTGCTCGAGAGCGGCTGATCTTCAGACGCCTCGAGCCGGCGTTTGGACGTTCTGACAGCTGTCGATGCTTTTATTGGCGGGTACAGGTTGCTAGATTGCGAAGCTGATCCTTTCCCCGCCGGTGTGCCCGATGAGTGCTCTTCCCCAAGATTTGGCTGTTTCTGCGCGTCTGGCCGACGAGATGCGTACGCCGTTTCCCAATTCGAGCAAGATCCATGTCGAGGGATCGACGCCGGATATCCGTGTGCCCATGCGCGAAGTGGCGCAGTCCAACACGCCGGCCACGTTCGGCGTTGAAAAGAATCCGCCGATCACGATCTATGATTGTTCCGGGCCGTATACCGATCCGGATATCGCGATCGATCTGACCGCCGGCCTGTCCGCGCTGCGCGCACCGTGGATTGAAGCGCGCGGTGACACCGAACGGCTGCACGATTTCTCCTCGGAGTTTGGCCGCGAGCGCCATGCCGACAACGCACTGACCCATCTGCGCTTTCCCGCGCCGCCCAAGCCGCTGCGTGCCAGGGCGGGCAAGAACGTCAGTCAGATGCACTACGCCCGGCAGGGCATCGTGACGCCGGAGATGGAGTTCGTGGCGATCCGCGAGAACGCCAAGATCGATGCGATCATCGATTCGCGCCTGCTGCGCCGGCATCCGGGCGAGAGCTTTGGCGCCAATATTCCCGAGCGTGTCACGCCAGAGTTCGTACGCGACGAGATCGCCGCCGGCCGCGCGATCATCCCCAACAATATCAACCACCCCGAATCGGAGCCGATGATCATCGGTCGTAATTTCCGGGTCAAGATCAATGCCAACATGGGCACGTCGGCGGTCACCAGTTCGATTGCCGAGGAAGTCGAGAAGATGGTCTGGGCCGCGCGCTGGGGCGGCGATACGATCATGGATCTGTCCACCGGCAAGCATATTCACGAAACCCGTGAATGGATCATCCGCAACGCGCCGGTGCCGGTCGGCACGGTGCCGATCTATCAGGCGCTGGAGAAGGTCAACGGCAAGGCCGAGGATCTGACCTGGGAGATGTTCCGCGACACCCTCATCGAGCAGGCCGAGCAGGGCGTGGATTACTTCACCATCCACGCCGGCGTGCGTCTGGCATACGTGCCGATGACCGTCGGTCGGGTTACCGGCATTGTCTCGCGTGGCGGCTCGATCATGGCCAAATGGTGTCTGGCGCATCACCGTGAGTCGTTCCTCTATGATCACTTCGAGGATATCTGCGAGATCATGAAGGCCTACGATGTGGCCTTCTCGCTGGGCGACGGTCTGCGCCCGGGTGCGATCGCCGACGCCAATGACGAAGCCCAGATGGCCGAATTGAAGACGCTGGGCGAGCTGACCCAGGTTGCCTGGAAACACGACGTTCAGGTGATGATCGAAGGCCCCGGCCATGTGCCGATGCAGCGCATCAAGGAGAACATGGACGCCGAGCTGGCCGATTGTCACGAGGCGCCGTTCTATACGCTGGGGCCGTTGACCACCGATATCGCCCCTGGCTACGACCACATCACCTCCGGCATCGGTGCCGCACAGATCGGCTGGTACGGCACCGCCATGCTCTGCTATGTCACGCCCAAGGAGCATCTGGGCCTGCCCAACAAGGACGATGTGCGCGAGGGCATCATCACCTACAAGATCGCTGCCCATGCAGCCGATCTGGCCAAGGGCCATCCCGGCGCACAGATTCGCGACAACGCCCTGTCCAAGGCGCGCTTCGAGTTCCGCTGGGAGGACCAGTTCAATCTCGGGCTCGATCCGCTGAAGGCCCGGGGCTATCACGATGAAACGCTGCCCAAGGATTCGGCCAAGGTCGCGCATTTCTGTTCCATGTGCGGGCCGAAGTTCTGCTCCATGCGGATCAGCCAGGAAGTACGCGAGTTCGCCCACGAACGCGGCATTCATACGGCACAGGATGCGATCAACGCCGGCCTGGAGGAAAAAGCCGAGGAGTTCCGCGAGGGCGGCAGCAAGATCTACCAGTAGGCGCGTGGCTTCAGCCACAGTTCAGCCGGCGGTTGCTAGCGTTAAATCTGTACTTAAAGTATTAATCGACTCTGTATCAAGGACATGCCATGCGTAATATCAACCGCTACATGATTCGTCGTGCCGCACTCTGCGGTGCTGTCGCCGTCGGCCTGGGTGCTTCCAGTGCTGCCATAGCCGATCGTGACGATCTGATCACAACCGCAAGTACGGCGGGCACCACGGCCTATATTGTCGGCAAGAATATCGATGACAACGACTTTGCCCAGGCGCGCGAGTTCTCCGATAGCCAGTCGGCCGCGCTCCGGCGAGAAGCCGCAACCGGCGAGGGCGAGAACATCGACTCGCTGGCCGCGCTTCTGGGCGAGTCGGACAGCGACGCCTTCGGCCAGTGGATGCAGGCGCATTACGCCGATCTGTATGGCCAGGACGTTGACGCCAAAGCTGAGCACAATACAGCGCCGTCGACATCGAATCTCGCCGATCGTATCGTCGCGATGCGCTGATCGCCGCTCGCCCGACCTTCGATGAACTGAACGCCGCACTGGATGCGGCGTTTTTTTGCGCGTCATGAATAGGCCTTAGCGAGCGGCCCTATGATGAGCTAAGCGGCAACGGCCGAGCTGGCGCGTGATGCGCGCGCCGGGGTGTCTGTTGCATTCGATCGACGCCTGTTGTTCGATGACAGCTTGCGAGTGGCGCGATCGGCGCCCGTCGAGCGAGATCGATAATGATGAACAACTCATGAGCACCGCCTATTTCAGCCATGCGGACTGCGGGCTTCACGATATGGGCGGCGGTCACCCGGAATCGCCGGATCGTCTGATCGCCGTGGACAAGGGCATGGGTGTGGTCGGCGTGGACAAGCGCATCGAGCGCCGCGACGCGCCTGCGGCCGATCTGGACGCGATCAAGCGCGTGCACGACGCCCGCTATGTGGATGAACTAGTGGCATTTGCGCCCGGCCAGGGCATGCGTCGTATCGACGGGGATACGGCGATGAACCCGCACAGTCTCGATGCCGCACTGCGCGGTGCGGGCGCGCTGGTGGCCGCAACCGATGCAGTGATGGCCGGTGAGGTTGCCAACGCGTTCTGTGCGGTCCGTCCGCCCGGACACCACGCCGAACACGCGCGCGCCATGGGATTCTGTTTCTTCGATAACGTGGCCGTAGGTGCCGCCCATGCGATCGCTGCACACGGACTGTCGCGTGTGGCGATTCTGGATTTCGATGTGCACCACGGCAACGGCACCGAGGACGTCTTTCGCGGCAATCCCAACGTGCTGTTCTGCTCGAGTTACCAGAACCCGCTGTTTCCGCACACCAGCGACACGAGTGTGCCGGGTTCGCTGATCAAGACGCCGCTGCGCGCGGGCACGGCCGGGAGCGTATTTCGCAAGGCCATCGAGCGTGACTGGCTGCCGGCGCTGGATACGTTTCGCCCGGAGATGATATTTGTCTCGGCCGGATTCGATGCGCACCGCTCCGATCCGCTCGCGGATCTACTGCTCGAAGCCCACGACTATGCCTGGATCACCGATCGTATCGCCGAGGTGGCCGCGATCTATTGTGATGGCCGGATCGTAAGCACGCTGGAAGGCGGCTATGCGCTTGATGCACTTGCCGCCAGTGCGGCCGTGCATATCGACAGCCTGTCGAGAGCGGGCGAGTGAACAGCGCGCCTGCACGTCTTGCGATCGCTGCACTGGTGCTCGGCATGGCCGCCACGCTGGCAACCTCGGTGGCCAGCGCCGCCGCCGAACCGGCGGCGACAGACCGATCCACGCCGCAGGCGAAGATGGACACGGCATCGAATCAAGACGATCCACGCGATTATCTGGCGTTCAGCAACATCTTTACCAGCGACTGCATGATGCACCGCGCAGAGCTGCGCCAGATTGCCAATACACACCCCGACCAGACGATCCGTGTCGTGCTGTGGAACTACACCGGCAAGACCCGCAGCCAGGGCAGCAGCACCAAGATCCTGGCGCCGGACAGCGAACCCGAACCGCTGGGCTGTGACGGCACGGCTGGGCTCAAGCGCCGCTGGGAAATTGAGTCGGCCGAGTTCGTCGATGCGGACTCGCCGTAATCGGCACTGACTTGATGTCGATCGCGCCTTGCCGCGACTGCCGATGGCGTCGACTTAGGGCCTGTTGCCGTTTCGTACGAGACCGCGCCAAGGACTGTTTTGCGGCAAGACGAGGCGTCAGCAAGTGCCGCGTAGTCACTCTACGCAAGCGTGCTGCAACGCTGTATTGCCGCATATCGTTAATTTGTGGGCCCTTGTCCCGAAGGGTTGGGCCTCAAATCGCCTCATGCGGCGTTGCAAGTCTTGATTGTGGCTAGCCACGACCGGCGACTCGCGCCTTGCCTGAGCCGATTTGAGGACGCCAACGCGGCGCTCGTACGAAACGGCAACAGGCCCTAGGCGGTAGCCGTGGTGCCGGCACCGCGATTCGACCAGAACGCCAGTGCCAGGGCCGGCAAGCCGAAGGCCGCGGCGACCAGCCACAGCTGGGTGGCCGACAGCGGCACCGGCCCACCACCGGGCACGGCCACGGCCAGGCCGGCGATGATGAACGCGGCCCGGAGCGGCCACTGCAACAGGCTGTAGCGGCACAGGTTGCCCACGCCCAGCAGGTAGCCCTGCATGGCACCGGCAATCAGCACCACGCCGATCACGGCCTCCACGAACACATAGATGATCTCTACCGGGCTGCCCTGCAGGATCAGTGCTGGATTGAGCACGAACAGGAACGGGATGAAATAGATGATGCTGCCCAGCCGCATCGCCTGAAAACCCGTGGCCATTGGCCGCGCACCGGCTAGCGTGGCCGCCGCGAAGGCGCCCAGTGCGACCGGCGGGGTGATATAGCTGAGCATGCCCCAGTAGAGGATGAACAGATGCACGGCGAGCGCGTTCATGCCGCCGCCGTTGACGAGCGCCGGGGCCAGCGCCACGGCTAGAAAGATATAGGCCGCGGTCACGGTCATGCCGATGCCCAGGATGAAGCTCGTGGCCGCGCCCATGAACAGCAGCACCAGCGTGCTGCCGCCGGCGAGATAGATCAGATCGTTGGCGATCGTGCCCGACAGGCCGGTGACCGACAGCGCGCCCACCAGCAGGCCGACGCCCGCCAGAATCGCGATCAGTTCTGCGAACAGCTTGGCCGCGCCCAGAAAGAAGTCCTTGACCTCTTCCCAGCCCCAGCGCTGGTAGGGCAGGACCTGGTTGATGATCAGCAGCAGGGCGGTCGCATAGAACGGCGCGATCGCTTCCTGACGCAGTACGAACAGCATCCAGATCAGCAGCACGAACACGAAGATGAAGTACCAGCCTTCCTTCATCGTCTGTTTGAGCGACGGCAGTTCGTCCTTGGGCAGACCCTTGAGCTCATGGCGTGCCGCATAGGCATCGATCTGGATGAACAGGCCCATGAAATACAGGATCGACGGCACCGCGGCCGCCATGGCGATATCGCCGTAGGGGATATTCAGGAAGCTGGCCATGATGAACGCGGTTGCGCCCATCACCGGCGGCATGAGCACGCCGCCGGTCGAGGCACAGGCTTCCACGCCGGCCGCATACGACTTGCCGATGCCGACTCGCCGCATCGCCGGAATCGAGAGCACGCCGGTGGTGAGCACGTTGGTGATCACGCTGCCGCTCATCGAGCCCATCAGGCCGCTGGAAAAGATCGAGACCTTGGCCGGCCCGCCGCGGACATGACCGAGCAGGGCGAAGGCCAGATTGATGAAGAACTTGCCGCCGCCTGTCTTCTGCAGGGCCACGCCGAACAGCAGGAAGCCGATCACCAGATTGGCAAACGCCTGCAACGGAATACCCATGATGCTCTCGCGCGACATGGCGTGATAGATCGCGGTCTGCGGCCAGCTCGACGGGAAGCCCTGAATCGGGCCCGGCATCATGTCTGCAAATATCGGATAGATGCTCGCCAGCCCGGCAATAATGGCAATCGGCAGGCCGCCGGCACGCCGGGTGGCTTCGATCACGATCACCCAGAGCACGAAGCTCATGATCATCGCGTTGCGCGGTGCGGCGTATTCCCAGCCGAGATCGATGATATCGGTAGCGTTATAGACAAAGAACCCACAGGTGCCCAGGGCCACCAGATACAGCAGCACGTCGTACCAGGGTGGGCTGGTTCGCTCGGACCGGCCCCAGGCAGGCCACATCACGAACACCAGCGGCAGCATCAGCATGACCACGGTATAGAAGAACTGGCTTTCGACCGTGGTGATGAACGACAGGTAGCCGAGGTTCAGCAGATAGTCGATCGTGATCAACGTCAGCGCAATCGTGGCCAGACGGGGCAACCAGGCCCATGCGCCGCCCAGCGGCCTGATGCCTGACACCTCGACGGCCGGGCCGTCTTTTTCCTTGATCGGATCGTTGGAGATCGGGGCCTGATCGGGCGAGGAAGTCGAGGTCATGGCGTGAACCACTGTGCGGTGAAGATCGAGGCCCGTAGCGCGGGCCTGACGTGCTTGTCGGCCGGACGAACGAATTGCGGCGCATGTCGTTGTATGACACGCGCCGCAAAGTCATCCGTGCAAGATTACTCGAAGATCGGTTCCATGCCCTGTGCCTTGAGGGCATCGGCACGGGCGCTCATCCAGCCCTTCTCGAAATCGGCATTGTCACTTGGCGGGTTGCCGGCGTTGTAATCCTTCCAGGCCTTGGCAAGCGTGTCCTGGCGCTTGACCAGCTTGTCCTGATGGGCCTGCATCTCGTCGGTCCAGACGCCTTTTTCCTTATAGAACTTCACGACTGCATCGTGGAAGGGGATCACCCATTCCATGTTCTGCTTGTCGAGCGCGTAGCCGGCGTTGCCGGGGGCGGCGTCCTTGTACTTGTCGAAGTCCTCGATCAGCACCTTGATCAGGTTATAGGCCGTCTCGTCGTCCAGACGATCGTTGCCGATCAGGATCGGATACGGGTAGGTAGCGCCCGTCCAGGGATTGTCGGTGCCGTAGTCGCCCGCAGCGGCGGTGACCTCATGCGGCTGGAAATAGGGCGCTACCTTGGTCAGGCGCTTCCAGCCCTCGGTGTCGTTCGGATCCAGCGTCGGCCAGACGATGCCACGCGGGCTGGCGGCGAGCTGCTGTGCCGGCGGAGCCACGCTCATGGTGAAGGATGCATCGGCCTGGTTGGCGATGATGCCGTCGAACGACCGGCCATAGCCCGGATAGGTGACTTTCTCCACGTCGTCCCAGGTCAGGCCGCCGAACGCCAGAAACGCCTCGGTGCCCTTGTTGAGGGCATCGTCGCCGCGGATATAGGCGATGCGTTTGCCTTTCAGGTCGGCAGGCGTCTTGACGTCTATATCGCCCGCGACTGCCACGCCGAGCCCGAAGCTGGCCGTGGAGGTTGCGATCACGCGGATCGGCTGTGGACCCCACTGCTTGCCGGCGAACATCATCACGCCCTCGAAGCCGTAGTAGCTGGCGATACCACAGGCACACAGCGGCACACGACCCAGGCGCAGCGGGGTCATGCGCGACACGTCATTCTCGCCCGGCAGGATGCGCACGGACGTGCCGTACTCGTTCTGCAGCAGATTTCCTATCGATACCATCTGCGTATAGCCGGCCGAACCGGTACCGTAGGCGGTCATGGCCAGCGTCCGTGGCAGTTTCACGTCGCTGGCGGCAAATGCTGCTGATGTACTCAGGGCTACGGCGCCGATGGTCAGCGCCTTGAACAGGTGTCGCATGGGATCTCCTCGTGTCGATTCGGCAGGGCCAGCGAATATGATTTCGCTTAGTGGAATTCTATTTTGCTAATTGCCATCAACAGTAGACAGGACTGCTGATCCTGTCAACGCACGCAGTGCTGCGACATTCGGCGTAGTTCCGGTCATCGCCTGCGCGACGTGGGGCTGACTACCTGCGCTTATGATCCGTCTGCCATGACCACCACGCCGATGTTGTCACTGCGTCTTCGGTCGGCGATAATTGCGAATAATTCGCATTAACGTTCCAGCTCGCGATGCTTGTATCCGTCGGATCACAATTGTCGGGCCGGTTCTCTCTTTTCGGAAGATATATGCTCGGCATGATGCAGCTCGGACGCTCCTCTCCATGGCCTATCGCCCTTTCGCGCGCATGGACTCTGGCGTTGTTTTTGTGTGCGTCGGCGTTCACTGCAAGCGCCCAGTCTGGCGATATGCCGAAGCCCTTCGAGAGCGCGGATCGTACGTTGTCGCTGGGCACCATCGATATCAGCGCCGACTCGATTGCGGACGGTGACGCGTTGCCCGGCGCGGACTATGCCGGCGGCCAGATTGCAGCCGGCGGGCGTATCGGCGTACTGGGTGAGCGTGAGGCCATCGACGTGCCGTTCAGCGTGGTGAGCTTTACGTCGGAACTGGTGGAGGATCAGCAGGCCGACACCGTCGCTGATGTGCTGGTCAACGACGCCTCGGTGATCTCGGGACTGGGTTTCGGCAATTATTCCGAGCGCTATACCATCCGCGGGTTCGAGCTGCTCGGCGAGGATCTGGCCTTCGGTGGGTTATACGGCGTCCTGCCGCGCCAGATCGTGGCCACCAACTTTGTCGAGCGGGTGGAGCTGTTCAAGGGCGCCAATGCGTTTGCCAACGGCGTGCCGCCGACCGGCTCCGGCGTAGGTGGCGCGGTCAATCTCGAACCCAAGCGGGCGACGGACGATCCGTTGACCCGTCTTCGGCTGGGTTACGCCGCTGACAGCTACGCCGAGAGTGCAATCGACGCCGGTCGCCGCTTCGGGGCCAACAAGCAGTTCGGTGCCCGCGTCAATCTGGCCTATGGCGACGGCGACACCGCCATCAACAACGAGGAGCGCGAGAATATCTCCACCGCGCTTGCACTGGATTTTCGCGGCGAGCGCAGCCGTGCGTCGCTGGATGCGGGCTATCAGAAACAGGATATCGACGGCGGTCGTTCGATTGTTCGTCTCGGGCCGGACCTGGGCTCTGTGCCGGCGGCCCCCGATGCCGATACCAACTACACCCCGGATTACGCCTTCAGCCGTCTTGAAACGGTCTTCGGCATGCTGCGCGGCGAGTACGATCTCAGCGATGCCTGGACTGTGTATGCCGGCGTCGGTGCCAACGATACCGATGAGCTTGGCGAATATGCCTCGGTCACACTCAATGACGAAAACGGCGATGCCACCGTGGGCCGGCTCGGCGTGCCGTTCGAGGCACAGGCCTTTGCCGGTCAGGGCGGCGTGCGCGGTAATTTCCTTACCGGCCCGATCAGCCATGCCCTGAACCTCGGCTATGCAGGCTTCTACCGCAAGACCAGTACGGCATACACACTGGCCTCACCTACGCCGAACAACACCAATATCTACGATCCGGTCGATCTCGATTCGCCGGCCACGGCCTTTTCAGGCGGCGATCTCGATGACCCCAATGTGCGCAGCCGGACGCGCGCCGACGGCGTATCGGTCTCGGATACGCTGGGCTTTGTCGACGACCGCGTGCTGCTCACGCTGGGCGCCCGCTATCAGGACGTCGAGGTGAACAACTACAGCTACGAGGGCGTGCTCAGCGCCAATAATCCCAGCGACGATCAGATCTCGCCGGTGTACGGACTGGTGGTCAAGCCGTGGGAGCACGTCTCGCTGTACGCCAATCATATCGAGGCGCTGCAGCCGGGCCAGGTGGCACCCAATACGGCGGGTAATTCCGGCGAGACGATCGGTCTGGCCGAATCCAAGCAGAACGAGATTGGCGCTAAATATGTCGGCCGCCGGTTTGGCGCGGGCGTGGCCGCCTTCGAGATCGAGCAGCCCAACGCCCAGCTCGACGCCAATAACGTCTTCGGCTATTCCGGCGAGCAGCGTAACCGCGGGGTCGAGCTGAGCTTCTACGGCGAGGCCGTGGAAGGGCTGAACCTGATCACCAGCGCCACCTGGATCGATAGCGAACTGCGCGGCACGAGTGGCGGCGTCAACGACGGCAACGATGCCATCGGCGTGCCCGAGTATCGGCTGGTCGTCGGCGGCGACTGGAACCTGCCGGGCGCGCCACGCTGGACGGCCGATGGCCGGGTTATCCGTACCGGCTCACAGTACGTCGACGGCGCCAATCAGTTCGAGATCGACGGCTGGACGCGGGTCGATCTGGGCCTGCAGTACCGTATGCCGGCCGGCGATCAGACCGTGGTCTGGCGGGCGCGCGTGGAAAACGTGGCAGACAGCGACTACTGGGCGTCTGCACAGGGCGGCTATCTCACCCAGGGCGATCCGCGTACCTTCAAGCTGTCCGCGACGGTCGACTTCTAGACCCAAGCCCTGCCGATTATCGATATCAGTAGTGAATCAGACGTCGAGCGCGAACGTCTCGGGCAGGCGTACAAGTGTGGCGCCCCAGGACAGGCCCACGCCGAAGCCCACCAGCAGCAATAGACCGCCGGGCTTGATCTGGCCGCTGGCCAGGGCCCGTTTCATGGCAATCGGCACGCTGCAGGACACGGTGTTGCCGATATCCTCCATGCACACCACGAACCGTTCGCGCGGCAGATCCAGCTTCTTGCGGATGCCTTCGAGTACCGTGGCGCTGGCCTGGTGCGGAATCACGGCGTCGACATCGTCCAGCGTAACGCCGGCCTTTTCGCAGAGTTCGGCGACGGCACGCGGGACCTCGCGCAGGGTGAACTCGATCACCGCGCGGCCGTTCATATAGATATTGTGATCGGAGCGCGTGTTGCCGTGACGGTCGGTGTATTCCTCCGACGCCGTCTCGGCCGCGCGGTTGCGCATACCGCTGTTGGGCACGATCAGATCCTGGGCGCCGGAGCCGTCGGTGCCATAGATGAACGGGCCAATCGTGCTGGAGCCGTCGCTGTCGCTCATCAGCGTCGCGGCGGCGGCATCGCCAAACAGCGCGCGTACGCTCTTGTCGCCGGGGTTGACGAACTTGCTGTAGGTATCAGCGGTAACCAGCAGCAGCTTTTTCGCCTGGCCGGTCTCGATGAGTGCCTTGGCCAGCCCCAGCGCATAGATATAGCCCGAACAGCCGAGATTGATATCCAGCGCGCCCACATGCGTACCCAGCCCGAGTCGTTGCTGGACAAGACAGGCTGTGGTCGGCGCCAGATAATCCGGTGTCTGGGTACAGAAGATCAGGTAATCGATACTGGCCGGGTCGGTGCCGGTACGCTCGAGCAGCTTGCGGGCCGCGATCACGCCGAAATCAGAGGCGCATTCGTCTTCGCCGGCGACGTGGCGCGCGCGAATACCGGTCTTCTCGGCAATCTTCTCCAACGGCCAGTTGGGAAAACGTGCCGCGATCTCGTCGATGGACTCGGTGCGCTCGGGGAGCATGTATTCGATGGCATCGATCACTGCAGACATGGTTCACCCATTCGACGATAGCTTTGGATACAACGCGGCAATGACCTACTCCAATATGCGTGGGTACTGAAACTACGCGGACAATATCGGCATCCACGCTGGTATCGTCAACGTCGAAACACGTCGATCGCGACGCTACTTCACAGGCACGACGTCCGGCCAATCCCGGCGACTCAGGTCGTGTCAGACGTGCATGGTAACGCCTCAGGCGCGATCAGGCCCGTTTTTAGGCCTATTTTCAGGCCCGTTGCTGATAGCGATCGAGAAACTGCCGGTCGAGCCGATGCTTGAGCCAGCGGCTGGACCGGCCATGCCACCAGAGTGGTCCGCGAACTGCCAGGCCGGTGCCGTCGCCGAGTTCTAGAATAGACAGCCAGCGGGACTGCGGCTGATATGACGTCATCGGTTGGCCGGCCAGGCTTGCGATCAGATTAGCCAGCAGAACAGGCGCCTGACGGACGCCGAATACGCCCAGGCAGGGTAGTTCAAACCCTTGCAGATGCGCACAGTCACCGGCAGCGAACAGACGCCTGTCGTCGATCAACCGCAGTGTCTGATCGACGATCAGGCCGTCGTCGAAGGCCAGGCCCAGCGTGGCGAGCCAGTCCGGTGCGCGCAGACCCGTGGCGATCACGAGCGTGTCGACATCCAGGCGTTGACCGTCTTCGAGACAGAGCGTGCGTTCGTCCAGCGACAGCACCCGGGAGTCGAGACGGATATCCACGCCGAGTGCGCGCAGCTGCGCGGCTAGGCGACGGCTGGCTCGCGCTGGCAGGTGCGGCGCCAGCCGGCTATTGGCATGAATCAGGCGAAGATCGATTTCGCCGCCGTGCCGCCGGGCCAGCGCATGCAGGTTGAACGCCATTTCACAGCCGGTGGCGCCGCCACCGACCACTGCCACACGCGGTTTGTCGCCGCGCTGAAAACGTGCCTGCAGACAGGCGCGCAGCTGCGACAGCTCGGCGATCGGCTTGACCGGCCAGATATCACGGTCGTCAGCAGAAAAGGCCAGCTTTCGCGTATCGACGACGCTGCCCACGTTGAATGACAGCCAGTCGTAGTCGAGTCGACTGCCGTCCGTGAGTATCACCCGGCGTGCGGCCCGATCGAGGCTCGCCACACGGCCCTCGACAAAGCGCCCGCCCGCGGCCTCGATCAACGCTTTCGGATCGATCTGATCGGCTTCCGGCGCAATCGCTCCGCCAAGTACCGCAGAGGCACGCCCCGAATACCAGAAGGTCGCAGGGGCAACCAGCGTGACCTGCGCGCCGCCTGCGATCAGCTCCCGAGCGTGTGCCGCCACATGAAGATGGGCATGACCGGCGCCCGCCAGCACCACGCGCTGTATCACGTCTGCTCGTCTGGGCCCGGGGTCTCGACCGGATAGTCGCGCGCCCGCCAGTCACCGTAGCCGCTGGCCAGGGCGCTCACGTTGGAATACCCCGCAGCTGTCAAAGCCGCTGCTGCACGTGCGGCACGCGCACCGGCCGCGCAGTAGGTCACCACCGGCGCATCGCGTGCGATATCGAGCTTCGGCGCAGCTTCCAGCGCGCCGACCGGCTTGTGGGCGGCGCCGGCGATATGACCGGCGGCCCATTCGTGGTCTTCACGCACGTCGATGAACTGCACCCCGTCGTCCCAGGCGCGACGGCTCTGGTCGAGATCGATCACGGCGACCGGCGCCGTTTCGGCGTGATCATCTGGAGCCGATGTGGGCTCGGATGGGGCCTGGCCAAGCCAGGCGCGGATGCGGTGGATGAGCGACATGAGATGTGTGCCACTGGGTGAAACATGGAGCCAGCTTACGTAACCCGGCCGACGCTGGCGAGAGGCGGCGCGTCGGTGTTGTTACGCCGATCTAACGGCGCGCGGGGGATCCTCTGCGGTGTAGCAACAGGCAGTCCGTACGGGGACCATATGAAGGGCGAGCATTCGAATCCCAAAGTGCCTCGATCGCGTGGCACAAGCGCTGCCGCGCGTGCGCTGTCGTGGCGCCCGCGGATGAGCACGCCGCTGTTCACGCTGGCGGTCGCGGTGTTCATCGTGGCTGTCGACAACGTGGTGTTCTGGCGTCATCTGAACGCAGCCGCACAGCTGGGTCGTGCCGAGAACATGCCGTTTGCCGTGGCTGTGGCCGTCTTTCTGATCGCCGCGCTGGCTTTTCTGCTATCGCTTTTTTCATGGCGTTTTCTGTTCAAGCCGATTGTTGTCGGCGTATTGCTGGCGGCCTCGGTGGTCGGCTATTTCATGATGACCTACGGCATCGTGGTAGACGACACCATGCTGGCGAACACGGTCCAGACCGACACCGCAGAAGCCGCCGGCCTGTTCAGTATGACGCTCGTATGGCATCTGCTTTTTACCGGCGTGCTGCCTGCGATCGTGGTGTGGCGGGTAAAACTCGTGCCTCGGCCGTTCTGGCGTGCCTTGGTGGTGCGTGGCGGATTCGCGGTGCTCATGCTTTTGGTCGCCGCCGGCGCAATCGGCCTGCAGTACAAGGATTTCTCGCTGGTCCTGCGCGAGAATCGCGATCTGCGCATGTTCATCAACCCAACCTATGCGATCTATTCAGCCACCGAGTATCTGACTCAGACCGCCGAGGCCGGCACCGTTGCCCTGCGTCGCATCGGCGAAGACGCGCGGCAGACGTCGCAGCCGGCGTCGCGCGGCCGGCGCAAGGTGATGATTCTGGTTGTAGGTGAAACAGCACGAGCGGCCAACTGGGGCCTCGACGGCTATGACCGTGAGACCACCCCGGAACTGGTCGCACGTGACGTAATCAATTTCCCCGACGCGCATTCCTGTGGCACCTCGACGTCGGTATCCGTGCCCTGCATGTTCTCGCCGCTCGCCCGCGAGCACTACGACGGCCAGACCGCGCGCCACACCGAAAATCTCGTTGACGTACTCCAGCATGCGGGCGTGGCCGTGCGCTGGCAGGAAAACCAGGCGGGTGGCTGCAAGGGCGTCTGTGACCGGACGCCCACCGAGAATATGCGTATCCGTCGCATCGACGGCATCTGCACGGATGATTACTGTCGTGACGGCGTGTTTGTCGACGGCCTGCGCCAGACCATCGACAGCGCTGACGGCGATCTGCTGATCGTCATGCACACCATGGGCAGTCACGGGCCGGCCTACTACGAGCGTTATCCGCGTGACGAGGCGGTATTCACCCCGGAGTGTCGAAGCAACCGGCCACAGGATTGCAGCCGAGCCGAACTCGTTAACAGCTACGACAACACGCTGCGCTATACCGATCACGTGCTGGCGTCGCTGATCGACGTGCTTGAAGCCGAAAGTGCGACGGCTGACACGGCGCTGCTGTATCTGTCCGATCACGGCGAATCACTGGGCGAAAACGGGCTCTATCTGCATGGATTTCCCTATATGGTCGCGCCGTCGGAGCAAACCCATATTCCGATGGTCGCGTGGTTCTCGCCAGGATTTGCCGCCGATAGCGGCCTGACCCACGCCTGCCTGACCGCCCAGGCCGAAAAACGCGTGGGACAGGATAATCTGTTCGCGACTACGCTCGGACTCATGGACGTCACCGCCGACGTATACGATGGTCGCGAGGATATCTTTGCGAGCTGTCGCGCAAGCAATGCCATGGCGTCCAGATAACTGCGGATCTTGTTCGTCAGTCAGGACGCACCGCGTAGCGGCCGCTGCCCAGCAGGGCGACCGCCAGACCGTTGAACAGGAAGAACGCCTGTAGCTCGATGGCCCAGCCGCCCTGTTCGGTCAGTGCAAAGAATTGCCCGATGTGCGCCAACGCGAGCGCAAACAGCATGTTGGCGACGACAATCAGGCCGGCAATACGCGTGAACGCGCCCAGTAACAAAAGCACCGGCGCAACCAGCTCGCCTATGAATACGCCGTAGGCGAGCACGCTCGGCAGGCCATGGCCGGCAAGCATCGCCTGAACCCCGTCTATCCCGCCGGTGATCTTGGCGAATCCGTGGCCGAGCAGCAGCAGGCCGAGCGTCAGGCGCAGTACGAGCTTGCCGATGTCGTCGACGTTATAGCGATTCATGACAATGTGAGACGAACGGGGTGGTCGCTGGAGTCTATTACAACGGCGCCGATCAGGGCAGCACGCTTCGGTGCGGCGATCGGCTGCTTGGTACGTGCTGCGCGCCTCGAACGCCGCTGTTTTTGATACTGATTCGTATTTAGCTTATTCTGCGCGCGTACCCATGCCATTACGCGACGTCGCCCCCGGGCCAGTCTCTGGGAGCGTCGTGGCGGAGCCATCCATGTTCGAATTCAATGCTTGCCGATTTGAGGTCAATGGTCGCTGTCTTCTCGAGGCCACCGATCTGTCCTTCCGGCAGGGATTGGTCTATGGGCTGATTGGCCACAACGGGTCTGGCAAATCCACGCTGCTCAAGCTGATGGCGCGCCAGCAGTGTGCAAGCTGTGGCGAGGTCTGTCTGGACGGACGTGCGGTAGACAGCTGGGGCCATCGAGAATTTGCCCGCAACGTCGCCTATCTGCCGCAGCAGCTGCCTGCGGCCACGAGTCTTACCGTGCGCGAGCTGGTCGCCTTCGGGCGCTATCCCTGGCACGGCCTTCTGGGCCGCCTGAGCCGGGACGACAAGCAGCATATCGAGCGCGCGCTGGAACTCACCCACACCCAGGTCTTTGCCGATCGTATGGTCGACACGCTTTCGGGCGGCGAGCGTCAACGCGTATGGCTGGCGATGCTGCTGGCCCAGGGCAGCAAGTTCCTGCTGCTGGACGAGCCGCTGTCCGCACTCGATATCGCCCACCAGGTCGACACGCTTGCGCTGATTCGCGAGCTGGCCACAACGCTGGGCATCGGCGTGATCATCGTGCTGCACGATGTCAACATGGTCTCGCGTTATTGCGACCAGCTGGTCGCACTGCGCGGCGGCCGGCTGCTGGCCCAGGGCACCCCCAACGAACTCATGCAGGACGCCACGCTCGAGGCGATCTATGGCATTCGTATGCGGGTGATGGCGCACCCGACCGACAATCACCCGATTGCCGTTGTTCAATGAGCCGGCGCGGGCGCCGAGCTCTGGTCGGTGTCCTGGCCGGTATCCCGCAGCGGGCGGCGGCGGTTCTGTTGACGGCGATTCTGTGCGTCACCGGGCCACCGCTGCACGCGCAGGCCCATGACACGTCCGGCGCCAGGCTGCCGCGCGTGGCCGCCATCGACTGGGGGCAGGCGCAGACGCTGACCGCCCTGGGCGTGCCGCCGGTCGCGGCTGGCCAGACCGAGGGCTACAACATCTGGGTGGGCGCACCCAAGCTGGATGCTGCTACCCGCGATCTGGGCCTGCGCGCGCAGCCGAATATGGAGCTGTTGTCCCAGCTCGATCTCGACCTGATCACCATCACTTCGATGTATGCCTCCTCCGAATCGCGCCTGGCCGAGATCGCACCGGTCAAGAGTATTGATATCTATCAGCGCAGCGGCGATGTCTGGAGCAATACGCTGGCCGCTACGCGTGAGCTGGCCCAGGCGGTTGGTCGGTCCGCTGCCGCTGAGCGCCTGATCGACGATACCGAGGGCCAGATCGCGCAGTTCGCCGAGCGGATCGACCGCGATACGCCGCCGCTGCTCGTGGTCCAGTTCATGGATGCGCGCCATGTCCGTGTATATGGCGAGCGAAGCCTGATCGATGCGACCATCCAGCGTATGGGCCTGAGCAACGCCTGGCAGGACAGCACGTTGATGTGGGGCTTCGCCCTCGTGCCCATCCAGCGTCTGGCGACTATCGACCCTGCCGTCATGGTGGTCATGGGCCCGATTCCGGCAGGTGTGGAGGCCCGGCTTGCCGACAGCGTGATCTGGCAGCGTCTGCCGGCCGTGCAGCGTGGGGCGGTGGTGCATATCCCGGGTGTATGGAGCTACGGCGGCCTGCCGTCGGCCACGCGCTTTGCACGGTTGATTACCAATGCACTGAGCGACGATGGCGCGGCGCGTTCTGAACGCGGCGCCGTCGAACCGGCTGCGCCGGTTTCGTGAGACGGCGCCTGCCCGCGATGACGCCTGGACGGCTGTGTGCGCTGCTCGCACTGCCGCTGTGCATCCTGGTGAGCTACACGCTTATCCATACTGGTCACGGCCTCGGCCTTCACGCGATGCTGTTCGGCGACAGCATCGACGCCGTAGTGATCCGCTACAGCTGGGCGCCGGGCCTGGCCGTGGCCCTGATTGGCGGTGCCGGCCTGGGCCTGGCCGGCGTGCTGCTGCAACAGACGCTGCGTAATCCGCTGGCTTCTCCCACGACGCTGGGCGTGGCCAGCGGCGCACAACTGGCCATGCTCTCGGCGACGTTGTTCGCGCCCTCGCTGCTGGTCTGGTCGCGCGGCGGGGTGGCCTTCGCCGGCGGCGCGCTGGCGCTGGCGCTGGTATTCGCCCTGGCCTGGCGACGACGCCTGGCGCCTACCGTACTCGTGCTCGCGGGCATGGTGGTCAATCTGTATTTCGGCACCCTGTCGCTGGCGCTGATCCTGTTCAATCAGGAGCGGCTGGCCGGCATGATGATCTGGGGCGCCGGCTCTCTGACCCAGGACAACTGGAGCGGAGTGGTCTATCTGCTGCCGCGGCTGGCGGCAGGCCTGGTCGGCGCGTGGTTGCTCAGTCGCGCGCTCGCGCTGCTCGATCTGGATGAAGTCAACGCACGCAACCTGGGCGTATCCCTGTTTTATCTGCGTCTGGCCAGTCTCGGGCTGGCGGTCTTTCTGGCGGTGTGTGTGGTGGCCCGGCTGGGCAATATCGGTTTCATCGGCCTGGCCGCGCCCGCGATCGTACGTATTGCCGGCGCGCGTACGTTCAAGGCGCGCCTGCTGTGGGCGCCGGTGTTCGGCGGCCTGCTGCTGGCGATCGCCGATCAGGGGCTGAGCGTATTCGTGGGCGACTCGCCGATGCTGGTGCCCACCGGTGCCGTGACCGCAGCACTCGGCGCGCCGTTGCTGCTGTGGTTGATTCCGCGCCTGAGCATGGTCCGTAGCGCGCCAACCGGCGGCACCATCGAGGTGCCGGTTCGTCGCCGCTCGCCCGGACGCTTCATCGCCGTGGTAGCCGCGGCCACGGTGGTCATGGCGGCCATCGGACTGCTGGCCGGTCAGGGTGCGACCGGCTGGCACTGGCCGTGGAGCCTGCCGTGGTCGGAGGCCGGCGCCTGGCGCCTGCCGCGCGTCATGGCCGCAGGCGCGGCCGGCATGATGCTGGCTTTGGCCGGCACGATCATTCAGCGTCTGTCGGGCAATCCGCTGGCCAGCCCCGAGGTGCTGGGCATCAGCGCCGGTGCCGGTCTCGGTCTGCTGGGCCTGCTGCTGTTCTCGTCGTCGGCCTCGACCGGATTGTCGCTGACCGCGGGTACGCTGGGCGCGCTGGCCACGCTCGGGTTGCTGATCGCGATCAACGCGCGGTCCGGTTTCGAGCCGGAGCGGCTGCTGCTGACGGGCATCAGCGTGATGTTTCTTTTTACCGCGGTGCAGCAGATCGTGCTGGCCGGCGGCGACCCGCGCGTCCAGGGCGCACTGGCCTGGATTCTGGGCTCGACCTATTCGGTGTCGTTGCCGCGTGCGCTGGTCGTCTGCGCGGTGGCGGCAGCCATGATCGCAGTGACCCGTCCCTTTGCCGCCTGGCTGGATCTGCTGCCGCTGGGCAGCGCCACGGCCCGGGCGCTAGGCATGGACGTGAACCGCAGCCGGCTATTGCTGCTGCTTATGGTGTCCGTGCTCACCGCTGGGGCAACGCTGATCGTAGGGCCACTGAGCTTCGTGGGCCTGCTGGCGCCGCATCTGGCCCGTATTTTGGGACTGACGCGGGCCCGCGAGCAGATGGCCGGCTCGATCGTGCTCGGCGCGCTGCTCATGATCGGCGCCGACTGGCTGGGTCGCGAGCTGATATTCCCCGCCGAATTGCCGTCCGGCATGGTCGCCACGCTGCTCGGCGGCAGCTATTTCATGTGGCGTCTGCGGCGGCTCTGATCAGCGTGTCCAGAAGGATTCTTGAAGCTGGGAAATTCATCGCAAACACAGGCTGGCTGGATAGCGCACAGGGCATGAAACCGGTCATGTTGACAGTGATAAGCTGGCCCCTTCGCAATTGAGAGATTGTCGTCATGTCAGCCAAGCTCCGAGTCCCGCCTGGGTTTGATAATGCGCCCAAGGCCGAGCGTATTGCCTTCGTCGAAGAGCTATGGGATCGCATAGCCCGTGATCCGGACATCGGCCCGGTGCCTTCCGAGCACAAACGAATCCTCGACGCGCGACTGGATGAGTACGAGCGTAATCCGCGCGCGGGTAAGCCTTGGGCTGAGGTCCGCGATCAAATGCTGGCAAAGTTTCGTAGTTCTTGAGCCGCGTCCATGTTCAGCCGCAGGCGGTAGCCGATTCCGACGAGGCTGCAGCGTGGTATGAACGCCAGCAAACCGGCTTGGGTATTCAATTCATTCTGGAGTTGGACGCCGCGATCGATAGAGCCATCTCCGACCCGGTTATCTACGAGATGCAATACCGGCAAGCGCGACGTGTGCTGTTGCGTCGTTTTCCGTACGCCGTCTATTTCGTTCATCGCGCCGGATCGATTGAGGTTTTCGCCGTACTGCATCAGCAGCGAGACACCTCTGCATGGCAGGCAAGAACGCCGTAGCGATCCTTCCCGAGTCATTGTGCTCAACCGGTTAACGCGTGTGCAGCGCGCCTGAAGCAATCATAGCGGCTCATCGCCTTCAAACAGCGATTATCTTCTCGGGATTGATTACCGGTCGCCGACCCGTGCCACGGCGTCGCGCGTGGCTGCAGCACGGGCTGCACCGGTCAGCTCCGTGAGTTGGCCGGCGCGCATTTCCAGCAGCCGGTCGGCGTGCTCGAAGTAGTGATCGTCGTGGCTGATGGCGAACACGGTATGGCCGCGCTCGGCGAATGCCGGCAACAACTCGCGATAGAACACGCGCCGGAAGACCGGGTCCTGGTCGGCGGCCCATTCGTCCAGCAGCAGCATATCGCGCGACTCGGCCAGCGCCAGCATCAGCGCAACGCGCTTGCGCTGGCCCTGCGAGAGCTGGGTGTCGAGAATGCGCTCGCCGTCGAGCGCGAGCTTGTCGGCCAGGCCCAGACGCGCACGCCATTCTTCGATGAAAGCGGCCGTCGCCGGGCGGCCGTTGCCGTCGATCAGCTGGTCGAACAGATGGAAGTCGGTGAATACGGCGGCGAACAGCTCGCGTAGTGCACGCCGACGTGTCGCCTCGATGACGACTCCGTCGATCCGTATCTCGCCGGACTTGGGCGCATAGAGGCCGGTGAGCAGGCGCGCGAGCGTGGTCTTGCCGCTGCCGTTGCCGCCGATCAGAAAGACCAGTTCGCCGCGACGCAGGGTCAGATTGATCGGGCCGATGGCAAAGCCGCTCGCGGTGTGGCTGTCGGGCCCGTCGTCGGCACCGTTGTCGGCCAGGCGGTCGTAGACAAAACACACGTCGCGCAGCTCGATGGTCTGCCAGTCGGCGCCGATCGGCGTCGGCGTGTCGAACCCGGGGCGGTGGTCGGCCAGTTCCAGCGAGCGCAGCTTGTCGAAAGCGACCTGGGCGGCGATCAGCGTCGGCAGCGCGCCGACCGCGCCGATCAGCGGCGTGCGCAGGAACAGGATCGTGAGCGCATAGGTGGCAGCCACCGTTGGCGTGGCCCAGCCCAGGCCGTTGGCCAGGAAGAACACCACGCCGATGGCACCCAGCATCATGATGTTGGCCCAGTTGTTGGCCGACAGGTGGAAGGTGTCCGCGCGGATGATGTGGCGCTGGTAGCTGCGGGCGTTCTGAGTGTAGGCCTGCTCGAACAAGCGTCTGGCGCGACCCCGGTTGAGCGCGAGCTCCTTGCGCCCCCGAATGACGTTTTCGTAGTCGCGATACAGCGCGTCTTCGGCCTCGCGTACGAGCTTGATATGGTGGTATACGCGCCGCACCAGCCAGGAGCCGAAGGCCATGGTGGCAGCAATCCAGGTCGCGGTGACGACCAGGATGGACGGCGACAACCAGCCCAGATAGAACACGCAGGCCAGCGTCAGAATCGTGCCCTGGACAAGTTCGGGCAGGCGCACAAAGGCGATGGTCACATTACGCACGTCCGCCGACAGGCTGGCCAGCAGTCGCGCGTCGCCCAGATGCTCGATACGCTCTATATCGGTATCGAGAATACGCTTGACCAGCTGTGAGCGCAGATCAAATACAAAGCGATGGCCGAGCGTGGTCAGGCCGAGCTGGGAGGCCAGCGACACGGCCAGCAGCAGACAGATCAGACCGAAGAACTGGGGCAGTGCGGCGAGGGCGCCCGGTCCGGTCTCGATCAGGCGTGCATTGATGAACGCGATCACGCTGATACCGAGCCCGGCACTGGCCATACTGGCGATCAGCACGGCAATGAAGGCGGCGCGGTAGTCGCGCATGATCAGGCGAAGCAGTTCCATCAACTATCCGGTGGCGTGATCGGGTGTGCCAGGTTGCATTGCACGTGGGCAGTTGGCGCACAGCCCCCATTGCGGGTCGAGATCACGCATGCAGCACAGGCGACGGCAATGGTCTGCGGGCTCACTGTCGCCGTCGAGCGTACCTGGTGGGCAGTCCTTGTAGATACGGTCAAAGGGATTGAAGCCGCCGTCGGGCCGGGTGCGTGCCGACAAGAGTGCACGAATCGCAGCGAGTCGGTCGGCAGGCACGCGCTGCTGGGATTCGAGTTCGCCCAGTGCCCAGGCGATATATACCCCGGCGTTGCTCCAGAACACGCGTGTCGACAGACGACAGTGACGCGACAGGGCGGCGATTACCGGCGTGAACGCATCATCGACGAGGCTCGAAAGGTCGTGACCCGGCACAGATGTCTGCGCGCCGTGTTGCTCGCCGAGAACGAAGAAATCCGGCGTACCGTCCTCGTGGGTAACCATCTGTAGCCGGTCGAGCCGCAGCTCCAGGGCGCAATCGTCTGCCAGCTGTGCGACCAGCGTTCCGATTCCCAGCCGGCTGAAGAAATACTTCGACCACAGAGAGGCGGTGGCGCGACGATCCCGGTAATTGTGAGCGACGGCGAACTGGTCCAGCAGACGGGCGACACCGGCCGGCTCAGATAGACACGCGCAGTCCACGGCGTCGGCGGGCAGCGATTCGGCGGCCGGCCGCAATGCATCTACGAAGCTGGCCAGATAGCCCTGGAAATAGTCGGCGTCCGGCGTCATCGCGCGCTGGCCCGGCCGTCATCCATGGCCGGATCGCTGCTGCGGCTCGAGTCATGGATAGGAATCATTATCAATACGGTAACCCGGGGCGGCGTGGCGTGGCCAGAACTTTCAATTGCGCCGCATGCTTAATCGATCAGCACAATCTGACATTGTGTCTTGTCAGAAATGCTGAAAATTGTTATTTTTCGGTCGCCGGCAATCTGTCGGCAACTCATTCCAAGCGACGGAGTTCGCCATGGCCGTGACCGACCTACTCACCAAGCTCAATCCACTCAAGACCGATGTACAGATCGATACCGATATGCATATCGTCATCGTCGGCGCTGGCTTTTCCGGACTGGGTATGGCCATTCGCCTGAAAGAAGCGGGTGTGGACAATTTCACGATCCTCGAGCGCGGCTCGGATGTCGGCGGCACCTGGCGGGACAATCACTACCCCGGTGCGGCCTGCGACGTGGCCTCGCATCTGTACTCGTTCTCCTTCGAGCAGAATCCGAACTGGTCGCGTGCCTTTGGTCAGCAGCCGGAGATCTTCGAGTACATCAAGCGCTGCGCGAAGAAGTACGATCTGTACCGGCACGTGCGTTTCAATACGACCATCGTGTCGGCGGCCTTTGACGAGGCGGGCGGTGTCTGGAGCGTCAAGACAGCCGAAGGCGAGGCGCTGACCGCCAATATCATGGTCTCTGCCGTGGGCGCGTTGTCCGATCCGGCGTATCCGAAGATCGATGGGCTGGAGCGCTTTGCCGGCAAGCTCATGCATACCGCGCAATGGGACGACAACTACGATCTGGCCGGCAAACGCGTGGCTGTGATCGGCTCCGGCGCCAGCGCCATTCAGGTCGTGCCGGAAGTTGGCGGACTGGCCGATCAGCTCACCGTGTTTCAGCGGACGCCGAGCTGGATCATGCCCAAGCCGGACCGGCCGATTCCGGAAATCGAACAGGCTCAATACCGCGAGTCACCGGCAAGGTTGAACAAGCGCCGTCTGCGGATCTACTGGGTCAGCGAGTTGTTTGCGCCGTTCGTGATCTCGAATCTGGGGTTATTCAAGAAACAGGCCGAGGGCATGGCGCTCAAGCACATGAAGAAGCAGGTCAAGGACAAGGCCTTGCGCGCGCGTGTCACGCCGGACTACCGAATCGGTTGCAAGCGCGTGTTGATCTCCAACGACTGGTATCCGGCCATTCAGCGGGACAACGTCGAGCTGATCGCCGACGGGCCGACGCGGATTACCGAAAAAGGCGTTGTCACGGCTGACGGTCGAGAGATCGAGGTTGATGCGATTGTCTGCGCCACCGGTTTCAAGGTGCCGAGCACGGCCGCACCTTTCCCGGTTACCGGCCGTGACGGCCTGGATATGAACGCGGCCTGGGATGAAGGCGCCGAGGCCTACAAGGGCGTGACCGTATCGGGGTTTCCCAATCTGTTCTTTCTCATGGGACCGAATACCGGCCCCAGCCACACGTCCGTACTTGCCTTTACCGAACAGCAGATGGAATACACGTTGCACGCGATCGCGCATATCGCCAGGCGCAACCTGAAGTTCATTGACGTTAAAAAAGCCGTGCAGGACAAGTTCAACCGCGGCATCCAGTGGCGTATGAAGCATACGTCCTGGACTTCGGGCTGCAGCAGCTGGTATCTCACCGATTCGGGCAAGAATACGACGTTATATCCGGGCTTCAACTGGGAATATCGGCTGCGGCTAATGCGCTACAAGCCGAATGAGTATGACGAGGTCAAGCGTGATGCGAGTGTTGCGTCGGGTGGTTCGAAGAAGGCGGCGTAGTGTGCGGTGTCGCTACTTTAGTGCCCTGGCGTAGCCGGGATGCGATCGTCGGCGTTGGGCAACAGCCCCTAGTGTCCTGTAACGCAAATACACTGCACAATTCCGGCGCTTTTTTGCGCCATGCTGCGTTGCGGCGCCTCGCCATGAGGCCGGCCATGACTCGTTGTCGCGCCTTGCCTGACACAAAAAATCACTCGGAATTCACGTTTGCGAACTTCCGTTACAGGACACTAGCCCCGAGGCTACAACTCATACGGTCGTATCCCGAAGCGTTGCTGCGAGAAAGCCCTGCTCCGCATCTCTGGGCCATCCCCGGCTCCCTGCCGGCGCCCACAAAAAAGCCGGCATGGAATATGCCGGCTTCTTGTCTCAGTCGGTAGTCGCTGCGACCGACGGATCGGCGCTTCGGCCGATCAGCCGTCGCTGGCTCCACCCTGGGTCACACGAAAGATCGTGCTGCCGGCATCGTCGCTGATATACAGCGCGCCGTCGGGGCCCTGGGCAAGACCGGCCGGGCGATGCTCGGCGCTGCCGGGGCCTTGATTTCCTTGCTGCCCTGAAAGCCGACGTCGCCGGCGAAGTCCTGATAATCGCCGGTTGGCTTGCCATCCTCGAACGGCTGATAGATCACGCGATAACCCGCCTGCGGGCTGGGCGCACGATTCCAAGAGCCGTGAAAGGCGATGAAGGCACCGTCCGCATACTCGCCGCCGAGGCTGTCGCCTTCGGGGAACAGGATCGCCATCGGAGCCCAGTGCGCCGGATAGGCGGCAATCGGGTCCTCGAACGGGTCACAGCGGCCAACTTCCTTGCCGTCGCCGCCGTACTCCGGCCCGAGCACCTTCTTGTCCATCTTCGGATCGTAGTAACAGAACGGCCATCCGAAATTGTCGCCCTTGTCGACCGCGAACAGCTCTTCGGCCGGCAGATGCGCGCTCTGCTCCTGGCTGTATTGTTCAGGCCAGTTGGAGTACAGCTGATCGCGGCCGTGCTGCGCGCCGTAGAGCTGGCCGTCGTGCACGGTGATCGCGAACATGTTGCGGATGCCGGTAGCAAAACGCGCGTCAGGCGTGAATTTCTGGTCGGCCTCGGTCGCCGAGAACTGCCAGATACCGCCGTGATTCTCGAGCAGCGGGCACGGATCCTGGCCCTTCGAGCCGGGCGCCCGGTCCTGTTCCTGACAGGCGTTGGACGGCGCGCCGTTGCTTACGAACAGCATATCGTCCTTGATCGCGAGACCGCGGGCCGCGTGTACGCTCTGCTCGGGCAGCCCGGTCACAAGATGCTCGGCCTCGTCTTCGGGCACCAGTGAATCGCTGAGCTTGTAGCGATAGATATCGGTCACGGTCGCGGCATACAGCCAGCCGTCGTTGATGATCATGCCGGTACCGCCGCCCATGCCGAAGCTCTTGTGCTCGTCGGCTACGCCGTCGCCGTCGCTATCGCGCAGTGCCATCAGGCCGTGCCCGTCGACGTCGTTGGCAAGGTTCACATAGACCGTGCCGTTGTCGGCCACGGCGAGATGGCGGGGCTCACTGGCATCGGTGGCGAACTCGGTGGCACAAAAGCCGTCGGGCAGATCCAGACCGGCGGTGTCGCAGCTTTCGGCGGCCAGCACAGCGGGCGCGAACAGCGCGCCGCCCGCCAGCAAGGCCGAGCCAGAGAGCAGGCGAGATATTGGTAAGCGCATAATTTTATTGCGGGTTAAATGATGCGGCACTTATATCAGTTGGATCGAACGTCGGCAAAAGAATATGCAACCAACACTCAAGCAGCTATTGAAACGTTTGAAACGTCCCCTAGTTATCTATGCATTGCAACAACATCACGATTTACAGGAGACTTTTCATGGCCATTCAGTTTTATAACCCGTCCCGTTCCATCGCCGGTTACGACGATGTCTTCAATCGCACTTTCTGGCGCACGGCTGATACGGCCAGCGGCTCGCAGAGCGCCCAGTGGCGCCCGGCGGTCGATATCCGCGAGAGCGAGAGCGCCTATCTCATTGAGGCCGAGGTGCCGGGCGTGAACCCGAACAGCATCGACGTGACCCTGGACAAGGGCGTTCTTACGCTCAAGGGCGAGCGCGACGCGCGAGCCGACGAAGAAGCCGGTGAAGTGCGGCGCAACGAACGCGCGTTCGGCACCTTCGAGCGTCGTTTCACGCTGCCCGACACTGCCGATGTGGACACTATCGAAGCCCGTGCCGCCCACGGTGTCCTGTCGCTGACGATCGCCAAGAAGGGCGACAGCCAGCCGCGCAAGATTGCGGTGACACAGGCCGACTGAAGTCTGGGCTGATGCTGATCGAGCGGGCGATACGGTCGCCGCTTGATCACGATAAGCCTGCCATCGACTCATCGCTTGCAGATGAGCCGCTGGCGGGCTTTTTTATGGCTACGACGCGAACCTCAAGGCAGCGACCGGCGTCTTGCGGATGGCCAGTGCTTGTCAGTCGCTGGCACGCAGGCTCGCCCAGGCCGGCTGGCGCAGGATATCGCGTAGCGAGAGCACGCCCGAGAGGGTGATCACCAGCGTCGAGATCACGATGGCGATGATCCACAGATGCGGCCGCCAGGCATAGCCGAGATCCAGCACCTGCGTGGCCAGGATCACGGCCGCGACCTGGGCGACAGCCGCGGCCAGAATCGAGGCACAGGCGCCGATGAGCGCGCATTCGATAAGCGTGGCCCGGGTGAGCCAACGAGAACGCGCACCGAGTGCGCGCAGCAGTGCGGCTTCGCGACGACGATCCGCCCGGCTGGCTTGCATGGCGGCCAGCAGCACCACCAGCCCGGCGGCCAGGGTAAAGCCGAACACCAGCTCCACCGCCAGGCTGACGCGATCGATAAGCGTAGTCAGCTGGTCGAGAATGGCGGCGATATCGATCACGCTGACGTTGGAGAACTCGCGCACCAGATCGCCCAGCACCGCGTGCGCATCGTCGGGCAGATAGAAGCTGGTGATATAGGTCGCCGGGAAGTCGTCGAGAGTGCCCGGTGCGAACAGCACATAGAAGTTGGCCTGCAGGCTGGACCAGTCGATCTTGCGGATACTGGCCACCGTCGCGGTGATATCACGCCCGGCGATATCGAAAGTGAGCGTGTCGCCCACGCCGGCATCCAGCCGCTCGGCCACGGATTCGTCGATCGACATCTGCGGGCGGCCGGCATCGTCTGACGTGAACCATTGGCCGTCGATGATGCGGTTGTCGGCCTTCAGATCGGCCGTCCAGGACAGATTGAGCTCGCGGCGGGCCAGTTCGCCGGCCGAGTTTTCGCGTTCGTCGCTGTCGTTGATCGGCGTGTCGTTGACGGAGGTCAGCCGGCCGCGCACGAGCGGGAAGAAATCCGCATCGATGCCGTTATCGTGCAGATAGGCCGCAACGTCGTCGCGCTGCTCGGGCGTGATGTTGATCAGAAACCGATTGGGCGCATCGGCGGCGATATCCGCCTGCCAACCGGCCAGCAAGTCGCCTCTGACAATCACCAGCATGAACAGCATTATCAGACCGATACCGAAAGCCACGATCTGCAGAATCGATGCGCCGCGCCGGCGCGACAGCGCGGCCAGGCCCAGCCGCATCGCCGGGCCGGTGCGATCCCCTGCGCGCTGGCGCAGGGCCTCGACGAGCCGCAGCAGGCCGTAGGCGGCCACGCCGAGTACGAGCGTGCCGATCGCGGCCGCGCCTACTACCCAGAGTGTGAGCGCTACGTCGCGGGTGGCGGCCGCGGCCAGCACCACGGTGGCCAGTATCGCGCCGCCGTAAATCCATATCGGCTTGCTCCCGTCGGTGGCCAGCGAACGCGCCAGCACTCGTGCCGGCGGCGCGCGCCGGGCCGCGGCCAACGCCGGCCAGGCAAAACCGGCGAGCAGGATCGCGCCGGTGGCGGGGGCCGCCCAGAATGCGGTCCAGGACGGCGCCGGCAGATCAATCTCGAAGGCGCGTGCAATGAGAACGGAAATGGCCGCCTGAGCCACGCTGCCCAGGGCCAGTCCAAGAACGATTCCGAGAGCGCCGATCAGCGCCAGCTGCCAGGCGAGCATGCGCGTGATCAGTCCGCGGGCGGCACCCAGCGTCTTGAGCAGGGCGATCTCGTCGAGCCGGGCAGCCGCATGCTGACGTGCGGTGAGGGCGATCGCCACGCCGGCCAGTACGACCGCCACGAGGGCGGCCAGATCCAGAAATACGTCGGCGCGTTCGAGCGCGGTGGACAACGCCCGGTTGGATTCGCTCGGCGTGCGCAGGCGTTCGCCTGCGGTCAACGTCGGCGTCAGTTGTTGCTGTAATGCCGTAATCGCGTCGGTGGGGCCGGCCAGCAGTTCGGCATAGTTGGCCCGGCTGCCCGGGCCGAGCAGGCCGGTGGCCGCCAGATCGGCGTCGGCCATCATCACGCGCGGCGCGATGCTGGCAAAACCGGGGCCGCGGTCGGGTTCGATGACGAGTGCTGCATCGATAGTGAACAGGCCATCGCCGAGCGTGATCGAATCACCCACGCTGCGCTGCTGCTCGTCGAGAACGCGTTGCTCGACCCAGACCGTACCCGGCGCCGGCCCGTGCGTGACGATCTCGTTCGCCGTACCCGGCGACCCGCGCCGCAGTGTGACTTCGCCGCGTAGCGGATAGCCGCGCGTGACTGCCTTGACCGATACCAGCGTGACCGTGTCGTCACGGCTGACCACGCTGGGAAAGATCGTGATCGCCGCACGATCGACGCCGGCGTCATCAATAAGCCCGGCGCGCTCGGCCGACAACGGCTCGCGCAGACTCAGCTTTAGATCGGCGGCCAGCGTCACCGAGCCCTGGCGGGTCATCGCCGAACGCACGCGGTCGGTCATCTGGTTGACCGCGGTGACGGCCGCCACGGCCACGACGAGTGCGATCAGCAGAATCCACCAGGCGCCGCTGGTGCGGGCGCGGCCGCTGTGCCGCCAGGCGAGATTCAGGGCCGAGGGTGCGGCCGGGTTACTGAACCGGCTACTGGACATCGAGCGTGCCGTCGGTCAGCCGTGCCGTACGCGAACAGCGCGCCGCGAGTGATTCGTCGTGGGTAACCAGCACCAGCGTGGTCTGCTGCTCGGCGTTGAGCGCGAACAGCTGTTCGATGATATCGGCACCGGTGGCCCCATCCAGATTGCCGGTCGGCTCATCCGCAAACAGGATCTGTGGTCGACAGGCAAAGGCACGGGCCAGGGCCACACGTTGCTGCTCGCCGCCCGATAGTTGTCGCGGCGTATGGCTGATCCGATGCGCCAGACCGACCTGCGACAACAGCTCGCCGGCGGTCGTGCGTGCTTCGCGTAACGCTACCCCGGCCAGTTCCAGCGGCAGGATCACGTTATCCAGCGCGGATAGTCCGGCGAGCAGCTGAAACGACTGGAATACGAACCCGACGCGCGCTGCACGCCAGGCCGCGCGCTCGTCCTCGTTCATCTCGGCCAGGTTCCGGCCCAGCAGTTCCACATGGCCGGCGCTGGGCAGGTCCAGCCCGGCCAGCAGGGCCAGCAGCGTCGATTTACCCGAGCCCGACGTACCGACGATCGACAGGCTGTCGCCGGCATTCAGTTCCAGTTCCACGTTATCGAGGATACTCAGGCGCGTATCGCCGCTGATCACCGTCTTTGCCAGATTGACCGCTTTCACTGCAGGAGAGGACATTGACCACCGTTTCCAAGTTGCAGACATCGCGCTGCTCGAACAAACCCGTGCGCCTGTGGCTGGCCGCGCTCGCCGTGGCGCTGACGACGGCGATGGCCTGCGTGCCGGTCTACGCTGCCGGCACGATTCTGGTTTTCGGCGACAGCCTCAGCGCCGGCTATGGCTTGGCCCGCGCCGACGGCTGGGTGGCGCTGCTGGACGCGCGGCTGAAAGACCGTGACGCCGACATGACGATCGTCAATGCCAGCGTATCCGGTGAAACCACCGCCGGTGGCCGTGCCCGCTTCGACGCCGCCCTCGATCGCACCGATCCCGATATCGTCATCCTCGAGCTCGGCGGTAATGATGGCCTGCGTGCGCTCCCGGTGGCGGACATGAAGGCCAATCTCGTTGCCATGATCGACGCCACACGCGATGCCGACTCAAAAATACTGCTGCTGGGCATGCGTATTCCTGCCAACTATGGCAAGCGCTACAGCGAACAGTTCCACAGCGCGTTCAATGAAATAGCGCAGACCAAGAACATGGCCTATGTGCCATTCTTCCTCGCGCCGATTGCCGATGACCGCAGCAATTTCCAGGACGACGGCATCCATCCCAACGCCGCCGCGCAGCCGGCTATGCTGGATGCGGTCTGGCCGACGCTGGCACCACTGGTCGATGGGCTCAGTCAAAGCCCGACGGGGTCGTAAAGCCCTCGGTCGCGGCCGCCAGATGCTGGGCGAACGCGATGGTGGTGCGGTCCTGGCCGTAGTCGGCCACGATCTGTAATCCCACCGGCAGGCCGTCGTCGGTCAGCCCAACGGGGGCGCTGGTCGCGGGCAGGCCCGCCACCGTGGGCGGTGCGATCCAGCGGAACAGATGCGTATAGCCGGGGCTGGCGCCGTCCACGTTGATCTTGCGTGAAAACACGTTGCCCTTGTGATCGTGCTTGATTGCCGGCACGCAGACGCCGGGCAGCAGCACGACATCGTATTTTTCGAACAGCGCGTGCCACTCGGCGCGCAGTGTCTGGCGTTTTTCGTTCGCACGGTTCCAGTCGCGATGGCTGGTCGTCGCGCGTTCGGAAAAACCGCCGAGCGTGCCCATGTCGTTCTTGCCGATCAGGCCCGTGAAGGCCGCACCGCGCCTGGCCTTGATATAGAGCTTGTCGGGAATCGAGGAGCCGACCAGGCCGTTGAGCAGCCGATCGTAGGTGTCATAGCTGTTCTCGAAGCCGCCGGGCAGTTCGTCCAGTTTTTCCACCGTGGCACCGGCACGGCGAGCGGCCTCGACCGCATCTTCCAGACGCGCCTTCGTCGCCTTGGCGATAGGGCAGAAATCGTGCTCGAAGAGATAGCCGACCCGGAAATCGGCAAACGTCGTGGGCCTGGGCGACGGCAGCTGCGCCTGCCACAGGCCGTCGTCGATCGGCCCGGCGCCGGCCAGCACGTCCATGGCAAGAGCCAGATCGTCGGCGCTACGCGCCAGTGGCCCGGCCACGCACAGATCGGGCTCCGACAAGGTGCCGGGCGGTCCGGGTATATGGCCACGCATGGGTACCAGGCCGTATGAGGCCTTATGGCCATAAACGCCACACCAGCTGGCCGGAATACGAATGGAGCCGGCCAGGTCCGAGCCCAGTTCCAGCGGTGTAAAGCCGGCCGCCAGCGCAGCCGCCGAGCCGCCCGAGGAGCCGCCCGAGGTGCGTTCGGTATTCCACGGATTGTTGGTGGTGCCGTAGATATCGTTATAGGCCTGCACGTCCTGAGCCAGACGCGGTGTGTTGGTCTTGCCGAAGATCACCGCACCCGCGGCTTTCAGGCGGGCCACGGTGATCGCGTCGTTCTGGGTCACATGACTCTTGAGCCGCGGCTCGCCGACCACCGTCGACAGGCCGATGGATTCGAAGGTGTCCTTGACAGTCATCGGCACGCCGTGCAGCGCCCCCCAATGCTCGCCGGCTGCAATCGCCTTGTCTGCGGCGTCCGCACGCGCCCGTGCGCCGTCGATATCCATCGCCACTACCGCGTTGATCGGCTTGCCGAGCGTTTCGATACGATTCAGATAATGATCGAGTGCGGCACGGCTGGTGATATCGCCGCGCTTGATGGCGGCGGCCAGCTCGGTGGCGGACAGGCGGTGGATATCGGTCATGCGGAGGTCTCTATCTTGTTGTTTTTTGGTAATGCGTTCCTAAGTTATGTCGTCCGGAAAGACATGCGAGAACGCAAACAAGGTAGAAGCAGTCTATCTGCAGATGGCGCCCAAGGGGCAGATTGAGCGCCTATTGGCCGTGTTTGATCAGTCGTTGCGGTTTGGTTGCCTTCGAATTCGCTATGGTTTCGCACTGCTGTGCGATGCGACCCTCGGCGGTGCGAACCGTGCGAGTCGTAGCCTCGGGGCTCATGCCGAACGCCGGCGGTCGCATCCCGGCTGCGCCAGGACGGCCCTGCTGCTCGCCTCGTACGGCGATGCGTAGCATCGACGCAAGATGGGGTGCCCTGCCGCTGGTCACTTAATCCTGGGCGAGCAAGATAAGTGACTCGCACATCAGTGCGAAACCCGCAGTCGAGCCAACGCTAAAGCGCGACCGGTCCCTAAGTGACTAATGACATGAAACCGCTGTCGTCACTCCGACCCAGCCGGCTCAAGCGCCTGGAACAACGCCGTCTTGAACCGCTCAGGCGCCTCGATCGGCGGCAGATGGCCAATGCCCTCGAACGTGACGAGTTCGGCATTGGGCAGTCGAGCCACGGCGTCGCGACCGAGCTTCGGATAGTTGCCCAGTTCGGCGGCCAGTTCCGGGCTGACCAGATCCTTGCCCGGCGCGGTCTTGTCGCGGGTGCCGATCATAAGTGTGGTGGGCATGTCGATCGCCTCCAACTCGTAGATCACCGGCTGGGTATAGATCATGTCGTAGGTGGCGGCCTGCGACCAGGCCACTTCGGCCTTGTCGTCGCCTTCGTACATGCCGGCGAGCAGCTTTGCCCAGCGGTCGTAGTCGTCGTTCCAGGCGCCGTCGAAGTAGCTTTTGATCTGATAGGCCTTGATCGAGGCGTAGTCTTTTTTCATCTCGCGGGCATACCAGGCATTCATGCCGCGATAGGGCACGCCCTTGGCTTTCCAGTCCTCGAGGCCCAATGGATCGACGAGCACCAACTGATCGAGTGTGTCCGGATACATCAGCGCATAGCGCATGGCGAGCATGCCACCCATGGAATGACCGATCAGCGTGAAATGATCGATATCCAGCGAGCCGAGCAGGGCGCGGGTGTTCTCGGCCAGATGATGAAAGGTATAGCTGTAGGCGGCGGGCTTGTCCGACTTACAGAAGCCGACCTGGTCCGGCACGATCACGCGATAGCCATTGGCGGCGAGCGCTTTCGCAGTGTCTTCCCAGTAGGCGCCACAGAAGTTCTTGCCGTGCAGAAGTGCTGCGACCGGCGGATTCGTGATCTCGTCGTCCGGGGCGATATCCATATAGGCCATCTCGACGGTGCCGTTCGGGCTGTCCATCTCGAAGCGTTCCACCGGCCACGGATAATCGTAATGCTCGAGATTGGCGCCGAGCGCAGGGGCAGTCTCTGCGTTGTCGGCGCTATCGCTCTGCGTGGCGGCGGCGAGTGGCATAGCGGCCACGGCGGCAATGATGCCCGTCGCCAGACACAGCATCGGCATCGGTATGAAACGGTCGATCACGTCGGTTTCTCGTCGTCAGAGCAGTGTTCACAGCATACTCAGTTGTGGTGCGCTGCGGGCAACCGGCTCGGAACCATCGGCGTCTGGCGAGGTTCTAAACGCGTAACCGCTGTTGTTGTGGTCCTGTTCAAAGGCTTGCCCGGGCAAGCCGTGCTTTGGGGAATCTCTTGTCGAATAGACAGCGCACATTTGTCGCGCGGGGCTTGGGTCGTCTGTGCAGCGGTATGGCCGTTGCGCTGATGGCATGCGCCGCCCAGGCGGCCGAACCGGCGCTGGTGAGCGTAGTCGAGGTCGAGCAGCGCCGTTGGCAGCAGACCGTGCCGCTGTATGGCACGTTGACCTCGCCGCGCGATGCCCAGCTTACGGCGCGCGTTGCAGGCCTGGTGGATTCCGTTGTTGTCGAGGCCGGCGATCGGGTCAGCGCGGGCGATACGCTGCTGCGTCTCGATCGTCGGCTCGAGGAGCTCACGCTCGATACGCTCAGCGCATCGGCAGACGCCGCGCGTGCCCAGGCCACCGAGGCGCGCCGGCTGCTGACCGAGTCACAGCGCTTGAGCAAGCGGGGCGCGGCGTCGGCGACGGAGCTCGAAGCCCGGCGTTCGCAGGTGGCGATGAGCGCGGCCAATCTCGAGCGTTTGCAGGCCGAGGCCGCTCGTCAGCGCGAACGCCTGGCGCGTCATGCCGTTGTTGCCCCGTTTGACGGCGTGGTGCGTGAGCGTCTGGTCGAGCCGGGTGAATATGTGGCCGAGACCACGCCGGTCGTAGGGCTTGTGGCCACGGACCGACTGCGCATGGACGTGGCCGCACCGCAGCAGTACTACGATCTGATCGCGCCCGGCATGGCCGTGCGTATTCAGCCGCAGTCGCGCGCCGATCGCAGCATCAATGCCAGCGTGGCGGTCACGGTGCCGGCCTCCGACGCGCTGGCCCGCAGTTTTCTTGTGCGCATGTACGTCGACAACACGGCAGGCCGGCTCACGCCCGGCATGTCGGCGAAAGTGCTGTTCGATATTCAGTCGGATGAGGCCGTGCTGGTGGCCCCGCGCGACGCGGTGGTGCGCGTACCCGGCGGTGGTGGCACCCGGATGTGGGTGGTTGGGCAGACCGACGACGGGGCGCGAGCGCGGATGCGCCAGGTCAGTCTCGGGCGCGGGGCGAACGGTTTTGTGGAAGTGCTGGACGGCCTGCGCGCAGGCGATGCGGTCGTGGTGCGCGGCAACGAAAGCCTGGGTCACGACCAGCCGGTACGCGTGCGTGCGGATCAGCGATCAGTGGGCGGCACGCCGTCGAGCGGCGCCGATTCACCGGCACGGACGTCGCGCGCGCTGCGTCTGTCGGGCCCCGGCCGCCCGGCACCCTGATGTTCGAAGCGCTCGTCAAACGCGGCACCCTCATGACCATTGTGGTGCTGCTGATCTGTCTGTTCGGCGTGCTCGCGGCCATGCGTATCCCGGTACAGATGATTCCCGACCTGGCCGTGCGCACCATTACCGTCACCACCAGCTGGCCGGGCGCGACGCCACAGGACGTCGAGAACGAGATCCTCATCGAGCAGGAGGAATACCTCGCCAACATCATCGGCCTGCAGCGCATGGTGGCCACGGCCCGCACCAGCGAGGCGGAAATCGAGCTCGAGTTTCCCTTCTCCACCGACGTCAACGAAGCGCTGATCCGTGTCACCAACGCGCTCATGCAGGTCTCGAGCTATCCCGAGGATGTGGACGAGCCGGAGGTGATCGCGGCATCGTTTTCACAGAACTCGTTCATGTATTTCAATGTGGCGCCGCTGGCTGGAAATCCGGTCGGACTCGACATGGATTTCATGCGTGACTTTGTCGACGACGAAGTACGCCGGCGCATGGAACGGGTGCCGGGCGTGGCCGACGTGGAGGTGCGCGGCGGCGGCGAGCGCCAGATCCAGGTCTTCATCGATCCGGCGCGATTGTCGGCGCGCGGGCTGACGCTCACCGATGTTCGCGACGCCATCCGTGCCCGCAACCAGGATTTTTCCGGTGGCGACATGGATGCCGGCAAGCGCCGCTACCTGATCCGTACGGTGGGCCGCTTCGACGATGTCGAAGGCCTGGCCGGCGTGGTGCTCGATCGCAGCGGCGACACGGTGACCACGCTGGGTGATGTCGCCCGTATCCAGCTCGACCATGCCGAAGTGCGCAATCTGGCCTACTTCAACGACCAGCAGATCGTGCGGCTGCTGGTTCGGCGCCAGCCCGGCTCGAACGTGATCGATATCAAGGCCGGCATGCTCGAGCTGATGCCTCGACTCAACGCCGAGTTGCTGGAACCCGCCGGCATGCGGCTGACGCTGTCCTCGGACGACGTGCGCTACGTGGCCGCTTCCATTGCCAGCGTCTGGCGCAATCTGGCGATCGGCGCGCTGCTGGCGGCACTGGTCATGTTCTGGTTCCTGCGCTCGGGCTACGCCACGCTGATTGCGGTTGTGGGTATTCCGATCTGTGCGATCTCGGCGTTCATCGGGTTATCCATCTTCGGGCGCACGATCAACGTCATTTCGCTGGCGGGCATCGCCTTTGCCCTGGGCATGACGCTGGACAACTCCATCGTCGTGCTGGAAAACATCGCGCGTCTGCGCGCCGAAGGGCGCTCGCGCTGGGATGCCGCCATCGACGGCGTGCGCGAGGTGTGGCCGGCGGTGCTGGCGTCCACGCTGACCACGATCATGGTGTTTGCGCCGGTGCTGTTCATCACCGAAAAGGCCGGTCAGCTGTATTCGGATATCTCGATCGCCATCTCCACGGCGATCCTGACCTCCATGATCGTCGCCATCGTGGTGGTGCCGACAGCCGCGGCCCGTATCCTGCCGGCGTCTGTGCGTGTGACCGATACCGCGCGCGGCGGTTTCTCGGGTGGCGTACTGAGGTTATGCGGCTGGATCGTGGCGCGGCGTATTCGCCGCTACGCGACCATGGCCGTTATCGCGACAGGCCTGGGGCTGGGCCTGGTGTTGCTCACCCCACCGGCCGAATATCTGCCCGACGGCGAGGAGGCCAAGGCGTTTTCGTCGATGTCGCCGCCGCCTGGCTACAACCTCGTAGAACTGGCAGCGATCGGCGACGAACTGCGCGAGCGTTTCATGCGCTATGTGCCGGATGACAGCGGCAATATCCAGGCCAGCGACGGCGCGCTGCCGCCGATCGCCTATATGAACATGGATATCTCCACCGACGAGCTGCGCATCATTTCCGAGCCGGTGGAGGCCGGCGATATCGGCGCGCTCATGGCCGGCTTCAACGCCGCGTTTCTGGAGTACCCGGGCATGCGCGCGTTTTCCACCACGGGCTCGATCATCTCCTCCAACGACGGCGGCACACGGGCGATCAATATCGATATCTCTGGCGCCGATCTGCCCACGATCTATGCCGCCGCCACGGCCATCTACGACCGGGCGGGCGAAGTCTTCGACGGCCCGCAGCTACTCGCCGAGCCGTCGACGCTTACCCTTGGCCAGCCGCTGCTGCGGGTGGAGCCGGACTATGTGCGCATCGCCGAGCTGGGGCTGGCCGCCGAGGATATCGGCTATGCCATATCGGCGCTGGTGGACGGCGCCTATGTCGACGAGTTCTTCTTTGCCGACGACAAGGTCGATATCTATCTCTACGACGCCGCCGGCAAGCCAGAAGACGTGGACAGCCTGTCGCGACTGCCGATCTATACCCAGGCGGCCGGCATCCTGCCCGTGATAGCGCTTGCCGATGTCGTGCCCACGGTGGATACCGATGTCATCCGACGCCTGGACAGCCGGCGCACCGTGACCGTTCGCGTGATTCCCCCGGACAACGTGCCGTTGGAGGCCGGCGTGCGGCGTGTCAACGACGACGTCATCGGCGCGCTGCGCGAAGAGGGCGCAATCGACGCCGCACTGGCGTTGGATATCTCGGGCGCCAGTGACGAACTGGAAACGACCCGTGCCGCACTTGTCGGCAACTATGCCGTCGCACTGCTGGTGTGCTATCTGCTGCTGGTCGCCATCTTTTCCCACTGGGGCTATCCGCTGCTGATCCTGACCAGCGTGCCGCTGGGTATCGCCGGCGGCATCGTAGGCCTGGCAGCGCTGAACGCGGTCGGCGGCCTGCTGCCGGCGATCGGGCTCGCACCGCTGACCCAGTCCTTCGATCTGATCACGATGCTCGGTTTTCTCATTCTGGTGGGCACGGTGGTCAACAACCCGATTCTGATCGTGGAAAAGGCACGCGAGAACGTCGCCCATGGCATGGCCGCAGCGGAAGCCGTCACAGACGCCGTAGCGGTACGCCTGCGCCCGATCCTCATGACCACGATTACCACCACCTTCGGCCTGGCGCCGCTGGTGTTCCTGCCCGGCGCCGGCACCGAGCTCTATCGCGGCCTGGGTGCGATCGTGATGTTCGGCCTGCTGTTCACGATGGCTACGACCGTGACCTTCCTGCCGGCACTGCTGACCGGCGTTATGGCTTTCAGCGAGCGTCGGAGGGCAGACACCGTCCGTAAAGAAACGCTGATGCGCGTTGATAATTAAGAGAATTTTATCTGCAGATCACGCAGATGAAGCAGATTTGAAGACCGAAGAAAAGCCTTTAGGCTTTTTATCTAATCGGCCAGATCTGCGTAATCTGTGGAAAAGCCTTGCCGCTACGGCCACCGAGTCACTACCGGCAGCACTTGAAAATGTGCGCAGGCAGACCGATGTAGATTGCACGCAATGAAAGTGTTTGCTGTGGCTCAGTCCTCTGCAGGCTCGACCCGGATCATCAAGGAGCTTCTTGTGAGCGATCTTTTCCAACCCTGGACCATCGGCGACGTCACCTTCCGCAACCGGATTTTCGTCTCTCCCATGTGCCAGTACTCCGCCGATGACGGCATGCCCAACGACTGGCATTTCGTGCATCTGGGCAGCCGCGCGGTCGGCGGTGCCGGTATGGTCATGCTGGAAGCTACGGCGGTGACCGCAGACGGGCGCATCTCGCCCGGAGATCTGGGCATCTGGAGCGACGAGCACGTGGCCGAATACCGTCGCAACGCCGATTTCATCAAGTCGCAGGGTGCGGTCGCCGGCATCCAGCTGGCGCACGCGGGCCGCAAGGCCTCCTGTGGTGCGCCGTGGGACGGCGGCAACCAGCTCGACAAGGCCAGCGGTGGCTGGAACACGGTCGCACCCAGCGCGATCGCCTTCCGCGATGCGGATGTGCCGCCGCGTGCGCTGAGCACTGACGAACTCACCGAGATTCGCGACGCGTTCGTGGCCGCCGCCGAGCGTTCGCTGGCCGCAGGCATGGACGTCGTCGAGTTGCACTGCGCCCACGGTTATCTGCTGCACGAGTTCCTGTCGCCGCTGTCCAATCAGCGCGACGACGAGTACGGCGGCAGCCTTGAGAATCGCGCTCGTTTCCCGCTGGAAGTCGTGCGCGCGGTGCGCAAGGTGTGGCCCAAGAACAAGCCGCTTTTCGTACGTATTTCGGCCACCGACTGGGAAGACGGCGGCTGGGATCTCGACCAGAGCGTGCAGTTCGCACACTGGCTCAAGGAAGCGGGCGTGGATATGGTCGACTGCTCCGGTGGCGGCAATACGCCGACCGCGAAGATCCCGGTGGGCCCGGGCTATCAGACCGATTTCGCCGAGCGTATCCGGCGCGAGGTCGGTATTGCGACCGGCGCGGTGGGCATGATCACCAACCCTGTGCAGGCCGAGCATATCGTGCACTCCGGCCAGGCCGACTGCGTGTTGCTGGCCCGCGAACTGTTGCGCGACCCGTACTTCCCGCTGCGCGCCGCCATGGAACTGCACGGCGACGACAACGCCACGCCGCCGAAGCAGTACGCCCGCGCGTTCAGCTAAGAATAGATCGACTGCTGATCGAGATAAGCCTTCGGGCGAGCGATCGTCCGGGGCTTTTTTGTGTCGGCCGCGAGCACGAACGTCACCGATCGGCAGTACGCCTGCCGCTGAACACAAACAGGGCAGCCCATGCTCGAATCATCGAAAGCATGCGGCCATGACAGGTCGTCACGCTGCGTCGTCTGCGGACTCCTACGGCCCTAGGGCCTGTTGCCATTTCGTACGAGACCGCGCCAAGGGCTGTTTTGCGGCAAGACGAGGCGTCAGCACGTGCCGCGTAGTCATTCTACTCAAGCGTGCTGCAACGCTGTATTGCCGCATATCGTTAATTTGTTGGGCCCTTGTCCCGAAGGGTTGGGCCTCAAATCGCCTCATGCGGCGTTGCAAGTCTTGGTCGTGGCTCGCCACGACCGGCGACTCGCGCCTTGCCTGAGACGATTTGAGGACGCCAACGCGGCGCTCGAACGAAACGGCAACAGGCCCTAGTCTAGCGTGACAGATGCGCTTGCGTTCATCTGCAGTCGCCGCCGTTCGGATTGGCAGCGATCGAGTGCGCTTCGCGTTATAATTGCTTGATGCAACGACCACGTTTCATTCCCGATAATTTCATACTGGCCTTGCTTGCTGCAATCGGCGTGGCTACGCTTTTGCCGATCTCGGGCCAGCCGGCCGAGTATTACGGCTATTTCACGACCTTTGCGATTGCGCTGCTGTTCTTTCTGCACGGTGCCAAGCTCTCGCGTGACGCGGTGTACGCGGGGGCGACCAACTGGCGGCTGCATCTGTGCGTGCTGATCGCCACATTCGTGTTGTTCCCGTTGATCGGACTGGCGTCGCGGCCGCTGCTGCTGGAATGGCTCACGCCCGAGTTGTTCGCCGGCCTGCTGTTTCTGTGCGTGCTGCCTTCTACCGTGCAGTCGTCGATTGCGTTCACTTCGGTGGCGCGTGGCAACGTACCGGCCGCGGTCTGCAGTGCCAGCGCATCGAATCTGCTCGGGGTGTTCATCACACCGTTGTTTGCTGGCCTGCTGATCACCACGCAAGGCAGTGCCGGGGTGTCGCTGGACGCCGTCACTTCGATCCTGCTGGAGATATTATTGCCGTTCGTGGCCGGTCAGATTGCTCGCCGCTGGATCGGTGACTGGGTGGCGGCGCATCCGAAACTGGTCAAGTTCGTGGATCAGGGCTCGATCGTGCTGGTGGTTTATGGTGCGTTCAGCGCTTCCGTAATCGAAGGGCTCTGGCAGCAGATGCCGCCGACCTCGCTGGCCGTCCTGCTCGGCGTCTGTGCGGTACTGCTGGCACTGGTGATGCTCATCACTTTCGCCGTGGGCCGGCGGTTCTTTTCTCGTGAGGACGAGATCGTGCTGGTCTTCTGTGGCTCCAAGAAAAGCCTGGCCAGCGGTATACCGATAGCCAAGGTGCTGTTTGCGGGCAGCACGCTGGGTGCGGTGGTATTGCCGCTCATGATCTTCCATCAACTGCAGCTGCTGGTATGTGCGGTGATCGCGCGTCGTTATGGTCTGGCTGCTGATGCGGCGGACGCGAACAGGTCAGCGGCTGCGGCCGGTCAGACGCGCTAGCCATCGCCCGGCTCAACGACGCATCTGCGCTGGCCCGGCGCAGCTGGGGCATCGCCGCCATTGCGTTTCTGGGCGGTGTGGGTGGTGGCGCCGTGTTTCCGATTCTGCCGGTGATAGGCCTGGAACTCGGTATTTCGGGGTTCATGGTGGGGCTGATTCTGTCGGCCAATCGGATTACGCGCCTGGGCTTCAACCCGCTGACCGGCAGTCTGCTGGACCGCTTTGGCGCGCGCTGGCCGGTAGCGATCGGCCTGGTCATCGAGGCGATCGGTACGCTCCTGTTTTCGGTGGGGCTGTTCTCGCAGCACCCGGCGGCCTGGTTTCTGGCCGGTCGTATCATCTGGGGCGTGGGTTCGTCGCTGCTGCTGGTGGGCGCATTGGCGGCCGTGATGGCCATCGCGCCCGCCGAGCGCCGCGGCGGGATGACGGCACGTGTGCGCACCGCGATCAGCCTGGGTATTCCGGCGGGCCTGGTGATCGGCGGACTTGTGGCCGATCAGGTCTCCAACAACGCGGCCTTTCTTGTCGCCACCGCCTTGAGTGCCGTGGGCGCGGTGGCCGCGGTGTTTCTCCTGCCCAATCGTCGCGGCGCCGACAAGCCGGCCGCGGGCGCCGACGCGGACGACGCTCAGAGCGGCGGCGCCTGGCGCGTGCTGTTCGGCATGCCCACCCTGCGCATCATCTTTGTGGCCAACGCGCTGTTGTTCATGGCTGTGTCGGGCGTGCTGCTGGCGACGGTAGCGGTCGTCGTAGACAGCCGCCAGCTTTATCTGTTCGGCATGAATGCGCAGGGCAGCTCAGGGCTGTTGCTGGCCGTGCTGATGGCCGCCCGCGCGAGCACCTCGCTGGCCAGCGGACGGGTGCTGGATCGCAGCATGCGGCGCACTCGGCTGCTGCTGCCGTCGATGGCGCTGGTGGCCGTCGGCTTTGTTGCGTTGGGCCAGGCAACGAATGTGGTCACCGCGGCGATCGCGCTGTTCGTGATTGGCGCCGGCTCGGGCGGGCTGACCATCCCCCTGATCACGCTGCTGGGTGATGTATCGCCGCGCCATCTGCATGGGCGGGCCTTGTCGATCTATCAGTGGTCCAGTGATTTCGGCGGCGCGCTCGGCCCGATGCTCGGGCTGGAGCTGGGTCGATATCTTGGCTACGGCTGGACTTACGGTGCCGTCGGCCTGGTCGTACTCGGCATGAGCCTGCCGCTGATGCGTCTTGTACGCGATGAGCGCGGGCGCGGCTGAGAGATTCAGCCGGGCTCCACGCATGGCCCTAGCTTTGCGTAGCGAGCGGTTTGCGGCTGGCAACGTTGCCGTCGGCGTCGACAAAAACGGTCGCGGCCTGAATGCGATCAGCGCTCACCTCGAGTGCGACATGATGGCGACGGGTGCCGTCGGCCTCGATACGCGGCACGCGCGCGGCGTTGATATACAGCGTCTGGCCGTCGTCGACACACGTCTGGCGCCACTCGCCGGTGTGCTTGCTCTTGTGGTGCATATGCCCGGCGAGCACGGCACGCACGCGATGCCCGCTCGAGCGGGCGTAGTCGATAGCGCTGCGCAGGTCCGGATCGCCGAAATCGCCGTGCTCGGGCGCGAAATCGCAGCCGAACGGCGAGTCGGGCGTGCGGCCCAGCCCGGCCGGGCCGTTGTGGGCGACTAAGATCAGATCGCGCGGCGAGGCATCGACGAGCCGTTCGAGACGCGCCGCGCTGGACGCGAAATCGGTCACGCCGAAGCGTGTTTTCAGATAATGCCGATAATAGAAGCGATCGCCGCCCATGGCATGCGGCCGGCCAATAACCAGGCCGAGATCGTCAGCCAGCGTGGCCTGTGTATAGCCGCCCAGACGAACCGGCGCCATGGCCTGTTGCATGCGGCGCACGCGTCGCGTCATGCCGATGGCACCCAGCCGACGCATGAGCGGCCGGCCTTTCAATTCGGCGAGCAGCTGGGCCATGGTCACGCCGTCGTGATTGCCCGGAATGGCCCAGGCCGGCGTGGTGAGCGCAGACAGTTGGTGCGCGACCGGTTCGGCGTTGGTCATGCGGGCAAAGTCGCCCACGAACAGCAGCATGTCGTAGCCGGCCTGATTGAAGAACGCGGTATCGCGCTCGTCCCAGAAGCCGTGAATATCGCCGATGACGCCAAATCGCATCCCGGTTTTGTACGGGGTGGCTGTCGGTGCGTCAACCACCGGTGCCCGCTGAGGCAATTTGTCGCATTCTTCAGGCCGCTCCGGTTGTCTACCCTGGCGTCGCTACCAAGTCCAGGGAAGCAAGGCTGGCCCAGTGGAATGGCATATTCAGGGGCTTGTCGTACTGGCGGCTGCGGGCTGGCATGGCGGCCTGCAGGCACAAGCCTCGAAGAGCACCACATTGAATGCGATTGCGGTTACGGGCGATACCGTCACCTCGCCCCAGGTGACCCAGGTGCCTGTGCGGGCCAGCGCCGGCCAGCGCCGATACGGCGAGCGTGTTCTCAGACGTGCCCGGTGGCGCAAACCTCGGTAACGGCGATATCAACGGTGAGACCTGATTGCACGGCTTGTCGCGCTATCGCAACGATGTGCGTATCCAAGGCGTGGGTATGACCAGCGATGGGTCGAACTGGATGGACCTGCCGTTGCACTATGCGCTTGCGGCGATTGTGGATGACGCGAGCGTGACGCGCGGCGTGGTGTCGTTGGCCGTTGGCATCGACAACTTGCTGGCAAGGGCTACCGCGACTTATAACCGCGTCGACGGCTCGGACATCGGCGTCTGCCCGGTGCGGCTCCAAACGCCTATGCGGGCTTGAGCGCGACCTTGTGATCCGGCTCGCCTGCACGGCTTGTATCGCTAAACTGATCACTCGTATGGATCAACGGGCGGGCAGTTCAGATGAGTCGATGGATCGAACCCACGTGGCTGGAAGGCGAGCACGTGGCATTGTCACCGCTGGCCGGTGAACACGCCCCAGCGCTGGCTGATGCGGTGTCCGACGGGCGGCTCTGGGAGCTGTGGTATACCTTCGTGCCCGCGCCGGACGCAGTGCGCGACTATATTGCGGCCGCCGAGACCGAGAATGCGGCCGGCGGGCTAGCCTTTGCCGTGCGCGACAAGGCCAGCGATACCGTAATCGGTTCGACCCGGTTCTGCCATGTGAATGAGACCAATCGTCGGCTGGAGATTGGCTATACCTGGTACGCCAAACGCTTCCAGCGCAGTGCCGTCAACACTGAGTGCAAGCGCCTGATGCTGGCCCACGCGTTCGAACAATTGGGCGCGATCGCGGTCGAGTTCCGTACCCACTGGCACAACCGTGGCTCGCGTGCGGCCATCACGCGTCTCGGCGCCAAGCAGGACGGCGTATTGCGCAACGACCAGATCAGCGCCGACGGCATCTATCGCGATACCGTCGTTTTCTCGATCATCGATCTGGAATGGCCTGCCGTTCGGCAGAACCTGGATTTCCAGCTTGCTCGCCATTCGGCGTCGTAGTGGCTTCTTTGAGCTGCACTACGCCGATAAAACAGTCCGCAAATACACGCTAAAGAGCGTAAGTAAGACAAAGTTTCTCGTCGATGCTTCGATTCACGATTGCCGTATTCAACTTTCAATTAAAAAGCGTCTGATGCGCCCCGCGGCGCAAGCCGCAATCTGTATTGGGCCCTGTGTGAAGCGAGGAGAAGCGCGGCACCGAAGGGTGTCCGAGGCACTGCCTCGGTGCGGCTAGCCTGTCTGGGTGCCGCCAAAGCGGTACGACCATCGTAAAATTTCCGGGGCCGCGTCCCTTTGGCGCGAGCATCGTGGTATCGCCCCGAGAGGCGGAACAGCGCGCTCCCGCAGCGAAGCTGTGGGATGCGACCCTCGGTGGGGCGAACCGTACGAGTCGTGACTTCGGGGCTTATGCCGAACGCCGGCGGTCGCATCCCAGTTACGCTGGGAAGGCCCTGCTCCTCGCCTCGTACGGCACCGGCGTAGCCGGCGCGCAACCTGGGTGTCTTTTTCTGGGCTTACCCAATCGTCGACGAGCTGTTGGACAAGCAGCAAAGGGTAAGTTGCGCTGCAGCGCAGACCAAATTCGGAGAACTATCGCGTAGCGAGCAAAAGCGTTTGAGTTCTATCGAAGCCCGTCGAGTTGACGTGTTTTCGATGAACAATTGCCGACCGCACAACACTTTTGAACCGCAGACTACAAACCGGAACACGGCACCCCATTGCACCGTGTCCCGCCGTCATCAAGTCAGTCCCAGCGATAGGTGATGCTGCCGAGCACGTTGCGGGGCAAGCCGTAATCGCAGAACGACGACGGCTGCGAGCCGCTGCAGTAGACCTTGACCTCGTCGAAGACGTTGTTGGCCGAAACCTGCAGGCGCACGTTGTCGAAGGTATAGCGCAGCGCGGCATCCACTAGCGTGGCCGACGGATAGCGCGACGTATTGTCGGCATTGGAGAACGACGAACTGGTATAGCGCACGCCCGCGCCCATGCCGAGGCCCGCGAGCGCCGGCTGCTGGAAATCGTAGTCCAGCCAGAGCTTGGCCAGATGATCGGGGCGATCGATCAGGCGCTTGCCGTTGGTCGCCTGCGAACCGCCGGCCTCGATCACGTCGACCTCGTTATAGGTATAGCTGGCGATGCTGCTCAGCCCCGCGGTCAGATCGAGCTCGGCGTTGGCCTCGATGCCGCGCGAGCGCGTTTCGCCGATCTGGCTCTGCACAAGCGGATTGTTGGGCAGGGCCACCAGTTCGTTGCTGCGATTGATCTCGAAGGCGGCGAGCTGGAAAGAGGCGTTCCAGCCATTTGGCCGATAGCGCAGGCCGGCTTCGTACTGGTCGCCGGTGATCGGCTCATAACGCTCGCCGCTGATCTCGTTCATGCCGTACTGCGGCGTAAACGATTCGCTATAGCTGATATACGGCGCCAGGCCATTGTCGGCCAGGTACACCAGCCCGGCGCGCCAGTTCAGATCGTTCTGACTGGTTTCATCGGCATTGCGCGTGTCCTGTTCGACCCAGTCCTGACGCGCGCCCACGGTCAAGGCCCAACGATCGTTGTATTTCAGATGTTCCTGTACGTAGAGGCCGTACTGATCGGCTTCGGTACGGTTACGCGTGAAAGTGCTCGGCAGGGTGAAATCCTGGTTGTAGTCCGGGTTGTACAGATCCAGCGGCGGGATATCGGTGGTGGCGTTACCAAAGCCCGAGTTGCGGGATTTGTAGTCGAGCGTCTTGTAGTCGAACCCGACCAGTACGCTGTGCTCGAAGTTGCCGTGCGAGAAGTCGCCGACCAGCTGATTATCGGCAGTGATGGTCTCGCCCTCGTCGAAGCGCAGACGCGCATCGCGCTGGAGCACGGTGAGATCGTCGCTGAGCGGCGTGGCGGTGAAATAGTCGCGGAACACGTCGACCACGTCGTAGTCGACGTGGTGATAACGCACGTTCTGGCGGAACGTCAGGTGATCGCCGATGAGCTGCTCGAACAGATAGCCCACCGCATAACTCTCCGAGGTGTAGCCGCCCAGGCCGGGAATACCGATGAAGCGATCCCGAGGGATCCGCCGGCCGTCGTTGTCGTTTTTAGTGCCTTGCAGCGGAAAACCGGTCCAGTGATAGTCGGATTCGTTCTTCTGATAGTGGGTGAGTAGGGTCAGCTTGGTGGCCTCGCTCGGCGACCAGGTCAGCGCCGGGGCGATATACACGCGATCGTCCTCGATGAAGTCGATGGACGAATCGGCGTCCTGCATCAACCCGGTCAGGCGATAACGCCACTGGCCCTGTTCGTCGATCGAATCGCTGACGTCGGCGGTGAGCTGTTTCTGGTGATAGCTGCCCATCTCCAGCCCGATTTCCCGAAACGGCACGACCGTCGGCTGCTTGGTCACCAGGTTGATGATGCCGCCGGGCTGGCCCTGGCCGTAGAGCACCGAAGCCGGGCCGCGCAGCACCTCCACGCGCTCCAGGCCGTAGGTTTCGATGGGCGCGTCGTAGGGCAGACCGGCGAAGATGCGCGTGCCGTCGCGAAAGGTCGCGTCAGCGGCCGCGAAGCCGCGGATGGTGATGCCGATCGAGTCGGTCACGTTGTTGTTCACGCGATTGAGCACGTTGACGCCGGGGCTGTATTCCACGGCCTCGGTGAGCGTGTCGGCGTCGCGATCTTCCAGCTGCTCGCGACCAATCACGCTGAGCGACTGCGGGGATTCGATCAGCGGGATATCGGTCTTGGTGGCGGTAACCGAGCGCTCGGCTACATAGCCGTCGACCGGGCCGCGCGGCGAGATCAACATCGAACGGCCCTCGACGGCGATCGGTGCCAGCGCGGTGCTGGCGTTGTCTGAGGCGCCCTGATCACGCGCTTGCCCGGCAGTCTGGGCGAGCGCGCCGTCGGCGCCGATGAGCGCCACTGCGGCGATCAATGGGCGCGCGTAGCGCCGTGTTCTGGATTGTTCTGAAGCCATTTTTCAAATCCCCCTGGAATTGTGCGGGCGGCTGACAGCCGGCCGATGCAAAGTGTTTTGTGATGAATCGAGACGCCCTAATAAACATCCATGCGGATACGGCCCGCGTCGCTGAGTGCCGAGAATTGCGCCGCGCCGAGCTGCTGGGCGAGCACTTCGGTCACGCCCGGCGCCATCCCCGCGTGGCTGCCGCAGACGAACACATAGGCGCCGCGATGGATCCAGTCGAGCAGCCGCTCGCGGTGCTCGGCGAGCGCGTGCTGGACATAGCGCCCATCCGCCGTATCGCGTGAGAACGTTGCGTTCAGATGAACGATTGCGCCGGTCGCGTGCCAGGCGCTGATTTCGTCGCGGCAGTAGAAATCCACGGCCTGCTCGCGCTCGCCAAAGAGCAGCCAGTTGGCGTGCTGGCCGGCTTGTATACGGCTCTGCAGATGGCTGCGCAGGCCGGCGAGACCGGTGCCGTTGCCGATAAAGATCGCCGGTGATGCCTGGCATGCCGGATCGGCGCGAAAGGCGGGGTTGGCGCGCAGGCGCAGATTGATGATGTCGCCGGGCCGTGCGCGCTCGACGAGCCAGCCGGAGGCCAGGCCTGTGTGCTCGCCGTGGTCGGCAAGGCGCACCAGCAGCTCGACGCTGGCGCCCGGCGCGTTGGCGATCGAATAATCGCGCACGCTCAGTGGGGCCAGCCGTTGGGCCCAGTCGAGCAGATCAGACGCGGCCGGCGGCCCTGCTTCTGGCAGCTGGCGGTCGGCCAGCGTATCGGCCAGAAGCCGGGTCGAATGCGCGCTGTGCGGGATCGCGTCGCCGTCGAGCGCATGCGCGGCGAGCCAGGCATCGACAGTGGCCTCTGGATTGCGCGGCCGAATCTCGGCGATATCGCCGGCCTGCCATTCGCGGCTGCGGCCGTCCACCGGAGTCAGACGCAGCCAGGCGGTGGGCCCGCCCTGGCTGTCGGGATTGAGAATACGACGCTCGGCCAGCCGCCAGGCGTCCAGAGCGGGTTCGGCGTGGTCCATGGTCGTGCCGAACAGGCCCGCCAGCATCGCCTGCCATTGGCCGATCGCGGCTTGATCGGCCTTGTCCACCTCGATGGGTGCTACCAATGCCCGCGCGCCGCGCTCCTGCAGGGTTCGATCCAGACGCCGGCCGAAGGCGCAATAGCTGTCCTGGTAGGCCGTATCGCCGAGCGAGAGCAGGGCATAGTCGAGTGTTTCGAACCGGGGGGTGCAGCTGCCACAGAATCGGCGGTCAAACGGGCGTGCGGCTACTGGCGCATCGCCTTCGCCGTGGGTGCTCACCACGAACAGCGCCTGGCCGTGGCCGGCGAGTTCGGCCGGACTCAGCTCGCCCAGGCTGCGCAGCCGCACCGAGCGACCGGTGGCCTGGAGTGCGGCGGTCGTGCGGGTCGCAATGCGCTGCGCCAACCCGCTCTGGCTGGCATAGGTGACCAGCAGCGTGTCGGGCCCGGCCGGCGCATCGGCGACAACCCCGGGTGCCGCGGCGACCCGGCGCTTCATGCGGCGTCGGCGCAGATACAGCAGCCAGCCGGTGACAAAGAACACCGGCAACGCGAAGCTGGCGAGCATCATCGCGACAACGCCGGGCGTGCCGAAGAACGCCCCCATATGCAGCGCGTAGACGCTGGCCAGCAGCTGATCGCCGGCGCTCTGATCGCGATAGCGGTGGTTCGCGAGCACCGCTCCCGTCGCCGGATGCAGGGAGAGTTCGTCGCTGGCATAGGCATGCGGCGCATCGGCGGCCACGTAGTGCACGTCGACAGCCGCGGTCGGCGTATCCGGCAGGCGGATGAATACCGAGCGCGCGTCGGCCACGCTTGGGCCAAGACGCGCCCAGACCTGCGCGAAATCGGTACGCGCCACCGGTTCGGCCAGCTCCGAATGCGCCGCCGGGATGTCGGATGCAAATACGGCCTTTGCGCTGTCCCGATACCAGTCGAACGACCACCACAGCCCGGTGAGCGCTGCCACCAGATACGCCAGTACTGCCCATACGCCGAGTACGGCATGCCATTCGCCGGCCAGCTTGCCGCCCAGCCCGCGCGGCCAGACCCAGCGCCAGCGCTGGCGTGGCCGCCGCCGCCAGCGGATCCACAGCCCGCTGATCGAGAGCACCACGAGCGTGATGGTGGATACGCCGACAATCAGCTTGCCGGCGTCGCCGGCGGCCAGGCGTTGATGAATCTGGCGTATCAGTCCGAATGTCCACTGGCCGCGTGGCATGGCCATCGGCTCGCCGTTGAACGGGTCGAGCAGGGCGCGCTCGCCGCGTCGGCCGGTTGTGTCGGGGGTTCGATAGCCGATCATCAATGGATACGGTCGGTCCTGACGCCAGAACAGCGACGTGATCTGGTGATCCGGATGCTCCGCCCGATAACGCGCCACCAGCTTGGGCGGCTCGAGCCGCGCGATATCCTGCGACAGCTGGGCCGTGGTGTCGGCGTTGAGCCATTCCAGAATATCCATCTGAAACGACATCAGTCCGCCCGTCAGCCCCACGATCGCCAGCACCGCGCCAGCGGTAATGCCTGCCAGCCAGTGGAGTTGGAACCACAGATCGGCTTCGCGCAGGCGACTGGGCCCGCGCATTACGTGCGGCTCTCAGGGCGCGTGCACTGTTCTGCTGGCAGTAACAGATCAAGATTTGTATGGGTGGTCTGTATCAGGACGGCAGATGTTGAGACCACGCGCGGCCGTTCGCCGAGCACACGGCGCGGATTGGCGCACTGGTGCGTTGGATCTGTCATGTGTTGACTGCCCCTGATTTCAGCGATGCACACCGCCGCTGTCCCTGTCCTTCATCACGGTTAAAAAGAGCGCGGCCGCAGGGGCCGCGCAATTCCACCGAGTTATGAAGGTTTCCCTTCGCCACATTGACGCTATCTTGTTAACGTAAATGCGAACGATTCGCATTATATTATAGCCGCAGGCAAATGCAAGCCGATAGAGGCGGCCGGCGACGGTGGCGTGATGACAGCTGGGTCAACATCAAAGGTGCCGATCCGGCGGAACGATCTTCGCTACGGGCAGCGCGCGCCGATTACGGTTGTCGGCACAAACCCGTTAGGATCAAGCCATCATTTCAAGCGATATGCCCATGATTACAAGTAAGATCGAGAACAAGACGTTCGAGCCGACTCGCCTGGCCGGCCTGTTCGCGGCAGGCGTCATTGCGCTGGCCTTGACCGGCTGTGGCAGCAACGACGACGCGGCCGACACGCAGGAGGCAAACGAATCACCGTCGACGAGCGATAGCGCCAGCACTGCCAGCGCCGAGCCCGGCAGCGCCATGGCCAAGGGCGAGCAGATCCGTGAGCGCATCAGCGGCAATACCGTGAGCGGCACCATGGACCCGGAAAGCACCTACACCGAGTACTACGCGCCTGATGGCGTCATCCATGGCGCCAGCTACGAGGCCAAGTGGAATATCGACGGCGATCGCATGTGCTTCAACTACGACGAAGCACCGCAGGCCGACTGCTATGCGGTCAAGATCGATGGCAACGCGGTGGAATGGCATCTCGACGGCGAAACCCAGGGCAAGGGCACCATCGTCGAAGGCAACCCGAACAACTTCTAAGCGCACTGTATTTCCATCTGCAACGCCCGGCCTCGGCCGGGCGTTGTCATGTGCGGCGTTTTCGTGAGACGGCAGGCGTGGGTTTGGGCCGCGGCTGTGGGACAATCGCGCGCTGTCGTGAAGCCATATTCTTGCGGGACGTTCTCTCATGTCTGAACTCGATCAGCCCGACGCCGGGCAGACCGGCGGCCCCCGTCGCGAAGTCGTTCGCGGCGATCAACGCTATCTGCTGCTGGGCACGGCTCACGTCTCGCGTGCCAGCGCCGACGAAGTACGCGCCGAGATCGAGTCCGGCGCCTACGACAGCGTGGCCATCGAGCTGTGCGACGCGCGCCATGCCGCGCTCACCCGCGCCGGTGAACTCGAACAGATGGATCTGTTCCAGGTGCTGCGCCAGGGCAAGGCCGGCATGGTCGCCGCCAATCTGGCGCTGGGCGCCTATCAGCAGCGTCTGGCCGATCAGTTCGGTATCGAGCCGGGTGCGGAGATGCGTGCGGCCATTACCGCCACCGAGGCGGCCGACCTGCCGTTGACCCTGATCGATCGCAATATCGGCATCACCCTCAAACGCGTGTATCGGCGCATCCCCTGGTGGCAGCGCGTGAGCACCATGGGTGCGCTGTTCGCCAGCCTGCTGTCGAGCAACAAGATCGAAGAAGAGGATATCGAGAAGCTCAAGCAGGGCGATATGCTCGAAGCCACGTTCAACGAGTTCGCGGCCGAATCGGCGGCCATGCACGAAGCGCTCATCGACGAGCGCGATCGTTATATGGCAGCGCAGCTGCTCATGCAGCCGGTTCGCCTCAACACGCTGGTCGTGGTCGGCGCTGGCCATCTCAAGGGCCTCGAGAGCTATCTTGGCCAGGGCATGGACGACCCGCGCGCTGTCGCCGATGCGCTTGATGATGTGCCCCCGGGCGCGCGCTGGATCAAGTGGCTGCCCTGGGTGATCGTGGCACTCGTCTTTGCCGGCTTCGCACTCGGTTTTTCGCGCAGCACCGGTCTGGGCCAGCAGATGGTTATCGAGTGGGTCGTGATCAACGGCGCACTATCGGCGCTTGGTGCCGCGATTGCACTGGCCCATCCGCTGACGATTGTCACCGCGTTCATTGCCGCACCGATAACCTCGCTCAACCCGACCATCGGTGCGGGCATGGTTACGGCCGCCGCCGAGCTGTGGCTGCGCAAGCCGCGCGTGGGTGATTTCTCCACGCTCAAGTCAGACGTGACCAAAGTCTCCGGCTGGTGGAAGAATCGTGTCTCGCGCACGCTGCTGGTGTTTGTGCTCTCTACCATTGGCTCGGCCGCCGGCACCTATATCGCCGGCTTTCGTATCTTCGGGCAGCTGGTGGGCGGTTGATAGCGCAGTAGAGGCCCGACGATTGCCGACAGCGCGCAAACAAGATGCTGTCGCGCTCGCTCAGTCTGCGCCGGGTGCAAGCCAGTTTTCGACGCGTAGAGTCGGAACGCGGCAAAAATCACGGGTATTGTCGGTCACGAGCACCACGTCCAGCGTTAGCGCATGCGCTGCGATGAAGCAATCGTTGTGGCCAATTGGCTGGCCCATTGCCGTGAGTTCTGCGCGCAGTGCGCCGTAATGCCGCTCTGCCGGGGTCTCAAACGCTAGTACGGGTAGGCCGCTCAGAACGGTTTCGACCTGATTCGTAAGCCGCATTGAGCCGCGGCGCGCCAGACCGTAGCGAAGCTCGCAGGCGACGATGATGCTGGTACAAACCTGTTGGTCGCCCGTTTTCGCGAGTGCGGTTGCAGCGCGTCCGGCAGGATTACGGACCATATCTGAAATGATGTTGGTATCTAGAAGATATCGAAAGTCGGTATTGCTCATAGGTCGATATCGTCGTCGGTCGCGGGCGGATCGTCCATGTCAGGAAAGTCTTCCTCCAACGGCTCGAGTGTGGCCAGCAACTCGAGCAAGCCGGGCTTTTTCGCGATCGGTTCGATGATCAGCCGATCGCCTTCCTTGCGAATGATCGCCTCGTCGCCCGGCAGCTCGAACTCGCGCGGAATGCGCAAGGCCTGATTGCGCCCGTTCTTGAACAGACGGGCATGTCGTTCGGTTTCCATCTCATCCCTCGTTGTGCCTGGCATATGCCAGCCTATGCCGAATCATTCTGCCTATCAATAGACGATACGCATCGGTAGTTCACAGGAATCGAACTCGGGCGACCCGGGCAGCGTGACGTGCTCGTGGCAAATGATGCGCTCGGCCGTGAACAGGCAGGCAAAGGCATCGGCGATATCGTCGTCGGCCGCATCCCGGCGCCTGAGCGCGGTGCGTGCGCCGGGATAGGCCGTGGCGCCGAATAGCGCGGCGATCAGTCCCTGGCGTTTTGCACGACCGCATCCGGTCTTCTTGGACTCGATGATCGCCGCGCCGTTGTTCATCTGTGCAAAGCAGACCTCCGGATGGGTCTCGAAGACCCGTTCGCGCCAGTGGCTCGACGTGGTGACAAGTGTGTCGACTTCCCGGATCTTGGGCAGCAGGTTGTAGGCCTGTGCCGAGATCCGCTTGCCGGATACGCCCGCGTTCAGATCGCTGGCCTCGGTATGGCTGCGCCCGGCGAGGGCGGCACGCGTCGGGGTCGGAAAAACGCTTGACCCTCTGGGTCGGCCGAGCAGGCGACGGGCGGCGCGGTCGCATGCGCGCGCGCTGCTGTCGGCCAGGCCGATGGGCATGTCGACGGCGACTATATCCGGCGCCAGCATTGCCAGCAGCGCCTCCAGGCTCTTGTCGACCCACGCGCCCGTGCGCGAGACGGCCACCCAGCCGACCGGGCAGCCGTCGATTCCAATACAAGAAGAGCGGTTGTTCATCGCCGGTGATTGTAGTGCCTGCGCGGATGGACCGGTGGTAGTCTCGAGGGGTCGTTGTCTCGTCACGGAGCACACCATGACCCAGATGAAAGTGGCCCAGATCAGCAAGGCCGGCGCGGATTTCGAGCTGGTGGATCGCCATATGCCCGATCCCGGCCCGTATCAGGTGCGGGTGAAGATCGAAGCCTGTGGTATCTGTCATTCCGATGCCTTTGTAAAAGAGGGCGGATTTCCCGGATTGGAATATCCGCGGGTGCCGGGCCACGAGGTCGCCGGCGTGATCGATGCCGTTGGCGACGAGGTCGATCACTGGCGGCAAGGCCAGCGTGTGGGTGTGGGCTGGCACGGTGGCCACTGTCTTTCCTGTGAATCCTGCCGTCGCGGTGACTTCGTGACCTGCGAAAAACAGCAGATCTGCGGAATCAGCTACGACGGCGGCTACGCGGAGTACATGCTCGCCCCCGCAGAAGCCCTGGTTGCGATTCCCGACGACATGTCGTCGGTCGCCGCTGCACCCCTGCTGTGTGCGGGCGTAACCACCTATAACGGCTTGCGGCACACGCGGGCCATGCCGGGCGACGTAGTGGCCATCCTCGGGGTGGGCGGTTTGGGCCATCTCGGCGTGCAGTATGCGCATGCGATGGGCTTTCATACCGTGGCGCTGTCGCGGGGAACCGACAAGAAAGAGCTGGCCCTGCAACTGGGGGCCGATACCTATATCGACACCGACGCCGAAGATGTCGTCGAAGCCCTGCAGAAGCTGGGCGGCGCCAGAGTGATCCTGGCCACCGCACCCAACCCCAAGCTCATGAGTTCGGTGATCGACGGCCTGGGCGTGAACGGTCAGCTGCTGGTGGTGGGAGCCTCACCCGAGCCGATCGAAGTCTCGCCTTTGCAGCTGCTCATGGCGCGTCGCAGTATTGCCGGTCATCCGAGCGGCACGCCGCACGATTCCGAAGACACGCTGGGGTTTTCGGCGCTGCGCCATATCGAGACACAGGTCGAGACGTACCCGCTGGCCGAGGTCAACGCGGCCTATGCCCGCATGATCAACAACGAAGCACGGTTTCGTGTGGTGCTGACCATGACCTGATGGATCGCGTCTTCGTTTTTTCGACGCTGCGAGCCCGCCGACCTGGCGGGCTTTTTATTGGCGGGCGCTGTGCGCGGATTCAATCCGTCCGCAAGTGAACGCCGATTAACGCGAATGGAAGGCAAATTAAGACAGGTATCCGCAGATGAACGCAGAGAGCGCGGATTGAAGACGAAAACCAGCTGATGAAACCTGTTGTGTGTGGGCACAGTTCTTCAAAGCGCCTCCTGACTATATAAAAAGCTCAGTTCACGGCTTGAATACGCGCCCAACGCACGTCAGACCACAACGTGACGCGCCAGTCGTCTGATGGACGATTGACAGCGAAGCTGGCCGCCGCTGCTCCGCAGCGTCTGCATCTCTCTTTCCTATTTGTGTTCATTTGCGCTCATCCGCGGACGAAACAAAGGAACACACGCCCGGGGTCGGCTGCTTCGCCCAACTTGAAAATGTCGGACCCAGACCGCATTACGCAGCTACGGGTGGACAGCGCAGCCAGATAAGCCAGCGCGCCACGACATCTTCAAGGAAACGAATACTGTCATGAGCGAAAACCAGGCGAACGAGACCGAGCAGGACCAGAGTCAGGCCAAGGGCAACACCGAAACCCGCGGCTTCCAGGCCGAGGTCAAGCAGCTGCTGCAGCTGATGATCCACTCCATGTACTCCAACAAGGAAGTGTTTGCGCGCGAGCTGGTCTCTAACGCCTCTGATGCGCTCGACACCCTGCGTTTTGAAGGCGTGAAGAACGATGCGCTGTTCGAGGGCGACTCGGAGCTGCAGATCTGGCTCGATTTCGACGCCGACGCGCGTACGGTCACGATCAGCGACAATGGTATCGGCATGACCCGTGAGCAGGTCATCGACCGGCTGGGCACCATCGCCAAGTCCGGCACCCGCGCCTTCCTGGACTCGCTCTCAGGCGACGACAAGAAAGACGCCAAGCTCATCGGCCAGTTCGGCGTGGGCTTCTATTCGGCGTTTATTGTGGCCGATACGGTCGTGGTCGACACGCGCCGCGGTGACGAGAGCGAAGGCGTGCGCTGGACCTCGGACGGCGCCGGTGAGTACACCCTGGAAACCATCGACAAGCCCAAGCATGGCACCAGCGTCACGCTGCATCTGCGCGAGGACGAGGATGAATTCCTCGAGCGCTATCGCCTGCAGCATCTGGTACGGACCTACTCCGACCACGTGTCGTTTCCGATCAAGATGCGGGAAGAGCTGTCCGAGGAAGATGAGAAGGAGGGCAAACAAGCCGGCTGGGAACAGGTCAACCGCGGTGCGCCGCTCTGGACCCAGGGCAAGGCCGAGATCTCGGACGAGGACTACGCCGAGTTCTACAAGCACTCCTGCCACGACTACGAGAATCCGCTGACCTGGACCCATAACAAGGTGGAGGGCAGCCAGGAATACACGTCGCTGCTGTTTGTGCCGCAGCGCGCGCCCTATGACCTGTTCGACCCGAACGGCAAGCAGCACGGCGTCAAGCTCTATGTGCAGCGCGTGTTCATCATGGACGACGCCGAGAAGCTGATGCCGCGCTATCTGCGCTTTGTGAAGGGCATCATCGACTCCAACGATCTGCCGCTGAACGTCTCGCGTGAGATCCTGCAGTCCAACCGCGTGCTGGACAAGATCCGCGCCGGCTCGGTCAAGAAAGTGCTGGGCCTGATCGAATCGATGGCGCGCGACGAGGACGAGCCGGAGAAGTTCAAGACGTTCTGGAAGGAGTTCGGCCAGGTCTTCAAGGAAGGCGTGGTCGAGGACAACGAGAATCGCGACAAGATCGCCAAGCTCCTGCGCTTTACGACCACCAAGGACGAATCGGCCGATCCGGGCGTGGGTCTGGACGACTATATCGCCCGTATGAAAGAGGGCCAGGACAAGATCTACTTCATCACCGCCGACACGTTGGCCGAGGCCAAGCACAGCCCGCATCTCGAGATCTTCAACAAGAAGGATATCGAGGTCCTGCTGCTCACCGACCGCGTGGACGAGTGGGTGATGGCGCACCTGACCGAGTACGAGGGCAAGGAGCTGTCGTCGGTCGCCAAGGGCGCGCTGGATCTTGGCGAAGCCGAAACCGAGGAAGAAAAGCAGCAACAGGAAAAGCTGGCTGAGGAATCCAAGGATCTGATCGAGCGCATCAAGGCCGCACTCGGCGAGCGCGTATCCGAGGTGCGCGTCACCCATCGTCTGACCGATTCGCCGGCCTGCCTGGTGGCCGACGAGAACGGCATGTCGGCGCATCTGGAGCGTATTCTCAAGGAAGCCGGCCAGGCCATGCCCAGCTCGGCGCCGCAGCTGGAAATCAACGTGACCCATCCGTTGGTCGAGCGCCTGGCCGAGGAGCAGGGCGAGGAAGAGTTCGATGCCTTCTCCCAGCTGCTGTTTGAGCAGGCGATTCTGGCCGAGGGCGGCGAACTGGATGATCCAGCGACGTTCGTGCGTCGTATGAATCAGATGCTGCTCGCGGTTTCGCGCGGGGCGGCCTGAACGCCTGCCGGCTCCGGCTGTCCAATATCGGTCGCACGCAATAATCTCTCAAAACGTATTCCAAGGAACTGAGATATGACTTTCGACAAACTCAAGAAGACCGCGCCCTGGGCGCTGGCCCTGATGATTGCCATGGCAACCCAGGCTGCCTTTGCCCAGAATGTCGACATCGGCGGCACCAATCTGGAGCTTGGCGCCTCGCGTGCCGATACGCTGGCCGTGGCCAACGCTCAATTCGAACTGGCGCCGACTTCGGTTCGTGACCAGTACACGCTCTACCCCAAGCGTCAGGTAGGCGACGCTGATAACGGTCGTTACAACAACGCCATCGGCACGCTGACGATCCAGAACGACGAGCTGGTGCGCGTCACGCGTAATCTCGGGTCATTCCGTAGCGTCGAGGGCGAAGCGGCGATCGAGAACCTGATCGCGGCCTTTGCCAACGCGCCGAATGCCGGGCGTACGCCGGCGGTGCACACCGACAGCAGCCTCTCCGGTGATGCGAGCACGTCGCGTGTGTACTTCAGCTATCCGGATCGGGCGATTCAGGTCGTGATCTACCGGCCGGCCGACACCCGCGACATGGCGACCGTCGATATTACCGAGCAGTACGCGCTGCGCGGTAACGGCCAGCCCGCGGCTCGATAATCGGTTTGAATGTATCGATATGGATTGGGCTCGCCGGCGCGATGGTCATTGCGCTGGCGGCCTATGCCGGTTGGCTTTGCTGGCGCGTGGCGTCCCAGAAACACGAACGCGATACCCACAACGCTGCCGTGCTCGCAGACACCAAAGCCGACCTCGCCAATAGCCTGGCTGTCATTGCCGATAGCTTGCTCACCCGTGAGTTGAATATTTCCGAAGGCGCAATCCGCCTCAAGGTGTTGCTCGATCACTGGTATTCGCCCGGCAGCGGTCAGGACGACTACCCGGCCATCTACCGGCTGTTTCTGTCGACGGCGAACATGCCGCGCGGCGAGCAGCGCGACGCGTATTCATCGCGTGATATTCGGCGGCTGGATCGCGACCGCGAGATGCTCGAGGTCGAAGCGCGTGACGACGTGCTGCGCGAGGCCGCGCGGCTGCAGACGCATTTCGGAGTGCCGCCCGGTCGGGCCGGACTTAACCAGACTCGTCCCGCCGAACCGGGCTGATGCCAACACCCGCCGCCAAGGCTTGCAGTGCCTTGCAAGCGCGGGGCGTACGGCGTGTCGGCTATCAAGCGCGGTGGCGGGATGATTTTTATCAAACGCTCGCAGTCTCACGGCATTTCGCGGCATAGTGGCTGCAAGGTTTCAATTCATACCCCAGAATGAAACATTATCGTTTTGCGATTGCCTGCATGACGACGGTGTTCGCGGCGCTCGTTGCTACCTCGCCGGCGCCGGCCCAGGAAAGCGGTCAGCCGGTCGATATTGGCGGTGTTACGCTCAGGCTTGGCGACTCCCGAGCGGACACGATGGACGCGGCCGAGCAACGCCTGCTGGTCTTGCCATCGCGTACCTCGGGCTATTACAACCTGTATCGCAAGCAGTCGAATCAGTTCGACGACGGCGTCCAGTCCATCGCCATCGGTGCGCTCTGGTTCCGTGACAATCGCCTGATCAGCGTGACGCGCAATCTCGGCGCATTTCAGTCGCTCGACGGCCGTATCGCTATCGATAATCTGATCGCGGCGTTCAGGCAGGCCAGCGAACAGGCCGCAACGCGCGCGCAAGATCAAGACGACGACGAGCAAGACAGGCCGCCGAGCCTGCCAGCGCTCACGGCAACGACGGACGAAACGGTGAATTCCAACTTCAGCATCTCGCGGCTGTATTTCACCTTTCCCGACCGCGTGATCCAGATCGCGGTGTTCGAACCGGTCAGTACCAGCCAGCAGGCCTCCATAGACATCAGCGAGCACTATGGGCTGCGTGAAGATCGGTCACGCCCGTAGCTGGCGTTTCGGCGTCGGCTGACCCAGCCGGTTGCCAAGGCCCGGTTTACGCACGGCCGCGGTGGCAGCGTGCGTGGCGTCGCTCGCGCCGTGGTGATCGTCGGTGCCCGCGGCGGCGGCGCCCATGCCGCGGGAATCCTAGGTGTTCTCCATCGGATTGGTTTAGTTGCGCCCAGCCTGACGGCTCCCATGCGTGTTGTGTTGAAGGGCTGATGTATCTGTCAATAAGCGCCACATACCCGATGGGTCCTGAGGACTACGGTCACCACAGGCTCTGTGCCCGATAATCCCTGGTGCTATGACGCGTAGCTTGACGAGCTCGAGATAGCTGTCAGGCCAGGCACGAATTGGCACGAAATGGTCGGCTGTATTGGCTCAGTCTCTCTTAGCTGTTGTTTCCTGATTCGGAAAGTCGCTCAGGCGGTGGATCAAGTGCACTCAAAAGGGCTAGTGATCAGTGCGGCGGTCGACGCCGGCTGTGGGTGGTCTTATCCGAAAGCCATTGTCTACGCGTTGTCTGACCGACTGTGTCGGGGTCGAATCAGTACATCACTCCGGAGCCGCTTGGCGTGACGGTCTGGCAATATGTGTTGTCCAGCCCGACTTCGGCACAGCCGACGCCTCGCGGATCTGATGCCGCGGATGTCTTGCCCGTGCTGCGATCACGAATCACGACATGCATATCGCCGTAGTTGCGGCCCACGTTGTCAAGCGTGTGGCCCAGTTTACGGAGGCCGGCCATGGTGGATTCGGAAAGCGCGCCGGGCTCGTATTCGACGTGGTCGGGCAGATACTGATGGTGGTAGCGCTTGTGGGCGGCCACGCTCGCGGCGTCGCCGCCGTGGGCGAAATCGAGCACGCCCAGCAGCACCATGGAGATGATGCGTGAACCGCCGGGCGTGCCCAGCGCCATTTCGCGATTCGGGCCGGTGACGAACGTCGGCGTCATGCTCGACAACGGACGCTTGCCGGGCGCGATGGCGTTGGCTTCGGTGCCCACCAGGCCAAACCCATTGGGGGTAAGCGGTTTGGCGGCAAAGTCGTCCATCTCGTCGTTCAGGAACACGCCGGTGCCGGCAGCGACCAGGCCCGAGCCGAACGGGAAATTCACCGACAGGGTTGCCGCGACACGATTGCCGTCGGCGTCGATCACCGAGAAATGCGTCGTGTCGGTGCCCGCGCTGGTGTAGCCCGCGGTCACGGGGGCCAGTTCGTGGCTCTTGGTGGCGCGATCCATACGGATTCCGGCGCGCAGGCCGGCCGCATAGTGTCGGTCGACGAGCTGCTGGACCGGCATGTCGACGAAGTCCGGGTCGCCCATATACTGCGCTCGATCGCGATAGGCCCGACGCATGGCCTCTATGGTTACATGCCGGCGGGCGACGTCATCAAGTCCGGCCCAGTCGAAGCCCTCCAGGATATGCAGCGCCTCGACCAGCACGAGACCGCCCGATGATGGCGGTGCCGCAGACACGATCTGGAACGTGCCGGCATCGCTCCGGTAGCTGCCCGTAACCGGTTCGCGCTCGACCACCCGATACTCGGCCAGATCCTCGCGTGTCCATATGCCGCCCGCTGCGCGTACGGCATCGACCAGATGGCGGGCCACGTCGCCGTCATAGAAGCCGGCCCGGCCCTCCCTGGCGATCGCTTCGAGCGTCGCGGCAAGATCAGGCTGCTTGAGCAACGTGCCCTCGGCAAGCGGCTGGCCGTCGTCGTCGAGTATGAGTGCGGCACTGGCCGGGAATCGGGCCAGTACGTCGCGCCGATAACCGGCGAGCTTGCGAATATGCGCGTTGATCGGAAAGCCTTCGCGCGCAATCCGGATAGCCGGCGCCAGATCGGTCGCCAGATCCAGCGCGCCGTAGGCCTCGGCCATGTGTACCAGTGCTGCCGGCTCGCCGGGAATACCCGCAGCCCGCGCCCCATCGCGGGACGCGTTCTCGATGAACTGGCCGTCAGCGTCCAGATACATATCACGATGCGCGGCGGCGGGCGCCTTCTCGCGGCCGTCGATCATGACGTTGCGGCCGCTGTCGGCGTGATGAAGCAGCCAGAAGCCGCCGCCGCCCAGACCCGAACTCTGTGGTTCGACCACGGCAAGCGCGGCGGATACCGCAACGGCGGCATCAAAGGCGTTGCCGCCCTGCGCCAGGATTTCCATGCCGGCCGCTGTGGCGGCCGGGTGCGCGCTGGAAATCGCTGGTTGGCCGGTCGCGGCCTCGGCTTTTGCCGCAGGAGTAGGGCTGGCCAGTGGCAGCAGAACGACGACAAGAACAAGTCTCAGATAAGCGCGCATGGCCGCACCGTTCGAATCATGAATGCGCGCACGATACCGCGTTGCCTGCCTGCGCTCTACAGGCAATTCCTGTCAGCCGCCGGTCTTCTCGTGCAGCTTGTCGGCGACCAGGCTCGGCACCAGCCCGCTGATGCGTCCGTCCAGAAACGCGATCTCGCGCACGAGCGTCGACGAGATATGCGCAAACTCGGGCGAGGGCGCCAGAAATATCGTGTCGACCTGCGGCGCGAGATGCCGGTTCATCACCGCCATCTGTTTTTCATATTCGTAGTCGCCCACGCCGCGCACCCCGCGAACCAGCACGCGTACTTCGTGCTTGCGGGCAAAATCGACAATCAACCCGGTAACCGGCATGACGACCACGTTGTCGACATCGGCCAGCACCAGCTTGGCCAGCGCCACCCGCTCTTCGTGATCGAAGATCGATTTCTTGGACGCATTGCTGGCCACCGCCACAATCAGCTCGGAGAACATGCCGGCAGCGCGCCGGATCACGTCTGCGTGTCCGTTGGTGATGGGGTCGAAGGTGCCGGTATAGGCGGCACGGATCTGTTTTGATTTGCTCATGGGGCGCTATCTTCGCTATCGCGGCGCTGTCGTGCAAGACAATAGCCCACCGAGCCTGCGCGCTTGCGGCGCAATAACTCGAAGCCGTTGCCGAGCGCGCGCTCGATAGCGCCCTCGTCGACGGCCGGGTATTCCAGATAGACGCGCGAGTGCGCCCCGAGCAGCGGCGCGATCCGCTTGAGCGCAGCCGCATGCAACTGCTTTGCGAACGGTGGATCGATGAACACCAGATCGGGTGCGCCGCTCGCGTGGTGGTGCCATGCGCTGGCCAGACTGTCTGCCTGGATAACCGTGGCGCGTTTGGCCGCGTCCAGCGTGGTCAGCGACGCGCGTATGCCGTTGGCCGCATCGCGATGACTATCGACAAAAATCACGTGTGCCGCGCCGCGCGACAGGGCTTCGAGCCCAAGCGCACCGGTGCCGGCAAACAGGTCGATACAGCGCGCGCCTTCAATACGCGGGGCAAGCCAGTTGAACAGCGTTTCGCGGATACGATCGCCGGTTGGCCGCAGGCCCGGCGCGTCGGCAACCGCAACCCGTCGACCGCGCCAGTCGCCGCCAATGATGCGCAGCGTGGTCGCGGCGCCAGCGCTCCGGCTCTTTCGCGCCAAGCGGTTGTCAGTCCTGCTGGGTGCCGCCGACCGTGATCGCGTCGACCTTGAGTGTCGGCTGGCCCACGCCCACCGGTACGCTCTGGCCGTTCTTGCCGCATACGCCGATACCGGTATCCAGCGCCCAGTCGTTGCCGACCATGGATATGCGCTCAAGCACGTCCGGCCCGTTGCCGATCAGCGTCGCACCCTTGATCGGTGCGCCGACTTTTCCGTTTTCGATGCGATAGGCCTCGTCGGCCGAGAACACAAAGTTGCCGGACGTGATATCCACCGAGCCGCCGGAAAAGTTCACTGCATAGATGCCGTTGTCGACCGAGGCAATGATATCGGCCGGATCAGATTGTCCCGCGCGCATGTACGTATTGGTCATGCGCGGCATCACCGTATGCGCATAGGATTCGCGCCGGGCGTTGCCGGTGGCCGCCATGCCCATCAGACGCGCGTTGTGCTTGTCCTGCATATAGCCCACCAACCGGCCGTTCTCGATGAGTGTGTTGCAGGCCGCAGGCGTGCCTTCATCGTCGATGGCCAGCGAGCCGCGCAGATTGTCGAGCGTGCCGTCATCGACGATCGTGCATAGATCGGAGGCGACCTTGTCGCCAATACGCCCCGAATAGTTGGACGAGCCACGACGGTTGAAATCGCCTTCCAGCCCGTGACCTACGGCCTCGTGCAGCAGCACGCCGGGCCAGCCGCTGCCCAACACCACCGGCAGGCTGCCGGCGGGGGCGGCCTCGGCCTGCAGACGCACCAGCGCACGACGCACGGCCTCTTTGGCATAGCCGGCCACCAGATCGCCGTTGGCCGAGAAATAGTCATAGCCCATGCGTGCGCCGCCACCGGCGGAGGCGGTTTCGCGTACGCCGTTCTCCTCGACCTGCACCGACACATTCACGCGCACCAGCGGCCGTACGTCGCCGGCCAGTGTGCCGTCGCTGGCGGCTACCAGCATCGTGTCCGACGAACCGGCCATGGAGACGGTCACGCGCACCACGCGCGAATCCGTATCGCGGGCGATCTTGTCGGCGTGATGCAGCAGGGCGACCTTGGCACCGGCGTCCAGCGTGGCCGCAGGGTCGATCGGCCGATAGCGTGTCGTGGCACCACCAGTATTGCGGATCAGCGCGTTCGCGGTGGCGCTCTGGCCGGAGCGAGCGATGGCCGCGGCCGCCTTCGAAGCCTGAGTCAGCGCCGGGAACGCCAGCTCGTCAGCAAAGGCGAACCCTGTCTGTTCGCCGGCCAGAGCCCGTACGCCCACGCCTTGCGAGGTGCTGGCCCCCGCGCTGCGCACGACGCCGTCTTCCAGAAGCCAGGTCTCGTTCTTGAGAATCTGGAAATACAGATCGGCATAGTCCACGCCGGGCACCATGAGTGCGCCGAGGGTGGCCTGAAGCTGTCCGGCATCAATACCGGCCCGGCCGAGGAGGGTGTCGCTTGCAATATCGAGAGCGTTTTTCATGGACTCAGGTTAACACCGTGAACGCCTTGCGCGCCGAGCGGTTTCTTCATATAGATTCGTAGATGCCCTGCTTGTCGAATGCGTGCGACTTCCGTGTAGCCCAGACGCGCGTAGAGCGCCCGGTTTTCGGTCATTCTTTCATTTGTATACAGCACGATATGGTCGTGTCCCCGGACGCGCGCTTCGTGCTCTGCAAAACCGATCAAGGCGCGGCCGACGCCCTGTCCCTGACAATCCGGCGCGACAGCGACGTTGTCGAGCAGGAAACCCGCGTCGTTATCCACGATTACCACGAACCCGACGATCATCGCCTCGACAACGGCAATATGGGTATCTCCCGCAGCCACCGCCTGCTCGTAATCAGCCTGCATTGGTGCTGGAGCTTTGCCTATCCGCTCGATATACCCCTGGTAGGCCGTCTGCGCGATGGCTGCGATAGCCGATGCGTCGGTCTCTACGGCGGGTCTTATCGTCATGGCCGGGCCTGTCATGGTGCGCGTTGTCGGATTCTGATCGGTAGGTGCGAAAAAAAGGCTGGGATTGTCCGCAAATAAACACAAATGGCAAAAGATTCAGTCGACAATATACTCTTGTGATCGGGTCGCAGAGCCCATGCGACGACCACTGTTAGCTTCTATCTTTACTGTCTTTATCTGCACTTTTTGCGCTCATTTGCGGACATCGTTTCGACTACAGCGTAAGAATCGTCGAGCCGGTGGTCTTACGATCGGCCAATGCCTGGTGGGCCTGGTCGGCGTCTTCGAGAGCGAAGCGCTGGCCGATGTTGATCTTGACGTCGCCGGATTCGATCACCGCGAACAGATCGGCACACATCATCTCGAAGCGTTCGCGGGTATCGGCATAGCCGCCGAGGGCCGGGCGGGTGACGAACAGGGAGCCACCCTTGTTGAGTTCGGCCAGATTCACGCCTTCGACTGGCCCGGATGCATTGCCGAAGGAGACCATCAGGCCTCTAGGGGCCAGGCAGGCCAGCGAGTCGGTCCAGGTGTCCTTGCCGACTGAATCATAGACCACCGGCAGCATCGCGCCGTCGGTGAGTTCGCGCACGCGCTCAGGCACGGACTCGCGCGTGTAGTCGATAGTCATCCAGGCGCCGTTGCGCTGGGCGATGGATGCCTTGTCCTCGTTTGATACGGTGCCGATGACGTGGGCACCCAGCGCGTGCGCCCACTGACAGGCGATCGAGCCCACGCCGCCCGCCGCGGCATGAAACAGGATCGTGTCGTCTTCGCCGACCGCGTAGGTCTGGCGGATCAGGTATTGCACGGTCAGGCCCTTGAGCATGCAGGCGGCGGCGGTGTCGAAGTCGATGCCGCTGGGCAGGGCGATGACCTTGTCGGCCGGAATCACCACGAAGTCCGCATAGGCGCCTTTCGGGCCCTGGGCGTAGGCCACGCGATCGCCTTCGGCGAAATCCTCGACATCGTCGCCGACGGCCTCGATGACGCCGGCGCCTTCGGTGCCCAGGCCGCTCGGCAGTTCGGCCGGATACAGGCCGGTGCGGAAATAGATATCGATGAAGTTCAGCCCCACCGCGCGATTGGCGATACGAACCTCGTTGGGGCCAGGTGTGGCGGGTTTGACGTCGGTGATTTCCAGGACCTCGGGGCCGCCGGTCTGGCGGAACTGAATCTGTCGTGCCATGTCGTTTCCTGTGTGCTTTGACGTAGGGTTGTCGATGACGCTACGCCAGATGAAGGATCTTGTCAGAGCGGTGGTTGCACGCGTATCGCCAGGCTAGCCCAGCCGGCGGTGCGACAGACAGGGAAAGCCAGCGCGCAGCTCGCTCTGTCGTGTCAGATCGATATCGCAGACCACGACTTCGTTGGCCTCGCTTTCGGCCTCAGCCTGGACCTGCCCCCAGGCGTCGATAATAAGGCTGTGGCCGTAGGTGTGGCGGCCACTGGCGTGATGACCGGCCTGGTTGGGTGCAATGAGCGCGGTAAGGTTTTCGAGTGCGCGTGCGCGCGTGAGCACATGCCAATGGGCACGGCCGGTGGTGTTTGTGAAAGCCGAGGGCGCGACGATCATATCGGCGCCCGCCGCCGACAAGGCGCGGTAGAGTTCGGGAAAGCGCAGGTCATAGCAGACCGTCAAGCCGATACGCCCGAACGGGCTGTCTACGAGCACCGGCGTGGTTTCACCGGCCACGAACGTCGCCGACTCACGATAGGACTCGCTTGAATCCGGCAGGCCGACGTCGAACAGATGAATCTTGTCGTAGCGCGCGACGCGCTCGCCGGCGTTGTCGTAGACCAGACAGGCCGCATAGACCCGATCCGGCTCCGGGCTGGCAAGCGGTATGGTACCGGCGACGATCCAAAGGCCGTGTTCCCGAGCGGCCTCGCTCAGAAACGTCTGGATCGGTGTGTCGGCGCCGTTCGCACCGTCGGGTTCGGCCACGCCGAGCTTGTCGGTCTGGTGTGCGCCCATCAGGGCGAAGTTCTCGGGCAGTACGGCAAGCTGGACACCGCGGCGCGCGGCGTCGGCCAGCAGGTCGTGGGCGCGGGCCAGATTGGTGTCCACCTCGCCGCGCGAATTCATCTGGATGGCAGCGATACGGGGTGTGCTGGTCGAGGACATGATCGGTCTCCTGTCAGTCGCCTGTGATTGAACGAACGTTATCAACCCGGCACGAGGATAAAAGCATTACCTGTCGACACGGCGGGGCTTACGGGTCGGTCTTGCGTTGCGCACTCGGATCGCTGAACTCCGGTTCGTCCCAGCTGCCTTTCAGGGTATACGCGATGCTTGAGAATTTCTGCAGGGGTTCCTTGAACATTTCCTGAAAGGCGAATACGGCCGCACCCACGATCGGGCCGCCGAGCACGCCACTGGCGATAGCCACGCTGCTGCCGAGCTTGGGCATGATGGTCACGCGCTCATCGTAGTCGCGGGCGGCCAGGCCAATCCGGCCAGTCATGGCGATCTCCGACGACGGCGTCTCGATGGTGAGCCCGTCGGTGTAGGCGTTGCCGCTGTCGATATTGAACTCGCCGTTGAGGCTGTCGAAAGCCAGGCCCTTATCGACCACATCGCGGAAATCCAGGCGCAGCCGTCGCGGCAGGACATACAGATTGGTCAGGCCCAGCACGCGGCCGGCGCCGGGTTCGACCGACAGCAGCGTGCCATCGTCCAGGGCCAGCGAGACCTGGCCGTCCAGCGCGTTGAGATCCAGGCCCTGCGCATTGGGATTCACGATCAGCTTGGCGTGCACGTTGGCGGTTCGAGCCTGCAGCGTCGGCGTATAGCCGAGTATGCGCATCAGGTCGGCCAGGCCGTGGCCCTCCAGTCGCGTCTCGGCATTGGCACGGGTGCTGTTGCCGTCGTGTATCCATTGACCGGTGGCCCAGCCGGTCAGCGCGCCGTCGGCCAGCTGGAAGCGATCCAGCTGCCAGCCGCTCGGCAGGATGCTGGCCTGTACCGAGGCATGACCGAAGTCGGTGGCGTCGACCTGCACCTGCGACACATTGATATCCAGACTCGGCAGCTGATCGGGTGCGATATTCGGCCAGATCACAGACGAGTCGTCGATCACCGGCGGTGTACTTGCCGGCGGGCGTGTCTTGAGCGCCAGACGTGCCAGGTTGCCGGCGATGCCGACATGGCCGTCGGCGAGCTGGCTCCAGACCACCTGACCCTGTGTGTTGGGCCCTTCAAAATCGATACGCCAGCCGGGGCTGGCTGCGGTGGGCTGGGCGCGGATATGTGCCTGTTCGAAATAGCGGTTGTCGAGGTTCAGCTTGGCCGCGCGCATGTCACCGCCGATGAACGCCAGGCTGGACGCGGTGCTGTCGCCGCTGTTCTGGCTCGCGCTGGCCGCGGCGTTGAGCTGTTCGCGTACGACGCTAAACCAGCCGATACCGTCCAGCGCGTCGGTCTGCCCGCCGATCCAGACGCCGTCCCGGTCGGGCGGCGTGACGCCGGGATCGTCGAGTACGGCCTGGATACGACGCGGGCGACCGTCGGTGAGCGCTACGGCTACATCCAGCCGCTTGTCGTAGCGGATATCGATAGTGCGTGCATCCGCCGCCACGGTGATCTGCAACGGTGCAGGGGTGGCAGCGGGCTTGGTCAGCGGGCTCGGCAGGTCGACGCGCATGCCGGCCGTATCCGAGGTGAGCGTCACCGGCGATATCTGGCCGCTGCGCGCAATATCGAAGGCGACTCGGATGTCGGTCGCACCCGTCGCATAGCCGAGCCAGGACTCGGGCAGATAATGGGCAATCGCCTTGGCGTCGCGCGGCAGGTTGAGGGTAGCGTCGGTCACGATCCGCTGGCTGCGATCAGGCAGGGCGCTCAGATCGGTACGCAGGGCCACTCCGAGCAGCTGGCCTTCGAGGCCCGGCCCGACCAGCCCGCGCTCGTCGAAGTTCAGCTTGCCGGTGATATCGGTGATCGGCCCGGGCAGCACCTGCTGGCGCAGCGTATTGCCATGCGCGGTGATTGCCCCCTTGAACGTGAAGTCGCCCAGGCCTGACTTGAGCGGAATCCGCAGGTCCAGGGCAAGATCCGCAGGGCCGGTGATATCGACCGCTTCGACGAAACTCTGGAACTTGTCGCGCAGCGGTGACTCGACAAGAAACTGCAGCATGTCTTCAGCCGGGGCTCGGCGCGCGCCGCCGTTGAGCATGAGCACGGGCTCGCGTACGTTGGCCACCGTGGCCTTTGCTGGCCCGACCGCCACGCCAAGCATGCGCGCGGCAGAAACCTGCACGCGCAGATCGTCGCCGTCCAGGCTGAGCGTGCCGCGGGCGTCTTCGAGCTGTGGCCAGCCCGGTTTGTAGTCGACGTCGACGCCGTTGCCGGCAAGCTTTAAGTGAAAGCGCTCGCCCGGCGCAGGTTTTTCGAAAGGAAACCGATCCAGCGGCCCAGAGATATCCAGTTCGGCCGAATCCAGATGGCCGGCGGTGATGGCCTTGCCCAACCAGTCGCGCAGACGCTGGTTGGGCAGGTTCTCGGCCTGGGGAATCCGCTGGAGCAGGCGCACCACGTCGGGCGCCTGCGCGGTGGCGTGGATGTCGACGACCGGTGCGCCAGCGGCCGGGACGCGCACCTCGCCCCGCGCCTGAACGCTGGCCTCGCCGGTGGCTACACGAAGCTGGCGCGCGTCGATCTGCCAGCCATCGCCGTCGCGCCGCCAGGAAATCGCGCCGTCCAGATCGTCGATGGCCAGCGCGCCGCGCAGATAATGCTTTATCGACAGCGTGCCGCCGGCGTTGCGCATGGCCAGTTCGTGATGGCCAGCGCCCTGGTAATAGCTGCCGGCGAGTGGTCCGGCCGAGAGCTGATCGTTGTCGATGGTCAGATCGCTGAAATCGAAACCCAGCTGCAGCGGTGCGCCGCCGGCAGCCACCAGACGCAGATTGTCGATATCGGTGTCGATCCGTGTGCTCGCAAGCTTGGGTTCGAACAGGCGTGCCAGCCGCCAGGCGATATCGGCCGGCGGATGCCGGGCGTCGAGCTGCAACGATGGTGCGTCGAAGTCGAGCGCCCCCGAGATGCGGGTGTCGGCCAGCGCCGGGCTGTCGCTGACCAGTTCGGTGAACGCGAAACGCAGCTCGTCGTCGGTGTCCGCCGTAGGCGCTGGCCGTGCCGCCTTGAGCGTCGCCGTCACGGCCGGGATCAACGGTGGCGCCTGGCTTGTGTCGGTGAGCGCGCTCAGCGACATATCAGCATCGATACGCGCGATTCGATGATCGGCAACGACGGCGTTGATCTGCGTGGACAGGTTTGCCCCGGCCAGGCGTCGAATCACGTCCGGGTCGAGTCGGCCGTCGGCGCCGGCGAGCGCGGGGATATCGATATGATCCAGATTCACCACCGCGTCGCCGCTGGCCAGATCGGGCAGGGCGCCGGTGAAGCGGCCGCTGGCCCGAACGTGTTCGAACCAGTCCGGCCCGTCGGCGCTGGCCTCGAAGGTCAGCTGGCCGGCTTCGTCCTGCCAGCGGATATCGACCGGGTCGAGCCGTGCGCGGCCATCGGGCAGCCGTGGCGAGCGGATCTCGAGCGTGGCGTTGGCGATATGGACACGGCGCAGCAGTTCGCGGGCGTTCTGGACGGCGTCCCAGCCCAGCGGTGTATCGTCTGCACGCGACCAGTGCACGACCTTGGGGCGATGATCCGGGCCGATCGCCAGCGCGAGCTGCGGCGTGTCGATGGTCAGGCCGTCGGGCAGGCGACGACCGTTGAACAGATCGCGATAGGAGAACGCCAGGCCCAGACTGGCCATGGTCACCGCGGGCTGACTCTCGCCGTGGCGCGTCAGGCTTACCTTGCGCAGTTGCAGCACCGGGCCGCGCCAGCCCCAGCGCAGATCGACGCCGTCGATATCGATATCGGCATCGATACGATTGCCAATGCGCTCGGCCAGCGCGTTGCGGTAAGCCGGCATGAAGTGGTCGATCAGGCGTACGCCGCCCACGAGCAGCCCGGCCAGGATCACGACGCTGGCCAGCGCGACGACAAGAACGCGCTTGATCAACCGACCGGGCATGGGCGCAGCGACGCAACCCGGGCTCTGGATGTGCGGCCGCGACAGGCCGGAACGCCAGGCTCGATTGACGTTCGCGCCGGCGTTCGATTCATAGCTCTACCAGATCAAACTGTTCTGGCGTGTAGAGCGATTCGGCCTGCAGACGCACGCCCAGCCCGGTATCGGCACAGACTTCGTGAAAGACGCCGGCGAGTTCGTCGAGCAGCAGGCCGATGATGTCCGGCGAGGCCAGGATCAGCAGATCCCTGGCATCGCGCATCTGCACGAGTCGTGACATCTCGCGGAACATGGCAAAACAGACGGTTTCGCCGGTCTTGATGAAACCGCGCCCACCACAGGATTCGCAGTTGGCACACATCAGGTGCTGGAGTGAGTCGCGCGTACGCTTGCGGGTGACCTCGACCAGCCCCAGCGGCGAGATGGCACTCACGCTGGTCTTGGCCGGGTCGGCGTCGAGTGCGGCGGTGAGTGCCGCCAGCACGCGTTCCTTGTGTTCGGCGTCGACCATGTCGATGAAGTCGATAACGATAATGCCGCCCAGATTGCGCAGGCGCAGCTGGCGGGCCACCGTGGCGGCGGCTTCGATATTGGTACGCAGCACGGTCTGTTCGAGGCTGCGTGTGCCGACATAGCCGCCGGTGTTCACGTCTACCGTAACCATGGCCTCGGTCTGTTCGATGATCAGAAAACCACCGGATCGGAGCGGCACGCGGGGTTGCAGCGCCCGCTCGATGGCCTCTTCCACGCCGTACTGTGAGAACAGCGGCACGCTCTTGGTGTAGTGCAGCGCGCGTTCGGTGAACTCCGGTGCAAAGCGCTGGGTGAAGATCTGCATCTGCCGCCAGGCGTGCTCGTCGTCGATGGTCACCGCGGCGACTTCCGGCGTGAGCAGGTCGCGCAGCATACGGATGGGCAGCGGCATATCGCCGTACAACAGGCTGCGCGGCGCGATGGTCCGGCTCTGGTCGACGATGTCGGCCCAGACCGTGGCCAGAAAACGCATATCGGCCGCCAGCGCGTGGTGGGGCGCGCCGTCGCCCACGGTGCGTACGATAAATCCGCCGGTCAGCCCCAGGTCGTCGCGCAGCGTGGACACCGAAGCCGACAGGCGATCGCGCTCTTGTTCATTCTCGATACGTGCGGATACCCCGATACGCGGCGTGTAGGGCATATACACCAGAAAGCGTGATGGAATTGCCAGGTCCGTGGTCAGCCGCGCGCCCTTGCTGCCCATCGCATCCTTTGAGACCTGCACGAGCACCCGATCGCCCTGGGATAGACGATTCTGGATCCGCGGCGAGACATCCTCGGTCTCGGCGGGGCGGCGCACCATGTCGGAAATCTGTAGAAAGGCCGCGCGCTCCAGCCCCACCTCGATGAAGGCCGCCTGCATGCCGGCGAGCACGCGCTGGACTTCACCCAGATAGATATTGCCAACCACGCTGGCCGCGGCGTCGCGCTGGACATGGATCTCCTGGAGCACGCCGTTTTCCAGCTGGGCAGCACGGGTTTCACCCTTGGAGACATTCACCAGGATTTCGATGCGCGGATCGTCGGCCGCAGGCGCGGCCAGGGGGGCAGTGCTCATGGACGCTCGCGTGCGCGAACCGGCGTTGAATTCGAGAAAGGTTTCATGCAACTGATTGTCCGCAGGCCGGTGCGTGCCTGCAAGCGCAGCATGAGAGCGATTCGCTGTTCAGGCCCGGTGATAGGGGTGTCCCACGAGAATGCTGTGGGCCCGATACAGCTGTTCGGCGAGGACAACGCGCACCAGCGGATGGGGCAGCGTCAATGTCGACAGCGACCAGCGGCTATCGGCGCGCGCCAGGCTTGCAGGCCCCAGCCCGTCCGGCCCGCCGACCAGTAGCGCGCGGTCGCGGCCGTCGGCAAGCCAGCCGCGCATGTTCTCGGCCAGCCGCTCGGTGGACCAGGCCTTGCCGTCGACGCTGAGTGCGATCACTTCCGGGGCTGGGCCACTGCCGGCGATCGCCGCCGTCATGCGCTTGTCCTCGTCGGCGATCGCGCGGTTGATATCGCCCGAGCCACGTGCGCCGGGGGCGAGTTCGACCAGTTCGAGCCGACACTCGTGCGGCATGCGTCGCGAATAGTCGTCGAAGCCGGTCTGAACCCAGGCGGGCATCCGCCGTCCGACGGCAATCAGCCGGATACGCATGGCGACGGCTCCAGGGCGCGGGCGCTAGTGCGTGGTCGTGCTGTCGGTGTCGCTGTCGTCGCTCGCCGGGGCGTCCATGTCCCAGAGCTTTTCCAGCTGGAAGTAGGCGCGGGTGACGGGCTGCATGATGTGCACCATCACCCCGTTGAGATCGATCAGCACCCACTCGGACTGGCTCATGCCTTCCACCCGCGGCTGGATGCCGGCCTTCTTGGCATGCTCGACCACCGTTTCGCCCAGGCGCTTGACGTGACGCGCGGAGCGGCCGCTGCAGATCAGCATGTGATCAGCGATGGTGGTGAGCGCGCTCACATCAAGGATCTTGAGGGACTCGCCCTTGAGCTCCTCGACGGCCTCGATGGCCAGCACCAGCAGGGGATGATCCTGATAGTGGTCGGCCTGGGACGGCTCAGCGGTGTTTTTAGCGGATTCTTGCAGGTTCATGTATTCGCGGCCGTGGCCGGTTGGGAGACAGCAGATTGATAGACACCTGCGTCCATGATGTCGTCGAGGACGGCCATGGGCAAGAGGTAGCGTGGCGACTGGCCGTTGGCGAGCAGCTCGCGCACGCGGCTGGCCGAGATCGCCAGTGGCGGCGGAGCGTAAGTATAGATACAGCCGCAGAGTCGATTATGCAGCAGGCTGACGTCGTCGACTTCGCGCTCTTCGAGGGTTTGCGCGGCCGCCGGATCAAGCGCGATATCGACGTCCGGTCGATCGATGAGCACGATATGCGCGGTATCGAAAAGTCTTTCCCATTCATGCCATTGCGGCAGGCGCGCAAAGACGTCGCGGCCCATGATCAGGCATAGCGGCGTATCGGGCATTTCGGCACGCATGGACGCCAGCGTGTCGACCGTGTAGGACGGGCCATTGCGCAGCAGTTCGCGGTCGTCCAGGCGCAGCCGCGGTTCGATGCTTACCGCCACACGAATCCATTTGGCACGCTGGCCCGGCGAGGCCGTCGGCGCGCCACGATGCGGCGGGCGCGCGCAGGGCACGAGCCGCACATGGTCCATATCCAGCGCTATCGCCATTTCCATGGCCAGGCGCAGATGTCCGTTGTGTACCGGATCGAACGTCCCGCCGAGTACACCGACCGGTGCTTGCATCATCGCGCTCCCTCGTGAGTGGTCTGCATGCGCGTTCAGCGCACGTGCCCGTCGCCAAAGACGACGTACTTGAGTGAGGTCAGGCCTTCCAGGCCGACCGGACCGCGTGCGTGTAACTTGTCGGTCGAGATACCGATCTCCGCACCCAGGCCGTACTCGAAGCCGTCGGCAAAGCGCGTCGAGGCGTTGACCATGACCGACGACGAATCCACGGCACGGATGAAAGTGCGTGCGTTTGTCACGTTCTCGGTAACGATCGCATCCGTGTGGTGCGAGCCCCAGGTATCGATATGATCGATCGCCTGGTCCAGGTCGTCGACGATGCGTATGGCCAGAATCGGCGCCAGATATTCCGCGGCCCAGTCGGTGTCAGTGGCCGGCTTGATGCTCGGCCCGAGCAGCTTGCGCGTGCGTTCACAGCCGCGCAGTTCCACCCCGGCCTGATGCAGATCCTGTGACAGCGGGCCGAGGATCTTCTCGGCGATGGATTCTGCGACCAGCAGTGTCTCCATGGTGTTACAGGTGCCGTAACGCTGGGTTTTGGCATTCACCGCAATCGCAATGGCCTTGTCGATATCGGCGTGGTCGTCGATATAGACGTGACAGACGCCGTCCAGATGCTTGATCACCGGCATCTGAGCGTGTTCGGACACGAATTCGATCAGGCCCTTGCCGCCGCGAGGTACGAGCACGTCGATATATTCGGGCATGCGCAGCATCGCACCTACCGCGGCTCGATCGGTGGTATCGACCACCTGTACAGCGTCCGCCGGCAGATCGGCGTCGGTCAGCCCGCGGCTGATACAGGCGGCAATCGCCTGATTGGAATGCACCGACTCGGAGCCACCACGCAGAATCGCCGCGTTGCCGGATTTGAGACACAGCGCGGCGGCATCCGCGGTCACGTTCGGGCGGGATTCGTAGATGATGCCGATCACACCCAGAGGTACGCGCATGCGCCCGACCTGGATACCGGACGGGCGGTAGTTCAGGTCGGTGATGCCGCCGATCGGATCGTGCAGGGCCGCGACCTGGCGCAGGCCCTCGGCCATCTGTTCGATACGTTTTTCGTTGAGTTCCAGGCGTTCGAGCATGGCCCGGTCGAGGGTGTCGCGGCCGTCGCGCAGATCACGGGCGTTGGCGGCAAGAATACTGTCGCTATGCGCCAGGAGATTTTCGGCGATCGCGAACAGTGCCGCGTTCTTGTCGCCCGGCTGGGCGGCGGCCATCAAACGCGCCGCCTTGCGCGCACGCTTGCCCATCGCCTGCATCTTTGACTGCAGCTGACGATCGGCGCGGGTTTCGTTACTCGCCTGGTCGCTTAGATTTGCGCTCATTTGTGTTCTACGCCCGAATTCAGGGGCTATTGGAAGTCAGGGTCGATGACGGTGCCTCATGGCCCGCCAGTCCGAGGGTCAATCTTATCAGTTCGTCCCAGGGTCGGCCCGGGCCTGCGCCCTTGTTGGCCTGGTCCAGGTGCGCGGCATGGCGCAGCAGCCGTGCCAGGCGCTCGGGATCGGCCTGCGATGCCGCCTGGGCAATCTGGCGCTTGCGCTGGGGCGGCATGAAGACCTTGGCCATCATCGCATCCAGACGGTTCGCGCGCGCGGCCAGCGTGGCCTGGTAGAGCAGCCGGATCTCGCGTACGAGCGCCCAGGTGATCGGAACCGCATCGGTCCCCTCGGCGCGCAGGCGCGACAGGCTGTGCAGCGCACCGGCGGCGTCCCCGGCCAGCGCCTTGGCCGGCAGGTCGAAGATATCGAACCGGGCGTGATCGCTGGCCGCGGCCGCGACCTGAGCCGCGCCGATGGGCGTATCGGCGTGCAAGAGCGCTAGCCGATCGATTTCCTGAGACGCCGCCAGCAGGTTGCCTTCAGTGTGCTCGGCCAGCAGGGCGACGGCCTCGTCGTCCATACGCAGGCCGCGACTGGCAGCGCGTCGTTCGATCCACTGGCCCATGCGTGCGCCGGGCAGTGGCCAGGCGATCATCACCACGCCGGCCTTGGCGACGGCTTTCACCCAGGCGGCCTTGCGGGCGCTGGAGGCCAGCGGCGTGGCGATGATGATCAGCAGCGTTGTATCGGGTGCTGCTTTCGCATAGTCCACGATGGCCGCGCTGCCGGGCTTGCCGGGGCCCTTGTCGGTCAGGTGCAGCTCGAGAATACGCTTGTCCGAGAACAACGACAGGCTCGCGCCGGCGCTGGCCAGCTGGCCCCAGTCGAAGCCGGATTCGGCGTGCAGGACCTCGCGTTCGGAAAAACCCTTGCTGCGCGCGGTGGCGCGCAGGGCATCCGCGGCTTCAAGAACCTGCAAGGGCTCGTCGCCGGCCAGCAGATAGCAACGGGCCAGCGGCTGGTTGTCGAGCTGGCGCTGGAACTGATCGGCGCGCACTTCCATGAGTCAGCGCCCCGCCTGCGGCCAGCCGGGGCGTACCCGCAGGACATCGGGGCGTGCCGCGAGTTGGGTCATTCGGCCGGGAAATTACGGCCGTAGAAAATTTCCGTGACTTCGCCTTCGATACGCTCGGTCAGCTCTTCGGCCTCGTCGGCCGACAGATCGTCGGCGCGCTCGGCGAACAGGTAATCGTCCAGCGACAGCTCGGTCAGACGCATCTTGGTATGGAAGATACGCTCGCCCAGGACGTTCACATCCACCATCTGATAGCGGTTGCAGATATCGTCAGGAATATAATCCTGGATCGAATTGATCTCGTGGTCGATGAAATGCTTCATGCCATCGACATCGCGGGTAAAGCCGCGCACGCGATAATCCATCGACACCACGTCGGATTCGAAGCTGCGAATGAGATGATCCAGAGCCTTGAGCGGCGAGATCAGCCCACAGGTCGACACATCGATATCCGCCCGGAAGGTGGAAATGCCGTTGTCCGGATGAAACTCAGGATAGGTATGAACGGTGATATGGCTCTTATCCAGATGGCCGACCACCGCATCCGGCGTGGGGCCGTCGTAGGCGGCCTCCTCGGCGATCAGGATGGTGACGCTCGCGCCCTCGGGCTCATAGTCCTGCCGGGCCACATTGAGGATATGCGCCCCGATGATGTCCGAGACTTCCGTCAGGATCTGGGTCAGCCGATCGGCGTTGAAGACCTCATCCAGATAGGCCACGTAGGCTTTCTTCTGTTCCTGCGTACGGGCGTAACAGATATCGTAGATATTGAACGACAGCGACTTGGTCAGATTGTTGAAGCCGTGCAGGCGCAGTTTATCCATGCTTTGATGCTCTGGAACCGGTCAAAGCGCGCAGTATCCGCGCCACGACGTTGACGTCAAGCGCAGGCTCGAAACCGTCGCGTGTCACGCGATCGTGTAGTCGTGCGTGATGTTCACGCTGTCCTGCAGCATGATCGAGGCCGAGCAATACTTTTCGGCTGACAGCTGCACCGCGCGGGCGACGTGCTTTTCGTTCAGGTCGTGACCCGAAACGATGAACTGCAGATGGATATCGGTGAACACCTTCGGGTCGGTCGTGGCACGCGTGCCGTCCACCTCGATCCGGCAGCCGGTCACGTCCTGACGCGATTTTTTCAGGATATGCATCACATCCATCGCGCTGCAGCCGCCCACGCCGAGCAGGATCATCTCCATGGGCCGGAAGCCGGCGTTGCGGCCACCGATATCCGGTGATCCGTCGACCGTGAGCTGATGGCCCGAATCCGCCGTGCCCGAGAACTCCAGGCCGTCCTGCCAGTCGAGTGTTGCTTTCATATAGGTGTCCTTTTTTGGGGCGGGACGCTTTGCGTCACGTCATGGGTCGCTTGCCGATGAACGAAAATCGACGATCGGCGCTTTTATCCGAGCAGGGCGGCCAGTGCTGCGCCCGGATCGCGCACACGCATGAAGGATTCGCCGATCAGAAAGGCGCCGAAATCTGCGGCAGCGAGTCGGGCGAGGTCGTCTGTCGTATAGATACCGCTCTCGCTGACCAGCAGGCGATGGCGTGCGACCTGGTCGCGGAGCGCGAAGCTGGTATCCAGCGTGGTATGAAAGGTTTTCAGGTCGCGGTTGTTGATGCCCAGAATCGTCGTGTCGGGCAGTGTTAGCGTGCGCTCCAGTTCCTCGGCGTTGTGGACTTCGGCCAGTACATCCATGCCTAGACCCGTGGCGCGCTCAGCGAGCTCTGTCATCAGGTCGGTTGATAACGCCGCCGCGATCAGCAGGATACAGTCCGCACCGAGCGCGCGGGACTCGTCGATCTGGATTGGATCGATCATGAAATCCTTGCGAAGCACCGGCAGATCGCAGGCGTTGCGGGCCATGGCAAGAAAATCGTTGTGGCCCTGGAAGAAATCGCGATCGGTGAGTACCGACAGACAGGCCGCGCCACCGGCCTGATAGCGCTCGGCCAGCCACGCGATATCGAAATCCTCGCGAATCAGGCCCTTGCTCGGCGAGGCTTTCTTGATTTCGGCGATTACCGCGCGCGGCGCCTTGGCCGCGAGTGCGGCTGCAAACCCTCGCGGGACGGGGGCCTGCTGGACGCGTGCGGCCAGTTCGCCGGTGTCGGTAGCCTGGCGAAACGCTGCGATCTCTTCGCGCTTGCGCTCAAGGATGCTATCGAGAATGGTGTCGGTGGTGTGGATGCTCATCAGTTTCTCTCAGCGCGGAAGGGCTGTGCCCCAAAATCCTGTACGCGAGTGAACGCGAACGCGGCAACAGCCCCTTAGCGTCAATGGCACAGGACAGACCAATAGAGTCGTGTGGATGCGTTCTTGCACGGCGTCTGTCTTCAAAGCGTCTGTTACAGGGGGCACGTTCTTTGCTCGCGGACCGTGTCAGCCGGGCGATGTCAACTCGTGTGTGAGCGCCGCGACCGCCGTCATGCGTTCGCCGGCTGCACCGCTGGCCAGCGTCTCGCGGGCCAGGGCCACGCCTGCGGCGAGATCGCTCGCTACGCCGCCCACATAGAGTGCGGCGCCGGCGTTGAAGGCGACCATGTCGGCCGCCAGCCCCGGCTTTCCGGCGAGCACTTCGGTGACCAATGCCAGGCTTTCGGCGGCGTCGGCGACGCGCAGGCCGTCGAGCGAGCCGCGCTGCAGGCCAACATCTTCGGGGGCGATCTTGTAGCCGGTGATCTGGCCATTTTTGAGCTCAGCCACGCGTGACGGCGCGTTGATCGATAGCTCGTCCAGACCGTCCTCGCCGTGCACGACCATCACGTGCCGGCTGCCGAGCTTGTGCAGTACGGTGGCCAGCGGCTCACACAGATGACCGTTGAACACGCCCATGAGCTGATTACGCGCACCGGCCGGATTGGTGAGCGGGCCGATGATGTTGAACAGCGTGCGGATGCCGAGCTCGCGGCGCACGCCCACGGCGTGCTTCATCGCGCCGTGATGGGCGGGCGCGAACATGAAACCCACGCCCAGGCGTCGGATGCACTCGGCGACCTGTTCGGCGCTCGTGTCCAGCGCGATGCCAGCGGCCTCGAGCAGGTCGGCGCTGCCCGACTTGCTCGATACCGAGCGGTTGCCGTGCTTGGCAACATGGCCACCGGCAGCGGCCACGACGAACGCACAGGCGGTCGATACATTGAACAGGCCCGACGCATCGCCGCCGGTGCCGCAGGTATCGACCAGCGAATCGGTGAGCGCTGCATCCACCGGCACATCCGTGGCCAGCTCTCGCATGACCGCCACGGCTGCTGCGATCTCGTCCACCGACTCGCCCTTCATGCGGAGTGCGATCAGGAAACCGCCGATCTGGGCATCGCTCGCCCCGCCGGTCATGATCGTGCGCATGGCGGCTGTCATGCGCTCGGGCGTTAGATCGCGCCCGCTGACCAGATCGTTCATCAGGGCGGCGTCGATCATGAGCTGGCCTCGGCGCCCAGTTCGCCACATCGTTTGAGGAAGGTGCGCAGCATCGCGTGGCCGTGCTGGGACAGAATGGATTCCGGATGGAATTGCACGCCTTCAGCCCCGGTCGGGGTATGGATCAGGCCCATGATCTCGTCCATGTCGCCGTCCTCGGTTTCGGTCCAGGCGGTGATCTCGAAATCGTTCGGCAGCCCGTCGCGGGCAACGATGAGCGAGTGGTAGCGCGTGGCGGTCAGCGGATCGGCCAGATTCTCGAAGACGCCGCGGCCGGTATGACGAATGGTCGAGGTCTTGCCGTGCATGACCTGACGCGCCCGGATAACCTGGGCGCCATAGGCCTGCCCGAGCGCCTGATGGCCCAGGCAGACGCCGAATATCGGCAGTCGGGGCGCGAGCTTTTCGATCAGCTCGACCGACACGCCGGCCTCGGTGGGCGTACACGGCCCGGGTGAGACCACGACGCCGCTTGGGTTCAAGGCCTCGATCTGCGCTACCGTGATCTCGTCGTTGCGCACCACGTGCACCTCGGCCTCCAGTTCGCCAAGATACTGCACAAGGTTGTAGGTAAACGAGTCGTAGTTATCCAGCATCAAGATCACGATACGTCTCCGTTATTGCTGGCCGTGCGCGTGGTCAGGCCGCGCTCGGCGATGGCCGCGGCCTTCATCACGGCGCGTGCCTTGTTCATGGTCTCTTCCCATTCGGTGGTCGGGACCGAGTCGGCGACGATCCCGCCGCCGGCCTGCACATGGATCTCGCCGTCCTTGAGCACCGCGGTACGGATCGCGATCGCCAGATCCATGCTGCCGTTGCCGGCCAGATAGCCGACCGCACCGCCGTAGACACCGCGTTTGACCGTCTCGATCTCGTCGATGATCTCCATCGCCCGGATCTTCGGCGCGCCGCTGAGCGTGCCCGCCGGGAATGCGGCACGCAGCGCGTCCATCGGCGTGAGCCCTTCCTTCAACTGGCCGGTGACGTTGGACACGATATGCATGACATGCGAGTAGCGCTCGATGGCCATGCGTTCGGTGAGTTTCACGCTGCCCGGGCGCGACACGCGGCCGACGTCGTTACGCCCCAGATCGATGAGCATCAGATGCTCGGCGATTTCCTTGGGATCAGCCAGCAGTTCCCCGGCCAGCGCGTCGTCTTCGGCGGCGTTCGCGCCGCGCTTGCGGGTGCCGGCAATCGGGCGAACCGTGACTTCGTTGTCCATGGCCCGCACCAGAATCTCTGGTGAAGCGCCCACCACGTGATGATCGCCGAAATTGAAGTAATACATATAGGGCGATGGATTCAGGCTGCGCAGCGCCCGATATAGCGACATCGGTTCGGCGGCGAACGGCGCCGACAGGCGCTGGCTGGGCACGACCTGCATCACGTCGCCCGCCAGGGTGTAGTCGCGAATACGGGCCACCGCGTCTTCATAGCCGGCCTGGGTCATGCCGGAAACGAAGCGGGCATCATCGAGTTGTTCATCCGCAGTGGACCCGTCGCTACTGGTACGGGTCGCACTGGCCGGCAGCGGCTTGTCCAGATCATCCAGCAGCGCGTCCAGGCGCGCCGCGACACGCTCGCGATCGGCAATATCCTGGTCGATGTAGTGGCCCACGCAATACAGCTTGGCCGATACGTTGTCGAAGATCACCAGCGTTTCGGCGACCAGCAGCAGGATATCCGGCAGATCGAGCGGATCGTCCTTGTCATTGCCGCCAGCGGCCAGCCGCGGCTCGATATAGCGGATCGTGTCGTAGCCGAAATAGCCGACCAGGCCGCCGGTCAGGCGTGGCAATTCCGGCAGGCGTGGCAACGGCCGGGCGTCGTTGAACGCCTGGATCCAGGCCAGCGGATCGGCGCACTCGATCTGTTCGAGAATCTGGTCGCCGCGTTCGTGGATAAGCGTATGGCCGCGTACGCGGATTCGCTCTTCGCAGGGCAGGCCAATGATCGAATACCGGCCCCAGCGCTCACCGCCCTGGACTGATTCCAGCAGGAAGGAATACGGCGCATCAGCCAGCTTCAGATAGGTCGACAGCGGGGTGTCGAGATCGGCCAGGGCCTCGATCACGAGGGGAACACGCGGGGCGTGGAGATGGTGAGCCGAACCATGGCTCGGTACAGACGAATTGTTCATGAGGGCACTCGATCGAAACAGTCAAGGAAAAGCGGGTGCGCGCGTCGGTTCATGGCAAACAGCGGAACACGCGCGACCGGGGTTGGGGGATTATTAGCCCCGCCAGTCGCCTTGCTGCCATCGCCAGGCCGCGTCATAGGCGCGGTTAGCGGTGTTTTTGGATCGATTCGATGTCATGTCTTAGTAGCCTCATCAGTCCGTGCGCGACGGCGTCTAGCAAGTTTGTGGCTGCGACGCGCGCACGATGTCGCTTATCTAGCGCGATGCTGACCTATGTCAACGGGGATTGCCAAGTGTTGCCTTCTCGGACGACAGATTGGTCCGCAAGCGGACGCTGACTTATCTAAATAAGTAAAGATAGGTTATCCACAGGTTAGCGCGGACATGTGATGAGTGCGGGCGCAACCCGTGTTAACTGACATTCTCGCTATTCAGGTTTTTTCGAACTCGACCCAATATACACTCCGCTTGATTAAAAAAATTCTATTTCCGGTTTGTAACGTGTGCTCGTCTGCGGGCGACATCCTTCTACGGATTACTGGCTCTGATTCGAGCTTCAGTCGGGCGATTTCTTTCGCTTGAGACTTAACAGGCGCCGCAGTCACGTGCTCGAGATTGTCGGTCTGCTTGACCGGGGTAGCCGAAAAAAACGTCGTATGAGTCGCGGACTTGTATGTGTTAGCTTCGACTCGGCGGCGCAATTTGCAGTTATATCAGTCGCAGGGCGCCTGAGTCGAGTTAGCTGGTGGCTGCGCCGCAGCCGCAGGTTTTTCCACAGGCCGTGAAGTTTCTGCAAGAGAGTTTTTAGGGGGAATTCAATGTCACTGAACTATCCGCCAGGCGGTCTAGAGTATGCGCTCCGGATAATTGGCACCGAAGGGCCAGAAGATTTGACCAGCTACGAAAAAACGCAGCTGGCAATCGAGCTAGTGAAGGCGTCAACTATCCACGACGTCGCGAATGGTTTGGAAAATATATCGGACCAACTGGTGGAAATATCGAGGAAGATTTCAGGTAAGTGAATGGTGATAAATATAAAAAGCGTGGATCAACGCGAGTATAATTTATTATACGTATAGGATTTTGAACGCTAAGTTTTATGCGCTAAACGATAAAAATCGTAGAGTGGCACGATTAAAATAAACGGGTAGAGGCCAATGAAAAAATTCCGTAGCGAAGTAATCGATAAATTAAACAACTACGTTTATAGGTTAATGGACCCTAGAAACGGGCGGACTTTTTATGTTGGGCGGGGTGTTGGAAATCGTTTGTATGCTCATATTCAAGACCAAATAGGTAAAGAGTCGAGCGAAGATAATGAGAAAATTAAGCTTATTCGAGAAATACACTTGGCCGGATTCGAAGTAGGGCATATTGTTCATCGACACGGAATGAACGTAGGGGTAGCTAAAGAGGTCGAAGCGGCGTTAATCGATGCTTATCCTGGGTTAACCAACTCTAACTGTGGTGAACATAGTAGCGAACGAGGCGCCATGCATGCGGATGACATTGTCCGCAAGTATTGTGCAGAGGAAGCAGTCTTTCAGCATCGGGCGTTGCTGATTAGCGTCAATAGGAGCGCGTATGAGCTTCCATTGTATGAGGCAACCCGATATGCCTGGACGCTCGATAAGAGTAGAGCGAAAAACGCAGAAGTCGTTCTCGCTTCTGAGAAAGGCGTCATTAAAGGGGCATACATTCCAAGAGAGTGGAGGGAAGCCACTAGCGAATATTTTCCAAATCACCCCTCGACCGATCCGAAGAGATTCGGTTTTATCGGCGATGAGGCTCCGGACGAAATCAAAAATCTTTATATTAACCGACGCATACCGGAAAAATATAAACACGGTAGCGGTAATCCAATCAGATACACTTATTAGTTCGGCAGCCTATTGTTGTAAATCTGGTGCAGGGTGCGGTGCTAAGTGTGCCTCTCCAGGACATCGCGCGAAAAAGATACATTACGCTAAGTTCGGCTAGAGTTTTTAGGGTTTTTTCGCCCTTGTAACTTGTCGTTTTTTGTCTGCGTGAGCGCCAGCCGCGGGTATCATCTGTCTTCAATCCGCTTAAATCTGCGGATAAGCTAGTCTGTATGCGCCTTTGATCTGGCTTCATTCCAATGCTGCGCGCATATGGGCAATGACCTTCGAATAATCCGGCTGGCCAAAGATTGCCGAGCCGGCCACAAACGTATCAGCACCGGCCTCGGCTACGCGCCTGATGTTGTCGGTCTTTATGCCGCCGTCGACTTCCAGGCGAATATCGCGGCCCGACGCATCGATGATCTCGCGTGCCTCGGCGATCTTGCCGAGCGACTTCTCGATGAAGCTCTGGCCGCCGAAGCCGGGGTTCACCGACATGATCAGCACGATATCGATCTTGTCGAGTACGTACTTGAGCCATTCCAGCGGCGTGGCCGGGTTGAACACCAGCCCCGTCTTGCAGCCGGCATCGCGCGCCAGTTGCAGGCTGCGGTCGATATGCTCGCTGGCCTCGGGGTGAAAGGTAATCGAGGCTGCACCGGCATCGGCAAAGGCGGTAATAAGCGAATCCACCGGTTTGACCATCATATGCACGTCGATCGGCACGGCCGGATGGCTCTTTTTGAGCCGCTTGGCCAGCGATGCACACACCGGCGGGCCGAAGGTGAGATTCGGCACGTAATGGTTGTCCATCACGTCGAAATGAATCCAGTCGGCGCCGGCCTCGATGACCGCTTCGCACTCATCGCCCAGGGCGGATAGATCAGAGGCAAGTACGGACGGTGCGATCAGCGAAGACATTTGTGAACGTGACATGACAAAACCGTGGATCGGGCGATGCGGCTAGTTTACGCTTTGACGATTGTTCCTGTCAGCGATGGTTCTCGATGGCGATTCTGATTGCCCTGCACACGCTCGCCGCCGTGATCTGGGTGGGCGGGCTGTTCTTTCTGGTCGGCATTCTGCGGCCTGCCGCCTCCAGCGTGCCGCTGGGCGAACGCCTGCCGTTGCTTTCCATCGCGATGGGGCGATTCTTCCTGTGGGTATGGATTGCGATCATCACCCTGCTGGTTTCCGGCAACACCATGATCCTGGCGCTTGGCGGCATGGCCGCGGTGCCCTTGTATGTGCACGTCATGCAGGGGCTGGGCTGGGTCATGTTCCTGCTGTTCGGGCATATGTTCTTCTCGCCCTGGCGGCGCGTGCGCTCAGCGCTAGCAGCTGGTGCGCTGGCTGACGCCGGGCAGGCGATGAACAAGCTGCGCTTTTTCGCCAGCGTCAATCTGGCGCTCGGGCTCGTGGTGATCGTAGTCGGCGTATCCGGGCCCTACGGACTGCTCTAGATACCATCTAGTGCTATCTGACGCCTGCGATCGGTACGCCGGCTGTTAAAGTAGCGCCTCGAAACCGATACACAGCGCAAGGTCGACGATGCCCGATACCCTGTTCGAATCCGATCTCCACAGCGTCGATCTGCTGATGCGCGGCAAGGTCCGCGATGTCTATGCGGTGGGCGACGATCATCTTCTGATTGTCGCGACCGATCGCCTGTCGGCGTTCGACGTGATCCTGCCCGATCCGATTCCGGGCAAGGGCGTGGTTCTCACCGCCGTATCCAATTTCTGGTTCGATCATTTCACCAACGATATCGCCAATCATCGGGCCGATATGTCGTTGGCTGACGTCCTGACGTCCGACGAGATCGATCAGGTTGAATCCCGCGCAATGCTGGTAAAAAAACTGGATGCGCTGCCCGTCGAAGCGGTCGCCCGCGGCTATATCATCGGCTCCGGCTGGAAGGATTATCAGGCCAGCGGACGCGTCTCCGGCATCGAATTGCCGGCCGGCCTGAAACAGGCCGAGCAGTTGCCGAACCCGATCTTTACGCCGTCGACCAAGGCGCAAGCGGGCGAGCACGACGAGGCGATCGATTTCGAACGTGTCATCGAGCTGGTAGGCGAGGATCGTGCCACCCAGATCCGCCACGCCACGCTGTCGATCTACAAGCGCGCGGCAGCCTATGCGCGCGAGCGCGGCATCATCATTGCCGATACCAAATTCGAGTTCGGGATCGATGCCTACGGCGAGCTGGTGCTCATCGACGAGGCGCTGACGCCTGATTCATCGCGTTTCTGGCCGGCGGATGAGTATGCCACCGGTATGAGCCCGCCGAGTTTCGACAAGCAGTATGTTCGTGATTATCTGGAAACGCTGGACTGGGACAAGACCGATCCCGCACCGCGCCTGCCCCAGGAGATCATCGACACCACCGCGGCCAAGTACCGCGAGGCCGCCGAGCGCCTGATGGCGCCGTGAAGCCGGCGCGCCGGTAACGGCGCGCTGTTTCCTATCAGCTTCGGGTCATGAGCCGGTGTCGCCTGCAGCAGCCTGCGCGGTGAGCGCGCCGTCGACAATTCCGATCACTTCGTTGTAGTTCGTGCTGCGGTTGCGCATTGCGAGATATACCGCGAAGCCATAGGGCCTGATCTCCTTGGAGCCGCCGTGTTTCTGCAGGTCGGCGTTGTGATCGATCATGAAGTGGACCATCTTCGGATCGTTGCGCTGAATGGCAAAGAGCAGACCCGTGAGCTTGTCATGATCTTCGCGTGGGTCGGCGGCGTCGATATCCAGGCCGTGCTCGAGATAAAAATCGGCACAGCCGTAGGGATCGGCCAGCTGCGCTTCGCGCTCGAAGATATGCACCAGCCCGCCCTGGGCCTGTAGTGCCGTGATGTCGGCCTTGCGCGCGTCGACATTCTGGAAGTCGCGTTCGCAGAAATCCTTCGGCGGCGGTGGCGGCGGCGGTGGGGCTGGCTCGGCCTGAGCCTCGGTCTTCGCCTGCGGCTGGGCGTCGGCCGACTCTTTTGTTGCGTTCTCATCTGGACGACTGGGCGCTGGAGGCTCTGTTGCCGCCGTTGTATCGGATTCGGGCGTTGCAGTGTCGGGTGCAGGGGGCTCTGCCGTCTTCGAGAAATACAATGCGCCGGCCGCGATCGCGACCAGCAGCACAACGACAGCTACAACGCCTTTTTTCATTGCTACGAGCTCCGTTATTCGGGCTTGGCGCTACTTGTCTTTGCCGAATAGTGCGTTGAGCTTGTCTTCATAGGCGTGATAACCGAGATGCTCGTAGAGCTCGTTGCGGGTCTGCATATTGTCGACAACGTCCTTCTGTGTGCCTTGCTGGCGGATCGAGGCATAAACCTCGAGTGCAGCGTTGGCCATCGCCCGCGAGGCCGATAGCGGATACAGCACCATGGCCACGTTCTGGCTGGCCAGTTGCTCGACCGTGTACAGGTCGGTCGCCCCGAATTCGGTGATATTGGCCAGCACCGGCACGCCCAGATCGGTGAAGCGCTTGTACATGCTCAGATCGGTCATCGCCTCGGCGAAGATGAAATCCGCGCCGGCCTCGACAAACGCTTCGGCCCGCTCGACGGCGGCGTCCAGGCCTTCGACCGCCAGGGCATCGGTACGGGCCATGACGAGCATGTCGTCGCGCGCGTCGACCGCGGCCACGATGCGTTCGGCCATCTCCTCCTTGGATACGATTTCCTTGCCGGGCCGATGGCCACAGCGCTTGGCTGCGACCTGATCCTCGATATGCACACAGGCGGCACCGGCGGCTTCCATGAGTTTGACGGTACGCCCGATATTGAAGGCGCTGCCCCAGCCGGTGTCGATATCCACGAGTAGCGGCACATCGGTGGCGTAGGTGATACGGCGCACGTCTTCGATGACGTCGTTCATCGTGGTCATGCCCAGATCGGGCAGGCCGTAGGACCAGTTCGCCACGCCGCCGCCGGACAGATACAGCGCGTTGAAGCCGCTGTGCTCGGCCAGCATGGCCGAATACGCATTGATGGCGCCGGCAATCTGGAGCGGCTTTTCGGCCTCGAGTGCGGCAGTGAAGCGTTGGGCTGCGGTCATGGAGAATCCGACGGTCGGTATGAATGGCGGGCGTTAGCTTAACCCAGGCTTCGTCGCACGTGCAGATTGATCAGGGCAGAAAACTAGCCGCAGATTGCGCAGATTACGCCGATGGAAATAACGACGAGGCGAGGGATAATTTCACCCGAAGTACCCGGCGCCGCACCGAAGAAATTCGCAGCGCGTCCTGCCGTCTTGGAATCTGCGTCGTCTGCGAAATCTGCGGATCAATGCCTGTATTCGCGGCCCGTCGAGCCTCAGCGTCAGTTCAGCCACCGCACCGCGAATTTGATGAACCAGCGCGTGAAGCGCGTATAGGGGGGCAGGAACATCCACGCCAGCGAGAAGCGCTCGCGTACGACGGCGCGTTCATGGGAGAACGCCTTGTAACCATAGTGGCCGTGCGAATTGCCCAGCCCCGAGTTATTGACGCCGCCGAACGGCAGATTGGCGTGCAGGAACTGCACCATCGAGTGATTCACACAGGAGCCGCCGGCGGAGGTGTTGTCGAGCACGCGATCGACGAAGACGTTGTCGCGGGCGAATACGTACAGGGCCAGCGGTTTGGGTCGGGCATTGATCTGGTCGATGACCTTGTCGACATCGGTGAAGGTGACGATCGGCATCACCGGGCCGAAGATCTCCTCGTCGAGAATGCGTGACTCGGCGTCCACGTCGGTGAGTACGGTCGGCCCGATATAGTTGGCATCGTTCGCGGGTGTGGGGCCGCCGCCGATAGCCAGATGCGCGCCGCGCTCGGTGGCGTCGTCGATCAGCCCCTTGATACGTGCGTGATGGCGCGCGTTGACGATACGACAGTAGTCGTTGTTGGCGGCCATCTTGTCGCGCGGGCCATAGAGCTTGTCCAGGGCCGCGCGGGTGGCGGCGATAAACGCATCGGCCACATCGGCATGCACGAACAGATAGTCCGGGGCGATACAGGTCTGGCCGTTGTTGGCGAACTTGCCCCAGGCCAGGTTGGTTGCCGCGTGCTTGAGATCGGCGCTCTTGTCGACGATTACCGGCGACTTGCCGCCCAGCTCGAGGGTGACCGAGGTCAAGTGCTCGGCGGCGGCCTTCATCACGATCTTGCCGACCGCCGGAGAGCCGGTGAAAAAGATATGGTCGAAGGGCAGCGACAGCAGATGCTGGGAGGTGCCCACCGCGCCCTGGACCACGGCAACCTGATCTTCGTCGAAGACCTCGCCCAGTAATTCGGCCATGAGTGCCGCGCAGTGCGGGGTCATCTCGGACGGCTTGAGGATGACCGTGTTGCCCGCCGCAATCGCCGAGACCAGCGGCCCCAGCGACAGGTTCAGCGGATAGTTCCAGGGCGAGATGATCAGGCACACGCCTCTGGGCTCGGAGCGCACCTCGGCGGAGGTGCCGAACATGAGCAGGGTCGGGCGCTTGCGCTCGGGCTTCATCCACGACTTGAGATGCCGAATCGCGTGGTTGGCCTCCATGACCACCGGCAGGATTTCGGTGATATCGACTTCCGGCGCGGGCTTGGCGAAGTCGGCGTGACAGGCGGCATGAATATCCTCGGCGCGGTCGAGCACGAGCTGGCGCAGCCGCTTGATCCGGTCGATCCGCTCGGCCGCAATCGAGGTGCGCAGTGTGAGCGCACGCAGCCGCTGAGCGTCGAACAGTCGCTGTGTCGTGGCCGGATCGGCCTCGGATGGAGCGGCTTGGTGGATGGCGCTAGTCATGGTCCAGTTCTCCGTCTGCCAATAGTGCAGGGTCGATACGCACGGCGCCGCGATGGCCCGCCCTTGGAGCTTATCTGGATCGCACGGGCGGCGCGCTGTCGTGCATAGTGATTTGTTGCGAGTCGGCGTCATGCCCGGGCTCGTCGCTGGCCCGCGGTGGTGTCGCCCGGGCTCTTACGAGCTGCGGCTCGCCGATTCGACACGACAGGAGGGGCCGGCGGCCGACGGCATGTGACCGCGGCGATATTGTCAGTCGATTCAGGCGCCGGGAGTAGCGTGACGGGCGCCCGTCACGCGAGCGGTTTCGAGCCCGGCTGCAACGTCCTGCCGTCATTGCGCGTAATACGCGATGATGATTCAGGCCACCGATATCGCGTGGTTTGATAGCCTGATTATAGAATCGACGGATGCTGTGCTCACAGCAACCGTCTGATGTTGCAATTATCCTCAACGATTTCAGGAAGAGACCATGAAGAAATGGCAGTGCATTGTCTGCGGCTTTGAATATGATGAAGCGCAGGGCATGCCGGACGAAGGCATCGAGCCGGGCACCAAATGGGCGGATATTCCAGACGACTGGACCTGCCCGGACTGCGGCGCGCCCAAGGACGATTTCGAGATGATGGAAGTCGACTAGACTTTCCCATCGAGACAGTACGGGCCGCTGCGAGCGGCCCGTTTTCGATTGCATACAGGATGCGTCATGGATCCGATCATCATCATCGGCACCGGCCTGGCCGGCTACGGCACCGCCCGCGAGTTTCGCAAGCACGATAAGGCCACGCCGCTCGTGTTCGTCACTCGCGACGACGGCGCAAGCTACTACAAGCCGGATCTGTCCGAAGCCCACGCCAAGGACCAGCAGCCCGACGAGCTGATCAAGAAGGACGCCGAGGCCATGGCCGCCGAGCTGGATGCGACCATTCTCACGCATCGCCAGGTAGAGGCCATCGACCGCGAAAAACACGAGCTGCGCCTGAACGGCGAGACACTCAAGTACTCCAAACTGGTGCTGGCCTTTGGCGCAGAGCCGATCGTGCTCACGCTCTCGGGCGACGCCACCCAGGCGGTTCACCAGGTCAATAATCTGGCCGACTATCGTACGTTTCGTGCCAATCTGGGCGAGGCAAAGCATATCGCCGTGCTCGGTGCCGGCCTGATCGGCTGCGAGTTCGCCAACGATCTCATCGAAGGGGGCTACCAGGTCTCGGTGGCCGACCCGGCCGGCTGGCCGCTGTCGCAGCTGCTGCCAGAGGAGTGCGGCAACGCCGTCAGAAAAGAGCTGCACCGGGTCGGCGTGGAGTGGCATCTGGGCCACGCGGCCATTGGCGTGCATGAGTCGGGCAGTCAGCTGGAAGTCGTGCTCGACAATGACGACACCATCCGTACCGATGTGGTGCTGTCTGCGGTGGGCCTGCGGGCGGTTACCGGGATTGCCGACAAGGCCGGCCTGAAGATCGATCGTGGTGTCGTGGTGGACCGTACGTTGCGCACGTCGGATGCGCATATCTATGCCGTGGGCGACTGCGCCGAGGTCGACGGCCACTGGCGGCCGTATGTGGGCCCGCTCATGCAGTGTGCCCGGACGCTGGGCAAGACCCTGGCAGGCAGCGAGGGTGACACGCCCGGTCAGGTCAAATATCCGACCCTGCCGATCATCGTCAAGACCCATGTCTGCCCGGTGATCGTGTACCCGCCGGTTTCCCACCACGGCGAATGGAAGATCGAGGGCAAGACGCCCGATCTGGAGGCAACGTTCGTCGACGAAGACGGGCGGATGCTGGGTTTCGCGCTCACAGGTGAGGCCACTAACAAGCGGCGTGACTATCTCAAGGACGCGCCGGCGTTGATGGAGTGATTGCCGGATGAGCGAGCGGGTGGGTGCACGGTAGAAGCCTGTGTGCCGAACCGGCGCAGCAGGCACCCGGTCCATTGACCTGATCTCTTATCGGTTTTTTTGCCGGGTTCACAATGCGAAGGCGTGGTGGCGCCTCTGGGTATCAGCCAGCCAGGGCTGCCAGCCGTTGGCCTGCCATCCGGGCCCCTTTCACGTTGCCCGCCATGGGGCCGAGCTCAAGACTGGCCGGCCGCCCGGTGATATGCAGCCCGGGCGCCGCTTCGAGCCTATCGTTGATCACCACATGCCCATCGGTATCGGTTGCCAGCCCCAGGCCTTCGATACAGCGCCCGATCAGTGACTGCCTGTCTGGAATGGGCTCGAACCCGGTCGCCAGAATCACGCGCTCGACATGCAGCAGGCGTCCGTCGCGGTAGCGCAGCTGGCCCTCGTGAAAATCGGCGACGTTGGCGCACTGCCAGGTTAGCCGGCCAGACGAGAGCGCGGCGGTGATACGCGCCAGAATATCCGGCGGCAGGGTGCCGGGCCGGCGTGCGTCGCGCAGCAGCTGGGTACGCGTGCTGATCGGCGCGGCCAGGAAGGGCGCCATGCCGAGGCGCCCGGCATAGCGCGGCTCGGAATCGAAGTCTGCTGACCGGGGCGGGGTGCGGGTCACCCAGCAGATGCTGTGGCCATTGTCGATGGCCTGCAGGGCCAGCTGGGCGCCGGTAATGCCGCCGCCGACGATGGCGGTTCGTCGCCCGGGCGGGCCCAGGGCAAAGCCCAAATCGAAGACGTGCTCGGCGGCGGCCAGGCCCGGTGGCCGATATGGCTGGCCGGGGCCGGTGGCCAGCACGACATGACGGGCGGTCAGGCTGTCGCCGGCCGCGGTGGTCAGACACCAGCCGCCCTCGTGGGGCTGGATATGCCGGGCGAATGCCGCCAGGCGGCGCGGCGGCGAACGCAGCGTGGCGCGCGCGTGGCTTTCGAACAGCAACCGCGAGGGACGACGGTAGTAGCCCAGCTCGTGAGTTGCGTCGAATCCCTGCCGAGCGGCAAACCGACGCAGGCTGTTGGCGCGTGCGCCCAGATGATGGGCATTGGACGAGCGCAGATACACCATGCCGCAGGCATCCGCCCGGCGACACCAGGCCGCCAGCGGTTCGGCTGGATCGACAATTGTCATAGCGATCGCAGGATTGGCGCGCAGGAGCGCATCGGCGATGAAACCACCATGCAGGCCGCCGCCCACGATCAGCCAGTCCCAATCCATGGGCGGTTCGAGAGGGGAGATGTTATTCAGCCGAGCGCGCGCAGCTGTTCAGCGGTCAGCAGCCAGCGCAGGGTGCCGGTGCCGCCTTCCGGCGGGCCGGGGAATTCCAGCAGGGCCGCACCTGCTTTCTTGAAGGCCATGAGCCGGTCGCGTCGACGGGTCAGGCTCCAGGATACCCAGGTAGCCAGATCCGGCTCGTGGCCGACGAGCAGCAGACGGCGGTCGCCGAAATGGGTATGCAGAAAACGATCGAGCGCTTGCATATCCACGGGCGGTGCGAGTTCGTCGGTTTCCTCGATGGTGGGATCATCGAGATAGCCGGCAAGAATATCGGCGGTCTGGCGCGCGCGCAGCAGCGGGCTGACGACGATATCGTCGATTTTTGCCCCATCGAGGGTCGCGCGCAGGCCGATGGCAGCAGCGCGCGTTCGGCGTTGGCCCTTGGGCGTGAGCGGACGCTCGGCGTCGGACAAGCCGAGGGCCGTGGCCTCCTCGCCGTCGAGTGCGATGCCGTGGCGTATGACGATGATATCCATGGCGTGATTGTCTATCGGAAAACAGGCGGGGACCAGCCCGGGGCCCGAAACCTGCGTTGAGCGCGTGCGCTGCCACGCCGAATCGAGCGGTCGAGTTGCGAGTTCAGACTATGAAAATCCGGATGTGTGACGAAAAAGATAATCGTTGTTCGTGTCCGTGTTACGACACATCGCAGTCGGCTGTTCTGCAAGGATTAAATTGAACACGGTCGGGCTAGGTGGTGTTTTTGGCGGCATCGATCGGGCGGTGGCCTGTGCTGATCGGTCAAGCGAGATTGCGGCTTAATCGGGCAAAGTTTGTGCACCCGCCGCAGGCCATGATTGATGCGGCTTTGACGCTGTTTCCCCCCAGCTTATCCACAGCGTTGTACACGGCTTGTCCACTGCGCCGACACAACATATAGTCATTAACAGGCATAAAAGCGGCGCTTGACCACAGTATCTAGTGGGGTAGAGTTTGTCGTCAACACGACCGGGCGCGCTTGTGAGTGGCCTGGGTCGTCGTACGGGAACGGGGTCTTTTTAAGCGGTTCGCTTGTTGTCGCAAGGGGCCGACCAGAGCGGAGAACATATGGAACAGTCACAGACGTCTGAGAGCGCCGCCGATACGGTGCGCAGCCAGCAGTCCGATAACGCAGAGCGCTCGAGTGCGTTTGGTGCCTCGATCGAGGCTACTGCGCCGGGCGCGCACAAGGTGATCCGTCGTAACGGCAAGGTCACGCCGTTCGATGCCTCCAAGATCGAGCTGGCCGTTACCAAGGCCTTCATCGATGTGGAAGGCCAGCAGGGCGCAGCCTCCAGCCGTATCCGCGAAACCGTCAAGGACATCACCCGCCAGGTGGTCTCGGGCGTGACCCGCAGCCTGCCGGGCGGCGGTGCCGTGCATATCGAGGATATCCAGGACTACGTCGAACTGGCGCTCATGCGCTCGGGCGAGCACAAGGTCGCACGCTCTTATGTGCTGTATCGCGAAGAGCGCGCCCACGAGCGTGCCGCCAAGCAGGCCGAGAAGAGCGCGGCCGGCGGTGCGGTAGTCGAAGCCGCGGATATCAACGTCGCCTTCAAGGACGGCACCACACGCGCCCTGGATCGGGATCGTCTGACGCGCGTCATTGACGAGGCCTGTGCCGGTATCAATGGCGTGACCGCAGAGCAGGTTCTCAAGGACACGCTCAAGAACGCCTTCGACGGTATCTCCGAGGACGAGCTTTCGACCGCCCTCGTGCTGTCGGCGCGTCAGCGCCTCGAGGCCGAGCCCAACTATGGTCAGGTCGCCGCGCGCTTGCTCATGGACAAGCTGCGCCACGAGGGCCTGACGTTTCTCGCCGAAGGCCAGATCGAGTACGCCACCCACGCCGAAATGTCGGAGCGTTACCCGGCCTATTTCAAGGACTTCATCGCTCGCGGCGTCAAGCACGAGCTGATTGCCCCCGAGCTGATGGAATACGACCTGGATCGTCTGGGTAAGGCCCTGATCGCTGATCGCGACCTGAACTTCACCTATCTCGGCCTGCAGACCCTGTACGACCGCTACTTCATCCATCACGAAGGCAATCGCTTCGAGCTGCCGCAGGCGTTCTACATGCGCGTGTCGATGGGCCTGGCGATCAACGAGATCGAGCGCGAAGAAAAAGCCATCGAGTTCTACAAGCTGTTGTCGAGCTTCGACTTCATGTCGTCCACGCCGACGCTGTTCAACTCCGGCACGCTGCGTCCGCAGCTGTCTTCCTGCTACCTGACGTCTGTGGCTGACGACCTGCACGGTATTTACGGTGCGGTGCAGGACAACGCCATGCTGTCCAAATTCGCCGGCGGCCTGGGTAACGACTGGACGCCGGTGCGTGCCATGGGCGCCCATATCAAGGGCACCAACGGCAAGTCCCAGGGCGTGGTCCCGTTCCTGAAGGTTGTCAACGACACCGCCGTGGCGGTCAACCAGGGCGGCAAGCGCAAGGGCGCGGTCTGTGCCTATCTGGAGACCTGGCATAAGGACATCGAGGAATTCCTCGACCTGCGCAAGAACACGGGTGATGACCGTCGTCGTTGCCATGACATGAACACCGCCAACTGGATCCCCGATCTGTTCGTCAAGCGCGTGCTTAACGATGAGCCGTGGACGCTGTTCTCGCCCAACGACGTGCCGGACCTGCACGACCTGACCGGCCATGCGTTCGAAGCCGCCTATGTGGGCTACGAAGAAAAAGCCGCCCGCGGCGAGATCAAGAACGTAAAGACCCTGTCGGCGGTGAACCTGTGGCGCAAGATGCTGAGCCTGCTGTTTGAAACAGGCCACCCGTGGTTCACCTTCAAGGACCCGTGCAACCTGCGTAGCCCGCAGCAGCACGTGGGCGTGGTGCATAGCTCCAACCTGTGCACCGAGATCACGCTCAACACGTCGCCGGGCAAGGAAATTGCCGTCTGCAACCTGGGTTCCATCAACCTGCCGCAGCATATTGAGCCAGATTCCGATGGCAATCCTCAGCTGAACGTGGCCAAGCTCGAGGCGACCATCAACACCGCCATGCGCATGCTCGATAACGTCATCGAGTACAACTACTACAGCGTCAAGACCGCACGCGACTCCAACCTGCGTCATCGCCCGGTGGGCATGGGGCTGATGGGCTTTCAGGACGCGCTGTACAAGTTGAAGCTGCCCTACGAATCCGACCAGGCCGTGGACTTTGCCGATCGCTCCATGGAGCAGATCAGCTACCTGGCCATCAAGGCCTCCACCAACCTGGCCGAAGAGCGCGGCGCCTACAGCACGTTCAAGGGCAGCCTGTGGGATCAGGGCATCCTGCCGATCGATTCCATCCAGATCCTGCGCGAGAACCGCGGCGCAGAGTATCTGGAGCAGGACGAAGGTCAGACCCTGGATTGGGACACCCTGCGCAACCGCGTTAAGTCCGTGGGCATGCGTAACTCCAATTGCATGGCCATCGCCCCGACGGCGACCATTGCCAACATCACCGGTGTATCCCAATCAATCGAGCCGACGTATCAGAACCTGTACGTCAAATCGAACCTGTCGGGCGAGTTCACCGTGGCCAACCCGTACCTGGTCGACGACCTCAAGGCGCTGGATCTGTGGGACGAGGTCATGGCCAATGACCTCAAGTACTACGACGGCTCCGTGCAGGCTATCGACCGTATTCCGGACGACCTCAAGGTGCTCTACAAATGCGCCTTCGAGATCGACCCGCGCTGGTTGATTGAAGCCGGCTCGCGTCGCCAGAAGTGGTTGGACCAGGCCCAGAGCCTCAACCTCTATATGGCCGAGCCGTCGGGCCGCAAGCTGGACGAGTTGTACAAGTTCGCCTGGATCAAGGGCCTCAAGACGACGTATTACCTGCGCTCGACCAGTGCCACGCACACTGAGAAGTCCACCATCACCGATCACCGTTTGAACGCGGTTGGCAACAGCGGTAAAGGCAGTGGCGGCGGTGCAGGCGCGGGTGGTTCATCGGTCACAGGCGCCAAGAGCAGCGCCAGTTCGGCAGCGGCATCAGAAGCCCAGGGGGCCGCACCAGCCAAGGCCCAAAAAGCCACGGCCAGTGCCAAGCAGCCGTCCAGCCGGCCCACGGCCTCGGCGGTGTCACCGGCCCCGGCCGGCAAGCCGACCGCGCCCATGGCCTGTGCCATTGACGACCCGGACTGCGAGGCCTGTCAGTAAGGTTAGGAGAAAAACTTCTTTGAGATTCGGGTGATTAAGTATCAGTCGGGTGGTGAGTCAAGCGTTTTATGTCGATACCGTGTTTCCATTTCACTTGGGATGCCGCGAAAGCGAAATCCAATCGTCGGAAACACGGTGTCAGCTTCAATTTCGCAATAAGTGTTTTTCGCGATCAATTGGCTATAACCATCGCAGATCCCGAACACAGTCAGACGGAAGACCGCTGGATTACACTCGGAGATGTGCCGGGCACAGGCTTATTGGTCGTCGTTCATACGTACGACGAGTTGGAATCAAACAACATTGAAGTCCGGCTTATTTCCGCTCGAAGAGCCAATAACCGAGAGCGGCGAGACTACGAAGGTGGCCAATCATGAAAGATGAATACGATTTTTCAAAAGGCGAACGCGGCAAGTTCTATCACCCAAACGCCACGCATCGCATTCCGTTGTATCTCGATAGTGAAGTGATGGAATTTCTGACCACCAGAGCACGCGATCAAGGTATCGACACCCAAGAGCTGGCTAACCAGATGCTCAAGAAAGACATCGAAATAGTCCAGGCTGCAGAGCGGTCGCCCAAGTGAGCTGCATCATTTGTAAAACCGGAGAGACCAAGCCGGGCCACGCCAATGTCGTGCTCCAGCGCGGCGAGGCCACGGTGGTCTTGAAACAGGTGCCCGCTGATGTCTGCGACAACTGCGGCGAGTATTACCTTGCCAATGACGTCGCCCAACAGACCTTTGAAATCGCCGATGCCGCTGTCAGCGGCGGCGCCGAAGTAGAAATTCGGCAATTTGCCGCTTGAATACTCACAAACAACGTAAGGCGCTTTAAGAAAAGCCAAGACGGTTTTTTCGCAGAAGAACACAGAAGCACGCAGATTAAAGACAGACAGAAAAACAGTTTTTATCTGCGTCAATCTGCGTTCATCTGCCGACAGTTCTTCTTCTAGCCAAGCCGCCCGCACACAACAGAACAACGCTTTTTAACGAAGCACAGCAACAGGACAACACCATGCTCGACTTCGAAGACACCCCCCGCCGAGAAATGGGCAATAGCCATGAGCCCCAGAGTTCCTCCAATCCGAACCCGGCCGGCGCCACGCCCGATCCGTTTGCGTTAGATAAGCAGGCCAGCGAGCCGGCCGCCGAGCACGGCGAAGCCGTTACCGGCCTGGAGCAGGTAGAGCTCGGCGGCGGTCGTATCTCCGCCGACGACAAGCGCATCATCAACTGCCGCGCTGACGTCAACCAGCTGGTGCCGTTCAAGTACCAGTGGGCCTGGGAGAAGTACCTCAACGCCTGCGCGAACCACTGGATGCCGCAGGAAGTAAACATGTCGGCCGACATCGCCATGTGGAACGACCCGGACGCGTTGACAGAAGACGAGCGCACCATCCTCAAGCGCGGCTTTGGCTTCTTCGCCTCCAGCGAATCGCTGGTCGCCAACAACATCGTGCTCGGCGTCTACAAGCACGTCACCAACCCCGAATGCCGCCAGTACCTGCTGCGCCAGGCGTTCGAGGAAGCCGTGCATGGGCATACCTTCCAGTACATCGTAGAGAGCCTGAATCTTGATGAAGGCGAGATCTTCAACATGTACCGCGAGCTGCCCAGCGTGCACAACAAGGCCGCCTGGGCCATGCAGTACACCCAGAGCCTCAACGACCCCGACTTCAAGACCGGCACGCTCGAAAACGACCGCACCTTCCTGCGCGACCTCATCGCTTTCTACTGCATCTTCGAGGGCATCTGGTTCTATGCCGGCTTCGTGCAGTACCTGAGCTTTGGCCGTCGCAACAAGATGACCGGCACCGCCGAGCAGATGCAATACATCATGCGCGACGAGTCCATGCACCTGAACTTCGGCATCGACGTCATCAACCAGATCAAGATCGAAAACCCCGCACTCTGGACCGACGAATTCCAGACCGAAGTCCGGGCCATGATCGACGAGGCCATGCATCTGGAAATCGAATACGCCCACGACACCATGCCCCGCGGCGTGCTGGGCCTGAATGCCGCCATGTTCGACGAGTACATGAAGTTTATCGCCAACCGCCGCTGCTCACAGATCGGCCTGGCCGAACTGTATCCGGGCGCCGAGAACCCGTTCCCGTGGATGAGCGAGATGATGGATCTGAAGAAGGAGAAGAACTTCTTTGAGACCCGGGTGATTGAGTATCAGTCGGGCGGGGCGCTTAGTTGGGATTAGCTATTGCGTGGACGATTAGATGTTTCGACAACGGAGATTTGCTTAACTGAGATAACACGGGTGACTTAAATGCAGATTGGGGTACACAGCGGAGGAAATTTCCGACGAATCTGTCGATGGTGCTACCGCAAGATGTCTACTTGGTGGGCGTCGTATTTGTTGTACCCCTTAGTCGTATCTGCCCCTACGGGTTTGGTATTAGCTAATTTCACAGTTGATAAGCTTCGTGAGTCGGTGCAAAGCTGGCAACCAGAGCTGCTAACGTCATTAATTAATGAATACCCATTCATAAGTTTTGGATCGGTTTTTCTTTATATCGCAGCGCTTAGAGCAGTGTCGGGAGCTATTAAATATTTTGGACGGGACGAGATTGATCCCAACAAGCTACTAATCGTGCTTCGTCTTGTCCGAGAAATAGTAAGCTACAAAGCAGAACGTTTCGAGCGTGTAAGACGGGACGTGGCGGACGGCAAAATAACGACGATTCAAGATGCGTTTTTGTGCCTCACTCAACCAGACCAGCAAATAGCCGCTTGCGCTCAAGCGCTCTACACCTACTACTCAGTAAGTGCGGACAGGAAGGCGGAGTTTAGAGTTGCTGTGGCATCTGTGTACGACGGTGCGCTACATAGTTGGTACTGCTGTGCGCCCACAGAGGACCCTCCAGCGACTTCAATCGATCAGTTGCGTGATGATAAGAGTGCGATCTCGCGTGCCTTGAGCTCGAAAAGTACGGTCATCGTCGAAAATACGAAGAAGGCTCAGAAAAAAGAAAGAATCGCATTCATTCGCACTGGTCCTGGCGGGATCAATAACGGAGGGTCGTTGATTTGTTCACCGATAATTAATTCCGCTGGTGACGTACGATTCATAGTTTGTATATCGTGCTACGAATCACGTTTTTTTAAAAAAAGTCGACGACATCTCTACGACTGGGTTTTCCGCCACTTCGCACTGCGTATTCAGCTTGAAAGTTCGTTGCAAGATGTGAAAGACTCAACCTCTAGACAATAGCGAAGGGGTTGCGATGAGTAAGATTTTGGAGGCAAAGCGTTCAAAAAAATCTCGAGAGGCCTTACTCGATTCTCCAAAAAGTATCGCTAGTCATAGCTCCTTACCCATCATGGCAGTCAGCTTGGAAGCCGATTATCAGCGGCAGCTCGCTCCTGATCGTATAGCTCGAGGAATAAAGCGTGACGCTCGTATATTGAAATATGCGCGCTGAATAATCACTGTGGCCGATCGGGATAGCCCGAGCTGGTCTGGCTTTCACTGACAGATTGATCAAGTGACAGCTTGCCTGGTTTTCTATACCTCTAACGGCGTTCGATAGCCCAACGTCTGACCGATTCGTTGGCGGTTATACAACCCCTCGATGAGAAATAACCGGGACAGACTGAGCCGGTCCGGCTTCCTCGACCTCTAATGGCGTTCGATACATCAGGACTTGGCTTTGCACGCCGGATCAAGGTTGCTCGGCGCGTCGGAATACGGGTTTTAGGGGTGTCGACAACTCGGCGTGGTAGCGATAGCCGTCTTCGTTGAATTGTTCCAGGCCGTGCGGCGTGTCAACACCCTGGCGCACAATCCACGCGGCCATACGCCCGCGCGCCTTCTTGGCATAAAAGCTGATGACCTTATAGTGTGCAAATTGCGGTCAGGTCTAGAATCAATGCATTGTGTATCGGCGCTAATGCAGCTCAGCTAGCTTCAATGAGTGAGTTTTCTACGTTTAGAAATAAAGAGGTCAGACACGTTTCTCCCGGGGATAACCGGGACAGGTTGAGCTAGTCCGGCTTCCTCGACCTGTAATGGCGTTCGATAAATCAGGCCCTGGCCTTGCACGACGGATCAGGATTGCTCGGCGCGCCGGAATACGGGCTTTAGGGGTGTCGACGACTCGGCGCGTGACTAACCAGGACAGGCCACGGTTTACGTCTTTCGGTCGTCTTCGCAGAGCGGCGGATCGTTTTTTCGGTGCTCGTATCTTCTAAAGCATCACAAAAACCAGGCGATAAATAAGCTGTCAGCACATGTTTTGGGAAAGCGGTGGGCACTTACGGTTACCTGTTCGGCTTTGTGCCGATAATTGCGTTTGTCCCGTTTTTCATCGTCGTGGCAGTTCGCGAGCGGTATAGCGACTGGACTGTTAAGAGTCGCGGGCTGAAGCATCCTTTTACAAAAGGCCTGCGCCGTCCGCCAGGCTATTCGTTAGCCGTGGAGATCCCGCAACTGCAAGTGGATGCAGTGTCACGCATGTTTTTCGCGTTGATATTTGGCACGGGCATCGCAGTCATCGCGCCAGTTTTGACGCAGCTCTTTGGGATGCCACGCTGGTTGGGCGTTACGACCGGGGCGGTAGGCGCGTTAGCGTGGGGGTGTATTGAGGCTCGGCGCTTCAATCGTTTACTCACACGACTGAGACGAAAGCGCTTGGGGTGGGAAGGCGAGCTGGCTGTGGGTGAGCAGCTGACTCGGTTATACGCCCAAGGTTACGACGTGTTCCACGATTTGGACGGTGGCAGCTTTAATATCGACCATGTGGCGGTGGGCCCGGCCGGCGTGTTTGCGATAGAGACTAAGGCGCGGGTTAAGCAGAAGACGAACGACAAGCAAGACTACTGGCAGGCTATCTTCGACGGCCAGCAAATAGATTTTGCGGGATATCGCACGGACGCGCCGGTGAAACAGGCGAAGCGCAATTCGGAGTGGCTTAGCCGGATGTTGTCGTCGGCTGTGGGAGAGAACGTGCCCGTGCGGTCTGTTATTGCGCTCCCAGGCTGGTACGTTAATCGCTCTGGTAAATCGGATGTACGAGTCGTGAATCCGAGCGAGTTTGAGGCGATGCTGCGTGGTACGCGGTCGGTGGGATTAGAGCCGTCAATGATCCAGCGTATCGTCCACCAGCTTGACGCGCTAAGTCGCGATGTCGCGAAAGATAAAAAGGTGGTGCGTTAGGGATGTTGATCGTGCGATTCCATCAGACTTCCATGACCGCGCAGGCTCAGTAAGCGGATGTCGGCTTCTCTCCAGCTCAAGCGCGTGTCGGCCTACTACGGTGCGTCTATCGCTGTCTTTTGTTCGTCCGAACCCGATACGGTGCTTGGGCAGTTGGCTAAAGCCGGCATCACGCTAGATCAATCGCAGAAAAATGCCTTCCTGGAGGAAATCGAGATTCTCCAGTCGCAGTTACGCGGATGCGAAGGCACGATTTACCTCGAGTTTGAGGTGCCGCGATTGGCGAGCCGTATTGATGCGGTGGTGATTATCGATGCCACGTTGTTCGTTTTGGAATTTAAATGTGGGTCGAAGCAGTTCACGCGAGCGGATATGAATCAGGCTTGGGATTACGGACTCGATCTTAAGAATTTCCACGCCGGTAGCCACGGCGCCGATATTTTTCCGATCTTGATTGCCACGGCCGCGACAGGCGGCGATAACGAATGGAAGCCTACCCATCCGGACGGTGTCCGGCCGCCGGCTTGTAGCAGCGTTGCGGGCTTGGCTCGGTTGATAGACGTGGCGATGGCTATGAGCAGCGGCCAGCCCGTGGACACGGGCGAGTGGGCGTCGTCGGCGTATCAGCCCACGCCGACTATTATTGAGGCAGCCCAGGCGATGTATGCACGCCATTCTGTCGATGCAATTTCGCGTAGTGACGCGGGGGCGAAGAACCTTGCTGTCACGTCTAAGCGAGTGGACGAAATTATCCTGTCGTCTCAAGCAAATAATCAGAAGTCGATCGTATTCGTGACCGGTGTGCCGGGCGCCGGTAAGACGCTCGTGGGATTAGATGTGGCAACTCGCCGTCGTGACGAGAACACGCCGACGCATGCAGTGTTTCTCTCGGGTAACGGGCCGTTAGTCCGTGTGCTGCAAGAAGCGCTGACGCGTGACGAGGTGGCACGCTGTAAACAACGTGGCCAAAGTGTTCGCAAGGGCGCGGTTGCACAGAAGGTGAAGCCGTTTATCCAGAACGTGCATCATTTTCGTGATGAGGGCGTGCGCGACACGCAGGCGCCGCCGCATGACCATGTGGTGATATTTGATGAGGCACAACGAGCGTGGAATCGCGAGCAGACGTCCAACTTCATGCAGCGGCGTAAACGCATAGCCGATTTCGATCAGTCCGAGCCCGAGTTTTTGATCTCGTACATGGATCGCCATACCGACTGGGCAGTCATCCTGTGCTTGGTGGGTGGTGGCCAAGAAATTAATACCGGCGAAGAAGGTATATCCGGCTGGCTAGAGGCGGTGGGAGAGCGTTTCCCCAGCTGGCAGGTGTTTATCTCGCCCGAGCTCACCGATGCAGAGTATGCCGCCAGGGATGCATTAAAACGGTTAACAGCACAGCGCGACCTACAACAAGAGCAGAGTTTGCATCTGGCTGTATCGATGCGCTCGTTTCGGTCTGAAAATTTGTCGGCGTTCGTGAAAGCCATGCTGGATTCCGACGTGTCTACAGCGAGCCATATTGCGGAGACGCTATTGCCGCGTTACCCGATAGCGGTAACGCGTGATCTGGGCGAGGCTAAACGGTGGATCCGAAGCCATGCCAGAGGCAACGAACGCTTTGGCTTAGTGGCCTCCTCGCAGGCGAGTCGGCTAAAACCCCACGCTGTGGATATTCGCGTTGATATCGACCCCGTACATTGGTTTTTAAACGATGCCAGCGATACGCGCTCCAGCTACTACCTAGAAGACGCGGCGACCGAGTTTCATATCCAAGGCTTGGAGCTGGATTGGATTTGCATGACGTGGGATGCGGACCTGCGTCGCGCCGATGGTGATTGGGCGTTCCACGGTTTTCGCGGTTCACGTTGGACCACAATGCGAAAGCTGGAACGTCAGCGATATTTGTTGAACGCGTACCGCGTGCTGCTAACGCGAGCACGTCAGGGGATGGTTGTTTTCATACCGTATGGGGATGAGGCCGATCCGACGCGTGATCCGGCTTTTTATGAAGAGACGTACGCTTTTCTTCGGTCTACAGGTATACCGACGGTTACTCAGACGCTCAATTGAACAGATGTCGGTTCAGAAATTAAAGGGGGCAGACACGTTTATCCCGTGGATAACCGGAACAGGCTGAGCTAGTCCGGCTGCCTCGACCTCTAATGGCGCTCTATACATCAGGACCTGACCTGGCCTTGCGCGACGCATCAGGATTGCTCGGCGCGTCGGAATACGGGTTTCAGGGGTGTCGACGACTCGGCGTGGTAGCGGTAGCCGTCTTCGTTGAATTGTTCCAGGCCGTGCGGCGTGTCAACACCCTGGCGCACAATCCACGCGGCCATACGCCCGCGCGCCTTTTTGGCATAAAAGCTGATGACCTTATAGCGGCCGTTCTTCTGATCATAAAAAACTGGCTCGATGACCGGGCCGGGTAGTTTCTTCGAGTGCACGGACTTGAAGTACTCGTTGGAGGCGAGGTTGACGAGTACGTCGGTATCGGCGGCCTCGAGGTCTTCGCGCAGCTGATCGGTGATGATCTCGTTCCAGAACTCGTAGAGATTGTGGCCGTGCGTGGTTTGCAATCGGGTGCCCATTTCCAGGCGATAAGGCTGCATCAGATCCAGCGGGCGCAAGACACCGTACAGCCCGCTGAGAATACGTAGCTGTTTCTGTGCGCTCTGTAGGTCGGCGGGAGCAAAGCGATCGATTTCCATGCCGGTATAGACATCGCCCTTGAACGCGAAAGCCGCAGGGCGGGCGTTATTTTCGGTGAACGGCCGATGCCAGTCGTTGAAGCGTTGTGCATTGAGGTGCGCGATCTTGTCGCTGACCTTCATCAGGCTGGCAATCTGGGCAGGGGATAAGTGCCGGGCCCGGTCTATCAACTCTGCGCTGTAGTCCAGCAACTGCGGCTGCGTGGCTTTTACGGCAGGCAGCGGAGATTCGTAATCCAGAGTCTTGGCAGGCGAGAGCACGATTAACATGGGCTTTCCAATTCAAATATGACGTACGTTACGTTAACAACGGTTCGTTAAATGGGGCAGGGGGCGCTTGCAGGGGCTGGCCACGTTTGTGTTCATGCGCGGCGGCCCGACACTCCCGGTGGCGCTTACCTGTGTAAGAGCCGCGACAGACCACGGTTTTCAGCCCTCGCCGCGGTTTCTTGACGAGGGCGCGTTGCGTAAAAGCGATTGGGCTCGCCGCGCCAGGCTACTTCAGCACCGCAAGACGTCGGAGCCCTCAATGATGATCCGCGTCATAATCTTGAACTCTGATCACACGGGTCTCGAACGGCGGCGTATCCAGCAGTCGTAGATCGCCGGTTACCAGAGTGGCGGCCGACTCTTCATGCAGTAGATCCCAAAGATGGTTATCTCCAACATCTGGCGCGTCGTGGCCGCTGGCATTGGGTTCGCGCCAAATGGAGTGCTGGACGATACTCCCCAGTAGATCGTCGATCTGTTCCGCGGTCAGCCCGTGAAGTTTCTTGATTTTAGGGCGGAGTAAGACGGCGCGGTACTCATCCAGCAGCGCTGGTGACATCATCGGACGTATGTGGCCTGCGACAATAGCATCGACTATACGCACCGTGGGTGCTGCTGGGTTGTTCGTTATCAGCCCCGATACGATGACGTTCGTATCTATGATGATCATTTTTGGCGGCGAGCGTTTGTTGTTTCCTCGATTGCCAGCGCTAGCGCACGATCTTCGTCTAGCCCCGCGCGTTGGCGCGCTTGGGCAAGTAACTGATCGGCTCGCCCCCGGGTTTTGATGCCGTATGCATCCAGGCTCTCATCAATCAATTGGGTGATGGTTTTGCCGCTGGTCGCAGCTGTTTCCCTGAGCGCGGCCCGGCGTTCGTCTGAGAGCGTAATGGTGAGTCTTGCCATGTTTCGTGCGTTGGTGATTTAACACCGAGTCATCATAACACCGCGTGCGGTCGTGGAGAGTTAGGCCCGATTGCGGGAGGTTATTTTGGCATCGGCGATAACTGGTGGGGGTGGACTTGCCCCGATATCTAGACATTCGCGCGCCTCACGAAGAGGACTGTTCAAAGGCCTCTGGACTTATAAAGCAATCCGCCATCGGAAAATTGCCACGCACACGACGCCCTATGAGAAATCTCGCTTCGCGTTGTATGCATGCAACAAGGCCAGCTCCTACATGTCTCTATTCCTGAAGATGCGTTCTGACTTGTCGTACTGATCGGTCTACGATTTGCGGCGCAGACCCAATGTAATTGGCCGGATCAAGCAGCTGATTCAGCTCTTCTTCGTTTATATACTTGTTGATCGATTTATTATTTTCGACAACGTCTCGCAACGTATCGTTCGGCCCGGACTGTTTAATCGCGTGCTTGACAACGGCATAGGCTTGGCCACGTCCGATTTTACCAGCCAGTGCGTTCATAACTGCTTCCGACATCACGAAGTTTTTTGATGCCTGAAAGTTATCGAGCATGTGTTGTTTTTTAACAATTAGGTGCTCAAACATTCTTTGAGCACGCTCGATCGACGCGGACGCTGTCATGAATGATTCTGGAATAATCGACCATTCCAAGATCCATGGCGCTCCTTGGCGAGTATCCGTGTGACTCATGATGTCCAGCGAGGCGGCGCTGTACATTTTCCCCATGCGTGCCAAGCCGCCCATGTATTCGGATGCGCGAGGGTTGCGCTTCTGCGGCATCGTACTGCTCGCGCCGCCTTCGCCTTCCTTGAGTTCATCAATCTCTGTACGCCCAAGGTTATTGATATCGTCAGCGACACGGCCAAGGGTAGCGGTAACCAGACCAAGAGTCTGTATTGTTTCGGCGAACACATCACGGCTAGGATTCCACGGCGCAATCGGCACTTTCAAATCGAGTTCTTTCGCAAAGGCACTCTGCACTGCGATGCCCTTGTCCCCGAACGGAGCCAGCGTGCCAACAGTGCTTCCCATCTGGGCGCTAAGACGAGACGTGCTTTCATCCAAACGCTGAACATCACGATATAACGGCATCATGTAAGTTGTGAGTTGCAACCCGAACGTGGTTGGCACGGCATCTTGCCCGTTCGAACGGGCGATCATCACGGTATCTCTATTTTCTTCTGCTAGATCTGCGATCTGAAGCGTCAGCGCCACCAGTTGCCGGCGGACCAGCTTCGACGCCGACTTGACTTGCAAGACCGTTGCCGTATCCATAATGTCCTGCGTGGTACTGCCCCAATGCAGATACTCCGAGACTCGTGGGCCGCCTTTCTCCCGCAGTTGTGTTAACAACGGTGCAATACCGCGGCCGACCTTGTCTGTGCCCTGCCGAAGTGCGTTGAAATCGACGTTATCAATGGTTGCCGTATCTGCGATGGCCTTGGCCGAGTCCTTCGGAATAATGCCGGTCTGAGCTTGGGCATTGGCCAAAGCGACTTCCACTTTTAACCATTGTTCAACGAGCGCTCTATCGCTGAATATCGCGCGCATCCCGTCGGTGCTGAAAAGGTGTCTGTACACTCGCGAATCGAAAACGCTGACCGGATCAACTGGGCTTTGAGCCTGCTCAGCTGCCAATGCCCCGATGCTTGCCGATGCGCAGACACTTGCTATCAATATTTTCTTAAACATTTTTATCGCTCCAAAAAGAAGAGGTCAGATGCAGCTTCGCGATTAAGGGATCATGGTAAAGATACTCGCTCAGTTAGGGTCACCATAACCGGGACCGACCGCGGTTTTCGGCGTTCGCGAAATTCCTAGAGATGCAGAATGTCGTTTAGGTGGGATTACGTGTATGAGCCAGCCCGGTAATCCGCTGCACGAGATTAAGCTTGGACAAATAGTTACTCGGCTTCAGGCCTACAACGGCTGGCAGCAACTCGCCCGGATGATCGATATCACCTGCTTCAAAACCGATCCCTTGATCAAGTCCTCCTTCAAGTTTTTGCGTCGAACGCCGTGGGCGCGCACTAAAGCTGACGATCTGTACGTGGCGACATTTCAGGCCGCACCATGATCCCCGATCAACCAGCCGACCAAAAGCCTGGCGGTGACGCAGTGACTGACTCAATCAAGAACTGGCTGAACCAGGTGGTCATCGGTTTGAACCTGTGTCCCTTTGCCAAGCGTGAGCTGGCGGCCAACCGCGTGCGCTTTGTGGTTAGCCCAGCAACCACCGAAGAAGCACTGCTGCTGGATTTGCAGGGTGAGCTTGTGCGGCTTGAGGCGGATGCGCAGGTTGAAACCACGCTGCTCATCCACCCTCAGGTGCTCACCGACTTTGGCGATTACAACCAGTTTTTGGATCTGGCCGATACGATGCTTGAGGACCTGGGGTTTGAGGGAGTCTTTCAGATCGCAAGTTTTCACCCCGACTACCAGTTTGGCGGGACCGAGCCAGGCGATGCCGAAAACTACACCAACCGCAGCCCCTATCCGCTCTTGCACATCTTGCGCGAGGACAAACTCGAGCAGGCGATCGACAGCTATCCGGACGTAGATCAGATCCCCGCGCGCAACATCGAACTCATGGAGCAGATGGGGGCGGACAAACTTCAAGCGTTATTTAAAGCCTGCTTCCACTGAGCCAAAAGTTCACGTGCGGCTAGCACTTAAATCAGAATCAATGGGCAGGTCTTGCCTTTTGCCTGCGGCCGCCGGCAGCGGTTCTTGACTGCGCGTAAGCAAAACGCAAGACGTGACCCCGGATGCTGCAAGCTGGTTCCCGGTCGTGATCTAACGCCATGGCGCGCCTACCCCCACAAGCGTTTCGAGGCAATCGCCGCGCCTTCGGCTAGCGAGCCGAGCTTGGCCCAGGCAACGTCGGGTGCCACGAATTCATAGCTGGCAAAGGTGCCAAAGCCACAGTCCGTCCCCGCGATGACACGTTCGCGATCACCCACGGCTTCGACCGACGCACAGATTCGGTTGGCGACTACTTCCGGGTGTTCGAGGTAGTTGGTGGTCACGTCGATCACGCCCGGCAGCAGCAACATATGCTCGGGCAGCGGGTTGTGCTTGAAGGCGACGGTTTCGTGCTCGTGGCGCGGGTTGCCCAGTGGAATGCTGAGCGCGCCTACCCTGGCCTGGTAGAGAATCGGCAGTAGTTCGGCGACGGGGACATCGTCCTGATGCGGGCCTTGCCAGTTACCCCAGCAGACATGCAGGCGAACTTTGTCCGGCGGAATATCGGCCAGCGCTAGGTTGATTGCTTCGATATGCAGGGACACGCGGTCAAGAAAATCGCCGAGCGGCGCATCGCCGTACATGATGACCCGTTCCATCGCCAGATCCGGCGCATCGAGTTGCAGGAGATGCCCACGTGCGATGATGGCGTCGTATTCTTTTTTTATCTGTTTTGCCACAGCTAGCACGTACTCACGGTCAGTGGCGTAGGCCGGGTTGTTTTCGGCGCGCAGCATCGTGGTTGTGACGACGCCGGGTGAGGCGGCGGTGATGAAGGTCTCAGCCGGCGCTGGGTGCGTGGCCAGGCAGGTTTCAAAGGCATCGAGTTCGGCTGTTACGCCGGATAGCGAGTCTTCGTAGTAAACCGCATCCTGGGCTTCGGCGGTATCCCAGACCCGGGCGAGATCATCCGCTACGCCAATCTGGCGCGCCATATGCTCGGCGTAGCCGGGGAAACGCTGCATGTCGAGAGCGACCTTGCGACGTTGCTCGCCGCCGAAGCCGGTCATGCGTTCGATGATGTAGGTAGAAAAACCAACGCGCGGCGCTTCGCCGTCGTTGATGATATCCAGCCCCGCATCGATCTGGCCCTTCACGGCGGCGGCGATACCGGCCGCGATCTCGCGCTCAAGCGTGGCGGCATCGAATGGCGCGCGTTTTTCTCGCTGCACCAGCAGCTGCGACAGACTCCGCGGCCGCGGCAGGCTGCCCGTGTGGGTGGTCAGAATACGGTCAATACTTTGCTTCATGGCTGGGTCGTTGGAACAAGACACCGGCTAAGTATACGGAAGGACAATCCGGGCAAGGCTGAACTGGCTCCGTTAAGCCGATTGAGTCTTAAAGCGATTTGCAGCCCTGACGTCAGTGGCGACCCAACAGTCGTTCGATTGGCGCGTTGATCGAGGAAATCGCCAGCCAACCCTCGCGGATGTCGCAAACCTCGATGCGTTAAACGGCGACCTCAACCGTTCGCGCTTCTCGCCGTCCGTGGGAACGAAGAAATTGGGGGCACGCCTTATATAGTGCGCGCGTCGCAAGAGCTGACTCCGCGCTTATCGAGGCCGCTAACCTCGCCGCCGTGACGTATGTCTACGACAACGCGCGGGTTGGTCAGCCACCTCGATGGCTGTCGACACTGGAACGCGGTGAGATTGTTCGCCCATGCTGCGGTGAGTTGTGGTTCGACTGGACTATGGCGTTGTATTTTCAGCCGCTCGTTTCGAACATTGTAGGTCAACCTTTCTGGGTCATGTAGTGCCCGTTGAACACAATTTGTGCTTCTGCGCTGGCGACGCCCGATTGGGGGCCGGCGGTCTGAGGGGGTTGTTAGCACGCTTGCTGGGTAACCAACGGGTGGTATCACCGAAGGCAAGACGCAAGACCCGCGCCGATCTTTCAGTGCGCCTGGCCTGTCACGGATTGCGTGGGCCCGTGGGGCCGTAGTCGAAGTCCGCGACCGCCGGCCCGAAGGTCTTCAAGCCTGCCGGGGCATCCTTCGGGTCTAGCGTCAAGATCAGAAAAGCGCCTTTGTCGGACGACTCGATACGGGTGAGCGCGTCTTCGAGTTCGCCGTGGGTGGAGGCGTGATACGACTGCATATTCGCGTCCGATTTGAATATCTGCGGCAGGCGTGCGTAGTCCCAGGCGGCAATATCGTTGTAGGTGCGGTCCATGCCCAGTATGTAGCGTTCGATGGTGTAGCCGGCATTGTCGATCAGTACGATGATCGGCCGCTGGTCATAGCGCAGAATCGACGACAACTCCTGAGCGGTGAGTTGGAACGAGCCGTCGCCTATGAACAGCAGGTGTCGGCGCTCGGGAGCGGCGAGCAGGCTGCCGAACAGGGCGGGGAGCGTGTAGCCGATCGCGCCCCAGATGTTCGATGCCACGAACGCCGTGTCCGCGGGCAATCGCTGGGCGGAAAGTCCGATATTCGACGTCCCGGCTTCGGCGATCACGACGTCGCCGGAGCGCACGAACTGAGCGATTCGCGGCCATAGCCGCGCGTGGGTCAGCGCGTCGCTGGTGTCGCCCGTGTGCTGCTCGACCGAGGCGGGCTTTGTCGCATCGGCAGCGGTGTCTACGACCCTGCGCTCGGGGATGGCGTCCACGAGACGGTCGAGCAGTTCGGAGCCCACCACGCCCTCGTAGTAGGCCGGCCCGACCGTCACGCGGTGGTTGCGCATGTCCACGACCGACTCGAACGGCAGCCGTGCGGTGAAGTTGCCCGAATTGCTTTCAATGAAGCGCGGCGACGTGGTGACGAGAAAGTCTGCCGACTCGATGCGCTCGCGTACTTCGGCGGATGACGCCGCACCTGCATACGTGCCCAGGAACAAGGGATCGTTCTCGTCGAGCAGCGCCTTGCCTGTCGGCATCTGTGCGTAGGGAATGCCGCCGCGATGGGCGAGTGCGCGCAGGCCATCGGTTAATCCGTGGCGGTCGGCGTCCATATCGGTAAGGATCGCGGGCCGAGTAGCCGACGCGAGTTTGGTCTGAACGTGGGCGAGTGCGGCCTCGAGACGTTCGGGGTCGCTGGGCGGCATGCGCACGTCAAACGGCGTGTCCGGCGCCTCGATCCGCAGATGCGACACATCCGATGGAACCTGAACGTGAACCGGACGCTGCTTGCGTAGGCACAGGTGCAGGGCACGATCAATCTCCTCGACCGCGTTGGTCGAGTCGATATGCACCGCGGTTGCGGTAAACGGCGCCATGCTCAAAAGCATATTGTCGAAGTCGCCGTCTGCCAGTGAATGGTGGAGCCGGAAACGGTTCTGTGTCGCAAATAGCGGCGGGGCGCCGCCGATCGAAAAGACCGGCAGGTGTTCGGAGTTCGCACCCGCGATGCCGCAGAGCGCGCTGAGCTCGCCTACGCCGTAAGTGGTCAGCAACGCGCCGATCCCGCGTCGCCGGGCATAGCCATCCGCCGCGTAGGCGGCATTGAGTTCATTGCACGCCCCGACAAACCGGATCCCCTCCATGTCTTCGATCTGTTCCAGCAGGTTCAGGTTGAAGTCGCCGGGCACGCCGATCACGTCGCTTACCCCAGCCTGGCGCAGCCGTGTGAAAAGAAACTCTCCAACCGTGGTCTGCATGTCGCGCTCCTGCGTCGTTGTCGGTTAACGCCCCGTTCGGGTCCGTGGGGGCGCACCATTGTAGAGCGGGGCCGCGTACTTGCGTACGACGAACCGCCAAGGTATTCATCAGATGCGCTAGACAAGGCGCGTCTCGCGGTATGCTTTGCCGCCTTGGCGAGAGTGGTGTTTTTGCGAACGACCCGGTGCCGGCTCCGCATGTACACGCAACCAGCCTGTGGATCGTTCGCGCCAGCACGCCGAGCATAATGGATACATTAAAAGATAGGGCGATGGGCAAAAGACAAGACCTGCCCTGGTTTATCTAGTTTCTCTGAGACCAAGATTTCGTTCAGCGCCTTATGTCCAGGATCGCGAATATACCCATCCAACGAGAACCGCATGAAAAAACTCAAGAACGAAAAAGAACTCGTGAAGAAGGCGATCAAGTTGGGCGTGGAGTACGGTGAAAAACGCGGCGTGGTTGAATTCGAAGCGACCGATTCTGCGAACGACAAGCTGGAATATATCTATCGGCTCTTCGTGCACGACGGTGTGATTCAGCCACTGCCCGAAGAGCAGGTGTCGCAAAAAGCCATCCAGCATCGGCTGGCCATGTGGGCGGCCAGGCAATAAGAGAACAGAACATCGAATAGCCGGGCTAACCCGTGTTCTAGGAACGCCGGCGTGGCCGATCAAGACCGACGCTGGATCGAGTCAACGTGATGCCCGATGAAGCCGCACGATGGTGATCAGGTTCGTCACCAGGATGAGTGCTTCGGCCAGCGTGCCGCCGAACGATCCCACCAGTAGGTTGCTGATGACCCAGCAGAACGCGGCGACAGCCAGCAGCCAGCGCATCGGGATGCCGGCGAGCATGAACATGCCGTAGGTCCCGATCAGTCCGGCCGCCAAGGCCCAGAGGTCGCGCGGTGCGGTCCAGGTTAAAGCCGCCGCGACGACGGTGGCCGCCGCGACCCCGAGCATGATCGTAACGTGGCCTTTGTAACGCCGAACCAGGTGGATCCGCAGCACGATAAGCGCAGCAATCGCCGCGGCCACCCAGCTACGGAACATGACGAACTGCAGCGCGAACGCCACGTTGGCAAACAGCAATAGAAAGAACAGTCGATCGTCGCGCTTGCTGGCAAAGCCGGCGACGCACAGAGCCAGCGCGACCAGACCAAACAGCTGTCCGGCCAGCCAGCGCATCGAGAAATCGTCGAACACTATGTTGTCCAAACGCGAGAAAACGGGAGCTTACGCTGCGCGACGGCGGCTCGCCGATCAAGCGTTTTCAAGCCGGCTTTGAGCGTCGTTTCGGTTCTACTTCGGGCTATTGGACGAATACATTGGCTCGGTGATGGGCGAGAAAATCAGGGTTCGGTCGGAATCGGTCAGGCAACGAGATTTCGCGGCCTTCGTAGGCGGCGACGGCCTGATGCCAAAAGTCGCCGGCCGCGTCATTAACGGCTGGCGATATGGCGATGGTCCAGTCCGCGCGGATTGTGATCAGGCCAATATCGAAAGCGCGGTCATGCAGCGATGACAGACAGAGCCCGTTGGCGGGATTCAACCGCTGGCTCGGGTCTTTACGCCAGGGCACGATATGGCTGGCTACCAATAGACTGGGCACGGCCAGCCCGGTAATACAGCAGCGGGCGTTGTAGGCCGTGAGCACCGCGTCTCGGAATAGCCGCTGGCCAACGCGCTGGGCGCGCGTGACCAGGTGTTCGTGGCCGGTGTAGTCGGTGTTCAACGCCGTTTCTGGCTCGTCTTCGCTTTCGGTCGCGTCGTAACCTAGCGATTCGACGGCTTCTTTGGCTGCCAGCGCGAACGCGGGCCAGTCGGAATGCATCTCTTCCCAGATGGCGCGATCGGCAGCGGAAGCGCCTTGCAGCCCAGACCGGCCTGATCCGGTGATGACGGGATCGAGACTGGCCAGATTGGAGAGCTTCATGGCCACCGCGGATGGTGTACGGCCGATAGTCTCGGCGAACTGAGTCACCTCGGGATTGCGGTGATGAAAGCGGCCGAAGGGCAGGCGGCAGTAGAGCCACCCCGCAGCGAGAAGTTCAGTTCGGGACCATGCGCGGCGCGTGGGCATTGGGTTCAAAGCGTTGGGGCAACAACGTTGGCCAGGAAGCCATGAACGTTCCGCGTCTAGGGTACGGACTGTGTGCCTGCTCTGGCCGCAATGCTGTCCGTGTGGCTAATCGGTCTTACCCGCCACTCGTGGTGCCGTTTACCAGCGGTTAACGCGGATGCCTTCGATGTGGTCGAAGTGCTTGTCGTGCGTCCATAGGCTGGCGTCATTCTCCAGCGCAAGGGCAGCGATCCATGCATCGTTGGTAGGAATTTTCGTGCCTGCTGCCCGTAGATCTCTCATGATTTGTCCGTAGTGACGCGTGGTGTCGCGAGTCACCGTTAGAAAACTCACAAAAGGCTGCGACAGGAATGTGTCGAGCTGTCGGCGATTTGCACCGTATCGGTTGCCGTAGCCGAAACCGTATTCCAATTCGCCGATAACGATCGACGGCATCAAAATCGCCTGGGCGTCTTCCAAAGCGCTCAGCACCGCCTCGTCCGCGCGCATGATGGCGGTGTAGGCGTTGCTGTCGAGCAGAGCGATCATGGCTGGAGGGTGACGTCGTCCTGTCGTGATTCATGGATGGCCTGATCGATTGCGTCTGCCTCAGCGTCTGACAATTGGCCGGCGAACTGCCGGAGTTGACTGCCGATACCGGGCCATGGAGACGCGACCGCGTCCAAGCCGGCGCCGCGGCGGCCGGCAATGTTGAGAGCGATATGGCGAGCTGCGCTAAGTGCTAGAGCGATCGGGAATAAGTCTATTCATGCGTCATAAAAGCCTTGGCCAGAGAAGGGAGCAAGACGCAAGATCCGCAGTCACCGGTGTGCGCCGATTGTGGGTCGTGCGCTGATTCGGCGGTGTTACTGCGATTGGGTGGAGCGCCCTTCGAGACAGGCCCGGCGTGGTACGGTTTTCTGGCGGTTTCGGGGCTGGCTCGTCTGGCCGCAAGCAAAGAGCAAGACTCGAGTATCGCTGTGTAGAAGCGCGGTTGTTGGGTTTAGGAGGGGGCGCCATGCCTGATCAGGTTACGACATTGCTCGCTGAGCACTTTGGCTACGATCACTTCAAGTCCGGCCAGCGTGAGGTGGTCGAGCATCTGCTGGCCGGGCGCTCGTCTGCCGCGGTGTTCCCGACCGGCGGCGGCAAGTCCTTGTGTTACCAGTTGCCGGCGCAGGCGTTGCCGGGCATCACTTTGGTGGTCTCGCCGCTGATCGCGCTGATGAAAGATCAGATTGACGCGCTTGCTGCTCGCGGCATTGCCGCCCAGCGCCTGGATTCCACGTTGGATGCCGAAGGCTACCGCGACGCGATGGAGCGCGCGCGTTCCGGCGAACTGCGGCTGTTGTACGTGGCACCTGAGCGATTCAACAACGAGCGCTTTCGACAAGTGCTCGCGCAGCTGCGAGTGTCGCTGTTTGCGGTGGACGAGGCCCACTGCATCTCGGAGTGGGGGCACAATTTTCGGCCGGATTATCTGAAGCTGGCGGGGTTCGCCAAGGCTGCAAACGCCGAATGCCTGCTGGCGTTGACGGCCACCGCGACGCCCGAGGTGCTCGATGATATCTGCCGGGTGTTCGAGATTGACCGCGATTGCGCCGTGCGCACGCCGTTCTACCGGCCGAATCTGAGGCTGCTGTTGACGCCGACCACGCCGCAGCAGCGCGACCGGCAACTTATCGAGCGCCTGCATGAGCGCCCCGCCGGACCGGCGATCGTGTACGTGACCCTGCAACGCACGGCTGAAGACGTAGCGCAGCGTTTGACCGACGCTGGCCAGCCGGCCCATGCCTACCACGCGGGCATGGATGCGCAGCGGCGCTCTGCGGTGCAGGAGCGTTTCCTGCAGTCAAATACCGACATCGTGGTGGCAACGATTGCGTTCGGCATGGGCATCGACAAATCCAACATCCGCTATGTCTACCACTACAACCTGCCCAAGAGCCTGGAGAACTATGCCCAGGAAATCGGCCGATCCGGGCGCGACGGCGCGGATGCCGTGTGCGAAGTCTTTGCCTGCGCCGACGACCTGAACACGCTGGAGAACTTCGTTTACGGCGACACCCCCACGGCGACGGCAGTGGGTTCATTCGTACGCGATGTGTTTGCGCAGGACTATGCCTTCGACGTCAGCCTGTCGGCGTTGTCGCGGCAGCACGATCTGCGCGACCTGGTGGCCCGCACCTTGCTGACGTATCTGGAATTACAGGGATACCTGGAAGGCGGCACGCCGTTCTATTCCAGTTACCGGTTCCAGCCGAAAAAATCCTCGCAGGAGATACTGGCTGAATTCTCGGGCCAACGCCGGGCGTTTCTGGCACAGGTTCTGCGCCATGCTCGCAAGGCCCGGACGTGGTTTGATCTGGATGTGGATCAGGCCGCAGCCGACATGCACGAGCCGCGCGAGCGTATCATTGCAGCGCTCGATTATCTGGGCGAGCAGAACATGCTGGATGTGCAGGCAGCCGGCGTGCGGCATCGCTACCGGATTTGCAAACGTCCGGACGATCTCACCGCGCTGACCGCGGAGCTGCATCAACGCACGCTACGCCGCGAAGAAAACGAACTGGCCAGGCTCGGCCAGGTCGTGGCCCTGATCGAGGCGAATGCCTGCCAGGTTGCCGCGCTGAGTGTGCACTTCGGTGAGCACCGGGAGCCTTGTGGCCATTGCTCCTGGTGCCTCAACGGCCGAGAGCCGGTGACGTTGCCGCCGCGCAGTGATGCGACGTTTGACGAATCTCTATGGGCCAACGCCTCAGACCTGCGACAGGAGCATCCGCAACTGCTGGATAACCCGCGTGCCATGGCCCGATTCCTGTGCGGGGTACCATCGCCGTCGCTGTCCAGGGCCAAGCTCAGCAAACATGCGCTATTCGGATGCCTGGATCATCTGCCGTTCGGGCAGGTGATGGCACGCTGCGACGATGAGCGGCCCACGTTACGCCAGGAAAAGGCGCCGGGGTAATCACTCATTTGACTCGCAAGACGTCGACACGAAAGCGCCGTTTCCTGGTTTCGGCCTGACGTAGTCGATCGCGTGTTACCGGCCTCCAATTCTCTCCATAGCGGTATAGGTGTGCGCGGTCGGCGTAGGGATCAGCTTTACTGAAATCTACTTGCGGCGTGGACGCATCTGATAGCGCGCGTGGCTACGCGCAACAGTATCGCCGGCATCGTTGACCAATTCGCCGAGCAAGTCGAACTTGGCCTGGCCGCCGGCAAGGGTTTCGTGTTCGATACGCTCGGCGTCATCGGCGGCCAGGCTGAGTTCAATACGCACGTCTGTCCTGGCCGCCTTGACGAATTCCATATCCGGCGAGGTGACGATCGGAATAAACCGCGTCGTGCCATAGGTCGCCAACATCAATGGGCCGCCGGAAAATTCTGCCGAGCTGAACAGGGCGCCCGCGTACATCGTGCCGATGTGGTTTATATTGCCTTCTAATGGCATTTCGCAGACTACGTGGCCAGGTGTCAACGTTAGAGTGCGCACCCCGGAATGCCGCACGAACGGTATGGCGCGGGTAGACAGTGCTTTGATGACCTAGGGCTGCAGCTGTTGTTCATACAGCTGCTGTATGGCATCGGCAGGCAGACCGACGCGGCGTGCCCTGTCGAGGGCAGAGAGGGATACCCGCCTGAGTGTGTCAATCATGCGCGTCCCGCCTATCTATATGAGTGGCGTGCGAGTCTAGGCGCGTTGAGTCGTCGGGGCGCTTTATCGGGTCGTGATTGCGCGCGAAACATTGAAACCCGGCCCTTCTCAGGTCTTTCGTTTTATCAGAAATAAGGTCTGAACCGGCCAGTGCTTAAAATCGTTTAAAATCCCCGCTTCGCGAAATAGCCGCGCTCGGATATTTTCTGGGCGGGTAGCCCGTTCAATAGAAGGAATGTCTTGTATGTCCGCTACGATCCACACCGTTGCCGTCGAGAAAACCAGCGGCGATCTTGCCCGCGATCAGCAGTTGGCATGGAAGCTGGCCGAACTGGCGACCCGCGCGAAAGACGCCCCGCAAGACGCCGAAGCCGTGGCGATGGCCAAGAACCGGATCATCGACAACGCCGCGATTGCGCTGGGTGCCGCCAATGAATCGGCGGTGAAGGTGGCGCGTGCCGATGCGCTGGGCGCCAAGGGCACGGGCAAGGCCACCATCTGGGGGCTCAAGGATAAATTCGCGCCGGTGCCGGCGGCCTTCGCCAACGCCGTGGGCGTGCGTTTTCTGGATAACGACGACTGCTATCTGGCGGCGGAATATTCGCACCCGGACGACAACATCTCGCCGATCATCGCGGTGGGCCAGCAGCTGGGCGTGAGTGGTGCGGACATCCTGCGCGGTATTGTCGTCGCCTACGAGGTGCATGTGGCGCTCGTAGGCACGGGCGACGGCACCGGCATCTGCCTGCACAAGCACAAGGTCGATCACATGACCCATATCGCCGCCGGTACGGCGGCGGGTATCTCCTCCATGCTGGGGTTAACCACCGAGCAGACCTACCACGCGATCAACTTTGCCGTGCATAACGCGATCTCCTCGCGCCAGTCACGCAAGGGCGATATCGGCGCGCAGAAGGAATTCGTGCCCGGCTTCTCGGCGGAAATCTCGATCAAGGCCGTCCACCACGCCATGCACGGGCTCAAGGGCCCTAATCCGGTGTACGAGGGCGTGGACAGCATCATCCGCCGCTTCCTCAACGGCCGGGACGACGAAAACGCCGCTTACAAGGTGGAACTGGCCGAGCCGGGCGTCGACGGCCTGCGCAACATCATGAAGACGTACCCGAAGCAGCATGCGTTTGAATATCAGGGCCAGGCGATTATCGACCTGGCGTTGCAGCTGCGTGATAAGTTGCCCAAGAAGGGCGACAGCGTGGACCTGGACCAGATCGAGAAGATCGTGCTGGAAACCAGCCATCACACCCACCATGTGATCGGTACCGACGCGCAGGATCCGCAGAAGATCGATCCGGATTCACCGCGTGGCACGCTGGATCACAGCATCATGTTCGCCATCGCCCGCTGTATCCAGACCGGCGAGTTCCACAAGGATCGCGCCTACCAGATGACGAGCGCCGAGAAAGACGAACTGCGCGCCATGATGGCCCGTATCGAAACGCAGTTCGATCAGCGCTGGGAAGACCTCTACCACGACCAGGACCCGAACGTGCAGGCCTACGGCGGCCGCATGATCGTGACCCTGGCCAACGGCAATGAAGTGGCGGACGAGAAAACCCGCGCCAATGCCCACCCCGGTGGCGACACGCCCTGGCAGCGCCCGGATTACGAAGCCAAACTGGCCGACTACACCAAGGATCTGGTCAGCGACGGCGAGCGCGCCCGGTTCATCAAGGCAGTCGACGGTATGGACTCGCTCTCCGGTGACGAACTGGCAACGATCAACCTGATCGTGGATGCCGGCAACCTGGAAGTGCCGGACACACAGGGCATTTACTAGGGCCTGTCTGCATCGTGATCTCGTCGCGAGACGTTGCGGCCCTGGCGTCCGTGTGCGCCGGGGCCGTTTTGCATAAGCCTGTCGTGACGGGAAAGCCCTCTTATTCGCGGTGCAAGTGGTGATCTAAATAGCCGTTAATGGGCGTGCTTGCCCGAGCGGGCTATCCGACTTTCTGGAGTAGACAATGTTCATCAACGGCGAATGGCTCGACGGCCGGCCCACGTTCGCGGTCACCAATCCGGCGACCGGCGAAACCATCGATCGCGTGCCCGACTGCAACGACGCCGATATCGACGCCGCGATCGGTGCGGCGCACGCAGCGTTTGCCGGCTGGCGCGCGACCACGGCCTATCACCGCGCCCAGCTGCTCTATCGCGCCTGGGAACTGATGAGCGAGCGCAAGCGCGAGCTTGCCGAGTTGATGACGCGTGAACAGGGCAAGCCGCTCAAGGCCGCGCTCGCCGAGGTGGGCTACGGCGCGGATTTCCTGCTCTGGTTCGCGGAAGAAGCCAAGCGGGTCTATGGCCAGCTGGTGCCCTCGGCGCGCGAGGATCAGCGCTTCATGGTGCGTCGCGATCCGGTCGGCGTGGTCGGCGCGATCACGCCCTGGAATTATCCGATCTCCATGATCACGCGCAAGCTCGGCCCGGCACTGGCGGCCGGCTGCACGGTGGTGCTCAAGCCGGCGGAGAGCACGCCGCTATGCGCGCGTGCCATGTTCGAGATCTTCGAGGCGGCCGGCTTTCCCAAGGGCGTGGTCAACCTGTTGACCGTGTCCGATCCGACGGCCACCGGCCGGGCGTTCTGTAGCGATGCGCGCGTGCGCAAGCTCACGTTCACCGGCTCCACCGCGGTCGGGCGCAAGCTCAACGCCGAGGCAGCACTCCATCTCAAGCGTGTCTCCATGGAACTGGGCGGCCATGCGCCGGCCCTGGTGTTTGCCGACGCCGACCCGGTGTATGCGGCCAAGGGGCTGTCGCTGGTGAAATTTCTCAACATGGGCCAGGCCTGTATCAGCCCCAACCGGATCTATGTGCACGAAGACCACACCGCGGCGTTCCTGGGCGAACTCACCCGTCGCGTCGCACGCCTGCGCGTGGGCAACGGCATGGATGACGGTGTCGGTATCGGCCCGCTGATCAACGAAGCGGCTATCGACAAGACCGATGCCCAGGTCCAGGACGCCGTCGCCAAAGGTGCGCAGGTCCACCACGGCGGCGAGCGCATGCGCGACGGCGCGCTCGCGGCCGGGCATTTCTATGCGCCCACGATCCTATCGGGCGTCACCGCCGAAATGCAGATCTATCGTGAAGAGACCTTTGGTCCGGTGGCGCCGGTGATCAGCTACCGCGACGAGGACGATCTGATCGCGCTGGCCAACGATACCGAATACGGCCTGGCGGCCTATGTCTATAGCGACAAGCTTTCGACCGCGATGCGCGCGTTCGAGGGCCTGAACTTCGGCATCATCGGTATCAACGATATCAACCCGACCAGCGCGGCCGCGCCGTTCGGCGGCATGAAGCATAGCGGTATGGGCCGCGAGGGCGCCGCCGAAGGGATCGCCGAATATCTCGAGACCAAGACCGCCGGCATGATGATCTGACGCCGATCTAGGGCCGAATCCAGTAGTAGGGATAATATTCGCTGCGATCGGTATAGCCGAAGCGGAGAATGCCGGCGCCGGTCGGGTCGTACAACATGCGGTCGCGCATGCGGATATCGTCCATCGGCCGCCAGTGTTGGCCGCCGTCGCGGCTGAGCGCGCGGTATTCGCCGTCGTTTTGGCCGATGGTGACCATGAGCCAGCGGCCGTTGGCGACCAGCGAGCGTATGGGCTCGCTGCCGCTGGCCCGCACCGGCTGCAGTTCGCCGTCGCGTATGCGATACAGCGTGTAGCGTTCGGGCAGATTGGCTTTGTAGATGCCAAAAAGCTGCCCGTCGGGCCCATTTTCGATATCGGTGAAGGCGCCGTCGTACTTCTCGGCGGATACGATGTCGCCGCTGGCCGCATCCACTTGGTATATCACTGCGTTCGGGGCGCGCTGGTAGCGGCCGCCGGCCACGGCATAGAGGCTGCTGGTGGCGTCGATATACCAGTCGAAGAAGTCGGAATTCGTATCGTCGTACAACGACTCGCTCATCAATTCGGGCTGGTAGGCCATCAGGCGTTCGTCGTCGGCCAGCACACGCCAATGGCGGCCGCCGTCGGTCGATAGATACAGGCGCTTGTAGCCGTCGACCCAGACGCGGTCGCCGTCGACGCCCACGATCTTCGGGACATACGCTTTCTCCAGCACGTGCTGGGCGGCCAGACGCCAGTGATGGCCGAAATCATCTGACATGAAGACCGTCTTGTCGGCCACATCGGGCAGTTCGGCCAGCAAATAGCAGTGCCCCTGGGGACCGCAGCGCATGGCCTGAATCTCGCCCTGCAGACGCGCGATCATGGCCACCTTCTGGCCGTCACTACGCAGCAGATAGCTCAGGCCCAGCGGATTGCGTTGCGCCATCAGGCGGTCGATGCGTTGCTCGGCGTCGTTCTTGTCGGTCTGTGGTGGGCTCGCCAGGCAGTTGAGCACGGGCTGGTCCGGGCCGGCGGCCACCCGGTCTTCTGCTCGGCAACGTTTTCGACACGGGCCGTCGCCCGCGCAGGCTTCTGCCTCGGTATCGCGACCGCGTGATTCGACGCTGAGCAGGGCATCGGCGCCGGCGGCAGTGGCTTCGAGTGAATCCCAGTCCATGGGCTCGACGAGCGTGCTCGCCAGCGTCTGTCGCTCGTCTTCGTGCCAGCCGTGGGCATAGCCGACCATCAGATACCAGTACACGCCGAAAATGCAGTAGCCCAGCACTGCTGCCAGCAGCCACGGGCGTATCCAGACGGGCAGCATGATCAGGAAAACTCGTTGATCACGGGGCTGCGGCCGGCGCGCTGACGCCAGGCGAACGCGATGCCCAGGATCTTTTCTATGGGCCGGTCGGTCCGGCGACGCATATAAACGTAGTGAACCAGCGCGCCGATCAGCCCGAGGCCGCTCAATATCAGCGTGACGATCAGGAGCATGCCGACGTTCAAGCGCAGCAGACCGACCCAGTCCCAGTAGTCGGGCCCGACGCCGCGCGCGTACCAGTCGTAGATCTCGAAGCTGATGCCCATAGCCGGCAACACGACCATGAAGAAGGCGGCGATCCCGAGCACGAACCGTCGAGCGATAGGCGTATTGCCGGTGCCCTTATAGGTGACATGGGCAAGGCCGTCGTTGCCATTGAGCAGGCCCCGGACCTCGCCGTCGACGACCAGCGACAATAGCGACACGTGATCGCCGGCGGCCAGAAACAAAGGCGCGCGGCGGATCAGGATCGGGTCGATGAAGCGCCGCAGTTCCCAGGCGCCGGTGCGCAGCGAGAACAGCTCGCCGGCACAGGCCAGGCGGTATTCGTGAACGCTGTAGCTGGTGCGACCGCTGCCGTAGGTGCGAAAGGCCACCGCCACGCCGGTCAGCGTGTCCTGCAAAACGCCGAGCCCGCCGTGCAGCCCGTCGGCGAGCTGCAGCTTGTCCGGCGAGCGTAACGCCGGCGGCTCGTGCAGCGGCGCGAGTTCGCCGGCCCGAAAGGCCTGCAGCCCGCCTGCGACTTTGCGCCGGCCCGGGTGTAGCTGCACTACCAGCCGATAGACGGCCCACAGCACCGTAAAACCGGCCACCGAGCACAGGGCGATCTGCAACAGCACGACGAAGATATTGACGGCCGTGGGCAGTGCCAGGGCGGCGAACACGGGCAGGGGGGACAGCAGCAGCGCCAGCGGTACGAGCCACGGCCGGCGATCGGCCTCGGGGGCCCAGATGTCGCCGTTGCTGCGCGCCAGCCAGTGCAGCCAGGCGCTGCCGTCGGCCAGGCGATGGGCACCGATGGTCACCTGTTCGTTGTCACGCAGACCGCGGCCCAGCGTCGTGTTGTCGAATCGGTCGCGGTCGAAGAAGAACACGCCGCCGTCGGTACACAACCGGCCGATCGACATGCCGTTGTCGATCGACATCTGCTTGAGTTCGCGGCAGGCGACACGTACGAAGAATACGGCGCCGGTGCGCTCGGGTATCGGCTGGGCGGGCTTACTGGACGACATCCGGTTCTGGCCTCCTGTCTGCTGCGCCAGTCTTGGCGGTGTTGCCACTGGCTTGCGATCCGGGGCGATCGGCTGCCTGGGCATTGGTCACCGTGCCGTTTTCGAAGCGCTGTATTTCGAAATCGTCCGTGTCGATGCCGCGGCGCTGGAAATCCCGTGTCACGGCCTCGATGGCCGCCTGGAATTCGTCATCGGTCATGCCTTGATAACGCGACGCGGTCACGACCAGGCTCGGACGCGGGGTCATCTTCAGCCAGCGGGTGATGATGGGCATCGGCAGCTGGCCGTTGAACGCGTCGAGCTTGTCCGGGATATCGGCAACCTGGCGATAACGGATACGCCAGTGCACCTGCGGCAACTTGCTGGGGCGTTCGCTGTTCGATGCCTCCGGCGCGGGCAACAGGAAAAACGACAGCGTGCGTTCGCCGTCCACCGGGCGCAGGGAGATCTGTGAATACGATGACAGCGTCGCGGTGTCGTCGTGCTGCAGGCCCATGCGATAGCCCTCGGCTTCGCCGCCCATGAGGAAATCCCTGATGCTGCCGGCCGTGTTCATCGTATCGAGCATGTCGATACCGATCTGGCGTGCGTTGACGTTAGGCGCGAGTAGCGGTTTGAGCTGGCGGTCGTCGTCGGCGGGGCCCCACATATAGACCGGGCCTTGTTCGGCTACGGCATGCTGCAGGAGGCTGGTACTGCGCTCGAGCGCCTTGGGCGCGTACTCTTTCATGTCTTCGAACGGGCTCGGCGCGATCATCGATTTGATCGGGCCGGAATCGCAGGCGCGAATGCTGTAACTCAAGGGCAGCAAGACGATCGCCAGTACTGCCCATTTGCGGTGGCGCACCATCTGCTCGCGGAACCGGCGGTCTGCACTCCGGTTGGCGCGGCTCATCGTCGATGCCGCCGACGCCCGGCGATCGCCACGTGTGCTTTCGTCGCGGGCCGTTGCACCACGGTTGCGATGTTTATGCGGTGTCGTATCGGGCGATGAGTCGGCCGGTTTCGGTGGGGTCACGCGCGTCGAATACGACGCGCGGTCGGGCCGCTCGGTCGGGGCCGCGCTCACCGTCTCGCCGAACAAGGCGGCGGCTCCGGGCAGCGTGCCTGCCGTCGCGGCGGGGTTTTCGCCGCGTAGCCGCGCGCATGCCGTGTCGATGAACGCGACGTAATCCTGCAGGTCCTGCCGGTAGTGGCGGGCGTCCAGATGGAAGCGCAGCCGCCGCCCATCGGCAAGGCGCAGCGTCAACGACGGGGCCGAGACCTCCCAGTAGAACAGGTGTGCATCACGCCCGGTCGAATACGACCGAACATCAGAAAAGGCGATCGGCCCGAACAGCCGGGACTCGAAGCCCGCGTCGCCGAAGCGCACGACATCCTCGCGACCACGAGCGGCCCGTGCGCGATACCCGCAGATGCCCCAGCTGAGCAACCAGGCCGCCACGGCTACACCGGCCACGCCAAGCGCGGTAAGCCCGGACGCCTTGTTGTGCACGATCGGCAGCGCGATCGCCAGCAGGACAAGGCCGCCGACGAACGTCAGTACGCTCATGCCGCGCAGGTCGGCGCGATCGTGGTGATATGTCAGCAGACCCGGCGATGTCATCCTGTATTGCTCTCGTTTTCATGGCTTTTGGGCGCACGCCGGACTACGGCGACACAGTCCCCGGGCACGGCCGCAGTACGCCTTCGAAGACGACGGTCACGTCAATAACGGCAAGCCAGTAGGCGGATTGCCGGACTCGTATCAGGTCGAGCCGGCGTGGCAAAGCTTACGAATCGGGCGCCGATGAAACAACCCGGCGCGCAAGTTACTCATGTGTGATTCTGTTGCAGACTCAAACACATGGCGGCGTAAATCGCTCGTAGGTATGCGGCGCGGGTGGGTTTTGCCCACGGTGGGTCGCTGGATTCATATCCACCGGCGACGGGTGGCGCGACAGGCAGGGCTGCGCGCTTGTGCGCGTGTTCCCGCCGGCATAGATTCGGTGACTGGTGACATAAGGGCGCGTTTGTCGAATCACTGTTCCGGGAGATTGTTGTGCAGAATGTATTGATCGATCCGAACACGCTGGCGCAATGGCTGGTCGAAGGGCGTGACCCGGTGGTGCTCGATGCGCGTGCCCGGCTACAGGACGCCGGGGCCGGCCGCGCGCTGTGGCGTGAGGGCCACGTGCCCGGCGCCCGCCATGCCGATATGGATCGCGAACTGGCCGCGCCGCCGTCGCCGCAGGGCGGCCGTCATCCGTTGCCGGACCACGCCACGTTCGCTGCGCAGTTGCAGCGCTGGGGCGTGACGCCGGAACGGCCGGTGGTGGTCTACGACGATCAGGGCGGTGCCATTGCCGCGGCGCGAGCCTGGTGGATGCTCGTCTGGGCCGGTCATCCCGCGGCATACGTGCTCGATGGCGGCTGGCCGGCCTGGCGTGCCGGCGATCACCCGGTCTCGATCGATACCACCCAGCCCGAGCCGAGCGACTGGGTGCCGATATTCGACGACACACTGCTCGCCACGGCCGCCGACATGGCCCGTGGCGACGCCGTGCTGCTCGACGCACGGGCCAGCGAGCGCTTTCGCGGCGAGTACGAACCGCTGGATCCCGCTGCGGGCCATATTCCGGGCGCGTACAACGTGCCGGCATCGTCGTTGCTGGATACGCAGTTCCGGTTGGTGTCGCCTTCCGAATTGGCGCAAGCGCTGCCGGCCGGCGACGCCGTGATCAGCTACTGCGGTTCCGGCGTAAGCGCCTGCCAGCTGATCCTGGTCTATGCCGCGTTGGGCCGGCCGTTGCCGCGTCTGTATCCCGGCTCGTGGAGTGCCTGGAGCCACGACCCGGCGCGGCCTGTCGCCACGGGCCCCGATTAGCGGCCAACCGCATGGGCGGATCGACCAGGGCCTGTTGCCGTTTCGTCCGAGCGCCGCGTTGGCGTTCTCCCATAAAATATAACCAGGGGTGTCAGGCAAGGCGCGAGTCGCGGCTCAAAGCGAGCCACGATCAAGACTTGCAACGCCGTCTGGGGCCCCTGGTAGATTTTTCAGGCAGGCCCAACCCTTCAAGACAAGGGCCCACAAACTAACGATATGCGGCAATACCGCGTCGTAGCGCGCTTGCGTAAACTGACTACGCGGCACGTGCTGACGCCTCGTGTTGCCGCCCAAGTTGATTTCATGGAGCCCTTGGCGCGGCCTCGTACGAAACGGCAACAGGCCCTAAAGCTCCGGCCAATCATTTGAACGCTGTATAGCCGCATGCCGAATTATTGGGGTCCATCGCGGTGAGTGACATCCTCGCATCTGAGCGGCAGCCCACGCGGACCGTTTTCCCGGTTCTCTACGCTGCCAGCTTCTGTCACTTGCTTCATGATCTGCTGCAGTCTTTATTGCCCGCGGTATATCCGGTGCTGCGAGGCGGCTTCGATCTCAGCTTCGCCCAGGTAGGGCTACTGACGTTCGTATATCAATTGATCGCGTCACTGTGTCAGCCGTTTGTCGGGCTCTACACGGACCGAAACCCGCTGCCCTATTCGTTCCCTTTCGGTATGGGCTTGTCGATGATGGGGATATTGACGCTCGCTTTCGCACCGACTTACCCGTTTCTGCTGCTCGGCGGCGTTCTGCTGGGGCTTGGCTCGTCGATATTTCATCCCGAATCGTCGCGCATTGCGCGTTTGGCATCCGGTGGCTCTCACGGACTGGCGCAATCGATTTTCCAGGTCGGCGGTAACTTCGGGTCCGCTTTGGGGCCGCTGGTGGCGGCGTTCTTCGTCTTGCCGCGTGGTCAGGGTGGACTGGCCTGGTTCGCGTTGGTGGCACTCGGCGGCATGGTGGTTTTGACTGCTCTTGGCCGATGGTACGAAAACAACGGTCATGCAAAGCGCCAGAGCGGGAGCGGGCCGAAACCGCATCGGAACTTAAGCAGGCGCCAGGTCTCACGCGCTCTAGCGGTTCTGATTGCACTGCTCTTTTCGAAATATATCTACCTGGCCAGTTTTACCAGCTATTACATTTTCTACTTGATGGAAAAGTTCGGTTTATCTGCGCAGACAGCGCTGGTCTATCAGTTCGTCTTCTTCTCGGCCGTGGCGGCAGGTACGGTTGCGGGCGGACCCATCGGCGATAAGCTGGGTCGCAAGATCGCGATCTGGGTATCGATTCTCGGCGTCTTGCCGTTCACGATGTTGCTTCCGTACGTGGCGCTCCCGATGACGATCGCTCTGTCAGTGGTGATAGGTTTTGTGATCTCTTCAGCATTCCCGGCGATCGTTGTTTTCGGGCAAGAGCTCATGCCCGACCGCGTCGGCATGGTCTCCGGGCTGTTTTTCGGATTCATCTTCGGTATTGGCGGCATAGGCGCAGCCGGTCTGGGCGTGCTGGCAGATCAGACGAGTATCGCTTTCGTCTTTCGGGCGTGTGCTTTTCTGCCGCTGATGGGGATTCTCGCGGTGTTCCTGCCAAACATAAGAAATTCAAAGGCATAAGTTAAGCAAAGCACCACCTGATTATGTCTAATAATCAGCAGGTTGCAGTAGCCGCCCTATAGAGGCAGCCGATTACGGCACCGGCAGTTCTGCTTTGATATCGAATCGACCCGGGGTCTCGCGCTGATGCGCGAGATGCTCTCATTTGCTTGCCCAAATCGAAGTACCCAAAGCAAAGGGCGCCCTGCACCGCGTCGATGCTTTGCGCTGCTCGCCAGCCAGGGCGCAGCCGGAAACTCGCTGCGCTCCGACATCCGGCCGCTTCATCCCTGTCTGCCTGCGCGGGTCAGCGCAGGACCAACGGGTTGAATACAGAATAAACTGCAAACCTTGTGAAGCGCACAGCAGTTGCCGAGATGCATACCCAACCGAGAAGCACGCAATGAAGCGGGCAGGCACGGTTTACGCGCCTGCCACACGGTCAGTGCGAATCTGGCAAGTCTGCTGGGCAGATATGTTGACAGCGGGCAGGGCCGCGATAGGCCACCCGACCGTAAGCGCTCGACGCGACAATCGTGCGAGCTTTATCCCGCGCGAGGCAGAAACCGGTGGCCGATCAACTCAAGCGGCCAAGGGCCTAATCAGAACAGGCGCAACCAAAAACCCCAGCCACGCGGTGTCGCACACGATCAGGGCAGGCCGGAGATCGTGTTTATGCGACACACTTCACTTCGCAAGGTCTGACTGTCTAGATCGACGCTGCGCGCAGCCCGGGGCGACTTGGCCGGCGCCGATAACGCACTAGACCCATGCCGCATAATGCGAGGGCGAACAGGGCCCAGGTTTGCGGCTCCGGAATATCCAGGCCCGGCGCATTCACAGGCGGGAAATTATTGGCAAATATGGGTTGATGGACTTCACCGCGCTGTACGAATGAGTTCACCACCACGCTGCCTTCCAGGTTGTTCTGATTCCTGATGGCGGCGCCCGGCGCCAGGATGGAGCCCCGGAACTGGCGTTCGAAGTTGATCGAAGCGGCGTCGGGGAAATTCCATAACAGGCTGGATTGTAAAGACGAGTAGTCGCCCAGGAAGTTCGCGGCAATCTGCGCCGGATTGCCGTCGACATTGATGAGTGCATAAGCACCCGGATCCAGATCGAACTGAATTTCGTTGATCTGCGAGAACAGGCTGCTTGATATGTCGAATACTGCGAGGCCGCTGGTCACACTGCCGGTAAACGTCGCACGGCCATAAGCGACGCTGACCGAACTGTTCTGGGCCTGGCTGGCCATGGCACTGGAATAGTCGGTGAACAGCGTGCCGAAATCCGGAATTGCGACTGAAGCGCCGGTCACGTGTTTGCCGCCGACCGATCCGTTTATCGATCCACCGATCTGGGCCGTGCCGCCGTTCATGCCCAGCGAGTCCACGTTGCCGCCGATGACCGCGTTGCCTGAACTGTTTACATGCTTGATGTTGCCGGTCACGTTGCCGCCTACGACAAGCGCCGCGTAATCGGAGACAGCCGCGTTGTTGCCGTGCTGGAAGAAATCGGCCGTGCCACCGGTAAGATTGCCGCCCACGTAGGTGCGGCCATCAACATGCGAATAAGATTCCAGATCACCCAGAACAACGAGGTTGAACTGACTCATGATATCGCCGCCCGTGATGGGCACGGCGGCCACGCTACCTGCATACGCAAGGGATATTACCGAGGCGGCGAGTAGGGCGGACAGATGCAGTCTCATTTTTATTATTCTCTTTTAAGCGACGTCGGCGCAGGCAACGGGCTAGTCCCTGCCATTGGCGGGCCGCGTTCGGGGGTATAGAAACAGTAACAACCAAGTCCAGAGGCGCTGACAATTATAATCGGAAATCGGGCCATTGATTTGTTTTTTGTGATCAGATTTCGGGCGCTGATGTTGGCCTTTTTAAGAATGACTGCTGCGGGCCGATTATTCTTGGTTGAAGCGTCTATCGAAACAATGAAAATGCCTGTGACGATTCGGCTCTTAAACGCGTCGATACAGACGACAGGGTTTGATCAGCGCCTGCAGTGGGCGGTTGGTCATCCAGCCGGAACGCTGCTGGGCTGAATAGCCGCAGGAATCAGCGCTTGCGTTAGCGCACGAGCCGAAATAATCGTGCGCGTCTTTTTGGTCTAAAATAGACGTTAGCCATCAATGGCGTCGAAATGATCAGGCACGCGAGTCATCGGACGGCGTCTGGTGATGTCCTGTATACGCCCGGGTTCCGATGGAGAAGTCGAACGCGCTGATCGTGATTGCCCGCCTTCGTCCATTCGCCAGGCGCGTATGGCTCCGATCAAGCTGTTCAATACCAGAGTTGTCGATCGATGGAAGCTGCCAGCTACTTGATGAAGAGCTATGACCCGGTGCTTGTGACGCTTTCGATCGGGGTCGCAACTCTGGCCGGCTATGCAGCGCTCGATCTGGCCGACCGCGTTCACGCCACACAGCGGGCCCAGGCCTGGACCTGGCTGGCCGCGGGTGCGGTGGTCATGGGTTCGGGCATCTGGGCGATGCATTTCATTGGCATGCTTGCGCTCATGCTGCCGATCACGATGAATTACCTGGTGGCGCCCACAGCATTGTCGTGGTTGATGGCGGTGATCGGCTCAGCTGCGGCGCTGAGCTTGAGTTATCGCGCGTCGTTTGAACGCTGGGCATGGGCTGCGGCCTCGATACTGATGGCGGCAGCGATCGTGAGCATGCACTACACCGGCATGTATGCGATGCAGATTTCGCCCGGCATTGTGTACAGCCCGATATGGGTCGCGTTTTCGATTGTGGTCTCGGTGCTCGGTTCGGCCGCCGCGCTTGGTCTGTCAGTGGTACTCCGTGATCCGGGCCAGCGCCTGCAGATTGCCAAGAAGATAGCCGCCTCGTTGCTGATGGGCGCTGCGATCAGCGGCATGCATTATTCCGGTATGGCGGCGGCCGATTTTCCTGCCACCAGCATCAGTAATGTCACGGGCGGCGTCGATACCAGCTGGCTGGCGGTGCTGATCAGTTCGTTATCGCTGCTGCTGCTGGCCTCGACCCTGCTGGCCGCCGCGCTCGATCGGCGCCTGGAGAGTCGCACAGCCAACCTTGTGGCCTCCTTGCGTAAAGCCAACGACCAGTTGCGCTACAGCAGTTTTTACGACGAACTCACCGATCTGGCCAATCGCAGGATGCTCGATAAGCGGCTGGCGCTTGAAATTGCCGACGCCGAACGAGCCGGGCGTGGGTTCGCGGTGTTCTATATTGATCTCGACGGGTTCAAGCTGCTCAACGACAACCTGGGTCACCATGTCGGCGATACGGTGCTGGCCGAGGCTGCGCACGCCATGCGGCGCGTCACGCGTGACGTCGACACGGTCGCACGTATCGGTGGCGATGAATTCGTCATTGTCGCCAATAGCCGGTCCATAGAACGGCTCGCGGGCCGCCTGCTTGCTGCTATCCGCCAGGCCGCGAGCGGCGCGCCCGGCCTGTCGGCAAGTATCGGGTGGGCGCGCTATCCCGAACATGGCGTGACTGCCGAGACGCTGATCATCGCAGCCGATCGGGCCATGTACAGCGCCAAGAAAAATGGAAAGAACGGCTACGCCGGCTATCACCCAGATATGGCCGAGAGTGCCCGCGACGAATTCGTGCTGCAGAGCGAACTCGCGAGCGCGATAAAGAGCCGCCAGATCGTGGTCTATTACCAGCCCAAATATACGGTCAGCGATCAGATGTTGTCCGGGGCGGAGGCACTGGTGCGCTGGCTGCATCCCGAACATGGGCTGATTGCGCCAGATCGTTTTATTCCGGCGGCCGAGCGTTCAGGATGGATCGAAGCACTGGAAAACTGTGTGCTCGATACGGTTTGCGCCGATATTCGCGAGTGGCTGGACGCCGGCTTGGCAGTGCCTCGCATTTCGGTGAATTTGTCGGCCGCCCGAGTGGGCAACCCGCAGGTGCCCGGTGACGTTCAGCAGTGTCTCGCCCGTTACCGCCTGCCAGCGCATCAGCTGATGTTCGAGATTACCGAGTCAGTCGCTATTCAAGGCATGCTCGAAGCCGTACAGACGCTAAAGCAGTTCGCTCAGATGGGTGTCGATGTAGCTCTCGACGATTTCGGTACGGGGCATTCCAGCTTGTCGTATCTCGAGAAACTGCCGATTCAGCAGCTCAAGATCGATCGCTCGTTTATCAGTGCATTGGATAGCTCACGCTCACAACAGGCCGCGATCGTGCGCTCGATAGTGGCGCTTGCCCATAACCTGGGTTTGGGTGTTGTGGCCGAAGGCGTCGAAACCGAAGAGCAGCTGCGCTATATCGCCGAGCTGGAATGCGACGAGATGCAGGGGTTTCTGTTCAGCCAGGCCGTGCCGGCCGAAGAATTTGCCGCTTTCATGCGCGAACCCAGCGGCCAGCTGTCCGCTGTATCGCCGCAAGCGCCCGTATAGCCAAGGCAAGTGGGGCACACATGCTCGGTGCCCAGAAACGGCAGGGGGCTGTATCAATTGCGTATCAAAAAACGCGTGAAAACGGGCCTGACCTTTTTACTGACAGCTGTTCCTCTCGTGCTGGCTGTCTCGTGTTGGCCGGGTTTAATGGAAAAAAAACGGCCTCGCAGCGCGAAAGGTAAACCTCGTCAATCCAGTCGCGGCGCATCGAACGGTACTTCGGCAAGGCCCTAGTAGGTGCAAATTCTTGCACGAATCGCCAGGCCCGTTGCTGCCACGTCTCGACAGGGCAGAAACGGGTGTCGTCCGGCATGATTTCGCGTATCGATTGCATGCTAATGTTACATTTTTGTGACGCGCCACAACACGCGACGTGATTGCAATGCAGCCTGGCCCCGTGCCTTTATTCTCTCGGCTTCTATCGGCGGTTGTGCTGGTCGCATTCATCATTGCCTTCGTGGCGGCAACAGCCTTGATCGACACCGAAGCAGGGTTGCCACTGGCGCGCTGGGCCGAGCAGCCGTGGCGTGTGGTCTTCAATGCCATACCCGGGCTGCTGTGCGCATTGCTCATGCTGGCGCTGACGCGACGGGCGGTGTTGTCCTTCGTGCTGGTGCTGCTGGCCGAGGCGCTGCTCTACGGCATCAACGCCCTGAAAGTGGCGAATCTGGGCACGCCGTTGTTGCCGGCCGATTTCTACATGCTCGGCCAGCTGTCGCATGGCCTCGCCGAATTGCTTGGCGGTTATCTGCCACGCAGCGTCTGGCCTTATCTGTCGATTGCCGGCGTCCTCGTCTTCCTGGCGCTCATGGCTTGTTACGAACCGCCCTTGTTCCGGCGACGAACGCGTGGACGTCGTGTGTTGCTGGCGGGCGTCAGCGGTGGGTTATTGGTCGCTCTGGTGGTAGGCACGTGGCCATGGCCGCAGGCCTATGAGTTCCAGCGTGTGCGCATGCAGCCATGGGCGCCTGCGTCCACCGCCGGCGATATGGGGCTGGTCAATACGCTGGTGCTGTTTCATCTGTATTTCGGCGTGCATAATCAAAAGCTCGACGCCGATGTGGCGCGACGTCTTGTCTCACGAGAGGGGCCGGCGCTGACGCAGTACATGCAGGCGTCGACCGGCGCCGATACGCGGCCGGATATCGTGGTGATACAGAGCGAGTCGTTCTTTGACCCGGCGATCATGAACGGCTACGAAGACGCCGGCTTTAATCCCAATCTGCACCGGCTGGCACGGCAGGGCACCTCGGGTTTCATGCAGGTGCCCACCTTCGGTGGCGGCACTATTCGCACCGAATTCGAAGTGCTCACCGGCATGTCGTTGCGGTATCTGGACGGCGTGCAGTTTCCCTACCTGCAGATCAATCAGCCGGTGATCCCGAGTCTGGTTCGCACCCTGCGCGATGCCGGCTACCGAACCACCGCGGTGCACGGCGCCGACCCCGCGGTGTGGGACCGCGCCCGTGCATTTCGCAGCATCGGCTTCGACCGTTTCCTGTCGATCGCCGATTTCCCGGCCGACGCGCCCACCGATGGCCGCTATATGGCCGACAGCGCCATGACCGACGAGATTCTCGAGCAGCTCGATGACCAGGGACCGCCCCAGTTCCTGTTTGCGATCAGCATCGAAGCACACGGCTCATACGACGTGAGCCCGGGTGCCGACCCCGAGATACGCGACGCCATCCCGGTGCCAGCCAGCGTTACCGATCCGGCCGCACGCTTGAAGCTGCGCAACTTCATTTACCACATGCGCCACGCCGACTCGGAACTGGGCCGGCTGGTGGCAGCGCTGAAAAAGCGTAGCCGGCCGACGCTCGTGGTGTTCTACGGTGACCATCTGCCCGGGCTGCTCGACGCCTACCGGCAGACCGGCTTCGTGGACGGTCGCGATCACCAGGCACAGAAAGTGCCCTGGTTGATGGTCGAGACCCACGGCGGCAGGAAGCCGCAGCGCCAGGATACGGCCGCATGGATGTTGCCGGGCATTATTCTGGATCGCATCGGTATCCGTAATGCACAGTATTTCGCGCTGACCCAGGTCGTTGGCCCGTCGTTGTTGGCGGTCTCTGATGCCACCGTCAGCCCGACGAACGCCGACTCGGATGAGCGCCTGGACCTGCTCGACCGGGGCATGGCTAATCTGACCAAGCTGCGACTGCACGGCGACGCGGCCGCGCTCGCGGGCGCAGTCGATGAAAACGATGCGGTGCATCGAGGCTTCGCCGGCCATAACCGAACGCGGCTGCGCGAAATGATTCGCTACGGCGCGGCGCCATAGCGCACCGATGAATTGTCGTTCCGGGCGGTGCGGCGCCGGCAACACCGCTCGACGGGCAACAACGCTAGGGCTTTCGCGAACTCGCCGACAAAAACGATGATATTGATTGCAACGTCTCCCAACGTTTGATCAAGAAGCCGCGGGAGCCGGATATCGTGAAAATGTGTCCGGGCCCTTTTTCGGCGGCCACAAGTGGCTCGTCGCTATGATCATAGGTCAGCGCATGCGCGTTGCCGGGGCAGGGATAACAATTGTGGCGCGGCGGCCGCAGCGGCGACGAGCAGCCGCTTCGTTGTTGTATTCAGGGACTTGAGTTCAGACACAAAGCTTATCGCAGAGCGAGGGCAGGGCATGGATATGGGCGTTAGACGAGTGCCGATGCCGGGTGTTAAAAGTGTTCTAGCCGACGCCGCGCCGAGCAGGTATGGGGCAGCTCTTTGGCGATGAGAACCACGCCGGGTCGTATCTGCAGCAGGATCTGGCTGGCGGCGCATTGCGCCGGGTCGTGATAAATGGCAATTATTCAAGACAGCCTGCGCGTGCGTAAGCGTGCTCGCTCGGCGTACTACTCGTAGCCAAAAGGGCAGGCTAGGTAGCGCATGGCCTGGCGTGTGTCGTGCTGCGATCAGTAGCGCCAGCATTACCTCGGACAGGGCAACCGATTCACGCCTGGTGCCATTCGGATCTGGCCTGTGTGCTCTCGTGCCCCGTCCGGAGGTACTGGCGCAGTTTCCAAGCTGCACCCGGTTTCATCTGATTACGATTTACGATGTTGCCGTGAACCCGAAAGTATCGGGGCGTCGCTGACGACAGCTTGTGCCAGCGCATCAACGCGCTCCGATACCGCCGATCACAACTGCTGCTTCACGGGCTGCCGGCAAATGGTTCGAGCAGATCATCGATCGTGTACAAATGTCCGCCCACCATCACCATCTGCACGTTCGCAGCGGCCCGGATGTCCTCCAGTGGGTTGCCCTCCACGAACGACAGATCGGCGAGCTTGCCGGGCTCGAGGGTGCCAAGATCGCCGCCGCGGCCTACGTCGCGCGTCGGTGCCACCGTGGCCGTACGCAGGGATTCATACGGCGTGAAACCGCCGAACTGCACTTGCGACTCCAGCGTCTGGTGCAGGCTCTGGGCTACATGCACCAGCGGTTCGTCGGTGCCGGCCCATACCGAGCCGCCGCCCTGCAGAATCTTGTGCAGGGTATCGCTTTCGCGCTGCAGGCCTTCGCGTGCCACGGATTGATCGGTTGACGTGACGTCATCGAAGGTATCCTGCAGGCTCTGCAACTGCCAAGGCATGAATAGCGTGGTAATGCGGCGATCGTTGATGTCCTCCGGATGCTCGTTGAACAGGGTGGAGCTGGCGAACGGCGTGTTGGTGATCGCCATTTTGGAGGCAGTCGCCAGATCGATGACGTCCTGATAGGTGTGACCGCCCAGGCTCTTGGTGTGAGAGAACTCCCAGCGCTGTGTGGCCGACAGATGTGACATGTCGTCCTGGCCGAAACCCAGAGACGGGTAGAAGTAGTGCGAGAACGTCGGCAGACCGCGCTCGTGGGCCGCGTCGTTGGCGCGTAGTTGCAGCTCGAACGGCAGCCGCACATAGGTCTTGAGCTGGTCCATGTCGAGCGCGAAGATGCGCGATAGTTCGTTGGTGAACATCTTCTCGTTCGAAGTCGTGCGCATGAAGCCGTAGTAGATGCGCGAGCCGTTGATATGTCCGCCGGTGGTAAAGGCACGCGGCCCCACCAGTTTGCCTGCCTCCAGTGCTTCCTTGCGGGCCTGGCTGCGATAGGCCGGATCGCCCAACGAAACCACGCTGGTAATGCCGTAGGACAGCAACTGACGGCCCAGGCGTGCGCCGACATAGGGCACCCACTCGCGGTGCATATGGCCCTCGGTCAGGCCGGGCATTACGGTCGGATTAGAGGCGTCGACATAGCGGACGTTATCTGCAGGGGCGGCGTCCTCGTGGTCACGGATGGCGACGATGCGCTCGTCCTGCAGCTCGATATCGACATCGCTGCGCAGGCTCTGGCTGGCGCCATCCCACAGCTGGCCGGCGTGGACGATGGTGCGTCCCTCCGGCAGCTGCGGCGTCCAGCTCAGATCGACCGGCACGGTCTGGGGACTGCCACCGCTGGCCGCGATGGTGCGCAGCACGCCGTCGGAGACGTACATGAGCTGCTGTGAATCGCCGCGCCAGCTGATGTAGTCGGCGTTCTCGTCGGTGACCAGCTGCGGCGAGCCGGCCGCCTCGCCGGCCGGGCCGACCGGCAGCAGATAGAGCCCGTCGCCGCCGTTGTAGGCCATGAACTGGCCATCCGGCGACCACACTGGGCCGTTACCGGAATCGCGCTGGTTGATATTGCTGAACACGTCGTCCGGGTCCGGCGGCATCTGGCGCGTCTCGCCGCTGTTCACGTCGACGACCAGGATATGGTTCCAACCCTGGCGGAAGCGCACCGAGGCCGCATTGAGCGCGGCCATGGCCAGCGTGCTGCAGCTTGGGCCCCAACTCGGCCGGCCGGCCTCGAACTGCTGCGAGAGCGCATCCACCGCGGTGACGTCGCCGCTGTCGACATCGGCCACATAGGTGATCGGCGGGGTGAATACGCCGCGTCCGGTCTGGAAGACGATGCGGTTGCCGGTTGGGCACCAGCTGGCCCGGTACTGGTTCTTGGCCGCGTACTCGGCGCCGGCGAAGGAAGCCAGCACGCGCTCGTCGCCGCTGTCCATGTTACGGATATAGATCTGCTCGATGCCGTCGCGGTCGGACGAGTAGGCCAGCGACTGGCCGTCGGGCGACCAGGTCGGCTGCAGTTCGGTGAACTGATCGTCGGTGATCTGTTCCGGCGTGCCGCCGATATCCATCACCCACAGATCGTTGAGTGCGACGAAGGCGACACGGTTGCCGTCCGGCGAGATTGCCGGCGTGACGATGCCCTTGACCTGGGCCGGCGGTCGGTCGGCGCCGTATTCGTGCTTCTTGTAGCTGTAGGTCTTGCGGTCGAACGAGATCCTGGCCTCGAAGGCAATGGCGTCGAGGCTGTCGCCGTCGAGATCGCGGCGCTGGATCTTGCCGTTGGAGGTATAGAGCAGGGTACTGTCGGACAGCCAGCGCGGCCGGAACTGGAAGACATCCTCGTCTTCATCGGATACCTGGGTATCGTCCACATAGAGATGGTTGTTGCCGTCGACCAGCAGCGTATAGGCGATACGGCTGCCGTCGGGCGCCCACGCCGGCGCATTGATCTGGCCGCTGGGGTGACGAATCAGCACGCTGGTGTTGCCGGCCGCGTCGGTGGCCTGGATGCTGTACTGGCCGTCGCCGGCAGCAAGGTCGGTTGGCGAACTCACGGTATAGGCGATACGCGTGCCGTCCGGCGACCAGGCGGGCTGGTATTCGGATTCGGGGTCATCGGTCCACTGGGTGAGATCGCCGCTGGCGATATCCAGCACCCAGATATTGGAGTTGCCCTTGGTCGTGGGGTCGTCGTTGCGATCGGAGGCGAAGGCGATACGGGTGCCGTCGGGGGAGTACACCGGGCCGCGGTCGTCGTACTGGCCGGAGGTGAGCGGCTGCACGTCCGAGCCGTCCGGTGCCATCGTCAGAATATGGTAATTGTTGTCGGTATAGCCCTGAAAGACGATGCGTTCGCCGTCCGGCGACCAGTCCGGGCGGACGAAATCCTGCTCCGGGTCGTTAAGCCGCGTGGCCTGGCCGCCGTCGCCTGCCATCCGCCACAGGCCGTTCTGCAAGCCGAAAATGAGGGTGCTCTGGTCCGGCGAGAGGTCGGCGTCGAGGTCGGTGCCCTCGGTAATGGTCACCGTCTCTGCCTGTCCGCCACCTTGTCCAGAACCTGGTGGTGGCGGCGGCGAGCCGCCGAGGTCGACATCGCGATCGTTGTCGCTACAGCCTGCGGCGATGACGCACGCCAGTAGTGCAACGGCCAGCGGCCCAGTGGTGATGGCCTTGTGGCCCTTGCCGAGCGGTAATTGCCAAGTCTTCTTCATGACTTTTACTCCAGCGTAATCCCCTCAATCGTTGTTCTACTGCGCCATTTCGTAGAACGAAACTATCCCTTTGTCGTATACAGCAACCCCGGTAGCGTCGTGTCTTGGCCGATCTGTGGCCACTGCCGATCAATAAACCGTGCTGCCGCATATGCTTGCTTACTGGAACCCACTCGGGCCGAGGACACGACCCGACGCGAGTGCGGGCATGCGTCAGACGCATGCACAAAAAAAGCGCGGTGCCGATTACCGGTCACCGCGCCTGATGTTCCGCGATATCGAACGCTACTGTCAGAGGCCCAGACGTACGAAGAAAAAGCCCCAGAGTGCGGTCGCTATGACCACGACGGTGAGCAGTACCAGCCATACCCGCCGGTATTCACGGATGAGGGTGGCGCCGGTGCTGTCCTGTTGCAGGAAGCGGCCGATGGTGATTTCCGACATGCGCTGCGACTTCATCTCTTCGAAGCGGTCGAGCTCGTAGCGGCTGGGGCTGCGCACTAGGCACATGACGATGAGCGTGATCGTGCCCAGCGCGAAGGCGATCATCAGGCTGTCGAGCCCCGCGGGCAGGGTGATCAGCGCGTTGCGTTCGAGTTCGCCCAACAGCACGAAGCTGATCGAGCCGACCAGCATGCAGGCCAGCGCGGCCGCACTATTCATGCGCCGCCACTTCATCGCGCCGACGATCGTGGGCAGCCAGGCCACGGCGAAGATCGAGCCGGCATAGATGGAAATCCAGTAGATGCCGGCGGGCCGGGCGATCGCGATCACGCATACGATTATCGAGACGATGATCTGCGACACGCGCCCGAGCAGCACGCTGCGTTTCTCGCTGACCTGTTTCTCGAACAACTTCTCGTAGAGATCGCGGGCCAGCGCAAAGCCGGTGAGTACGAACAGGGTCGAGGCCGTGGACATGATCGAGGCCATCAGCCCGGCCAGGCCGAGGCCGGCGAGCGCCGGGTTGGTATGGTCCATGAAGCCGACGATCATGGCGCGATCGGCCGGCTCGATGCCGGGCTGGATAACCTGCATGGCGGCGGCGGCCATATAGACCATCAGCTGCAGCGCCGGGGCGAAGAACACGCCGATGATCGCCACCTTGAGAATGACAAAATCGTTCTTGGCCGGGAACACGCGCGAGACCAGCGCCGGCGTGCACGCAAAGAACAGGATCCAGACCAGGAACTGCGAGATCGACCAGCTGAAGGTGCGCCCGTTGGCGCCCGCCAGCGTCCAGTAGCCGGGCAGGCGCTCGCCCAGATCGCGCATGCTCTCGAGGCTTGCCTGATCGATCAGCATGGGCGAGATCACGAACGCGATCGCCAGCATGGTGAAGAACATCATGGTGTCGGTATAGACCACGCCGTACATGCCCGACAGGCTGCAGAACACCATCAGTGCAAAGGTGAAGGCGATGATGATCACCGGGAACGGCACGTTGATGATCTCGGCCAGCACCAGTCCGGCGCCGATCAGCTGAATGATGCCGTAGCCCAGCAGGCCGATCACCATGAGGATGAGCGCGACCACGCTCACCCACTTGTTGTTGAAGCGCCGGTCGAAGAAATCCATCATCGTGCGGCACTGCATGGCCTTCATCTTGCGGCCGATCCAGACCACCGCAATGAGCGTGCCGATCCAGGCGCCGAAGGAGCCGAGCGCGCCGATCACCAGCGGTCCTTCGCTGTAGGAAATACCGGCGATGCCCATGAGCGTGACCGCACTCAGGAATGTAGCGGCGAGCGTGCCTACCAGCAACAGCGTCGAGCCCTGCTCGCCCATCACGTAGAAATCGTCGCGATTCTTGATCAAACGGGCGAGGCCGGCGGCCACCAGCACATAGGCCGCGAGTACCGCGACAAAAATCGTGAGCGTTATAGTCATCGTCGAACCTTTTCGATCGGCTTGGGTATGGTGCGGGCTACATGCCCTAGCGCTGACGGGTGCGGCGTTCCTGCTTGAGACGCTGGATCGTGGGCCGGTATTCGCGCAGCAGGATGACCGCCACAACCACCGCGGAGATCAGCGTGGTCAGCAGGGCGTTACCGAACAGCATCAGTACATAGGGTTTGAAATCCATCAGCGTGATTGCCTTTTCGGGTGCGTTGTCGAAGAGATGGCGCGTGCGCGGGCACAGGCCGGTCGGTAATGCGGGCGGGCACGATACAGGGGGCGCGCCGGTCTGAGGCCGGCCGCGTCAGGCACGACCGGCGCGCGCCAGCGCGGCATGCAGCAGCACGTCGGCGCCCTGGCGGGCATGATCGGGCTCGATCGATTCTGCCTCGTGGTGGCTGAGGCCACCAGCGCAGGGAATGAAGATCATCGCCGTCGGGCAGTGCCGGGCCAGAAGAAACGCGTCGTGACCGGCGCCGCTGATCATCTCCTGCCAACTGACCTCCAGCGTCTGGGCAGCGTCGCGAACATGGCCGACGCAGTCAGCGTCGAACGGCAGGGCCGGGCTGCGCCAGTGCAGATCGATACGACATTCGACGCCGCGGCGATCGCACAGCCGCGTGAACAGGACGTGCAGCTCGTCGATCAGCGCATCCACCACGCCGTCGTCCGGATGGCGCAGATCGAGGGTGAACCTCAGCTCGCCGGCGATGGTATTGCGCGAGGCGTGGGCAATATGAAATTCGCCCACGGTGGCCATCAGGCCGTCGGTCCCGGCCACGCGTGCTTCCAGTGCCTGGATCAGTTCGCCGGCCGCGAACAGCGCGTCCTGGCGGGCCGCCATCGGCGTGGTGCCGGCATGGGCGCTGTGGCCGGTAAGATGTATATCGAGCCAGCGAATCGCCTGGCCACCGGTGACCACGCCGATCGTCTTGTCGTTATCTTCGAGCACCGGTCCCTGCTCGATATGCGCTTCGAAGTAGGCGTCGAACGCTCGGCCGAGCGGGGCATCGCCGGCTTCGCCGGTGGTTTGCAGGCTGTCGGCGAGGCGTTCGCCGTTGGCGTCCTCACGCGCGAGGCCGTCCTCCAGGGTCATGACGCCGGTGAACACCGATGAGCCGAGCATGGCCGGAGTGAAGCGCGCCCCCTCCTCATTGGTCCAGTTCGCGATCACGATCGGCGCGCGCGTGGCGATCTCGTTTTCGTTTAGGCTGCGCACGGCTTCGAGCGCGGCGAGTACGCCGTAGACACCGTCGAAGCGACCGCCTTTGGGCTGGGTATCGAGATGGCTGCCAAGGACTACGGGATCGATATCCTGGCTGCCGTCGCGGCGCGCGAACATATTGCCGATCGCATCGCGCGATAGCGTCAGCCCTTCGGCTTTGCACCAGTCCACGAACAGCGCGCGCCCGGCGGCGTCCTCGGCGCTCAGAGCCAGCCGGCTGCTGCCGCCGTTGGCTGTCGCGCCGAGTTCGGCCATGGCCATTAGGCTGTTCCAGAGTCGTTCGCCGTTGGTCCTGAGCATGCGATTCATTGGTCCGATGGAAGAAAGCTTGGATTGGTTCGGCAAAAGAGCGAACGCGCCCGACGTGATGCATGTCGGTAGGCGCAGTACGGGTCTGTCAGGTCGCCGTCCCTGACCGGATTGCCGTGTTCTGTGCTGCCGAATCGCGCCGACGCCTGTGCACAGACGCTGTGCTGGTTCCGGCCCCGTTTCTATTCTTGGCCCCAATCTAGCGTCATGTGCAGATGATTAGTCAAAGTACTTGATATTATATTCATAATTAGCATGACTAATAATATTCATGTCCAAGCGGACGCAGGCGTCGATGAACAGGATTCCGGATACGACAGGCCACGCGGAGAGGAGCCACGGGTTGCGGGCGCTGGCCGCGCGACTCGACTGGAATCTCATCCGGACTTATCTGGCGGTGGCAGAGGAACTCAGCTTCAGCCGCGCGGCCACGCGCCTGTTCGTGACCCAGCCGGCGGTCAGCCAGGCGATCAAGCGGTTGCAGGCTCAGCTGGGCTATAAGCTGATCCGCCGTCGCGGCCCGCGTATTTCGCTCACGGCGGCCGGGGAGGAGGTATACCGAATCGCCGCCGGCGTGTTCGCCGAGGTATCTAGCCTGGAGATGCCGGCCAGCGGGGCGGCCGAGCAGGTTGTGGGGCGGGTAAAGCTGCTTACTGTCAGCCGCGTGCACTCGGCGCGTTACAACCAGTTTCTCATCGATTTTCATCGCCGCCATCCGCGCGTGGAGCTCGAAGTGGAGGTCATGCGCGGCCATGATCTACTGCTGGCGCTTCGCCAGAACACGGCCACGCTCGGCATCGGTCTGTGCCGGTTCGACACCAGGATGATCGAGCGACGCCTGATCATCCCTCAGCGCTATGCCCTGTTCTGTGGTCGCCCCCATCGTCTCTATCGGCACAACGATGTGGATATCCAGACGCTGTTGCACGAGGAACTGGTAACCTTCACCGGCGATCAGTTGGGCGAGACCCTGTCGCCATTGACGCTGTTTCGTGAAAACCACGGATTTCGGGGGCGCCTTGCGGCGTCTTCATCCAACCTTGAAGAAGTCTGTCGCCTGATCATGTGCGGCTACGGCATCGGCTTCCTGCCCGAAGCCGCGTTCCAGCGGGAGGTCGAGAACGGCATGCTGCAGAAGCTGCCGCCGCCGGATGGCCTGGCCCAAGTGGATATCCATCTGCTCTGGAACCGCGAACGCCCCATGCGCAGCGCGGAAGCAGTTTTCCGGGATGAACTGCTGGCAGCCTTTAGCAACGATTGATTGTCGCGGCTGGGTCGGCCGAGTGGCAGTTCGTGGCTCGGAAAAAGCGTTATCCACCACTCAATTCTGGCCTTCTTATTCCTCTTTCTCGCCGTTGATGCGGGATGATGGATCACTGATGCCGCTGATCTTGCATTACGCTACGGCGGGCATGGCCGATACCCGGCTTGGCTGGCGGTCCATTGTATGCACGAGGAGGTGCATCCGGGTGTTGCGCAGGGCCCGAGTTGCTGGCTGTGTATTTGGCGGTCGATAGCCGCAAACAATACAGCGCTGTTGGTGACCAGGAACGCGCCTTGGCCTCGCGCCGTGGCGACTTTGCGTTATACAGATCGCCGCGATTCAGCACCCGCACCGGCATCTAATGATGCTCTAGACATAATCACGTCGTCCTTTATCTAATGCGATCGTCGCTGCCCCGCAGGATTATGATATCGATTGAATCGCTGCTGCCCAATCTCTGGCTTCGATGGGCCGCCAACGGCGAGGTGGCAATACGGCACGGCAAGGTGCTGCAGCCGAGATGGGCTAGTTACCAAAAAATCGGCGGCCCGAAAGCCGCCGAAAATATCGCACGTCAATAAATGCTGATATCTAGATCCGTGGCATCACTTTCCTGCGTCGCGCAGCAAATCCGCCACCAACGAGCATCAGTCCGAACATGGCGAGCACGTGGGGCTCTGGGACATCGGATATCGTGGCTTGCTGAAGCAGCGTGATTGTCGCAAAGATCTCGGCGCCGTTGTTTTCACCTTCATCAAGTCCGAAGAGGCTGCCTCGGTTGAAGATGGCATCTTCCAGGGCGACCTGAATCTGGCCGTCGCCGTTCATGCCATAGGTGAAGATTTCCGGGCCATCCCAGCGCACGCGACCTTCCTGAGCGAACAGAGTGAACAGACCGCCGAAACGCCCTTCGGTCTGGCCCGATACTGTGGTCGTACCTGTGCCGGGCTGGAGAAAAGCGAAGTCGACGAATATATTGCGGGAGATTTCGTCGTCGCTATTGACGCTTCCTTCATTGGTGTAGATGTTGAACAGTGCGAACGTCTGCGACTGCCCCATCATCAAGTTATAGATGAATGGATTCGATGATGCGTCGCTGGTCTGGATCGCGAGACCGTCGCCATTGTTGGCGTCCACGCTGTAGGTTGCCTCGATGGGAACGGCGTATGCCCCTGCGGTCACAACCAGGAGTGCAGCTGCTGCCATCAGTCTGGTATAGATCTTCATTATTGGCCCCTCGTTTCTATAAGCCCAGGTTTTTTATCGGGAACAGTCGTTTTTGTCTGATTATGGAAAGACTGTCCAGATGACCTATAGCAAACATTGGGCCAGCACGACCTGAGGGGACAGATATCGCGGCTAAAAAAGACTGACATCATTCGCCGTAATTCGGCTTTTTATTTGATCTTAAAGAATATTTAAAGTGATCGTGACCAATTCAGAAATGTCGAAACAACCAATGTTTTCGACGACGCCATGGCCTTAGTTGGTGCCATGCCCTCGAAAATAGACTCTACGGCCTATGCCGTGTCAATTAATCCGACACTGGCAAGTTATTCGGGCCAAGCGCTGCAGAGCATGGTGGGCGCCCGGGTGTTCGAGGCTGGCATTTTGGAAAGGTTTTGTCGTACGGCTGCAGCAAGAAAATATCGTTATTACGGCGGGCTGTGCGAGAGAGTGCAGTAGGCGTTCTCATATGCACATCGCGTAGCAAGTCGCCATGTGACATAGCTAAGTTACATGCACGATATCTTGGTCGGCGCACACATAGCCCGCGGCGCGGCGATTTCGTTCGCGGCAACGGCCCCTAATTCAGTAGCTGCTCGAAATCCGAGTCGAGCGTGTCCAGTGATGTGTCGATACGTTCGCGTTTACTGGCGATCCAGTCGTCCTGTTGTTCGAGACGGGTGCGGGCTTCGGCGAGCATGCGCTTCATTTCAGCGGGCTGTGGGCCGCCACGCGTGGCGCGATTCTTTACGATCGCCTTGGGATCGAGCGCGGCGCGGAACTCGGCTTCGCTCATAGGAAGATCGTGCGGCTGCTCGGGATCTTCGGCGGTGACGACCTCGGTGTAGATGCGTTGGGCTTCATCGTAGGGGAAGTCCAGCGGCTTGACGCCGTTCTCGCGTGCATAGCTGACCACGCCGGAGGCGAAGTGATGGCCGACCCGGAACGGCAACTGGTGTTCACGCATGAGAATGTCGGCCAGCTCCTGTGATGCGGTCCAGTCGCTGTTGAGTTCGTCCAGCGCACGCTCGGGATCGACGCGAAGTGCTGTGAGGATCTTGTCCCACTTGTCGAGCACCTTGATGCCGGCATCGACCATGGCCGAGTTGGCCGCGACGTCCTTGGGGTCGCTCATGCCCGGTGTGATGTTGTGCATCTGCAGAATCGGACCCAGGGCCAGCGTCACGGCCGTCGAGGCGTCGCTGCGGGCGGAGTTGAGCAGGCCGGGGTTGCGCTTCTGCGGCATGGCGCTGGAGACGTAGGTATTGTCGCCGCCTTCCTGGAGAATGATCCATGGCCGCGGACTGGCGTACTGGGTGAGCAGGTCCTCGATGAAGTTGCCGGTGTGCAGCGCAATACGCGTGACGATGCTGCCCACTTCCAGCGGTTCGTCCATCGATGAAATCTGCGACGCGTCGTAGGCATTGTCGACCAGGGCGTCAAAGCCGAGATAGTCGGCCATGCGTTTGCGGTTGAGCGGCCAGCTGGTGCCGTTGAGCACCGTGGTGCCCATCGGCGAGCGGTCGATACGGGCGTAGGCTTCGCGGATACGCTGAGCATCCCGGTCCAGCCCGGCGGCATGCCCGAGCAGGTAGTGGCCGTAGCTGTTGGGTTGTGCGGCCACGCCGTTGGTGTAGTTCGGCACGATGGTGTCTTTGTGCTTGTCGGCCAGATCGACGAGCGTTTTCGACGTGGCGTTGAGATGCGTGGCCAGTTCGAGCAGTTCATCGCGCAGGATCGCGGCCCGGAAGGTGGCATGCATATCCTGACTGGAGCGCCCGGCGTGCAGCAGGGTTACGTCGATGCCACCGGCGTCGATCAGCAGCGGCTCGAACTCGATGACTTTCTTGGGCCGTTCGCGGCCCGGCGTGTTGCCGGCATCGAGGACGTCTTCCAGCGCCTGGGCGATCGCTGGCGTCTTGTTCTTGTCGAGCAGGCCTTGTTCGGAATTGATGACGGCGGTGGCCTTGTTCATCTCGCCGAGCCAGAAAAACTCGTCGCGTACGGAGTCATCGGGCGGCGCGGCGGCCAGGCTCGCCTGAGCCAACAAGAGCAGACTCACGGCAGAGGCGCTGAGCCCGCGACGGAGCTGGTGTGCGAAGCCCGTGGGTGGCCGGGAAACGGTATGGACGGATTGCGTGATCAGTGTCATGCGGACCTCGCGGGTAGGTGGGCGATAAGCTGACGGTATTATTCGGCACAGATCGCGCGCCGAATTCTAGCGCACGATCTGAGCACCGGATCTGGATATTATCCTGACGCATGCGAAAGGCGCGCGAGTCCGCGCCCGACACATTGCTTAGCTGCAGTTCGCCAGAGCTCCGGGGACAGTACTTTTACTTCGGACAGATGTCTGGCCCCCGGCCTGTGTCAGCCGTGGAGTGGTGCTGGGACAGTCGACTTGCGGGGCGGGCCTGTCATTATCTTGCGGGTCCGGATTGATTCCGACTTGATCAAACCCGGCTCAGACCGCGTCGCCAGGCTGCGCTGCATTGCCGCGCTCGAGATCCGAGATGGCTGCGTCGCCCTGGTGTGCCAGCTTGTCCAGGCGGTCGATCTGCTCGTCGAGGCGGGGCAGGGCTTCGCGGCGATAGCGTGACACTTCGTCGATAGCGCCGATGACGTCGCTGAAGGCTTGTTCGAGTTGTTTCATATCGAGCATCGCCGAGGCGCTGCGGGTCTGAATATCGACGCCCTGGGAGCGTAATTGCCGGGCGGTGCCAGCGATCATTTTAGAGGTCGTGGTGTTCAGGGCTTCGACCCGGTCCAGCACCAAGCGCTGATTGGCCAGCGCCAGTGCTGTGGTGACCGCCACGTTGAGCGCGGAGACGGTCACGTTGAGCGCGCGGTCCACGCCGCGCATGAGTTCGCGGTTGTTTCGGATCACGACTTCGAGCGCGAGTACGCCCTGTTGGCTGACCGTAAGCTGCTGTTGCAGATCGACAATGCGCTGACGCAGCGGGAACAGCAGTTCTTCTTCGATGAAGGCACGCTTGGCACTGTCGTTGTCGAGCGCAGCTGCTGCGCCCTGCAGGCGTCGATCGATGAGCCGGCCCAGCTCGATCTGGCGTGTGAGGTGCTGCAGGCTGTTGCGTAGCGCGGCCTGGTCGTCGGCGAGCGTGAGATTATCCCGGCGCAGCATGTCCTTACCGGCTTCCAGATCGTGGATGATCGCATCGATGGCTTCCTGTGCGGTCTCGAACTTCTGAAAATAACGCTGCAGGCGATTGCCGACACCGGGAATGAACGACAGCGCTCGGGCCAGTCGGCCATCGGAGAGCTGGTGGCGGTTGGGGTCGAGCCCATGCATGCGGCCACGCAGATCGACCAGGGCCCGGGCCACCGGTCCGCCGTCGTCGCCCTGGTGGGCGAGCTTTCGAATCGGCGCTTGAAGCATGGCGCTTCGATGGGCGGCCTCGCGCTGTACTTCGGCACCCATGTTATCGACGGCCTGGCGCTTGCGGCCGGCGGCGGCCGCGTCGTGCTCGTCCATGGACAGGGCATCGCCTACAAAATCGTCCGCCATCGCCGCGAGCTCTGGATCCTCGGGCTTGTCGGCGGGCGCTTCCCGCTCGATTTCGCTGGCGATATCCTCTACTGGAAGATCAAGACTCAACGGGCTGCGTTCGCCGGTTGGGTTTGTTTGGTCGTTGGTCATATCAGAGGTTTCCTAGGCGCGTATCGGACTCGCGGCCGGTCGACTGCGCCGGTGGGTAATGACACAGATACGCCGCTTTTGCCGTTAAATAGAACCACTATTGGCCTCGATAATCGGTCTATTTGGACTCATTCTGCTGCCAGCCTCGCTACGATTTCTTGAGCGCGACATGCTCTTCGCGCCCGTATATCTCGGCCTTGTCGAGGAACTGCTTCAGATCCTCAAACGCCTGGTCGGCGGCTATAGAGGCTTGCGGCCGATGGGTTTCTATTCGTGCCATGACGACCGCGGCGTTATCGAGCGTAGTCAGCGCCGCCTCGTTGCGAACGCTGAGATCGCGCAGGCGCCGCTCGGTGTCGGCCACCAGTTCCAGGCGCTGTTCGAGCGCGTCGCGTTCTTCTGGACGCAGCCGCTCGCTTTTGCGCTGTAGCCGCCGGCGTACGAAATCGACGTCGATTTCGGCGACGCCGGCGGCGAGCGAACTCATGGCGCCGAGCGTATCGACAGCGGTCAGGCAGACTTCGGCAACCATCGTCCGGGAACGATCGAACGTCAATTCACGCCGATCGAATTTGGTACCCAGAACATCGAGTACGCGGGCATATCTCGTATATAACCGGTCGGCCTGGCTGGCAAGATCCGGGCGGCGAGCGTCCAGCAGCCGCTGCTTTGCAGCACACAGTGCGAGCACTACCTTATCGGCGTCCACGGGTGGGCTTCCAGGGTCCAGAATACTGGTGCCGGCTTCGCGCGCCTCGCGCTCGACGGTCGCTCTCTGACGCTGCGCATCGCCCGCCAGCACGGCCTCGTGGCGACGCTGCAACCGACGCGTTTGCCAGCGCCGCCACCAGCGTTCGCCGGGCACCTCGACGGCAATGGCCGCCAGCCCTGCGATCCAGCCGAGCAGGCTGGGCCCGAAACCGCCCCACAGGGATGTCAGCCACAATACAAAGGCCACGAATGGAACGATGAACCAGTAGCGCAGGATGGCTTTCCAGCGATACGGCGGGTCGGTCGGTACAGCCAACCGCGGGTTGACCATGCCGATCAGGAACCACGGCAGGCAGGACATGAACAAGCCGTAAGCGAAGCCTTGCAGAAACTCGAACATGATCGCTTGCTTTGTCGCCCTCGTCTGAGTCCGCAGTTCCGGCTGAGATGGGGGTGCGTACAGCACTTCTCAAATGGCATTCGTGCCGCGATGGCCGGTAAACCCACAACCCCACGCGAGCGACATGTGTGATGCGCGGGTCTTGCTTGGCCACGGGGCGCGCGTGGATGGCCATTGGTGGCGGCCTCCCCGTGCGACAACCCGGCATGCAGGGCCGTCGTGTCAGCGTATTAAGCTCGGCGAATCGGCGCCGATATTGCGCAATAGTTCCTGATCGCCTGGCCGCCATCATCTCAGAGTGTGCCCAAGAAACACCGACTGCTACACCAGCGCGGATTGTGTTTTTAGCCATGGCCGCCCGTAGTCCGTTCGAGGTGCGGGAAAATCGAGATCGATTCTATTGGCGGGCACACGCGGAGGCCCCCGAGATCTTTTGCATTGTGAGGAATCGGGTGGTGCCATTGGTTGTTCTGTAGCGCTCGAAAATATATTTCTAGCTGTTGTATGCTCGCTTGGTGGGTTTGTGGGGATTCGCTTTAGCAACGCCAGCGGGTTGCCCCCGGTCGTCCGTCGTCACCCGATTCGATCTGCTCGTTTCAAGCGACGAGGCACGCTACTACGCCCTTGGGCAAGCAGGTGATTGATGATGGCTGATACGGAACCGCGCCGCACCACGGCGCACGCTGCATTCTGGCTTATGACCCGCCGGGTGACCGTATTGGCCGCCTGCGTGGACACGGTGTTCTTTGGTTTTTTCCTCTGGGTCGACTCACCGGCCCTGGCATGGCTCAACGTGCTGAGTATTGCCATGTATGCCGTCGCCTACAGGCTGCTGGTCTGGCGCCGTAATGCCTGGGCATTGGCATTGATCTGGACCGAAGTGCTGGGGCATGCGGTGGTCGGCACGCTGCTCGCCGGATGGGAAGCGGGTTTCAATTACTACCTGCTGATGTTCATTCCGGCGACCATGGTCAGCGGCTCCTGGCGTGCGGTCAGCGTGCCGCTGAGCGTGCTGTTTATCACGTATCTGGGCTTGTACGGCGTATCAAGCCACTACGGCGCGCTCGATCCACTGAGCGGCGGGGCGTTGATGACGCTCTATATCTTCAATGTATCGATCTTCTTTGGCATGGCCAGCTATACCGCCCGGTTTTACTACATCATGGTTCGCAGGATCGAAGGCAGGCTGCGGGCGATCGCCACCCAGGACATGCTGACCGGGCTGTTCAACCGGCGGCATCTGATCGAGCTGGCGCAGCGGATCGTGGCGCGCCCGCGCCGGGACGGCGAGCCGGTATCGCTGGTGATCGCCGATATCGACGACTTCAAGCAGATCAATGATCGTCTGGGCCACGATACCGGTGATCTGGTGCTGACGCATGTCGCCCGCGTGCTGCGCGAAAGTTGTCGTGCTCAGGACACCGTAGCCCGCTGGGGTGGGGAGGAATTCCTGTTCCTGCTGCCGGCTACTGACAGCGATTCAGCCGTAGCCTTTGCCGAGCGCGTACGTACTGCAAACGAAGCGTTGCGTATCGATCATATGCAGCAGCCAATCACCTGTACCGTATCGCTGGGCGTGGCCACGCTTGAAGCGAATGAAAGCCTGGAGGATGCCATCGTGCGTGCCGATCGGGCGCTCTATCAGAGCAAGGCCCGCGGCCGTAATCGGGTGACTGCGGCGCAACCTGCCGGCGCCACGGCGCACGATGCCGGCCAAGACGCGCCCGGTGCGCTCGCGGGTATGCCGATGGCGGGCATTGGTCTGGCGACGCCGCTGGCCCAGTCGGCTCCGCCGACCGATACGCCGCCCTCGCCCTGATATCCAGTACGTCTGAATAGAAGGGCAATTACGGCTCTCCGCGTTTAAACCGATTGCGTCGGCGTGAACCGGCGTCCGATAGTGCCTGGCTGGTTCAGGTTCACAGCACGCGTGCTGCCGGCCGACAGAGTGCGCAACAGGAGTTTGCCGTGGTCTCTTTCATGAAACGCTCGTTTGGCTTGAGCGTGAGCAGTATTGCGCCTCAGGGCGATTTTCCGCGCGTGGCAGATCTTGATCTGGATCGCTATATGCGTGACTGGTACGTGATTGCCCATATTCCGCCGTCGCTCACCAGAACGGCGCATAATTCGGTCGAGCAATATCGGCGCGGTCAGGATGATCGTGTCGACGTGAGGTTCACGTTCCGTAAGGGCGGCTTCGACGGCAACGAGAAAACCATGCGCCCGACGGGTTTCGTGGTGCCGGATACGGGCAATGCAGTCTGGGCCATGCAGTTCTTCTGGCCCATCAAGATGCAGTTCGTGATCTCGTATGTGGATGATGATTATCGCGCTACGATCGTTGCGCGCGAACGACGCGACTTCGTATGGATCATGGCCAGCGAACCACAGATGAAGCCCGACAAATACGACGGACTGGTTCAGCGCGTGGCCGATCTGGGCTACGACATGAGCAAACTGCGCGTGGTGCCCCAGCAACGCGCCGACAACCGGAGCCGGTAGCTGAGCTGGCCCGCAGCATCCTTGAGAGACGACGGCTCTAGCGCTCGGAGAGCGATACACGAGCACTTCTTTTGTTGTGCAAGTCCTTTGCTCACGGCGTGTGTCGTCGATGCGGCCACCGGAAAACAGGATGTCACGATGACAACAAGGATCATGATCATGGCAAGTCTCCTATCCAGTGTGTGGCTGGGCGGTTGTTCGGTCGTGGGCTATCGAGGCGGGGTCGAAGAGCCGGCCTACGAGGTGATTGATCACGTGGGCGATGTTGCGATCCGACGCTACGCCGAGCGGCTGGCGGCCGATACCGTCGTAGCCGCCGACGACGCGCCAGCGGCACGCAGCGCCGGCTTCAAGATCCTTGCCGATTATATCTTCGGCAATAATCGCAGCCAGGCAAAACTCGCGATGACCGCGCCGGTGGCGCAATCCTCTGAAAAGATTCCGATGACCGCGCCGGTCAGCCAGACACAGACCGAAGAGGGCTGGCGGGTGCGGTTCTTCCTGCCCGGTGATCTGACCCGGGCCACTGCACCCGTGCCCAATAACCACCGGGTGGAACTGGTCACCGTTGCGCCGGAAATCTATGCGGTACTGCAGTTTTCCGGCAGCCGCGACGCGCCAGCCGTAGCGTTACATATCAGCCAGCTGCAGAGCACGCTCGAATCGAGCGGCTGGCAGATTGCAGCACCCCCGGTGGCCTGGTTCTATGATCCGCCGTGGACGCTGCCGTTTGCCCGCCGCAACGAGGTGGCCGTCGAGGTCGACCGCGAGACCGATTGAGCGCTATTGCAACGGTCTGCGCCGCCGACTGCCGATCAGAGCGGCGGATTGCGGCCAAGCGTCTTGCGCCAGGCGCCGCTGGCCGCACCCTGGCCCACGACCCGCGCGACCGATACACAGAGCCCGCTCAGTACGGCCCACGCGATCAAGCTGCGCCAGCTGGCGCGGTCGTCGTCGATGCTCACCGGCGGCTCCTCGGCTCTGGCGTAGCGCCAGCCGGCCGCCGCGCCCTCACGCGCCATGATGCCAGCGCCGATGGCGGCACCTGTTGCCAGTGCGGTCCAGAAAATACGTTCTTTATCCATGGTATATACCCGGCGGTCCGGGCTTATCGGTAGAGAGATCAGCAGCGATCTTATCGTATCGATCGAGGCTGTGGAGCATCGGCCCGGCGCGCGCACGCGCTGCACTCTTGCAATGGCTCCGGAATGGATTATTACCGCCGAGTGTGTCACTCGCTATTCGGTACAGCAATCAGCCCGTGCCTTGCCATGACCTCTTTCATCTTGTCGGGATCGGGCGCGCCGCTGCCGACAAGCGCGGCGATCTCGCGGAAATAGGCGGGGCCGAGCACGCCGGGAGTGAGCACCGAAAGACAGCTCACTGCCGTGTCTGTGCGGTTATCGAAGACATGCACCACGCCGCGCGGAATGAACAGCGATTCGCCCGGTCCAACAGCGATCTCGCGGTCGTCGAGGGTCCAGTGCGTAATGCCGATCAGGCCGTAGACGGTTTCGTCCCAGCCGTCGTGGTAGTGGGCAATTGGCATGCGTGCCTGTGGCTGGATCGTCATGCGGAACATGTCGAGGCTGTGGGCAGTGTCATCCCTGCTGTGCAGGAACTCCAGCGTCAGCCCGCCGATGACGATGGTTTCGCTCATGTGGCCCTACCGTTCGTTAGAAACGGGCGGCTCGCGTGTCGCCGCGTTAATGGGCAACGCCGCTAAACATCGGCGCTGTCGTAATCGACGGCGACTGTTCGAGGTGGAGCAGGAAACGCTTGGCGTCCAGCCCCCCTGCAAAGCCGGTCAGCGCGCCGCTGGCGCCGATCACCCGATGACAGGGGACAATAATCGATAGCGGGTTCCGGCCATTGGCTGCACCCACGGCGCGCATTGCTTTGGGCCGGCCGATGGCGTGTGCGATGTGCTGATAGGTGCGCGTCTCGCCGAACGGAATATCGCACAGTGCCCGCCAGACTTCGCGCTGGAATTTGGTGCCGTGCATGTCCAGGGGGATATCGAAGCCCTGGCGATCACCCGCGAAATAGGCGTCCAGTTGCTGGTGCGTCTGCGCCAGGATTGGATGTGACGGCGATTCGCTGAGCGTATCCAGCCGCACGCGGCCGGGCCTGTCGTCCTGCCACAGGATCGCAACCAGGCCGGCGTCGCTTGCAACAAGATGCAGCTTGCCTACCGGCGAGTCGATGGTCGTAGTCGCCTGATACATACCTGACGCCTCCAGAAAAGTCATGCGGCCCGTTCAAAGTCGGTACCAGCTGAGTCTAGCGCCGCAACGGCGTGCCTGCGAGTGGAACTGGGTCGGTCGCCGTTCGTGCGTGGTGGGGCCAGCTGCGCGCCGTCTGCTTGCCGGTCGATATACGCGATGCAGCGCAATCGGCATAGAATGGCAAAAGACCATGAACGGAAGACGATCGGTCCGCTGCTCGACACGAGCCGGACGACGCGATCCGCGCAGTCCTAATGTCATCAACTGCCGGCCGCCAGGCTGGCGCAACGGAGTGACTCAATGAGCAAGGGCATGGATAGCAAGAAGTCTGACAAGAAAAAGCCGACGCGCACACTCAAGGAAAAGCGTGCGGCCAAGGCCGAGAAAGATCGAGCCAAGTAGAGGAACCGCCGATTGAAGCCTCGTGGATCGCGTTCGCCAAAAGTGATTGATCTAGACAAACGGCGTCGATACAAGACGTCCGAGCGCAGTATCGGCGCAGACCATTGGCATGTCGCCGGACCTGGCTCGATAACGCCGTAGCGGCCCGCATCGTTAATTTCACCAGCGCCGCTGACTTCAAAAGGGCCGAGGCTTTGCGCGCGCCTATCCGTACAAGGCGAAGCGTGCGGCTCCGGCGCGAAGCGGACGAGGTGCGACCGCCGGCTTTCGGATCAGAGCTGCGAGGCCGCGACTCGTACGGATCGCAACGCCGCGGGCCTGCAAATTGGCCGGGCCTGTTCCGCCGCTCGCAGCGGCAGCGGCTGTCGTGGCGCGCTCGTTGATTTTCTTGGGCACGCTACGCCGCCGCTTTCCTGCCAGCCACTGGCAAAGCCCGCCGGCGCGGCCGCGACGTTTCGATCAGCGGTTCCTAAACGCGAGCCTTCCGGAGCGTGTTGCCGTATGGGCCGGCAGCGTTCATACGACAACACGTCCCAGGGCCGGTACCGCGCCGACGTACGGCTCGGTGTCGGTCAGCGGTACGGCTGCAGATTGCAGATTAGTTGAAATAACTGCCGAAGCCACGTCCGCGTCCGCGGCGATTATCGTAATAGCGGCGGTCGTCGTAGCGATCATCATATCGATCGTCGTCCTGGCGATTGGTGATCAGCGTGCCGCCGGCTGCACCCACTGCGCTGCCAATCAGCGCGCCGTTGCGGCCGCCGATTTCGTTTCCGACGGCGGCCCCGATCGCGCCGCCGAGACCGCCGCCCAGCGCTGACGACCAGGTGTCGTTATCGAACGCCATGGCCGGCGCGCTCATGAATGCAGTAAGCAGGGTACCGGCAGCCAGGGTGTTGCGAATTTTCTTGTTCATGACCTTCTCCTTTGACGCTTCTGGCGCGTCGTATTGTTTGTTCAGCACGGATTTAACGATAGATTCGCTGAATCGTATCTGAACGTGTTCTTCGTTCGCTATCGATCCGGCAGGCGCGATCGACATCGCGAGGCCCTGGCGCCATGCCGCATACCGCAGCAAACAAACGCCGCCCGTCGTGTCCAACAGGCATTTCTCAATCCGGATGGCGGTGCTGTGCGTATCGGTGCATGGCGTAACCGCCGCGCCGGGCTTGAATCGACCGGTCAGCTGCCGAATGTTCTGTAGGAATTCGCGATGCGTCGACCCCAACACCCGGGTGTTGCTCCGCAGATTCGTGCCCACGCCCAACGATGCGCACGCGAGATTCGCGTGCGAACGGAGTACTGCTGGAATGATTATCGGCGATTATCGATTCGCCCCGCCTTGGTGGGGCATCCTGCTGTTCGTTTTGGCCGCCGCTATTCTCTGTGCGCTCGGCGTCTGGCAGGTAGAGCGTGCCCATTACAAGGAAGGGTTGGTGGCGGTGGAGCGCGCTGCCCGTGCCGCGGGTCCTACGCAGATGCAGCCGGGCGATGTAGCGGCTTCTGGCAATACGCGCGCGCCCGGACTGACCTATGGCCGCCATTATTTCGTGCAGGGCCGGTTCGACGCTGACCATCAGATTCTGCTCAATGATCAGGTCAACGGCCAGGATCTCGGTTGGCGCGTCTGGACACCGATTGTGCTCGCCAACGGCACGCGTGTGATGGTTGATCGCGGCTGGGTCGCTCGGAACCGGGCCAAGGATGACCCGACTGCCGATCTCGACGTGCCGACCGGGCCGGTGCGGGTACTGGGCTTCTGGCGCAGCTTCCCCCAGCCCGGTCTGTCGTTCGCCCGTGACGATCGCTGCAACGACAGCGCCTGGCCGCGTGCGCTCAACTATCCCGACGCGGCAACGGTGCGGTGCCAGTATCAGGCCCCGGTCGTGGATGGCCTGCTGCTAATGGACGCCCATGAGCCGAACGGCTTCGTGCGCGAATGGGACGAGGATCTCGTCGGCCTGTCGCCACTTGGCCACTACGCCTATGCGTCGCAGTGGTTTCTGATGGCGATTGTGGCCGGGATCATTCTGATTGTGGTCAATACGCGCCGACGGCAGGGCTGAGCCGGGCCGGCCTGGTCTCTTGTCGAGCCGCACGCGGTCGACGGTTGCGAACAGCCAAGCCAAGCCGGGCACAGGCGAGGCCTGCGACGGGTGCTATCCCGCCCGTGTACTGCGCGGCAGGGCGACTGGGGGATGCGCTCGCAGCGCATGTATCCAGTCGAGCAGTTCACCGGCCAGGAGTGGGGGGCTGAAAAGATAGCCCTGGGCACGTTCGGCCTGCCAATCGATCAGCAGTCTGCGCGTGGCATCGGTCTCTACGCCCTCGGCCACAATGCCGTAGCCGAGACCGTGGGCGAGATTCACTACCGCTCGGGTGAGCGTGCAACTGCGCGGATCGTCGTCGAGTGCCTGCACGAAACGGCGATCGATCTTGATCCGGCTGACATCGAGCTTCTGCAGATAAGACAGGTTGCAATAGCCCGTGCCGAAGTCGTCGATCGCAGTCGATACGCCCAGCGCGTGCAGCTGCTGAAGAGTCGGCATGACCGCATCGAGATTACGGATCAGCGTGCTCTCGGTGAACTCCAGCTCCAGGCTATTGCCGCCCAAACGGTGTTTTTTCAACCGAGTCTGGACGCGCGAAACGAGGTTCGGGTCCGACAGATCATGGGCTGATATGTTGACCGCGACGTGCAGCGTAAGCCCCGTGGCTTTCCACTGCGCGCATTGACGCAGAGCGCTGTCGAGCACCCAGTCGGTCAGCGGGCCCATCAGGGCGGTCTTCTCGGCCGCCTCGACGAGTTCCACGGGCGAAATGGTGCCGAGCGTGCGGTGCTGCCAGCGCAGCAGCGCTTCCACGCCGAGACACTGACCTGTCGCCAGGTCGATCTGTGGTTGATACGCCAGATGCAACTGGTCCGGCGAATCCAGCGCGGCCGGCAAATCCAGCAGCAGCTGGAGCTTGCGTTGACGACGCGCGTCGCGGTCCGCCCGATAGAACGCCCATGCCTGCTTGCTCTCCCAGGCATCGTCGGCAGAAACCGCGGCCTGGCGCAGATGCTCTGCCGCGGATACGCCCGATAGTCGCTGCAGGGACGTTATGCCCATGGTGGCGCTGGGGGCGATGAGAATGCCAACGCTGGAATTGAACGGCTCACGCAGGGTGGCGATCAGCTGATCCAGCTTCCGGCAGACCTCCGGCTCCGCCGATTCGCTCATGAAGAAGCCGAAGCGGCACATGCCGATCCGGTACAGATCGTGATCCGCACCGATGGCATACGACAGCCGGTTGATGCACTCGATAACGAATTTCTCGGTGAGCTGATAGCCCATGACCTGGGTCAGATCGTGCATCTGCTGTGGCATGGCGACATCAAGGATGCCGACGAACCCGGTGCGGCGGTCGTTGCACGTATCGGGCTGGCCAAGCTCGGCTTCCAGCGTGTCCAGCATGTATTGCCGGGTGAAGATGCCGGTGGTCGCATCCAGATAGCCGGCCGAGGCGCGCGTCCTCAACCACGAGGTCAGTATCGCGGATAGATCGCCAAGCGTGCGCAGTTGAGCCTCGTCGAAATCCTCGCGCGGCTGCCTGTCCAGAACGCAGAGGGTGCCAATCAGGTAATTATCGGCTGTTCGTAGCGGCACGCCGGCATAGAACCGAATACCCGCCTCGGCTCGAACGAGCGGATTGTCGGCGAAGCGCGGGTCGCGCGTGGCATCGGGCACCACGATCGGTTTCCGGTCGCCGACCACATGGCCGCAGAAGGTCAGAGCGCGCGGTACGCGCGTGTCGATCATGCCGGCACTTGCCTTGAATCGCTGCTCTTCGGCATCGATAAGGCTGATCGATGCCATGGGCATATCCAGAATACGTGCCGCCAGCCGGCAGACAGAATCAAAGATCGGATCGGTTGGCGTGTCGAGCAGATTGCTGCGTTGCAGCGCATCGAGCCGTTGTGGCTCGTCGGCAGGGGTTCGAGGCGCTTGCATCATCGATACCCGGCTATGTCGACGCGGGCGGGTGTTCTGCGCAGTTTGTCATTCGTTCGATTGCAGGCTGTCCGACAGGTGGTGAGTGTTGGGTGCTAGACGAGGTAAAACTATGCATCGGCTGGTACGCACAGTTCTGGAGCGTTTCACGGTACAAATACGGAGGATCGATAACCGGACCCCGAGTCCCCCGACCCTGGGTCAAGCGCGCCTGCACGGGTTCGTGACTTGCTCACGGGCGCGATGAAAGTGGGCCACCATACCCTGTCCGTCGAGCAAGCGCGTCGGCGCTCCGCGGTCAACAGCTTCTTCCAGGCCAGCGAACGCGGCCGGGCGTCACGCGTCGATCAGGCATCTGACAGGCCCCAGGGTCGCGGATGTTCACGCCGCATGGACTATAATCGATAAGGCGCGATGTTCATGTTGGCCATCAAAAACGCTCTACAGAGGCAGACTATCCATGCAAGAAGCCGTATCGGATCAACATCCGTCAGACCAAGCAGACCGAGGGCCGCTGGCACAGCGCCTGCTCGCAGCGGACACGCTGCCCGTGCTCACCGAGGATTGCCGCGCGCTGGTGGAATCCGAAATGAAGAAACGCGGTATTACGCTTCGCACCGCGTACAACGTCGCGCTGAAGGTCAAGCCGAATCTGGTCGGCCGCGCGGTACACGAGCTCATGCCCGGTTTCGCGGCTGAGCTCGAGCCTTGCTACGCCGAGTTCCAGCGCAGCGACGCCACCGATCTGCGCGCCCACTTCATCCGTCACGGTGAAACCGTGGCCGACGCCATGCTGTCGGTGGCCGACCGGCGCGCCGATCGGATTGTCAGCCGGGCCATCAGTTCAGGCTACAAGCGTGTTCGGGGCAAGGCACGTCGCGAGATCATCGACTCGATGCCGGAGATCGCGACGGTGCTGGCGCGTCATGCGCAATGAACACAGACAGGAATACGTCGCTGCACGTATGGCGCGCAGGTTCCAACGCAAGGCGAAGGGGAATATAATCCCAAATATACGAAAATCTTTGTTTTGTCTTGTTTGATACGTGATTTCGGCGCAGTTTCGGCTTTTCAGCACGCGCTAGTCGTGATTTATGGCCGGCGTTTCAAGTCTGCTTCTGACATGTTGCTCAGGCGTCTACCCATTGCGCTGTAATGATTCGCTGCAGTTGCCGCTCGCCGCGGCAAATGGATATCTTGTCGAATTGTGGGCAATACAAGATATTCGCGTGCGTCGCTGGTTATATGATGCACGCCGTATATCTGAACTGGATTGGACATGGGGGACTCTGAGTCGCAGAGCGAGGGTCGAGCAAGCCGGCCGTCGCGGCGTATCGCGAAAGTCAACAAGACGACGATGCCGCGCTGGGCGCTGATCGGGGTTTTTCTTTATGCCTCGGTGTTTGCGCTGAGCGCGGCCAAGAATTTTCTGGTGCCGATCGTGCTCGCGTTCCTGTTGGCCATGGTATTCGGCCCGGTGCGCCGCTTTCTCGGCCGTCGCGGGCTGCCCAGTGTGCTGTCGTCGCTGCTGATCGTTGTCGGCCTGCTGGCTACGTTTGTCTCCGTGGTGGTGGCGCTGTCGATGCCGGTATCGAACTGGGTCGACCGGGCGCCAGCCCTCGAACAGCAGGTGGAACTCAGGCTTAGTGAGTTATCGCATTCGCTCAACGGAGTGTTTGAAGCTCGCGAAAAGATCGAAGAGCTGGCCGACTCGCAGAGCGATAAGAGTCAGGGATCCGTCCAGACCGTAAAAGTTCAGGATAGCGGCTTCACGATGACGGCCGCCATGCTCGCCCCCGCTGTCCTTGCGCAGTTCGTGTTTACGTTCGTTTTGCTGCTGTTCCTGCTTGCATCGGGCGATATGTTCTATGAAAAGCTCGTCCATGTGATGCCGACGTTTTCCGACAAGCGCCGTGCGTTGAGTATTGCCTATACCATCGAGCGCAAGCTCTCGCGCTATCTGATGACGATCGTGCTGATCAATGCCGGCGTTGGTGTGGCGGTAGGTGTGACGATGTGGTCGCTTGGCATGCCGAGCCCGGTGGTTCTCGGTGTACTCGCGTTCGTTGCCAATTTCGTCCCGTATCTGGGGGCGCTGGCCGGGATCGCGGTCAGCGCCGCCATCGCGCTGGTCACGTTCGACTGGATCGGCTGGGCAGCCGTCGCCGGCGGGCTGTATTTCGTCATCAACGCGATCGAAGGCCAGTTCGTCACGCCGTATTTCGTGGGCCGCAGCCTGCGTCTGAATACGGTGGTGGTATTCATCGCGATCTCGTTCTGGGCCTGGCTGTGGTCGGCGATCGGCATGATCGTGGCGTTACCGATGCTGCTTGCCGTCAAGACATTCTGTGAACACATCGAACCGCTCAAGGGCGTGGGCGATTTCCTGTCCGAGCGGCACGCCGAAAAGGCGCCCCCGACGTCCGAGTGAGCAGCTGGTGAGCAGGTGAGCGTCAATCGTGCCGGGGCGATGTGTACTGGCCGATCAGCCCGCGGGCTTCGTCGTAGCTGAGTCCACCGATTCCGGAATGTTGCATCGACAGCCCCAGCGAGTGGGCAACGGCAAAGGCCGATGCACGGCGATAGAACGACAGGCGGCGCTCATAGTGCGGAAGCACGTCGTTTAGCGCGCGCGCATCGGCCAGGCGTGACTCCAGCGCGGCCCGGCGTTCGTGCAGATATGCCTCGAACGTCTCGTCGGCGGCGACTTCTGCGGCGAGCTCCAGAGTCCAGGTCAGATCGCGTTGAAGCACGCAGGTGCCGATAAAGCGTCCGGCCACGCTCGTGCTCAGCATCAACGGCGGCGTGAGCCCCAGCCAGAAGCGCTCGTCCTTCGGGTCGTCTTTCTGATACAGGAAATAATCGCGGCCGACGACCGGCTTGAAGCGAAAGCTGGCATCCAGAACGAATAGCGACGTGAACAACTCGGTAGTGACCTGCTCGACGTGTTTGGGCGGCACGTGGGCGAGCGTATGGCGCTGGGTTTCGAGGGTGGCAAGCACGGGCGACGTGCCCTTGCCCTGCGGATTGGGGTTTCTTGGCATCTGCGAGCTGGTTCGGGCGATTGTCGGAGCCAACATACGCGAGGTCTGCGCGTATGGATGGACACGACCGACCGGCTGGCGTTGCTACAACGGCAATATGTTGCTGGCATCATATCCGCTGTTGCTGCCTGCCGGATCTGTCGATGCTTGTTCGAAACCTGTCTGCACTGCTGATCGCGCCCGCCGCGGCGTGTCGATGCCTGTTTGCGGCGTTGCTTCTGGCGGTAATGGCCGGCTGCGCTGGATTACCTGCGGGCACGTCGGCCGTGGATGATTTCTCGCTGGATCGGTATGCCGGGGTCTGGTACGAGATCGCACGGCTCGATCATCGGTTCGAGCGCGGTCTGGACTGCGTGAGCGCAACCTATTCGCGCCGCGACGACGGCGGTGTGCGTGTTATCAACCGCGGCGTGAATCTGGAAACCGGCAAGGTCAGCCGCGTCGAGGGGCGGGGCTATTTCGTCGACGACGCCGACACCGCGCGCCTGAAAGTCAGCTTCTTCGGTCCGTTCTACGGCGGCTACAACGTGCTGGCGCTCGACGACGATTATCGCCACGCGCTGGTCGCCGGCTCGGATCGGGATTATCTATGGCTGCTGGCGCGTACGCCAAGCGTCAGCGAGGCCGTGCGTACGGCCATGATCGATCGTGCGGCCACGCTGGATTTTCCGGTCGACGAACTGATCAACGTCGATCAGGGCCCAGCGTGTGCGGCCTACCGTGAAACCTCGGCCGCCGAGCCGCGGTAGCGATCAGTCGGCCTGGAGGCGCATGCCGGGCGGCAGCTCGGTAGCCGGGCAGTACTTGTAGAGTTCGGTCACGCCGTGTTCGTCCTCGACGGCAAAGCGCTGTGCGTCGGCCACCGTGATCCACTGGCGCGGTGGCGCCTGGGTCGGGTCGGCCGAATCGCAGCGGACATCCAGGGTGAAGATCACGCCGGTCTGGTCGACGATCGGCGTGCGGCAGGCCAGGGTCTGGGGCGCGGTGAGGGCGCGTCCGTTGAAGTAGAGCAGCGATGCCGGCGCCGGTGCCCAGCAGTTGTCGGTGACCGGCGCGTACGCGCCCGGCGCCAGCGGCAGGGCGTCGGCGCTGGCTGGCGTACGGCAATAGCCCTCGGGTCCGGGTACGACGATCAGGCACTGCGGGCGCGCAGCCAGCGCTGGATAGCCGGTCTCGGTGCCCGTGCCCGCCCGTATCGCCAGTGCGTTGCCGGCTCGGGTGAAATACAGCCGATCATCGCTTGCCGTGGCTGCAAACCGGGTCTGGCGACCGTCGGCGTCGCCCAGAACCAGCTGATAGACGCCCGATTGCGCGCTCGGCATGATCTGCAGAAAACGGCCCTCGGGCGCGTGCCATCGCCCGATCCAGGCACTCGGTGTCGTGGCGGGTAGCGCCGCAGCAGCCACCGTGGCTATAGGTTGCGCTGTCTGCGGGACAGGCGTTGTCGGCGGGGCGGGCGATGTGGCGCAGCCGGCCAGCATAGTGGCGACAAGCAGGATGACGACAGGCAGGGGCTGGATCATCGAGGCGAAGGTGGGCTGGGGAAAAGATACGCGGATGATAGCGAACTCGAAGATATGCGCCAGCCACGAGGAACTATATGGTTTTTGTTGAAGCGCAGGCCGGACCAAGCCGCCGTTTGCTACTGTCTGCCGCCTTGCCCGGATAGAGCCCCTCATGGCCGAGCGCCCGATATCATCGCTGTGCACCCACGCCGTTGCCGGTGCTCGCGCGATCCTGCCGCTTCTGATCAGCGTACTGCCGTTCGCGCTCATCGTCGGCGTGGTGGCCGTACGGCTGGGTTATTCGCCCTGGGTGGCCAGCGCGTTCTCGCTGCTGTTCTTTGCCGGTTCTTCCCAGCTGGCGGCGATGCAGCTGCTTGTCGGCGGCGCGCCGCTGGCCATCATTCTGATCACCGTGTTCTTCATCAATCTGCGCTTCACGATGTATAGCGCCTCGATTGCGCCGTGGCTGCGTGGTGCGCCGGCCTGGGCCAGGGCACTGATCGGCTACATGCTCACCGATCAGCCCTACATGCTCAGCCTGTATGCCTTTGAACAGCGCCCGCAATTGTCGCAGCGCGTGGCTTATTTTCTGGGTGGCGCGCTGCCGTTCTGGTTGTCGTGGCAGATGGGCACGATCGCCGGCGCGCTGCTGGGCGCCCGTCTGCCCGAGGGCTGGGGACTGGACTTCGCGGTGCCCCTGACGTTCATCGCGTTGCTGGTACCGGCGATTGTCGATCGGGCAACGCTGGCCGCTGCGGCCGTGGGCGGTATTGCGGCAGTGTTGATGCACGATCTGCCCTGGAATCTTGGTCTGATTGTTGGCGCGCTATGCGGGATTGGCGCGGGCGTTGCCATGGCCTCCGTGAGTGAACGGGAGCACATCTCGTGAGCACGTTCAGTCTCTGGTGCGTGCTTCTGGCCGGCGGCCTGATCACGTTTGCACTGCGCGCCTCGTTTATTGCGCTGGTCGACCATGTCACGCTCGGCCCGCGCATGCGTGCCGCGCTGCGCTATGTGCCGGTGGCCGTGTTCTCGGCCATGGCCTGGCCGGCCGTCATGGCCGAGGCCCACGCCATGCCGTCGGCACTCGGTAACCTGCGGATATGGGCGGCGGCGGTTGCGGTACTGGTCGCCTGGCGCACGCGCAACGTGCTCTACACGGTGCTGGCGGGCATGGGCGCGCTGTGGTCATTGACGGCGCTGGCCCGTTTTCTGGGCTGACATCCAGATCCGATATTTCATATTTTGACGCCGCCTGGCGGTCTCGGTTTTCAGCCTCTGTATTTATACAGATGAGTAACCGGAATATCTTGCGTGGCTGTCATGTTGCCTGATAATAAGCCGCGCAGCGTGGGCCAATCCATCCCGTGCTGCCGGGTTTTCTGGCGGGGTGGGAGCGGGGGATATGACAGATTCACTGGAGCCGGTGCAGACGGACAAGTCAAAGCCGCTGGTCGAGCCAAATCGCGATCTTGTGCTCGCGCCGCGCTGGGCGGTTGTCGGCATCTTTCTGATGCTGTTTCTGGCGGGCGTGGCCTATGCGCGGGTGTTTCTCGTGCCGGTGGTGCTGGCGTTCCTGCTGGCGTTGATCTTCAGCCCCGTGCGCCGCTGGTTGGGGCGCCGAGGGCTGCCGGTAAGCATGTCCGCGTTCCTGATCGTGGGCGTATTGGTAACGGTTCTGGTCGGCGGGCTGTATTCGCTATCGAGTCCGATTCGCAGCTGGGTCGACCACGCGCCGGAAATAGCGCGCCAGATCGAGACCAAGCTCAGCAGTGTCATGGGCTCGGCCCAGGCCGTGATCGCGGCCGGCAAGAAAGTCAACGCCATGGCCACCGGTGGGCCCGGCGAAGATGCCCAGGAAGTGGTTGTGCGCCAGCCGGGCATGATTGAAGGGGCGGCTTATCTGGCGCCCGGCGCGATCGGACAGGTGCTGTTCACCCTGGTGCTGCTGTTGTTTTTGTTGCTGTCGGGCGACATGTTCTACGAAAAGCTCGTGCATGTAATGCCCACGTTTCGCGACAAGCGCCGCGCGATGCAGATCGTGCACGATATCGAGCGCAAGCTGTCGCGCTATCTGCTGACGATCACGGCGATCAACGTCGGTCTGGGTATGGCGATCGGGCTGGGGATGTGGGCCATCGGCATGCCTAATCCGCTGCTGTTTGCAGCACTTGGTTTTGCATTGAACTTCGTGCCATACCTAGGGCCGATCGTAGGCGTGACGGTTGCCACGGCGGTGGGTCTGGTCAGCTTCGATACCGTGGGTCAGGCGTTGGTGCCGGGCGCGCTGTTCCTGACGGCGACCAGTATCGAAGGTCAGTTCATCACCCCCTATTTTGTCGGGCGCAGCCTGGAGATGAACGCGGTGGTGATCTTTTTATCCGTAGCGCTCTGGGCCTGGCTGTGGTCGGTTGTCGGCATGCTGATCGCGGTGCCGCTGCTGGTCACGGTGCGTGTGTTCTGCGAACACATTGCATCGCTGCACGCCCTGGGTGACTTTCTGTCTGCGCGCGGCAGCGAGAAGGATCGAGCGACCGAGGTACAGCCGCCGGGCTGAACGACGATCTGCGCGTTGGCTATGAAATAGCCGCGTCCGTTACCGGTCGCGGCTACGGGATATGCACGCGCTGTGCGAGCCGGGATGATCAGTCGTCGTGGTCGTGACGGTGATGTTTGCCGCGGTCGTGACGGTCGCCACGGTCGTGATAGCGGTGGTCGTCGTCGCGTCGATCATCGCCGTCGTTGGTAATATACGCGCCGCCCGCAGCACCGGCAGCGCCGCCCAGCACCGCTCCGGTCTTGCCACTGACTTCGTTGCCGATTGCGGCACCGGCCGCACCGCCCAGACCGCCGCCGATGGCGGAATCCACCGTGTCGTCGTCGAGGGCCATGGCCGGCGTGCTGCCCAGCGCCGCCAGCACCATCCCGGCACCCAGCGTTCTGTAGAAAGACCTGTTCATTACATGCTCCCGGCTGTGGACAGCCTGTTTTGCATTGATGTTGATCACTACGAACCTAACGCAGCGGCCTGAATCGAGTGTGAACATTCGAATGGGCCGCGGCATACAACCTTGTTATCGACGACTGTTATGTTCTGGCTAGGCCTGCATCGCAACGGATGGACAATGGCATCAGGGGCAGTAGCATTTGAGTCGCGCGCGGCGCGCGTGAGGCTGATGCTCGCCAGTAAGGCGAGGCTTGTAGATCGTCGATCGGGTGTGGTGTATCGCCGCGACTGCGCCGTGCCGTTCATTCATGCGGTGAATGTCGAGTATCACTGCCATCGGCTTTTCGTATCCTGCGAGTCTGCCTAGAATGCGTCTTCCCGGTTTCGATACCGGGCCGCGACTCTTTTGCGGCCGGTATCGCTGCCGGCCCGATTTTCAATGCGAGAGGATTCACCGATGTCACAGTATTCCAAGGACGTTGACGCGATTGCGTCGCTGCGCCAGAACGAGAAGGGCAAGTGGGATGCCATCAATCCCGATCATGCCGCACGCCTGCGCGCCCAGAACCGTTTCCATACGGGTCTGGATATTGCGAAGTTCACCGCCAAGATCATGCGCGAAGACATGGCTGCCTACGACAAGGATTCGTCGCAGTACACCCAGTCTTTGGGTTGCTGGCATGGCTTCATCGGCCAGCAGAAGGCGATCTCGATCAAGAAGCACTTCGGCACGATGAAGAAGAGCTATCTGTATCTGTCGGGCTGGATGGTTGCCGCCCTGCGCTCGGAGTTTGGCCCGCTGCCGGATCAGTCCATGCACGAGAAGACCACCGTGCCGATGCTCATCGAGGAGCTCTATACCTTCCTCAAGCAGGCCGATGCGTGGGAGCTGAACCATTATTTCCGTGACCTGGAAGCGGCCAAGGAAGCCGGCGACGAGGTCAAGGCCAAGAAGGCGCAGGATCAGATCGACAACTTCGAGACCCACGTCATTCCGATCATCGCCGATATCGACGCCGGTTTCGGCAACGAAGAAGCCACCTATCTGCTGGCCAAGAAGATGATCGAGGCCGGCGCCTGCGCGATCCAGCTGGAAAACCAGGTCTCGGACGTCAAGCAGTGCGGCCATCAGGACGGCAAGGTCACGGTGCCGCATTCGCAGTTCCTGGCCAAGATCAACGCCGTGCGCTATGCATTTCTGGAACTGGGCGTGGACGACGGCATCATTGTTGCGCGTACCGATAGCCTGGGCGCCGGCCTGACCCAGCAGATCGCGGTCTCCAACGAGCCGGGCGATCTGGGGGATCAGTACAACAGCTTCCTCGACGGCAAGGAAATCAAGGATGCCGCCGAGATCACCCCGAACGACGTGGTGATCAAGCAGAACGGCAAGCTGCTGGCAGTCAAGCGCCTGCAGTCGGGTCTGTTCGAGTTCAAGAAGGGCACGGGCGTGGATCGCGTGGTGCTGGATTGCATCACCAGCCTGCAGAACGGCGCCGACCTGCTATGGATCGAGACCGAGAAGCCGCACGTCAAGCAGATTGCTTCCATGGTCGATCAGATCCGTGAAGTCGTGCCGGACGCGAAGCTGGTCTACAACAACAGCCCGTCGTTCAACTGGACGCTCAACTTCCGTCAGCAGGTGTTCGACGCCTGGACCGACGAGGGCAAGGACGTGTCGTCCTACGATCGCGACAAGCTCATGGATATCAAGTACGACGATACCGAGCTGGGCCAGGTGGCCGACGAGTGGACGCGTGATTTCCAGAAGGAAGGCGCGGCCAAGGCGGGCATCTTCCATCACCTGATCACGCTGCCGACCTATCACACGGCGGCGCTGTCCACCGATCAGCTCTCCAAGGGCTACTTTGGCGACGAAGGCATGCTGGCCTATGTGAAGAATGTGCAGCGCGTCGAGATTCGTGAAGGCATTGCGACCGTCAAGCATCAGGACATGGCCGGTTCCAACATCGGTGACGACCATAAGGAATTCTTCTCGCGTGACGGCGCGCTGAAGGCCGGTGGCAAGGACAACACCATGAACCAGTTCGGCTAGTACTGGGGTGTGATGGGCAACGGCTGCGGTCGTTGTTGTCCAATAAAAAGGCGGAGCCCTCGGGCCCCGCCTTTTTTAATGGCTGCGATTCGCGCCTGCGGTGCGCCGCTAGCGTTCGTCCACCGACATCGTGTCCAGCCGACGGGCCTGCTGATTACGGATCAGCGCATGGAAGACCACGACGCCCACAACCATGCCGAGAGCGCCGCCGATCGCACCCGCCACGATCAGCACGAGTGCGGCAATGATCAGCACCACCAGTGCGACGCCCTGCATCACGCGGAGCGAAGCCGGCCGCCAGACGCCGGTATAACTGGCGCGCAGGGCTGCGACACACAGGCCCGCCACGAAGGCCACGCCGAACGCGCCCGCGCCGCCCAGCGGATGCTCACCCGACCAGTTGATCGATACCAGCAAAGCAAACACGGCCAGCGACCAGCCCAGACAGACCAGGAAGAAATCGAGCTCACGCTGCATGCCCGGCTTGCCGCCGGATTCAGTGTTCAGGCCCGCACCGGTGGTGCGTCGTGCCTGCGAGTCGCCAAGTGCGTCGGCCAGCACGCGACGCTCGCGCGCATCGAACGACGTATCGCTCTTTCCGTCGTCCATGGATTCGAGCTTGTGGCGGATAGCCTGAAGATCCTCGTCCAGCGTCATGTGCTGCTCCTTTGGCAATGGGTGTTATGCATACCCCATTCTTGCATGGCCACGATTACGATGCCTTTTGCGCGACACAATCGGCGCCCGTCGCCCGGTATTGCACGGCGCGATGATCGATGGGTCACGACAGCAGCGATAAGCCCAAAACGCCCACCCCGAGCCCAACCGATATGCTGCCCGAGTCAGGCATGGCGGCCCGTGATCTGCTGCAACTCGGCGACCGTCGCTTCATTCGCGTACAGCCGTAGGCCGAGGGCGTGCGCCTGGTTGATCAGCCAGCCGTTGATGGCGTCGATTTCGGTCGCCGATCCCGCGTGAACGTCCGCTCGCATCGATGACGTGTTGGCCGCGGTGGCGCGAGCGACAGCCTCTACGTCGGCGAGTGAATTTCCGGGCCAGCGCGGATCGAGTAGCACCAGCAGCCGGTCGGCTTCGGCCACGATATCGCGCAGCCGGGCATGTATTGCCGGATCATCGACAAGCGCGCCGTTGGACACGTCGTGGATTGCGGTCAGCGGATTGATCGCTGCGTTGGCGACCAGCTTCTGCCACTGGCGCATGCGCAGATCGGCGGTCCACTCCAGGCCCGGCCAGACGGCGACAAGCCGGTCGAACCAGGGTGGGCGATGGCTGCTGCCGTCGCCCATGAAGGTCTGATTCTCGGCGACCACCTCGTGCACCGGATCGCGGCCGCGCACTGCATTCGTTGTCACCGTTTCGATCAGGCGGGCGTTGGTCGGCAGCCGCTCGTGCAGATCGGCGATGCCGTTTTGAAGACGAAGCACGACGATCTCTGGCGCCAGCGCCAGGCGATCCAGCACGGCGTGGGTGAACGGCGTCTTGCAGGCCAGCGCCAGGTGCGTGACGGGTTGATCGTCGGCTACCGCGGGGCCGCTGGCCAGGGAAAACGATACAGGATCACGCCCGTCCGCAAAGATCAGGGTTTTTGAGCGAGTACCGGGTTCCGGGCCCAGCACGGTCACGCCGTGGCCGGCGCGGGTTAGATACCAGGCGGCCAGCGTGCCGATATTGCCGGCACCGACTACAAGCCAGTGCGGCACCGCATCGGCGGCGTCAGGCGGTGTCTGGGTATGGCGCGGGCTCATGGGCAAGCCAGCATAGCAGCGCGTCGACGTATGGCCGACGCGCTGGCCGTATCAGCGGAGACTACTGACCAAAGAAGGTGGGCACCACCAGGCTTGCAATCAGCAGGATCAGCGCGCCGCCGAGCCGGGACGAGATCTGTGCAAACGGCATGAGCTGCATGCGGTTGGCCGCCGACAGCACGGCCACGTCGCCGGTGCCGCCCATATTGGCCATGCACAGCCCGGCGGTGATCGCCGATTCGATTGGATAGAAGCCGACCAGCTTGCCGACCAGCCCCGCGCCGAAGCCCGCACCGGCGACCACGGCGAATACGATCGCCACATAGGTCGGCGTGATCGCATCGATCACCTGGCCGAGATCGGTATAGGCAATACCGATGCCGAACAGCAGCGCGAAAGTCCAGTTGCGGGCCACGAACCGGAACCACTGGGCGGCGGAATCATTCAAGGATTCCGGCATCAGGCCGGCGATCTTGACGACGGCGACAAGGATGATCATCAACGCATAGGGGTGCAGCGGAATGATGCTGCCCAGAATCGCGCCGCCGACATAAAACGTGAGTGCGGCAACCAGGCCCACGCCGAGTTTCTCCAGCGTGGGCTCGCTTTCGGTTTCGTCGATGGTCACGCCCGGCATCATCTGGCCGTCGCCGGTCAGGCTCGGCACGCGCTTGCCCAGGCCGTTGAGCAGGCCGGCGATGATGATCGCGAATACGTTGCCCAGCGCCAGTGCCGGCACCAGAATCGAAATATAGTAGCTGGCCGGCTGGCCCAGCAGCTGCTCGTAGATCTGGCTCATCGGCACCGCACCTGCGCCCATGCCGCCGCCCATGATCGGCAGCGTGATCACGACCACCGCATCCTGTGCCGAAAAGCCGAACATCCAGCCCACGGCGACTGCGAACAGACAGGCGAACAGCACTGCACACAACAACGGCAGGGCAAAGCGTGCGCCCACCTTCACCAGGATCCTGGAATCCATGCCGAGGATGCTGCCGGTAATGAGCGCGGCGATATAGAAGTTGAGAAAGCCGCCCGATTTCATGAACTCGGTGACGTTGTCGGCCACGTCGGTCGGCAGCCAGCCGAGCCAGACCAGCGTCGCCGCGCCGAAGATCGCGAGAATCGCGCCGCCGCCGAGATAGCTGCGTACGATGGGCAGCCGATCGCCGATAAAGCCGAATAATTCGCCCAGCAGCATGATCACCAGAAACGCGCCGATCATGCCGCTAGGCAGGGTGTCGGTGGCGATTGCAATAATCATCACCGCGCAGGCGATGGCAAACAGGGCCAGCGGCATGCCGAAGATACGCTGGGCGAGCCAGGCGTTGATCGGGCCCCGGCCCGTATTCTGGCCTGTATTATTGTCGTCTCGGGCCGCAGCGGCGTCGTTCAGCGCGGCGTTCGATAGAGTGCTCATCCGTGATCTCCTCGGGTATTCGCAGGATCCGGCAGGGCAATGGACGAAGATGTGTAGCCGGCCGGCGGGATCGCTCTATGGCGATTCGACTGCAGCCTAGACCGGCCGTGTCACAAGCCAAGCTTTGCCAACTAGACAAAGCGTTGTCTAAGTAGAAAAACTGAAAATCGCCTTGGCTACACAGATACGCCGGCCGCGGTATGCGACTTTTGGCTGGGTCGTACAAGCGTCGGATTCGACAGACAGGAGCTTCGTGGGCCCAGCAAGAGTACGCATCCGGCTAGGGTCGCTGACTGCGATATTGGCGTTCGCCATGATCGCGGCGTCGCTCGCACTGGCCTGGTGGCTGTTCAGCAGCCAGATATCGGCCACCGTGCAACGTATCCAGGGCGAGCGCGTCGAGAACATCGCCATGGTGCTGGCGGATACGCAGGAGGTGCGCACCGCGCTCGGGGCGGAGCCGATCGTCTATTCAGCGCATTCGCCCCTGCAACGCCATATCGACACGCTGCGCGCCGCGCTCGGCGTGGATTTCATCGTGGTGATCGATCCCGGTTCCATGCGCCTGACCCATGCCGACAGCACCCGTATCGGCCATCATTTTCGCGGTGATGACGAGCATAGGGCACTGGCCGGCGCGCACTATGTTTCAGTCGCCGAGGGCACGCTCGGCGTGAGCGTGCGCGGATTCGCGCCGGTGCATACTGCCGGTGGCGAGGTGATCGGTGCGGTTTCGGTGGGCGTGACGCAGTCGCGTCTGGCGCCGCTGCGCGCGGAGTCCCGCAAGACACTGCTGCTATGGCTGGCGGCGGTGCTGCTGCTGGGTGGCGGTGGCTCGGCCTGGCTGGCCGCGCGTATCAAGCATCGGCTCATGGGCATGGAACCCGACGATATCGCCCGGCTCGTAGCCGAGCGGCGGGCGATGCTCGATGCCATGCACGAGGGCGTGATCGCGCTCGACGATACGCATCGCGTCACCCTCATCAACCCGGCGGCGCAGGCGCTGCTGGCCAGCGCCGGGGCCGCGCCGATCGGGCTGGGCGATCAGCTGACCGGCGTTGCCGCTCAAGCTGCTGACGTTAAGCCGAACCGGCCCGGTCCGGCGCATCCGCAGACCGATATCGCGCTCAATCTCGGCGGCCGCCCGTTCCTGGGCAGCTATCGGCGCATGACGGGCGCGAGCGCTACCGAGGGCGCTGCGCCGGGCGCGGTGATCACCTTTCGCGACACGCGCGCGGTGCAGGCGCTGGCCGAGGAGCTCACCGGCGTGCGTCGCTATGCCCAGGCGCTGCGCGCGGCCACCCACGAGTTCAAGAACAAGCTGCACGTGATGCTGGGCCTGACCCAGATCGGCGAGACCGACGCGCTCGAAGCCTATCTGCGGGATCTGGTCGATCATCGCGATGCGGTATCGGCATCTATAGTCGAACAGCTGCGCGAGCCGGTGCTCGCCGGCTTTCTGCTGGCCAAGCAGAGCGAGGCACGCGAGCAGGGCATTGCACTGGTGCTGAGCGCCGACACGGTCGTACCCGCAGCCGAGCGCAGCGCCGACGTGCATGCGCTGGTCAGCATCATCGGCAACCTGCTGGAAAACGCCTTCGAGGCGGTAGCCGGTTGCCAGGCGCCGACGGTCGATCTTCAGATGGCCTTCGACGGCGGTATCCTGTCATTGACGGTGCAGGACAACGGAATCGGCATGGATGAGGCCACCATCGACAACAGTCTCCGCCAGGGCTTTTCCAGCAAGGGCGATCAGCGCGGCGTGGGGCTGCATCTGGTGTCCCAACAGCTGGATGCGGTGGGCGGCCGGCTGGCGCTGTACTCCACGCCAGGGCAGGGCACGCTGGTGGAGGCGGAATATCCTTATACCGCAGGCAGCGATTGTTCATGACGGATCTCAACGTACTTATCGTCGAAGACGATCCGATGGTCCGCCGGCTCAACGTCGAGTATCTGGCACGTATCGACGCGACCCATCTGGTCGGCCACTGCAGTGACGTGGCCAGCGCCACGGCGGTGCTCCAGCGCGAGGCCGTGGATCTGGTACTGCTGGATGTTTATCTCGGACGCCGCAGCGGGCTGGAACTGGTCGAATGGCTGCGCGAGCGCGATACCGCGCCGGAGGTGATTCTGATCACCGCCGCCAGCGAGCCCGAGACGGTGCGCGCCGCGCGTCGACTGGGCGTGATCGATTACTTGATCAAGCCCTTCGACTTTGCCCGTTTTGCCGATGCCATTGCGACCTGTCGGCGTCGGCGTGCCGCACTCGATGTGTTGCCCGGCCGTGTCGATCAGCGCGCGCTGGATCAGCTGTTTCGCCCCGGCCGCGATCATCCGACCGAGGGCGAGACGCTCCCCAAGGGACTGACCGGCTATACGCTGGCCCAGATTGTTACCGCAATTCTGAATACGGACGACGTCGAGTTCTCCACCGAAACGATCGCCGAAGCGTCAGCGATTTCGCGGGTGTCGACGCGCAAGTATCTGAAATTTCTGGTGGAGCGCGAACTACTGGCCGAATCGTTTGCCTATGGCCAGGTCGGGCGCCCGTCGTTCGCCTATCGATGTATCGATCGGGATGCGCTTACGGGTCTGGTCACGACAGCCGAGTAGGCCTCTGCGGCTCGTATGCCAGGGTGCCCAGACAGGCCCCGTGCGAACCACGCCGCGTCGGCTGCGCCGACGACGCCGATACCGGCTGTCAGCGACGCCGGTAGTCGTGGTCTGTCAGTCGTCGCGCCGGACGTTGCCGCGTAGCTGTTTGTTACGACCGTGCCGGGTCTTCTTGTCCATGCGCTTGCGGCGGGCGGTGCGCGACGGAAGTGTAGGCTTGCGTTTCTTGCGGGTGCGTGTGGCGCTGCGAATCAAGCTCTGCAGGCGCGCGAGCGCATCTTCGCGGTTCTTTTCCTGGGAGCGAAAACGCTGTGCCTTGATCACGATCACGCCGTCGTCGGTGATGCGCTGATCGGCCTGTGCCAGCAGCTGTTCCTTATAGACCGCCGGCAGCGACGACGCCCGAATATCAAAACGCAGATGAATCGCCGAGGCAACCTTGTTGACGTTCTGACCGCCCGCGCCCTGGGCGCGTATGGCGTGCAGGTCGATCTCGTGATCGGGAAGGTTGACCGTGTTGGATATCGGCAGCATCAGAAAGTCGGCTCAGGCCGCGGACGTTGGTCGAGGCCCGAGTCTAGCGCGCCGGGCCTTAAACAGCCCGGCGCGCTCGCGATGGTGGATCGATCAGACCACGTCGAGCACGGCCTGGCGTCGACGCTGGCCGGCGGCGCCGCCGGCATAGGCGATCAGCCCGCCGATGATCAGCACGGCCAGCGTGACCCAGGCCGTTCGAGATACCGCGGTCGCGGTCTTGGCGGCGACTTCCCTGGCCCTGGTCTCGGCCTGTTGCTTGAGCTGGGTGTATTTTTCCATCGCCTGGTTATAGGTCTGTTCGTAGCGATCTGCGATCTGGCGGGCTTCGGCCGGCGACTTGCCGGTCCGCGCCTGAATGATGTTCACAAGCGCCTGCTTGTCAGCTGCGCCGAGCGCTTGTGCGCCCTGTGCACGGACCTGCTTGAACCATTGGCTCAGGGTTTCGTCGGCCTGCTGCGGATTGGCCGCGCTCTGGCGGGACTCGGCCGCCGCAGCGTCGACGTTGTTCTCGGCCTGATTCTGCAGGCGCTGCGGATCAAGCTCGGATTTGCCGGTCTGACGCAGCAGCGTATCGAGCTGGCCGCTGAGATCGTTCCAGTCCAGCTCGATATTGTTCTCGTCGAGCGTCTGCTTGGCCTTGTCGGCCAGCGGCGGCGCCGCGGCGGCCAGGCCTTGACCGGCCGCCGACAAGCCGCTGCCCAGCAGGTTGAACGCGGTGCCGGTGATGCCGGTAAGCATCGATGCGAGCAGGAATGTTGTCACCAGCGTGGTCACCGCCCAGCTGATCAGCCCGTGCAGGCCACCCAGTGCCGGCGCGGCGCGTCCAGCCACGAAGGCGCCGAGGCCGATCGCCACAAGACTGGCTACGCCGAATAGCACGGCGGCACCGATAGAAAAGCCAGCGAGGCTGTCGTCGCCGGTCCCTGGGTCGAGCGAACCCGTGCCCAGTGCCGTGCCGAGTACGCTGAACAACAGATAGGCGATCAGAGACAGAGCACAGCCACACAGGATGGCCCCCCATGAAACCTGGGAGGGCAGCACAGATCCGGGCAGAGTACGGTTAGCGGTGACCATGAGATTTATCTCCGATGGCAGACAGCCCACGGGCGCCGCTGCGGCAGGTTGGAAAGGCGAACAAAAAGGCGCGCCGGTGGCCCGACGCGCCGGGACATAGGCGACCGTCCGGCGGGCTACTTGACCACGTCGCGCGCGGTGTCCTTGACCTTGCCGACCTTGTCGCGGGTCTTGCCCTTGTTCTTCTCGGCAGCGCCCTCGGCTTCGGTCTCGCGGTTGCCGGTCACCTTGCCGACCTGCTCCTTGATCGCGCCCTTGGCCTGCTCGGCCTTGCCCTTGATGCGTTCCTTGTCAACCATTGTCGTACTCCTTGAAAAGTCGATGACAGTGACCGGGCAGCGCCCGGGCGAACCGTCCGGTTCACAGTTGAAACTCTAGAGGGGCTGATATTCGGGCAACAGACGGATATGCACCAGAGCGTCTAGTATCTTTGTACTCGTGTCTGGGGCGTTCAGGCCGGGTCGTCGCCCGGAAAGCCGCGTTCGCGGGCCCAGATGATCACCGCACCCCGTTTGTGCAATCCGACCTTGGAATAGACGTTGGCGACGTGGTTGCGCACGGTGTGTAGCGACACCGCCAGTGTCCGTGCGATCTGCTTGTCGGCCTGGCCGCGACAGATCAGCGCGAGGACTTCCTGCTCGCGCGCGGTGAGATCCGACAGCGTGGGCCCCCCGTCGGCCACGGCATGTTTGGCGGTGCGGATGTTGGCCAGTTTCTCGATCACGGTATGGCTGAACCAGGAGGTATCGCGCATCACCGCCTCGATCGCACCCAGCAGCTCGGCCTCCGAGCGCTTGCGGTCGCTGATGTCCTGCAGCACGACGAGTACGCAGTCCTGGCCGTGGATGGCCACGCCGTCGGCGGCCAGCAGGCAGTCGATAGGGGTTTTGTCACTGGCGGTAGCCTGAAGCTCGACGCCGCGTGCGCCGCCCGGCGAATCCAGACATCTGTTCAGGTCGAGATTGCCCAACAGCGACAGACGGGCCGCGGATTGGCCGATCACGTCGTCCGATTGGTAGCCGAACACGGCGCCGAAGGAGTCGTTGACGTCGAGGATTTCGGCGCTGGCCCGATCGAGCACCAGCGTGGGTACCGGCGACAGCCGGAATGCGGTGGCGAAGCGTTCCTCGCTCTGGCGCAGGGCCGCCTCTGCGCTGCGGCGCGGTTCCAGATCCATGAAGGTGAACAGCATGCACGACTCGTCGCCGATCTCGATCGGCTGGCCGGCGACCACCACCAGCTTGGTGGTGCCGTCGGGCAGCGTCAGCGTGGCCTCCATCTGCGGGATCGTGCGCCCTTCGCCCAGGCGTTCGATCGCCAGATCGCGCCCGGTGGAGGCGGCGAACACGTCGATGGCATACACGGACTGGTCGATGATGTCCTCGCGCCGATAGCCGGTCATATCCATGAAGCCTTGGTTGACTCGCAGGTAGCGCAGACTCGACAGGCGACAGATCAAGGCCGGCGCCGGGTTGGCATTGAAGGTGCGCTCGAAGCGCTCCTCGGCAGTGAAGCGCTCGGTGGCGTCCTCGATCATCAGGGCCAGACAGTCGGTCTGTCCGTCGACATCGGTGAGAATGCGCCCGCGCAGCTGATGGGTGCGCTCGGAGTCCGGGTCGCCGCGGCGTTGCACCCGAACCACCACGTCCTCGAAGACATCGCCGGCCAGCAGCCGATCGATCGGGTACTGGTCAGGCTGCAGCGGATGGTTATTCCGGTACGTGAGCGTGTAGCGCCGGCGGTAGCCGGCCGCCGTCTTGCCCAGTCCATCTATGGTCTCGACGTTGTGAACAGCAAGCGCGGACTGGTTCGCCCACAGGATGTGTCGGTGGCCGTCGATCAGGATGACGCCTTGCGGCAGCTCGGAGATGATCTGCTGGAGCGTGCGGCGATCGGTGCGGTGGGGAGTCGGTGTGTTCACGGGCCAGGACGGTGGCGCGGGTTGGCGTGACCCGCGTCCTAGTGTCGCGGTAAACGCCGTGCTTGAACAGATGGCGGCCTCGAGGCGGGCGCAAAGCCCTTGTTCAGTCGATTTCCTGGCGCACTTGTCCGTAGGCCAGCAGCGAGAACAGCACCGTGCCGCCGAGCACGTTGCCGATGAACATCGGGGCCAGCATGTTGGCAAATACATGCACTACCCCGATCTGGCCGTCGAGCATGAGCAGGAACGCCTCCATCGAGCCGACCACGACATGGGCAAAACCGCCGAGCGCGATCAGATAGGTGGGAATGACGATGAGCCACACTTCCGAGCCGCGGCCATTGGGCAGCATCCATACCAGCGCGGCCACGAAGAACCCGGCCGGAATCGCGTGCAGTAACATATCGAACCAGCCTTTATCCAGCAGCGGCTGCGATACGGCCTGAAATGCGGCCAGCTGATCGGCCGTGGCAAAGCCGATCACGTCGGTGAACAATGCGGCCACGAATGTGCCGACCAGATTGGCCAGAAAGACGACGCTCCACAGCCGCAGGATACAGCGCAGCTTGTCGCGACTCGGCTCGGCCATGAGCGGCAGCACGGCGGTGATCGTGTTCTCGGTGAACAGCTGCATGCGCCCGAATACGACAATGATGAAGCCCACGCAGTAGCCGAAGTCCTCCAGCGCGGGACGCCAGCCGTTGTCCGGCAGATGCAGGTGCAGCAAGCCCTTGGCGACCACCGAGGTCGAGATCGCAATACCGGCGGCTACGCCCGACCACCATAGCGAACCCAGCGGCCGGGACAGTTCCTCGTCGCCGTCGTGGCGGATGCTCTGATAGATGACACGCGCCGAGACGCGTGTATTGGGTTCGGGTTGCCGATCGGACATGAAGCAAGGGTTCGCGCGCGGTATGGATCGCAAGATTACACGACCGCAGGAACCTCTCGTGTAGAGTCGGTGCATGGTTGGTGTAATCCGGATGACTGCTGTGAGCTGCCTGCCCAGAATTGTCGTGGGGCCGCTGCTGTTGCTGGCCGTGGTGCTGGCCGCACCCGTCGCGACAGCCGACGATAGCGCCGCACTCTGGCGGGGTCTGGTCAGCGGCGAGTATGTTGCGCTCATGCGTCATAACAGCGCGCCCGGGACCGGCGACCCGGCGGCTTTCAGACTCGAAGACTGTGCCACTCAGCGCAATCTGTCCGACGCGGGCCGTGCCGAGGCCCGCGCCATCGGCGAGCGGTTTCGCGAGCACGGAATCGCCTCGGCCACGATCTTGTCCAGCCAGTGGTGCCGGTGTCTGGATACCGCCCGTCTGCTGGGCCTGGGCCGGGTTGCGGCCGTGCCCGCCCTCAACTCGTTCTTTGGCGAACGCGCCGACGGTGCAGCCCAGACTGCAGCGATCGTGCAGCGCCTGCGCGAGCCGGCAGCCGGCGCGCGCGTGCTGGTCACGCATCAGGTCAATATCACCGCACTCACCGATGTGTTCCCGGCATCGGGCGAGATTATCGTGGTGAAGCCGGGCGATGACGCCGTGCGGGTGGTCGGCCGACTTGATCCGCCGCGCGTCGACCATCGATGATCTGGCCATCAGCCAGCTAAAAACAACCAAGGAATTTCCATGCGTCTGACCACACTGCTCATGCTGAGCGCGTTCGTTGTACCGACCGCCGCGCTCGCCGCGACTGCCGACACCGCGACGGGCAATGCCTCGTCGAACGCGTCCTCCCGCGACGCGGCCACCGACGCGATCCGCGATGTGGTGGCGGCTGCACTCGCCGACCCGGCTCGCGCGGAAGACGCCACCGACGATCTCGAGCGTAAACCGGCGGCAGTTCTGCATTTTGCGGGTGTAAAAGCCGGCGATTCGGTGCTGGAGATTATTCCCGGTGGTGGCTACTGGACGCGTATCTTCAGCCCGCTGGTCGGCAGCGACGGTCAAGTGTATGAGGCGATTCCGAACGAGGTTGCTGAAAAGCACGAGTCGATGGTGCCGGCCATGGAAAAGATCATGGCGGATTCGCACTATGCCAACGTCAGCATGCTGCGCCAGCCGGCGGCACAATTGTCCGTACCCCAGCCAGTCGATCTGGTCTTCACGGCGCGTAACTATCACGACTACATGAACCTGCTCGATGTCGAGGCCGACAACGCCGATCACGCCAGCAGCCTCGACAAGCAGGCGTTCGCCGCACTCAAGCCCGGCGGTATTTTCCTGGTTACCGATCACGCGGCCGGCGAGGGCGAAGGCGTAAGCCAGACCAGCACGCTGCATCGTATCGAACCGGCGGTGGTCAAGGCGCAGGCCGAAGCCGCGGGCTTCGAGTTCGTAGGCGCGAACGATGCCCTGCGCAATGCCGATGACGACCATACGCAGAAGGTCTTCGCGCCGGCAATCAGTGGCCACACCGACCAGTTCATCTACAAGTTCCGCAAGCCGGAATAGGGCGGCAAGAGCATGAGGGCTCTTGTGTCAGGAGTGTGCCGCCACAACAATTTGGTTATATCCGCAACAGAAAAGAGACAGTTATGGCCTATCTGAACGTCGGAACCCAGAACAACGTCCCCGTCGAGTTGTATTACGAGGATCAAGGCAGCGGCAAGCCGGTCGTGCTCATTCACGGCTGGCCGCTGTCGGGCCGGTCCTGGGAGAATCAGGTCGGCGCGCTCATCGACGCCGGGCATCGCGTGATCACTTATGATCGCCGCGGTTTCGGCAAATCCTCGCAGCCCTGGAATGGCTACGACTACGACACCCTGGCGGCTGATCTCGACGCGCTCATGACCCATCTGGATCTGCGTGATGCCACGCTCGTCGGTTTTTCGATGGGCGGCGGTGAAGTCGCACGCTATATCGGCAACCATGGCACCGATCGGTTGGCGAAAGCGGTTCTGGCCTCGGCCGTGCCGCCGTATCTGTATGTCACCGACGATAATCCAGACGGCGGGTTGGACGATGCCACCATCGAGGGCTTCCAGAACGGTGTGAAAGCCGACCGCCCGGCGTTCTTCGAGGATTTTTCGGCGAACTTCTTCTCCACCGAAAACGGCGGTCTGCTGGTCAGCGAAGCCAACCGCGTCTATCACCGCAACATGGCGTGGGCAGCGTCGCCCAAGGGCACGCTCGACTGTATCGCCGCCTTCGGCAAGACCGATTTCCGTGATGACCTGAAGAAATTCGATATCCCGACGCTCGTGATACACGGTGACGCCGATGCCATCGTGCCGTTCGAGGTCAGCGGCAAGCGCTCGGTCGATATGATCGACGACTGCTCGCTCACCGTCATCAAGGGCGGGCCGCACGGTATAAACGCCACGCACGCGGATGAGTTCAACAAGGCGCTGATCGATTTTCTGGGCTAGATGACCTAGAGCGCCCAACCGCGACGGGCGATTCGTTGAGGCTGAGAACGCCTGCCTGGAACAGGCGGCGATGGTCGTCGTCGCGGCAGATTACGGCAGGGCGCGCGCTCATTTTCGTCGACCACCGGACAGATGGTCTGTGCGGTGGTCGATATCCCCCGGGCAAGGATGGCGGTGCCTTGTTCTGCGTGGGCGTGCCGGCGGCTTGAGGGACGGCTCCTCAGCTGTCCTGACTGTTCGACGGCGCTTGATCCGTTCGCCGGTCCTCCAGCGACAGCGAATCCTTGAAGGTGAGCGTGCGATACGGATACGGAATCTCGATACCGGCTGCGTCCAGCGCGGTCTTGATCGCCACGACGACTTCGTTGCGTGATTTGCGCGTGCCCAGCGGCGTTGAATCACACCACCAGCTGACGTCGATATCCATGCTGCTGGCGCCGAATCCCGTGGCGAAGACCTGCACGGGGTAATCTGCCTCACGGCTTTCGCAGTCACGCACGGTGGCTTCGATGATTTCAAGCGCGTGCGCCAGGTCCTCGTCGTAGGCCACGCCTGTGGTCAGGTGGATCCGGCGTACGCGCTGATTGGTGAGCACGATCACCGGGTTCTTGAACAGGCTGGCATTGGGTACCAGCAGCAGTTCGCCGGTCACGCGGCGAATACTGGTCACCCGGATATTGATCGCTTCGACGCGGCCCATGATTTCGCCGCTTTCGATGAAGTCCCCGTTTTCGAACGGATACTTCCAGAGCATGAGGGTGCCGGCAAAGAAATTCTCGAACGTGTCCTTGAAAGCAAAGCCGACCGCCACCGACAACAGGCCGATACCGCCGAGCGCCTTGGCCGGCGACAAGCCGGGAAAGATCACCACGGCGGCCAGCGTCAGCCCCAGCGCCCAGATGCCCAGCGACAGCAGGCGGTCCACCAACCGGTGGAACGACGGCTTCGCGCGTGAGCTCACCAGCCGACCGGTCAGCCATGCGCTCAGCCAGGCTATGGCCCAGGTCAGCAGCAGGATGGTCACGCCGATGCCGATGAACGGCAGATGGCCTACGAATTCGCCCCAGACGATCCATAGCGTGTCCACGATCGTATGCGCGACCTCGTTGAGATCGTCGGGCACCCTAGCGGCCTGGTCGCTCGGCATGACGGAATTCTCGGCAGCACGCGCGCCGTGGATAGCGCGCCCGGTCATTGTCGAACCGCGCCGGTGTGACTGGCAAGCGGTTATTGCCGGCCAAGCGCTCTCTCACAGAGCACGCTGCACCAGCGTGCAGCGTCTGCGGCCTGCTCTACTGTAGGGCGCCTGCCGCAACCACCGCGCGAGCGTTGTGAATATCGCCTGTATACATCACGAGATGCACCGCCGGCTTTCTATGGCACGTCTTTTGCAGAATCCACGCTATCCACGCTTGTCCGGATCAACGTGTTTTTTCAGGGGCCATACATGACCGACATCGTTCTTCACCGGCTGCACCGGTTCCTATGGCGCGCGACAGTGCTCGGCGCTGTCTGCGCGTTTGCCTTGTCGAGCACCGGCGTGGCCGCCGAGGGCAGCGACGACGGCTCCGTGCAGCCGTTTCAGCCGGAAACCTTCACGGTCGATCAAGCGATCGATCCGGGGCCGGTGGTGCTGGTCAACCAGGCCAGCTGGGACGGTGCCAGTCGTATTCATGTCTACAGCCAGGACGGGCTGGCTTATCAGGGCCTGCTGTCCATGGGGCTGACATCGCAGCTGATCGTCAGCCGGGACCAGACCCGGGTCTACACGCTGTCCGATTATATGGAGCGCTACACCTACGGGCCGATTCATAGCGTGGTGCAGGCGTTCGATCTGGCCACGCTCAAGCCGGTCGCCGAAGTCGAGGTGCCGAACAAGGCCGCCAAGGCCATCGGCATGGAACATCTGATCGAAATCAGCGCGGACGAGCGCTATCTGTACGTGCAGAACGCAACGCCGGGTACGTCGGTAACGGTGGTCGATCTCGACGATATGACCGTGCTGAAAGAGGTGCCAACGCCCGGTTGCTACGGCGTGTATCCGAGCGTGGAAGGCCATCGATTCAGCACGCTCTGCGGGCCGGGCACACTCAACGTCTATGACGTGGACGACGACGACCCCGGCGCCACCCCGTCGGAGCCCTTCTTCAGCGTCGAGGATGACGCGCTCTATCTGCACTCGGTGCGCACGAATGACGGCCATCTCGTGTTCACGTCGTTCAACGGCAATCTTTATATCGTGGACGACAGTGGCGACAGACCAGCGCTCGTGAAGAAGCTGGCGGTAACTGAAGACATCGACGGCGACTGGGCGCCGGGCGGCTATGGCATCACCGCCTACAACGCCGCGACCGACAAGCTGTTCATGATCGTTCACTCCGATGCCTACGAGGGCAGCCACAAGGACATGTCGGAAGAGATATGGACCTACAGCATCACCGACGAGAAACTCGTCAGCCGATCTGGCGCGCCGCATCTGGTCGCGCTTGCGGTGAGTCAGGGCGACCAGCCGGTGTTGTTCGGCTCCAACGAAGAAGATGAAAGCGTCGACAAGTACACGCTGGCCGACGGCGACGCCGGCCAGTTCGAGTTCGAAAAGACCGCATCGGATGCCCGCGTCGGCTGGACCACGTCGCTGATGACCGCCGCTTCGCCCACCCAGTCGGCGAGCGCCGAATGATGGGCGTTTTGCCGTTGTTCAGCGCCGCTGCGGGCGTGTTCATCCTGCTTGTGATCGTGCGCGCGGCGATGCACAAGGCCATGGACTTCGGCCAGTTTCAGGGGTTCGTGGCCGACTATCGACTGCTGCCCGAGACCGCCGTTGCGCCTGTGGCATGGGCTGCGCTCGTCGGCGAATGTCTGCTTGCACTGCTCATCGTATGGCCGGCCGGGCGCAGCCTCGGGCTCGCGCTTGCCGCCTGTCTGTTTGCCGCGTACGGCGCAGCCATTGTCATCAATTTGCGTCGTGGCCATCGCCATATCGAATGCGGCTGTGGCGGTACGCCCCAGGTGCTCAGCGAATCGCTGATCGGACGTAACGCGGCGCTGATTGTCATCGCCGTCTGGGCAGCAAGTGCAGCACCCCGATCGCTGACCGTCACAGCAACGCTCGTTGTGATCGGTGCCGGCGTATTGCTGCTCGCTTTGTACTGTCTTTTCGAGCAGCTCAACGCCAATCGCATGTATTTGAAGAATCGGAGCACTCCATGACCGTCCTGACTTTCGCGGTGATCTTTCTCGGCCTCGCGTTTGTGGCGCTGTCTTTCGGTTTTATCGTACTGGCACGCCAGATCGGCGTGATCTATGAGCGCATCGCGCCCATGGGCGCCCTGATGAACGACTCCGGCCCCGAAGTCGGCCAGCCGTCGCCGGTGTTCGACCTGCAGAGCCTCAACGGCGGTGACGTGAGTATCGGGCGGGCCGGCGACAAGGCCACGCTCGTGTTCTTCCTGTCGCCGACCTGTCCGATCTGCAAGAAGCTGATTCCGATCCTGCGCTCCATCCGTGCCAGCGAAGGCGACTGGGTGAACATGCTGCTGGCCAGCGACGGCGATGAGGCGCGACAGCGACGTTTTATCGACACCGCGAAGCTCACCGACTTCGACTATGTGCTGTCCACCGAACTGGGCCTGGGCTATCGGGTCGCGCGCCTGCCGTATGCGGTTCTGCTTGATCGCGCCGGCACGATCCGCGCCAAGGGCCTGATCAACACGCGTGAGCAGCTGGAAAGTCTGTTCAATGCCCACGATATGGACGTGGGCTCTATCCAGCGTTATCTGGAGGGCGGCAGCGGTGCCGCGGACGGCCGGGCAGTTGCCGCACGCAGCTGACGGCAGGCGTCTTGATCCGATTTACGAATCAATAAGGGGACACATGATGAAACAGTGGATTGACGCGTTGATCGCCCGAACCGACGCCGGCACCGAGGCCATGACCCGGCGTGCGGCCCAGCATTACAGCCGGCGTGGTTTTGTCGGCCGTGCGGCGTTGTTCATGGCCGGTAGCGCGCTGCTGCCCGTGCTGCCCTTCGACCAGGGTGGGCGTGCGTTTGCCGCCGATGGCAACGCGCCTGAAAAACAGGACGATGACCCGCTGTCCTGTGACTACTGGCGCTATTGTGCGATCGACGGCAATCTCTGCAACGACTGTGGCGGCACGCTCACCAGCTGCCCGCCGGGCGCAGAGGCCTCGAAAGTGTCATGGGTGGGCACCTGCAAAAACCCCACCGATGGCAAGGACTATGTGGTGTCGTACAACGATTGCTGCGGCAAGGCTACCTGTACCGGCACCGAATGCATCAACAGTGAACGGGAGCGACCCGGTTACCAGATGAGCCTGCACAACGATATCAACTGGTGCATGGCCAACAAGTCGATGGGCTATCACTGCACGGTGGCGGTGCTGGTTGGCCAGGTGGATGATTCATCACCAGCCTGATCGCGAGATGCCGATATCGCGATCAACGACAGCGCGTGTCGCCGTTCATCTGTGGATGACGCTAGCCGTTGTGACAGGGCTGTGGGCGGCACCGGCTGCCGCACAAAGCAGTCCGGCCACCGAGTATCTGATTCGTTGCAGCGGTTGCCATCGGGCCGACGGCGCCGGCAGCAAGCGCGGCGGCGTGCCGGATTTCCGCGGCTTGGTGGGGTCGTTCGGCCGGAGCGAGGCCGGTCGTGTCTATCTCATGCACGTGCCGGGTGTCGCTGCCTCAGGCATGGACGACGCCGGCATTGCAGCCGTGATGAACCATATATTCGCGCGCTGGGCTGACGCGCCCGTTGACGACCCGGTGCCGCCGTTCGATGCCGATGAAGTGGCACGCCTGCGTGCCCTTTCGGTGCCCGACGTGGTCAAGACCCGCCGCCGCGTGGCCCGGCAGCTGGCGGCACAGGGGCTACCGGTAGCCGCCTATCCCTGGGAGTGACCGTGGCGCGACTGCCGCTGGGCTGACGTCGGGCGTGGCGGGCTGAAAGACCAAGCGCTGGGTCAGACCAACGCACGCTGGGTGGCGGGTTCAAGACGCCCCTGCAACCATTCATACAGTTGCTGACGTATTGATCGTCATCGTCTTCTAACTGTATAAAGATACACATGGAGCTGCTCAAGAAACTCGAGATCCTGGCGGATGCGGCCAAGTACGATGCGTCCTGCTCGTCCAGTGGCAGCGCGCGCAGGTCATCGGTGGGCGGTCGCGGCGTGGGCTCGTCGGAAGGCTCGGGCATCTGTCATGCCTATGCGCCGGACGGGCGCTGTATCTCGCTGCTCAAGATACTGCTGACGAATTTCTGTGTGTATGAATGCAGCTACTGCATCAATCGCAATTCGTCGAACGTGCAGCGCGCGCGATTTACCACGAAGGAAGTGGTCGATCTGACGCTGGATTTCTACAAGCGCAACTATATCGAGGGCCTGTTCCTGTCATCCGGCGTGATCCAGTCGCCTGATTACACGATGGGCGAGTTGGTCGAGGTCGCGCGTAGCCTGCGGGTCGACCACGATTTTCGCGGCTATATTCATCTCAAGACCATTCCCGACGCCGACGGCGAACTGCTGGCCGACGCGGGGCGCTATGCGGATCGGCTGTCGATCAACGTGGAGTTGCCGACTCAGATTGCACTCGCCGATCTGGCACCGGAGAAGGACCACCGCACCATCAAACTGTCGATGGCACGTATCCGCGGCAAGCAGGAGGAAAACGCCGAGGCGCGAAGGGCCGCGAAGCGGATCACGAGTGCGGCGCCGCGTCGCATCACGCCTGAGCGTTTCGCGCCGGCCGGCCAGTCCACGCAGATGATCATCGGCGCCGAGCCGTCGACGGACGCCCAGATCCTCTCTACCACGGCCAATCTGTATTCGGCCTATCGGCTCAAGCGCGTGTACTTCTCGGCGTTCTCTCCCATTGCCGATGCCAGCGCAAAGCTGCCGGCCCAGCGCACCTCGCTGGTGCGCGAGCACCGGCTGTATCAATCGGACTGGCTGATTCGCTTCTATGGCTATCGCCACGACGAGATCACCGCAGCCGACAATCGCGGCGATGACGACAGCAGCACCGGTCTTGCTCCGGCCGGCATGCTGGATCTGGACCTGGATCCCAAACTGGCCTGGGCGCTGCGCAATCGCGGTTATTTTCCGGTGGATCTGAACCGCGGCGCGCGCGAGCAGCTGCTGCGGGTGCCGGGCCTGGGGGTGAAAAGCGTCAACAAACTACTCAAGATCCGCCGCTGGCAGAAGATACGGCTGGAGGATCTGGTCGCACTCAAGGCCGGTGTTAAAAAGGCCATGCCGTTCATCGTCTGCGGCAATCATCATCCCGGTCTGTCCGAGATCGGCAGTGCGGCGCTGCGTGCGAAATTTGCGCCGGCCGCTGCTGCCCAGCAGAGTTTCGGCTTCTGATCTGCACGATGTTCGAGAGCGTGGGATATGCCTGATACGAGCCGACCTGTCTGTGTGTTGACCGGCGATATCGTCAAGTCGACGTCGCTTGTCCCGGCCGAATTCGAAGCGGTGATGGGGGCGCTCGAGACGGTAGCGGGCACCGTTGCCGCATGGCATGCCGCCCCGGCTGCAGTGTGCTACGCGCGTTTTCGCGGCGACGGCTGGCAGCTATTGCTCGCAGAGCCGCAGTGGGCGCTGCGTGCCAGCCTTTTTGCGCGAGCTGCGATCCGGCGTGCATGCGACGACGGCGAGACACGGCTGGCCGCCGGGATTGGCATAGCGGATCGCGGCGCCACGCTGGCGTCTTCCACAGGGATGGCGTTCGAGTTGGCCGGCCACGGGCTCGAGTCTCTCAAGACCCATCAGCTGTGGATGATCGATGGCGGTTTTTCCAGTGCTGCGGAGCGCTCGCTCGCCCAGGGACTGTTTTGCGTCTGCGATGCATTCTCGCGTGACTGGACCGCACGACAGGCAGATATATTCATGCGCCTGGCAGCGCCCGATGCGCCGACGATGGCGCACGTAGCCGATGCACTGTCGGTTCAGCCGCAGACCGTGCAGACGCACTTTGCCCGGGCCGGCGGGCATGCGTTACTCGATGCGGTGGATGCCTTCGAGCGTGCTCATGCGTCAGCAGAGCAGGGGGACGTCAGCGGATGACTTCAATAACAGCCTTAAAGGCCTGTTTTTACAAAAACAGTCTTAAAAGGCTGTTTATTGGAGAGGTCGTGCTGTCAACCGACGGTGTGATCGGTGTTTGAAGCCGCAGCGGCCCTGCTGTTTGCCCACGTGCTGGCTGATTTCGTATGCCAGACGTCAGCCATGATTGCAGCCAAGCGACGCCCGGCCGTGTTCGCACAGCACGTCTTGGTGGTTGCGATCACGGCGACGCTTTGTCTGGGCGCCGGCTCCGGTGCCGGGTGGGGCGCATTGATCGTGATCGTGATATCGCACGCGCTCGTCGATGCCGGCAAGACGTTTTTAGTGCCCGGAACGTGGATTACGGCGGCGCCGTTCAGGGCGCTGCTTGTCTTTGGCCTCGATCAGCTGGCGCATCTGCTGTTCATTGCCCTGGCAGCGACGCTGTTTTCCAGCGCCTTCAGCGACGGCGTCTGGCCGCAGGTTCTCAGCGACGCCGGGCGGGCCGGGCTAATCGTCGCTTATGTGGCCGCGAGCGGTTTCTGGATTGCAGTACGCGTTGGCGACCTGGCTCTGGCGCTGTTCATGGACGCTGTGCGCGCGCCCGACACGACGCTCGATTCGCGAGAGCCTGCGCTCGACGGCCGCGTCGTGCCAGACAGGCGCGACGAGTTGCGTGGCGGCGCATGGATCGGCCGTCTCGAACGGGCTCTGGTATTCCTGCTCGTTCTGCTCGGCCAGTTCAATGCGATCGGTTTCGTAATCGCGGCGAAATCCATCCTGCGCTTTGAATATGCGCGTCACGCGCGGCATAGCGAGATGGTCATCATCGGCACGCTGTCGAGCTTCGGCTGGGCGATTATCACGGCGTTGCTGACCGATGCGGCGCTTGCCGTGTTTCGAGCCTGATCGGGAGCCTGGTCGTGGAGCAACCCTCCTTGTTTGGCGATAACACGCCCGGGGCGCATCAGATAGCGGTGGTATTCACCCCGGACTTCGAAAGCTGGCAGCGAGCCGCGCGTGCGCAGCTGATTGCAGAGCGCGACCCGGCGCTGCTCTGGTGGCAGGCACGTGTTGAGACTCAGATACTGCCGCACGCTATATCCGTAGCGCCGACTGCCGAAGGCCCGCGCGTGCCCAAGGCGTTCGTCGCCATGGCGCGCGCCGCCGCCTGTCATCGCAACCCCGATCGCTGGGCACTGCTATACCGCGTGCTCTGGCGACTGACCCACGGCGAGCGTCATCTCATGCAGCTCGGCGGTGATCCGGATATCGCACGACTGACGCGCTATGCAAAAGCGGTACGGCGCGACGTACATAAAATGAAGGCCTTCGTGCGATTCCGCGCGGTGCCCGAAGCAGACGCGCCCGACGGCGAGCCGCGGTATGTCGCCTGGTTCGAGCCGGAGCATTTCATCGTCAAATACGCGTCCGGCTTCTTTCGGCGGCGTTTTGCCAACATGCGCTGGTCGATCCTCACCCCCTACGACTGTGCGCACTACGATGGCCCGGACACGAACGCGGGTGGGCTGTGGTTCTCGCCGGGTACCGATAAATCGGCCGCACCCTTGGGCGATGTGCTCGAGGATGCGTGGCGGATCTACTACCGCAGCATCTTCAATCCGGCACGCGTCAAAGTGCGGGCTATGCAGTCGGAGATGCCCCAGAAATATTGGAAGAACATGCCTGAGGCGCATCTCATTCCGAGCCTCCTGCGGGAAGCCGACCGGCGGGTGGGCGATATGCAGGCGACCCGAAAAGACGTCGATACGCTCAACTGTGGCCCGGTGCCGGCCAGCCCTGACCAGGCCGCCGAACAGGCAGTGGCACGAAGCCCGGCGGATTCGCTCTATCGCCTGGCGCTGCAGGCCGCGACTTGTCGTGAGTGCCCGTTATGGGGCCCGGCCACTCAGACGGTCTTTGGCGAAGGCCCCGCCAACGCACGGCTGATGATTGTCGGCGAGCAGCCCGGCGACGCCGAGGACCTGGCCGGGCGGCCTTTCGTCGGCCCGGCAGGCCAGCTGCTCGATCGCGCGCTGATCGATGCCGGGCTGGACCGCAGCGCGCTGTATCTTACAAACGCGGTGAAGCATTTCAAGTACACGCCGCGCGGCAAGACCCGTCTGCACGCCCGACCGGAAGACCCCGAGGTGTTTGCCTGTAGGCCGTGGCTTACGCGTGAGATCGAGCGCGTGTCGCCCCGGCTGATTCTCGCCATGGGCGCGACCGCCGGTCGCTCAGTGCTCGGCCGGCCGGTTCAGGTGCTGCGTGAACGGGGGCATGTAGTGGCTGCAGGTGAGCGCCAGGTTCTGCTCACCATGCATCCGTCGTATCTGTTGCGATTGACCGATGCGCGCGCAAAAACGCAGGCCTATGCACAGTTTGTCTCCGATCTGGCCCAGGCGGCTTCGATCGCGGTTGCAGACTTGCCCGCAGCAGCGCGCGATCACGGGTAAAATCCGTAGCGAACGGATCACAGCAAGACGGTATGACCATGGCCAAATCTCTGCAGGAACAGCTGCTCGCCGCCGGTGTGGCCAAGCCCAAGCAGGCCAAGAAGGCCAAGCGCGAAAAAGTCAGGCGCGATCAGGCCGCCCGTCGCGACGGCAAGACGCCCGACGACAAGAAAGCGATCGAGACCGAGATCGCCCGTGCCGCCGCGGCCAAGCGCGAGCGCGATCGCCAGCTCAACGCCGCGCAGAAAGTGGGGCGCGAAGCGCGCGAGCAGGCCCACTCGGCGACGCAGATCATCGATCAGCACCGTATCAAGGCCGGCGGCAAGGGCGAGAATGTGGTCTATAGCTACACCGTCGGTGGCACCGTGCGCAGGATCGAAGTGAGCGCCGGTCAGCAGCGCGATCTGGCTGCAGGGCGTCTGGCGATCGTGCGTCATGGCAACAAGAGCGCGTTGATCCCGCGCGCGGCGGCCGAACGGCTGCCTGAGGCGATGGCCAATGCGATGTGGTTGCTCAGCCAGGAAGATACCGCGGTCGTTGATCCCGACGACCCGTATGCGGCCTTCCAGGTGCCTGACGATCTGATGTGGTAGCTGTCTTACGGCCCGCGCAAGCGCTTCGATAGCGCCAGCGGGGCCACGGAATCAAGGACTGCCCTCGCGGATCGATCTGGACGATCGCCTGTGCGGCGGCACGTTAAATTCTCGATTGCGCTGTACAGTCATTCGGTGCATCTTCTGCGCGGCGCGCCGCTGCCAGAGCGCGCGATCAAGACCTGATCAAGGGTCGAGCAGCACCGTATTCATTGGGGAAAATCATCATGAACGTCAGGACTTGGGTGTGCCTGGCCAGCTCGACGCTGGCCATGGTTGGTTTGGCGCAGACTGCGGCGGCGCAGGCGCCGTTGGAGCGTAATCTGCTCGGAATACCGCAGGTGTCGATCGAGGATACGCCGGTGCCGGCTGATCGTCCGGGCTTCGGCGACAACGCCACGCTCGTGCCGCAGGGCCACTATGTGGCTGAAGGCGGCTATCGATTCGACGATAACCAGTCCGGCGGCGATACCCATACCGTGCCGGATATCCTGCTGCGCACGGGCATCAATCCGAATCTGGAATTGCGCCTCGGTTTTGCCGGCTATGTTGTCAATGCGCCGGGCCGCGACGGCGCGGGCGATATGTCGATCGGCGCCAAGGTGCGTGTGGTGGACGAGGGCCGGTATACGCCCATGTTGTCGGTGATTCCGGAAGTCTCGCTGCCCACCGGCGACAACGCAGTGGCGAGTGCCAAGGCGTCGCCCAATCTGCGTTTTGCCTGGGGCAAGTCGCTGACCGAGACGTTCGATCTGTCGGGCAATCTGAATTTCAGTGAAGTCATTGATGACAACGGCGACTACAACCTGGAAACCGCCGCGTCGCTCTCCGGCGGCTTTTCGCTGACCACGCGGTTGAGCAGTTACGTCGAGTACTACGGCATCTTTCCGAACGGCGATCAGAGCCGTACCGGCCGGGATACCCATGCCATCAACGGCGGCCTTGCGTTTCTGGCCACGCCAAAAACACAGTTCGACGTCTATGCGGGCTCAGGTTTGAATGATGTCGCCAGCAATGTCTTCGCCGGTGTGGGTATCGCCCATCTCTGGTAGGTCTTGTTGCGACTGGGAGACGCTGGTTTCGACGATCTGCTGCCGCGAGAGTTGAAACCGGCGCCCGTCGGCGTTAGATAACAGTCATTACTCGCAACGCGGAGCCGTGATGGCCACGCTGAAGATAGATCTGGTATCCGATGTCGTCTGCCCCTGGTGCCCGATTGGCTACAGGCGCATGACCCAGGCGCTCGAATTGCTCGACGGCGAAGTGGATGTCGAGATCGAGTGGCATCCGTTCCTGCTCAACCCGGATGTGCCGCCGCAGGGCCGGCCGATTCTCGAACATCTGATGGACAAGTACGGCAAGAGCGAGGCCGATATTCGTGCCAACCAACAGATGATCGTGGACGCCGCTCATGATCTCGGCCTGAATTTCGAGCAGGCCACGGAACGCCGCTCCTGGAACACGTTCGACGTGCATCGGGTGCTGGCCTGGGCCAAGGAGCAGGGTCGTGACGCCGAGTTCAATTTCGCCCTGTTCGACGCCTACTTCGGCCGCGCCGAAAATCCGACGGACCCACAGTTGCTTAAGGATACGGCAGCATCACTGGGCCTCGACGCCGATGAGGTTGGCGCCATTCTCGATAGTAATCGCTATACCGAGCACGTCGAGGCGGAACTGGATCATTGGCGACAGGCCGGCATTTCCTCGGTGCCATCGTTTGTTATCAACAACCAGTATTTGCTGGCTGGGGCGCAGGAGCCGAAGATGCTGGCCGACGCGCTGCGCCAGATTGCCGCGGAGACCGCCGCGGCCTGACGCCACACTGTTCACCGGGAGTCTGCGGCGTTTGTCTCGACCCGCTGGGCTTGAAAGCGCCGCGCTGAAACGGCTTTTGGAAACGACGACAGCGTGGCTCAGTTGAGTACGGTCCACTTGCCGTCGTGCCTGCCCATGAGCACTTGGGTCGATGACTGTCGGGAAATATCCTGCACCGTGGCTCGGTAGGTGACCTTGAGCCGATAGTCGCCGCTGTCCAGCTGATCGCTCTGCTGAATGGCGACGTCCGAGATATCGATCTCGTGCGCTTTGGGTACGCCCAGGCTCTGCATGAAATCGGCAGCACCGTCGCCGCCGACCTTCTCCGCCAGCGCTCTGTGCTGGGCGATGGTGCTGCGGAGCTTGGCTTCTATTGCCTGTTCCACGTCGTCGGGGTCAGGCGCGCTGGAACAAGCGGCTAGCAGTAGCGCACCCAGCAGCGCGGCGATGATCGGATAGCGACGGGTCATGACCGTGTCCTGTTGTCAGTGCAGCGGATGTATACGACGTATCATGCCGGATCGAGGCACCGCGGCGGCCGCGACTGTAAGTTCGCGGGCGCCTGCCGATAAAGCCTGTAGCCGTGACACGTGGCTGCAGCGGGCGCGCAGGGGTGCAGCCCGCGTCACATCCTGGGGAAAACCATCGATGACCAAACCGACTCACCGCAGAGCCGGCCTCACCGTTATGGTGCGCGGGCTTTCACTGGGGTTGCTTGCGCTATCCATAACCGGCTGTGTGTGGCACGCAGCTCAGTTCTGGGTGGCGGGCGAGCAGGTGGAATTGCGCGAGACCGATGCCGACGAGCGGCCCGACGCCGCGGATGCGCCGCAGTTGCTTATCGTCGCTATCGACGGCATCGATCGCCACCTGCTCTACGACATGCTGCGCGCGGGCGAGCTGCCCGAGATGGCCCGTCTGCTGGGCGACGACGGGGCGGATGAATTCGCCCACGCTTATTTTCAGGATTCGCTGGTCAGCGTGCTGCCCTCGTCGACGGCGGTGTCCTGGGCCACGACCGTTACCGGCAAAAACCCAGCTGAACACGGCGTGGCCGGCAATGAATACTTCATTCGCAAGACGGGCCAGTATGCCGCGCCCGTGCCGGTGACCATTCACGACGCGTCGCCGGTGTTCCGGATCTATACCGACGGCTATGCCAATGATCTGCTCGAAGCGCCGACGCTCTACGAGCGCATGCGCGAGACCGATCCCGGCGTGAATATCTGGGTCGGCATGCATCAGTTCTATAGCGGCGCGGATCGGCTGATTCTCACTGACCGTACTGCCATGCTGGAGGCCTTCCAGAGCCTGTTTGCCACGCACGTCGCCGGCCAGCTTACCGGCGAGGAATCGCTGTCGCTGTTTCGCGAACTGGATGAGGAAGTCGTCGAGAACATGGACGATCTGATCGAGAGCGAGCCGGTTGCGGACGTGATCACCCTCTATCTGCCGGGGCTCGATCACTACACCCATATCAACAACGCGGATCCGGATGTATCGCGTCGCAAGTATCTCAAGGAAGGCCTCGAGCCCTTGATGGCCGATCTGCGCGAAAGCCTCGATGAGGTCGGCACCCTGGACGATCGCTACGTGGTGATCACCTCCGATCACGGTCATACCGGCGTGATGCACGACGATGAGCACTCGCTGTCGACCGACGGTGAAGGCGAGCCCCCCAACGTACTCGAAGCCGCCGGCTTCACGCTCAGGCCTTACGCGCTGGAGGTCGACGACGACGTATTCTTCGATGCAACCATTGCCTACCAGGGCGCGATGGCCTATGTCTATGTCGCCGATCGAACCACCTGCGCTGGCCGCAATGCACCCTGCGACTGGACCCGGCCCGCGCGCGCCGAGGATATCCAGGCAGCCGCCGAGGCCTTCTATCGCAACAACGAAGACGGCCTGCTGGTGCCCGAGATGCGCGACACGCTGGACATGATTCTGGTGCGTACCGGCGACTCGGACAGCGATGCCGATCAGGTTTTCGAGGTGTATATCGGCGACGGCAAGACTCAGCCGATCGACGCCTGGCTGGCGGCGCATCCGAGGCCCGGCTATGTCGACATGGCCGATCGCCTGCACGATCTGACCGTCGGCCCACACGGCGATCGGGCAGGCGATGTGATCCTGGTTGCCCATAACGGCGATCGTGACACGCCGGAAGAGCGCTATTATTTCGCCCCGCTCTATCATTCCTGGCACGGCAGCCCGTCGCGCCGTGATTCCGATATTCCCCTGATCGTCGCGCGTCGTGGCCATGACGCGGTAGAAATCGAGCAGAAAATCGAGTCGGTTCTGGCCGGTCGTCACCAGCAGCGGCTGATCGCGGACGTGATTATTGCTCTGCGCGAAGGCGCGGCGGCCGTGCAGTCGAACACACAGGCGCAGTGATGAGCGATGCGCCCGAACTGGACGCATCCACCCATCGGATGATCGTCGATGCCATCGAGACGTGTCTGGCGCGACGCGGTCACGGCAAGACGATCTGCCCGTCCGAGGTCGCCCGTGCGCTGCGGTCCGACGCTCAATGGCGTGATCACATGGGCGACGTGCGGCACGTGGCCGCCGATATGGCAACGGATGGGCGGCTGCTCGCTACCCAGCGTGGCGAGGTGGTCGACGCCTTGACGGCGCGCGGACCGATCCGCCTGGGTCGTGCCGGCGACTGATCCTTAGTCGGACAGATCGTTCTGTGTTTGCGAAGACGACGTCTGCGCCGGTTGCGAGGCGACCTGCAGCGCGTCGGGCGGCACACTGCGATGCCAGATATCCATCTGAGGGAAGGCGATGGTGATGCCGTTGTCGCGGAACGTCGCGTCTATGGCGAAGTTCAGATCGGATATCACGATGAAGCGGCGGGTCACGTCGCGCACGAAACAGCGCAGCTCGAAATCCAGTTTGGAATCACCGATATCACGGAATAGCGCCATTGGCCGCGGCACGCCCGCCACGCCGTCGCTGATCACCTCGCTATGCTGGGTGGCGATCTCGACCAGCAGTTTCTGTACAAACCGGACATCGCTGCCGTGCGCCACGCCCACGCTGCATATGATACGGCCGTAGCGGTCCCGCAGGTTCCAGTTCTTGACGTGGTTGGTGATCAGCTCGGAGTTGGGCACGATCACGGTCACGCGGTCGAGCGTTTCCATCTCGGTAGCGCGAATTCGCACGCGCCGCACGAACCCCTCGGTTGCGCCTACGGTGACATAGTTGCCGCGGCGTATCGGCTGCTCGAACAACAGGATCAGCCCGGAGACAAAATTGTTGACGATATTCTGCAGGCCAAAACCGATGCCCACGGACAACGCGCCGGCGATCAACGCCAGCTTGGACAGATCCAGGCCGGCATAGCTGAGCACCGCCAGTGTGACGATCACGAACAGCACATAGCTGGTAATCGTGGCGACTGCCTCGCGGGTATGGCTTTCCAGTGGCGTCTTCGCCAGCCACTGGTTTTCCATGCGCGCGGTAACCCAGCGGATAAGCCCTGCGGCCACGACCAGAATCATCGCACCGACGAGCACCTGGACCGGCACGATCTGTAATTGACCGATCTTGAATCCTGTCCACGCAAAATGCTTGAGCAGATCGAAGCTGGTCTTCGACAGGCCCCATACCTGGAGCAGCAGCAACGGCAGCGACAGCCAGATGACCAGATGCACGAGTGCCGCGAACAGATCGGCTTCGCGAAAACGCTCGTCCGCCTCCACGTGCAACAGCCGCCGCATCCGTCTTTGCCAGGTATAGCGGCCCTCGTTAAGCCCATCCGCAATGCGATCCACGCTACGGCTGAGCAGCCAGCCGCCGAGAACCACGGCGAGCGTGCCGGCGACTTCGCGAATCGGCAAGCCTTGGATCTGACCGGGCCGATACCAATCGAATATCACGAGTCCACCGGCGATCGCGGTTGCCGCGATCAGAAGCATGGTGATGAACGTATAGCGACGCACGCCTGTGGCTTCCCTCCTGGATACACGCCGATAGCGACGCGTTTCATATGTAGCACGATATGCGTTCGTTCGTGCGGTCGATTGGCTCTGGCGACGGGCGCCCTGGCGATGGGCTTTAAAGCGATACGCGCGGACAGGCTCAGCGGCGGATTCGCTCGCTACGCGGTCGCTGCCCCGAAAGACCGCTTGTGCGCGCGAACGCGGCACGACCGCGGGCGAAAACGGTCAGCATCCAGAGCCGGCGATTGTCATTCGTTGGCCGGTCGGCCACGTGTCGTTAGAGGCGCGCGCAGGTCGCCATCAGGCCAGAAACCGGCCCGAGTTTTCCTGGTTCGCGGATGCCTCGGCGTTTTCGGACAAACGCCTGGCCAGCGCGTCCTTCTTCGAACGAGCCGACACGCGTGCCATCTCGGTGAAGCCGTGCGCTTCCATCTTCTGGCGATACCACTGATTGCCTCGCGTTCCGGCCACGAACCACATCGCAATTACGACAAGATTGGCGACCAGGTTGGCCGCGATCAGCGTGTCCGGCGCGGTGGTCATAGCAGACGCGACGCTGAGCACGGCGATAGCGCTGATATAGATCGCAAGCCAGCGCCACAGCCCTTTGAATACCAGCCAGAACACGCCGAACACCAGCGCGGGCCAGCTGAAGCCCTCCTTTATGGCGATCGGATCCTGGTCCGGATGACTATGCACAGTGAACGTTTTCATTCAGGCCACGAATATTCAAATGGTTGCGATTGACGTGCCGCGCACGTCGGCGCGGACGACGACCGTAGTCGATTCTGCCGGTCTGTGTTCACCGGCGCGCAAGACCATCAAGCCATGCCCGGCCACGGCGGTGGCTTACTGCCAACCCATCTGCCAGGTCTGGTCATCCTTGAGATCCCGCCAGTGCAGGGTGAACTCTCGTTTGGTCAGCACCGCCTGCAGAATCACGTCCACCACGTGCTCGTCTTCGTCGCGAACGAGCGATATCACCATGAAATGCTTTTCCCCACCCTCGGGTTGTACAGCCGTCCACTTGCTGTGATGGAGCTTGTCGGGGCTGATGCGATGGGGCATGTCGGTGTGCTCTGTGGGTGAGACACGGCCACTGGCTGCGCTGGCGTCTGGGCCTGCGAGCCGGCGGCAGATTGATTTGCGCACGGTAGCGGACGCATCGGCCAGGGCGCAACGGTCATGGAACGCGTTGCGCGATATCAGGACAGCGTCGGTACCACCGCGCGGACGGTCCGGCCGCACGGGCTGGCGTGGTTGGCGTCTGGTGAAAGCTGGCAAAATATAGGCAGGCCCGGGAGGCCAGCCGATCGGTCAATGCAAGGGGCGTAACGTCATGGAGTGGATTCACTCGGTATGGGCCAATGGTTATGGCTATCTCGTTCTGCTTGTGGCGCTGATGATTGTCAACCTGTTGCCGCCGATCCCGGCCGAAACACTCATTCCGTTCTCGGCAACCCTGTTTGCAGATCAAGCATTCAGCATGCCGCTGGCGATCGCGATGGGCACCGGCGGGCTGGTGCTTGGCACACTGCCGTTGTACTACCTGGGCCGGGTTCTTGGTGAACAGCGCTGCAAGACGTTTCTGGAGCGCCATCGGCGCTGGCTTGTCGTCACACCCGGTGATATCGACCGATCCGGTCGCTGGTTTCGTCGTTACGGCGGTGTGTTGGTCATGTTCGGCCGCTTGGTGCCCGGCATGCGCTCGATGGTATCGATTCCGGCAGGCTTCCATCACATGCGTCTGGCTCCTTTCATGCTGTGGAGCATGCTCGGTTCCGCTCTCTGGGCGTCTGTCCTGCTCTCGGCCGGCCACTGGCTGTCGCACGCGCTGCCCGGGCTGACGGCGCTGCGATTACTGGCGGTCATGCTCGCCGTGTTCGGGGCGTTCTATGTATATCGGGTGATCCGCGACTGATCGGCGCGCACGCACGAGACAGGGCCATGCACCCGCAGACATTGTCTCGCTCAGGGCCCGCCGGCCGACAGGCGGCTGTGCTTCGATATACGTAGGAGACGACGCCCGAGCAGGGCGGCTGCCACGCTCAGGCCTGCAATCAGGCCGATCCAGTAGCCATACACGCCCAGGCCGTCAAAATAGCCATCGACGCCGCGGCCGAGCAGGTTGCCCAGCCCAACGCCAACGCCCCAGTACGACAGTAGCGTCACCACCATGATGATGCGCGTGTCCTTATAGCCGCGCAGGGCGCCGGCAATGCTGACCTGCAGCGCATCCGAAAACTGATACAGCGTGGCGATCAGCAGCAGCTGCACGGCCAGCTGTCGAACCGCATCGTCGCTCGTGTACGCCGATACCGCCCAGGGGCCGGCGAAGATCAGGATCAGGTCGATGACAAGAGCCGCGGCCAGCGCACAGCCGACGCCGTTGACGGCCACGAACCGTGCATGGCGGTACTTGCCGCGCCCCAGCGCCTGGCCCACGCGCACGGTCAACGCCATGCCCAGCGACAGCGGCAGCATGAACAGCACCGAGCTGAAGTTGAGCGCGACGGTATGTGCGGCGATGACAATTTCGCCGTAGTCGGCCAGAAACAGGGCAATGAGCGTGAACAGCGATACCTCGGCAAAGATCGCCACGCCGACCGGCAGGCCGACTCGAAGCAGCTCGCCGATGAGGGCAGGCGCCGGCCATGAGAACCCGGGGCCCAAACGGGCGCGAGTGTAAGCCGGAGCCAGCCGCGTGTAGCAGAACATGGCGATACACATCACCCACATGGAGATGGCAGTGGCAATACCGCAGCCAACCGCGCCCCGCGCCGGCAGTTGGGCCAGCGCATCCGGCAGCCCGGCACCGACCAGCGCGGTCAGTCCAGCGCCGCCGTAGACCAGCACATAGTTGCACACGATATTGACGGCAAGCCCGAGCAGCGCGAACTGCAGCGACGCGCGGGTATGACCCATGCCGTCGGAATAGAATCGCAGGGTCTCGTACAGCGCGATGGCAGGCAGGCCCAGCGATACCCAGGCCAGATATTGGATCGCCAGGGGGGCCACGTCCGGCGGAACCGACATCAACGAGAACACCGGGGCGGCAAGAAGGCGCACGCCGACGGCACAACTCAGCCCGAGGACCAGTGCGACCCATAGCGCCTGGTGTACCGGGGGCCGAATGGATGCGAACCGACGGGCGCCGACGTGCTGGGCCACGATCGGAGTCAGGCCCATGAGCGTGCCGATCAGAAACAGCACGAGCGGTAGCCATACGCTCGAGCCGATGGATACCGCGGCCAGATCACGGGCGCTGGCATGGCCGGTCATGGCCACATCAACGGTACCCATGCCGATCTGAGCGAGTTGTGCGCCGAGCACCGGCAGGGCGAGCACGATCAGGCGCCTGCTTTCGATCCGGCTGAGTCGGGCGTGACGGCGAAGAGACAAGAGAGCGGGCCTTCGGGTGTAAGAGGCGGCGTTGCGCTGTGCCAGCGCTGCCCGGGCGCGAAGTCTAGGGCCTGTTGTCGTTTCGTGCGAGGCAGCCCTTGTCCGGCAGGGTTGGGCCTGCCTGAAAATATACCAGCGGCCTCATGCGGTGCTGCACGTCTTGCCTGAGACGATTTGAGGTCTTCAACGCGGCCCTCGTACGAAAGGGCAACAGACCCTGGTCACCCTCAGTGCTCGCGACGCTTGATCGAGTCCGAAGTCTCCTTGGCAGCGATGGCGGGCCAGCGTCTGTGCGCGGTGTGGCCATGTATGCATGCGTCAGGCCCGATGATCTACTCGACGAGCAGCCCCGGCAGCCGGCCTATCACCTGCTTGGAAAATCCGAGCCCGACATGCGTGCCGGTCACACGAATATGCTTGACATCATCGCTGAAGCGATCGATGGACGCGCGCCATGCAACTACGCCGTCGGCCTCGCTGTAGAGCGCGCGCACCGGGCGCTGCAGCGGCTTCACGTAGCGTTCGAGCGTGCGCGCCTCCAAGGCGTCCAGGCTGATGCCACGGCGCGCGTAGAGACGATTCACGCTGGTGTACTTGGCGCCGCCGACCACGGGGCTGCCGATGGTGATCACGCGCCTAACCAGTTCCGGATGCTCGCGGGTGATCTCACGGGCAATATATCCGCCCAGGCTCCAGCCGATGAGCGACAGCGGTTCGCCGATCTCTGCGGCCAGACCGGCGAGCCGGTCGGTCACGCGCGGCGCAAGCCGTTCGATATTGCCGTTGTTCTTGCCCTGGCCCCAGTCCCAAGTCCGAAAGCCGCAGCGGCGCAGATAACGTCGGATCATCCACATCGAGCCTGGCCCGGCACCCAGCCCCGGCAGGAGCATGACCGGCTGACCATGGCCGTCGATATCGCGTGGCAGATGTCTCCATTGAGACGGATCAAGCAGCAGGCGCGCCGGCGTGAACAGCTCGTTGACGAGCAATCGGCGTGCCGGAGGGCCCATGCCATCGCCGTACAGGCGTTTGAATTCGGTGGTATTCATCGGGCCAGTGTAGCTGGCACGCGATCAGCCGACGCGCCGCAGCAGATCCGAGACCACGCGTTCAAGCTGGGCGAGCGAGCCGCAGGCGCTGACCTGATGACAATGCGCGGCGTAGCGGCCCATTTCCGAATCGCCACTATCCCAGGCCGCCCGGGGCTCCGGGTTGAGCCAGATCAGGCGCTGGCAGCGGTCATGGATCTTGCGCAGCAGGTCGGTACGTGGGTCGCCGTGATTATTGCGGGCGTCGCCCAGAATCAGCACGGTCGAGCGTCGATCCACATCGTCGAGCGCCAATTGCTCGAAGTCCGCAAAGGCAGCGGCGTAGTCGGTGCCGCCCTGGCCATGCGCTGCGAGTGTGCGCTGGCTCGCCTCGTCAAGATCGTATCGCTGGAACAGGTCAGTGACTTCCGCCAGCGCTGAACAGAACGCGAAGGATCGGACCTCGGATATCACTTCGCCCAGGCTGTACAGGAACATGAGCATGAAACGCGCGTAGTAGGCGACTGATCCGGACACGTCGCAGAGCACGAACACGCGGGGTCTGTCGCGATAGGTCGATTTCCAGGCCAGCTCGACCATATGCGCGTCGTGACGCATATTGCGGCGGATCATGCGGCTCACATCGAGCGTGCCGCGCCGGGTCACGCGGCGCTTGCGCGAATGCACGGCGACCAGCTGACGGGCCATGCGCTCAATCATGCGGCGTACCAGATGATCGTTGTTCGGCGGTATGTTGCCCAGCCGTGCGTTATGCAGCATCTGCATGCGCAGGCGTTCGCCGCGCGCGTCGGCGTGCAGCAGGAACTGGCCCTCGACGTGGTCACGGATCTGTCGCCGCAGGCGATCGTGACGGCTGCGCAGGGCCGCGCCCAGCTGCCGATCGGCGCTGTCGGTGCTGGCGTCCAGCGCGATCATCTCATCGATCAGCGCGGGCCGGCCCATACTGTCCATGATGCGGCGCGTATACAGCCCCTGCTGGGTGAAGACCTTGATATCTTCAAGTCGGTGCTCGCGTGCGGCTTGCGATATGGCCATGGCGATGGCTGTCTGGTCATCGGCAAGGAGCAGCCGGCCCAGCGGCGATGTCGCGCTGCCGGCATCAAAATCGACGGCCGACTTGGCAAGGGCTGATCGGTCGAGAGCGTGCAAGTCGTATTCCCGATCCGGCGGCGGGCCGCCGCTCTCACTGCCTGCGCCGCCGCCTGTGCCGTTGGCCTGTGCGCCGCCTGCGCCGGCTGCCCCATCGCCGACGGCCGGCGGATTCTCCGGGCCGGTCTGGGCGTCATCGCTCGCAGGCGTCGTATCAGATTCTGTGGCGTTGTCGATACTGTGATCGGCTGTGAACGTATCGAAACGGAAGAAGCGTTCGAAGCAGGTCTCGAACGCATCGACCTCGTACGCACTCTTGGCGAGTGCTGCGGCCAGTGCGTGCTTGAGCTGCTCGCGGTCGCCCCAGCCCACGAGTTCGACGACGCGCAGAGCGTCCAGTGTCTCGGCGGTGGATACGCGCACGTTGGCCATACGCAGGGCGCGCACGAATCGTGTCAGCGTGGCTTCCACGACGATCAGCCGCCCTATGCGCCGGCGACGCGGCGTATGAGCGTACTCAACTGCGGCTCGACCCGGTCGATATCGTCCTGAAACTTGAGCAGGACGTTGAGCGTGTCGGCGGCCCACCGGGCATCGAGCGCGCTGATATTCAACAGTACGAGCGTGCGCGCCCAGTCGATGGTTTCGCTGATGGCCGGTGTCTTGCGCAGGTCCATCTCGCGCAGCGCCTGCACGAAATCGACGAGTTGACGGCGCAGTTCGGCACCAATCTCGGGCACCTGCGCTTCGATGATCTGCTGTTCCAGCCTTGCATCCGGAAACGGAATATACAGATGCAGACAGCGGCGCTTGAGCGCGTCGGAGATTTCCCGCGTGTTATTGGAGGTCAGGAACACGACCGGCGGACGCCCGCTGGCCTTGATCGTGCCGATCTCGGGAATGGTGATCTGATAGTCGGCAAGCATTTCTAGCAGCAGCGATTCGAACGCCTCGTCGGACTTGTCGATTTCGTCGAGTAGCAGCACGCTGCCGTTGGTTTCGCGCAGCGCCTTGAGCAATGGGCGCGGTTCCAGGAAGTCCTCGGAGAAGAAGATATCGTCGTGCCGATGCAGGCGCTCCACGGATTCTCTCAGGGTGCTGGCGCTGCCGAGCACATCATCGAGTTTTTCCTTGAGCATCTGGATATACAGCAACTGCTTGCCGTATTTCCATTCGTACAGTGCCTTGGCCTCGTCGAGGCCTTCATAGCACTGCAGGCGGATCAGCGGCAGGTCGAGCATGCGGGCCGTGATCCGGGCCAGCTCGGTCTTGCCGACGCCGGGCGGGCCTTCCACCAGCACCGGTTTGCGCAGATGACAGGCCAGATAGACCACGGTGGCGATGCGATCGGAGCCGATATAGCCGTGCGATCGCAGTGCCTGTCCGATGGTCTCGACGGATTGCGTGCAGTCAGTGGGGTTGGCAATTGACGGCAGGCTCACAGGCGCTCCAGTGGGAAAAATCTCGAGGCCGAGAGGATAGCGGTATTTGGGCCTGTTGCCATTTCGTACGAGCGCCGCGTTGGCGTCCTCCCATAAAATATAACTAGGGGTCTCAGGCAAGGCGCGAGTCGCCGGTCGTGGCGAGCCACGATCAAGACTTGCAACGCCGTCTGAGGCCCCTGGTAGATTTTTCAGGGAGGCCCAACCCTTCGGGACAAGGGCCCAACAAATTAACGATATGCGGCAATACAGCGTGACAGCGCGCTTGAGTAGAATAACTACACAGCACTTGCTGGCGCCTCGTCTTGCCGCAAAACAGCCCTTGGCGCGGTCTCGTACGAAACGGCAACAGGCCCAGGTCGTCAATTACTGCGCCGCTTGCGGCGCGCACTTCAGCGATGACATCCGAACTACAGGCAGGTGAGCGTGGGTACAGTGGGTCGCTATCCCGGGTTCAAAGAAGGATCGTGATAGATAACAGCGTGGTCTGGGGGCCTGGATGGGGAGCTGCGGGGCCGACGGCCTCAAGCGAGCGTAGCGAGTAAGACAGGATAATGCGCGCGAGCGTGAGTCTGACTGCGTCTCGGCGCTATACGCTCGTCGCGACGAATGAGCCCAGAGGTTCGCTTGTATTCCCATCACGGCGTCAGCGCTCGATGGCGTGCTCGCGTGCGGCGTGAAATCGACAGCGGCCGGCGCCCCTGGAGGTGCCGGCCGCTGTCGTTCCATGGACTGCTATCAGGCGGGCAGGGCGCCGGAAGCCTTGGCTTTTGCGGTCGAAATGGCGTCCATCAGACCCGGGGCGAGAACGTCGTATGGCGGCAGGCCGAGTTCGCGCAGGCGGCTACGAATACCGTCCATGTTCTCGGGCTTTTCGCCGGTCTCGATGATCGATGATACGAATGCGGCGAACTGCGGCTCGCACCAGCCGGTATCCGACGACAGTTCGGTATGGACGAAGTCCAGCCCGTGGAACGGGTGGCTGCTGTCCTCGATGCGGCCATACATATGCACGCCGCACTCGGTGCAGGCGTGGCGCTGGATGGCAGCACTCTGATCGACGATCGCGAGTTTGTCCTCGTTGTCTTCAACGGTCACCGCATCGCGCGAGACGACAGCGACCAGCGAGAAGCGGGCATTCTCCGGCTTCCAGCATTTGCTGCAGCCGCAGGCGTGGTTATGCGCGGTCTGGGCGGCAACCCGCACCTTGACCGGCTTGTTGCTGCACTTGCAGCTCAGCACGCCGCCCGCGAAGTCATCGCTGCCCTTTTGAATGCCGCCGTCGATAGCGGGATGGATTTTCGGCTTGTTGCTCTGCGTCGTGCCGGCTGCGCCACCGCGGTCAGACATGGGGGCAGATTTTGCCGACGGCGGTGGACTGCTCTGGCGGGCTGCGGGTTGCTCGCTGCTCTTGCCGGTAATGGCGTCAATGATCTTTTTCAGCATGGGTTGTTCTCCTGTTGATCCGAAACTCGCTTTGTGTATCTTTATACCCACCGCATCGCGACCTGTGCTGCGACGATCGGCCGGTTTCGTGCACTCGCCAGTATTCTTGGCGGCGCGTGTCGGCTCCACTATCGTCGTGTGGTCAGCTATTGTCCAATAGGGATTGTGCTATCGGCGCATAACAGCTTGTTATGCGCAGCGTCGAGGGCCTCGGCTTCAACGGTGGCGGGCCGGCCGTGTGCATCCGGCACCAGACAGCGGCCATCTTCAGCTGTTCCTGGACGCCTCGTCTATGCGAGGCAGGCACAGGTTCGCTGGTTATTCGCCAGGGTGCTGCAGCCGTCGGCCGCGGAATGCGTGATACGCACACTCGTGTTGCAAGCCCGATCTCTCGTCGATGTTCCGATGCCGGGTTAACAGGCGCTGCTTGCCAACACACTCGGCAACATGTCCTGTCGAAAAAAACCGATGCCGGCTGCTGATCGGGTCATGCGCAGGGGCGGCTGAATCCGTCAGCCGCCCCTGGGTCGAGCGGGCCGGCTCAGATCGTCTGCGACGAGGACGTCGCCTGAGCGTTGAGAAACGCCTGCACCAGATCGAGCAGAATCTCTGCGGCTTCGTGCTGGTAGGCGTCGATCTCTTTTTCCTCGTCCGGGGTATGGGCGCCCAGCTCCTCTTCGGCCGGATCCGCGCCGTCTTCGCTGTCTTCGAAGGCCTTGTAGTCTTCAAAAGGCTCTTCGCCGTTGGCCTTGCGGTGGGTGTTGGCCAACTCAAGACTCTGCTGCTTGAGAGATTCCTGTTCGGCGCGCCGCTCGGCGAGATTCAGAGACACCTGCGTACGCTGGCTTTGCGTACGGGCCAGTTCGATACGCTTGACCCGATACTGATAGTCCGCGTCGTTGACGACACGTTCGGCGTGTCTGACCTCGAGGGCGTCTATCAGCTCCGAGATTTCGTTTGAATACGGATAGCTTGTGGGTTCGATCGTATCCCAGGGCAGTGCGTTTGGCAGCGCCGATTCGCCGATCTTGTCCGGATCGATAGCGGCCGGGAACTCGATATCCGCGGTCACGCCGCGATCCTGTGTGCTTTTGCCTGTCACCCGGTAGAACTTGGCCTGGGTGAGCTTGATCTGGCCTTCCGACAGCGGCAGCAGCGTCTGTACCGTGCCTTTGCCGAAGGTCTGTCCGCCGACCAAAATGGCCCGGCCATAGTCCTGTAATGCACCGGCGACGATTTCAGATGCCGAAGCCGACAGGCGGTTGGTCATCACCGCCAGGGGGCCATCGTAGACGGGGCCGTCGTTGCGATCGCCTAGTACCTGGATCTTGCCCTCGGCGTCCCGGATCTGGACGGCCGGCACGGAGTTCATGAACAGGCCGGTGAGCTTCATCGCCTCGCCCAGCGCGCCGCCGCCGTTATTGCGCAGGTCCAGCACGATGCCGGCGAGCTTGTCGTTTTTCTTGAGCTCCTTGAGCAGCTTCTTTACGTCCGCAGACGTGCCGTTGTAGAACGATGGCAGCGCAATCAGGCCGATATCGACGGTCTGGCCGTCGCGTTCCAGCTCGATGATCTGCTTGCGCGCGGCCTGGTCCTTGAGCTCGATCTTGTCGCGTACCAGCGTGATGGTCTTGGTCTGGCTGTTGTCGGCCGCAGAGATCTGCAGGCGCACAGTCGAGCCTTTCTCGCCGCGGATCAATTGCACGGTTTCATCCAGGCGCATGCCGACCACATCGGTGAATTCGCCGTCTTCGTCCTGGCCGACGGCAGTGATGCGGTCGGTGGGCTTGAGCTTTCCGGACTTGGCCGCCGGGCCACCCGGAATCAGGCGTACGAGTTCGGCATAACCATTCTTGGAACGCAGTTCAGCGCCGATGCCCTGCAGCTGCAGGTTCATGTCGATATTGAAATCTTCCGAACGGCGCGGCGAAAAGTAGTCGGTATGCGGGTCGTAGCTGTGAGTATAGGCGTCCATATAGGCCGAGAATGCATCCACCGGCTCGGCCTGGCGCAACTGCTTGAGTTCGTTGGTATAGCGTTGCTTGAGCCGTTTTGTGATCTCGGCATCGTCCAGATCGTCGAGCTTGAGATTGATGATCTGGTTTTCCAGCTGTTTCGTCCACAGCGCTTCGCGTTCCGCGGCATTGGCAGGCCAGGGCGACTGCTCGCGGTCGATCTCGAAGCTTTCGTCGTCGTTGATATCTATGTTGTCGATGCCGGCCTCGATCTTGCCGAGTGCCCACTGATCGATCTGGATACGACGCTTCTGATAGGTATTGTAGATATCGAAGGCGGCCTTGGTCTGGCCATCCTTGAGTTCGTCGTCGAGCCGAGTCGCGTACTTGCCGCGCAGGCGCTCGATGTCCGAGCTCAGGAATACGCCGCGCGTGCCGTCCAGTTCCTCGATATAGGCCTCGAAGAACTTCTTCGAAAACGCATCGTCCAGGGTGATCTTGTTGTAATGATCGTCCTGCAGCTTGCGCACGATCTCGCGGTCGATATCGTCCTGGTTGTCGTTGGGGGCCAGCGGGGTGTATCCCTCGGCGTGACCCGCGTCGGCGTCCGGCACCGGCTCCGGACTGGTATCCGAAGCACAGCCGACCTGTGCGAAAAGAGTCAGGACCAGCAGGAGGGACAAAGCAAACTTGCGCATCGAATCACTCATTGTTTGAGCCGTGCCGAGACCACCACGGGCGCGACGATCATGCCGCGAATCGGCGTTTGAAACAAAGTGTTGGCCTCGCATGTCCGAGCGCCGGTTTCACGATACACGATTTGATCGCCACGATCGGCCCGTAGTTGCACGCATGCGCGCCCTGCGCGCCGCTCGAACGTTCGCTCCCAGATGGGCACAGCGGGTTGGCGCGTACAGCATTCAGCCGAGCACAAGCCGTACTGCCGGGAATAACAGCACGAGCGCGAGCGCGCGCGCGAATGTCTTCTGGTTGACGCGGTAGTGCAGGCGGTGTCCGACCAACGTGCCGAGCACGATGCCCGGCACGGTCAGCAGTGCCATCCACGCCAGGCTGGGGCTGAGCAGGCCGATCCAGGCGTAGACACTGACCTGCACCATCGTGCCGAGCAGGAACGCCTGGGTCAGCACGGCCCGGGCCACCCGCTTGGGATAACGCAGGCTGACATAGATCAGCAGCGGGATTGGCGATACCCCGACCGCGCCTACGATGACGCCGGCGCCCAGTCCGCACAGCCCGAGCGCGGTTGAATCCGCCGCCGAATGGGCCGGCTCGTGTTCCGAGGCGGGCGTGCGGATGAGCATGAGCGCGACATAGACCAGGATCACCATGCCCAGCCCGCGGCGCAGCATCTCGGCCGGCAATACGGCCAGCAGCTGCGCGCCGATCACGATGCCACAGGCCAGGCCTACCGCGGCGATGGGTCCGCGACGCCATTCCATCTCGTGACGGGTCAGCCAGGCCAGCAGCAGATTGGGCACCAGCACGACCATCGCGACGACCGGAATCACCTCGCGAAAAGGAAACAGCATCACGAGCAGCGTGGCAGTCAGCGTACCCGAGCCGAAGCCGGTCAGGCCCTGGGCGGTGGACCCGGCCAGGGCGGCCAGATTGAACAACAGTACCTGCAAGAAAATCTCCACGCGGCCGGGACAACGGCTGTAGCAATCCACGCTGCACCCGTCAGGCAAAGCGCGACAGGATAAACGCTCGCGATGCGGCGCGTGTGCTGACTGTGCAGCGCGGGGCCGCGCTAGACTGGCTGTGTGCGCCCCGCACAGCGTGCCGGCGGTGCCAATACGTCTAGAATCAGAACGCGCAGCGGAGTCTGTCGCGTGCCACCGGGTGCTGCCGTTGCCTGTTTTTCGTCTGACCGAGTTCATGGCCTTCGATCGCTTTGCCGACAGCCTGCGCGTGCTGGTCGCGCTCGCCGGGGTGATCGGCTATACCGGGCTGAGCGACAGCCCGCAGGAGATGATTCCGCTGGTCCTGGGGGTGATCGCCAGCGCTATCGCCGAGACCGACGACAGTTGGCGCAAACGGGCCCGGGCGCTAGTTGTCACCCTGATCTGTTTTTCCATCGCTGCATTCGCGGTGGAGTTGCTCTTCGACAGCCCGTGGCTGTTTGGCGCATCACTGGCCGTGGGCAGCTTTGTGCTGGTCATGATGGGCGCGGTCAGCACCCGCTATGCCACCATTACCAACGCCACGCTGCTGCTGGCGGTCTACACCATGATTGGCGTGGACCAGCACGCCATGGCCGACGCGCCGTTCTGGCAGGAGCCGGCGCTGCTGGTAGTGGGGGCTGGCTGGTACGGCGTGCTGGCGCTGGCCTGGAACGCAGTGTTCGTGCATCGGCCGGTTCGGCATTCGCTGGCGCGGCTGTACGCCGTGCTCGGCGACTATCTGGACTGCAAGGCACGGCTGTTCGAGCCGGTCGGCGGTATCGATATAGCGGCGCGCCGCACCGATCTGGCCCATATCAACGCGCGCGTGGTGGCCGCGCTCAACGATACCCGCCTGGCGCTCATCGATCGCCTGGACGGGCGGCGTTCGCGCTCTGCCATGGACGAAAACCTGCAGTTCTATCTGGCGGCACAGGATATCCACGAGCGCGCCAGTTCGTCGCATCATCCGTATCAGGCGCTTGCGCGGGCTTTTTTTCATAGCGATCTGATGTTCCGCGGCGAGCGCCTGGTACGCATGCTGGGTGCGGCCTGTCGTGAGCGCGCCGCGGCCCTGCGCTATGGCCGGACGCTGGACGCGCGCGCCATGCATATTGCGCTCGAGGAGTTCGAGCAGGCGATTGTGTTCAACCGGGCGCATGCCCGCGGCACCGGCCGCGATCTGGTCTATGCCATCGACGACCTGGCTGCCAATCTGCGCGGGCTGGCAGCAGGTATCGACGCCGAGCCGGACGCCGCGACAAGCGCCGAGCGGGTGCTGCAGAACCCTGGGCCGGGCTCGTTCGCCGAAGCGTTGCAACGCATGCGCGTGCAGCTATCGCCCACCTCGGCGCGGTTCAGGCACGCACTGCGGCTGGCGCTGGCGATGAGTGCCAGCTATGTGTTGCTCAAAGTCGTGCATCCGGATCATGGCTACTGGATTCTGCTGACCACGATGCTGGTGTGTCAGCCGAACTACGGTGCCACGCGGCTGCGTTTTGTTCAGCGCGTGGGCGGCACCGCACTGGGTCTGCTGGTGGGCTGGGCGCTGCTGCGCCTGTTTCCCGCACCCGAAATCCAGCTGCTGCTGATCATTGCTACCGGTGTGGTGTTCTTTGCGGCCCGGTTTCGGCGCTATCTGGTCGCCGCTGCGGCGATCAGCGTGCTCGTGCTGCTGTCGTTCAATCAGGTGGGCAACGGGTTCGAGCTGATCGTGCCGCGCCTGGTGGATACGATTATCGGTGCTGCGATCGCTGCCACCGTCATGTTGCTTGTGTTCCCCGACTGGCGCGAACGCGAACTGCACCAGCGGCTGGCCGACGCGCTGGCAGCGAACAGCCGGTATCTGCGTGCGATCTACGAACAGTATCGATCCGGCCGACAGGACAGCCTGAGCTATCGCATCGCCCGGCGCGATGCGCATAACGCCGATGCCGCCGTGAGCGTTCATGTCTCTACTGCACTCAAGGACCCGCACGGCGACCGCTCGGATAACCGGCAGGCGCTGGCCGTGCTCGCCTGTGCGCAGACGCTGATCGGGCACTTGTCCGCGCTCGGCGCGCACCGACACCTGCTCGCCGCGGATCCGCGCAATACGTTGATAGAGCAGGTCGTGGCCTATGTTGCCGACAATCTGGAGGAGTCTGCGCGTGCGCTGATTCGCGCCGAGCCGATTCCGGTAGACAGCGATCGCGAAGAAGATCTGCGTCAGGCGCTGGCGCAAATGCCCGGGTCCAGGGCCAGCCCGCAACAGATGCTCGCCGCTCAGCTGTGTCATCTGATCGAGGAGCTGCCCCGTCTGCGTCGAGTCGGCCTGCAGTTGGTCGGCTAGCGCCGACATCATGCCGGCGCTAGCCGCCCGCGGCCTGCGCCAGCTTCGGCGGCGTCTTGGGTGCTACGGGCCTTGATCGTCGCGCGAGAACGGGCTCTTGTCGCGGATCTCCTCTTTCAGGCCGCTGATGAACACCGTGCCGAAACCGCGCAGGCGACAGAACGCCTCCAGCTTGTCGCCCACCAATTTGCGGTAGTAGATCAGCACGCCGCTGGCCAGAAAAAGCGCGCTGCCCACCGTGTACTGCCAGGCCACGAACTGGAAGATCAGCGTCTTGTCGCCGCTGGCCAGCTGCCAGAGATACGGGATTGATGCCACCACGAACAGCGTCGAGCCGATCAGAAAGTTGGCGACGGTCAAATTGAACAGCTGCATATAGATCAGCGACGGTGCTTCCACCACCTGCAGCACGTTCACCAGCCCGCCGAGCAAGAACAGCAACGAACCACCGATAAAACACCAGGTGCCGGCCAGCGTCCAGGACAGCGACGGCAGGAAGCACAGGCTGCCCACGAGGAACAGCAGCGTGCCGAGCACATACGACCAGGCGGCCACGAACTCGATATGATCGGCAAACGTGTCGGTGTCGTGATGGCGCCAGTACTTGATCACTTCCAGCAGATCGTGGCCGGTGACCAGCAGGTACAGCAGTGAACCGGCAAAGAACAGCCAGTCGCCCACGGCCAGATAGGCCTCCATCGAAGGGAAAAAGCAGATACTGCCGCCAACAAAGGTCATGCCGCCGAGAATATAGGCGAACGCGTTCGCGGTTTGCCAGAGTTTGTGCGAATCGTGATCGGGATCGGCGTCGCGAAGATTGCTCAAACGCGGGCGATGCGTGATCAGGTGAGGCATGGGGAGCGCTGATTCGGGCCGCTGATGCGTGGGTCGTCGACCACAAAGCACACGACATGAATGGATGGCCAGACCATACATCCTGGCATAGCGCCGACCAAACAACGGCGTGCCACAGCCGGCGCTGCTACGCGCTGCTGAACATGCCTGGGGAAAACGATGGCGCTCCCTACGAGACTCGAACTCGTGTTTTCGCCGTGAGAGGGCGACGTCCTAGACCGCTAGACGAAGGGAGCATTGCGATCGTGGGCGCACAGTATATATAGGTCTGGCTCAGCCTCAAGCGATTTCGTAATTGGATTGCTGAGGCGACGCGTCAAAGCAAGTGGCGAGCACGCTCATAGCGCGTCAGCTGCGCTTGACGCCTGCTTGGCGGGCCACGAGCCTCATCCGTGGCTGCAGGCATCCTTCCGGTCGGTGGTCGATACGTCCGATCCGGGCAGCTTGGGCATAGCCGCAGACGCGCAGCGCCTGTACACAGTCGCGCGCGGACGACTCCGGTACCACGGCAAGCAGGCCACCGGCGGTCTGGGGGTCGAACAGCAGCGGCCAGGCGGCGTGACGCTGGGCATCGTCGTCAGCGCTGATATGGCCCTCGATGTACGTGTTGGCGTCATGAAGCGAGCTGCGAACACCCGCGGTAGCGAGGGCTACGGCGCCGTCGAGCAGCGGCAAATCGTCGAGAACGACGGTCGCCGCGGCGTTGTGGCGTGCCAGCAGTTCGTCCAGATCGCCGGCCAGGCCAACGCCGGTAATATCCGTGGCCGCGAACACGCCATGCGCGGCGAATCGGGCGGCCGCGCCCGCCGCGGATTGGCGCATATGGGCGATTGCGGCGTCGATCCAGCGCCCCTCGGCGCGATACTGCTGATCGGCGGCAAACAATACGCCCACGCCCAGCGGCTGGGTCAGAATCAGCGCACTGCCGGGCGGCAGAGCCGCTGGTTCGATGGCCGGCTCTGTGGGCTGATCGCCAGACATGACACCGTTTACGGCAAAGCCGATGCCGAGATGGCTGCTCTGTGATGAATGCCCGCCCAGCAGCGTCGTATCGGCCCGCGCAAGTGCGGCCTGGGCACCGGCGAGCATCTGGTAGAGCTGTTCCTCCATGAGGGCGGCAGCCGCGCGCGGTACGCCGGCGTGGACCAGGACCGAATGCGGGGTGGCGCCGGTCGCATACAGATCGTTGAGCGCGTGTTCGACTGCGATCTCGCCCAGCAGGTAAGGATCGCCCACGAAATCGCGCAGATAATCGAACGACTGCAGCAACCGCCGACCGGCCGGTGGGGTGAAGACCGCCGCATCGGCGCGCCGCTCAATCGAGCCGTCGAACACCCCGACGCCGTCGTCTCGCAGTCGCTCGAGTACACGGCCGAGGATGCCGGGCGCCACCTTCGCGCTACCGCCACCACAGCGTATGCCCGGCGCCAGGCCACTCTTGGGTAGCCGTTCGTGTTCGGGCTCGATACGGGTCGGCACAGTCGGCATGGGCGGCAGTTCGCTGTAGCGTGCGATAAAGCGGCGGTCGATCCGGTCCTTGAGCCACCAGAGCGGCCGGCCCTGCAGGGTAAGTCGTCCGCGTGAGGCCACGGCCTGGCGATCGCCGGTGCCGATCAGCGCAAGTGATTTCTTCCGCGCGCGAAACGGTATGAGCCGGCCACCCCGGGCTGAGCGCACGATATTGGCCGCGAGCACCGACCCGGCGCGCACGGCGAACACGCCGGATTTGGGCTTTGGCACGGGTAGGGCGGCGATATCGCCGGCGGCGAAGACCGCCGGATGCGAGCTCGATTGAAGCGTGTTTTGCACGCGTACGAAGCCGCGATCATCAAGCGCCAGACCGGACTCGGTCAGCCAACCGGGTGCGCTGGCTTCAGTGGCCCAGAACACCGCGTCCGCGCGTATGTTGTGCCCGCCCTCCAGGGTGAGCGAGGCATCGTCGACCGCGACCACGGCTTGACCGGTCACAACGCCGATGCTGCGTGCCTGCAGAATGGTCATGAATCGCATCTGCACGGCTCGGCTGTATTCTTCGAGGATGCCTGGACGACGCCCGTAGAGCGTGATTGTCGGTGTCTTGGGCAGTCCGCGCAGGCGATGCGCCAACGCGAGTGCCAATTCCACCCCGCCGGCGCCCGTGCCGACCACGGCCAGGTGCAGACGGCTATCGCGCGCGCCCCAGTTCTGGCGCAGGCCGGCCAGTCTGGACACCAGCACGGGCACCGGCTTGACGGGAATGCCGTGCTCGGCGGCCCCCGGCACGTCGTGCCAGGCCGGCGTAGAGCCGATATTCAGCGACAGCAGGTCATAGCGCAGCGCCGGCCGATCCGGCAGATGGATTCGTCGCGTATCGGCGTCCACGCCCGTGACGGGTGCATGAACAATGGTCGCGCCGGCAAAACGCGCCAGCCGACGAAGATCGATATGCGTGGTCTCGTGGCGGTAGTGGCCGGCGATGAGTCCCGGCAGCATGCCGGAATAGGGTGTATCTAGCGTGTCACAGACCAGCGTCACGCGTAGACCGGGCACGGGTTTCATGCCCAGCCGTCGTAATACAGCCACATGGGCATGGCCGCCGCCGGCGAGCACCAAATCCAGCCCCTGCGGTGTATGCGCGTTCTTCATTACGGTTCGTATGGCATCTACAGTATCGTGCGGCGTCGCACGGGGCGCCATCAGCCGCGAGGGATTCATCAATACCGCATCATACGATCCGATTTTCGTTGCGCACCATCTTTGCGCAATACACCGGCCTCTGATCATGCTCGACCGGCGCGGCCTCGTACGGAAAAGCAGCAGGCTTTAACAGGCGCAGGCTGGCGGCGAAGTGCTCTGCTTTATCAATGTGCAGGGCCACGACAAACCGCGTGGCCAACATGCCCTCGGGCGCGCTTGCTATGGACTACGTCTTGCTCGTGGCCGCGGCCGCCGACGGGCCGATGCCGCAGAGCCGCGAGCATCAACCCATGCTATGAACAAACGTATTACGGATGGATTCGACGCGTACATCCGGTGGCTGGGTTGCTCAGGCCATCAATGAAACGCTGCAAACCCCTCGGTCGACAACCGATACAGAATCATCAACGCATAGATCGCGACGAGCGCCACGCAGACGATCGTCACCGTATGCGGGCCTTTCTGTTCGGGCACCACGTCACCGCGCATGATCTGTAGTCGACGGATGAGCATCCGTACGGCCAGCCAGCCGAGAAACGCGAAGATCAACAGTCCGAATAGAAACTTCATCGTACTGAGCTTACATGCCGAAGCTGGGCTGCATCAGCCGCTCCAGGAACAACGGCCCGATCCGGGGCTCCATGCACAGGGTGAACACAATGCCGAAACCGCCGCCCCAAAGATGGGCGCTATGGTTGATATGGTCGTGCCCGAGTCGGCCGGCATAGAGCCCATAGGCGGTGAACAGCACGGCATACATGATCGCCGGAATAGGAAAGAAGAAGACATAGATCGTCGACCAGGGCGCGATCAGAATGAAGGCGAACAGCACGGCCGATACCGCGCCCGAGGCGCCAAGGCTGCGATAGCGCGAGTCGTTTTTATGCTGCAGGTAGCTCGGGATGATGGCTACCACAATCGCCGCTATATAGAACAGGGCAAAACCGATCGGCCCGATGTAGGGGTCGAAGGCCTGCTCGATCACCCGGCCGAAGAAGAACAGCGTGATCATGTTGAACAGCAGGTGATGACCGTCGGCGTGTACGAAGCCGTGAGTGATCAGCCGCCAGTATTCGCCGCGATTGACTGCCGGCGGCCAGAACAGCCACTGGTCCAGTTGCTGCGTATTCTTGAAACAGGTGAACGAGACCGCGCAGGTCACCGCTATCAGAATTATTGTGACGATCATTCAGGCCTCGACTCGGGAACACAGCGCGCCGGCGACGCGCACAGGAGTATACGCAGCCGGCCGCACGCACCCGCGGGGCAGGTGGCATGACGCGCTCTTTGAAGAGGCTGTTTCACGCGGCTTGCCTCGGCAAGCGCGAACACGCTCATACCTCAACGCGGTGGCTGGCGCACCGCGGAATGCGCTCGACCCGCCGCACCCAGCACCATCCGACCGATACGCAGCCCGGCCTGGCCTCGGGTTTCCGTATGGCGATGAAACTCCGTGTTGCGTGGATCGATCTCGTAGAGTCCGTAACCGCCGGACGGTGAGGTCGTGTAGTAATCCACGCGCTCCGACTCGGGCACATCCGCGCGCCGCTGCAGGCGATAGAGCAGATACACCGCGAGCACCAGCAGAAAGCCCGTATTGGTATAGAACAGGCCGTTCGGGCCGTATTGATCCATTGCCGCGGCGACCGCTACGGGCCCGATACAGCTGCCGATGCCGTAGGCCAGCAGCAAGGTGGTGCTGGCAGCCGTGATCTGATGGGTGGGCATCTGATCATTGGTGATGGCAACCGACACCGGATAGAGCGCAGCCGACAGGCCCATATAGAGCGCGACCATCACGATCAGCAGCCGCGGCTGCTCGCCGCCGACGAAGGGAATCGCCACGCTGGCGGCCGCGGCGGTGGCCAGTACGAACATCAGCACGCGACGCCGATTGAAACGGTCACACAGACGGCCGATCGGCCAGGCCAGAATCATGGCACCGACAATCGCGCTGGCCATAAACAGCGACAGCCGATCGGTCGGCAGCCCGATGCGATCGGCATAGACCGGCGCCATGGCATAGAAGGCGCTGGTGAGCAGGCCCGCAATCAGCGAGCCACTCACGCCGATCGGCGAGATCCGATACAGCCCGACCAGCGACAGCCGCTCGGCGCCCTCGATGGGCGGGGCGTGCATGCGTGTCAGCGACAGCGGAATCACGGCCAGACTCACCAGCATCGCAGCAATAGTGAACGGCAGCATCGAATCCGCGCTGCCGATATTGATCAGCAGCTGGCCGGAGGCGGTCGAGAGAAAAAACACGACCTGATACACGGCAAACAGCCGCGCCCGGTTTTCGTTGGTCGCCCGCGACGAAAACCAGCTCTCCATGACGATCATGAGTCCCGCCATGGCAAAGCCGGCAAAGGCACGAAGTGCGGCCCACAGCGGCGCGTTCACCGCCAGCGGATAGATCTGGATCGATATCGCCAGGGTCGTGGCGAATACCGCGAACGCGCGGATATGGCCGACCCGCTCGACCACGCGCTCTGCGAAGACAGTGCCTACGACGAACCCGATGGAATAGCAGACCAGAATCGCGCCGATCAGCGACGTCGAGAAATTCTCGTGACTCAGACGCAGGCCGAGCAGGGTCATCAGAAAGGCGTTGCCGGCCACCAGCAGGATGATGCTGGCAATCAGTGCGAACAGGGAAGAGGCCAGGCGGGTCATGGCAGCACTCGACTAGAATCGGAATAACGCCGTATCGGCACGGCAGATGAGTGGGAACAGGCGGGCAGACGATGCCGGGCGCTCAGGCCCGACCATCGGTATCAACGATGTTCGATATGCAGCGTCAGGCGCGGATGATCGAAGGCCAGATATCCGGCAATGGCGTCAAGCCCGGGCAGCGGCGTGTCGTAGCACCAGGCCGCGTCCGTCAGTGTGGCGTTGTCGTGTTGCAGGCCGAAGTAACGCGCATCGCCCTTGAACGGGCAATGGGTGCGCGTTGCGGACTCGCGCAGCAGGGCGTTATCAACGTCTGCGCGCGGCAGGTACCAGCGCGGCGGGTAGCCGGTTTCGGCGAGATGAATCGCGGCGTCGGTATCGACGATCAAGCGGTCGTCGAGCGTGATATGTACGCGCGCTGCCGGCCGCGTAAGCACAATACGATCGTTGAAAGCGGCATGGATATTCGTCGCCATGGTCGAACTCCGAAATTCAGTGGCGCAGTGGCCGATTAGCACTCGGAACACAGCGGTTTCGCGGTATGCCACACGTTGCGATACGCCGCGTCTGGCAAAAAAGCGTGTGAGGTTGTCCGGAGCCATCGTTCCGGACAATCGAGCGCGCCGGATCAGTGCACCGCGCGCGGCCATGCGTGATCGCGCGACAGGCCCTAAGGCTGGTTGCGCAGCCCGGTTTTTCAAGAGCGGGTCATGCGAAAAGTTGCGCGCAATCTATCGCGCTGTGCAGTGGTCGTCGGCCGCGGGCTTGGTAGGCTGTCGGCACACAGCAATACGCCAGCAACAAAAGACACTGAATCGATATGGATTTCTTTTATAACCGGCCCGGTGACGTGGTCGACGAAGCGCTCTCGGGCCTGGCCCGACTGGCGTCGTTAAGCATCAGTGCCCATGGGCACGGCATCCGTGTAATACGAGCTGCGGAATGGGGCAAGCACCATGTCGCGGTGATCTCCGGCGGCGGCGCAGGCCACGAACCGGCGCACGCCGGCTTTGTCGGTCGCGGCATGCTGGCGGCAGCAGTCGCCGGTGAGTTGTTCACCTCGCCCAGCGTCGAAGCCGTGCTGGCCGCGATCCGTGCGACCTGCGGCGAGGCCGGCTGCCTGCTGGTCATCAAGAACTATACCGGCGACCGGCTCAACTTCGGGCTCGCCGCGGAGCGCGCCGAGCGGGAAGGCTATCGCGTGCGCTGCGTGATTGTTGCTGACGATGTAGCCCTGCCGGATTCCCCCCAGCCGCGCGGTATTGCCGGTACCGTGCTCGTGCACAAGATTGCCGGCCATTACGCGGCCGACGGTGCGGATCTCGATACGGTGACGCGCGTCGCCCAACGCGTCAGCGACTCGCTGTGCTCGCTCGGCCTGGCGCTTTCGAGCTGTACGCTGCCCGGCCATGCCGTGGACCCGCGTGAGCCGGAGCTGGGGCTCGGTATTCATAACGAGCCGGGCGTGCGCTCGGTGGCCCCGGGCGACGCCAACGCGGCCATGCAACTCGTGCTCGAGCCGTTGCTGGAAGCTTTTGATACGCGCTCTGCCGAAGACTCGCGGTTAGTGGTGCTGCTCAACAATCTCGGTGGCTGCTCCACCCAGGAGATGGGCGTGCTGATGAACAGCCTGCTCGACGCGTTGCCCGCAGCGCGCGTGGCACGCGTGGTCGTGCCCGCGCCGTTGATGACATCGCTGGACATGCACGGCTTCTCGGTCACGCTCCTGCCGGCCGAGGACGATTTCGTCGCTGCGCTCGAATCGCCGGTCGAAGCAAGCGCCTGGCCGGGTCTGCGCACGCCGACCGCAGTCCAGACCTTCGAGCCGATACTGACCGAGCGCGACGACAGCGAAACCGGCGCGCGCGACGAGGCGTGCGAGGCAAGCCTCAAGGCCGTGATCGACACGCTCCTGAAATCCAGGGACGAGCTGGACGCGCTCGACGCCAAGGTCGGTGACGGCGACACCGGCACCACCTTCGCGGCCGGCGCACGCGCGATTGATGCCGCGCTCGAGGCCGCGGCGTTGTCCAGCGGCGAGCCTGCCCGCCTGGCCCACGAAATAGGCGATATTCTTGCCCGCGACATGGGCGGCTCCAGCGGCGTGCTGCTGTCGATTCTATGCACGGCGACCGGCGCCGCTCTGGCCAACGGCGAGCCCCTGGCTGCGGCACTGACGCATGGTGTCGAGCGCATGCAGCATTACGGCGGCGCCGCACGCGGTGACCGCACGCTGCTCGATGCGCTCATACCGGCGATCGAGGTGCTGGCCGACGGCAATGGGCTGGCACAGGCGGCCGCGCAGGCACGTGCCGGTGCCGACGAGACCCGCTCGATGACGCACGCCAAGGCCGGTCGCTCGGCCGCCGTGCCGGAGAGCGCGCTGCGCGATCTGGCTGATCCGGGCGCCGAGGCGGTGGCGCGCGTCTGGGAGCGACTCGCCGCCGGCTGAGCTGTGACAGACAGGCCACAGAGGCGGGCCTAGCTGCGACCGCTGGCTGGCCGACGCCTGGTTAACAGACGCGACCATAGACGGCCGGCAGACATGCCCGGACAGAAGGCATCTGGCCTCAGCTGCGATAGCTGTAGGCCAGCGTCTCGTCCTTGCGGGGGCCGGTGATGGACCAGCGCAGATCGAAGCCTGCGGTGGTCAACGCCAGAGCGGCGCTGTAGCGGTCGCTGCCACATTGATGGGCATCGATCGTTGCCAGTTTATCTGCAGCGACAGCGGCCAGATCGAACAGCCACACCGCGGCCTCGCGGCCGAAGCGCTCGTGCCACAGCGATAGTCGATCCCCGCGAAGCACCCATAGATAGACATTGCGAAAGACAACGGGTGTTCCGGTTGCGCTCGGCGTGAAGTGGCCGTTCTCGTGCATGCGCAACTGGTCTGCGTTGCGGCTCGTGCACACCTGTGCTTCGCCGTGGCCGGCCCAGCCGGTTTGCGAGTGGTCCCCCGGCGTGGCCGAAAAAGACAACGCACGAATACAGGGGAGCTGTTTCCAGAGCCTTATAATCGGCTCATCGGGTTGTTCTTCTTTGATGGTTTGATTCATGGCGTATCTGGTCGGCGTCACCCTGCTCTGGGCGTTTTCCTTCAGTCTGATCGGGGTCTATCTCGCGCAGGCGGTGGACCCTTATTTTGCCGTACTCACGCGGCTCACGCTGGCCTGTCTGCTGTTCGCGCCGTTCATGCGCTGGCGCGCAACACCACTGTACCGGGCAGTCGGACTGATGGGCGTCGGCGTGCTGCAGATCGGGCTGATGTATACGTTCTTCTACCAGTCGTTCATCTGGCTGAGTGTGCCCGAGGTGCTGCTGTTCACGATCATCACGCCGCTTTATATCACCAGTATCGACAATGCGCTGCAGGGCCGTTTCGCACCGATTCATCTGATCAGCGCGTTCGTGGCGGTGGCCGGGGCGGCACTCATTCGCTACGAAGGCGTCAGCGCTGATTTCTGGATCGGTTTTCTGATCGTGCAGGGAGCGAATCTGTGTTTTGCCGCCGGCCAGGTAGCTTATCGCCGGCTCGATGCGCGGTGGCCGGCGAACGGCCATGGCTGGTGTGATTTCGGCTGGTTCTTCTTCGGCGCCTGGCCGGTTGTGGCGGTACTGTTCGCGGTACTGGGCGACTACAACGCGCTGCCCGCTACGTCGATCCAGTGGGGCGTGCTGCTATGGCTTGGCCTGGCGGCCTCGGGCCTGGGATATTACCTGTGGAATCGCGGTGCGACGCGTGTCGATGTCGGCACACTCGCAGTCATGAACAACGCGCTCATTCCGGCCGGTCTGATCGTCAATGTGTTGATCTGGAACCACGACGCGCCGCTGGCTCGGCTTGCGCTGGGCAGCATTGTCATGGTCGCCGCGCTCGTGATCAACCGCCGCCTGCAGGGCCGCTCGATCGGCCTCAGAGACTTTCGTCGAGGGTTTCGGTAAAGCGATCCATTAACTCATGCAGTTCGCTGATATCGCTCGTGCTCATATGCTCTGCCATCGCTGCCTGGGCATGGCGCCAGTGGCGTCGTCCGCGCGTCAGGGCGAGCTGGCCGGCCTCGGTCAGCGCGATCAGCCGGCTCCGTTCGTCGACCCCGGGCAGGCAGATCACCAGGCCGCGTTCACGCATCGTACGCAACGTCCGCGTGATGGTGGAGTTATCCAGATGAAGCTGGACAGCCAGATCGCTGGGCCGCACCGGTTGCAGCGACTTGACGCTGGTCAGCAGCGACAGCTGTGAACCCTTCAGGCCACTGCCGGATAGATGGCCATCGTAATAACGTGTCATCACCCGATGCAGACACTGCAGCTTGAAGTAGGTGCACTCGGCGGAAAGAGATCTCTGGCTCATGCGTGTGTTCGTGCGAACAGTATCTAGGACGAGTATTTAGCGGTATCGGCGGCAGAAACGGTTAGATTAGCCCGCTGTCATTGTGGGTTTGTCACAGCCATGCTGAAATTCATTTCACGCCCGGCTGGGTACCCGGTCGAACGTTGTTTCTTGGCTTCTATATTTTCGTTTTGCCGCAGATGGTTACCGCCGCGGTCGCGGCGATGGCTGTCGAAGGCCAGCCGTAGCAGGCGAGCATGAGCTTCGGGGCAACGGCTTCTGGAATCTGCTTGCGTTTTCGATGCAGATGCTACGGGCGACCGGCTGCATGCTGGCCAAAAACGCCGCCGATCAGGCGTCGACTCAACTGATGGACCCCGCCCATGGTAAACGCGGGTGGCGCCACCCTGCCGGCAACGCCGGGCGCGGGCCTGTCCAGCGGTCTCAGCCCAAGCCGACGCGTGGCCCAGCGGATCGCGGGTCTATGAGCCGCTCGCCGTGTTGCCGGACGGCGGCCGGTATTCCGGGCGCTGTCGTTGCGCGCCATTGCTGGGCAGCAGGCCTACATCATGGGTTTTTTGTCTGTTGCCGCTGCTGACCACCGGCATGGTTATCGCGCTGGGGGCTGACTTTTGTGAAATCCGAGTATCCTCCGGCGCGTGCGCGGCGCTGCGTGCCGCAATCACCTGCATTGCGGCAAGCCAGATCAGCGGCACGATCTCGATGAATATGCGCTGCTCCTGGACGCGTCCGGCGACCAGCGCAAAGCCGATCAGAGGCAGGCCGAAGCCGACCAGGGCGCAGACCAGGTGCCTGTCCAGGGTGCGACGCCAGAGCAGAACAGGCAGGTACAGCCCGGCCGAGAACCGAGCCACGAACGTCACGAAATACAGCGGATCGGCGAGCAGGGCCAGATTCTCCCAGAGATGATATTCGTACTGGGTGCCGGCCAGCTGCGCGCTCGGATTGACATTATCCGCAAACAACCAGCTCAGCGGCCACTGGATCGCCACAAAAATACAGCTCTGCAGTGCGAGCAGGCACAGCAATCGCATCCAGGGCATGCGCCCGGTAAATAACAGGGCGAACAGCCCGAGCATGAACAGCGTGGTTTCGCGGTTGACGGTAGCGACCGCGAACAGCAGCAGATAAGCCAGCAAATAGCGCCGACCGTCGCTCTGCGTATAGCGGATCAGCAACAGTGTCATGGCCAGCGTGAACACTGCGGCAGGCAGGTCATAGACATAATAAAATAGTGCCCGCGGCTGCCAGCTGCCCAGATCGAAGCGTTGTTCTTCGGTGACGAACGCACTGACCAGCTGCAGATCGGGTGCGATCAGATGCATGAACATCGGAATCACGACCGTGAAAGCCAGCACGCGCCGCATCAGATCGTGGCGGCCGATCGAGAGGATACACAGCGCCCGATGGGCCAGCACGATCAGCGCGATCCAGCCGATGATCTCGAATAGGCCAAACAGTAGTTTTTCGCCCAGCGGTAGTACCTGCTGCAAGCCGGCCACCAAGGCGGGAAGCAGCACACGATGCTGAAACGGCTCAACGGCCTCGAATTGAACCAGTTGTCTGAAGGTCGTCAGCTTGAACGGCGCGGTGGTCGTCAGATGCAGACAGGTGAGGAATACCGCGACCATCGTGACCGCGACCAGCCAGACCAGGTGTTCGATACGAGCGCCCTTGACGGGCGATGGGACGTCGGATCGGCTCATTTTATTATTTTTCCGGCCGCACAGGCATTACGCTCACCATAAGCGAGTATAAGCGCGCTGACGGCCCGCGCCGTTAAGACATTTGTCGGCAACGAGTGGCGCGCGAAGGTGCGAACTGCCAAGCTCCTCGGCGCTGGCTTGATCCGTCATAACTGCAGGAGCGCTCATGAAGGCCGCCGTCATTCGTACCCCCGGTGGATTGGATCGTATCGAGATCGTCGATCGCGACGAACCTACGCCTGCCGCAGATGAAATTAAGGTGCGTATTCAGGCGAATTCGCTCAATTATCACGACTACGTGGTGGCTACCGGCGGCATTCCGACCGAAGACAGACGCGTGCTGATGTCGGACGGCGCCGGCGAAGTCGTGGCCGTGGGCGATCGGGTGACCGAGTTCGCTGTTGGCGATTGCGTCATCTCGACGTTCTTTCCGCACTGGCAGGATGGTCCGATCTCGCTGGCCAAACGGGAGGGCACGCCGGGTGATCGCGGCGAGGGCATGGCCGCGGAATATGTGACCGGCACGGTGCAATCGTTCACCCGCGCACCGGCCGGCTTCACTCATGCCCAGGCATCCACCTTGCCCTGCGCCGCGCTCACCGCCTGGCGGGCGCTGATGGTCGAGGCGCGTATCAAACCGGGTGATACGGTGCTGGTGATGGGTACAGGCGGGGTGTCGATCTTTGCGCTGCAGTTCGCCAAGGCGGCCGGTGCGCGGGTGATCGCGACCTCCAGCAGCGACGCCAAGCTGGAGCGCCTGAAAGCCCTCGGCGCGGACGAGGTGATCAACTACGCCGAAGATCCCAAATGGGGCAAGACAGCCAAACGCCTGACCGGCGGGCGCGGCGTGGACGCGGTGGTGGAGATCGGCGGGCCAGAGACGCTTGGCCAGTCGATCGCGGCCTGTCGTATGGGCGGGCATATCAGCCTCATTGGCGTGCTCACCGGCGTCAAGGGCGAGGTGCCGACCGCACTGTTCTTCTATTCAAATCTGACCATGACCGGCATTACGGTCGGCAGCCGTGCCCATCAGCTCGACATGGTGCGGGCGCTTGAGGCCAGCGCTATCGAGCCGGTGATCGACTCTACCTTTGCCCTCGACGATATGGCCGCCGCCTTTGCTCATCAGAAGTCGCAGGCGCATTTTGGCAAGATCTGTATCGAACTCTGATTCCCCACAACACGGAATCCGTGACCATGTCTAACGCCAACGCTGATGTCTTTCGTATCCATGTGCTGGCCACCGGCGGTACGATCGAAAAGACCTACGACCCGGCGCGTGGGGCGCTCACGCTCGATGTGCCGGTGCTGGAGGATCTGATGGCCGGGCTGAGCCATCCCGATATGGCCATCACGATAGAGCGGCTCATGGCCATCGATTCGCTCGACATGAGCGCCGACCACCGCCAGCAGATCGTGGCGACAACGCGGGCCGTTCTGGCCGACGCCAGCGCCGATGCAATTGTCATCACCCACGGCACCGACACGCTCGCCGATACGGCCGCCGAACTGGTCGCAGGGCTGGGTCAGCCCGCCGTGCCTGTCGTGCTTACCGGCGCCATGGTGCCCTGGCGCGTGGCCGCGAGTGACGCCGCCCAGAACATAGCCCAGGCGCTGATCGCGTGCCGGCTCGTTACGCCCGGCGTGCACGTGGTGTTTCATTCGCGCGTGATTCCCGGCGCGTGCGTGGCCAAGGACTACGAACGCCTGACGATGATCGAGACACCGCCTCGCAGCAGCTGAACCGCGGCTTGAAAAGATACGCGGCGGGGCAGTTGCACTGTGTGTTTTTCAGCGCCGGATCATCGCTATTGTCCGGCGTGCCGCGCACATGCGCCGTGCATGCAACATCGCAATCGCAGGAACAATATCTGTCGAGGGCCTGTTGCCGTTTCACACGAATGCCGCATCGACCGCCATTTGTTGGCGGGACTGGACACAGGCCAGGCCGCGCCGTAAACGCACCAGCGCACAACACACGCTGTACGATGATGACATGATCGCCGCCCTGTTCGGGTCGTGCCGAGCGGGGCGTTCTTGTTTATGGCGACATACCATGGAGACGATGTGGCGCGTGCGGTTCCCAATCTGACCAGCGGCTCGATCCCGCGGGCGCTGTTGCGCCTGGCCGTGCCGATCGTGTTCGCGAATCTGCTGCAGACTGCCTACCAGCTCATCGATACCTTCTGGGTTGGCCGGCTGGGCGCGGCTGCGGTGGCGGCCGTATCGCTGAGTTTTCCGGTGATCTTCTTTCTGATCTCGCTGGGCCTCGGCTTTGCCGTGGCCGGTACCATTCTGGTGGCCCAGTATCAGGGTGCGGGCAATACCAAGGCGGTGAACGCGGTATCGGCTCAGGCGCTGGTGGGTGTGGTGCTCATCTCACTGTTCCTGGCGGTAGCCGGCTTTGTCGGAGCGCCCTATATCGTGGCTTTCCTGGGTGCGGCAGACGATGTGCTGCCGTTGGCATCGGTTTATCTGCAGGTGTCGTTCGTGGGCCTGCCGTTCCTGTTTGCCTATGTGATCTTCCAGTCGCTGATGCGCGGCGTGGGCGATGCGCGTACGCCGTTGATCATCGTCACCGGTACGGTCGTGCTCAATTTCTTTCTCGACCCGCTGTTCATCCTGGGCTGGGGGCCAATGCCGGCACTGGGCGTGAGCGGGGCCGCACTGGCGACGGTCATCACCCAGGGGCTGGCCGCGATCGTGGGCCTGGGCATGCTATTTTCCGGGCGCTATGGCATCAGCCTGCGTCCGGCCAATCTGTGGCCGGACATGGCCATACTCTGGCGGCTGCTCAAGCTCGGCCTGCCGGCAGCCATCGAGCAGTCCACGCGCGCGCTCGGGCTGATGCTCATGACTATTCTGGTGGCCGGTTTCGGCACCGTGACGCTGGCGGCCTACGGCATCGGCGTACGCATGCTCAGCTTCGTGATCATTCCGGCACTGGGCCTGAGTCAGGCTACGTCTGCGCTGGTCGGCCAGAATATCGGCGCCGGCGAGATCGGCCGGGCCGAGCATACCGCCTGGCTGAGTGCCGCGATCGCGCTGGTGAGTCTGTCGCTGTTCGGGCTGCTGGGTTTTGTGTTCGCGCGCGATATCGTGACGTTGTTCGTGCCGGGCGCGCCGGAGGTCATCGACAAGGGCACCCTGTTTGTTCAGATCACCGCGTTCACCTACGGCCTGATCGGCGCGCAGCAAGTCATCACCGGCGCGTTTCGCGGCTCGGGCAACACACTCATCGCCATGGCCATCGCGCTCGTGTCACTCTGGATGCTGCAGTTTCCGCTGGCTTGGGTATTGTCCAACAACACGTCGCTGGGCGAGGTGGGTATCTGGATTGCCTATCCGGTACAGAACATCATCACGGCCGCGATCGCTGCCATCTGGTTTGCACGCGGAACCTGGAAGCGCCAGCGTGTCATGGACGAACCCGAGCCGGAACGGGCGGTCTCAACCTACCGCCCCGGCGCCATCACGACGACGACACTGCGATGAGAACCTATCCCCTGGCGACCTATTCACTCTCGCACCTGTTGGCGCTGCTCGGCATTTCGCTGTTCTTTCTGGCCGGCGGCATCGGCCATTTCGTCTTCAGCTCTTTCTTTATAGCCATCGTGCCGCCTTATGTGCCCACGCCCGCACTGACGGTAGCCATCAGCGGTGTGTGCGAGCTGGCGGGTGCGATCGGGCTGCTGATGACGGGCACACGCCGCATGGCCGGTATCGGCCTGCTGCTGCTCATCGTGGCGGTTTTTCCGGCCAATCTTTATATGGCGCAGCACCCTGAACAGTTCGATGCGTTCGCGCCCTGGCTGCTGTACGCGCGCCTGCCATTGCAACTTGTATTGCTCGCTTGGGTAGGGTTTGCGATGCGCACTGCCGGTCATCGTTCCACGCTGTAGACGTGGGATAATGGATCGTTTACAGGCTTCAATGAAGATCATGCGTTTCACAGATGAAACGGCGTTTTCAACAACGGATTGTCTTCGTTACTATCAGGGTCGGCTGGGGCCTCGCGGCACGCTCAAGAAATCTAGGGGCTTGGCCGTTACTGTAAAGCGGGCGCAGTGTGGGCGTGGGCATACATGCGGCCCGATGTCGGTTTCATCTGTTCTACCCAATGGCCATAAGAATTCGAAAACCCGACTCATTACCAGCACAAGACATGGGCCTGCAGATCTGGATCGATCGCGCAGCGCCTAGGAACACGGCCGCTTTCAAGCGCGACTGCCTGTATCACGATCTGGCGCCCACCTGCCGTCTGGACGCTGCTTTGGCCAGTGGCCGGCGTAGTGCGGATGGGTTCATCTCGGCCTACGAACTGGAACTGGATCTGGTGCCCGCGGCGCGCTTTGCGATGCTCGTTCAAAGCGCGCGGCGCGATGAACTGACCCTGGTCAGCGAGTGCCCTATTGCCGCACACACCTTGCGTCGTTATCTGGGCGATCTTGCCGCGCTCAGCGCCGATCGTGACCAGGAACTCATGGCAATGTCCCAACAGTGTGCCGCCGTCGCCGAGCGCGCCTACGAAGCCCGGCGCGCCACCGGGGCCAGTCATACGGCGGCAGTCTGTTCATCCAGGCGGGCGCTTCGGGCGCTACGCCGTCCCAATTAGACGCCCGCCGTGGGCCAAGGCTGTTGCCAAGTGAGCTCATGCGACACGGCGGCTGGGATCGCGCGATTCGGCGTGAACCGCATCGGCTGCGATTTCGTGGTCGGCGATATACATGGCTGCTTTTTCCTGCTCGACGCACTGCTGGCGCGTCTCCAGTTCGATGGCACACGCGACCGGCTCTTCAGCGTGGGCGATCTGATCGACCGCGGGCCCGACAGTGAGCGAGCGCTGGAGTGGCTGGCGCGACCCTGGTTTCATGCGATCCGCGGCAATCACGAACAGATGCTGCTCGATGGCCTGCGCCACGGCGGCGACGCGCAGCGGCTATGGCAAGCCAACGGGGGTGACTGGTTTGTTCGTCTGTCGCCCGCGGTCGCCACCGATTGGATTCGTGCCTTCGAAGCGTTGCCGCTGGCCGCCGAAATCGAGCTGGGCGACGGGCGTCTTGCGGCATTGGCCCATGCCGATGTGCCGGACGACTGGGCGCTGGTACAAGGTCGTCTCGCCCACGATGACCAGGCCGGTATTACGCATGACCAGCTCATGAATACTTTGCTCTGGGCGCGGCATCGCGCCGGCGAGGTGGAGCGACGTCGGCACAAGAGTGTTCGTTGGTGGCATCGTCCGCAGCCGGTGCATGTGCGCGGTGTCGATCTGATCTACTTCGGCCATACGCCCATGCCGGCACCCACGCGATGCGCCAATACGCGTTGGCTGGACACCGGTGCGTTCATGGGTGGGACACTGACGGTAGCCGAGCTGAGCATGGACGGCGCGGCATGGTCCGCGGCCACAGAGCGATCGGTCTATTGTTGCGACTGGCAATACGTCGATGATTGAAGCAGCTCGGACGGTGGCCCGGGATGCCAACGGTCGTTGATCGACCACTTGCCCGCTGTCCCGCCTGCGCAGTAGAAACTGCCTGAGTCCGGCGGGCCCTATGGCGTCGGCGTGTCTGCCATGAGCGCATCGCATTCGTCGAGCGGCGCTCGACCTTCAAAACGCTCGGCAAGATAGTTCACCGCGGTCGAGGCATGGGTGAGTGCTGCGGTGATGTGTTCGCCGATCGCATGGTCGAAGCGAACCGGCACGCCCCGTGCGCAGTAGCGCCGCGCCAGAGCCTTGGCGTCGGCCCTCGGCGTCAACTGATCGAACACCGCATGATAATAGAGCAGCGGGGCGGCAAAGCCGCGCCGGCCCAGCCGGTTGGCACGTGTGACCTGGGCGACGGCCGGTACGGCCAGCAGATCATCCACGGTCGTGTAATCGCGCATATGGTTGAAGGCATAGCCTGACAGCAACGGATCCTTCACCCATGCCAGTTCCTGGCCGACGCAGCTGGCGTTCAGATCATCAAACATGCGCTGACCGTCGTCGTTGAGCAGGGTATCCACATCAATAGTGTCGTAGGCGCGTGACAGGCCGATAACGGCCGCAAAATAGAGCCCGGCAAACAGCCCGCCATCGATATTCTGGGCAGAACCGACCAGGTCGGCTGGCGGCCCGCCTGCAGCCACGCCGACCAGCGGGATTTCCGGGGCATAGGCGTCGGCCAGCTCGGCGGCCCACAGGCTGGCAAACGCGCCTCCGGAGTAGCCCCATAGCGCGACCGGCGTATCGGCGTCGGCCAACCGGTCCGGCAGAAACGTCGTTGCTGCGCGGATACCGTCGAGTACGCCGTGTCCGGAATTGATGCCGGCCAGAAACTGCGCTTCGGGGCCTTCATAGTCCGGCAGCACCACGATCCAGCCACGGCGTAGCGCCTTGTTTACCAGAATATGCTCGACCATCGACCCGGACAGGATTTCATAGGACGGCGCACAGCGACGCGTGAGTGCGTCATAGGCAACCTGGTAGGACAGCATCCGCGGTTTCGGGTTGTCGGGCACCAGAATCGTGGCGACCACCGCCTGCGGTCTGTTGTTTGTATCGTTGCTGCGATAGACGATCTGCCAGGCCTGCGCGTTCACCGCGAACCAGTAATAGGCCTCGGGCGCGATAGGGCGATAGCGCATCACCGTGCCCGGCGGCGTTGCGGCCAGTTCCGCGGCAAGCGGCTGCGCATGGAATCGATCGTCTGCGGGCGGCGTGAACGGCGCCTGGGGCATGGGAAACAGAGCAGGCGCCGGCAGCTCGCCGGCGGCGGGTACGTCACGCGGCGCTGGCAGCCGCTGCATGCAACCGCTCATCGCGGCGAGCAGAAAGCCAGCCAGACTCAGCGCGACCGCGGCGTGGCGATACCCGCGCTGCCCTTCACTGTCGCGATGGTTCAGACGGTCGGCGATGAGTGGCTCAGCGGTGGGGTGGGCGAATCAGGATATCGCGTCGGGCGCGCCCAGTGCGTCAACGCAGCCCGATTCAAGCACCGAATATAACCGCATGCATGATGCGCCCCGGCACCAGCGTGAAAGCGCCGGCTACGACCAGGCCCAGAACATAGGCCGAGATCATGGCGCGACGGTGAGCTGCGATATTGCCGCGTCGGACCGCGACTATCGCATAACCGAGACTCGCCAGCGTGACCACGGACAGCACATGAATCGGGCTCCAGGGCCCGAACAGGCGCAATTCGTGAATGAAGAAAGAAGACCCCGACACCATGACCATCAGCAGCACCCACAAGCGGCCGACGATACGGTGGCGTGGCGTGCCGCGCGGCCCGGCGAACTGCAGCAGACCCAGGACCAGGGCAAGCAACGCTGCCACGACATGGAACTGGATGACAAGCGGGGCAGCAGACAGTGGATCGATAGGCATGACGGCTCCCATATGCAACAAGTTGCCTAATAATGGCTGAGATCGGGTAGATATGCTACAAGTTGCATATAGCCCACTCGTCATATGCCACGAGCCACGTTCCATGAGCCTGCGCCACGCGCTGCTAGCCGCCATTCATGAAACCGCGGCAACCGGCTACGAGCTGAATCAGCGCTTTGAGGAGCGGCTGTCGCATGTCTGGTCGGCGAGCCATCAGCAGATTTATCGCGAGCTGGCGCGGCTGGAGACGCAAGGGCTGCTGGTCGTCGAGATCCAGCCTCAGGCCGGCAAGCCGGATCGTAAGCGCTATGCCATCACGGCCGCCGGTATCAAGGCGCTGCAGGGCTGGCTGGGCGCTGTCCAGGCGCGGCCGGCGGTGCGCGACCCGCTGCTGCTCAAATGCTTTGCCGGCGATCTCACGCCCACGCCTGCGTTGTTGAAAGAGCTCGCAGTGCACGAACAGACCTGGCGACGCGAGCAGGCGATCTACCGACAGATCGAGGCCCGGTATTTCAGCGTGCCGCCATCGTTGTCGCGCCACTACCGGATGCAGTACCTCGCCCTGCGACGTGGCCTGCTGGATATCGAGAGCTGGCTCGTCTGGGCCGGCGAGGTGCGAGCAATGCTCGAACAGGGCGACGCCTGAGCGCGGCGCAGCCGGCGCACCCGGTTGGGCCTGCACGGGGAGCTTGCCTGCCCGCCATTGCCCAAGCGATTCGGCTTCTAATCAGGGGCTCGCCCGAAAAGTTGCCGACGCGCGCCGCCGTGTTTACGGCGTGCGTTCAGAACAGGCCGTTATCCAGACCGGCGGCCACGGTCAGCCCCAGTTCCTCGCATTGGGTTTCAAACGCGCTATCGAACGCACCACAACAGATCAACGGCGGGTACACGGCTTTCCAGCGCAGACCGCTCGTGATCGACTCTACCGCGCGACGCGTGCCGGTACCGTCATGGCCGGCGCGGACATAGAGCGCGTAGGGCAGTGCTTGAGTCTGTTCCAGGCAGGGATAATAGATCCGATCAAAGAAATCCTTGAGCGCGCCGCTCATATATCCGAGGTTCTCGGGCGTGCCGAGAATGATGCCATCCGCGGCCAGTACGTCATCGGCGGTGGCTTCGAGCGGCGCAATCCAGCGGGCGGTGACGTTGTCGATATCGGTATGCCGTGCGCCTCGCAGCACGGCGTCCGCAAGACGCCGGGTGTTGGGGGAGGGCGCGTGGGCGACGATGAGTAGAACGGGCATGGCAGCAGCGGGTCGGGATATTCAGATTCGTATTGTGTCTCGGAACGACGCCCCCGGTTGCCGCAATCTGCCAACCCGGCTACGGATCGCCGACTCGATCGGAGCGGCCAGCGAGCCGGGTCGACGCACGATATGATGCAAAGCGTATAGACCCACACGGCTTTATTGCTCTGATGAATATCCGTGATATCGATCTCAATCTGCTGGTGCATCTCGATGCGCTGCTGCGCGAGCGCAGCGTCACCCGGGCCGCGCACGCCATGGATATCAGCCAGCCGGCCATGAGCAACGCCCTGCGACGATTGCGCACGCTGCTGGGGGATCCGGTGCTGGTGCGTACCGCCGGTGGCATGCAGCCGACCGCGCGCGCCGAACAACTGCACCGCCCGGTACGCAATGCGCTGGCACAGATGGAAGCCGCGATTGCGCCCAACCGCGCATTCGAGCCGGAGACCGCCACGCGTCTGTTCACCGTGCTGATCACCGACTACGCCGCTTCCGTGCTCATGCCGCGCGTGGTGAGTGCGCTGGAAAAGCAGGCGCCCAATATCGCGCTCAATATCCTGTCGGCCTCGAGCGATGCCATCGATCAGATCGAGCGCGGCGAGGCGGATTTTCTGGTCAACCGGTTCGGCAAGCTGCCGGCCAATTTCCATCAGCAGAGATTATGGAGCGATCGGCTGGCCTGTCTTATCCGCAAGGATCATCCCGCACTCATCGCCGATGACGGCGTGCTGACGCTGGAGACGTTCCTGGCCCAGAAGCATGTGCTGATCACCCAGACGGGCATCGGCCTGAGCCGTATCGACGAGGAGCTTGCCGATCGTGGCCTGGCTCGCGAAATCAGCGTGCTGACCCGTCATTACCAGCTGCCGCGCGAGCTGGTGGCCAACAGCAACATGATCGTGGCCTTGCCGGCACGTATCGCCCGCTATCAGGCCCGGCATCTCGGCCTGGCTGTGCTCGACCCGCCGGTCGAACTGCCGGAGTTCCATATCGGTATCGCCTGGGGCGCGCTCGATCATCACGACGTCGCCCATCGCTGGCTGCGCGAGCTCATTATTCGTATCGCGCGCGAGTCGTTCTGAGCGGGGCGGCGCGGATGCGTATGTGAGGCCAGTCCATCGGGCTGACCCCATAGATAAGCCCAATGCCCAGCGGGTGCCTGTGGAACCGATGAACCCGGCGCCGCCTGTCCGCGGCCGCACGCAAGCGCTTGCGCTGGTTCGCTGCGCTGCCAGTGCTGGCCGCCGACCGCTGTGCCTCATTGGTCGTATACGGTAGCCCATCCGTTGTAATGAACGAACGTTCGTTATACGTTGTGGTGACAGGAGCTGCTATGACAATGACCGCAAACAATCGATTCGACCTGACCGGCCGTGTTGCCCTCATTACGGGCGCAGGTGGCGGGTTGGGCAGCTGTTTTGCCCAGACGCTGGCGCAGGCCGGCGCGTCCGTGGTGCTCTGCGCCCGACGCGAAGGCCCGCTCGAAGATGTCGCCGAGACGATTCGACACAATGGCGGCCACGCCTGTGCTGTGCCGATGGATGTAACCGACGCGGCGTCGGTGGCCACGGCTTTCGATGCCGCCGAGCAGGCGTTCGGCAGTGTGGATATCGCCGTATGCAACGCCGGCGTTGCCCTGGCCGGTAAGGCCATCGACATGGACGAAAGCGACTGGCTGAAGACGATCGAGGTCAATCTCAGCGGCTGCTGGCGTGTCGCGACCGAGTGCGCGCGCCGTCTGCGCGCTGCGGACAAGCCCGGCAGCATTATCAATATCACGTCGATCCTGGGCCATCGCGTGGCCGGCATGGTCGCGCCTTATGCCGCGGCAAAGGGCGGGCTCGAGCAGCTCACGCGCAGCCTGGCGCTGGAGTGGGCGCGCTACGGCATCCGCGTGAATGCGTTGGCGCCGGGGTATATCGCAACCGATATCAACCGTGAGTTTTTCGACACCGAGCCCGGCCAGAAGATGATCAAGCGTATTCCCCAGCAGCGCCTGGGCGACGCCGACGATCTGTCCGGTGCGTTGCTGCTGCTCGCCTCCGACGCCGGCCGCTATATGACTGGCTCCACCATCGTGGTCGACGGCGGCCATCTTCAATCTTCCTTATAGGTTTTACATGGACTTCAAACTGTCGGCCGAGATCGAGGACTACTGCGAGCGCATTCGTGCGTTTGTCGACGACGAACTGATTCCGCTGGAAGCCGAGCCGGCCAGCTACGACGACCATGAAAACATTGCGCCCGATCTGCTGGAGCGCATGAAGACGAAGGCCAGGGAGGCCGGGCTGTGGTCACTGCAGATGCCCAGGGCGCGCGGCGGCCAGGGGCTGTCGATTGTGGGCATGGCGGCCTGCTACGAGCAGATGAACCGCTCGATCTTCGGGCCGGTGGTGTTCAACTCGGCCGCGCCCGACGACGGCAACATGATCGTGCTGGAGAAGATCGGCACCGAGGCCCAGAAGGAGTGGTTCCTGCAGCCGATCGTCGACGGCAGCGTGCGCTCGTCGTTCGCCATGACCGAGCCACCGCCCGGCGCCGGCTCGGACCCGACCGTCATGAAGACCACCGCCACGCGCGACGGCGACGACTGGGTAATCCACGGCCACAAGCACTACATCACCGGTGCCGGTGTCGCCAAGCATTTCATCCTGATCGCGCGCACGTCGGACGATGCGCGCAAGGGGCTGACGGCGTTTTTGTTCCACGCCGACGATCCGGGCTGGGAGATCATCCGCCGGATCCCGATCATGGGCCCGGAAGAGCACGGCGGGCACTGCGAGATCCGTTTCGACGGGCTGCGTATTCCCGATCGTAACCGGCTCATGAAAATCGGCGACGGCCTCAAGGTGACCCAGATTCGTCTGGGCACGGCACGCCTGACCCACTGCATGCGCTGGCTGGGCCTGGCTCGCCGGTCGCTCGAGATCGCCGCCGACTATGTTGATACGCGTGAGGCCTTCGGCGTACGCCTGGCCGATCGCGAAGGCGTCCAGAACATGCTGGGCGATGCGGCCATGGCGATTCAGACCGGCCGGCTGCTGACCATGCACGCCGCCTGGCTGCTCGACCAGGGCAGTTTTGCCAAGAAGGAAGTGTCGATGGCCAAGGTGAGCGTATCCGAAACACTGCACAAGGCCGTGGACACGGCGATTCAGCTCAACGGCGCCCGCGGTTACTCCAAGGACACCGTGCTGGAATGGATCTATCGCTATGCACGCCAGGCCCGACTGGTCGACGGCGCATCCGAGGTACACAAGATGGTGTTCTCGCGCACGCTGATGGCTGAAGGCAACGACTTCTGGCGCTGGCAGGCCGGCTGACCAGGCCAGCTGACCAGACCGGCTGACCAGACCGGCTGACCAGACCGGCTGACCAGATCCGCTGATCAGCTCGGCACGATCCAATCCGTGGCACTGCGCCATCAAGAGCGCGGGCCGCGACAAATCGAATAGAAAAGCCTTTCGGAGGAGACCCGATGGCACAGGCGGACTATGAGCAGCTCGCTCGCAACCCGGCCAATCATTCGGCGCTGACGCCGCTCGCGTTTCTCAAGCGCTCGGCGTATATCCATGGCGACAAGACAGCCGTGATCGATAGCGATATGACGCTCACGTATCGCGAATTCGACGCACGCTGTCGGCGCCTGGCCAGTGCGCTGGCCAAACGCGGCGTCAAGGCCGGCGATACCGTGGCCATCATCTGTCGCAATACGCACGAGATGCTCGAAGCCCGTTATGCCGTGCCCATGCTGGGCGCGGTGCTCAACCCCATCAACACACGGCTTGACGGCGCCGGCGTCGCGTTCATCCTGGGCCACGGCGAGGCAACCTGGCTGCTCGCCGATCACGCCTTTGGCGACACCGTAGGTCGGGCGCTCGAGCAGATGGATACGCCGCCGACACTTGTGGTTATCGACAGCCACGCCGGCGCCAGCGGCGGCCTGGACGGCGAAGATTTTGAAGCGCTGATCGGCACGGGCGATGCGGATTTCGACTGGCAAAAGCCCGACGACGAATGGGCTGCGCTCACGCTGCTCTATACCTCGGGCACCACCGGCGACCCCAAGGGCGTGGTCTATCATCATCGCGGCGCCTATCTGGCTGCGATGAGCAACGCGATGGCCTTCAACATGACCGCCGAATCGGTCTATCTGTGGACATTGCCCATGTTCCACTGCGACGGCTGGGGCTATGTCTGGGCGGTGACTGCGGCCGGTGCGACCCATGTCTGTCTGGAGGCGATCGACAGCGAGCTGATCCACGAATGCATGGAAGCCCACGGGGTGACCCATATGTGTGGCGCGCCCATCGTGCTCAATACGTTGCTGGCCGATTTCGCCGAGCGTGATCTGCGTCTGAGCGTCACCGCCGACTTCGCGCTGGGCGGCGCCGCGCCGCCGGCCGCGGTGATCTCGCGCGCCAGGCAGATCGGCTTTGCCGTGACCCATTTGTATGGCCTCACCGAAACCTACGGGCCGTCGGCGCTGTGTGTCTGGCAGCCCGAGTGGGCCGAGCTGGATATCAACGCACTCGCCGGACGCATGGCCCGCCAGGGCGTGGCCAATTTTGCTATCGACGATTTTGCCGTGCTCAGCGTAGACAACGGCACGCCGGTGCCCTTCGATGGCCAGACCATCGGCGAAATCTGTATTCGCGGCAACACGGTCATGGCCGGCTATCTGAAGAACCCGGCCAAGACTGACGCCGCCTTTGCCGACGGCTGGTTTCATAGCGGCGATCTGGCAGTGACCCACGCCGACGGCTATATCGAGATCAAGGACCGCGCCAAGGACATCATCATCTCCGGCGGCGAGAACATCTCCAGCCTGGAGATCGAGGACGTGCTCTACGGCCACGACGCCGTCGCCGAAGCGGCGGTGGTTGCCCGGCCCGACGACAAGTGGGGCGAGGTGCCCTGTGCCTTCATAACGCTACGCGCCGGCCAGGCCGTCACCGAGGCCGATATGATCGCTTTCTGTCGCGATCGCATGGCGCATTTCAAGGCGCCGAAGAAAATCATCTTCGGCGAACTGCCCAAGACCGCCACCGGCAAGATTCGAAAGAATGTGCTGCGCGAGCAGGCCATCGACTGAGCGCCTGAGACTAAAGGCCATGAAGACTCACCGACGATATGCGGTAAAAGAACAGCATTGACAACAACGGACGGCGGGAGCAGACGCGAGCTCGTACGCCCGGCAATAAAAACGCGAAAACGAGGAGATGGGGCAATGAAACGACGGACATTCACCGCCGGATTGATGGCGGCAGCAACGGTCATGGGCCTGGGTGGCATCACCCAGGCACAGGCGGCAGAGAAACCGATCACGCTGGGCGCGATCTATATCCGTTCGGGCAGCGCATCGAGCTACGGCGAGTTCGCCGAAGAGGGCCTCAAGCTGGCCGTTGAGGAGATCAACGACGACGGCGGCGTGATGGGCCGCCCGCTGGCATACAAGATCGAGGACAGTCAGGCCAAGTCCGCGACCGCGATCCAGGCCGCACGCAAGCTGGTCTATCAGGACCGGGTCGACGCACTCATGGGCATCGACAGCTCCGGCGTGGCCCAGGGCCTGGTGCCCACCATCGCCCAGCTGCGCAAGCCGCTGATCATCACCCACGCGGCCACGCCGGATGTCACCGGCAAGCTGTGCAACGCCTATACCTACCGGGTGAGCGTGAATATCATCCAGAACATGCGCGGCGCGGCTGAAATCGCGGCGCAAAGCGGAGCCACGCGCTGGACCACCATCGGGCCGGACTATGCCTTCGGCCGCCAGTCCTGGGAGTTCTTCGGCGAGGCCCTCAAGCAGCAGAATACGAAAGCCGAGCTGCTGGACGGCGCCGCGGCCTTCCCGCGTTTCGGCGCGGAGGAATTCACGCCCTATATCAACAGCGTGATGGCCGCCAAGCCGGAGGGCGTGCTGATCTCGCTATGGGGTGGCGATCTCGTGAACTTCATCCGTCAGGCCAATGATCGCGGCTTCTTCGATCAGGGCTTCCAGGTGATGTTCACGGTGGGCGCGGCCACCGAAGTGCTGACAGCACTGGGCGATCAGATGCCCGAAAACGTCTGGCTCGGCACCCGCTACTGGTTCGATGCCTACGACAACCCCACCAACGCCCATTTCGTGAAGGCCTATCGCGAGCGCTACAACAAGGCCCCCAGCTATAACGCCGAGGGCGCGTACGCGGCGGTGTATGCCTACAAGCAGGCCATCGAGACGGCCGGCAGCACGGACGCCACAAAGGTTGCACAGGCGCTGTCGGGCATGACGTTCGATACGCCCATGGGCGATGTCACCTTCCGTGCCGGTGATCATCAGGCGCTGGTTGGCCCGGTATGGGGCAAGTCAGCTGCGATGAACAGCGACTACAACATCCGCAGTCTTGCCGACGTGCACGTGTTTGCAGGCAAGGACGTGACGCCGCCGGTCGACGAGACCGGCTGCTCGCTGTAGCGATCAGCCGCTGCGCGCGGCAGGCCGGCGGTATATCCGTTGGTCTGTCGCGGCGTTGCGGCATTTTGTTGCGCTGTTCTCGATCGGCGATCCGATGTGGCTCGTCTGTTGACCAGCGCGTGACGGCCGACCTGCTGTCACGCGTCTGAAAGGAAATCCATATGACCGGTTTCTTCACGGCCCTGCTCAACAGCCTCGACATCGGCCTGCTGCTGTTTGTGATCGCTGTCGGGCTGAATATCGTGTTTGGCGTGCTCAACGTCATCAATTTCGCCCACGGCGCGCTCTATATGCTGGGCGCCTATCTCGGCTTTTCGGTCATGGCCATGCTGGGTTGGCCGTTCTGGGCCGCACTCGTCGTCGCCCCTATCGGCGTGGCATTGCTGGCTGTACTCATCGACCGCCTGGTGCTGCGCTTCATCTACGGCCGCGAAGTGACCGACAGCCTGCTGCTCACGTTCGCGCTGCTGCTGATTCTCAATGAATCCGTGCGGCTGATCTGGGGCTCGGGCATTCACGTGGTCGAGCCGCCGGCGTTGCTGGACGGCACGCTGGAACTGCCGGGCGGCGTGCGCTACCCGATTTATGGCCTGTTCGTGATCGCGGTGGGCGGCGTGCTAGTGGCCGGCCTGTGGGCATTGTTCAACCGCACGCGGGCCGGGCGCATCATGCGTGCCGCCTCGCTGGACCCGGAGATGGCCCAGGTGCTGGGTATCAACACGCGGGCCGTAGTCACCGGCGTGTTCGCCTTCGGCGCGTGGCTGGCAGCGGTAGGCGGGGTGGTGGCCGCACCCATGCGCGCGATCGACCCGGGCATGGGCGACAAGATCATCATCGAGTCGTTCATCGTGGTGGTGATCGGCGGGCTGGGCAGCTTCCCCGGTGCGCTGGTCGGCGCACTCATCCTGGGGCTGATCCACGGCCTGGGTGGGCGCTACCTACCGGATGTGAATCTGATCCTGCCGTATATCGGCATGGCCATCGTTCTGATGGTGCGGCCCCACGGCCTCATGGGCCGGCCGGGGGCATCATGAAAACGGTACTCACGCTGGTGGTGCTCGCCGCAATACTGGCCGGGCTGGTCGCGCTGCCGCACGTCGCTCCTTACTACTACATCTTTCTCGGCACCGAGATTCTGGTACTGGGCCTGTTCGCAGCCAGCTTCAACCTGGTGTTCGGCTATACCGGCATGCTCAGTTTCGGCCACGCCGCGTTCTACGGCGTAGGCGCTTATGCAACCGCGCTGGTGTTGTTGCACTGGCAGTGGCCGCTGCTGGCCTGCCTGGCCGTGTCGATGGGGGCGGGTGCCGTGCTGGCCCTGGTCATCGGCTTTCTGAGTGTGCGTCTGGATGAAGTCTATTTCGCCATGCTCACGCTGGCCTTCGGCATGATGGTCTTCGCTGTGGCCCATCAGTGGCGCTCGCTCACCAACGGCAGCGACGGCATCGCCGGTTTTCTGACCACGCCGCTGCTGCCCGGCGTGGACTGGATACTGGACGACCCGGCCGTCTACTACTACGTGGTGCTTGGCCTGGTGCTGCTCGCCTCTGCGGTGCTCTATCTGATCTGTCGTTCCTCGTTCGGTCTGGTGCTGCGGGCAATCCGGCAGAACCCGGAACGGGTCGCGTTCTGCGGCATCAACGTCAAGGCCTATCGCCTGGCGGCGTTTACAGTGGCCGGTGCGTTCGCCGGACTGGCAGGCGGGCTGATGGCGCCGTTCCTGCGCGTGGCCAGCCCGGATATGCTGCACTGGTCGATGTCGGCCGAGCCGGTGCTGATGACCATTCTCGGTGGGGCCGGTTATTTCCTCGGCCCGTTCTTCGGTGCGGCGGTGTTCGTGCTGCTGGAAAGCTGGATCACCGATTTCACCGACGCCTGGATGCTGGTGCTGGGCATCCTGCTCGCACTCATGGTGATGTTCTTCCGACGCGGCGTGCTGGGCACGATGCTCGATCGTATTCGCGGCATCGACACGGCGGGCCGACCATGACCGATTCCAGTAGCGCACCGATCCTGCGTATCGCCGGGTTGACCCGTCATTTTGGCGGCGTGGCGGCCGTGTCCGGTATCGATCTGGACGTGGCCGCACGAGAAACCGTGGCCATCATCGGCCCCAACGGCGCCGGCAAGACCACGCTCTACAACATGATCTCGGGCCGGCTCAAACCCAGCGCCGGCACGCTCACGTTCGAGGGCCAGGACATCACCGGGCTGGCGCCGCATCGCATCAGCCGGCGTGGTGTCTCGCGCTCGTTCCAGATCAACAATATCTTCACCGAGATGAGCGTGCGCGAGAACGTGGAGGTTGCGCTCACCGCGTATCGCAAGCTCGGGCGACGCTGGTTCAATATCGCCTCGCGTGCCACGGGCCTGCAGGCCGACGCCCGTGCGCTGCTCGACAGGCTATCCATCGGCGAGCTCGCCGAGCGCCGCGCCGGCACCATCAGCTACGGCGACAAACGTCTGCTGGAAATTGCCGTGGTGCTGGCCACCGAGCCGCGGCTTGTCCTGCTCGACGAACCCACAGCCGGCATGACGCCGGAAGAGACCAGGCGCGTGACCGAACTCGTGCGCCAGCTGGCCGCAAGCGGCGACTACACCTTCCTGATCACCGAGCACGATATGGAAGTGGTATTCAATCTGGCCGATCGGATACTGGTCATGAATCACGGTCAGACGCTCGTTCTGGGCACGCCCGACGAAGTGCGCGGGCATCCCGACGTGCGTCGTGCCTATCTTGGCGAAGACGACGACGCCGATTCAGACGAAACGGCCGCGGAGGCCACGTCATGATGCTCGAACTCGACGATATCCATACCTACTACGGCGAAAGCCACGCGCTGCAGGGCGTCACCCTGAGTCTGGCGCAAGGCGAAACCGTCTGCCTGCTGGGGCGCAACGGCGCGGGCAAGAGCACCACGCTCAAATCCATCATCGGGCTCACGCCGCCGCGGCGCGGGCGCGTGCTGTTCGAAGGCCAGCCTATCCACGGCAAGCCCGCCCACGCGATCGCGCGGTTGGGCCTGGGGCTGGTGCCCGAAGATCGGCGTATCTTCCCCGGCCTGAGCGTGCGCGAGAACCTGGAAGTCGCCCAGCGGCGCGAGCGCGGCAAGACGCCCGTCTGGACCATCGAACGCATCTTCGACGACTATCCCATGCTCGCCGAACGCGCCAACCAGGACGGTGCCACGCTCTCCGGCGGCCAGCAGCAGATGCTCGCCGTCGCTCGTGCCTTGATGACCGAACCGCGCCTGTTATTGCTCGACGAACCCAACGAAGGCCTCGCGCCCGTCATCGTGCAGCAGATTGGCCGCCTCATCGACGACCTCTCGGCAACTACAACCATCCTGTTCACCGACCAGAGCGTGCACTTCGCCCTGAAACACGCCCAGCGCGCCTACATACTGGAAAAAGGGCGCATCGTGCACGAAGCCGATGCCGCCACGCTCAAGCACGATACCGGCACACAGCAGCGCTTTCTGTCCGTGGCGTGATTGAAGGGGCTTGCCGCGGAGAGCCTAGTCGATTCCGACACGCCAGCACTGCTCGTCAGCCGACGGCGGTACGCGACCGCGCTCTCGGATGGTTATCGGCGAACGACGCATGATGACGCTTGCGTAATGCTCGAAAGCGTTCGGGCACGGGCTGGCGGCTCGTGTCGCATCGTTACCGTGGATTAGGTCGGGTCGGACCGCACGACGTACCGCTCTTGGTGTCCAGGCTGCTTGGTCAAACTGACTACGACAGTGCCCCATACGAACAGAGCGCCTTCTCTCCGACATTTGCCAATTTGTCTCCTAAGGGAGACAATCGAGCGATGAGAGTCCAGCAGACAGCCGAATTCGCGGCGTGGTTGCACAAGCTTAAAGACGTGAATGGAAAGGTGCGCATCTTGCGCCAGCTGGATCGGCTGAAGGCTGGAAATCCTGGCGACCATAAAAGCTTGGGTGGCGATATCAGCGAGCTTCGTCTGACGGTTGGCCCTGGTTATCGGATTTACTACACCCAGCGTGGAGACACGTACGTGATTGTTCTCTGCGGTGGCGACAAGTCGACTCAGTCCAGAGATATCGAAAGAGCGAGATCGTTGGCGGGGCAGCTGTAACCCATGAGTAGGGTGGAGGCAGGTATGGCGATTGAATTGATAAATTACGATGCCGCAGATTATCTGGATAGCCCGGAGACAATGGCGGCTTATCTCAACGCGGCAATTGAGGATAGCGACGGCGATGCGGCCGATATGGCCGAAGCGCTGGGCGCAATCGCACGTGCCCAGGGCATGTCGAACGTGGCTGAGCGTGCCGGACTAGGGCGCCAGAGTCTGTACAAGGCGCTTTCCGCAAACGGTAATCCGACGTTGGCGACGATCAGTCGCGTGGCGGCGGTTTTGGGGCTGCGTATTTCTGTAGCTGTGGCTTGACGCTATTGACGTCTGGTTGCCTGCGGGTTCGATGTCTCTGGCCCGAGGGCGGTGAGTGTGGGCGATCTTTTTGCGCACGCGACGACGAGCCGTGTGGAGCCTCGGATATTCAAATCAGCGACGGCTGCTTCCGGCATCAGCAGGCATGAGCTGCCTACGCCGCAGCGAACAAAGACATCGACGCCATGCGCCAGGCGCTCAATTTCTGAGCTGCCTACGCGGCAGCGAACGGGCTGGCCGATCTCGGTCAGGCTGTCGAGCTTTTCTGAGCTGCCTGCGCGGCAGCGAACGCCTGACAGGTCTGATATCAGCTCGCCGGCATTTTCTGAGCTGCCTACGCGGCAGCGAACGCTTACCATATCAAGATGATTCTATTCTTACGTTTCTGAGCTGCCTACGCGGCAGCGAACCCCTACGGCACAGCGCCGATGAAGGCGTTATATTTCTGAGCTGCCTACGCGGCAGCGAACCTCTAGCGCGTCGCTGTCGCTGTCATCTGCGCTTTCTGAGCTGCCTACGCGGCAGCGAACGCTGACCGCCGAAGCGGCGGCACCTGTTCTCATTTCTGAGCTGCCTACGCGGCAGCGAACCGTTACGCAGTCCGCGCGGGTGCCACCGTCGATTTCTGAGCTGCCTACGCGGCAGCGAACTATAGAATCGGCCTCGTTTTTGTGAGGGTTCTTTTCTGAGCTGCCTACGCGGCAGCGAACAGTCTGCCGCTCAGGTCGAGACAACCGACGACTTTCTGAGCTGCCTACGCGGCAGCGAACGAGTCCCTTACCCTTGGCCTTTTTCACCAATATTTCTGAGCTGCCTACGCGGCAGCGAACCGGCCAACAGCCCCAGCAGCAGGGCAACTACCTTTCTGAGCTGCCTACGCGGCAGCGAACCTGAATTGCACGATGCGTACAACGACATGACTTTTCTGAGCTGCCTACGCGGCAGCGAACGTTCAAGGCGGAAGCAAGAACGAAATTTACAATTTCTGAGCTGCCTACGCGGCAGCGAACCGGGTGTTGATAATGTGCAACTCCAGTTTGACTTTCTGAGCTGCCTACGCGGCAGCGAACTTTAATCGTGCAGCCGATGCCGCCAGGGCGTATTTCTGAGCTGCCTACGCGGCAGCGAACGGGACGAAAGTAATAGTGACCTCGTCCTCGCTTTTCTGAGCTGCCTACGCGGCAGCGAACACTGTCAGATACGACTCGGCCATGCACGAAATTTTCTGAGCTGCCTACGCGGCAGCGAACGCGCGGCTGTCCGGCGTTGGTTGTGCGCTCAATTTCTGAGCTGCCTACGCGGCAGCGAACGCACCGCTGGACGAATCACGCGTGATTGAGTTTTTCTGAGCTGCCTACGCGGCAGCGAACGTGTTGGCGGTATTGCTGCGCTTGGCATAGCTTTTCTGAGCTGCCTACGCGGCAGCGAACGGTTTCCTCTATCGGGGCGCCGTCGATGATCTTTTCTGAGCTGCCTACGCGGCAGCGAACATTGAGCACCGTGAAAGAGAAAAAGCCGAAGCTTTCTGAGCTGCCTACGCGGCAGCGAACGCGGTGGCTGCAGTTTTGTCCGCAACTACGGTTTTCTGAGCTGCCTACGCGGCAGCGAACGAAGAGACGTCTAGGGTTTCGATATCGGTTGCTTTCTGAGCTGCCTACGCGGCAGCGAACACGACTACACCCCGACGGATCCGATAGAAGTCTTTCTGAGCTGCCTACGCGGCAGCGAACGTTTCGCGCCGGCGCTTGCCCAGATACTTGAATTTCTGAGCTGCCTACGCGGCAGCGAACTGCGCGACATCGGCGGCTGCTTCGACTACATATTTCTGAGCTGCCTACGCGGCAGCGAACGATCAATGGGACCGGTTGCAGGACAACGTCCATTTCTGAGCTGCCTACGCGGCAGCGAACAGGGCGATGTTGTCGTCGATCACTTCGTCGGCTTTCTGAGCTGCCTACGCGGCAGCGAACAACCAAAAGTAGGCATAAGCGGAAATTTCATCTTTCTGAGCTGCCTACGCGGCAGCGAACATGGATGACCCGACCAGCCAGGAGTACATCGCTTTCTGAGCTGCCTACGCGGCAGCGAACAGGGCGATGTTGTCGTCAATCACTTCGTCGGCTTTCTGAGCTGCCTACGCGGCAGCGAACCGTTCTGCGTCGATTTTTTCTAGTTGGGTCATTTTCTGAGCTGCCTACGCGGCAGCGAACAGTTCGGCGACTCGGGCGCGCAGATTCTGAATTTTCTGAGCTGCCTACGCGGCAGCGAACCAGTTGCTACCGACCAATCGACAGCGTCTTCATTTCTGAGCTGCCTACGCGGCAGCGAACGCTTGTTATGCCGCGAACTACAACGGAGATGATTTCTGAGCTGCCTACGCGGCAGCGAACTCTTTCATGGTATTTGTCTCCGATTTTGTTCCTTTCTGAGCTGCCTACGCGGCAGCGAACTCGCTCGATCCCGAGCAACCCTTCCCCTTATCTTTCTGAGCTGCCTACGCGGCAGCGAACTATAGGACGCATATAAGAGCGCATTGCCTACCATTTCTGAGCTGCCTACGCGGCAGCGAACCCCATGTGCTCCAGTTGGGATATGAGGTAACATTTCTGAGCTGCCTACGCGGCAGCGAACTGTGATCGACGTCGACGCCGCCGGCGTGACTTTTTCTGAGCTGCCTACGCGGCAGCGAACGTCATGCGATCGACGCCCCGGCCGACGGCAGATTTCTGAGCTGCCTACGCGGCAGCGAACACGAGGTACTGCGGCGCCAGGTGGTGCGCATCTTTCTGAGCTGCCTACGCGGCAGCGAACTCCTTACCTTGCTGCAGCAGCGTGTCGATAATTTTCTGAGCTGCCTACGCGGCAGCGAACGAAGGGCCGCGTCTGGTACATGCCGCGCAATTTTTCTGAGCTGCCTACGCGGCAGCGAACAGGTTTCGAGCAGGGTAGCGGCGACCCTGATTTTTCTGAGCTGCCTACGCGGCAGCGAACAAAACCGTCGAAATATCGGCGGAGGCGTGGAATTTCTGAGCTGCCTACGCGGCAGCGAACCTATCTCTGTCTCTCAAGCTCTCCGCGCATCTTTTCTGAGCTGCCTACGCGGCAGCGAACGCCGGGGACATGGCATCCGAGGGTGTCCAAGTTTTCTGAGCTGCCTACGCGGCAGCGAACTTACGACGGGCTTCATTCTCGCGCTGAACGTATTTCTGAGCTGCCTACGCGGCAGCGAACATGAGCGATCTAAAAACCGTCGAAATATCGGCTTTCTGAGCTGCCTACGCGGCAGCGAACTAGCGTGCTCGCCTAACGAAAGACGTTCAACCTTTCTGAGCTGCCTACGCGGCAGCGAACACTTCGGAACGCCCGCGATCCGTGCGGCCAATTTTCTGAGCTGCCTACGCGGCAGCGAACAACGTTATGCCGGCGTTCGTATTTGCCTGGTTTTTCTGAGCTGCCTACGCGGCAGCGAACATTGCGCGCCCGGTGAGCCCGACGACGGCAACTTTCTGAGCTGCCTACGCGGCAGCGAACAATTGAATACGTTTCTCGGGGCCGCAGTGCGATTTCTGAGCTGCCTACGCGGCAGCGAACGGCTCAAAAGAATTACTGCAGCAGTTCTCGATTTTCTGAGCTGCCTACGCGGCAGCGAACCCTATGGAGCGGGCTGGATAGCGTCAACAATTTTTCTGAGCTGCCTACGCGGCAGCGAACCTGTAGTTTTTCGGAAACGTCTACCGGCGATTTTTCTGAGCTGCCTACGCGGCAGCGAACCGCCGGTAGACGGCGGATTGGCTGCGATATACTTTCTGAGCTGCCTACGCGGCAGCGAACGGTGGCGTCCTTCTTTCGGGCTGACAACAACGTTTCTGAGCTGCCTACGCGGCAGCGAACTAGAGTATTCAACGCTTAAAACACAGTTTTAAAAGAACTATTTGTGCCTTTTGACGACGGACCTTTATTCCGCGCCAGGATATAAGTTACTGATTTTACGAGCGCCGTATCGACTCTCGTAAAAAGGGTCAGGCTTTGAACCAGGGAACGGTGGCTTGTTTGCTTAGCCCGTAGTGGTTGAAGTGTCCGTCGACCGAGGCGGATTGTGGTTTGCCGTGCTCGATAAAGAGCGGGAAACGTTCGCCCGTGGAGCGGCTGGCGAGCTGAATGAAAGGCAGCGTGATCTGACGTTCGGCAGGTTTAGCCATCAGCTGTTGTGCCTCAGTTACACAAACACCATGGCGTTGCGCGTATCGCCGCGTTCGGCTGGGGCCGCCCGTATTGAACTGGCGTCGGCTGACGGTACAGTGGGCCGCATCACTCGGTACGGCCTCAACCGTGTCCGCAATGACATGATCGTGCATGCCTGTTAGCCATGGTGTGGCCATGAGCTGTTCAAGGCGCTCTTGTCGGCTGTGCAGCCGAAGCCGTTCGCCGGGCGTCCGGGCGCGTACGCCAGTCTTATGGTCTGGCAGGCTGATGCCGATATCGTTGGCGTCCAGATCGTGTAATGCCCTGTGCAGTTTGTTGTAGAGAGCGTTCATGAGCATGGCCGGCTCGAAGTCGGGGTCGCGCCGCAGTCGAATGTCGAGATAATGATCCATGCCTCACCCCGCGTCGCCGAAGACGCCGCCGCGGATGAGCGTGGCCATCACGAAGTGCTGGTTTTCCGTGCTGGGTACCTCGTCTTTGAGCAGCCAGTTATCTAGAAGATTGTAGAAGTCGACTTTCTGTTTCGGCTGACGATAGGCCGCACCCTGAGTTGTTACCGAACCATAGGGTTCTACGGCAATCGGCCCGAGATCAGCAGCGTCTTCTGGCATGGGATACCAGGTATCGATCGTGCGGAGCGCGTTGCCGAGCTTCTGGGAATGAATGGCCGCGTTCATGTCGTCGCCGATGTGATATAGCGTTTTGCTCTTATCGCCGCGCGTTCGATCCAGAATGAGTTCTTGCGAGGGGAATACTTCCTGACCGGCGCCGATCCGGGCGAGGGCGACCACGTCCAGCAACAGGAAATGTTCACCTGCCAACGCAGAGGCAATTACGTCGCCAAGCTCACGTGTGGCATCGGTGCCTTCGAAATCGCGCGTGGAGTGGTCCAGCGCGTTGAAGGTCCACTGCTTTTCGACCGCGCCGCCTTTGGTTTGCGACACGATCACCTCGATCTCGTCGGCCTTGAGGCGGTTGCGCCAGAGAAACCGGCCGTTGGCGAGGTTGCAGGCATAGCGGTGCGCCAGCTCGCTGAAACCATGATTGCTGACGTAGCCGCTGACGGTTTGTTTCAGTTTTGCTTGATAGTCGGCGTTGTTACAGGCCGAGGGGTTGCCGGCGCCGGCCAGCACGCGGAGCGTGAAGTGCACGGCGAGCGTGTCGGCGTCGTGGGGGAGGGCTGCGACATCGACGGTTTGCAGGTTAGGGTTCTCGATTGCGGCGTCGAGTTTGGCCGGGTCTTGATCCTTGGCTTTGAGGCGGTTAGAGATAGTGCCGCGTACCGATTTTTCACGAACCGGCAGGCCCGGCCACTGCGAATGCTGAGCCTTGTCTTGCCAGCTTCCGGCGCTGAACAGCGCATCGGACGGATCGAGTTTGCGCTCGAAGGCGAGCACTGAGGCGGTCTTGAGTGTGTCGTTCTTGGCCATGAGGGTTTCTCCTTGATTACCGGTCGTCGCGATGCATGCTCGCGAAGTTGTTATTCAGGCGATAGACGCCGCGGTCCAGGTCGTTTTCCACGAACCACATCAGCGCTTCGGGATCTTGTATGCGATGGGGGCTGACCCATTCGCCGATCGAGTACAAACTTTCAACGAATTGAAAAGGCGACTCCGGATTGCGAGCGTTGGCGACCATGCCGGGTTCGTAAAGCGCGGAGATGGAGCCGTAGCCCACCGGAATCGGCACCAGCCAACCTGGATATGGGCGACGAACTTCCCAATGCACCTGTTCCTTACCCGTTTCGGCCGTTGTAATACGGCATTCGTGGTTGAGCCGGCACAGGTCGAGCCAGGCATCCAATGCGGTAACGCTGTCGTCGGCGGCCTTGAGATGGGCCGTGTGTTCGGTTAAATGGTCGTCGCGCAGCACGAGTGCGAAACCCGGAAGCAGGCGACGTTTCAGGCGTTGCCACTGTCGAGTACTTTTGTCCTCCTTATCGTCGAATGTGATGAGCACCGGTTGGGGGCGCCGTTCGCCGGGGCGTGGAGGCATGACGCTACCGCCGGCGATGCGCATACCCAGAACTTGTTCATAAAGCTGTTGGGCAATCGCTTCGCGTCGATCGGCGCTGCTGAGGTCGTCGCCCTCGGACTCGACCCCGATCAATAGCGTGATCTCGAGATGGGCACGCCCCTCTTCGACGATAGCGGCAGTGTTGCCGGACTTATCGACCGGATTACGCGTCAGATGAAACGCACGGGTTAAGCCGCTTTGCGTCACCTGCGGCTCGATGTGATGACATACCACACCGATTTCGTTGAACACCAGTTTGATGTCGTCCGGCAGCCTGCGTTCGAGGGCCTGCATGGTGCCCATGAAAGCGCTCATGGCCGGAAAACCCCAGGTCATGGGGCTGGAAATCGCATTGGCGTTTTGAATACGCAGGCGCGGCAACACGAGGAGATGATTAATCATGCGGCGTCTCCCTCGTCGTACTCGTCACGCAGCGCGTCCTGCATATCATCGAGCTGGCGTCGGAATTGCTTCATCACACCATCAAAGCGGCGTCGCCAATGGCTGTGTTCGACATCACCGAAATTAAGCGGACTCTTACGATTTAGCTGGTGATTAAGCCAGTTGGCTGCGCGAGTGCTGACCTCTTCGTGCCAACTGGACAAGCGGCGGGCCGCGTCGAATTCGGCATCCAGTTCAGCGCGTCCAGGGTCCAGCCAATATTGTTCGGCCAAAGCGAGGCGGCATTTTTCACCCGCCGTCCAACCGGGTGTTAGCGAATGCATATCGAACGTGAACAACATCAGTTCATCGACCAGCATCGCGGTGAGATCGTCTCGATAATCCCGCGTGTACATGTTTTTAGCGGGGTCGGTTTCCAGAAAGCGCTTTAGCTCGTCGACTTTTTGCCAGACGGCAGGGCGTCGCTGGAAAGAGCGAAACGCGTTCTGCATCGGGGCGTAAATATCCCGCGACTTCCAATTGGGCGGCAGCGACGACAGGAGATAGTTTTCCCCACGGCGCTCGCTGTTGAGCTGCGAGATGTTCTGCGGCTTGGTACCGCCGAACTTCTGGATGGCCAGATTGGCGTAGCTGGTATAGCCACCCTCATACGCGGTTCGTTCGCGCAGCGCCTTGCGCGCGGCCTTGTTTTCGTCGCCGAAAAACCATGTGTTCAGGCTGACTTGCTCATAGAACCGCTGGGTGAGAGCGGTCGCGTAGAGCGGCGCAATGAGTCGATAGTGGTCGTCATCGGTGGGGACGTCTCCAACCAGCCAGTAAAGCTGCTTGCCCCGCGTGTGGGAGGCGGCGTCGCTTTTGGGTTCGGTAATACTTGCAAAAGCGCGCACCCAGCCTTCGGCTTCAGCGCGATTCGAGCTGAGGGCGGTAATCAGCTCGTTGTCGAAATCGAGTGCGCGCTCCAGTAGCGAGCGGCCGTCCCATTCCTGCTTGAGAAATTTGTAGACATCCAGCGCGGCCGCATTGCCCACCACGTCGCCTTGGAAATCGGCTGGCAGACAGTGGCTGCCTACCCACGGGTCGCTGTAAAGCTGATCCGGTTCGACGTACAAGTTTGTTCCCTTGGCGTCGGGGTGAATGGGTTTGAGTGAGTGGGTGACCACTTGCAGTTGGTTGACTCGACGTGCGGCATTGCCCAGCCAGGTCTGCGGCTCGAACTGCTCTTTTAGCTCTAGGTATTTGGGATCGTCTGCTTCGATTTTTTCGGCTTTTGTTGCAAAGCGATCGTGAATGAACTGATCGATTACGGTTCGGATTAGGTGGGGTGAAGGAGATTCCGGCATGTGTTGCCTGCCATATTTTCGTTTGTGTATTTAAGGCATGACATAATGAGCCCCGAAACTTTGCTGTTTCGGGGCTTGAGTATCAGGCGGGCTGTGCCCGCCAAGCCGTTATTATCTTGCGGTGGTAGCTAGTCACGCTGCGTATCCTCCTGCCCACGTTGTCCCAGAGAGCTTGGGGCCGACCGCCGTCAGCATTGCTTCGATAGACACGGGGCACGCACATGCCCCGTGTCGCTTTGTCGCTTTTTATGAGCCCCTATGTTTAACCACTATAGTCTAACCGTTCTTCGGTTGATAAATAAATATTATTGATTCGAGTATATACAATTGGCGCTCTGCCGCAACGGCAGCTTAGAAAACTATTGCTTACCCGTTCTTGGGTATGTGCCCTGCCGAAAAGGCAGTTAATGCCGATCCCACTGGGTCGGCATTTTTTATCTCCGGCACACAAACCCGAACGCTGGGTGGAAGAGCCACCCTTGCGGAGCACGATCCGTTTTCAGCCGAATACGACCGAAACGCAACGCGCAGCGCTCCAGCGTCATGTCCATTGTTTCGGCTTGCTCAGTCAGCGCGGCCATATAGTCGGGCTCGTTCCAGGGCGCGACCTGAGGGTGCGCGAAGGTGGAGTCCGGTAGCCGATCCAGTTCGGTTTCCACCGGCGTGAGCTGTTCATCACGGCCGTCCGTATCGACGCGCCAGAAGCCGTAGCTTTCTTCGGTGTCGTCCGGGAGCAGCACGAATTCGCTGTCGACTTCGTTGTCTTCGCGAAAAGGCTGATGTTGGAGCGCGATTGCGCCAAGGGTCATCGATGCGGGGCGATGAAACAGTCCGGCGCCCAGTCTGGTTTTGGGCGGTTCGCCGCGGCGTTTTCGCCTCGTCGGCTGTGCGTGGGCGCTTGAATCTTCGAGCATGAGGGCGGCCAGCCGGGCATGTTCGAGATCGGCCAGGTTCTGGCTTGGGGCAAGCCGGTTTGCTGCGAGAAGCCGTGGCCGCGAGTCGATCGGGTCGAATTCGTGGGTGCGCAGCAGTGTGTCGAGCTGGTGGGACGTCAGTGGCCAATCTCTCTGCGTTTCGAAGCCCGGTCGGTTGAATGACGGGTTGCGTCGTTGGAGATGGCGGATGTTCGTGGACAGCAAGGCGATATTGGGCGTCGAAATCGGCGCCGTGCGATGACGGCGTACGCGCCCGGCAAGCTGGATGATCGAGCGCATGGATGATGGCTCGACCACGGCCCAGTCGTAATCGTGATCGCGCCCGACTTCTGTTACCGGCGAGCCGAGCACGATGAATAGATGGTTGTCGGCCTTGCCCGTTAGCCGTTGGCGGATATCCGGCAAGTCGAATACTGCGTCTTCGTCGCTGCGGTTGAGCGCCTGATCGAGTCGATACTCCAGCCGTGAGCGCAGTAATAACGGGAACTGCGAGTGGTAGACGCACAGGTGAATCTGCACGCCGTCGGGTATGTCGGCGTCATAAAGCGCCTGGGCAACGGCCACCAGCGGTTCGATATTGGCCATGCGCATCAGGCCGAAGCTCACGCGCTTGCCGCTGTGCGGATCGGCGCTGTGATGCTGTTCGTGCAAAGCCAGTGCTTCGCGAAGCAGGGCGTGGGCGAAAGCCGGGCGAACGTCCTCGGGATGCGCGGTTGGAACCGATATTGGCGCGAGGTAGCCGCGCCGCCGTGGCGCAACGGTGGCGAGCTGATCGGCACGGCGACGCGCAAAGGCATCGTGCGTGGCCTCGAACTGTGCGCCGTCGGCACAGGACCGGTGGGTGCGGTCGTGTTCGTCGAACCAGGCGCAGACCGGTTCGACGGGCGTGCCTGGGGTTCCACGATGGCGCTGATACTCGGCGCGTCCGTCGCGATACGCTTCGAACAGGCCACGCACCAACGCCGGCGGCAGCGTGGCGGACGACAGCAGGACCCGTGAGCCGAGCAAGCCTGCCCAGTAAACGAGTCGCGTCAGCGCGGGCATATCGTTGATATCGAAATCATCCGGCTCGTCGAGCACGAGATCGGCGCTCATCAGACGCAGCATGGGTGCGATCTGGGCGCCGCCACGCAGGCTTTCGGTCGCCGGAATCAGATGGTCGATCGTGCAGACTAATACAGGGGCACCGACAAGCGCACGGGCCTGCGGGTCAGCCACCGCGCGGCGCAGGACTGGATGGGCGTCGAGATCGCCGTCGAAATGCACGTGGCTTTGCGCGTCGAGCAATTCAGCCCGCGATTCCGAGCCGCCGCGAGATTGCTGGTGCTCGAACAGCGCGCGGTTGGCGGCGCCGCCAACCCGAATGGCGAGATCGTCGCCGCCGAGACCCAGGCGTTCTCGATAGGCTTGCCCGGTCTGCAATGTGAGCGTGCGCAGCCCGAGCGCGATCGAAAAGCGCGCACCCGTGTCGGGATTGGCCAATGCATACAGGATTCGCCCGTTGGCGATCGTCTTGCCGCAGCCGGTCGACGCCATGTTGACGCCGAAGAAGCCGTGTTCACGGCTTTGCTCGCGGAGGCCAACAGCCATATCGAAAGCGCGGTCCTGCCAGCGGAAGCGCGTATCTCGACTGCGGGCCTTGAACCCCTTGTGACGGGCGATACGCGGCAAAGCGGTGGCCATATCGGGCAGACGATGCACGATTTCGCCTGCTGTATGTGTGACGCCGAGTAGATGTTCGATCAGCGGTTGGCAGAGCTGTCGCTTGCCCTGATGGAAAGTCGTATTGGCGTACAGCTTCTTGGACCAGTCGCCGCGAAATCGCCCTTGGTCTACAAGACTGCTGTAGTGATGATCGGCCAGCATCAACGCCAGTCGCGCGAGGTGCATAACATATGGCGCATCGAGGGGCGCTGCGTCACAACGCAGTTCGCAAAGCTGGCGTGCGACGCGGCCGCTGCGCTCGCGCCACGCTTTTTCAGTCACCGGTAGGTCTTGGGAGAAATCCCAGTACGGTTCGATCTCTTCGGCCGTGGCCGGTTCGACGCGCTCGTTCCAGGCAGCGGCAATGGATTGCGGCAACTTCGGCACGCTCGACGCATTGAGTTTGCCACGAGCGCCCACCCACTTCTGCGCGCCGCTGTTGTCGTCAAAAGCGGGCAGCGCTGGCAATCGATGATGACTGACGATCAACCAGCCGATTGCCGCTGCCAAAGGCGGCAGGTGGCGAAAGGGCAAATCGCGCTCGTCCAAAGTATCCAGGCCGTCGCGCTTGATGCGTGCCAGCCATTGTTTGTCATCTTCGATACTTGGTTGCTGTAGTCGCTCAAGCCAGGCTTTGTCGTCATCGCTGCCGACGAAGGCCTCTAGCAGCCGAAGCGAGGCCCACTCGTGGCGGTAGCGATTGCGGCCCTCTAATTTGCCGGCAAGCCGTTGTTGGAAGGCCTTACTCGCCTTGCCCAGATCGTGAAACAGAGCGGCCATCGAGGCCAGAAGGTGAATCAGTTGCAGGCTTTGCCAGTCGTTCTCGCCGCGTGTGCGCAACACATCGCGCCGCGTGGTGTGCGTCGGGGTGGCACCACGCGCGTTGAAGCGCGCGGTGTTGCCCACGACCCATAGCAATTCGCTGTGGTTCTGCCCGCGTATCCAGTGGCACGCCACTGCCGTGTTTTTTCGTGCGGTCTTACGCAGCATCTTGCGTAGCGTATCGAGCCCGGCTCGGGTAATGGGCGTCTGCCACGTGCGGTCGCCGCGACGTTCGGCAAACTGGTCGAGAATACGGCGGGTCTCCTTGAGCGCGTTCTTGTGGCATTGAGAGACCAGCAGCACGTTCATGGCGTGGCGGCTCGGCGGGCGAGATCGTCGGCTACTCGTTTGACGGTATCGATCATGCCGTCGAGTGCTTCGACCTGGGTGAGCCGCTCGATACAGGCCTGGCGAAATTCCTGTTCTTCGTCACCACGGGCCGCGGAGACGAACGCTTGCGGTAGAACTACGCCGTCCTTGATCAGATCAGCCACGTCGAAAACGAGTCCGCCGCGTCGAGTCTTGCCATGAAGTACGGCCAGACCGTGTGGCAGCCCGAGTACCCAGCAGCAGGTAGCGGCTAATCCGTAGGCGAGATAATTGCCGTGGTCGAGAAACCGGTTGGCCGGGTCGGTGCCGCTTGCGCGCTTGGCGCGAGTGAAATTGCCGTAGTCGGTCGCGTTGGCGGCCAGCTTGTAGAGTGTGCGCGTCAGGCGCGCCTCAAGCGTTAGCAGCTCCGTGGTGTTTTCGACCGCGTCGATTGCAGTGTCGTTGCGAGCGACGGCGTCCTGCAAGGTTTTACTGTCACAGGTAAAGCCCGCATCGCGAAGGCCGCGCTCGTCAAGCCAGAGCGAGGAGATCGTCTGCAGACGACTTTTCTGAAAGGCTTTCGCGGCTTCAAGTCGTAGCGCATCGTCAAACCAGAAGCGAACCCACTGCTGCAGATATTCGGTGGGGCGGTATTCACTCTGTGGCGAAAGCCAGGCGACCTCGACATCGACTTCCGTTGCCGAAAAAAGCGGCGTGCCCCCGCCGCCGCAGAATCCGACCAGAACACCGGCTTTGGCCAGCTCACGCATTGCCGCCTGGGTGATCGACGTGCCGGTGCCCAGCAGTATGGACGTGGTATTGGCGATCGGGATATTCCAGTATTTCGATTCCCTGCCCTCGTCGGTGACGTAGGAAACGCGACCCCCTTTTACCAGCACCCGGCAGTGTTGGAGATAGTAGAGATTTGCACGCTTGGAATGCAGGATCGTCTTGAGATCGCTTGGTGCGAGATCTTCCATGGCCTTTCCCCCTTACCGCACGCTACGACAAAGCGAAATGAATGAGCAAGAGGGCGAGCAGTGATCGCTTTCAAAGCCAGGCTTTCAGCAGCCATTACTTAATGGGCCGATGCCGTACTCAGCGTTCGGCACGATACTGGTGCAGATGGGGGCATCGCGCTACACTTTACGTGTAAATCAACACGGAGATTTGCAATGAGTCGGATGATCAACTTCCGCGCTGATGATGAACTTGACGCCCGTTTGACGCGACTCGCCCACCTCACGGGACGGACCAAGACTTTTTATGTTCGGCAAGCGCTTGAACGCCAGATGGACGATCTGGAAGACATCTTTCTGGCGGATAAGGTGATGACCCGTGTTCAGTCTGGCGAAGAAAAAACACATACCATTGATGAATTAGAGCGTGCTCTTGGCTTGGCGGATTGAATTCACCGACAGCGCGTTGAAAAAGTTGAGAAAAATGGACCGCCCAACGGCGCAGAAGATCACTCACTATTTGCGCGATCGAGTAGCCGACAGCACTCATCCGCGAGTACTAGGTAAGGCGCTCAAGGGTGAGTTACGCCAATACTGGCGATATCGAATAGGCGACTATCGAGTGATCTGCGCCTTGCAAGACGACGTTATGCGAGTACTCGTTGTTGATCTGGCCCATCGCAAGCATGTGTACAGAGAGCCGTGAGCGCTTTACTGGAAGCGTGATCTGCATTATAGACGACTACTCAATCTGCTGACTGTAAGTTTTGAGCTGCCTACGCGGCAGCGAACATCATGTCCGCGGTCAACGGCGGGTTCCTGTGTTTCTGAGCTGCCTACGCGGCAGCGAACCGAGCCGGCGCAGTTCGCGCCACGGCCCGACATTTCTGAGCTGCCTACGCGGCAGCGAACTGCTGGCTATGCTTGGCACCGCCGATGCGGAGTTTCTGAGCTGCCTACGCGGCAGCGAACGCCATGCCGCGCACGACTTCGAGATTGTCCTCTTTCTGAGCTGCCTACGCGGCAGCGAACTGGCCGTCAACTGGCGCCGGCTCAATACGGTTTTTCTGAGCTGCCTACGCGGCAGCGAACGTACGAGCCCAGAATCTGCAGATACAGCGAATTTTCTGAGCTGCCTACGCGGCAGCGAACAGCTATGTGCTAGATATATCGGCTATGTGTCTTTTCTGAGCTGCCTACGCGGCAGCGAACGCAAGAAAGACCGCAAAGGCAACCTGCTGCTCTTTCTGAGCTGCCTACGCGGCAGCGAACACGGTGCGCAGCCCCGCGCCGTAACGCGTGTTTTTCTGAGCTGCCTACGCGGCAGCGAACGACCTGATGGGACATTCATCGGTCAAGACCACTTTCTGAGCTGCCTACGCGGCAGCGAACTTCTCCGTAGACAATGAATAAGCCCGCTTATCTTTCTGAGCTGCCTACGCGGCAGCGAACCGCAGGTAGCCAATATAGTCACTCGGCGTATCTTTCTGAGCTGCCTACGCGGCAGCGAACGAACACCCGTACTCGATACTTGCCTTCATCTATTTCTGAGCTGCCTACGCGGCAGCGAACATCACGCAGCGCTCCGAATCGTTGCTCCACATTTTCTGAGCTGCCTACGCGGCAGCGAACGAGAATCCAACCGTTCATCTTATTTTCGAGCATTTCTGAGCTGCCTACGCGGCAGCGAACAGGGGCACCATTAGACGCGGCTAGCCCAATCTTTTCTGAGCTGCCTACGCGGCAGCGAACAACACATCCCCGACTCGCCAAACTTCCAAGCCTTTCTGAGCTGCCTACGCGGCAGCGAACCGGGCCGCCGCTTACGACAACGCCTACAGACTTTTCTGAGCTGCCTACGCGGCAGCGAACCGCGCATCCGGCGCGCCGGCCTTGGTCGTGCTTTTCTGAGCTGCCTACGCGGCAGCGAACGGAACCAGCGAGACATCTGCGGATAACCGGATTTTCTGAGCTGCCTACGCGGCAGCGAACGGATCGGGCGGCGATGGCGACGGCGAGGGTGATTTCTGAGCTGCCTACGCGGCAGCGAACCGACAAAAAAATGGTGGCCATGCCCTGAGTGTTTTCTGAGCTGCCTACGCGGCAGCGAACATGAACCAGATTGAAATATTGGACGCCGCAAATTTCTGAGCTGCCTACGCGGCAGCGAACGAGCAACGCTAGAACGTTGGGCTATGGAATTGTTTCTGAGCTGCCTACGCGGCAGCGAACGACACCTCGCGTTTCAACTCTCGCTTCCTCACTTTCTGAGCTGCCTACGCGGCAGCGAACCCAACGGCTGCGTGCCCATGTCGTTGTTCTGCTTTCTGAGCTGCCTACGCGGCAGCGAACTTGGAGGAATGAATCGCCCACATCAGTTGAACATTTCTGAGCTGCCTACGCGGCAGCGAACCGATTCACGCCGTGCTGGAGGTCGAGTCACGCTTTCTGAGCTGCCTACGCGGCAGCGAACGCGGTAGCACCGCAACATTGACAGCGACCATCTTTCTGAGCTGCCTACGCGGCAGCGAACTTCGATATGCCAGAGCGCTGAAGCGCAGCGTTTTTCTGAGCTGCCTACGCGGCAGCGAACACCGCGACCGCAAATATTGGGCGCGTGCCAATTTTCTGAGCTGCCTACGCGGCAGCGAACATGCCCGACGTGCAGCTGCAGTTCTTGGCTGATTTCTGAGCTGCCTACGCGGCAGCGAACGGTTATGTAGCACCACTGCTCGCCCGGCTTTATTTCTGAGCTGCCTACGCGGCAGCGAACACGGTGAGCACCACGTCTGCAGCGATTGGCGATTTCTGAGCTGCCTACGCGGCAGCGAACAGCTCGCGTTTGGCGACATCGCCGGACACGTTTTTCTGAGCTGCCTACGCGGCAGCGAACTATACCTGATCCTGTCCGTAACCCTGCCCTATTTTCTGAGCTGCCTACGCGGCAGCGAACTTGAGCCGGCACCTCGGCGAGCGGCTTGGTGTTTTCTGAGCTGCCTACGCGGCAGCGAACTTCCAGTACACTAATGCGGCGTTGCAGCGGTCCTTTCTGAGCTGCCTACGCGGCAGCGAACGACAGCCGCAGACGCCGCACAGGCGTTCGCACTTTCTGAGCTGCCTACGCGGCAGCGAACAGTCATGCGTTTTTCCGCCCCGTCGATAAACCTTTCTGAGCTGCCTACGCGGCAGCGAACTCATATTTGCGGCCCGCTCCGTAAACCTGATTTTTCTGAGCTGCCTACGCGGCAGCGAACTAGAGAAGCGTATAGCCAACGTCCTGATTGTTAAAGAACCAAGATCTGTTTCAGGAATACGGCCTAAATTCTACAGGGTCTTTAACCTATTGATATTACGGTGCAATTTATATTGCGCTGAAAAAGGGTGCGACTTGTGGCGTTTTACGTATCGTGTGAGTAAGCAGTAAAAAAACCCATGTCTGTCGCTGGACGCGGGCGTTACGCGTTGTCTAAGCTGCGAGCGCATGCAGAACACTTGAAACTATCCTGCAGTGCCAATTCAGTCGCTCACGTAGTAGTCAAAACCACGTGGTGGGCGCCGTGGCGCTCGCCTTCGGCGAGGGTGCGGCGGGTCAGGTGGTCATAGAGATCTATCGTTGCTCGCGCTTGCGGACGTGAGCCGTGCTGATTATCAGACCGTTATTGGACTGCCCGTCGATAGTGAGCCAATGCATGATCGATGCGCGCCCAATAGGTCGGCTAACGTGCTGACGAAGCTGCAACGCTAAACAGCGACGGAAATGCGGTCAGCCCATCTTTGCCAGCTCTTGGCCGGTTTTGATGGCGTCGCCGCGTGTCTTGGGTCTATTTTCGGGACGTTTGGGTGCTTCTTCGTTGTCGAAGCGTACTTCGATGTCCCAGCCGCCGTCGACTTCCTTGCCAAGAATCTGATAGCCGCGTGTTTCGTCGCGTTCCAGTGTTTCCCAGTCAGTGAAGTTCTTGGTCATGGTTGATCCTTTTTGGCGTTGAACAATAGCGCAGGGTAGTTCGACACCGCCGGCCAGAAAAATCCGTAGCTTTACGGTGGCAATGTAGAGCTCTCGGCGGGGTTGGCAGCATCGCAATACGTAGGTGAAGATGCTGTATTGCCAATACTCCGCGGAGTTTTTCTGTGTGCGTTCACTATAAAAAAGCCCGCATCCAATACCGGACACGGGCTCTTTGGCGTGGATCGCGTGTTGTTGCTTAGAACACTTCAAACAACCCGGCTGCGCCAATGCCACCGCCGACACACATGGTGACGACGACGTACTTGACGCCGCGGCGCTTGCCTTCGATGAGGGCGTGGCCGGTCATGCGGGCGCCGGACATGCCGTAGGGGTGGCCGATGGCGATGGAGCCGCCGTTGACGTTGTACTTGTCGGGGTCGATGCCGAGGAAGTCACGCGAATACAGGCACTGGCTGGCGAAGGCTTCGTTGAGTTCCCACAGGCCGATATCGTCGACCTTGAGGTTGAAGCGTTCGAGCAGTTTCGGCACGGCATAGATCGGGCCGATGCCCATTTCGTCCGGGTCACAGCCGGCGACGGCCATGCCGACGTAGGCGCCCAGCGGCTCGAGGCCGCGGCGTTCGGCTTCGGCGGCTTCCATGAGCACGCTGGCGGAGGCGCCGTCGGACAACTGTGAGGCATTGCCGGCAGTGATGAAGCGGCCTTCCTGGATGTTCTGTCCGTTCTTGAACACGGGCTTGAGGCTCTGCAGGCCTTCGAGCGTGGTGCTCGGGCGGTTGCCTTCGTCCTTGTCGAGGGTGACTTCCTCTTCGGTGATCTCGCCGGTTTCCTTGTTTTGAACCTTCTTGATGGTGGTCAGCGGTACGATTTCGTCGTCGAACTTGCCGGCCTCCTGGGCCGCGGCGGTACGCATCTGTGACTGGTAGGCGTATTCGTCCTGGGCATCGCGCGAGACGTCGTAACGGTCAGCGACGATCTCGGCAGTCTCCAGCATGGACATGTAGATATCCGGGCGATGCTCGACCAGCCACGGATCGCGTGCGCGGAACGTGTTCTGGTGCTCGTTCTGCACCAGCGACACGGATTCCAGGCCACCGCCCACCACAACGTTCATGCGATCGGTGACGATCTGCTTGGCGGCCGTGGCGATGCCCATCAGGCCCGAGGCGCACTGGCGGTCGAGGGTCATGCCGGGCACGGAAGTCGGCAGGCCGGCGCGCAGCGCGCACTGGCGCGCGACGTTCTGGCCGGTCGAGCCCTGCTGGAGGGCGGCGCCCATGATCACGTCGTCGACGTCTGCGCCTTCCAGCTTCGCGCGTTTGACGGCTTCGGCAATGGCGTGGCCACCAAGTGCCTGGGCCTGGGTGTTGTTGAAAGCACCGCGGTAGGCTTTGGCAATGGGCGTACGGGCAGTGGATACAATGACGGCTTGGCGCATGGGAACTCCTCTCTAGCGAGCCGGGGCGCCGCACTGTGGGGGCGCCCCGTGCAGCGGCATGCTGCGATCGCGTTATGGTTTTATGGAACGGATTTTCAAAAAAAGACGTCCGGCAGTATGTGAAGCGCGGCGGGGCGCGTCAAGCGCAACCCGAACGATCGTTCACAGGCCTGATTGTGACGCGTCGATGCCGGCTGCGATGGATCCTCGATGCGTTTAGCGTACGCGGACCGCAGTTGTGTAAAACACAATTCCAATAAGTATTCGGATTTGCTAGGTTCAAGCCGCGGTTGTGCGAGCGGCTCTGTTCGCGGCCCTGCATAGTGATCAATCAAACGTCTGTCGTCCTTGTGGTACACCGCCGCCAGGGCGCGCGGGAAGGACAGCGAACGCGCGCTCCTCCTGTAATATTTCATTGCTTAACCATGCCCGGATAACCACGGGAAATGGTCGATTCAAAAGGAAACTGTATGTCGCTCGTCGAGGAACTCACCGCCCAGATGCGTCTGCCCGTCATTGGCGCACCGTTGTTCATCCTGTCGAATCCGGATCTGGTGATCGCGCAGTGCCGGGCCGGCGTGATTGGTTCGTTCCCGGCGCTGAATGCGCGCCCGGCCGATCAGCTGCCGGTGTGGCTCGAGAAGATTACGGAAACGCTGGCGGCGGATCGCGCGGCCGATCCCGAAGCGAAGATTGCGCCATTCGCGGTGAATCAGATCGTGCACGGCTCGAATGACCGGCTCGATCAGGACCTGAAGGTGTGTGCCGACTACAAGGTGCCGATCATGATAACCAGCCTGCGGCCGCCGCATCCGGCGATCGAGGTGGCGCGTGAGTACGGCGGCAAGGTGTTTCACGACATCATCAGCGTGCGCCACGCAGAGAAGGCGATCGAGGCCGGCGTGGACGGCTTGATCGTGGTCTGTGCCGGGGCCGGTGGCCATGCCGGAACACTCAGCCCGTTCGCGCTTGTTTCCGAGATTCGCCGGTTCTGGGACGGGCCGCTGATTCTGTCGGGGGCCATCACCCGCGGCGACCATATTCTTGCCGCACAAGCCATGGGCGCAGATTTCGCCTATATGGGCTCGCGCTTCATCGCCAGCGACGAGGCGAATGCCGCGCCGGCGTACAAGCAGATGGTGACGACATCAAGCGCCAAGGATGTGGTTTATTCGAATCTGTTCACCGGCGTGCACGGCAACTACCTGCGCGGCTCGATCGAGAATGCCGGCATGGACCCGGACGCTCTGCCCGAGTCCGGCAAGGATTCGATGACGTTCGGCAGCGATCGGGACGAGAAGAAAAAAGCCTGGAAGGATATCTGGGGCGCAGGCCAGGGCGTGGGCAATATCGATGCGATCATGCCGGCCGGGCAGATCGTGGACCAGCTTGACCGGGAGTATCGGGCCGCACGCAAGAAGCTCGTCGGCTAGCTGGGCTGAGACGCGTGGGGCATTGGGATGCTCTGCGCGTTACGGCTGCCAGCAGGCGTGCGGCTGTCGGATTACGCCCTGATTCGACCTACGGTTACGACGTTGGTTAAAAACATAGCGTCGGCTTTGACCTGGTTAGTTCGTTGAATCCGATCCTGAGTATGTACACAGCTCCGCTGAGGCTTTCAGGCGCGACTGATTGTATGTTCGGAGCCGAGGCAACTCGCGACCGGTCGGGTTGAGGAGTCGCGTAGGTCGGATTAGGTGCCTGCACCGTAATCCGACGGCCGAGCCACGAATCGGGCTAGTGACGTCTCGGATTACGCGCTGCCCACTTATCCGACCTGCGGGTAGGTATTGTTCTGAACAGACGATGTTGCTTCAGTTTTTCTTCTTGTTCATGAATTTTTCCATGATCGCTTTCACCTCGTCGGAGAACAATCGCTCGCCGAACAGCTCGGCTTCGCGTTCGATCTGTTGGGCGACGGCCTCGCTACGGATGCCGTCGCGCATGAGCTGCTTGCTGTAGCGCATCGAGGTCGGTGACTTGGCACAGAGCTTGTCGGTAAGCGCTGTGGCGCGCTCGGCCAGCTCGGCGTCGGGCACACAGTAGGCGACAAGGCCCATTCGCAGCGCTTCCTCGGCGGTGAGGACATCGCCGGCCAAGAGCAGGCGGGCGGCGTTCTGGCGACCGATCAGAGCAGGAAATATCAGGCTGGAGCCGGCCTCGGGCACGAGCGCGAGATCGATGAACGCGGTAAAAAAACGTGCGCTTTCGGCGGCGATCACCAGATCGGCGTGCAGCAGCATGGTGGTGCCTATGCCTGTGGCCTGGCCCTGCACCGCGACGACGATCGGCTTGTCCAACGCCATCAGTGCCTTGATGAACGTCAGCGCGGGCCCCGCACTGCCTGCGGCGCGCGTGTCGGCGCTGGCGTTGGCGAAGTCGGCGATATCGTTACCGGCACAGAACATGTCGCCCTCGGCGTCGATGAGCAGCGCCCGGATATCGTCGCTCTGCTGTACGTGTTCGGCACAACGGATGAGGTCTTCGTACATGACCTGGGTCAGCGCGTTGCGCTTGTCGGCGCGATCAAGCGTCACGTGCAGCAGCGACTGCTCGACGCTGGCGCGGATATGGCCACTTTGTATTTCCGGTGTACTCATTTGGGGCTCCTTGGATAGATCGCGCGGCGCGTTGGGCGGGGCAGGCGGCTTAGAGAATAAGCAGCGTCAAGCCCTCGGCCTTGCAGGCGGGCTTGTCGTTGTTTTCGATATCGATGGTGATGTCGTTACAGACCATATAGCGGCCTTCGCCACGCGGCTCTACCGACTTGATGGTGATACGCGCGCGCACCCGCGAGCCCACCAGTACCGGGGCGATGAACCGGACCTTGTTGAGCCCGTAGTTGACCTGTGTGGTCACGCCCTCGACCTTGTATATGTCGGCCTTGAGCGGTGGCAGCAGCGACAAGGTGAGAAAGCCGTGGGCGACCGGCCCGCCGAAGGGCGACTCCTTGTTCGCGCGCTCGATATCCACATGGATCCATTGATGATCGTCGGTGGCGTCGGCGAACAGGTTGACGCGTTCCTGATCAATATCCATCCAGCTGCTGGTGCCAATTTCCTGGCCGACCAGTTCGCTGAGGGCGTCGATGTTTTCGATAGTGCGCATGGATATTCTCCTGGCCCCGTAGGGCATATGGTTCGTTTATTACAGATATAAAAAAACCGGTAGGGCACTGAACAGATTGTTATTCAGCGCGCTACCGGTCACAGGTCAGATGCGGCCGACCTTAGCCGATCTTTTCCTGCAGTTCGGGGATCACCTTGAACAGGTCGCCCACGAGGCCGATATCGGCCACCTCGAAGATCGGCGCCTCTTCATCCTTGTTGATCGCCACGATCGTGCCGGCGTCCTTGATACCGGCCAGATGCTGGATCGCACCGGAGATGCCGAAGCACATATACAGCTCCGGGGCGATGATCTTGCCGGTCTGGCCGACCTGCATGTCGTTGGGCACAAAGCCCGCATCCACCGCCGCACGCGAAGCGCCCACGCCTGCGCCCATCTTGTCGGCGAGGTCGTAGATGATCTTGAAGTTCTCTTCGCTGCCGACACCACGACCGCCGGTAACCACCTTGGGCGCGGTCTGCAGGTCAGGCCGATCGGTCTTGTGCTGTTCCAGGCCCACAAAGCGGGTATGGCTGGGCAGTTCCACGTCTAGGCTCAGCGCCGCCACCTCGGCGCTGCCGCCGTCGCCCGCCTCGGCGTAGGAGGCACAGCGTACCGAGCCGACCAGCACCTGATTTTCCGGTGCCTTGACGGTGATGATGGCGTTGCCGGCATAGATCGGGCGTTCGAACTCGTAGGGCCCGTGCACGGCCATGATGTCGGTGACCATGGCCACGTCCATCTTGGCGGCCACGCGTGGCATCAGATCCTTGCCGTAGGTGGTGTTGGGGCAGAGCACGTGGGTGTATTCGCCCTGCTCGGCGGCCGCTACGATCTGCGGCGTGAGCGTAGCCGCCATCGGGTGCGCGTTGGCAGCGTTGTCCACGTGCATGACCTTGGTCACGCCGTCGAGCTTGGCGGCTTCCGCGGCGATGGCCGCACCGTCATCCGAGAGCACGAGCACGTCGATGGTGTCGGTGCCGATGTCCTTGGCGCAGGTCACCGCGCGCGCGGTGGAGGCGTTGAGCGTGCCGTTGAGATAATCGGCGACGATAAGAATCTTGCTCATAGCAGACCTTTCTCCTTGAGTTTGGCGACGAGTTCGTCGGCGGATTCGACCTTCACGCCGGCTTCGCGGGTGGGCGGCGGCGCGGTCTTGGTCGTTTCCAGCAGGGCCGCGGCAGAGACGCCGAGGTCCTCGAGGCTCATGTCTTCAATGGGTTTCTTCTTGGCCTTCATGATGTCCGGCAGCTTGAGATAGCGCGGCTCGTTCAGGCGCAGATCGGCGGTGATCACCGCCGGCAGATCCACTTCCAGCGTCTCCAGGCCGGCGTCGATCTCGCGGGTGACCTTGGCGGTCTCGCCCGACAGCTCGATGACCGAGGCGAACGTCGCCTGTGGCCAGTTCAGCAGCGCGGACGTCATCTGGCCGGTCTGGTTGGAGTCGTCGTCGATGGCCTGTTTGCCCATCAGGAACACCTTGGGCTGTTCCTTGTCGGCGATGGCCTTGAACACGCGTGCTGCGGTCAGCGGCTGGATCGGCTCGTCGGTCTTGATATGGATAGCGCGATCACAGCCGAAGGCCAGCGCCGAGCGCAGCTGTTCCTTGGCGGCGTCGGGGCCGATGGTCACAGCGACGACTTCCTCGGCGTCTCCGGACTCTTTCCATTTCATGGCCTGTTCGACGGCGATTTCGTCGAAGGGGTTCATGCTGTGCTTGACCCCGTTTTCGACGACGCCGGAACCGTCCGGCTTGATCTGGATGCGCACGTTGTAGTCAATCGCACGCTTGATGCTGACAAGTACTTTCATAGACACCTTTCTATGTGTTGCCGGCCAACGGCGGACCTGAAGTCGAGCGTCCTGGGCCGGTGCGTAATAGGGAACGCGCTGACAGGGCTGCGATCGTACACCGTATACACAAACGACGCACCGTTTCGCAATCCTGCCCGCGAATCTTACATGTTGTAGTAGTTGGGGCCCGCGCCGCCTTCCGGCGTCACCCAGTTGATGATCTGGTACGGGTCCTTGATATCGCAGGTCTTGCAATGCACGCAGTTGGCGGCGTTGATCTTGAGCTCTTGCTCGCCGGCTGCGTTTTCGACCATCTCGTAGACGTTGGCCGGGCAGAAGCGCGTACAGGGATTGCCGTATTCCTCGGTGCAGCGGGTCGTGCAGATATCGGGTTCGAGAATCTGCAGATGGACCGGCTGATCTTCGTCGTGCTCGGTCTGGGCGAAATACACCGAGGCCAGCCGATCGCGCGGCGGCAGGTCACGCTTGACGTAGTCTTGTGCCTCGTCAGGTGTTTCGGCCTCGACTTCGCTGAGTTTCTTGGTGGCCCGCCAGTCGGCGTGATTGTGCAGCGTCCACGGCGACTTGCCGGCGACCACCGTTTCCCAGCCGGCGTTGACCAGGCCCATCCACTTGCCCTTGAGAAAGCCGGGGCGGATGTTTCGGACCTTCTTGAGTTCAGCGCCCACGCTGGATGCGCGCAGGGCGGCGTCGTAGCCCTCGGCCTTGCCGGTCTCCAAGATATGATCGGCGGCAATCATGCCTGAGCGCATGGCGGTATGAATGCCCTTGATCTTGGGTACGTTGAGCGTACCGGCACCACAGCCGATGATCAGCGCGCCCGGCATTTCGGTCTTGGGCAGCGACTGCCAGCCGCCTTCAACCAATGCGCGCGCACCGGCCGACACAATCTCGCCGCCTTCGAGCAGCGGCTTGATCTTGGGATGCTGCTTGAGCTGCTGGAAAGCCTCGAACGGCTTGAAGCGCGGGTCCTCGTAATCCAGTCCCACCACAAAGCCGATCGCGATGCGGTCGTCGTCCAGATGGTAGATAAAGCTGCCGCCGTAGGTATCGTTGGACAGGGGCCAGCCGATGGTGTGCTGGATCAGGCCGGGCTTGCAGCGGCCTTCGGGCACCTTCCAGAGTTCTTTCAGGCCGATGCCATAGGTCTGCGGATCGCAATCCTTGTCCAGCTCGAATTTCTTGATCAGCTGCTTGGTGCAGCTGCCGCGACAGCCTTCGGCAAAGATCGTCACCGGGGCGTGAATCTCGATGCCGGGGGTGTAGCCGTCCTTCTTGTTACCTTCGCGATCCAGGCCCATATCCGGCGTGCGAATGCCCTTGACCGCGCCGTGCTCGTCGAACACGGCCTCGGCCGCAGAAAAGCCGGGATAGATTTCCACGCCGAGCGCTTCGGCTTTTTCTCCGAGCCAGCTCATCATGTTGGCCAGCGAGACGATCACGTTGCCATGATTGTTCTGCTGCGGCGGGGTCGGCATCTTGGTGGCGCCGTCCTTCTTGAGCATCCAGAATTCGTCGTCGGTGGCGTCCACGCAGATGGACGGCGGATCTTCGCGCCAGTCCGGGACGAGCTCGTCCAGGGGGCCGGTTTCGATTACTGCACCGGCCAGGCTCTGGGCGCCGACTTCCGACGCTTTTTCGAGCACACACACATTCTTTTCGGGGTTTTTCTGCTTGAGACGCATCGCCGCCGACAGGCCTGCCGGCCCGGCGCCGACGACGACCACGTCGTACTCCATGACATCACGTTCGATCTGTTCTTCACTCATGCCCAAAAACCCCTCGCTGGAGCAACGCTGATACGGCTTATGCGACGTGTTTACGTGCGCAGCGTCGCTCGGGATGAATCGGCGAATCATCGCACCGATTAAACTAAAACGCTATTCTGAAAATCTCGTATTCAACATCCGGAAATCCTGGTCGCCGGCTCACCGGAATGCGCTCAGACCTTCATGCCCGGCATGTTCAGCGACGCCGTATTGCCGCCATCGACGGGCAGCACCTGGCCGGTGATATAGCTGGCGTCGTCGCTGGCCAGAAACAGGATGGCGGCCGCGATTTCCTCGGGCCTGCCATAGCGGCGGAGTTCGCAGCGCGAGCCGAGCTTGTGGCTCTTGTCGTTGGCTTCGGCGTAGTCGAAAACCTTCTGGGTCATGCCCGTTTTGATCAGGCCCGGGCACACCGCGTTGACACGGATATTATAGCTGCCCAGATCACAGGCACTGGTCTGGGTCAGGCTGATTACGGCCGCCTTGGATGCGCTGTAGGCATTGCCACCGGCACCGGAGCGTATGCCCGCCACCGAGGCCGTATTGACGATAGCGCCGCCGCCGGCATCGCGCATATGGCGGCCGGCGGCGCGCGTGAAATGCATCGTGCCAAAAAGATTGACGTCGACCACATCGCGCCAGGTCTGAAGATCGTTATCGATGACTGGCGCATAGTCGCCGCCGGCAATGCCGGCGTTGTTGCAGACCACGTCGATACGCCCGTGTGCGGCGGCGATACGCTCGACCAGTGCGGCGACAGCCGGTTCGTCGCGCACGTCGACCGCGGCCGCTTCGTGGCCACTGCCCGCGAGCGTTGTCATGACCTGTTCAAGCGCATCGGTCTCGCGATCAACCAGCACGACCGTTGCCCCTTCCTCGGCGAAACGCATTGCACAGGTCTGCCCGATGCCGCTGGCAGCGCCGGTCACGATGACTATCTTTTTGTCGAATCTGTTCATGGCGCTTGGTAGTCCCTATGGCTGGGTCATGCCGACTTGTCCTGGATTTTACAGAAGCCGAAAAGGGCGTCAATAAAGTGAAACCGCGTTTCGCAGAAGCCAGGCTAGTTTTTCGATGTCGGGTCGAGCCGGACGAGCGATGTTGCGATACAGCATGATTCTTATGGAAAAGCAGTACCCGCCATCTAGTGTTGCGACGTTTCGTGCCCGGTGCTAGCTTCAGGCCAGAGGTGCTGCAACGGCATCCCATAACAAGCGGTAGACAACCGCAGCAAAAACGAGGAGATGCTTAATGAATAGCTATAGAAGGCTGGTGTGCAAAGCGTTGGCGGGCGTGGGGCTGGCCGCAGCGCTGGCGTTACCCATGATCGGCAGTGCGGCCGACGACACCATCAAGATCGGCTATATCGATCCGCTGTCGGGCCCGTTTGCCAATGTGGGCGACGCCGGTCTCAAGCATTTCAAGTATCTGGCCGAGCGAATCAACGCTGATGGCGGCATCCTGGGCAAGGACGTCGAGATCATCGGCTATGACAACAAGTCGAGCGCTCAGGAGTCGCTGCAGATCCTGCGTGAAGCCGCAGATGATGGCGTGCACTACGTGACTCAGGGCAACGGCTCGCATGTGGGCGGGGCGCTGGTCAGCGGCGTGGAAAAACATAATCGCCGCAATCCGGACAACCGCATCGTGTATCTGAACTACGCGGCGGTCGATCCGGCGCTGACCGATGAGAAATGCTCGTTCTGGCATTTCCGGTTCGATGCCAACAGCGCAATGAAGCTGCAGGCGATTACCGACTACATGGCCGAGCAGAAAAACATCAAGAAAGTCTTCCTGATCAATATGGACTACTCGCACGGGCAGGCCATATCACGCATTGCCAAGCAGATGCTCAAGGAAAAACGCCCGGATATCGAGATTGTGGGCGACGTGCTGCATCCGGTTGGCAAGGTGAAGGACTTCTCGCCGTATGTTTCGCAGATCCAGTCGTCGGGCGCCGACACGGTGATCAGCGGCAACTGGGGCAATGATCTGTCGTTGCTGGTCAAGGCCGGTTCGCAGGCCGGACTCGATGTGGACTGGTACACCTATTATGCGGGCGGCCTGGGCACACCTACGGCGCTGGGCAAGGCCGGTGCGGGCCACGTCAAGATGGTCACCGAATGGCAGGAGAATCTTGTCGAGCAGTACGATGCGCCAGAGCTGCGCGAGATCCTCGAGGAATTCGAGGACCGCTATAACGGCATCGAGTTCTATTACCTGCGGGTCAAGACCGAGATGGATATGCTCAAGAAGGCCATGGAAAAGGCCGGCAGCGTCGAGCCGTTGGCCGTGGCCATGGCCATGGAAGGCATGACCCTGGATACGCCGTTCGGTACCGCAACCATGCGCAAGCAGGATCATCAGCTGCTGCAGCCGCTGTTCATCTCCACCTTCACCGAGGACTATGCCAAGTACGACTCGGAAGGGACCGGCATCGGTTGGAAGATGGATGCCAAGCTCGATGCGGCAGAGACCTCAGTCGAGAGTTCCTGCGAAATGGAGCGTCCGTCTAGCTGATCTGATCGATTGGTTGCTGGCGTTTCGCGTCGGCAAGACGGCTACGAGGCCCCGGCGTGCACGCCGGGGTGTCGCTAGCGCACGCCTTCCCATTTCGCTATCGCGGGTAGCTCGGTGATGCTCGAGTCGATTGTTTTTTCGGTCTTGAACGGCCTGTTGTACGGCATGCTGTTGTTCATGCTGGCCAGCGGCCTGACGCTTATCTTCGGCATGATGGGCGTACTCAATTTCGCCCACGCCAGTTTCTATATGCTGGGCGCGTACTGTGCCTATTCGATCAGTTCGGTTGCGGGATTCTGGGTCGCGCTGATTGCAGCACCCTTGTTCGTGGGCTTTCTCGGTGCGCTCACCGAGCGCTTCGGCTTGCGCAACGTGCACAAGCACGGGCATGTGGCTGAACTGTTGCTCACTTTCGGTCTGGTCTATGTGATCGACGAATTGGTGGTGCTGATCTGGGGCCAGATTCCGGTGAACTATGCCATTCCGCCGTCGCTGGATTTCACTCTGTTCACGCTGTTCGGCACCAGTTTTCCAGCCTATCGCGGCTTTATCCTGTTTGTGGCTGTGGCCATGTTTGCGGCGATCTATCTGCTGCTGGTGCGTACCCGGGTCGGCATGATCATCCGTGCGGCGTTGTCGCATCCCGATATGGTAGGCGCGCTCGGCCATGACGTGCCGCGTATCTTCACGCTGGTGTTCGCTTTCGGCACGGGGCTGGCCGGGCTGGCTGGCGTGATGGCCGGCAACTACTACATCACCGAGCCGGGCATGGCGTTTTCCATGGGCCCGATCGTGTTCGTGGTGGTGGTCTTCGGCGGCCTGGGCTCGCTGGGCGGGGCATTGGCGGCGTCCCTGATCATTGGCCTGGTCACGACTTTTGCGATCGGTCTGAATTATTCGATCGCCGATCTGCTGGCCACGATCGGCCTGACCCTCGGCGACCAGAATTTCTTCAGCGGCCTGGTGAACATCGATCTATCGCGGGTTGGGCAGATGTTGCCGTATCTGATGATGGTGCTGATTCTGATCTTCCGCCCGCGTGGGCTTATGGGAGCCCGCGAATCATGAGCAATCGGCAATCCGCGCGTAGTGCGCTGTTGTGGCAGGCCGTTGTCTGGGTGCTTTTTGCCCTGGTGATCGCGGTGCTGCCTTATGTGTTCACGTCCAGCAGTTCGATTTCGATGATGAGCCAGATGGGCGTGTTCATCGTTTTCGCGCTGTCCTACAACATGCTGCTCGGCGAGGCCGGCATGTTGTCGTTCGGCCACGCGGTCTACTTCGGCCTCGGCGGCTTTTTAACGCTGCATGCGATACGGGCCGTCAACGACGGGGCCTGGAGTTTTCCGCTGGAGTTGATGCCGTTGATCGGCGGTGCCGGTGGCTTGCTGTTCGGCATTATCTTCGGTTCGATCTCAACCCGGCGCGGCGGCGTGACGTTCGCCATGATCACGCTCGGCATTGGGTCGATGGTCGAATCCAGCGCCAATATGTTCACTGATTTCTTCGGCGGTGAAAGCGGCATCTCCGGCAATCGTGTGACCGACGTCACGCTGCTGCCATTCAGCTATGGTCCGTCGATCCAGGTGTATTACCTGATCGGCGTGTGGACGGTTGTTGCTGCCTTGCTGATGTACCTGCTGACCCGGACACCGCTGGGGCGTATTTCCAACGCTGTGCGTGACAACCCCGAGCGGGCCCAGTTCGTGGGCTACAACACCACGATCGCGCGCTTCATCCAGTTCTCGTTGTCGGGATTTTTTGCCGGTATTGCGGGCGGGCTGTTCGCGATCATGTTCGAGATCATGACCGCGCCGAACGTCGGTCTGGTGCAGTCTGGTGCGGTGCTGCTGATGACCTTCATCGGCGGGGTTGGCGCGTTTTTTGGTCCCATCATCGGCGCCGTGCTGGTGACCTACATGCATACCGCACTAAGCGGTTTTTCCGAGGGCTGGATCCTGTATTTCGGGTTGCTGTTCGTGTTCATGGTGATGTATGCGCCAGGCGGCATTGCCGGGATCATCTCGGCGCATTTCGCCCCGTGGCGAGCTGGACTCGTGCATCGATTGCTGCCCGGCTACGCGCTGGCTCTGGTGCCGGCGCTGCTCGCGATTGCGGGGTTGGTGGGCGTGGTCGAGATGGGCTACCAGTTATCGTTGGCGTATGACCCGTCGACGCCGATCGACCTGTTCTATATGGAAGTCGATGCGACGAGCATCGGCTCGTGGATCGTGGCGCTAGTGGTCCTGGGCGTGGGCGTTGCCGGCGTACTCGGCGCTTCGCGCGTGGTCCGGTCGCGCTGGGGTGATGTGAACCGGTCGATGAACGCCTCGGGAGAGCGCATATGAGCGATGCATTGAGTTTGGCAGGCGTGCACAAGCGCTTTGGCGACACGTCGATCATTCGCGGCGTGGACCTGCATGTGGCGCCGGGTGAGCGTCACGCGATCATCGGGCCCAACGGCGCCGGCAAGTCGACGCTGTTCAATCTGATCAGTGGCCGTTATACGCCCAGCGACGGCGAGATTTCGCTGCACGGCCACAGGATCAGCGGGATGTCGCCACATAAGATCAACCGGCGTGGGTTGAGTCGCAGTTTTCAGATCACCAATCTGTTTCATAACATGACGGTGTTCGAGAATCTGCGGTGCTCTTTGCTCTGGGCCAAGGGTTATGGCTACTCCTTCTGGCACATGGTTGGCCGGCAGACGGCGCTAAATGAAGCCGCCGATCAATGGCTGGAGCGGCTGGGGCTGGCCGCACGCCGCGATGTGCTGGCGTCGCTTCTGACCTATGCCGAACAACGCACGCTCGAAATCGGTACCACCATCGCCGGCGGTGCTGACGTGATCCTGCTCGATGAGCCGACTGCGGGCATGGGGCTGGCCGAGCGCGATCATACGATCGCGATGATCCTGGAAGTAACCAAGGACAAGACGCTGCTCATCGTCGAGCACGATATGGGCGTGGTCTTCGAACTCGCCGACCGCATCAGCGTTCTCGTCTACGGCCAGGTGATCGCTAGCGATACGCCGGAGCAGATCCGCGGCAACGCAGCGGTTCAGGACGCCTATCTGGGCGAGGCGCATTAGGGATTGGTGATGGGTCTACGAGCGCTGCGTTGCAGAGCCAGCTCATGGCGGTCAAGGCAGGCAACGCCGCCAGGCGCGATGTGGAACAACACCCCTCGGCGCAGAGCTGTGCCGCACGTCAACAGGGCTTAACGGTGAAAGCGAAAATGCTTGAAATACAGGATCTGCACGCCTACTACGGCAAGAGCCATGTCCTCCAGGGCGTCGATTTCAATGTGGGCGAGGGCGAGATCGTGAGTCTGCTGGGGCGCAATGGGGTCGGGCGGTCGACCACTTGCAAGGCGATCATGGGTCTGGTGCCACCGCAGGGTTCGGTGCGTTTCGACGGCGAGGAGATCGCACGTCTGAAAAGCCACCAGATTGCCCGTAAGGGCATTGGCTACGTACCCGAGGATCGGCTGATCTTCAGCGGACTGACTACAAGAGAGAATCTGGAGATGGGCGTCAAGAAGGTGGGTGCCCAGGCGCGCTGGACCATCGATGATGCCTACCGGCTGTTTCCCAGGCTCTCGGAGCGTGCTGAAGTGAAGGCCGACCTGCTGTCTGGCGGCGAGCAACAGATGCTCACCATGTGCCGTACGCTCATGGGCAACCCGAAGCTGATCATGATCGATGAACCCACCGAGGGGCTTGCGCCCCAGATCGTGTCGCAGGTGGGTGACTTTTTGCTCTCGATCGCGGAGCAGGGTATTTCGGTGCTGCTGGTCGAGCAGCGCTTGAGCATTGCCATGCGTGTATCTAACCGGGTGTACGTTATGGGTCACGGGCAGATCGTGTTCGAAGGCGCGCCCCGGGATCTGGAGGCTGACGACGCGATACGCCGTGAATGGCTGGAGGTGTGACGAGGCTGATTCGCGTGTCCCGTTGCGGACCTACGGAATACAACACGACGCACGCCTTTTTGCCGATATCACATGTTGCCGCCAGCGCACGCGCTGGCCTTTGCGGGCTGTGCGCTGGGCCCGGATGCTCAAGCGGTGTTCTGCTTTGGTCTCATACCCCGACATGGCCGCCGCTGTATTTATCGGACGAACGTTCGATTGCTAAGTCTTGTCGTGCGTTGCTTTGAACGACCTGCCTGCCGCCCGGGTCGATAATGCCGGGTCCGAAGCCTGCAGATTACAAGTGAAATGCAGTTTCAAAATGCTGTTGACGCTGATGTGGGGCCGTGGCAGTTTGAATTCGGAAACATAATAAAGACGCTCAGACGGCCCATCCGACACCGATCGGAACAGCCCTGTCGAGCCACTGAAACCGGATGAGGAGAATCCCGCATGACTGATCGCCAGATCAGGCTGTGGTCGTTGATCGGGCTGCGTTCGTCGGCCCGTTCCGACGTCCGCCTGTCGCGCTCTGCCGGCGCGCTACGAGTAGCGCATGTTGGGCATTCCCGACTTGTCTGCCCGCATCCATGCCCGACTCGGGGTACCTCAAGTGATGCACTCGATCGTGTCGGACGCCGTGACATCGGGCCGATACGGCACGTACCGCGCCTCATCTAACTACCGTTACTTCCAAAGGGGAAACCGTCTTGGAGTTGTTCCTACAACAGGTTCTCAACGGGCTGACGCTCGGCAGTATCTACGGTCTGGTTGCCCTGGGCCTGACCCTGGTCTACGGCATCCTGCATGTGCCCAACTTCGCGCACGGCGCGCTGTACATGGTGGGCGCTTATGTGTCGTATTTCGGCATGGTCGAACTCGGCCTGAACTACTGGGTGGCCATGGTTATGGCGGCCGCTGCCGTGGCCTTCATCTCGGTGGTCTGCGAGCGGCTGGTGTTTCATCCGCTGCGCCATGCGCCGCCTATTCACGACAAGATCGCGGCGATCGGCATTCTGCTGTTCCTCGAGGCCGTTGTGCAGATGTTCTTCGGCGCCGATTTTCGTCGTCTGCCGACGCCGTATAACGATATCTACCACTTCATGGGCGTGACCCTGCCGGCCCAGCGCGTGCTCATCATCTGTGCGGCATTCGCATTGATGGGGGCCCTGCATCTGTATCTGAAAAAAACCATGACCGGTTCGACCATTGTGGCCATGGCCCAGAACCGCGAAGGCGCGTTCCTGGTCGGTATCGACGCCAACCGCGTCGCCATGATGACGTTTGCCATCGCCGGCGCGCTGGCCGCCGTAGCTGCCAGCCTGTTCGCACCGATCAATCTGGTCTATCCGGCGATGGGGCATCTGGTGCTGCTCAAGGCCTTTGTGATTATCATTCTCGGCGGTATGGGCAGTATTCCAGGGGCGATCATCGGCGGGCTGATCATCGGCTTTGCTGAAGCGCTCGGCGGGTTCTATGTGTCGAGTGAATACAAGGACGTGATGGCGTTCGTGCTGCTGGTGGTGATCCTGTCGATCCGGCCGACCGGGCTGTTCACCAAGGGGGTTCGCTAGTGAACCGCGTCATCGATTTCTTTCTGGGCTCGACCATGCGCTGGCTGTTGCTGGCGCTGGCAATCGCCTTTCCGTTGATCACCGACAACGAGTACCACATCTATGTGATGGCGCTCGCCTTCATCTGGGCGATCGCGGTGTACGGGCTCAATATCATTACCGGCTATTGCGGCCAGTTGAATCTGGCGCATGGCGGCTTCTTTGCCATGGGTGCGTATACGGTTGCGATTCTCACGGTCGATCACGCGTGGCCGTTCTGGCCGGCGTTTGTCGCCGCGGGCGTGTTCGGTGCAGTGGCGGGGGCGCTGGTTGGGCTGGTATCGCTACGCCTCAAGGAGCACTACTTCGCCATCTTTACCCTGTGCGTGGGCTTCATCATCTATCTGATGATCGACAAGTGGGATGAACTCACCCACGGCTCGCTCGGCATCATCAATATCGCACCGCCGGAAGGCTTCGGGCTGGTGGATTTCACCGAGACCGTGCCGTTCTATTATCTGGTGCTGGCGTTCCTGGCGCTGGCGGTCTGGATGACGCGGCGGATCTCCGAATCGCTGCTGGGGCGTACCTTCCGTGCGGTTCGCATCAGCGACGATCTGGCGCAGTCGCTGGGCATCAACCTGATGCGCAACAAGCTGCTGGCGTTTGTGATCTCTACTGTCTATGCCGCCTTTGCCGGCGGGCTCTATGCGGGCGTCGTGCGCTTCATCGGGCCCGAGGAAGCCAACTTCATCCATACCTTCGACATGATTGCCTATCTGCTGGTCGGCGGTATCGGCACGCTGCTGGGCCCGATTGTCGGCACGCTGCTGGTCACCTGGCTTACCCAGGCGGTTCAGTCGCTGGAAGAGTACCGGATGATCGTGTTTGGCCCGTTGCTGGTGCTGCTGGTGATCTTCTTCCCGCGCGGGCTGATCGGTTCGTTCCTGGGCTGGCGTGGTCGCCGGCTGGGGCGCCAGCATCACGAGCGTGCGACCGCCGAGAGCAGAGCGGCCGGTGATACGGGCAAGGACCAGAACCCGAGCGATGGCAAGCGCTCAACCGACGGAGCGCGTGACAATGCTTAAGATCGAGAACGTGACCAAGCAATTCGGCGGGCTCGCGGCAGTCAATGACGTAAGCATCGAGTTTGCGGCCCATCAGATCAACGCCATCATCGGCCCCAACGGCGCCGGCAAGACGACTTTCTTCAATCTGGTCGCCGGTGCCATGCCGCCGACCAGTGGGCGGATCGAGTTCAAGGGCAAGGATATTGCCGGCATGGCACCGGATCGTATCGCCCGGCTCGGTATCGCGCGGACGTTTCAGACCACGATGCTGTTCGAGGAGTCGACCGTGCTCGACAACCTGATTGTCGGCCATCGTCTGCGTACCGAGTCCCGGCTGTGGGACGTGCTCGTCAACTCCAAGCGCCTGCGTGCGGATGAAAAACGCTGTCGCGACAAGGCGGCCGAGACGCTCGATTTCGTCGGGCTGTCGCATATCGGCCAGCGTTTCATTGCCGACACCAGTCAGGAGGAGCGCAAGCGGGTGGCCTTTGCACTGGCGCTGGCAACCGACCCGGAGCTGGTGCTGCTCGACGAGCCTGCAGGCGGCATCAATCCGGAAGAGACTGAAAGTCTCGCGGTGCTGATCCGCAAGATGGTGGCGCACGGCACGACCGTATGCCTGATCGAACACAAGATGGACATGATCATGTCGCTGGCCGACAAGATCATGGTGCTGGATCACGGCGAGAAGATCGCCGAGGGCACGCCCGACCAGATCAAGAACGATCCGGTCGTCATCGAAGCCTATCTGGGGAGCGACGAAGATGTTGAAGCTTGAGAGCGTCGACGCGAAGTACGACAGCTTCAAGGCCCTGGACGGCATCTCCATGGAGATCGATCGGGGCGAGCTGGTGGTTCTGCTGGGCGCCAACGGCGCCGGCAAGACCACGTTGTTCAACACGATCAGCGGGTTGATGAAGCCGGCCGGTGGCCGGATCACAGTGGATGGCCGTGATATGACCGCGGCCAAGCCGTCGGCGCTGGTGCAAGCCGGTGTGGTCCAGTGTCCGGAAGGCCGGAAACTGTTTCCCGACATGTCGGTGATGAAGAATCTGATGCTGGGCGGCTATGTGCATCGCCGCGACCGTTCCGGCATGAAAAAGACACTCGAACATATTCTGTCCATGTTCCCGATTCTCGACGAGAAGAAGGATGAGGCGGCCGGCTCGTTGTCCGGCGGTCAGCAGCAGATGGTGGCGGTGGGCCGTGCGTTGATGGGGCGGCCCAAGCTGTTGTTGCTGGATGAGCCGTCGCTGGGTCTTGCACCGTTGATCGTCAGGCAGGTTTTCGCAAGGATCACCGAGATCAACCGTGAGGGCACGACCGTGCTGCTTGCCGAACAGAACGCCTATGCCGCGCTCAAGATTGCCACGCGCGCGTACGTGATCGAGAACGGTCGGTTGGTGATGTCGGGAAATCCCGAGGAAATGCTGGGCAACGAGGATATCCGCAAGGCTTATATCGGCGCCTGATTGCCATGGCCAATTGCTGAGCGTGGTCGTCGGTCTCGTCGCCGCGCAGGTCGTAGAAAAGAAAACCACACCCAAGAGGGGAGAAACAGACTATGAATATCAATCAAACTGTTCGTCGTGCACTGGGCATCGGCGCGCTATCGGCGGTACTCGGCTTCGGCGCGCTGGGCAGTGCCCAGGCGGCAGACGTCAATATCGGATTTACCGGGCCGCTGAGCGGCGGCGCTGCGCTTTACGGCGAAAACACGCTCGAAGGCCTGCGCATGGCGGCCAAGCAGATCAATGACGACGGCGGCATTACCGTCGACGGCGAATCCTACGACATCAATCTCGTGCCGCTGGACGACATGTACTCGCCCAGCCGTGCCGCGGTTAACGGCAAGCGCCTGGTGCAGCAATACAAGGCGCCAGTCGTGTTCGTGCCGCACTCGGGTGGCACGTTTGCCCTCCAGGCCTTCAACGAACGCGACAACTTCCTGGTGATGTCCTACACCTCGATCCCGGCGGTCACCGAGAAAGGCAACAAGCTGACCGTGAAGATTCCGCCGAACTTCACCGACTACGTCAAGCCGTTCGCGCGTATCGAGATGGAGCGCTTCGGCAAGAAGCTCGGGATTGCCAACGCCACCCATGACTATGCCAAGTACTGGACCAAGGCCTTTGTTCCGGCCTGGGAAGCCGCAGGTGGTGAAGTCGTCGCGGACAATCCGATGGACTACAACAAGTCTGCCGATTTCTATACCGGCGTGAGCAAGGTGCTGGCCGCCGATCCCGACGTGCTGTTTGTGGGTGGTGCGTCCGAGCCGACCGGTCTGGTGATTCGTCAGGCACGCGAGCTTGGCTTTGAAGGCGGCTTCGTGGTCATGGATCAGGCCAAGATCGACGAGATCAAGAATGTCACCGGCGGCATGGAAGCCGTGGAGGGCGCAGTCGGCGTCGCACCGCTCGATGCGTTGGGCACGGCCGGATCGACGGCGTTCCTTAAGTTCTACAACGCCAGCCACGACGGCGTGCCGACCTCGGAAACCGCGTACAACTACTTTGCGTTGCACCTGATCGCGAGCGCCATGGAGCAGGCCGGCACCGTTGACGATCCCAAGGCCATTCGTGCCGCGATTCCGGCGGCGCTCGACAAGCTGCCGATCGATCAGAACCCCTATGAGGTGCACAAGATAACCGATTCGGGTGACCTGGCGATTGACGTGAGGATCGCTGAAGTCGTCGATGGCAAGATCAAGCTTCGCGAGGCCGACGCCAGCCAATAGTGCGCAGGTTGTCCGTTGCTCTTGGAGAGGGCGCCTTCGGGCGCTCTTTTTCATGGCATCGCAGCCTGTTGCGGTGTCTTCAGGCAAGATTGCATTTCCCTGTGCGCTCGTCTTTTGCCTGACACCGCCGCAACCCTTCGTGGCTCGGCATGCTCTTATCAGCTTACGGGCCTGGCCCGTTCGCCAATCACCCTGCAACGATTATCGGCGGGCAGAACAGCCTTCTCGTGACGCGCTTGCGACGCTGTGGTCGCCGGCGTCTTGTCATACAACGTTGTCATTCAGAACAGAATAGGTAAGCGACAATGAACCAGCAGATTATTCTAGCCAAACGGCCGACGGGCATGCCCGACACTACGCATCTGCCGCTGGTGGAGTCGGCGATGCCCGAGCCCGACGACGGCCAGGTGCTGATACGCACGATCTATCTGTCGCTGGACCCGTATATGCGGGGACGCATGAGTGCGGCCAAGTCCTATGCCGCCAGCGTCGAGGAAGGCGCGGTAATGGAAGGCCAGAGCGTGGGCCAGGTCGTGCGTTCGCGCAGCAGCGATTTCGCCGAGGGCGATTTCGTCCTCGCACCGGGCGGCTGGCAAGCCTATGCGGCTGTTGCAGGCAAGCATCTGCGCAAACTGGACCCAGCCGACGCACCGATCAGCACGGCCGTCGGCGTGCTCGGTATGCCGGGTTTTACGGCTTATGCAGGCCTGGAAGAGATCGGCAAGCCCCAGTCGGGTGAGACGGTTGTGGTATCGGCTGCGGCAGGTGCCGTGGGTCAGGTCGTGGGCCAGATCGCGCGTATCAAGGGATGTCGCGTGGTGGGCGTAGCCGGCGCTGACGACAAGTGCGCTCACGTAGTGGAGGCCTACGGTTTCGACGCCTGTGTGAACTACAAGGCCGACGACTTCGAAGATCAGCTGGCAGCGGCGTGTCCGGACGGGATAGACGTGTACTGGGAGAACGTTGGCGGTCGCGTGTTCGAGGCTGTCATGGGTCTGGTCAACGACTTCGCGCGTATTCCGGTGTGCGGACGCATCGCGCACTACAACGACACCCAGGCGCCTGCAGGGCCGGACCGGCTGCCGGGTTTCATGGGCCGGATACTGGTCAAGCGCCTGCTGTTCAAGGGCTTCATTCAGTTCGACTATGCCTATCTGCGCGACGATTTCGCACGCGATATGAGTGCCTGGATCCGTGCCGGCGACGTGCGCTATCAGGAAGATATCGTGCAGGGGCTGGAGAATGCGGTTGATGCGTTCCAGGGTCTGCTCTCGGGTCGCAATCGCGGCAAGCTGCTTGTGCAGGTCGGCGAAGACCCGACGCGGAGCTAACCTAACCGCGTGCGGAAACCAAGGCAGCACGAAGGGCTTTGAAGAAAACGCGCCGGTGGATCGCCGGCGCGTTTTTCTGCTTGTCGTGTGCTCTATCGGGCTTTCGGCTCGGCGACCGTCAAGCGATGCGTTAGGGGCACGCACGATATCGCGGATATCTGAACGGCACGCTATCCGGTTTTGTTCCGCATGGGCCATACGAGCCCGGAACCTGTTCGTCTCGCCGCGCCAAACTTTGTGCCAGCCGTATTCCGCTGTGCAGAATATAATTCGCGCGGTTTAGTGGATTATCCCGACGCCGGCGGCCGCGCCGTGTTGGAAGCTAACCCTTTTCGAATAAGGGTTTGGTCGTGTACGGCGTACGCTTTTGTTTGGTGCCCCGAACACGGTTATGCAAAATACCGGGCTTGACACGGTATCGACCGAAGGCATGTGCTGTACGGCAATCGCGTGTGCCGACCCAGCAGGGTATCCATCACCTCGGCGTGAATCGTGCGTCATAAACAAGAACTGGTGCGGGCCGCGGTAGGTGCAGGCAGCACGCATACCGGTCACGGGAGCTAAGCAACGCATGCGCAAGACGCAGATCGAACCGGGCACTGGTACGGCCAAGAACCATAATTTCGTGACGTCGCTGGCACGCGGGCTTGAACTCCTGCGGTGCTTCGGCGATGCGTCGGAGTATCTGGGTAACGCCGAACTGGCCACGCGCACGGACGTGCCGCGCCCGACTGTATCGCGCCTCACCGCGACGCTTACCCAGCTTGGCTATCTCATCTATATGCCGCGGCTGGAAAAATACCGGCTTGGCCCGCGCGTGCTGGACCTGGGCTATCGCTATCTAGCCAGCGAGGGCGTGGGCAGCATGGCCCGGCCCTTCATGCAGGACCTGGCCGATGCCACCGATTGCATGATCGCGGCCGGCGTACCCGAGGGTAGTCAGATCACCTATACCCACGCCTGCCAGGGGCCGGGCCCCCTCATTCTCCGAATGCAGGTGGGTTCGCGTGTGCCGATGGCCCACTCGGCGATGGGGCGTGCCTTTCTTGCGGCCTGCTCGGCCGAGCAGCGCGCGATCTATTACGATCTCATCGAAGCCGATGACCCGGAGCGCTGGCCCGTAGTCCTTGAGACGCTGGAAAAAGCCTATGCCGACTACGCGCAATTCGGCTTTTGCATGACCGAGGGCGAGTGGAGCCGGGATATCAGCGGCGTTGGCGTTCCGTTGGCGCTGGAGAACGGCGAGCGCATCGTCACCTTCAACTGCGGCGGTGCGGCACTGCGGCTCACCCGCGAGGTGATGATCGATAATCTAGGGCCCCGGCTCAAGGCCGTGGTTGATCAAGTGCGCGAACTGGTGGTCGGCAGCCCCCGCTGACTGCTTGCAACGGATGGCTTGAGCCGTCCATTGGATAACGATGATGACTGAACTGACGATGGCTCAGGCGACCGCTAAATATGATCGCGGCTTCGCTATCGAGCTCGGCTTCGAGTTTCTGGAATGGGGGCCCGAACATGCCGTCATCGGCATGCAGGTTCGCGACAAGCATCTGAATCTGGCCGGCATCATTCACGGCGGCATCCTGGCATCACTGTTGGATATCGCAGGTTCCGCTGCCGGTGCCTACTGCCCCTGGCCGGATCGTATCCGCAAGGTGATGACGCTATCGATGACCACGACCTATACCGGTCAGGCCGGGCTGGGCCATATCCGCGCGGTAGCCCGTCGCCGCGCCGGCGGCCGTCGGATCTTCAATTCCAGTGTGGATATCTTTGGTGAAGGCGATCATCTACTCGCCATGGGCGAGGGTACCTTCCGTTTTCGCTCTGGCAGCGAGGATCTGGAGGGCGTACCGTTCGAGCGCGGTTGACAGGCGGCGAGCGCATGTCAGCGGCCAACGCGCAACCCGAATATGCCTGCCGGCGCTCAGTCGTCGGGGGGGGGGGCTCAGGCAATCGGTCGCATGCGCAGCAGATATCGATGCTGGCCGTCGAGCACACGTAGTCGACTCTGATTGTGTACGGTGATACGCATGGTGAGCACGCCGGTGCTGCGCTGTTCGTCGAGTGCCACAATCTCGAGTGCGGGATAGAGCGTGTCGCCGGCATAGACCGGCGCCAGAAACCGCGACGACTGATCCAGGAACGCGATTAGAGAATCGCTGACCTCGTGCGGGAACTGACCCGCTCCGGCCGCGGTGAAACACAGCACCTGCAGCCCGTGGGCGAGCAAGCTGCGATGGCCGTGGCTCTCACAATAGAGTTGGTCGTAATGAATCGGATGGTTGTCGCCGGACAGCGCCTGGAACGCCGCAAAATGGGCGTCGGTGACCGTTCGGCTGGGCAGGATATAGCGCTCGCCTGTCGTAAAATCCTCGAACCAGCGCTGGCGCGTCGTGCGATGCTGCTCCGGGTCGAACTCCGGGTCGGGCGTCTGGGCCATGTATGTGCTCGGCTGGGTCGGGCCGCCCATTGATGGGCGGCCGATATCAGTAGCGACTTAAAGCGCTTCGATCACAGCCTGGCGCTTGGCTGTCCAGGCTTTTTTGAAATCGGCGTCAGAGTCGTCGCCGTGTGCATCCATTGTCTCTTTCCAGCCGGCGCGCAACGCATCCAGGCGCTTGATGCGCTTGTCGTTCCAGGCCTGGTCGTCGTCGTTCCAGATGCCTTTTTCCTTGAGATAGCGGATCGCGCCCGGATGAAACGGTGCGCCCATGGGCGCATGGCCGGATTCCGATAGCGCCCATCGTGGCATGGCGGCCGTGACGTTCTTGTAGATATCGAAGCTCTCGTCCAGGCCCTTGATGACGTTATAGACGTAATCGTCAGACTCATCGGCACGGACTACGATCTGCGGATAGCGATAGCCCATCAGCTCGACCGGATGCTCTTCGGATACGCCGGCACCGACGGTCTCGGTATAGGGGCTGGCGTAGGGCGCCATCTTCTGCAGCCGTGCCCAGGCTTTTGTGTCGCTGGCCGGCATCTGCGGCCAGTGGATACCGCGCGGCGACTCAGCCAGCTCGTACATCAGGCTGGGCGTGGTGAGGGTGCAGGTGGCATCGGCCTTGTCTTCCTTGAGCGCACTCATGGCGGCCGTATAAGTCGGGAACATGATGATGTTCACATCGTCGCGATCCAGCCCGGCGAATGCCATTACGGCGTCGCATTTGACGTTGACCGACGGATTGCCGGCCACATAGGCCACCCGCTTGCCCTTGACGTCGGCAATGGTTTCGATCCCGGCGTCGGCCGCGGTTGGCATGCCAAACGCGGCTACCTTGCCGGCAATGACCCGCAGGTTCTGCGGTCCCCAGCGTTTCTGGGCGAAATCGACGATGCCTTCGGTGGCGAAGAACGTGCCGGTGGACAAGAAGCCGAGATCGGCACGTTCGGAGACCAGCGGCTGCAAGCGGCCGATCGCCGTGCTCGACGGCTGAATCCGGATACGCGTGCCGTATTTCTTGCCGAACGCATCGGCTATCGCGGAGGCGTTGGCGTAGCCGGCCGAGCCGACGTTGTAGGCGGTCCAGATCATGGATCGCGGCAGCGTGTCGTCGTCGGCCGCTTGCGCGGGTGCGGACAGGGTAAATACCACAGCCGCTGCACACAGCAGCGGCGTCATCAGGCGTCGAATCATGGGGCTCCTCGGGTTCGCGGCGTAGTAGCAACCCAGCGTCAGCCGAGTTGAAAGTCTTTGCTTTTAATTTGTATACCGTATGCGGGCCGCACCTACAACTGTCGCTCAGACGTTGCCACGAGCGCGCCGTATGGCACGTTCAGAGTGCATTGCTGGCAGGCAGTGGGTTACGCCCGTGTAAAGGCCTGGCTGTGCCCGAACAGGCCAGTGCCCTTACTACGACTTATGTCTGATTCGCGGAGGTGTTGGTTGTTCGCGGTGGGCGCTGGGCTGAATGGTGCCTGTGAGAAGTGACGTATGGGCGACGGTTCTGCGCAAGTGACATCAGCTCATGAACGATCGTTCGATAATTGATGCGGAACGCTGTTTCAAAAATTGACGGCTCCGAAAAGCTGTGTCAGCTTTCATTCGAAACAGGGCGCGCGGTCATTGACCATGACAGCGCGCAGGCACAGGAACGACGGTCGAGCCGAGCACGGCATTCGATACCGCGTTGAACCCAGCACAAGAGGACAATCCATGCAGGCGCTATCCGATCGCGCCCAGGAACTGCGGGCCCAACTGCTCGCGTTCATGGACGCACATGTGTATCCGGCCGAGGCCGTCCATTCCCAGCAGCAGGCCGAGTCAGCCGATCGCTGGACGCCGCCACCGATTCTCGATGAGCTCAAGTCCAAGGCGAAGGCCGAGGGCCTGTGGAATCTGTTCCTGCCCGAAAGCGAGTTTGGTGCCGGGCTGTCCAACTTCGATTATGCGCATCTGTGCGAGATCATGGGACGATCGAGCCTCGCGCCGATCGTGTTCAACTGCAGCGCGCCGGACACCGGCAACATGGAAGTGCTCACCCGCTACGGCAGTGACGCCCAGCAGCAGCAGTGGCTCAATCCGCTGCTGGACGGTGAGATCCGCTCGTGTTTTTCCATGACCGAGCCGGACGTGGCGTCCTCGGATGCCACCAATATCGCGACCGAAATCAAGCGGGACGGCGATGAATACATCGTCAACGGCCGCAAATGGTGGTCGTCCGGTGCCATGGCATCCAACTGCAAGATCGCCATCGTCATGGGCAAGACCGATCCATCGGCGGCCAAGCATCAGCAACAGTCGATGATCCTCGTGCCGCTGGATACACCCGGCGTGAAGATCGAGCGCGCTCTGAGCGTGTTCGGCTACGACCATGCACCCAAGGGTCACGCCGAGATTCATTACGACAACGTGCGCGTGCCCGCCGAGAATCTGATTCTGGGCGAAGGGCGCGGCTTCGAGATCGCCCAGGGCCGACTTGGCCCGGGTCGTATCCACCATTGCATGCGCACGATTGGTCTGGCCGAACGGGCGCTGGAAGCGATGTGCAAACGCGCCGACGAGCGTGAAGCATTCGGCCGCAAGCTCTCCGAGTTCGATTCGATCCGCAAGGATATTGCCCGGTCGCGTATCGAGATCGATCAGGCACGACTGATGACGCTCAAGGCGGCCGAGATGATGGACGCCGTGGGCAACAAGAAGGCCCGCCAGGAAATCGCCATGATCAAGGTCATCGCCCCCGAGATGGCGTTGAAGGTGATTGACCGCGCCATCCAGGTGCACGGCGCGATGGGCGTCTGTCAGGACACGTTCCTGGCCTCGGCGTGGGCTAATGTGCGTACGTTGCGCCTGGCGGACGGTCCGGACGAAGTGCATCTGGATACGATCGCCAAGCTCGAGATGCGGCGTCAGCGCGGCGACTGAAGAGCGGTGACGACAAGCGCCGATAAACGTCGCACGAAAGAAAAGCAGTGATCCGCAGATGACGCAGATTGAACACGCAGCAGGGATTCACGGCCTGTACTGAATCTGCGTATATCTGCGTTATCTGCGGATAGTCCCTGCCTTTATTCATGAAGCCGTTGGCGTGCGCCAACGGTTTGAAGGAGAACACCATGGCCAATCTATTCGACCTGACCGGCAAGGTCGCAGTCATTACCGGTTCCAGCCGCGGCATCGGCCGCGCCATCGCCCATCAGATGGCGGCCCACGGCGCCAAGGTCGTGGTTTCCAGCCGCAAGCAGGATGCCTGCGACACGGTGGCAGACGAGCTCAAGGCCGACGGCCATGACGCGATCGCGGTCGCCTGCCATGTCGGCAAGAAAGAGGACCTCCAGCGCCTGGTCGATACCACGATCGAGCATTACGGGCAGATCGACGTGCTGGTGTGCAATGCGGCCACCAACCCGGTCTACGGCACGACCGCCGACATGACCGACGAGGCCTGGGACAAGATCCTGGAAACCAACGTGCGCGGCACGTTCTGGCTGTGCAACATGGTGCTGCCCGGCATGGCCGACAACGGTGGCGGCAACGTGATTGTACTGTCGTCTATCGCTGGCCTTCGCGGTAACAGCGTGATCGGCACCTACGGCGTATCCAAAGCCGCCGAAGCTGCGCTGGCACGCAATCTGGCGGTCGAATGGGGGCCGAAGAATATCCGCGTCAATGCGATCGCTCCGGGCCTTGTCCGCACCGATTTCGCCAAGGCGCTGATCGACGATCCCAAGCGTCTCGAACAGGCCGAACAGCGCACGCCCGTACGTCGCATCGGCGAGCCGGATGATATCGCCGGTGTGGCCGTGTTTCTGGCCAGCAATGCCAGCGCCTACGTCACCGGCCAGACGCTGGTGGCCGACGGCGGCGAAACGATCTCCTGATCGTGGCTGGCACTACCGACAGCGGATCGCCCGAAATTGTCGATGTGCGCGAAGCGCATCGGCTGAATATCGATGCGCTCGAGTCTTATCTTGCCGACCAAGGACTGCTGGAAGGCGAGATGCGCCTGCGCCAGTTCCAGGGTGGCCAGTCCAATCCGACGTATTTCATCGAGACCGGCGCCGGTGCGCGTCAACGCGCCTACGTGCTGCGCAAGCAGCCGCCCGGCGAGATCCTGCCGTCGGCGCATCGTGTCGATCGCGAATACAAGGTCATGTCGGCACTGGCCCGCGCAGCCGATGTGCCGGTGCCGGCGATGCACTGCTACTGCGACGATGCGTCGATCATCGGTACGCCGTTCTATGTCATGGATTATATAGAGGGTCGTGTATTCAATGATCCGTCGCTGCCAGGCCTCGAGCCGGGCCAGCGCACCACGATCTATCATGGATTGGTGGATACCTTGGCGGCGCTGCATGCGGTGGACGTGGACGCCGCGGGGCTGTCGGATTTTGGCCGGCCCAGCGGTTATGTGGAGCGCCAGATCAAGCGCTGGCGCGGACAGTACGACGCCAGCGCGCAGGAAGTCGACCCGGCGATGGAGTCGCTTGGCGACTGGCTGGGCGAGCATATTCCCGCTGATACGCGTCCGGCCATCGCCCACGGCGATTTCCGTATCGGCAACCTGCTGCTCGCACCGGATCTATCGGGCGTGGCCGCGGTGCTCGACTGGGAACTGGCGACCATTGGCCACCCGCTCGCGGATCTGGCCTATGCGTGCATGCCCTACCATCTGCCTTCGGGCGTGGCCGGCGTGAAAGGCATCGACGGACTTGATCTCGATGCCTACGGCATACCCAGCCAGGAAGCACAGCTGGCGCGCTACTGTACGGCCCGCGGTATCGACGAGATCGAGGACTGGCCGGTATTCGTGGCGTTTTCGCTCTATCGAACGGCCGCAATTCTGCAGGGCGTCTATGCGCGTGCCGTGCAGGGCAATGCCAGCAATGCCAACGCCCTGCAGGTTGGCAAACGCGCCGGCCTGGTCGCAGAGCGCGGCTGGGCCGTGGCGCGGCGTTTCGACTAGGAGTCTGCGCCGTGGAAATCGTGTGAACAAAGACGATCGGCAGATGAACGCAGAACCACGCAGATAATAAAGAGGAACAGGATTGCGGGGTGCGATCTTGGCGAAGGAGCGCAAAACGACTGTTTGAGCCACTCTGCATCCAATCGCCAGCGCGGGCTCAGCGCTCTGTAACGCTTAGCGCTCAACGGTGCAACAGGAAAACCAAATCGCGTCCATCTTGTCTGTAGTCAATCTGCGTGGTGCTGCGTTCATCTGCGCAACGATTGTCTGTATCTGTCCTGGTTGGCGTTTACTCTGCGTGTCATCAAACGATATCTGATTCGAATTGTGCGCCGTAAGCAAACGGTGCACTGGAGTATTGAATGCAAAGACTCAAACGCGTGCTGGTCACCAACGATGACGGCATCGATGCGCCGGGCCTGAAGATCGCCGAGGCCATTGCTGCCGAGATCGCCGACGAGGTGCTCACCATCGCGCCGCTCGGCGATCAGAGCGGCGTCGGCCAGGGCATCTCCATGCATAATCCGCTGCGGCTGACCCGCTACGGCGAGCGTCGTTATGCGGTCACCGGTACGCCGGCGGATTGCGTGATGTATGCGATGGCCGAATTCTTTGTCGACAATCGGCCCGACCTGGTGCTTTCCGGCGTCAACTGGGGTGCGAACCTGTCAGATTCGGTCATGTATTCGGGAACGGTGGGTGCAGCACTCGCAGCGAACCATCTGGGGCTGGACGCTATCGCCTTGAGCCAGGCATTCCAGAAACGCGATGCGGTGAACTTCTCGGCGACGTCGGCCTGTGCGGCCGCGACGATCGAGCAGCTGCTGGCCGAGCGCGCTACGCTCGGCTGCTGCTGGAACATCAATTTCCCCATGCTGGACGCCGGGGCGATCCGTGGGCTGCGTTTCACACGCCAGGTGGGTGGGGCGATTCGAGCCCCGCGGCTCATTGAAGGCTCGGACGGCCGCGGGCTCGACTACCACTGGCTGAGTTTCGAGCGCGACACCACGCAGGTCGTGGACACCGACGCCGACGTGGTGGCCCTGCGTGACGGCTTCATATCGGTGATGCCGCTGCGTGGTACGCGTTGCGATGAAGCGGTGCTCGATCGGGTCGGCCGTGGCAGTGAACAGCCGTTGTCGTCCGGCCGGTGATACGGCGGATGGCTGACGGTCATTCCATGTTTTGCGAAACACAATTTCAATAATTTTGACGGCGCCTGCGCTTGGTGCCAGAGTTTCAGCTGCCGGTCGATTGCGCCCATAAACGCGACGCCGGCATTATCGAACTGAACAAAACCGATTCGAGGAGATCATCGCCATGTTCGACCGGCACTACGGCGTCTGGCCTGCGAGCCTGCCGCATCAGCTGGGCCTGCCTCAGACCAGCCTGTACAGCAATCTCGCGATCTCGGCGCTGCGCTACCCCGAGCGCGCCGCATTCATCTTCTACGACACGCCCATCAGCTATCGCGAACTGGACGCCGAGGTCCAGGCGCTGGCGGGTTACCTGCAGCATCGCGGCGTGGCCAAGGGCGATCGCGTGCTGCTGTTCATGCAGAACGCACCGCAGTTCGTGGTGGCCTACTACGCGATTCTGCGTGCGAACGCCGTGGTGGTCCCGGTCAATCCGATGAACCGCAGCGTCGAACTCGAGCACTACGCCGAGGATACCGACGCCACAATCTGTATCTGCGGCCAGGAGCGCTTCGAGGCCGTGGCGCCCCTGCTGGAATCCGGGCGGCTCGAGCACGCGATCGTCGCCACCTACGGCGATTATGTAACCCAACCGACCGATCTCACCCTGCCGGCCGAAGTCAGTGCGCCTGCGATGCCGATCGATGCGGGTGACGCAATCCACTGGTCCTCGGCGCTGGCCGCCGGTTACACGCCGGGCGAACTGCTTGTGGGTCCGGACGATCTGGCGGTGCTGCCGTATAGCTCGGGCACAACCGGCGCGCCCAAGGGCTGCATGCATACGCATGCAACGGTCATGGCCACGGCGGTACAAAGCGTCTACTGGAGTCGCAGCACGTCTGAAGGCAAGTCGCTGGCGACACTGCCGTATTTTCATGTCACCGGCATGCAGAACGGAATGAATGCGCCGATCTTCATCGGCGCGACGGTGGTGTTGATGACCCGCTGGGAACGGCGCACGGCGGCTACGCTTATCGAGCGCTATCGGATCACCCGCTGGACCAATATCGTGACCATGGCGATCGATATGCTGGCCGATCCCGGAATCGAGGCGTTCGACCTGTCGAGCCTCGAGAACATCGGTGGCGGCGGGGCGGCGATGCCGGAAGCGGTATCGGAAAAGCTGTTCAAGCTGACCGGGCTGCGCTATATCGAAGGCTACGGGCTGTCGGAGACGATTGCGGGCACGCATATCAACCCGTTCGATGCGCCCAAGCCGCAGTGCCTGGGCATTCCGGTATTCGACGTGGACTCGCGCATCATCGATACCGACAGCCTGGCGGAGCTGGGGCCCAACGAAGTCGGCGAGATCGTCACCCGCGGGCCGCAGGTCTTCGCCGGCTACTGGCGGCGTCCGGAGGCCACCGAGGCCGCGTTCATTGCACTCGACGGCGACAAGTTCTTCCGCACCGGTGATATCGGCTATTACGATGAACAGGGCTATTTCTTCATCGTCGATCGTGTCAAACGCATGATCAACGCCTCCGGCTACAAGGTGTGGCCGGCCGAGGTCGAAAGCCTGATGTATCGACATCCGGATATCCGCGAGGCCTGCATCATCTCTACCCCGCACGAGCGGCGCGGTGAAGGCGTCAAAGCCTGTGTGGTGCTGGTCGACGGCGCCGCCGAGCACGCCACCGCCGAGGCGATCAAGGACTGGTGCCGCGAGAACATGGCGGCCTACAAGGTGCCGCAGGTCGTCGAGATTTGTGAATCCCTGCCGCGCTCACCGACGGGCAAGGTCATGTGGCGGGCGCTTCAGGAAGCCGAGTGGCCCGAGGACAAGGCCGGGTGAGCGATAGCGCCGGGTATTTCATTTAGTAAAATATCATTTCAAAAATTGATTTTCGCCGGGCTTTTCGTTTAGCTTGGCATCCATCAAACGCCGAACGCGCGTTCGCCGCGTCGGCCGCCACCCGACAGTGCAAGGAGTCGTTATGAACGATGTCGTGTCCTACAAGCGTGAAGACGAGATCGGTGTCATCACCGTCAACAATCCGCCGGTCAATGCGCTCGGCCAGGCCGTGCGTGCCGGCATTCTGGACGCGCTCGACAAGGGGCTGGCCGACGATCAGGCCAAGGCGCTGATGATCATCGGCGGCGGGCGTACGTTCCCGGCCGGTGCCGATATCCGCGAGTTCGGCAAGCCGCCACAGGAGCCTGCACTGCCCGATGTGATCAACAAGCTCGAGGCCAGTGACAAGCTGCTGGTCGCCGCCGTGCACGGCACCGCCCTCGGCGGCGGCATGGAGATCACCCTCGGCTGTGATTATCGTGTTGCGCTCGACTCCGCGAAAATGGGCCTGCCCGAGGTCAATCTCGGTCTGCTGCCGGGTGCCGGTGGCACCCAGCGCCTGCCGCGACTGGTCGGTGCCAAGGCGGCACTGGACGCCATCGTCGGCGGCAAGCCGATGAAGGCAGCCCAGCTCGAGAAAATGGGGGTGGTCGACAAGGTCGTCTCCGGCGATCTCAAGACACAGGCGATTGCATACGCCAAGCAGCTGGTAGCCGACGGTGCGTCGCGTCGCCCGGTGCGCGATCTCGATGTTGAAAAAGAAAGCGCAAACGTCTTCTCGGACTACGAGAAATCGATTGCCCGCAAGCAGCGCGGTTTCCTTGCGCCGTTCCACTGCATCAAGGCGGTACAGGCCGCGACCGAATCCAGCGATTTCGAGGCCGGGCTCAAGCGTGAGCGTGAGCTGTTCGTGGAGTTGATGAAGTCGCCCGAGTCGGCCGCCCAGCGGCATGTGTTCTTCGCCGAGCGCGAGGTCGCCAAGATTCCGGGCATCGGCAAGGAAACGCAAAAGCGCGAGATCGAGCGCGTTGGCATCATCGGCGCCGGTACCATGGGTGGCGGTATTGCCATGAATTTCCTGTCGGCCGGCATCCCGATCACGATGCTGGAGATGAAGCAGGAAGCGCTGGACAAGGGCGTGGCCCTGATCCGCAAGAATTACGAAGCGACTGCCAAAAAGGGGCGGATGACCGCCGACCAGGTCGAAAAATGCATGTCGCTGCTCGACACGACGCTGTCCTACGACGGGCTGGCCGAGGTCGACATGGTCATCGAGGCCGTGTTCGAGAACATGAAGGTGAAGAAGCAAGTGTTCGCTGAGCTCGACCGCGTCTGCAAGAAGGGCGCGATTCTGGCCACCAACACGTCCACCCTGGATGTCAACGAAATCGCCAATGCCACCCAGCGTCCTGAAGACGTCATCGGCATGCATTTCTTCTCGCCTGCCAACGTGATGAAGCTGCTCGAGAACGTGCGCGGCGAGGCCACCTCGGACGAGGTGATTGCCACGGTAATGGACCTGTCCAAGCGCATCGGCAAGGTCGGCGTGCTGGTGGGTGTCTGTAACGGCTTTGTCGGCAATCGAATCCTGCACAAGCGCCAGCACCAGGCGACCCAGCTGGTCAATGAGGGCGCCACGCCGGCTCAGGTCGACAAGGTGCTGTTCGACTTCGGCCTGCCGATGGGGCCGTTCGCCATGGCTGATCTGGCCGGCCTGGACGTGGGCTGGCGTATTCGTGAAGGCCTGCGCGAGGACGACCCGTCCAATGCACCCGAGCGTAACTGGATGGACGCACTGGCCGAGCAGGATCGTTTCGGCCAGAAGACCGGTGGCGGCGTATTCGACTACGTCGAAGGCGATCGTACCCCCCGGCCGTCGGATGTAACCGCCGCCGAGATCGAGACGTATCGTAAAGACAAAGGCATCGAGACGCGCGATGTGAGCGACACCGAGATACTCGAGCGCTGTCTTTATGCCATGGTCAACGAAGGCGCCAAGATCCTCGAAGAAGGCATTGCGATGCGTCCGCTGGACGTGGATATCGTATGGATCTATGGCTACGGCTTCCCGGTCTACCGTGGCGGTCTGATGTTCTGGGCCGATCAGGTCGGTCTGGACAAGATTCACGCCAAGGTCAAGCAGTTCCATGACGAATCCGGTGAGGACGAGTGGAAGCCGGCAGCGCTTCTGGAAAAGCTGGCCTCCGAAGGCAAGGGCTTCGGCGACCTGTAAGCGCCGCCTCATTCAAGCCCCATCAACAGAGAATCGAACGCGATGGAAATCGAATACAACGACAGTGAACGTGCCTTTCGCGACGAAGTGCGCACGTTCCTGACAGACAATCTGCCCTCTACAATCTCGAACAAGGTCAAGCAGTCCGAGCGCCTCAGCCCGGACGAGACCGTGGAGTGGCACAAGATCCTGGGCAAGAAAGGCTGGCTGGCCATGCACTGGCCGGAAGAGCACGGTGGGCCGGGCTGGAGCCCGATTCAGAAGCATATCTTCGAGGAAGAGACCGCCGAGGCCGGCGCACCCCGATTGCTGCCGTTTGGCATCAACATGGTCGCCCCGGTGATCATGAAGTTCGGCACCCAGGCCCAGAAGGACTATTACCTGCCGCGTATCCTCAATATGGAGGATTGGTGGTGTCAGGGCTATTCCGAGCCGGGCGCCGGTTCGGATCTGGCCAGCCTCAAGACCCGCGCGGTTCGCGACGGCGATCACTATATCGTCAACGGCCAGAAGACATGGACCACGCTGGGCCAGCACGCGAACATGATGTTCAACCTCGTGCGCACCGACCCGGACGTCAAGAAACAGGAAGGCATCTCCTTCATTCTGGTCGATATGGACACGCCCGGACTGACCGTGCGCCCGCTGATCACGCTCGACGGCGAGCATGAAGTCAACGAAGTCTTCTTCGACGACGTCAAGGTGCCGGTCGAGAATCTGGTGGGCGAGGAGAACAAGGGCTGGACCTGTGCCAAGTACCTGCTCACCTTCGAGCGTACCGGCATCGCCGGCGTGGGTATTTCCAAGGCCGCGCTGGAGGATCTCAAGGAGATCGCCCGCACACAGATGGTCCATGGCCGGCCGCTCATCGAGCAGCCGAGCTTTGCCGAGCGTCTGGCTGATCTCGAGATCGAGCTGATGGCGGTCGAGATGACCAATCTGCGTACGGTCGCGGCGGCCGAAGCCGGCGGCATACCGGGTGCGGAAAGCTCGTTCCTCAAGATCATGGGCACGGAAGTGCGCCAGGCGATCTCGGATCTGTATCGGGAAGCGGCGGGCCCTTATGCACTGCCGTTTCAGCCGCACGACGAGGATCCGGTCGGGCCCGATTTCGTGGCTCCTGCCGCGCCGACGTATTTCAACCTGCGCAAGCTCTCGATCTTCGGCGGCTCCAACGAGATCCAGAAGAACATCATCTCCAAGGCGATTCTCGGCCTCTAGGCCGGATCGCGGGCAAGGACTAAAGCAATGGATTTTTCCTATAGCGACGAGCAGCGCATGCTCAAGGACATGGTCGACCGCGTAGTGGCCGACCAGTATGACTTCGACTCGCGCACCAAGATCGTTGACTCTGACACCGGCTTCTCGGCGGATCTGTGGAAGCAGTTTGCCGAACTCGGCCTGCTGGCCGTGCCATTTTCTGAAGCCGCAGGTGGCTTCGACGGCGGCGGCGCTGAACTGATGGTGGTGGCCGAAGGCTTCGGCCGCGGTCTGGTGGTCGAGCCGTATCTGTCGTCCGTAGTGCTCGCCGGCACCTTCATCGACGCGATTGCCGACGACGACAAGAAGGCTGCGCTGATCGAACCGATCGTTTCGGGCGACACGCGCTACACGCTGGCCTGTTACGAGCCAGCGGGGCGCTACGATCCGTACTGGATTGAAACCACCGCCGAGAAATCAGGCGACGGCTATACGCTCAACGGCTTCAAGTCGGTCGTGCTCAACGGCGATACCGCCGACAAGCTGATCGTGATCGCACGTACCTCGGGCGATACCGACGCGGTAGACGGGCTGAGTGCGTTCATCGTCGATGCAGATGCCCAGGGCGTGACGCGCCGCGGCTATCCAACCATCGACGGCCATCGTGGAGCCGATATCACGCTTGAGAACGTGTCGGTAGCCGCCGATGCACTGCTCGGAGCAGAGGGCAAGGCTGCCAATGCACTCCAGCACGCGATTGATCGCGGCATCGTTGCACTGTGTTCGGAAGCCGCTGGCGCCATGGAGATCGCCTGCGATCTGACCCTGCAGTATCTCAAGGACCGCAAGCAGTTCGGCGTACCGATCGGCAGCTTCCAGGCGCTGCAGCATCGCATGGTCGATATGCGTATGGGGCTAGAGAAAGTACGCTCGCTGACGCTGTGGGCTGCCTGTTCGCTGGAGGCACCCGAGGCCGAGCGCCGCCAGCGCTTGTCTGCAGCCAAGGCCATGGTCGGCAAGGCCGGCCGCAAGGTGGCCGAAGAGGCGATTCAGCTGTTTGGCGGCATGGGCATGATGGACGAGTCGTCGATCTCTCATTACGCCAAGCGTATCGTGATGATCGACCACTACCTGGGCGATCGCGAATATCATATGGCGCAACTGCGTGATATGACGCTGGCCGGCCAGTCGACGGACCACGCCGCGTAGATGGCCTTGTTGGCGAGTAAGGCATGATCGACGGCCGGCATATTGCCGGCCGTCTTCGTTGCGCCACATCAGGTGACGCGTTGAAAAGGCAATGACATGACAGAACAACCCAGTATCGTGATTCTTGGTGCCGGCGCGATCGGCAGTTTCTATGGCGCAATCCTCAAGCGCGCCGGTTGCAACGTGAGCGTGGTGCTGCGCAGCGAATACGACGCGGTCAGCGCTTCGGGCTTTGTCATAGACAGCCCGCTCGGCGATCTGAGCTACCAGCCGGATCATGTCTATCGCGACGGCGATACGCCCGATAGCGCGCCCGATTACGTGATCTGCTGTGTGAAAGTGCTGCCCGGCATCGATCGCGCCGCGCTCATCGCGCCCTGGGTCGGCAAGCACACGCGTATCGTACTCATCGAGAACGGCATCAATATCGAGCCGGCGGTTGCCGATGCGTTTGTCGACAATCCGTTGATCAGCTGTCTGGCCTTCATCGCGGTCAGCCGCGTAGCACCCGGGCGTATCGATCACAAGGCGTTCGGGCAACTCACGATGGGCGCCTGGCCGAGCGGTATCAGCGATGATTGTCGCGCGCTCGAAGCGCTGTTCGTGGCAGGCGGAATCAATATTCAGCTGGCCGAGCAGGTCGTGGCCGAACGCTGGCGCAAGAGCCTGTGGAATACGCCGTTCAATCCGCTGTCGGTGCTCGCCGGTGGCGCCGACACGGTCACCATGCTGGATACGCCCGGCGGCGAGCGTCTGGCGCGCGAGATGATGGCCGAGGTAAAAGCCGTGGCGGCTGCCGACGGCCACGCGTTGGCCGACGACGCCATCGACAAGAACATCGCCGGCACGCGCAAGATGCCTGCCTACAAGAACAGCATGGCACTGGATTATCTCGAAGGCCGGCCGATGGAGATCGATGCGATTCTCGGCAATGTCGTCGAACTGGCCGACCGTCACCACGTCGACGTGCCGCGCCTGCGCGCCATGCACGTGACCCTGGCGATGCGAGAGGTGCTTGCGAACAGCGCCGACAGTCAAGTTCGATAATAGCGAATCGGTAGGCCGCGCTGCGGTCCGCGATATCAGGTGTACGCGCGCTTTGTTAATCTGCCAGCCGGGTTGGATGAACGATCATCGGGCGCTTGCACGATAGCGCGCTGAATCGCTATTACGCGGCTTGATCGCTATGCTGCTTAGCGTTTTTCCAGGAGACTCGATCTGTGTTGGGTGATAGAGACGTACTGGTGATCTACGACGAGCGGGTGCTGCTGCACCGGCCCGAGGCCGAGGAAGAGTTCCTGCCTGGCCGCATGAACAAACGTATCCGCGGTATTCTCGACGGGCTCGGACTGAGCACCGACGCCAAGTGGAGCTATCCGGAACATCCGGGACGGGTCACCGCGGTAAATGACCTGCTGCGGGCCGAGCCGGTACCGGGCGTGCGCATGGCCACGGGCGCGGCGGCCACACGTGAGCAGCTCCAGCGCGTGCATACGACGTCGTATATCGAGAGCCTCTACGAACTGGAGGGCAAGCAGGCATGGCTGGACGTGGACACCACCGCGATCTCGGCCGGCAGTCTCGACGCCGCCGAAGTGGCTGCTGGCTCGGCCATTGCTGCGGTGGATGCTGTATTCGAAGGCAGCGCCCAATCGGCGTTCGTGATCAGCCGCCCGCCCGGGCATCATGCCAACGCCGTGCGCGCTCGCGGCTTCTGCCTGTTCAACAATATTGCCGTGGCCGCCGCTCATGCCCAGCACCAGTGGGATATCGAGCGCGTGTTGATCATCGACTGGGACGCCCACCACGGCAACGGCACGCAGGATATATTTGCCGCTGATCCGAGCGTGATGTTCTTCGATACCCATCGCGCTGCACCCTTCTATCCCGGCACCGGTGAGATGGAGGAGATCGGCGACGGCCTGGGCGAGGGCACGACGGTCAACGTACCGCTGCCCGAGGATGCCGGAGATCTGGCCATGGTCGCGGCCTTCGAGGATATCCTCGTGCCCGCCTGCGAATGGTTCAAGCCCGAGCTGATCCTGGTCTCGGCCGGTATGGATGCGCACCGCAACGAGCTTTGTCTGCAGATGAGTTATGACGGTTACAGCGCCCTGACCGGAATCGTGCAAGCGCTGGCTGACAAGCACTGCGACGGGCGTCTGGTGATGGCACTGGAGGGCGGCTACAACCCGGATACGCTCGCCAAGTGCACGCGCCGCGTGCTCGAGGTGATGGCCGGTGGCGAGCCGGCCAAGCCGCGCCAGCCGGGCCTGGACGAAGTAGCCGATATCGCCGAGTTCCACCGCTCTGCTTTTGCGGATATGGAATGAGCAGCACCGACCCGGACTACGCCCGGCCGCCGATCAGCCTGCGCGCGATCAACAAGGCCAACTGGCAGTACTGTATCCAGCTTCAGCTTGCCCCCGAACAGGCAAGCAAGCTGGCCAGCAATCTCTATTCGCTGGCCGAGGCGTACGCCGAACCCCGCTGTCAGCCGCGCGGCATCTATGCCGGCGACATGATGCTCGGCTTTGTCATGTACGAGTTCAACGAGTACAGCGGCGCTTACAGTATTCCGCGCTTCATGATCGACCAGCGCTGGCAGGGTCTGGGCTACGGTCGCGCCGCGCTTGTTGCGGTCATCGACGCGCTCAAGAGCGAGCATCCAAAGGCTCCCATCCTGATCAGCCTCACTCCCGACAACGACGCCGCCCGCCGGCTCTATACCGGGCTCGGGTTCGAGGAAACCGGCCAGCACGTCCACGGCGAAGACGTCCTGCGCCACCCCTGAGCGCGCATCCGGCCGACACGGGCCTTGCGTAGCCTGGGCATGGCTCGCATGCGCAAGAAAGCCGACCTGCCGGAAAAGATCTGTGTCCACTGTGGTCGGTCGTTTGCCTGGCGTCGCAAATGGGCACGCGACTGGTCTCAGGTAAAATTCTGCAGCAAGGCCTGTCGCGGCTTGCACAAGCGATCGGCGGCGTCGTGAAAAGCACTATCCTCTGGTTCACGGACGATCTGCGTCTGGACGACAATCCGGCGCTATGCGCCGCGGCACGGGCCGATCAACTGCTGTGCGTGTTTTGTGTCGACGCCCGCTTCGACGCGGTCAGTGCCTACGGGCCGCGCAAGTTCGGCCCGCACCGTCTGGCTTTCCTGTGCCAGTCATTGCAGGCGCTCTCGGAGGGCCTTGCGCGTTGCGGCAGCCATCTTCACGTGGTTGCCGGTGCACCGGAGATCGTACTGGCGGATCTCGTGCAACAAACGGCGGCAGACGTGGTGCATGTTGCCAACGGCGTGGCGCCCGAGGAGCGTGCGACGCTCGACCGTGTGGCCAATGCCATTGGCGCCGACCGTTTGATACGCCATGAAAGCGGTAGGCTCTATGCGCAACGCGATCTGCCTTTCGCACTGCAGGATATGCCGCGTGTGTTCACGCGTTTTCGTCAATGCGTAGAGCGACAAGCCTCGATCGGCGCGCCTCTGGCCGCCCCTGCGCGACTGCCGGCATCGCCGTCAGTGGCTATCGACGACGCGTTGCCGGGCGTGGCTGATTGGCCGGATACCGCAACACCGTTCGGCGGCGGCGAGGCTGCTGCATGGGCACGGTTGCAGCACTATTTCTGGGAGACCCACGCCGTACTGGCGTACAAGAACACGCGCAACGGCCTGCAGGGCGACTACTCCACGCGCCTGTCGCCGTGGCTGGCGTCCGGCTGTCTGTCGCCGCGCCGCGTGATGAGTGAGCTTCGACGTTTCGAGAGCGCGGTCCAGGCCAATTCATCGACCTACTGGGTCGGCTTCGAACTGCACTGGCGCGAATTCTTCCGCTGGACGCTTGCACGCCACGGTGCCCGTCTGTTTCAACTCGGCGGCCTGTTGCAGCGTGGCGATCGGCCCGCCGCGCGCGATGCCGGCCTTATCGCCGCCTGGCAGGCCGGGCGGACCGGGATGCCGTTCGTGGATGCCAACATGCGGGAGCTGAGCGCCACCGGCTATATGTCGGCGCGCGGTCGCCAGAACGCGGCCAGCTTTCTTGCCCGTGACCTGGGTCAGGACTGGCGGGTAGGCGCGGCCTGGTTCGAGTCTCAGCTGGTGGATTACGATACCGCCAGCAACTGGGGCAACTGGGCCAATATCGCCGGCGTCGGTACCGACAAGCGAGATCAGGGCTTCGACGTGCTCTGGCAGGCACAACACTATGATCCGGAGGCTGCCTACGTGAGCGCATGGTTGCCCGAGTTGGGCGGCCTGCCGGTCGCGAACCGGCATGCGCCGTTTCTATGCCCGGCGCCGGCCAGGCACGGCGTGGACTATCCGGATCTGGCCGTGGCGGTGCCCAGTCATTGGCGGTCGTGAGCCGGAGCGGCTTGCGAGATCAGTACGCGCGACGCGCCATATCCGGCGCGGATGTACTCCAGATCCAGGATACGTCGGCGTATGGAACAACCGAGGTTAAAACCGTAAGCTGATCGCCAGGCAAGCCAGAGGTCGCCGCGATGCAAAAGCGTATCTTCATTTCCGGCGCCGCCGCCGGAATCGGTCGGGCAACGGCAGACGCTTTTATCGAAGCGGGCTGGTTTGTCGGCGCTTACGATATTGATAGTGACGCGGTAGCCGCCTGGGCCGATGAGCAGGGCGCAGTGCGCGCCTGTGCCGGTGCGCTGGATGTCGTCGATGCCGAGCAATGGCGCAACGCGATAGCGCACTTTGAGTCTTGTGCCGGCGGTATCGACGTGCTGGTCAACAACGCCGGCGTGCTGGTCGACGGCGCGTTTGCCGATCTGGATATCGCCAGTCAGCGTCGGCTGATTGATATCAACGTGATCGGCGTGATGAACGGCTGCCACGCGGCCTACCACGGCCTGGCCGCAACTCGTGGGCAGCTCATCAACATGTCATCGGCGTCGGCGTTTTTCGGCCAGCCGACGCTTGCCGTGTACTCTGCCAGCAAGTTCGCCGTGCGCGGCCTTACCGAAGCGCTGAGCATCGAGTGGGCGCCCGCCGGTATCCGCGTGTGTGACGTCATGCCGCTGTTCGTCAAGACCGCGATGGTGTCCGGCATGCGCGACGTGCCTGCGACGCGCCGTTTGGGCGTGCGGCTGAGTGCCCAGGACGTGGCCGGCGTGATCCTGGCGGCCGCTAATACGCGACGCCCGAGGTTGCATTACTGCGTGGGCTGGCAGAGTAGAACGCTCAAGCAGATGCTGCGTTTTTCGCCCGACTGGTTGACCGGCCGGGTCAATGCCTTCATCGGCTCGCACTGAGCGCGCCGGGACGGCAAGGACAGACTATGAGCAATACGCCGCATGTCCTGATAATCGGCACCGGATTCGGTGGGCTGGGCATGGCGATCCAGCTCAAGCGGGCGGGCATCGAGGCGTTCACGCTGCTGGAAAAAGCCGGCGCGCTCGGTGGCACCTGGCGGGATAACACCTATCCCGGCGCGGCGTGTGACGTCGAGTCGCATCTATACTCGTTTTCTTTTGAGCCGAAGACCGACTGGTCGCGCAGGTTTGCGCCCCAGGCAGAAATACTGGCCTATCTGGAAGACTGTGCCGCCAGGCATGACCTGTACCGGCATATTCGTTTCGACACCGAGGTGGCGTCGGCGGCGTTCGATACGTCTCGTGGGCTCTGGCGGGTCCGAACGGCGCGCGGCGAGACGATCGAAGCCGCGGTTCTAATTACCGCTTGTGGCCAGCTCAATCGGCCCGGCTATCCGTCCATTGACGGCGCAGAGACGTTCGCCGGGCCTGCGTTCCACTCCGCGCGTTGGGATCATCAGGTGGATCTGGCCGGTCGGCGGGTTGCGGTGATCGGCACCGGTGCAAGCGCGATCCAGTTCGTGCCGGAGATCGTGAAGTGCGCCGCGCATGTGTCGGTGTTCCAGCGGTCTGGCGCCTGGGTGGCGCCCAAGCCCGACGGCGCGTTCTCGGCGGCTGCCCGGCGGCGCTTTGCCCGTTACCCGCTGCTGGCACGTCTGTATCGCTATGCGATCTATTGGAAAAACGAGAGCCGCGCGCTGGCGTTCACCCGTTTTGCTGTACTGCTCAAGCCGTTCGCGGCGATATCGCGTCGCCACGCGCGCCGGCAGATGGCAGACGCCGACAAGCGTCGGCGCCTGACGCCGGATTATCCGATCGGCTGCAAACGCATCCTGCTCTCCAACGACTGGTATCCGGCGATCGATGCTGATCATGTGGATCTGGTCACCGATGCTATCGACCGTATCGACACGGACGCGATCGTCACGCACGACGGCCGCCGTCATCCTGCCGATGTCCTGATCTACGGCACCGGCTTCAAGGCCACCGATTTTCTGGCACCGATGCAGATCATCGGTCGCGACGGGCTCGACCTGAACACGGCCTGGCGCGACGGCGCATGTGCCTACAAGGGCATCGTGGTGAACGGTTTTCCCAATCTGTTCATGCTCTACGGACCCAATACCAATCTGGCCCACAGTTCGATCATCTTCATGCTCGAATCCCAGATTGCCTATGTGCGGCAGGCGGTGCAGGCGCTGCACCGTAGCGATATCGCAGGTCTCGAGATCAAGCGGGCTCGTGCCGACGCATTCGACGCCAGAATCCAGGGCGCGCTTGCGCGCACCGTCTGGCAAAGCGGCTGCAACTCCTGGTACGTCAACGAGGCAGGGCGCAATACGGTCAACTGGCCGGGTTTTACCTTCACGTTCCGCCGAGCGACCGCGCGGCTTAACCTGACCGATTACCACGTGAGCGCGCCCGGCGCCTGAGCGCATGCTGCGGCCAGCCCGTCGATGGGCTGGTCAGAGTCTGGCCGCAGCATACGCGTGGCGATCAGCCCTGGCGCTCGGCCTCGACGTCCTTGTTCCAGATCGACTCGTCCACGCCTTTCATCAGTTCCGGATATTGCTTGGCGCGGAACAACGGCTCCTCGCCTTTCTTGCGCTGCTCGAAATAATCGCGGGTCAAGGTGATCACGGTCTTCGACAGGATCAGGATGGCCACGAGATTGATCACGGCCATGGTTGCCATGGTGGCATCGGCAAAATTGAACACCGTCTGGACCGGCTGTATTGCGCCCCAGACCACCATCGCGAGTGCGGCGAGTCTGAGGATGGTCAGCGGCAGGCGCTTACCGAGCCCCAGAAATTCCATGGCGTTCTCGGCGTAGGAGTAATTGCCCAGAATCGAGGTGAAGGCGAAGAAGAAGATCGCCACCGCAGCAAAGATCGGGCCTGCAGTGCCGATATGCGCGCTAAGCGCGTTCTGGGTCAGCTCCATGCCGGTGACGCCGTCCGGGCCGTAGTCGATCGCGCCGGACAGCAGAATCATCAGTGCAGTGGCAGTACAGATGAGCAGCGTGTCGATGAACACGCCCAGGCCCTGCACCAGTCCCTGGCTGGATGGATGATGGGGGTCGGGCACAGCGACCGCGGCGATATTCGGCGCAGAACCCATGCCCGCTTCGTTGGAGAACATGCCGCGTTTCACGCCGTTGAGCAGCGTGGCCATGATGCCGCCGGTAAAGCCCGAGGCCGCCTCGTTGAAGCCGAAGGCAGATTTGACGATCAGCGCCAGCACGCCGGGCACTTCGGTGATATGGATCGCAATGACGTAGGCGGCGAGCAGCAGGTACAGCCCGGCCATGATCGGCACGACCTTTTCGGCCACGCTCGCGATCGAGCGGATGCCGCCGAACATCACCACGCCGGCGATCACCGCCACGACGATGCCGGACATCAGCTTGGGCACGGAAAAAGCAGATTCCATCGCATCTGCAATGGAATTGGACTGCACGGCCGAGAACACCAGTCCGAACGTCGCCAGCAGGCAGATCGAGAACGCGATACCCATCCAGCGCGAGCCGATGCCTTTTTCCATATAGAAGGCCGGGCCGCCGCGATACTGGTCGTCGGAATTGCGGACCTTGTACAACTGGGCCAGCGTGGACTCGGCATAAGCTGTGGCCATGCCGACCAGGGCGACCATCCACATCCAGAACACGGCACCCGGGCCGCCCAGATAGATCGCTACCGCCACGCCCGCCAGATTGCCGGTGCCGACGCGCGAGGCCAGGCTAATGGTCAGCGCCTGGACCGGCGAGATGCCGTTGGCGGTAGCGCCGCTCGAGCCGATGATGACTCGAAAGAACTCCGTGAAGTGGCGGAACTGGGGGGCGCCCAGGCGCACCGTGAAGTACACACCCACGGCCAGCAGGCCGTAGACCAGCACATAGCCCCACAGAATACTGTTGACGAAATCTATAATGGCGACCATCGCCGTTCCCCAATTGTGTGGTCGCAGATTGATGCGACCGGTTGATCACTCACGCCTGAATCGGCGAGCCCCGGAGTTCAAGCTAATCCGAACTGCGGTCACCGGCAACGCGACCTTGTGGTGAGGCCGCGCATTGCTCGTTTCAGTAGGCAATAACAAGGCCAATGCCGTGAGTTCTGGCGTTGGTTGGCATATCGACTGACCTGGATTGCAAGTGACAATGAGCACGTGCGATTTTCGGCTGGGCCAAGCTCGGCATCCAGCCGGTGACCAATTGCCTGATGCGAATCAGAACAATCAGGGCCGATCGCCGATATGGTTGCCGCGTTGGCCGGGCTCCTGTGACAGCCATGTTTTTGCTGCGCTGCTGTCAACGAGACGTTGAGTCGGCCCGCACCGGCGCCACGATTTTGCTGTCGCCACGCCATACCCCTTGCGTATCATCAAGGCCACATAATCAGAAACATCATTCCAGTTTCGAGGGTCGTCATGCTCAATCGTCGTCAGCCGCGCGCTTGCGTATGCATCATTTATCGCCGAGCCGCCGGATGATGCTCGATCGGCGGGCATCGATCCTGATGATTGCCTCCGGTGCCATGGTGACGTTGGTGTCAGTGGCACTTGCGCGTCTGTCGTTCGGTCTCGTGCTGCCACCGATGCGCCTGGCGCTGGGCCTGAGTTATGAACAGGCCGGCCATCTGGGCACGGCCACGGCACTCGGTTATCTGTCGCTGGTGATGGTCGCCGGAGCGCTGGCGGCCCGTCGCGGCGGCCGGCTGTCGATCCTGCTGGGGCTCGTATTGGCTACCGGCGGCTTTATCGGCCTGAGCCTGGCGAACAGCTTCCTGACGCTGCTGGCGCTGATGACGGTGCTGGGCTTTGCGACCGCCTTTGCCTTTACCCCGCTGATATCACTCATCGGGACATGGTTTCCGTATCGGCGCGGGTTGGCGATCGGGCTGCTCAACAGCGGCGTGGGTCTGGGCATGACGGCTGCCGGCTGGCTGGTGCCGTATCTGACCGACACCTTTCCCGAGGACGGCTGGCGTATCACCTGGCGGGTATTTGCCGCTGCAGGCGCATTCGCCACGGTTGCGGCCTGGCTGTTCCTGATCGACCCGCCACGCGCTGCAGCGCCTGCGGATGGGCCGGCGGGGCCAAAGCCCCCACGGGATCGTTCGGCCGTGTTCCGCAATCCCTATGTGGTGACCGTTGGACTGATCTATGGCCTGGTCGGCATGACCTATATCGTGCAGGCCATCTTCATGTACAGCTTCGCACTCGATGCCGGTGTGCCGGCATTGTTGGCCGGTCGCCTGGCCGCGACCATGGGTCTGCTCGGCATCTTCTTCGGGCCGATATGGGGCACGCTTTCCGATCGACTCGGGCGTGCCACCAGTCTCATCCTTGCGTTGTCTCTGGCGTTTTCCAGTACGCTTATTCCCGTGGTGAGCCCGACCGTCGCCGGCTTCAGCGCCCATTACCTGATTCTGGGTACTGCCGTAACCGGCCTGTTCACCTCGTCGCTGGCAGCAGCCACCGAGCGCGTTTCAGCGCATGACGCGCCGTTAGCGGTGAGCTTCGTGACGGTTTTCTTTGCCTCTGGCCAGTTGATCGGCCCGGCTGGTGCCGGCTGGCTCATCAGTGCTACACAAAGCTTCCAGCTGACTTTCGCGATCAGTGCGATGTTCCTGCTGGTCGGCGTGATGCTGGCGGTGCGGTTGGCGCGGCTACCGACGCCAGCGCCTGGTTGATCACCGCGGCGGCTGCGTGGGTGCGCCACTGGCCGCCCAGGTAAATCGCGTAGAATACGAATCCGTGCCCCTGGCGCAGGCGATTCATGCCCCTTTTATAGAGATGCCCATGCGCTCATCCGCGACCAGTCAGAGCCGTACCGATTCTCTGGAAGCCCATCTCAAGCGCGAGAATCCGCTGCTGCTCGAGCCGCTGGCCGAGTTCCGCCGCCTGGATACGATCGCCCGTCGTATGGGCCTGCTCGCACGCCATGAAAGTTTCACCCGGCGCGTGCCCTGGTGGCCGGTGGTATCGCTGCTGGGCACCTTTTCGGCGGGAAAATCGAGTTTCATCAACAGCTATGTGGGTGCGGATCTGCAGCGTACCGGCAATCAGGCGGTCGATGATCGCTTTTCAGTGATCTGCTACGGCGAGGATAGCGAGCCGCGCACGCTGCCCGGCTCTGCGCTGGACGCGGATCTGCGTTTTCCTTTCTATCGGATCAGCGGTGATATCGACGACGTGGCGGCCGGCGAAGGCCAGCGCATCAACAACTACCTGCAACTGCGCACCTGCAAGTCCGAGGCCGTGCGCGGCAAGATTCTGCTTGATTCGCCCGGTTTCGATGCCGATAGCCAGCGCTCGGCCACGCTGCGTATTACGGATCGCATCATCGACCTGTCGGATCTGGTGCTGGTCTTCTTCGACGCCCGCCACCCCGAGCCGGGCGCGATGCGGGACACGCTCGAGCATCTTGTGGCCAAGACGATCCATCGCGACGACGCAAGCAAGTTCGTGTTCGTGCTCAACCAGATCGACGCAACTGCGCGCGAAGACAACCCGGAGGATATTGTCGCGGCCTGGCAACGGGCGCTGGCTTCCAGCGGGCTTACTGCCGGCCGATTCCTGCGCATCTACGACGAACGCACCGCACCGCCGATCGAGGACGAATCGCTGGCCAAGCGCTTCAAGGCCAAGAAGGACGAGGATCTGGCCGAGATTCACCGGCGCATGACCGGCGTCGAGGTCGATCGCGCCTATCGCGTGGTAGAGCTGATGACGAGTGCGGCCGATACGCTGGCCGGCAAGGACGGCGTGGGGCGCCTGCGCTCGCTGCTCGGGCGCTGGCGCTCGCGTACGCTGGTGTACGACGCGCTGGCCCTTGTGCCGGTCGTCGCAGCCGGCGCAGCCGCAATGTTCTGGGCGTCCGATGCGCTGACCGATCTGATCGGTACGCTGTTCAGCGGCAGCGCTCGTGGCTGGCTGCTGTGGGCGGCGATTGCAGTTGTGACGCTCGGCGTTCATCTGTTGTTGCGCTCGATCGCTGCGAAACAAATTGCGCGTCGTATCGAGCCGGCATCCCAGCAGCCGTTCGATCTGGATATCCGGCGTGCGTTCGAAGGCAATACACGCTGGTGGCGCAGCATCTTCAGCGCCCACCCCAAGGGTTGGAACTTCCTGGCTCGGCGACGGGTCGCCAGGATCCGTAATCAGCAGGAGCGTATTGTTCGCCGTCTGAACGATCGCTTCACCCAGCCGTCGGGCTGAGCGTATCGATGGCATGAAAAAAGCCGGCGAATGCCGGCTTTTTTCATGCTGCTCGCTTGCTGGATGGATCAGCTCGCGTAGTCGCTGCCCATGCGCTCGAGCTTGCGGATCAGCGCCGGCCAGGCCAGCTTGCTGCCTTTGCCCAGACCCTTTGCCTGGTCTGCGGTGGTGTCCAGTGCCTCCTGGCCGGGCAGATAGGGCTTGCCCATGGCAAGCGTACGAACCTGGATCTGGCAGGCCTTCATCAGGAAATACATATAGGTAAACGCTTCGCCGACGTCGGTGCCGACGGTGAGCGTACCGTGGTTGCGCAGCATCATGATGTCCTTGTCGCCCAGATCGGCGACCAGACGTTCGCGTTCTTCCAGGTTGAGGGCGACGCCTTCGTACTCATGAAAGGTGATATGCGGGATACACAGCATCGCGGTCTGCGACAACGGCAGCAGGCCATCTTCATGAGCGCTGACCGCCACGCCGTCGGCCGCATGCAGATGCAGCACCGCACCGGCATTCTCGCGTGCCATATGGACCGCACTATGAATAGTAAAGCCGGCCGGATTGACCCGATTGGTCGCCCCCGCGTCGACGATCTCGCCGTCCTGATTGACCTTGACCAGCGACGAGGCCGTGATCTCGTCGAACAGAAAACCATACGGGTTGATCAGAAAGTGGTGTTCCGGCCCCGGCACACGCGCCGACAGATGCGTGAACACCAGGTCGTCCCAGCCGTACAGATGCACCAGGCGATAGGCGGCTGCGAGATCCTTGCGCACCTCCCATTCGGCATCGCTCATATCACTCTTGCGGGCAGTTGCTGCAACAGACATTGGCTCCTCCTTATTCTGAAACGTGATTTTGAGTAACTATAAATCACCAACGATAAAAAGGTAGGCCGTAGACGGTCGATCGTCAATCGTATTCGCCAATCGGCATCACGATCGGCCACGGGGCTACCAGATCATCCAGTGTCCGGTAAGCACGCCGCTGAGCACGAACAGCCAGATACACAACACGCCGACGGTCAATATGAAGAACAGCCCGTTCCAGCCCCAGGTAATGGCATAGACCGAGCGTCCGGTCAGCCCGGACAAGATGAGCATGACCGCAGTGAACGGCGAAGACAGCATGGCCAGCGCCCAGGCGCTCATCAGGGCAACGGCCAGCAGCACCGGATGAACACCGATGCTGGCCGGGTCCGGCAGCACCCCCAGCAACAGGGTGGCGGTCACAATGGGATTGAGCCCGCACTGGGCGAACGCGACGACGACCAGCATGGCAGCGACCGCCGCCGCAGGCCCGTGAAGGCCGGTGGCAATCAGCAGCGCGCTGAGCTGTTCGGTGTCGATCAATGGCGTGATCAGTGCGCCGAGAAAGCCCGAGCCGCCGAGTACGGCAATCTCCACGCGGTTGGCGCCGAAGATGAGGCGCGAGTGGCGCGCCAGCAGCCCGGCTGCACGCCGCGCCCCGGTGCCACCGCCCAGGCGCTGGCGCTGCAGCGCCAGCCAGACGAACGAGCTCAGCGGACAGGCGATCAGAACCGCAACCGGCAGGGTCAGCCCGAACAGCGCAGCCACGGCGAAAACCGAGCAGGTAATTGCCAGGGCCAGCAGGATGAAGTGCCCGAACGAGGCCAGCGAGGCCGGCTCGGTCTCGGGTAGCGCCAGGCCCGTCGGCTTTGGCCGTTGCAGCCAGTCGAACAGCCAGCCCAACAGGAACACGAGGGCGGCCGTGGGGAGTGCGGCCGGCGCCAGATCCAGCCACGTCAGATGCGGCATGTTGGACAGGATCACGGCCACGGTGATGGACAGCGGCGAGGCCAGCGGTACGAGTGCGAAGCCGCGCAGCATGGCCAGCATCATGCGGCGCTCTCGCGTGCGCCGGATCGATTCGTGTCCACCGGCGGCGCGCAAGGTGTTGCTGCGCTTGATCAGTGCACCGAACAGGCTCAGAACACCGATATTCACGATCACGCCGAACAGGCCGGTGCCGGCGGCCAGTATCGGATAGCGCTGGGTCGGACGCTGGCGGATGAGGGCCTTGCCGGCCTGGCGTATCAAGCGCGAGCGCAGGGCTGCAACGCGGAGCATGCCGAGTGCCGCCACGAACGTAGCGAAGAAACAGAACCGATCCAGGGCCGCTGCGAGTATCGGTGCGGGCGTGTCGTGAAGGGTTGCAACGCCGAGTGCGACGCTGAGCCCGACCAGCAGCAGGCAGCGTGCGAGTGTGCTCTGATCGCGCCACTGGCCGATCAGATAAGCTACGAGCGTTAGCCGCGCCGGCCAGCTCGCCAGATCGATATCGCCGGTGATCCGTGCCAGCGTGAAGACCATGCACAGCGGCAGGCTGTAGTCGGTGGCACGTAGCCACAGCGCGACGAGCGACCGTCCGTGGAGCGCGGCAGTCATTCGTGCGCGCTTGCGTGGGCAGGCGGGCAAGTCGGGCCGTGAAGGCACTCACCGACGTCTAGCGGCCGACGCTGCAAAACACTCACTCCCGGCAATACGCAAAATCCTTGTTCTTGTTCATGCACAGGGCATTGGGCTGCCGGCCAGCGACCGGCGGCCGGGGCGGTTGCGTTGTGAACTGTCACCGCCTATTCTTTGCGCGTCAAGTTTTTAAAACATAGTTTCGCTGTGCGGCACAAGCCCGTCTTGCTTGCTTTGCGGCGAGAGGCGCCATTGTAAGCGACGGATGCGTCGAGTGGCTGTGCCGATGTCGTACAACGAACTGCAGCCGATACGGGAACGCGTTGTGTCGTGTTCGGGTCATCATAGGACGATGAGCGTAGCGCGTTGCCTGTTGTGAGACAGGCTGGCCGGGATGGGAAACGGTCGCGCGTCTGATCATCGACAAGCTGTTCTGGAGAAATCATGCTGGATGCTTATATATACGACGGTCTTCGGACTGCCTTCGGTCGCCATGCGGGTGCGCTTGCCCCGGTGCGCCCCGACGATATGCTCGCGGCGGTCATCAAGGCCGTGGTCGCGCGCAACGGCTTCGATACGGCCCGATACGAGGATGTGATTGCCGGCTGTACCAACCAGGCCGGTGAAGACGCGCGCAATGTCGCCCGTCACGCCGGGCTGCTGGCTGGCCTGCCGGTGACGGTGGCGGGGCAGACGGTCAATCGCCTGTGTGGCAGTGGTCTGGCCGCGGTACTCGACGCCGCACGCGCGGTGTCGGCCGATGAGGGCGAGCTGATCATTGCGGGTGGCGTGGAGTCCATGAGTCGCGCGCCGTTCGTGATGGCCAAGGCCGACAAGGCCTACTCGCGCAATATGTCGGTTTTCGATTCCACCATCGGCGCGCGTTTTCCCAACCCGAAGATTCTCTCCGAATACGGCACCGACGCCATGCCGGACACGGCCCAGAATGTGGCCGAGGAATTCGGTATCGACCGCGAAGCCGCAGATGCCTATGCGGCCCAGTCGCAGGCGCGCTACGAGGCGGCGCGTGCCGACGGGTTCTTTGTTGAGGAGATCATGCCGCTGGAAGTGCCGCAGGGGCGCAAGAAGCCGTCGCTCATGGTCGATGCCGACGAACATCCGCGCCCTGAAAGCACGGCCGACAAGCTGGCCAAGCTGCCGGCTATCGTCAAGGACGGCATCATTACTGCCGGTAATGCGTCGGGCGTTAATGACGGTGCCGGCGCGCTGATCATCGGCTCGAAGAAGGCCGGTGAGGCAGCTGGCATCAAGCCGCGTGCGCGTATTCTCGCAGGCGGCGTGATGGGCGTGCCGCCGCGGGTGATGGGGCTGGGCCCGGTCGGAGCCTGTCGCAAGGTACTCGATCGTGCCGGTCTCACGCTCGACGATATGGATGTCATCGAAATCAACGAAGCGTTCGCCGCGCAGGTATTGGGCTGCTGTCACGAGCTGGGCCTGAAAGGCGACGACGAACGACTCAACCCCAACGGCGGCGCCATTGCTGTCGGTCATCCGCTGGGCGCCTCCGGTGCCCGTCTGGCACTGACCGGCCTGCGTCAGCTGGAACGCACCAACGGACGCTATGCCCTGATCAGCCTGTGTATCGGCATCGGGCAGGGCGTCGCCATGCTAATAGAGAGGATTCCGGAATGATCGATTTTTCCTGGTCGGATGCGCTGAACCTCGACGGTCAGCTCACCGAAGACGAGCGCATGATCCGTGACGCGGCCCATGACTATTGTCAGAACAGCCTGATGCCGCGCGTGCTCGAGGCCAATCGCCACGAGATCTTCCATCGCGAGATCATGACCGAGATGGGCGAACTGGGCCTGCTCGGCGCCACGATTCCGGAAGAGTACGGCGGTGCCGGGCTCAACCATGTCTGCTACGGCCTGCTGGCACGAGAAGTGGAAAACGTGGACTCGGGCTATCGCTCGGCGATGAGCGTGCAGTCGTCGTTGGTGATGTTCCCGATCTATACGTTCGGCAGCGAAGCCGTGCGCAAGAAGTATCTGCCCAAGCTCGCTACCGGCGAATGGGTCGGCTGCTTCGGCCTGACCGAGCCCGATCACGGCTCCGATCCGGGCTCGATGAGCACCAAGGCAAAGAAGGTCGACGGCGGCTATCTGCTGTCGGGTGCCAAGAACTGGATCACCAATTCGCCTATTGCCGACGTCGCGGTGGTCTGGGCCAATCTCGACGGCAATATCAACGGCTTTGTGGTCGAACGTGATTTTGGCGGCATGGAAACGCCGAAGCTCGAAGGCAAGTTCTCGCTGCGTGCCTCGGCCACCGGCATGATCATGCTCGAAGACTGTTTCGTACCGGAAGAGAACCGGCTCGACGTGGAGGGCCTGAAGGGCCCGTTCTCCTGTCTCAACAAGGCCCGCTACGGTATCTCCTGGGGCGTGATGGGCGCCGCTGAGTTCTGCTGGCACGCCGCGCGCACCTATACGCTGGATCGCAAGCAGTTCGGCCGGCCACTGGCGGCCACCCAGCTGATCCAGAAAAAACTGGCCGACATGCAGACTGACATCACGCTTGGCCTTCAGGGCAGTCTTCGCCTGGGTCGACTCATGGATGAAGGTAACTGGGCGCCGGAGATGGTGTCGTTGATGAAGCGCAATAACTGCGGCAAGGCGATCGATATCGCCCGTCAGGCGCGCGATATGCACGGTGGCAACGGTATTTCCGACGAATATCACGTGATCCGTCATGTGATGAATCTGGAGGCCGTGAATACCTATGAAGGCACCCACGACGTGCACGCGCTGATTCTCGGCCGTGCCCAGACCGGGATTCAAGCCTTCGGCTGATCCAGCTCGATTGCTTGGATAATCGAACCCGATCGCCTGTGCGGTCGGGTTTTTTTTGGGTTCACCGCAGATTGCCGGGTACGCCGGGAGCACAGACGGCGAGGCGCCGTGGATATCCGGATACGCTCGGCCGGAGTAACGGGCCCACCGTCTGTCGCAGTCCTGGTCGTTTCAGCCTTCGTCCAGCCATTCGCGCATGCGCTGACGCGCCTTGTGGTTGCGCATGCGCCCGGTGTCAATCGTGGCTGGGCGCATCCGCTCATTGTTTTCGCCGCTGACGTTAAAGCGACGCGTCGATCCAATCAGGCCGGCCTCTGGTCCGTAGCTGCTGATGATCGTCAGCTGGAAGCTGACGAGTTCGAGCTGAGCCACCGGCCGGTCGTCGCTGTGGGTCAGATTGCAGGCGTGGCTACACTGCGCGATGAGCGCGCGGAAAGAGCCGAGATTCATATAGTTGCCGCTCGACAGCGGGCCCTGGCGCGTGATTGCATTCGCGGGATCCCCGGTGGAGCTGCGATCCTGCGCGGGCAGGTCGGTGACCGATGCCGTATACCGTCCGGTCGCGGTGACGAGTTCTAGCAGGATGCACTGGATATAGATGGGCTCGTGGCTCATGTTGCTGACTAGGCACACCGAGTCGATCTGATCGCCCCAGCCCTGGTTGACCAGCACGCGCGCCTGGCGCTGACGTCGAAAGCCGGCGAGCAGTAGCTGTGCATAGAACAGCCACACGAAAAGAGTGCCGACGCTGGTCAGAAACGACAGGCCGGTCGCGTTATCGAGAATCCATTGCCACATGCGGGCGCGCCTGGAGAGAAACAGAGCGCGCGGATGTTGACGAAAAGCGAGGTCTCAAACTATCGGGTTTTCTACCCAGACAAGCCGTGCGCTTGTCGAATCGACGGTGATTCGATTCAGCCCAGCGTGTCGGCGAGTTCCATCAGTCGGGTCCGCAGTTCCATCGCATCGGGCTTGGACAGCTCGGTATGACAAAGCATGGAGTTCGAGATCTCGGCAGATTCGCTGCGCAGCGCCTGACCGCTCTCGGTCAGGAAGATCAGGACACGACGTTCGTCGTCGCTGTCGCGTTCACGTCGGACGAAACCGGACTTCTCCATGCGCTTGAGCAGCGGCGTCAGCGTTCCACTGTCCAGGTGCAGCTGCGCGCCAAGCTCGCCTACCGAACGCGGAGCCTGCTCCCAGAGCACGAGCATGACCAGATACTGTACATAGGTCAGCCCGATCGGCTCCAGCATGGGCCGGTACGCCCGTACGATCCGGTGCGCGGCCGTATACAGCGAGAAACATAACTGCTCCTGCAGCAAGGGCAGACTGTCTGTTGGATCGCGACGGGAGGGTTCACCCATGAGACGGCTCGTCGTGGAAATTCAGTATTAACGTCATTATCACGCTTTGTTTGCAAAAGCGCTAATAAAATCGATCTTTATTTTGACCATTAGCGATCATCATGCAATATCCATCGCCTGCGCAATCAACTCGTAGCTGCGCAGCCGCGCGGCCGGATCGTGAATATTGGATACGATCATCACCTCGTCGGGCTCGCCGTCGGCAATTCGAGCCTGAATTTGTTCGCGCACGTTCTCAGGGCTGCCAATGACGTGCCGCGAGCGATTCTCGTCGATCGCCGCGCGTTCCATGTCGGAATACTCATAGGCAAGCGCCTCCTCGGGAGAGGGCAGTGGCAGGAACTGGCCCTTGCGCAGACGAAGCCACATGAGATCGACCGTTGCGGCGAGACGTTCCGCCTCTTCATCGGTCGGCGCACAGATTGCCGAAATGCCCAGAATGGCGTGCGGCGACTCGAAGCCAGCCGAGGGCTGAAATGCGCCACGATAACGACGCAGCGCTGGCTCGGCAGGCACCGGGCTGAAGTGGCTGGCAAAGCTGTAGCCCATGCCCGCGGCACCGGCCACATGCGCGCTTGCACCACTGGAGCCCAGAATCCAGATCGGTGGCAGTGGCGCATCGCTTGGGCTGACGGTAACCCCCTGATAGGGGTGGCCCGGTCTTAGCGAACCGCGTGACAGGCCAATCATCTCGTTGAGCAGATCTGCGAACTGCTCTCCGGAGCCAGCGCGCAGTGCCCGGCTGGCACGCTGATCTGAACCCGGCGCGCGCCCCAGGCCGAGATCGATACGTCCGGGGTAGAGTGCTTCCAGGGTATGGAAGATCTCGGCCACGCGCAGCGGCGCATGATTGGGCAGCATGATACCGCCCGATCCGATACGGATGCGCTCGGTGAGCGCGCCGATACGCGCAAGCAATATCTCCGGTGCGGAGCTGGCGATCGCCGGCATGCTGTGATGCTCAGAGATCCAGTAGCGCGTGTAGCCACAGCGCTCGGCCAGCTGTGCCAGATCGATGCTGGCACGAACCGCCGAAGACGCCGACGTGCCACTGGGCACCGGCACAAGATCAAGTATTGATAGATCGACACTCATTATTCAAACAACCACGTTGTACATATGAGCTTGATCTTGGGCATGAATTGCCGTTTTTACAGCGATGCTGTGTATGCCAGCCATTGTGCGGTGGATATCGTCGCTCAGCGCGTAACTATGATATAGATCGCGTGGATCACGCCGGGGATATAGCCCAGCAGGGTCAGCACGATGTTTATCCAGAACTGCAGGCCGATGCCGACCTGAAGAAAGACGCCCAGCGGCGGGATGAGGATCGAGAGCAGAATACGGATGACGTCCATGGGATGACTCTGGGATTGATTGATAACGCCATCTTACGTTATCGACCGGGGCTGTCGGGCGGCTGAATGACGGCGCAGACGAAAAACCGGCCGCCGCGGTGGCGACGGCCGGTCGGACAATCTCCAGTGCCAACCGGGAACTAACTACTGCCCGGAGTTTTCGGCCGCGGTGTTGAAGCTGTCGAAGTCGGCCTTGCGAATCAAGGCGTGTATGCCCTTGGTCTTGTCGACCACCTGGGAGACTTCGAAGTCGGTGGCCGCGCTCAGGTAGGCCAGTGCGAGCGCTTCGTCGATCCCGTATTGCTGATGCAGGAACCGTATCGATTCGCGCACGGCATCCTTCATCGCCAGATCCAGGTCCGGATCGAGCCCGACCGTGATCCAGTAGTCGTTTGTTTCGCCCAGAAGCTTGTCGATCTTGCCGCCCGGCAGATCGGCCTTGCCGCTCTTGAGCAGGGTCAGCTTGAGCGTGGCGCGCAACGAGCCTTCCAGCGCGGTGAGTGCCACCTCGCCGTCGCCCTGGGTGTAATGGCTGTCGCCGGTATAGAACATCGCGCCCGGAACAGCGACCGGATAATAGACCGTGCTGCCGGCACCCAGATCATTAATGTCGGCATTGCCGCCCACCCGTAAAGGCGGCACCGAGTTGACCTTCTCGGCGGTGTCGGGGGCGACGCCCATGATGCCCATGAACGGATGCAGCGGGAAACGGATCTCGCGGTCGTTGCCGGCATCGAGCGTGCCTATCCACTGATCGCCGTCTTTCTCGATAGGCGTGAACACCGATACGTTGCCATAGCGTTCCGGGTGCGCAGCACTTGCGTCATCCTGAGCCGGCGTATGCGGATACTCGCCGGGCAGCGCGCCCTTGCCGTGGCGATTGGAGATCACGCCATACGGTACGCGCGGCTCCAATGTGACCACTTCGACCTTGAGCACGTCGCCAGGCTCGGCCCCCTCGATAGCGACCGGGCCGGTGACGATATGCGGGCCGTCGTTCTTGAAATCGTGGGGCATATCCGAGCCGGTGATCGCGATTGCGTCTTCGAGCACCGTGCTTTTGTCGATACCGTGCTTTGCAAAATAGGCCACCGGATCCCGGCCCTGATCTTCCAGGATGCCCTCATGCGAGATCGTATCAAAGGTGACCGTGCTCCCCGACGGCACAGTGAGCACCGGCTCTGCACTGTTATTGGGCAGATAGCCCCACAGCACGGTAGATAGCGTGGACGGTACATAGAAGTTGCCAGCGTAAGGGCCGCTTTCGATTTTCTTCGGGGCATCGGAGAGCGGTTGGAGCACGTCGAAGCCCCCAGCGGCCATGGGCTGCGATTGGTCGGCGGCAAAACCGGCGCTGCATATCAGGGCCAGCGCACCGGCGCCTGCAAGTTGTCTGATCATGATTGTTCGTCGACTGATGAATGAATCAGGGACTGGTCTGCAGGAATCGAGCCACTTCGCCTGCACGACGCGTGACGCTCCTATGCAGGCAAGGACGGCTATAGGGCGGGCGCTGTCGATTCAGAGAAGAACGTCGGATTGCCTGGCGAACGCCAGGTCCTGGTCGCCGCCCGTCGTCGGTTGCCGCCGCGCGAACGCGCTTGCAGGGTGTACGAGCAGGTACCGGCGCGACGGGAATAACCTGTATTACCCAGCAATATCGATGTTTGCCGCTGACGGGGCAAAATGTTAGTAATTAAAGGGTATAAGCCCGAGGCGCATCGTCGCCAGGGTCACTCCCAGCCGGTTTCCTGCCTGCGTGGAGCGGCTGTCTCGTCTAATCCCCGGGGGTTTTCTTGAGCAATCTGATGTCCCGCAGCCAGCGTGTGTACGTGGGTTCTGCGCTGGTAATCCTGATAATTGTGATCTTGGGTGCCGCGGCCCCTGAGGCGTTCGGCAACTTTGCCAGCGCAGCGCTGGATACGGTGGCCCATTACTTCGGCTGGCTGTATCTGATCTCGGTATTTGGCTTTGTCATCTTCCTGATCGGTCTGGCGTTCTCGAAGTACGGCAAGATTCGTCTGGGCGAGCCGTACAGCCAGCCCGAGTACAGTTTCTTTTCCTGGGTCAGCATGTTGCTGGCGGCGGGCTTCGGCGTAGGGCTTGTGTTCTACGGCCTTGCCGAGCCGGTGCTGCATTATCTGCATCCACCGTACGACGACATGCCGGGCACGACGCCGGAATCGGCACGCTATGCGATTCAGTACAGTTTCTTCCACTGGGGCATAAGCCAGTGGGCAGGCTTTTCGATCGTTGGCCTGATCATCGCTTATTTTCAGTTCCGCAAGAAAGGCTCGGGCCTGGTGTCGACCGTGCTCGAACCCATGACCGACAAGCTGCCCAAGGCCGCGCGCCAGCCCACCAGCGATGCGCTCAATATCTTCGCGGTCGTAGCTACTGTCATGGGTGTGGCCACCTCGCTCGGGCTGGGCGTGTTGCAGATCAACGGTGGGCTCAACCAGATGTTCGGTGTCCCGGATACCACGCTCTGGAAATTCGTCATTCTCGGCGTTATGTGCTTTTGCTACACGTTGTCGAGCTACTCTGGTCTGGATAAGGGCATTCAGTATCTGTCCAACCTGAATATGGCGCTGTGTCTGGGCCTGATGGGATGGGTGCTGTTCACTGGTCCGACCATCTTCATTCTCAACACAATCGTGGTGGGAATCGGCGATTATCTGCAGAACTTCATCGCCATGAGCCTGCGCATGAATCCTTTCCGCGAGACCGGCGAAGACTGGATCTCGTCCTGGACGGTGTTCTATTGGGCCTGGGTGATTGCCTGGTCGCCGTTCGTAGGCACATTCGTGGCACGTATTTCCAAGGGCCGCACGATTCGCGAGTACGTCATGGGCGTACTGCTGGTGCCGCCGCTGCTCGCCTGCAGCTTCATCGGCGTGTTCGGCGGTGCGGCACTGCATATGGAACTCTACGGCGACGCGGCAGGCACATTGACGGCCGCCGTGGACAGCAACATCACCTCGGCGTTGTTCACTTTCTTCGAGATGATGCCGTTCACCAACGTGCTCTCGCTGCTGGCAATGTGTCTGATCTTTGTGTTTCTGGTGACCTCGGCAGACTCGGCGTCGTATATCGTTGCGCAGATGACCGACGAGGGCTCGCTCGAACCGCCGCTCTACAAGCGCCTGTCCTGGGGGCTGCTCATTTCGGCTATCTGTCTGACGCTGATCGTCGCTGGTGGTCTGAAAGGTCTGCAGACCGGCTCGTTGTTGGCCGCACTGCCGTTCCTGATCATCCTCTACTGCATGGTGTTCGTGCTCACCCGTGAATTACGGGCCGATCGTCGCCAGATGCTGCTCGATCTGCATGACAAGTATGAGGATAAACCCGTCGGCGCCGACGCTTTCGAGGCGCGGGACATCTTCTACGACAAGTGGGACGAGATCGACGACGATGACCGGGAGGATGCCGACTACGAACGCAATCGCGCTCGGAGTGAAGCAGCCAGCAGCTGATTCGAGGCAACGCGATATGCAAAGCCGTACCGGTATCTGTGCCGGTACGGCTTTTTTTATTCAGTGCTGGCGTCGAGGCGCTCCGGCCAGCGCAGGGGGCGAGCACCAGCGAGCGCGGTAACGATCATCCCGTCGTCATGATGGTTAAGTCATGATTCATACAGCGATCGGTATATTCAGTACAGATTTAAAACAAACACAGCGGAGTATGACGATGACCAACAGACTTGCAATTTATGCTGGCGCCGCTGCGCTTTGCCTGGCGAGTTCGACGGGCTTTGCCGGCGACCGAATCAACTCCGCGATCGGTGGCGGCCTGGGCGGCGCTGCGGGTGCTGCGGTCGGGCAGGCCATCGGTGGAGGCACCGGCGCTATCCTGGGTGCAGGCGTGGGCGGCGCCGGTGGCGCGGTTCTGGCCGACGGCTACAACGACCGTAACGATCACGATGATCGTCGTCACTATGATCGACGCGGTTCCGACCGGCATCGCGAGCACCGCGGACACGGCCGCGGACACGGCAAGCACCATCGCCATTAGGTCGTAGCGCCTGTCTGACGCCGACGCATAGGTCGGCGTCAGGAGTCGAATATCGCGAGGCCCAGGGCCTCGCTTTTTTTCACGAGGTCACGAGACGCATGGCGCTATGCGTTTCCGGCGGTGCGCACCACACAGAACAGCTCCGACAACGGATGCTGCTGGCTGGCCCGCGCCGGCGCGAGGGCGAGCGCTGCATTGATCGCGGTGGCTTGATGGCAATTGGTACGCTGCAACTGGGACGCAGTGGATGCGATCAGGGTGCCGCCAATATCGTCACGCGCATCCAGACGCGCGATCAGCGGCTGGATCCGATTGATGAATAGCGCGAGCCGGGTCTCTGATAGTGGCTGACCTTCCGGAAGGCTCATCGTCATCGGGTCGTGGGCGATGCCGTCCCGGCGAATCTCGAAGTGCAGATGCGGGCCGGTGGCCTCGCCTGTGGCGCCCACGTAGCCGATGATCTGGCCCTTGGCCACATGGTCACCGTCGCGCAGCCCCCGTACGAACTGATGCATATGTCCGTAGCGTGTTTCGTAGCCGTCGGCGTGATCAAGTTCAACCACCCGCCCGTAACCGTGCTTGCTGCCTACGAACTCGACCGTGCCGTCCGCAGCGGCGTGTATGGGTGTGCCGCGTGCCGCGGCCATGTCGACGCCCAGATGTGGCCGTCGATTATGCAGGATCGGATGCCGACGATCCGGGTCGAACGGTGAGCTGATCCGTGTATAGGTAACCGGTTTGCGCGAGAAGGACGGCTCGTAGGAACGCCCACGGGCATCGTAGTAGTGCGGGTGGCCGTCGTCGTCCAGAGCTCGGAACGCCTCGCGCGTGGAGCCATCGGTGGATATGGCTGCGGCGAGCACCGGCCCACTGCGGACACGCGCGTCGCCGACGAATTCAGCTTCGTAGATCACCGAAAAGCGGTCGCCGGCCTGCAGAGAGCGGGACAGATCCGCGCGATAGCGATAGATATGCGACAGCTGGGTTGCGATATTGGCGGGTATACCTGCGCGGGCAAGCGAGCCCGAGAGTGAGCCTCTGACGGTGCCTGTGGCACTCAGTCGGCGGGTCTGGCTTTCCTTGCGTTCGACCTGGGCGCTGAGCGGGCCGTGGGCGGCGGTGCCGCGCCGGGAAATCGTCAGCGTATTGAGCGCATCGATTGGATAGCGCAGCGCCATCAGCTGGCCGTCGGGCGTCTTGCGCAGCGTCAGTGTCTCTCCCGCGCGCAGCGTATCGAGTGGCTCGACCACGTCGCCGAGTTCGAGCAGCGTGGCCAGTTCTCGCGGCACGAGCCCGGCCTGGGCGAATATCTGCGACAGCGAGTCGCCGGGCCGGACGGTAATTGTCTGCCAGGGCGTGATCTGCGGCGCGTCAGCAGGCGCTGTAACAGAGGATTGGTTGGCAGCGCCCAACGGGTCGGCGCGCGGGCTCTGCGCTGCCTGCGCGACGGGACGCGCGCTGACGGCCCCCGTAGCGCCGATGAGCAGGCCCATCCCCATGGCGCCGATCGCCCCCGCACGCATCAGACTGTTGCAACGCATTCACTACCCTCGTATGTGACTAACTGATAATCGGGCTTGCCCGAAAGTGCAATTGGACAGGCTCGACCGTATAAAAGTTCGTGATCCACACCAATGTTTTACACAGCATTGTTGAGAACCCGGCTGAAACTACTCAGATCACCCCACGCAGACCTGCGTTCAGCGCGATTACCACACCAGCGCCCAGTGCCATTTGTGTCAGCGTGCCGGCAAGCACGGCACGGTGCCAGGGCAGATGCACGATAAAGCTCACGCCCACCGCCAGAAACAGGCCGCTGGCGACGCCGAACAGCAGCCCGTGTGCAATGGTGGGCGCCGCGCCGGCCAATGCCACGGGCAGACTCGCCAGCCCAACAGCACAGGCCGGAATCGCCACTGTTGCAACCGATCGGCCGTCATTGCGCAGCGATCGGGCAAGAGCATAGCCGGCTGGCAGCTTGTGCGCCACGATCGCGAGCGCGAGCGACAGCCCAATTGCAGGCATGCTGACATAGACAACGCCGAGCACAAGACCTGCGCTGACAGCGTGCAGCGACAGCGCCCCGAGCATGGCCCGATGCACAGGCGCGCCGCGCCCGATATGCATCGACAGGCCGATGGCGAGCCCGACCATCGTACCGAGCGCGCCGCTGCTCATATCCTCACCGAGTGCGCCCGGTACGACATACAAGACAGCGCTCGCGACCAGCACGCCGGCCACGGCAGCATCAAACTGAAGAATCCGCGCCGGCCGACGTGGGCCCAGGGCAAGCCATGCGCCGGTGGCCATGGCTGCAGCCTGAAGTGTGGTCAGCGCAGCGAGCAGGGCCAGGCCGTGGGTCAGGGCGACAAGCGTGAGCGCGGCCCAGATCAGCGCAACCATTGACAGGACAATGATCATAGTGGCCGAGCTGGGTAAAGCCGGTCAGGTTGGAATGAAATGATGACGTATGCGCGGTATGAGCTCGATGTGTTACAGGATAACAGCTCGGGGTATCGGCAGAGGCGTCTAGTCGTTGGGCCGGGACAGCCAGATCAGCACCGTCAGGCCGAGGAACACGCAGCCCGCCAGGAAGTACATTTCGTTGAGGCCGATCATGAACGACTGTCGGGAGATCTCCTCGGCCAGCGCGCCGTACGACTGCTGCTGACTCATTCCCTGAGCCTGGGCATCGTTGAGCCACTGTTGGGTCAACGGGTCAGAGATGCGGGTGTGGGCGGACAGGATATGGTCGTGGAACGCCTGGCGGCGATCCCAGAGCGTCACGCTCAGCGACGTGCCGAAGCTCAGCGCCAGCAGGCGCATGAAGTTGAACAATCCGGAGGCGCTGGCAACCTTGTTGGAGGGCAGGCCCTTGAGTGACAGCGTAATCAGCGGAATGAAGAAACAGGCCAGGCCAATGCCCCAGGGCAGGCGGGTCAGAAACAGCCGCTGAAAGCTGATGTCGGTGTTGGCGTCCGACTTGATGAACGACAGCAGCGCAAACAGCAGCATGCCGAAGGTGACGATGATCCGGATATCGATCTTGTCGGTAAGTCGGCCGACAATCGGCGAGAAGATCGCGCCCATCAGCCCGAGCGAGGCCGTGGTGATGCCCGCCCAGGTGGGCGTATAGCCCTGTTCGTTCTGCAGCCAGAGCGGCAGCAGCACCACGCCCGCGAAATAGGTCATGAAGCCGAAGGTGACGCATAGCGTGGCGACGGTGAAATTGCGGCGCCCGAAGAGTTTGAGATCCACCACCGGATTGTCGTCGGTGAGTTCCCACACCACGAAGAACGACAGGAACACGGTGGCGGTGATAGCCAGGATCACGATGAACGACGACTGGAACCAGGCCTCGTCGTTGCCCTTGTCGAGCATGATCTGCAGCGCGCCCACGCCGACAATCAGCAGCGCCAGGCCCACCAGATCAAGCGGCAGGCGCTGGGTTTCTGTTTCCCGGTTGCGCAGGACAAACCATGTCCCGGCTGCAGCGAAGATCCCGAACGGCACGTTGATATAAAAGATCCAGGACCAGCTGATGTTGTCGGTGATCCAGCCGCCCAGAATCGGCCCGGCCACCGGGCCGACCACCGCCGTCATACCCCAGATGCCGTTGGCAAAGCCGCGTTTTTCCGGCGGATAGTTGACCAGCAGCAGGCTCTGCGACAAGGGAATCATGGGCCCGGCCACCACGCCCTGGGCGGCGCGCATGACCAGCAGCATCACGAACGATCCGGAGATGCCACACAAGAACGAGAACACCGTGAACAGCACCGTGCACCATACGAACAGCTTCACCTCGCCCACGCGCTTGGCCATCCAGCCCGACACGGGCACGGCGATGGCGTTGGCCACGGCGAACGACGTGATCACCCAGGTGCCCTGGCTGGTCGATACGCCCAGATTGCCGGCAATCGTGGGGATCGAGACGTTGGCGATGGACACGTCGAGCACATTCATGAACACCGCCAGCGCGAGGCTCAGCGTGACCAGCACCAATGCCCCGGTCGACAGCGGCGCCGGGGTATGGTCGTGCTCAGCCGTGCTCATGACTGGCCGGAAAGACGGCCGATGTGTGCCGTAGCGTTGTCGGGCGAGGTGTCCGGATCGCCGTCGTTGACCGCAATGATGCGATCGATGATGCGCTGTGCGCCGTCTTCGCGCTGGCGGTAGACGTTGGTCTGGTAGCGCGCCTCGGTCGGCGGTTTTTCAGCCAGAGGCACGCCCGATGTGTCGTGCAGATCCACGCTCACTGCCATCGACAGACCCAGTCGCAGCGGGTGACTGTCCAGATCGTGTTCGTCGAGCACGATACGCACCGGCAGCCGACGCACGATCTTGATCCAGTTGCCGGACGCGTTCTGCGGCGGCAGCAGCTCGAACGCTGCGCCGGTGCCCGGGCTCAGGCCCGCGACATGGCCGTGGTAGACGATGTCGTCGCCGTAGAAATCGGCGGTGACGTGCGCCGGCTGGCCAATCCGCATGGCGGCCAGCTGGGTTTCCTTGAAGTTGGCGTTTATCCAGACGTGCTCGACCGGCACGATCGAGAGCATCGGCCGGCTCGGATCGATCCGCTGGCCGAGCTGAACATCGCGCTGGGCAACAAACCCGGTCACCGGCGCAGGCACGGCCGAGCGGCGAACGTTGAGATAGGCCGTGCGCAACGCAGCCGCCGCCTGCTGAACCTGCGGATGATCGCGCAGCGTGGTGCTATCGGTCTGTGCCTTGAGTTCGGCCAGTCGTGCCTTTGCGGCGGTGAGCTGTGATTGCGCCTGGTTATAGTCGGATCGGCTGTGCTCGAAGGCTTTTTCAGTCACGCCGTGGACCTTGCGCAGGCGCGTGTCGCGGTTGTAGTCGCGCCGTGCCTGTTCCAGTTCGGTCTGGCGCAAGGCGACGGTGGCGCGCTGTTCGTCGCCGCGGGCAAACAACTGGTGGACCTGGCGCACGGTAGCGGCGAGCGCCGCACTGGCGCGCGCCAGTTCGTTGTTGACATCGGTATCGTCGAGTTCGATCACGGTGTCGCCGGCGTGGACCAGATCAGTATCGTCAGCGTGGATCGCGGTGACTGTGCCCGTGCGCTGCGAGGTGAGCATCACGCGGTTGCCGTGGACATAGGCGTCGTCTGTCTCGGCATAGAACTGGGCCACCAGGACGTAATACAGGCCGTAGGCGACGGCAATAACGATGAAGAAAAGCGCCAGACCCAGCAGATACCACTTGCGACGGCCGTTCTTCTTCGGCTTGTCGTCGGTGCTAGGGGTAGGGGCTGCAGGATCGGTTGAAGTGTGCTCTGCCATGGAATACGCCTAGGAATCGGAAGACGGTTGGGCGGTGTCGGTTGCCGAAGACGGCTCGGCCAATGGCGAGGTGGCTGCGTTCCACCAGCCGCCGCCGAGCGCGCGGAACAGGTCGGCGCTGTCGCGATAGCGGGTCACCTGGGCGTTGGTCGCGTCCAGCAGCGCCTCCTGATACTGCTGCTCGGCGGTATAGAGCCCGATATAGTCGGCCGCGCCGTTGTCGACCTGGCTTTTGACCGTGGCCAGATTCTGCTCGGCCTGATCGACTGCAATCTGCTGCTGACGCAAGGCACGCGCATCCGACTCGAGCGAGCGCAGGCTGTTGGCGACTTCGCCAAAAGCCGATAGTGCGGTTGCGCGATAATCGGCGAGCGCGGCCACGTACTGATCGCGCGCGGCGCGTTTTTCTGCCCGTAGACGTCCACCGGCAAAGATCGGTGCGCTGACCGATGCGCCCAGTTCGTAGAGCGCGTTCATCGGGTTGCTCAGGTCACTGAACGACAGCCCTTCACGGCTGTAATAGCCGTTGATCGAAAAATCCGGGAGCAGATTGGCGGTGGCGACACCGATCCGAGCGCTTGCGACATGCACCAGGCTCTGGGCGGCGAGGATATCCGGGCGGTGACGGACCAGCGCGCTGGGCACGCTCACCGGCAGCGATGCCGGCAGCGTGAGTTCATCGAGTGAGAACTGCGGATCCGCGAACTGGCCCGGGGCCGCGCCCACAAGCGTGGCCAGCCGGTTGACGGCGATCGCCCGCTGCTTGTTCAGCGGCTCCAGCGAGGCGCGTGTGCGTGCCAGACGAGTCCGGATCTGCGAGGCGTCGGCGTCAATGGCCACGCCGTATTCCACCTGCTTGTCGACAATCCCCAGGGTGGACTGCTGGCTGTCGATGATCTGCTGGGTGGCGTTGATTGCGGCGTTGATCCCGGCCTGGGCGATAGCCGTGGCCACGATGTTGTTGACCAGCGTGACGTAGGTATCGAGCACCTGGAAGCGCTCGAAATCCAGCCGCGCTGCAGTGGCCTCGATACGACGACGATTCTTGCCGAACACGTCGAGATCGTAGCTGGCGCTGATACGCCCCTGATAGAGATTGAATACGTTGATGAACATCGGATCATCGATACCCAGCTCGATACCGCTGGCACGTCGACGCGATACGCCGGCCGAAGCGCCGATCTGCGGGAACAGCGCGCCTTGACTGGCGTTGACGGCCTCGCGTGCGGCGTCGAGTCGTGCGCGTCCGGCAGCCAGCGTCGGGCTGTCTGCCAGTGCACGGGCGATCAGATCATCGAGAGCGTCCGAGCCGAACACGCGATACCAGTCGGCACGCACCTGGCCGGCACGCTCGAACATCTGCTGCTGCAGGCGGGTATCGGCTGCGTTATCGCCGATAGTGGCCTGGTTGACCTGATACGCGCTGTCAGTCGGTGCGGCGGGCGGCTGGAAATCCGGCCCGACCGCACAGCCGGCCACCAGCAGCAGGGCCGCCGACAGCCAGCCAATAAAAACAGTCCGAAAGGCGAAGCGCCGCGGGCCGGGCAGCACGTCTTTCGATTGGTCAGGAGCACGTGCCATGGAAAGCCACAGTCAAGAGTGAATCGGCGGATTGAACTGTACGGTTCAGTTCAGGTGCGGTAATTTAGATGTAATGCACACTAAGTGTCAATTACATTAAAGCCCGGGGAGCAGATCGTCATGCCGGATGTCGTGAATACCGCGTTGATGCAAGGTGGCTGCGGCAAGCGTGAACAGATCCTCGATGCGGCCAAGCGGCTGTTCATCGAACAGGGCTACGGCTCGACCAGCATGGATGCGATTGCTGCAGTAGCCGGTGTCTCGAAAGCCACCGTTTATGCCCACTGCGACGGCAAGCAGGCGTTGTTTGCCGCGGTGACCGAGCGCGAGTGTCGGCGCGTGACGGCGCGCATGGAGATTCCCGGCGATGTGGATACGCTGGCGCTGTACCCGGCGCTCAGACGCATCGCCGATTCGTTTCTGGACGCGATCTTTGCGCCCGAAAGTCTTGCGCTGCTGCGTATGGTGATCGCCGAATCCGGACGCTTTCCAGCGCTGGGGCGGATCTTCTACGAGTGCGCGCCCGGGCTTACACTGGCCAGCGTCGTGCGTTATCTCGAGCGTATGCGCGATCGCCAGCGTATCGATATGCAGGATTGCCACTGTGCGGCGGGGCAGTTTCTCGGCGCGCTGCGCGGCGATCTGCACCTGCGTGCGGCGCTGGGGCTGCCGGTCGAACGCGAGGCTCTGGCGGGTCAGGCCGAGGCGGCAGTTGAGACTTTTGTCGCGCGTTACGCGATACAAGGCCGGTGATACGCTCTGCGGTGACCTCGGCATAAGACATGCACGATGGTGGAGATGATCTTCACTGCGGCACCGGGGCACACAGCGAATAGCCAGGGGGATTGGCCATGAGTAGCGAAACCGCACGTCTTGTCCGCGTATTGGCCCGCAAGGATGTTCTAGCGCTCGCATTCGGCGCCATGATCGGCTGGGGCTGGATCGTGATGACCGGGACCTGGATCCTGTCGGCCGGCAGTCTGGGGGCTGTCAGCGCTTTTCTGATTGGTGGTGTCGCCATCATCCTGGTCGGGCTGACCTACGCGGAGCTGGCCGCGGCCATGCCCCAGGCCGGCGGCGAACATGTCTACAGTTATCGCGGCCTGGGCCATCTGGCGTCGTTCGTGTGCACCTGGGCCATCGTGCTGGGCTATATGACGGTCGTGTCGTTCGAGGCTGTGGCACTGCCGACCGTGGTGGAGAACATCTTTCCCGGCTACAGCGTCGGCCATCTATGGACGATTGCCGGCTGGGACGTGGAGGCAACCTGGGTAGCAGTGGGCGTCATCGGCTCACTCTTGATGATGTGGATCAACTACATCGGTATCCGTACGGCCGCGCTGCTGCAGAAGGTCGTGACCGCGTTGATTGTGTTGGTGGGCATCCTGTTCATCACCGGCGCCTTGTTCGAGGGCGAGGCGGCGCATCTGACGCCGCTGTTCACCGGCGACCCGGGCGTGGCCGCGGGCGTGCTCAGCGTGCTGGTCATGGTGCCGTTCATGTTCGTGGGCTTCGACGTGATTCCCCAGGCCGCCGAGGAGATCAACCTGCCGCCTCGGGATATCGGCCGAATCCTGATCTTTTCAGTGGTGCTGGCTGTGACCTGGTATGCGGCCATCATCTTTGCGACCGGCTATGTGCTGGCGCCGGGTGCGATCGACCCGGAATCGCTGTCGGTGCCGGATGCCATGGAAACAGCGTTCTCCAGTGTCTGGGCCGGCAAGCTCATGGTGCTGGCCGGCATGGCGGGCATCATTACCAGCTGGAACGCCTTTTATATCGGTGGTTCGCGCGCGATCTATGCGCTGGCCAAGGCCGATATGCTGCCGCGTGTCTTTGCCGAGCTGCATCCGCGCTACAACACGCCGGCCAATGCGATCATCCTGATCGGCGTGGTGACCTCGATCGCGCCGCTGCTCGGGCGTAGTGCGATGGTCTGGCTGGTGGATGCCGGCGGTCTCGGCATTGTGCTCGCCTATCTGTTCGTGGCTGCATCGTTTGTCGTGCTGCGCTATCGCGAGCCCGAGATGGATCGGCCGTTCGTCGTGCCCGCGGGCAAGGTCGTTGGCGTGATCGCGGTGATCCTGTCGCTGGCCCTGGTCCTGCTCTACCTGCCGGGCAGCCCGTCGGCGCTCATTCCGGTGGAATGGCTGATCTTCGGGCTGTGGATGGCTGGTGGCGGCATCATGTATGTCTGGGCGCGCCTGCGTTACGGGGTCGACGCAGCACAGCATATGGATCGAACGTAGTAATCTGTAGCTCATCCCATGCCTCTGATGCCATCCGACACGGGTGATCGGATACGGGCGGGGTGTTTTCCGGATTGTTATCAGCGCGGTGCCGCGAGCGCCGTAACGCAAGGACCAAGCATGAAAAGATCAGCGATCGCACGTGCCGTCGTGCTCGCCGTGGCGGTATCGGCAGCGCCGTTCGCGGTGACGGCTTACGCCCAGAGTGGGAGCCGGCCGAACTCCCAGGAAGCCGCGACCGTACTGGAAAATGCCCGGCCACTCGCCGAGGCCGGCAATGCGAACGCGCAGTACAATATGGGCGTGCTCTACGACGAGGGCTATGGCGTCGACCAGAGCTACGCCACCGCTCGTGGATGGTACGAGAAGGCCGCAGCACAGCAGTACGCCAAGGCCGAGCATAACCTCGGCATCATGTATCAGGCCGGGCACGGCGTGCCGGCCGACGATGCCAAGGCGGCCGAATGGTTCAAGCGGGCCGCGGAGCACGGCGAGCCGGCAGCCCAGAACAATCTGGCGGTCATGTACGTGCGCGGACAGGGCGTTCAGCAGAATCTGGTTGAAGCCACGACGTGGGCTGCGCGTGCGGCCAAAGCGGGCAACGAGTCCGCGATCACGAATCTGCCGGCGATTACTGCAGACATGCCGCAGTCGCGTATCGATGGGGACAATGTCAACGTCCGCGCGGAGCCGACCACCAACGGTCGCGTCCTGCTGCAGGCCGCTCGCAATACACAGGTTGTCGTGCTCGACACGCGCGATGACTGGTCGCAAGTGCTTTTCCCCGAGCAATACGCCGTAGGCTGGGTAGCCGGATTCCTGTTGGCCGATACGGGCGCGGATTCGCCTCAGAGCGGGGCCGACGACACCGAAACCACAGCGCAGAAGCCGTCACTGGGTGGCTCTGACGCCTCGTCAGAGCGACGCATCAATGGAAACGGAGTCAATATCCGCGCGCGCCCGTCGCCCGATGCGGATGTGCTGTTCCAGGCGAGTGAAGGCAAGCGGGTCAGCGTGCTGAGCCGCGACGACGACTGGCGTGAAGTACGCTTCGAAGACGGGCGAACCGGCTGGGTCGCTGCTTTCCTGCTCGGTGAATAGGGCTTTGTTGCCCCGACATGACACGACCCGGCTTGGCGCCGGGTCGTGTCATGCAAAAGCGTGAAGGCTGACCCGTTCGGACTGCTTCAGTCCTGTTTTTTCGGCGTGGGGCGTACCAGGATCTCGTTGATGTCCACGCCGGCGGGCCGGGTCAGACTGAACAACACGGCCTCTGCGATATCGCGATCGGTGAGCGCATGCTCCGGATGCTCGTCGAAGAACGGCGTATCCACCATGCCGGGTTCGATCAATGTCACGCGTATGCCCGTACCGCGCAGTTCCTCGCGCACACCGTAGCCGATGGCCGATACCGCCCACTTGGTCGCGCTGTACATGGACCCGGCAATAGTCGCGCGGCCGGCGGCGGAGCCGGTGATGAGCAGGTGGCCCTGGCTTGTCTTGAGCGCATCAGCGCATACCTGAATGGTCAGGCCTACGCCGTAGACGTTGGTCAGGATCATGTCTTTCCAGACATCGCTGTCAGCGCCGCAGAAACCACCCGGCTTGCCGCCGATGCCGGCGTTTGCGAACACCGCATCGAGCTGGCCAAAGTGGGCGAGGGTGGCCTCGACCATAGCCTGCTGGGAAGCCTTGTCGGTGACATCGCAGGCAATGGCAAGCGCCTGTTCGGCGCCGCCCAGTTCGTCGACGAGGGCATCGAGCTTGTCGCGGCGGCGTGCCGCGAGCGCCAGCCGATAGCCTTGCTCGGCGGCATGGCGGGCAGTTGCGGCGCCAATGCCACTCGATGCGCCGGTGATCAGTAGTACGGGCTTGTTGCTCATGAGAGTTCTCCGTAGTCGGACACGTGATTTCAAGGGCCGCTCGAGCGCTCACGCGTGCCGTTGTGGCTCAAACGCCGGAAATAAAAAAGCCGCTGCGGACTGAACCGGCAGCGGCTTCGGCAAAGCGGCACCGATTATATTGACCGGGCCGTTGCAGTTCTGCGAGCTTTCAGTCGTGCGTGCTGCCATCGTGCACGTGACCGTGCTCGACTTCCTCAGGGCTGGCTTCGCGCACGGCCTTGACGTTCACGGTGAAGTCGAGCGTCTGCCCGGCCAGTACGTGATTACCGTCTACCGTGACCTCGTCGCCTTCGACTTCCTTGACCGTGACGATCATCGGACCGGCGTCGGACTCGGCACGAAAGCTCATGCCCGGCGCGAGCTCGTCAACGCCCTGGAATGCTTCGCGGCTGACCTTCTGGATCAGGTCCTCGCGATGCGGACCATAGGCTTGTTCGGGATCGACGGTGGCCTTGACCTCGTCGCCCTCGCCATGGCCTTCGATAGCCTTCTCAAGCCCCGGCACGATGTTGCCGTGGCCGTGGAGATAGTTGAGCGGCTGACCCTCGGCGGACTGATCGATGATTTCACCGTCGGTGTCGCGCAGTACATAGTGGATGCTGACGACGCTGTCCTGTTTGGCTTCCATTGACGTCTCGTTGCTTTGTCTGTCGTGCGTGAAGACAAAGACCTTGCGACGATGAGCAAAAATACAATGCCCAATCGTGCAAGCGTCTCTATTTTCTTCGGATTTATCTGTATTACGTGCTCAGATGTGAGAGTTCATCGAGTCCGCTGCCGCCGTCACCGTAGGCCTGCTTGAAGGCATCCCGCTGTTTCCAGCGCGCCCAGTGGGCAGCGATATACTCGAAACGCTCGTCCAGCGGTGTCTCGTTCGGCCCGAACTTGCCGAAGGCGACGGCGGTGCACAGGGTAATATCCGCCAGGCTTGGCTCGTCGCCGCCGAGCAGCCACTCACGCCCGTCGGCCAGATGGGTATCGACAATGCCGGCGTGTGCGATCGCTTTCTTGCGCGACGACTCGCCCCAGGCCGGGTTGTGGGTGGGCTCCAGCTTGAAGCCAAGTCCCGTGTGCTGGACATGAAACATGGTCACGATCGGCAGCAGCACGTGCAGGTAACAGCGCTGGTCCCACATCATGTCGCGTGCCTGGGTGAGCGCGTCGTCGCCGGTGACCTTGCGGCCGTCGTAGCTTTGATCGATGTAATGCACGATCGCAGGCGTTTCCGAAAGGGTGCTGCCGTCGGCCCACTCGAGCGTCGGTGCTTCGCCGAACGGGTTGCGGGCATAGTGCTGCCAGCTGCGTTGCTCGCCGCCGGGGGCCATATCCAGCAGTTGTTCATCGAACTGGTCGGCGACGCCTTTTTCGTGCATGAAAAGACGCACGCGCTGCGGGTTGGGAAAGGCCGAGGGCGCGGTATGGATCTTGAGACGTTCGCTCATGGGATGCTCCTGAGGCGGGTAAATAGTGTCGTGCGTGATACGCAAACAACAAAGCCGGGCAGGACCCGGCTTTGAAGTGCTCGTATGAAGCCGGTTTCAGCTTTCCAGCGAAGCATCCAGCGTGATCTCGGCGCCGGTATAAAGACGTGACACCGGGCAGGCCTCCTTGGCTTTTTCGGCGGTCTTCTTGAATTGCGCCTCGTCGATACCCGGCACCTTGCCGCGGGTAATCAGCTCGATCTTTTCGATCGTGGGCGTGCCATCGACAGAAAAATGCACCTTGGCCTCGGTCTCGATGGAGTCTGGGGGATTACCGTCCTCGGCGAGCATGGCCGAGAACTGCATGGAGAAGCAGCCCGCGTGGGCCGCGCCCACCAGTTCTTCGGGGTTGGTGCCATTGCCATCCTCGAAGCGTGTCTTGAACGAGAACTGACCGTCATAGGCGCCGCTCTGCAGCGACATATTGCCCTTGCCGGACTTCAGGTCACCTTCCCATTTTGCATTCGCTTTACGTGTCGGCATGTCTTCTCCTTGGAGTTGTGTGAACACCCACACTATATTGTTGTGTGCGATCGTCTACCTTGCAAGGCCTGCGATGCCACGGTACCCGTCGGGCGCGGTTCGTTTGTGTCGCCAGTGCGCGATCGGCGAGCAAAAAGAGCCAGTTTGGGCAGGCCGGATGTGTCTCTCCTCATGACCTGAAACAGCGCGGCTCGACTGCGGTTGTACGGCATCGAGTGACCCCCCGGTCAGCCGCTTCAAGCTTTTGAATAATCGGGATTATCTAACGCCTGGCAGGCTCGAATGGAGCCCCCGTCCCCCGCCTGCATGCCTGGCCGGCCAGCATAGTAATATGGCAGGTGCATGCAGATTGATATATTTGTGTGACATACAAATATAGTCTAGCTTCATGACCCTTCCGATTCTCAGGAACGAGGTGGGGTTCTGATGACCGACAGCACCGACGACAGCACGAGCGTTGATTCCAACGAAGTCCGCAAGGCAGTGACCGCGGCGGGACTCGGCAACGCGCTTGAGTGGTTCGACTTCAGTATTTATGCCTATACCGCCAGCACGATCGGCAAGGTGTTTTTCGCGCAGGATTCGAGCGATTCGCTGCTCAAGTCCTTGATGTTCTTCGCCGTGGCTTTCGCGGTACGGCCTCTGGGCGGTCTGTTTTTCGGCCCACTCGGCGATCGGCTGGGCCGCTCCAGTGTGCTGGCGATCACCATCATCATGATGTCGTTCGGAACCGTCGCTATCGGCCTGATCCCCAGCTACGACTCCATCGGCCTATGGGCCCCCGCATTACTGCTGGCCGCACGTCTGGTTCAGGGTTTTTCCACGGGTGGCGAGTACGGCGGCGCGGCCACGTTCATCTGTGAGTACTCTCCGGATAACTCCCGTGGTTTTCTGGCGAGCTTTCTCGAGTTCGGCACGCTCGGCGGTTATATCGTTGGCTCGCTGCTGGTATTCGTAATCCAGTTCGCGCTTGGCGACGATGCGTTTACGTCCTGGGGCTGGCGTATACCGTTCCTGTGTGCAGCGCCGCTTGGCCTGTTCGGCCTGTATCTTCGGCTCAAGCTCGAAGATAGCCCGGCGTTTGTACAGGCCCAGGAAGATAACGAGGCCAATGGCACGCTGGCTGAAGTCATCGGCGATCATACCCGCCAGCTGCTGCTGTGCATCGGTCTCACGCTGATCCTCAACATCGCTTACTACACGGTGCTGACGTATCTGCCCAGTTATCTCGAGACGGTGCTCAAGATCAGCGCCACCGAATCGGCAGGGTTGCTCATCCTGGTGCAGCTGGTGATGATGTCGATCATCTTCATGTTCGGCGGCTTGTCTGACAAGGTCGGACGCAAGCCGGTACTGATCGCTGCCTGCCTGTCGTTCATCGCTTTTTCGTATCCCGCGTTCGTGCTGTTGTCGACGGCAACGGTATGGGGGCTGGTAGCCGGTCTGGCGATGCTCGGTCTGATGACTGTCATGCTCGCCGGGGTCATGCCGTCAACGCTGCCCGCGATCTTCCCGACGCGCGTGCGCTATGGTGGCTTCGCGATTGCCTATAACGTGTCGACATCGTTGTTCGGGGGTACCGCGCCGCTGATCATTCAGTATCTGATCGGACAAACCGGCAACAACTTCATCCCGGCGTTCTATCTGATGGGCGCAGCGGTCATCGCACTGATCCCGATCATGCTGATTCCGGAAACGGCGAACCGCCCCCTGCCGGGCTCCAAGGCCCAGCACAGCGGCACCGGACCGGGCTCGGGGCAGAAAAAGCCGGCCCCTGCGGCCTGATCGATCGACTGCGGCCGCAGTTGCAAGCCGTCTTCGCCCTCGGGTGAAGACGGCTTTAGTATTTGTAGTACCGGATTCAACCGACTATGTCGCTACAGAACAAAGCGCCAGCCTGGTCGACAACTCAGTGGCTGTAGATCATGCGGCGCGTCATGCCGCCGTCGACGACGAGCGTCTGACCGGTGATGAACGCCGCGTCCGGACTGCACAGAAACGCCAAGGTGCCGGCGATGTCAGCGCCGCTGCCCACGCGTCCCACCGGATGCTGCGCGTGATCGATATCGCGAAGCGGTACGGGCGTATCCGCGGCGTGTTGTTCGTCACGCACGTCTATCCAGCCGGGCGCAATCGCGTTCACCCGGATATCCGGGCCCAGGCTCACTGCAAGGGCGTGGGTGAGTGCGTCGATCGCGCCCTTGCTGGCGGCATAGGCCTCGGTATGGGCCTCGGACTGCAGCATCCGACTCGACGCCATGTTGACGATACAGCCGCCGGCTGCCCGCAGCAGCGGTACGGCGTGCTTGGCAAGCAGGAAATAGCCGGTGAGATTCACATCGATCACACGTTGCCAGTCGGCCAGCGCCAGTGTCTCGATCGGGCCGTTGAACGGGTCGGCGATACCGGCGTTGTTGACTAGCACGTCTAGCCCCGCGTCGGCCTTGCGAACCTGTACAAGACAATCGGCGACCTGCGACTCATCGGCGACATCGCAGACACGACAGATCAGCTGCGAGCCGTCGCCACCGGTGGAAGGGCCTGTCGTCCGGGCGAGTTCGTCGAGTGCATCGCGATGCTGATCGAGCGCGTGAACACGATAGCCGTCGATGAGCAGTCGACGCGTGATGGCGCGGCCGATGCCCTGGGCGGCGCCGGTGACCAGCGCGGTGCGCGTTCGCGATTGGTTTGTCATGGCAGACGATTGTTTCATGAAAGCGGGCAGGAACGGCGCTCAATAAAAAGCCCGCCGCGAATTCGCGACGGGCTTTTCAACCTTCGGCGCGCCAGCGCCGGGGTCAGGACAACCTAGTTGTTGTTGTCCATCTTGTCTTCGGCGTCGTCCGCGGTGTCTTCCATCTTGTCGCCCGCGTCTTCCATGGTGTCCTGCATCTTGTCGCCGGCATCACCCATGGAATCCTGCGCGTTGTCGGCGGCGTCGTCGACGCTCTCGCCGGCATTTTCGGCCGGGCCGTCGCTATCGCAGGCGGCCAGGGACAGCGTGCCCACGCCCAGCAGCATGGCCATGATCAGTGTGGTGAGTTTTTTCTGCATTGGTGAGCTCCTTGAAAACGATTCTGGTTACAGCCTTGTTTTATACGCGCACAGTGTTTGGGTTGCGCTCCCCTTCAAGGCTTGGACCAAAGTATAAGGCACGGGCTGCTTTCCTGTATATGAACAGAAAAATTTCAGGAAATGACTATTTCAATAGTCGATGACGATCGACTGTGCGCCTTCGAGAGCCTTGCGGCGTGCAGTGTCGATATCCACGCCGCGTGCGAGCACCACCCCCAGGCGCCGTTCGCCGGCGATCTCGGGTTTGCCGAACAACCGCAATTCGGTCTGCGGCTGGGACAGGGCGCGCTCCAGCCCGCTGTAGCGCATGGATTGACTGTGGCCATCGCCGAGAACGACCGCTGATGCCGATGCGCCGCGCTGCTCGATGGCCGGCACCGGCAGGCCCAGAATGGCGCGGGCATGCAGTGCGAATTCGGACAGATCCTGGCTGACCAGCGTCACCAGACCGGTGTCGTGGGGGCGCGGGGACACCTCCGAAAACCAGACGGTATCGCCGGCCACGAAGAACTCGACGCCGAACAGGCCGTAGCCATCGAGTGCGCCGGCGAGTGCTGCGGTAATCGCACCGGCCTGTCTCTCGGCTTCTGCCAGGGCCGTATCGCTCATTGGTTGCGGCTGCCAGGACTCGTGATAATCGCCGGCGACCTGCCGATGGCCGATAGGGGCACAGAAACAGGTGCCACCCGCGTGGCGCACGGTGAGCAGGGTGATCTCGTAATCGAAATCGACGAAGCCCTCAACGATAATGCGCGAGTTGCCGTCACGCTGGCCGCGCCCGCCGGCCTGGGAATAGCGCCACGCGCTGTCTATTTCATCCTCATGGCGGACCGTGCTCTGGCCCTTGCCGGATGACGACATCACCGGTTTGACCACGCAGGGCAGGCCGATCCGGGTAATGGCCGCGCGGTACTCGGCTTCGTTGTCGGCAAAGACAAAGGGCGATGTCCGCAGGCCCAGCTCTTCCGCGGCCAGTCGCCGGATGCCTTCGCGATCCATGGTCAGACGTGCCGCACATGCGGTGGGCACCACGTCGAAACCTTCGGACTCGAGCTCCACGAGCGTGGCGGTGGCAATCGCCTCGATCTCCGGCACGATCAGGGCCGGCTGCTCGGCTTCCACCAGTGCACGCAGGGCGGCGCCATCGCCCATGTCGATCACACGGGCGTGCTGGGCGACCTGCATCGCGGGCGCATTCGCGTAGCGATCGACAGCAATCACTTCGCAGCCCAGGCGCAGCAGCTCGATGGCAACCTCCTTGCCAAGCTCTCCACTACCCAGCAGCATCACCCGCGTGGCGGTTTCGGAGTAGGGCGTGCCGAGAGTAGCGGTCGCGCGCATGGTGGTCCTTTTGCAGAGCTATGAGGGGCTTGGACGTCTATTGTCGCCAAGCCGGGCGGCGGTTGAAAGCCGGACAGTTTTCCGCGCCGGGTTGGGGCGCTAGGGGCTGTTGCCGTTTCGTACGAGTCCGCGTTGGCGTCCTCAAATCGTATCAGGCAAGGCGCGAGTCGCCGGTCGTGGCTGGCCACGACCAAGACTTGCAACGCCGCATGAGGCGATTTGAGGCCCAACCCTTCGGGACAAGGGCCCAACAAATTAACGATATGCGGCAATACAGCGTTCCAGCGCGCTTGAGTAGAATGACTACGCGGCACTTGCTGCGCCTCGTCTTGCCGCAAAAAAGCCCTTGGCGCGGCCTCGCATGAAACGGCAACAGCCCCTAGACTCGCTGCATCACGAACGTAAGAGTCGACATGAAACAACCGCTGAGCGGATATCGCGTCATCGATATGACGGCAATGGTTTCCGGGCCGCTGGCCACTATGCAACTGGCCGATCAGGGCGCCGAGGTGATCAAGATCGAGCGACCGGGTATAGGCGACTACACCCGGCTGGCATCGAACAAGCGCAACGGCTTTTCGGCCAGCTATCTCAACAATAACCGCAACAAGCGCTCGGTGGCGCTCGATCTGAAGAACCCTGAAGGGCTGGCCGCGCTCAAGCGCCTGTGCGAGAACGCCGACGTGTTCGTACAGAATTTCCGCCCCGGTGTGACCGAGCGCATGGGCATCGGCGAGGATGCAATCCGTGCCGTCGCCCCCGACATCATCTATGTATCGATCAGCGGTTTCGGTGACGCCGGACCCTATGCCGCTTATCCGGTCTACGATCCGCTGGTGCAGGCGCTATCGAGTCTGGCCAGTATCCAGGGCGGCTCGGACAGCGCCCAGCCGCGACTCGTGCGTACCATCGTGCCCGACAAGCTCACCGGCTACGTGGCCGCGCAGGCGATCACGGCTGCATTGCTGGCCCGCGCGAATGGCGCGCCCGGCCAGCATATTCATGTGTCCATGCTCGATGCGGTCATCGATTTTCTGTGGCATTCGGACATGAACAGCCAGACCTTCGTGGGCGACGAATTCGATCAGGCCAAGGCGGCCAGCTTTATTGATCTGATCTATGAGACCACCACCGGTCATATCAGCGTGGCCGTGCAGTCCGACAAGGAATGGCAGGCGCTGATTGGCGCACTTGATACGCCCGAATGGAACGACGACCCGCGGTTTGCCACCCCGGCCGATCGTCAGGACCATATCGACGCACGCCTGCAACTCACCCAGGAGAAGCTGGCCACGGCGTCTGCCGAGCACTGGCTTGCGCGCCTGGCCGAGTTCGGCGTGCCGTGCGCGCCGGTGCTCACGCGCAGTGACCTGCTCGAACATGACCAGATCGCGGCCAACGCCATTCTGGTCGAGAACGATCATCCGCTGGCGGGCCGCCTGCGTCAGGCGCGCCCTGCTGCGCGCTTTTCTGCCATGCCGGAGGTGGTCTATCGCGGTGCGCCGGCGCTGGGTGCCGACACCGCGGCAGTGCTGGCAGAGAACGGGTTTACCGACCAAGATATCCAGGCACTGCTAAGTGCCGGTGCAGCAGCCGGCCACGACACGGACGCGTCATGATCGATTTCTACTACTGGCCCACGCCCAACGGCTGGAAAATCTCGATCATGCTCGAGGAGTGCGGCGCCGATTACACGATGATCCCGCTCGATATCAACGCAGGCGACCAGTTCGAGCCCGCATTTCTGGCGATCTCGCCGAACAATCGCATGCCGGCGATCGTCGATCACGATCCGGTGGCAGGCTACGGCGATACCCCGCTGGCGATCTTCGAATCCGGCGCGATCATCCGCTACCTGGCAGAAAAAACCGGGCAGTTCCATCCAGCAGACCCGCGCCTGCGCAAGGAGATCGACGAGTGGCTGTTCTGGCAGGTGGGCAATCTCGGGCCGATGGGCGGTCAGATGAGCCACTTCGTCAACTATGCGCCGGGCGATCATCCCTACTCGTACAAGCGCTACACCGGCGAATACCATCGGTGCCTGGGGGTGCTGGAACGGCGCCTGGCCGACCGCGATTATCTGGTGGGCGAGACCTACACGATAGCCGATATCATCAACTGGCCGTGGGTGCTGATCGCCAAGGCCATGGGCCAGCCGCTGGATGATTTTCCGCGTGTCGCGGCCTGGCGCCAGCGCATCAAGGAACGGCCGGCGGTTCAACGCGGCGTCGATCTGGGCAAGAATATGCGCGGCGGTCAGCCCAAGAGTGCTGCGGCACGAGAGCGGCTGTTCAATCAGACCGGCCACACCGCAGCGTCGGGACGTGGCCCCACTGAATAATCGGTAGCGGTGCCCCGGGTCCGCTGCAATCGACATCACACGAGGATTTTCAATGTTTGCGTTCGTCAAGGCGTTCATCGCCGGTTTTCTGGCCGTGCTCACTTTTCATCAGGGGCTGGTCTGGCTGCTTGATTACCAGGGCGTGATCGATGCCAGCCCGTGGAGTATGGCGCCGGTGGCGCCGTTCGATATCCCGAAGGTGATTTCGGCGTCGTTGTTCGGTGGTCTCTGGGGCGTGCTGTTGTGGGCGCTGATCCGACGCGCGCAGGCTGCCGGGTACTACGTGGGTGCGATCATTCTTGGCGCGGTATTTCCCAGCCTGGTAGCGCTCACGCTGGTGACCTGGCTGAAGAACGGCCAGGACAGCAACGCCATGATCGAGACCTGGAGCCTGCACCGCGTAGGCGTAGCCCTTGCCGTCAACGGCGCCTGGGGTCTGGGCCTGGCGGTATTTATGCGGATCATGCATCCGCCGCGCTGAGCACGCATCGCCGCTGGTGGCCGACGGCCAGCTTTAGTTGAGCGGCAACGTCAGGACGAACTCGGTCCGTTCGCCGTTGGACTGTTGGCTGGCCCGGCCGCGGCTGGCCACGCGCAGGTCGCCGCCGTGGCTGCGTGCCAGTGTGCGGCTGACCGACAGGCCCAGGCCCAGGCCATTGTCCTTGGTGGTAACGAACGGCTCGAACAGCTCGACGTCGTCGGTGATGCCACGGCCGTTGTCGGATATGCGGATATGGATATGGCCGTCACAGGCTTGCACGTCGACCATGATCTGCGGCGACGTACTGCTGTCGTCGAAAGCCGAAGCCGCATTGTCGATGAGATTACGCAGTATCTGTTGGGCCAGCACGCGATCAGCGGCCAGCTCCAGGCCTGCAATCGAGTCGGGCTCGGGGCCCTTGTAGCGGATGTCGCGGGCGCGTAACGCAGGGTCCATCAGCTGGTGAACATCGGCGATAAGTGGTCCCAGCGCCAGGGTGTCGCGTGTCGGTTTGCCGTCACGCGCGAAGTCGCGCAGGTGACGGATCATCGAGGCGGCGCGTTCGAGCTCGGCTTCTGCACGGTCGATCGGCACGGTGACCTGTTCGTTGTCGAGCTTCATGCGCGCCTGGGCAATGAAGTTGCGGGCTGCGGTTACCGGCTGGCTCAGATCGTGCGCCATGCCCGTACCCAGGGCAGCGAAAACCGCCATACGCTCACGTGCGCTTATACTGCTGTTGAGCTCGGCTAAGCGGTCGTCCTTGCCGACCCGATCGGTAATATCCAACGCAAAGCCGGCCAGGCGATAGATTTCGCCCTGGTCGTCGTACACCGGAAATGCGCGATCGCGTATCCAGCGCACTTGACCGTCCGGCCGACGAATACGGAATGTCTCGTCGTATTCGCCCGCGGCGCCGTCGCGCTTGAAGGCGATCAGTACCGCCTGTCGGTCGTTTTCGTGCACCCAGGCCAGACGCCGGCCCGGATCCTCGTATAGGCTTTGGCAGGTCTGGCCCCAGATCTGTTCATAGGCAGGGCTGATATAGACCAGTACATCGCCCAGCGGATTGGTCATCCAGAAGACTTCCCGGATCTGCTCGGCGAGTTCGCGAAAGCAGCGCTCGTTGTTCTGAGCGCGCATGCGCAGTTCATGCTCGGCGGCCAGCTGCGCTTCAAGATGACCGATACGGTCGTTGATGCGCTGCATCTCGTTTTCGGATTCATGCATGACGATAGACCTGGGGTATCAAACAAATGGACAACAGATGAGCGAACGTGGATATGCTGTGCGGCATGAGCCGGTTTGTCTTGCCAAATCGGAGCCAGTCATTTACAACGAGGCGCACTGAAGGCCAGACGCCGCAAGGTTACGGGGAAGAAGGCTCATGGGATTTTCTGTACATATCGTCGACGACGATTCTGGCGTGCGTGAGTCGATGCGGGCGTTGATCAGCGATGCCGGGTATACCGTTCACTGCTATGCATCGGCCGAGAATTTTCTCGAACACAGTTCCGGAATTTCTGGGGTGGCGCTGATCGACCTCAAACTAAAGGATATGGACGGTATCGAACTCCAGCGACGCCTGATCGCGGAGCAGTCGAACGTCGATATTGTAATGATAAGTGCCTATGGCTCTATCGAACTCGCTGTGACGGCCATGCGCCGCGGTGCGGTGGACTTCATCGAAAAACCGTTCGTGCCAGGCCAGCTGCTCGCCCGTTTGCGCTCGCTTTCCGAAATACGCAACAACGATGAAATGGCCCAGCGCGATGCCCGTCACTGTGCCGCCCTCGTGGAACTGCTTACGCCGCGGGAACGTCAAGTGTTAAGCATGATTGTCGACGGGTTCGCCAACAAACAGGTTGCCAACGCGCTGGATATCAGTGCACGAACGGTCGAAACACACCGTGTTCATATCATGAACAAGCTGCAGGCCGAGTCTCTGCCGCATCTGGTTCGAATATGGATCACTGCGGGCCATCATCTGGAAACGCCGACGTTCTAACGCCTGTGTTTCGGTAACGTTTTGCGCCAATCTATCGCAGACGCCGCGGTTGTTTTTCCCGCGGCGGCTGCGCTTTCAGCTCATACGTTATCGACCGAGCATGTCAGATCTTGGGCCCGCGTCCGCGCACGGCGTTGGACACCAGGGCCAGTACAAACAGCACCAGAAAGATGAAGAACAGGATCTTGGCGATGCCGGCTGCGCCGGATGCGATACCGCCGAAGCCAAACAGTGCAGCGATGATCGCCACGATGAAAAAGGTCACAGCCCAGCCCAGCATAGTTTTTCTCCGATGAATGTGGTCTTGTCGACACGTTTGGCTCCAAGCTGGAGCCAGTACGCCGCAGGCCTGTGAATATCGGTACACGGCGGCTTTCAAGCGTGCTGCTTTATTATGCAATAAAGCCTGTTGGGAGCGCGCCCGGTCGACCGTGCGCGCTTTGATTGCTTACAACTGATTGTTGATGAGTTTTTCGATCTGCTGCTGATCGTGCTGAGCCCAGTTCTTGTCGATGGTGGCATCGACGGTCTTCTCCAGCGGCGCGTCCAGCTGATCTCGCAACAGGCCGAGAAACGCCGGAGCAGCCGCGATGACGAGCGTGCTGAAAGCATTGTCGTTGAGCGCCTGCTTGAGTCGTTCGGCCACTTCCTTGGCGAATATATCGGCGTGCTTCTCGCCGGTGCTCGTCTGTGGGTCCGGCTGATGCTGGCCCGAACCACTGCTTTCCTGAACCGCACCCTTGCCGCCGGTGCGCAGATCGCCTTCGTGGGCGCGGCTTTCATCGTGACTCAGCGTGTGTGCCAGGGTCAGTGCGCCGTGCCCGTCGCGAACGAAGATTCGCGCCTGGGCGGCGTCGGCAACTACGATCCATTGCTTGTCCATGAGCGATATGTCCTTTCAGTTACGTTGATTGACCGGTCATAGGAAAATACGGCCGCGAAACGAGGGCAGCGATCGACGATCATGCGTTGCGATTTGCGTTCGTTGCCCTGCAGCGCATTCGAGGCGGGTACCGGTGATGCCCCGACAAGCGATTTCCTGGCTGAGCGTATGCTGTGGCTACTACGCTATGCGCGGCCGCAGTCCGTGCTCAATCCGAACTAGTACGGAGCGTTTCGTGGTTCGAGCGGCGATTTTTCAAGGGCTCGCGGGTCCTGACGGGAGCGGGTAAGCTCGGATGATCTTCATTAATGCTCCAGTGGCCCATGACACAGTCGAAATCGCTTGATCCTCGCGCCCGTGTGCTGCTCGAAGCGCACGCTGACTTCGAGCTCGACCAGTGGAAAGGCAAGGGTGCTGCCAAGCGACTTCGTAGCGAGATCGACACGATCTGGGCCTGGGCCGAGAAGACGCCGCTGCAAGCGCTTGTCGACGTGGATTCGGTGCGCGGTGCCGCCGAGCGGCTGGCGCTGGATATGGATCTGCCCGATCGCCTTGCCGCTGTGATCGGGACGATCGCCGACGATCTGATCCGCCTGGATATCAACAAGACCACGCGCGTGCAGGACGTCGTGGACGAATCGCTGTTCGAAGAGGGCGTAAGTCTGTTCGTCGAGCTGGAGGAGCTGCGCTCACGCCTGATCAAGCGCCTGCTCGACAGCCCGGTCTACACCGCGCTGGCCTCGGACGTGCTGTATCAGGGCATCAAGGACTATATCTTTGCCGACAGCGGGGCGATCAAGTCGATCCCGGGCGTATCGTCGCTGATAAAAGGCTCGACGAGTGCTGTGAGCAAGCGCCTGCCAGGGCTGGAAGCGCAGGTGGAAAAACGCGTGCGGGCCTATATCGAGAACAATACCGCCAAGACACTGGCGCGTAGCGAAGAGCTGCTGCTGGAGTCCCTGGACGAGGCCCGTATCCGGGCGATCGCCGCCGAGATCTGGAGCGAAATCCACGATAGTCCATTATCCATCGACGATGTGATCGATGCCGGTGAACTGCAGAAGCTGGTCGATTACGGCCTGCGGGTATGGAAGGAACTGCGCCAGACCCAGTATCTGGGCGAGCTGGTCGATCAGGCCGTAGTGTCTTATTTCGAGCGCTATGGCGATACGCCAATCACCGAACTGCTGAGCCACGTTGGCGTGGATCGCGATCTGCTCTGTCAGGAGGCCGATACGCTTGCGCCGGTGGTGATCGAGGGTCTGGCACAAAGCGGCCTTCTGGAGCCGCTGGTGCGCGGCCGCCTGGAAGCGTTTTACAGCTCCAAGGCGTTCACGCAGGCGATGGCCGACGGCGACAAGAACGCCAGCGAGTAGCGCGCTTGTCCTCCGCCGGCCACGGTCGGCAACAGGCCCTAACCCAGAATCCGTTCCATGAACGCCGGTTGGGCAAAAGCGCCGCGGTGGATGGCCGGCGTGTAGTAGAACGTCTCGAAGGCGGGGGCGACGTCCGGCGTTTCCAGATCACGTGCGTCGCGCACCGCCAGCGTCGCCGACCACCAGCCGGTCGGATAGCTCGGCTGCGGGAAGCTCAGCAGATGCGTATCGGCAAAGCCGGCTTTCTGCAGCCCGGCGTGCATCTGGCCGATCAGCTTGCTGTGGACCAGCGGCGATTCACTCTGCTGGACCAGTACACCGCCGGCGGCGAGCACGCGATGGCACTGGATATAGAAGGCCTCGTTGAACAGCCCTTCGGCGGGGCCGATCGGATCGGTGCTGTCGATGATGATCAGATCGACGCTGGCCTCGGCGGCATTCTTCATCCAGGCCACGCCGTCTTCAAAAGCGAGCGTGGCACGGGGGTCGTCGTTGGCGTCACAAAGCGCGGGGAAATACTCCTCGGCCACACGCGTGACGCGCTCGTCGATATCGATCTGGGTCACCTGCTTGATGCTCTTGTGCTTGAGCACTTCACGCAGCGTGCCGCAGTCGCCGCCGCCGATGATCACCGCGTTGTCGACCTTGCCATGCGACAGGATCGCCGGATGGGTCATCATCTCGTGATAGACGAAGTTGTCGCGATCAGTGAGCATCACCAGTCCGTCGATGGTGAGCAGCCGGCCGAAGGTCTCGGTCTCGTAGACCGCGATCTTCTGATATTCGGACTGCTCCTCGTGGAGCTTGTCCTTGACCTTGAGCGAAAATCCCAGGCCCAGCTCGTCGCTTGCTTCGGTATACCAGTTGCGATCCAGTACCATGCGCATCCCTTCGACGCCTGCAGCGCCGCTCAGCAAATTCAGCGCGTGAGTATAGTTTATGTCCGCAGCACACACCGATTCGGCCTGGACACTGGACGCCGCCCGCGGGCTGTACCGGATTGCGACCTGGGGCGAGGGTTATTTCGATATCAACGAGCGCGGCGCCGTATCGGTGTCGCCCGTGGCGTCAGGACCGGCGATCGACCTGGACGCGCTCACCGATGAAATCCAGCGCGCCGGCCTGCGTCTGCCGGTGCTCGTGCGCTTTACCGATATCCTGAGCGATCGCATCGACAGGCTCTGCAACGCGTTTGCAGCAGCGCGCGAGCGCTACGACTACGCCGGACGGTATACGGTGGTGTATCCGGTCAAGGTGAACCAGCAGCGGGCAGTGGTCGAGCAGTTGGTCGCCGCCGGCGGTGAGCGCGCCGGCCTGGAGGCCGGCAGCAAGCCCGAGCTGATGGCCGTGCTCGCGCTGGCCACGCCCGGCTCCACGATCGTGTGCAACGGCTACAAGGACCGTGCCTTCCTGCGTCTGGCGTTGATCGGCCAGCAGCTGGGTCATCGCGTGTTCATTGTGGTGGAAAAGCCCTCTGAGCTTGCGCCCATTGCCGAGCTGGCCGGCGAGCTCGGCCTGCGCCCGCTGCTGGGTCTGCGGGTAAGGCTGGCCAGTGTCGCCGCGGGCCATTGGCAGAATACCGGCGGCGAGAAATCGAAGTTCGGCCTCACCGCAGACCAGGTGGTAGAGGCCATGACGCAGCTCGAATCGCTCGGCTATGCCGACTGCGTGCGCATGCTTCATGTCCATGTCGGCTCCCAGGTGGCCGATCACGCGGCGCTGGCGCGCGCCATGGACGAGACGGCGCATCTGTACCGGGGCCTGCGTGCGCTCGGTGCCCCCGTGGACTGTGTAGACGTGGGCGGTGGCCTGGCCGTGGACTACGAAGGCCGGGGCGCGCGCTCGTTCTGTTCGATGAACTATGGCGTGGCCGATTATGCCGATGCCGTGGTGGGCGCGCTGGCGCGTGTGGTGGGCGCATTCGACCTGCCGGTGCCCGATATCATCAGCGAATCCGGGCGCGCTCTGACCGCTCATCACGCGGTGCTGCTCACCCAGGTCATCGACAGCGAAACACCGCAGCCTGTGGCTGCGGCAGAACTGGATGAGTCGCTGTCGGCCAGCGCCCAGCTCGATCGCGTGCAGGCCCAGATGGCCGACGTGCAGGCTCGTTTTCTTGCCGGTGATATCGGGCTGCCCGAGCGCGCCGCGGCTGAGCGCGAGGCCGCGAGCGTGCATCGTGCGCTGGCCCGGCTCGACGCGGTCAACGCCGACGATCGTGCAGCGGTCACCGCCGCTCAGGAGAAGCTGGCGGCCAAGTATTTCGTCAATTTCTCGGTGTTTCAGTCGGTGCCGGATGTGTGGGCGCTGGACCAGGTGTTTCCAGTCATGCCGTTGTCGCGGTTGGACGAAGCGCCGAGTCAGCGTGCGCAACTGTGCGATCTGACCTGCGACTCGGACGGGCGCCTGGATCGTTATGTCGACGAGAACGGCGTCGATACCACGCTGCCGCTGCACGCCCTCGTGCCCGGCGAGCCTTATCGGCTGGGTATCTTCATGGTCGGCGCCTATCAGGAAAACCTGGGCGACATGCATAACCTGTTCGGCGATACCGACGTGGTCAACGTGGAAGTGGTTGGCGATGGCTGGCGGCTCGCCGACGCCGAGCAGGGCGATCGCGCGGATGAACTGCTGCGCTATGTCCACTTCGAGCCCGAAGCCCTGCGCGCGGCCTATCGCCGCAAGCTGAGTGCCGCGGGCTTGAGCGCGCGCGCACGCAGTGACGCCGAGGCCCAGCTGGAAGCCGGGTTGGCCGGCTATACGTACCTGCTGGAGTCCTGAGCGAACGCCGTACGGCGTTTATGCCTGTCTACGGCGCAACGGGCCGCCGATTGATTCGCTCCTAGTCCTCGGTTTGGCGCCGGGCCCGCACTGATCGGTGCAGACGAACAGAGCCTTCCATCGCCCACGTCGAAGCCGACCGTGCGGGTTCATGCCGCGCGGTCGGCTGGCGTTCTCACCTGGCGACGCTCGATTGACCCGAGTTGTCGTGCTGCCGAGCGGTTTGTGCCGGGCTGCACGCCAGGCAAACGAGTAAGCCCAGTCCCGGAGGGTTCGCTCGCTTGTTCGAGCCTAGCCATGGTGCGCGCAGTGCGACGATTCTGCCGCCTGTCTGGATAGCCGCCAGAGACCCAGGCCGACAACGATGAACACCAGATTGAGCCAGAACGTATAGTCCAGGGCGAAAAATTCCATCGTGCCCACACGTGTCGCGGCCGCCTCGGGCGCCCAGCCGCCCAGTTCGAAGATCACGTCGATTACGAAGCCGGTCACGGCCATCGCGATATACAAGATGCCGCCCAGCGCCAGCGCGAGTCGTGTCCCGTAGTACTGACGGTAGACGAGCAGCATCGGAATGACGATGAGATCGCCGTAGATAAAGGCCAGCGCCCCGCCGAACGAAATGCCGCCGTTGAACAGCGCGGCCGCCAACGGGACATTGCCAACCGAACACACGAATGTGAACACCGCCACGATCGGGCCCACCAACGCGTTTTCGATCATCTGCAGCCAGGTGACGCCGTCGCCGGTGGACAGGAACAGCGTCTGCCAGAAGGCCTTGGGCACCCACACGATAACCGTGCCGGCCACGGTGACGCCGATAGCGATATCCTTCCAGATCATCGACCAGTCCATGGCAAAATTCGAAGCCGCCTGACGCCATCCATCCAGGCTGAACACGCTGGGCACCGCCGAATCATCGGCCGTATCTTCAGCCTGGTCATCACGAACCTGGTTGAACGCTGCTACCGGGCCGAAGAGTTTCATCAATAGCGCCGCGATCGCGATCAGCAGTATGCCGCCGGCAAATTCGGCGGCCACGAACTGCCAACCCATCAGGGACCACAGCACGAAGCCGAGTTCGACCACCAGATTGGTGGCCGCAATCATGAAGGCGATCGCGGCCGTGATATGCGCGCCGCGCAGGAAAACGCTCCGACTCATGGCCGCCGCCGCATAAGAACAGGATGAACTGATGGCGCCGAAAAACCCGGCGCGCGCGAGCGAAGCCGCGCTGTCGTCGCCCATGACCTGCACCATGCGTCGCTTGGGCACGAACGCCTGTACTGCGCCGGAGATTGCAAACCCGAGCACAAGCGCCCACAGGATTTTCCAGAACATGCCGACGATCGTATAGAGCGTATCGCCGATCAGTGAAATAAATTCCATACAAGTGACCTTTATCGTTGTCGCTGGCAAAAAACGCCGTCTGTTAGTGCGTTCGGGTTGACCGACCGAGCGCTCAGTACCAGGCGCGCACGCCGAGCACCAGGGCGGTCGACGATGTGGCTTCGCCCTCGGCCCGGGCGATATCCCTGGTGTCGCCATAGGCCTGTTCCCAGCGCACGCCGATATAGGGCGCAAATTCGCGCTTGATCTCATAGCGCAGGCGCACCCCCATTTCGGTATTGCTGAGCCCGCTGCCGGTGCCGTATTCGGGCACATCCTGTGCGGCGAGATTGACCTCCAGGCGCGGCTGGAGGATCAGGCGCTGGGTAAGCAGCAGCTCGTACTCGAACTCGCCGCGAAAGCTCACGTCGCCGTGTTCGCTTACGAACAGGGCGGTATCCGACTCGAACCAGTACGGCGCCAGACCCTGCACCCCGAGCACCGCAAGACCGCGATCGGGATTCGGATTGACGTCATAGCGCAGGCCCGCCTGCAGGCCCCAGAACGGGCTGATCATGCGGTTGTACAACGCCTGGAACTCGGTGTCCTCGGGTGAGCCGCCGTTGAACGGGCCTTCGCCCTCGGTCTTGAACCAGAGCTTGTTGTAGTCGCCGCCGATCCAGCCCTGGGCGTCCCAGAGATAGTTGTTGGTGCCTTCGGGATCGCCGTATTCCAGCCGGTCGACCAGGAACATGCTGTAGAGCTTGTCGTCGACCACCGGTTCTTTCCACTCCGCCGGTGCGCCGCTGGCACGGCTCTGCTTGCCGGCCGGTATGACCGAATCCAGATCGGCCTTGCCGGCAGGCGCCGCCTGGGCGGCGCCGACGGACACCAGCAGCAGGCATGCGGTGCAGCGCGTTTGCATCAGTGTATTTTCAAGCATTGTCGTTCTCCGATCGATCGCTGATACGTACTACGCGGAACATGCCCATTTCCATGTGATAGAGCAGATGGCAATGGAAAGCCCAGCGGCCCGGCTCGTCGGCGGTGACCAACAGGGAGACCCGCGAAGCCGGCAGCACGCTGATCGTATGCTTGAAGGGCAGATGATCGCCCTGCGCGTTTTCCAGTTCCATGAACATGCCGTGCAGATGGATCGGGTGCTCCATCATGGTGTCGTTGACCATGACCAGTCGGATCCGCTCGCCGTAGGGGAACTCGATCGGTGTGGACTGCGAATATTTCACGCCGTCGAACGAGAACATATAGCGATCCATGTTGCCGGTGAGATGGATCTCGATTGTGCGCGAGGGCTCGCGGCGGTCCTGCATCGGCTTGACGTTGCGCAGCTGGCTATAGGTGAGTACGCGGTGGTTGACGTCCTCCAGCCCGGTACCGCGCTCGGCCAGGCGATCACGCTGGACGTTGGCGACGTTCAGATTGCCGATGCCGTGATGATCCGGGCCGTGCTGGGCCACAACCGGACCGGCCTTTTCCATCATCGTTCCGGTGCCCATCGTGCCGGCGTTGGGGCCAGTGCCATGGGCCATTTTTTTCTTGCCGTGATCCATGCCGGCCATTTTGGTCGACCGGTTCGCGCCGCCCATTTCGTGGCTCTCATGGGCCATGCCGGCCATGCCGCCGTGACCCTCCTTGGCCATATCCATAGGGTTCATTGAGTCCGGCTTCATCGAGCCTGGCTTCATCGAACCATTCGCCATGGCGCCGTGGTCCATGCTGTCGGCACCCATTTTCATGCCGCCCTGGTCGGAACCCATTGTCATGCCGCCGTCGCCGCCCGACATGTCCATGCCGCCCATGTCCATCTTGCTCATGTCCATGCCCATATCGACCATGGTGCGCTGTGGCTGCTCGCGCAGGGCGGGTACCGGCGCGGCCATGCCGACGCTCGGCGCCAGGGTGCCGCGGGCATAGCCGCTGCGATCCATGCTTTCGGCCATTACCGTATAGGCCTGATTGGCCTTCGGCTCGACTACCACGTCGTAGGTTTCGGCGACGCCGATCTGGAACTCGTCGGTATCGACCGGCTGAACTTCCTTGCCGTCGGCTGCGACCACGGTCATGGCCAGGCCCGGAATACGCACGTTGAAATACGTCATCGACGAGGCGTTGATCACACGCAGACGGATGCGCTCACCCGGCGTGAACAAGCCGGTCCAGTTCGCATCGGGATGTACGCCGTTCATCAGATAGGTATAGGTCGCGCCGGTGACGTCGGCGATATCGCGTGGGCTCATGCGCATGTCGCCCCAGCCCAGACGGTCACGCATGGTCGCCTTGAAGCCGGCTTTCTCCATGTCCTCGGCCAGATCGCCCACCGTGCGCTCGCTGAAGTTGTAGTAGTCGCCCATCTTCTTGAGCCGGGCCATCACGCGGTGCGGGTCCTCGAAGGTCCAGTCGCTGAGGACCATCACATACTCGCGGTCGGCGTTGATGCCGTCGTCCTCGGCCGAATGCACGACGATAGGGCCGATCTGGCCCACCTGCTCCTGCATGCCGGAATGGCTGTGGTACCAGTAGGTGCCGGCCTGGCGAACCGGAAAGTCGACTTCGAAGGTCTCGCCCGGATCGATACCGGGAAACGCAACCCCCGGCACCCCGTCCATCTGAAACGGCAGCAATATGCCGTGCCAGTGAATCGAGCTGGATTCGTCGAGATGGTTATGAACACGCAGATGGGCGTTCTGGCCTTCCCACAGTTCGACGATCGGCCCCGGAGTCGAATGATTGAGCGTGATCGCCGAGGCCTGACCGCCCGCGATATTGATTGTTTCCCGACGCACGTGCACGTCCATGGTCACGTCGCGCGCCGCGCCGCCGGGCACCCTGGCGGCCGCATTATCGAGGCCGGCGCTCATGGCGGAGCGTGCATAGGCCGGCAACAGGGCGTTGAAGCCCGCCAGCAGTCCAGTCGCACCCATGGCGCGCAGAAGACGTCGTCTATCACTGTCGTATGTTCGATCACTCATTTGAGTATCTTCCTGAATAAAGTGGAAACGTTGTGTCGTGAATCGCGATCCTGTGCGCCTGGTCATCCATGCGCGTTCGCGTCATCGTGGGCGTGGGGCTGGTCATGCCCGTCCGGGTGAGCTTCATTGCCGCCAGCCGGCTCGTGGTGATCCGCTTCACCTGGATCGTCTGCGTGTTCATCGCCGTGCCCGTCATCGGGGCTGTCGTCATGGCCATGCTCATGGCCGCCGGCGTGATGGCCGATTCCGCTCGCACCGGCAGAGGCCACCATCTGGTCGTAATCCGTCTTCGACATGTCCGGCCACTGTTTAACGAACGCCGTCATCGCCCACAGATCCTCATCGCTGTGGGTGCCACCCCAGGCCGGCATGCCGGATGCCTTGATGCCGTGCTTGAGAATCCAGTAGATCTCGCTGGCCGACATATGTTCGCCTGCCTCAGCCAGGCTCGGCGGGCGGGGATACATGCCTTGTGCGGCTACCGAGGGATTGGCGCCCGGTGGCTCATGACAGCCGCTGCACATCGCATCGAAATTCGCCGCGCCCGCGAGCAGCTGCGATTGGCCCCCTAACTCGGGTGCCTGGATATCGGCGGCGCGCCGTTCGACAGATTGATGTACCGCCTCGGCGAGCACCCAGCGCGTGATCGGCCAGTGTTTGGCGGTGGCGGCTACGTTGTAGGCGCCGGAATAGATCACGCCTGCAGCCGCCAGGCCAATAACCAGCCCGCTGATAGCCAGCGTTGCCAGAACTGTTTTCCATACCTTCATTGATTCGTCTCCGCTCAACGGCGACGCCCGTTGCGGTGCGAATCAGTCTGAGGATCTGGAAAACGTGCGTGTCTTCCATCACCACCAACTGATGATCGCAGGCCGCAAAAAGCAACGCGATATCGCTGTTTCTACTGAAAAATCGACGCTTGATCAGCGTCGCGAACAATCAGCTATACGGCGAGAGACGGGGGACGGTAGGGATGGGTATCGAAACCACGCGCCAGCCCATCGACGATGGGGCTCGCCAGGTGCGTAGCGGGAGAGAACTGCGCGCCATCCGGCGTGCTGCTGCCCACGGCAGTAGACGAACAATGACCCATGAAAGCGCAACAGCATCGTTCATGGGTTGGGGATTCGTCGTTCGCCTGACGACCGGTAGTCGTCGTTTCCTGGGCGTGGGAACGACCGGCGATGGCCGAATGGGACGGTGTCCCGGTTGTGGAATGCGTGCATGAAATCCCGGGCACACCGGCCTGAGCGACCAGCGCTTGCAGCAACAGTAGTGTGATCAGGAATACGCGCATGGGCTCAGATATTAGTCGGCGGGGCACGTGGATTCAAATTAACGACTATTGACCCGGCATGAAGAACTCTCTATGCCGGATGTTTGAGTCGGTGACCCATCTAACGACAAGCCTCCTGCGAATGCAGAACACCTCGCCGTGCGCCTGTTGATTGTTTTGGGAACGCTACGCTGGCCGCTTGCTCCTTGCCAGCCACGCGCAAAGCACTCCGGCGCGACCGTGACGATTCAATCGGCAGTGCGCCTGGCGCAGGCCATCACCGGCTGATCGAGAACACGGCCTCGGGCTGGGCCTGGCCGTCGCGGTCGACCACGGGCTCGGCCAGGGTGATGTGGTCCGGGTTGACGTCGCGTGCTGCCAGATAATCGCGCACGGCTTGACCGCGCTTGCGCGCCAACTCCAACAGCGAGACCTGATTGTCCTCGTCCACCGATGCGCCATGAAAGAACGACATCTGGTCGGCGTCGTTGGGCACAGCGTGGCCGGTGACGGTCAGCCGGATATCGGGCTTGCTGTTCATGGCCTGGGCGATGCGACCCAGATACTCGCGATCCTCGGGGCGGATATAGTGCCGGCCCGGCCGGAACAGCGCAGGGCGCGAGACCAGTGATCGGCCGATATTCATCACCGCGTTCTTGGCCCGGTTGAGCAGGCCCACCGGCGAGTAGTCGCTCAGGATGGCGGTTCGCAGGCCGGCCAGCACGGCTTCTCTGACCAGGTTTCGGATCGAGAAGTAGGGATTGGTGGCGTCGCCCAGAATCGCTGTCTGGAACGTGATGACGTCGTTCTGGCCGCGAATCAGGGCAAGCGCGGTATCCAGCGATATGCCCAGCGCGACGCTGGTCTGCTCGTGCGGCGTATCGACCAGGCGAAAGTTGGATAGCGTGGTATCCAGATTGCCATCCAGCTGGCCGTTTTTGGCTTTCAGCGTCAGGGTGCCATCGGCAGCGCCGTTGGCGATTCTGCGGCCCAGCGCGGCGTTGAGATAGCCCGACAGCGGCCTCATCGCCAGCGATCGCAGCCAGGCGTTGATATCCATGTTCACGCCGTTGCTGGCAAGCGGCGCGATGCTGCCGCGACTGTCCAGATGGCCCCAGGCGCCCACGTCCACCGATAGACGAAAAGTGGCGTCGCGGTCGGGGCGCGCACTGTCCAGGTCTTCCACGGCCAGATTCAGATCAGAGCCGTTGATCACCACGTTGGGCTCGACCGCGGTATCGGTGAACATCAGGGCCGGCCCGCTGATATCCAGCGTGTCGAAGGCATAGCTGGCCGACGGGCCGCTGCTGCCGGCAGCCTTCGATGACGTGTCCTCGGCGCCACCAAAGAACTTCGAGATCACACCCATACCGTCCTTGTCGCGGCGCAGATGGATATTGGTGCCTTCCATATCGAGGGTTTCGAAGCGATAGTGCAGCAGGTCGCGCAGGCGAAAATTCTTCGCGCTTGCGGTAATCGCCTCTAACACCGCGATATTGGAATCGCTGTCGCCGAGCAGACCCACGCCGCTGGCTTTTATCGCATCGACGCCGATCCGCTCCAGGCCGTCGATCGCCAGGCCGTCACCGTGGACCTGCAGCAACGATACCCAGGGCGAATCGATCGCCGTGTTCATGATGTTGAAATTGTGGGCGTCGGCCATGCCCTGCATGTTGAGCACAAGAGTGTTGCCTGTCTCGTCCGGGATCTGGCCGTAGCTGCCGTCGTAGATCAGACGGTCGGCGGTCAGCGCTACCGACGTGTCGGCAACCGCAAGCCGTGCATCAGCGGCCAGCAGCTGGCCGCGGGCCTGCCGCGAGAACAATGTGCCCATGGCGACCTGAATTTTGCCGTGCCAGTCGATATCGCCGGCCTCGACCGTCGCTGTCTGGTCGATATCGAGTGCGAAGGCCGTGCCGGTCAGGCTGCCGTCGGTATCCACCGTGGTGGCGTTCTGGCCCACGCCGGTATCGGTCGTGCCCTGCAGCTCCAACCGCTCGGCGGTGAGCTTGAGCGTATCGGGCACGATCGTGTTCAGCCCCTGGCCGGACAGATCACCGTCAGTGTGGACGTCAACCGCGCCGTCGCCGGTGGTCACGCGGGCGCGCCCCTTGAAGGTCAGGCTTGCGGTATGGCTGTCTACGCTGCCCGGCATATCGACATCGAGCGCGCCGAGTTCAAGCGTGCCGTCGCCGGTGCTCGCGAGCGCGCTGGCGATATCGCTCGATGTGTTGCCTTGCCAACTCAGCCGCCCTGTTTTCACGGTTGCCCCGTTGGCTGCAACGAGTACGGCGTCGTGGCTGTCGAGCCGGCTGTCGGTCTCGAGCGTGGTGGTCGAGCCACCAAGGTTGAGGCTGCTTTTGCCCTTCCAATCGACATGCGTCTGGCGCAGGGTCGACCCACCGGGTTGGCCAATATCCAGGTCGTCGACGCTCACCTTCGCGTCCATGACAAAACCCGGTCCAGTGAGCTTGATAGCGCCAGCAGCCGATGTCTCAGGGCGCCGGTCCAGCCCCACCAGCGAGCGGGCGCCGTCCATCCGAAGACGTGGGGCCAGCGGCAGCGCGCCGTCCATTTGCAGGCCCGTATTTTCGGGCGTTCCGCGGGCTGTGCCGGGGTCGAGCGATGCGGCCTGATCGCCCTGAGCCGGTGCGTCAGACGGGTCAGACGCGGCCGGCGCGGTGTCCTGCAGCAGCTGCATGTCGAAGCGGCCCTGCCAGTGAAAACGCCGGCTCGACAATCTCGGCCCGCTCGCCAGAACCAGCCGCGAATCCAGCCAGGTCGCCTCCCCCTGGATTGCGATATCCAGTCCGTTCTCGGCGGTGTAGTCGAGATCGATCTGCTGATCAGCGTCGACGGTGCCGGACAGCCGCTCCAGGCCACCGCTGCGGGTGATCGGGGAAAGCAGGTCGAGAGAGAGCTTGTCGGTGCGCACCTGAAAATGCGCCGAGACCTCGTTGCCAAAGGGCGTGACCCGGCCGGTCAGACGGATCCGGCTGTCGCCGATGCTCAGATCGGCATCGATCGGTACGTCGTTGTCCTGGTCCCAGGTGACCACATCGCGCGCGCTGGAGTCGTTGAACACCAGTTCCCGATCCACCGCTGGCGTATCGCCCATGGCCGGCTGCGAATAATGGATCGTCAGCCCGCCGACGGCCAGCTGCCGGAGCGCCATCCCCCAGCGCATCGGCCCGCCGCTGCTGTTGTCCGCCGATAGCACCGGGATGCCGCCGACGCGCAGCGCGTTTTCGGCCGTGCGACGGACGTCGACGCGGGCATTGTCGATAGCCAGACGGGTGATTGAAATCTGGTGCGACAACAGCGGCAGATATTCGATATTGACCGCAAGATGGCCGATCTCGAAGCCGTCGCCGGCCTCGGCGGTGCCGTGGATATCATCATAGGCCAGGGTGCCGGCGAACAGATTGATATCGACGTTGCCGATTTCTGCATCGACCCCGGACTGGGCCAGATAATGGCGTGTCAGTTCGCGCGCGACCAGCGGCGCGCTCGCGATGACGGCGACACAGATCAGCGTAATCACGACAACAGTGATGAGAAGGCCCCGCAAGGCCCGAGCAAGCGTCATGAAATGGTCTGATTGGCCGCGCGAATACAAAACCTTATCATCGAGGCCTTGTTTCCCGACGAACGACAGTCATGAAAAGCGCATTCATTGGTATCGGTGGCATGGGCCACGGCATGGCCGCCAACCTGCATCAGGCCGGCCTGCTCACCGCGGTCTACAACCGGACCCACGACAAGGCCACAGCCTTTGCCGACGAATTCGACGTGACCGCCGTCGAATCGCCCGCTGACGTTGTCGACAAGGCCCAGGCAATCGTGATCTGCGTGAGCGCCGATGACGACGTTCTGGCGGTGATCGATGCGATCGCCGATCAACTGACCGACAAGCATATCGTCATCGACTGCTCGACGGTGGCCAGCGACACCGCCCGGGAAGCGGCCAAGCGGGTGGGCGCCAAGGGGGCGGGCTTTGTGGATGCGCCTGTATCCGGTGGCACGGAAGGCGCCAAGAAGGGCACCTTGTCGATCATGTGCGGCGCCGACGACGCCGTCTTCGACAAAGCCAGGCCGGTGCTGGACGCCATGGGCGCAAACATCACGCATATGGGCGAAGTCGGCACCGGCCAGGCCACCAAGGCGGTCAACCAGATCCTGTGCGCCGGGATCAATCAGGCCGTGTGTGAAGGCCTGCGTTTCGGCGCGGCCCTGAATCTGCCGTTGGACAAGGTGGTCGACGTGGTGGGCTCCGGTGCGGCCGGCAACTGGTTCGTCAATCACCGCGGCAAGACCATGGTGAAGGATATCTTCGAGCCGGGCTTCAAGCTCAAGCACCATCACAAGGATCTGGGCATCTGCCTGCACATGGCCGAACTCAACGGCGGCGAACTGCCGCTGTCGAAGAAAACCCGCGACGAATACGCGAAGCTCATGGACGACGGCCACGGCGAGGAGGATATCTCCGCGCTGTACCGTATCCGCGCTGACCTGTTCAAGAAATAGCCAGGCTCGATAACCGAGCAAGGAAAAAGCCGGCCCGCGTACGCGGTGCCGGCTTTGTTGTTTCTGGACTGGATCAAAAGCAACCAGCGACCAGCGACGTCTGAAGGTCGATGCCGATTCAATGCCAGATCAATCGGCTGATGATCTTCTCGACGCCACGAATCTTTGCCCTGATCATCGATAGGCTCTAGGGCCTGTTGCCGTTTCGTTCGAGCGCCGCGTTGGCGTCCTCAAATCGTCTCAGGCAAGGCGCGAGTCGCCGATCGTGGCTGGCCACGATCAAGACTTGCAACGCAGTCTGAGGCCCCTGGTCGATTTTTCAGGGAGCCCCAACCCTTCGGGACAAGGGCCCACAAATTAACGATATGCGGCAATACAGCGTTACAGCGCGCTTGAGTAGAATAACTACACAGCACTTGCTGGCGCCTCGTCTTGCCGCAAAACAGCCCTTGGCGCGGTCTCGTACGAAATGGCAACAGGCCCTAGGGGAACGCCGGCTTATGCGCGTCGGTGGCCTCGAGCCTGGCCTCTGGATAGCCTGCCTTGACGGTCTGCTCGATCTCGTCGATGCGATCGCCGGCCACATCCACCATCATCAGCACCTGGCCGCTCTCGATGGCCTTCTCGTAATCCTGTACCTCGGAACTGTCATGACGAATGCCGATCATGCTGGAAACCCAAGCACCGAAACCGGCGCCCGCAAGGCCTCCGGCTGCAATCGCGCCACCGCCGATGGCAATACCCGCCGGTGGGAATATCATCGCGGCCAGACCCGCCACCACGCCTGTCACGGCACCGGCGGCTGCGCCGCGCTGGGCCGAGCCGGCGATATCCGAGGTCTCGGCCAGGCCGGCCTTGGGCAGATCGGATGTGTCGGCGTCGTGGCGCGCGATCACATACATCTGATCCTCCTGGATGCGTGCCAGCAGTAGCTTCTCGACCACCTTGTGCGTGGTTTCAATATTCGGCAGAAGAAAATGGAGACGTCGTTTTTGCATGAGGCTTCTCGCTGTGTATCCCAATGAGGTTGAGACTGCCCCGTATCCGACGAGTTCAGTCCTGCGATGTCATCGCGGCGCGCGCGCGTTGTGCCGCGGCGCGCACCTGCGTGGGCGCGGTGCCGCCGATATGGTTGCGTGCGGCCACCGAGCCTTCGAGCGTCAATACGTCATAGACATCGTTTTCGATGACCCCTGAAAAACCCTTGAGCGTGGCCAGATCCAGATCGGACAGATCGCAGCCGGCCGCAATGGCGTGCTGGACGCTCTTGCCGACGATCTCGTGGGCGTCACGAAAAGCCACGCCCGCGCGCACCAGATAATCGGCAAGATCAGTTGCCGTGGAGAAACCCTTGCGCGCGGCGGCATGGCAGGCGTCCGAGTGCACGGTCACATGCGGCATCATGTCGGCATAGAGCGCTACGCAGTTGATGAGCGTATCGACCGTATCGAAGATCGGTTCCTTGTCTTCCTGATTATCGCGGTTGTAGGCCAGCGGCTGACCTTTCATGAGGGTGAGCAGGGCGACCAGATGCCCGTTCACGCGGGCGGTCTTGCCGCGCACGATTTCGGCCACGTCGGGATTTTTCTTCTGCGGCATGATCGAGCTGCCCGTGCAGTAGCGATCCGGCAGATCCACGAAACCGAACGCCGGGCTCATCCACAGCACCAGCTCTTCTGAAGCGCGCGACAGATGGGTCATGATCAGACTGGCCGCCGAGACGAACTCGATCGCGAAATCGCGATCGGAGACCGCGTCCAGCGAATTGTCGATGATCGAATCAAAGCCGAGTTCGTCCGCGACCATCTGGCGATCGATCGGGAACGTGGTGCCGGCCAGGGCCGCCGCGCCCAGCGGCAGGCGATTGACCCGTTTGCGCACCTCGCCCAGGCGCTCGGCGTCGCGTGTCAGCATCGCCTGCCAGGCCAGCATGTGGTGGCCGAAGGTCACCGGCTGTGCGACCTGCATGTGGGTGAAGCCCGGCATGATCGTGTCGGCCTCGCGCTCGGCCACCTCGATGAGCGCGGCGCGCAGACGATCGACCTCCATGGCCAGTACGTCGATGGCATCGCGCAGCCACAGGCGGATATCGGTGGCGACCTGGTCGTTGCGCGAGCGCCCGGTATGCAGTTTCTTGCCGAGCGCGCCGATGTCCTCGGTCAGCCGGGCTTCGATGTTCATGTGCACGTCTTCAAGCGCCGGATCCCAGGGGAAATCGCCGGCGTCGATACGCGTGCCGATCGCGGTCAATCCCGCTGCAATCTGCTCGAATTCGGTTTTCTCGAGCACGCCCACAGCCGAGAGCATGCGCGCGTGGGCAATGGAGCCGCGGATATCGTGGGCGGCCAGCCGCGCATCGAACGACACCGACTCGGTAAAGGCGGCGACACGGGCATCCGGGCCTTCCGAAAATCGTCCGCCCCAGGTCTGATGTCCCGGGCTATGGCTGCTGCTCATGATCTTGGCTCTTGGTAGTCTGAAAAGGGATCCCGGGCGCTGACGCCAGCAGGCCCGGGAGTATAACAATCGCGTTCGTCGAGGCCGCCCGGCTTGACGTGCGCGGGCGCGGCTCGAACACTCGTGCGATGCAGCCCAGCCGCCCACCGCATCAGGAACCGGTCGCATTCCTGCCCGACTTCTGTACCGGAGCCCGCGTGCTGCGTGTGCTTCTGGTCTGCGAGGCCGTAGCGGTGGTGCTGGCGCTGGGCAACTCGTCGGGCCATGAACTGGGCACGCGCTTCCTGCTGATGTCGATCTACCTGCAGTGGATCGGCGTGTGCAGCGCGGCCGCGCTGTGTCTGATCCGCCGCTATGCCGGTCATATGTCGGCACGCAGCATCGTATTGCTGGCCTATCTGACGCTGCTGGCGGTAGCGTTTGCGATTACCGAGATCACGTTCGTGGCCGGGCGCTATACGGGGTTTGGTCTGCTGCTGGAAAATGCATCCCATCTGGAGTTCATCGGCCGTAGCCTGGGGATCTGCGCGGTCGTCTCCGCACTTGCCCTGCGTTATTTCTGGTTGCGCTCGGCCTGGCAGTATCGCGCCGAGGCCGAGATGCGGGCGCGCCTGGAAGCGCTGCAAGCCCGTATCGAGCCGCATTTTCTGTTCAACACACTCAATAGCGTAGCCGCACTCACCGCGGTGCGCCCGGAACAGGCCGAGCATGCGCTGGAGGATCTTGCGGCACTGCTGCGGGCCCGGCTGTCCGCGGATGTCCCGGCCACCACCACGCTGGACGAGGAAATGTCGCTGGTCGAGGCTTATGTGCGTATCGAAGCGCTGCGGCTGGGCGATCGCCTCCGCACTACATTCGATATCGAGCCGCGCGCTCGCGCCTGTCGCGTGCCGACGCTATCCATTCAACCGCTGATCGAGAACGCCATCGGCCACGGTGTTGCGCGCCTGGCCGAGGGGGGGACGGTGCAGCTCAAGGCAGCGGTGGCTGACTGCAACCTGACGATCCGCGTGGTCAACCCACTCGCGACGCGCTCTGCGCCGGTGCCCGGCAATCGCCAGGCGCTGGACAACATCCGGCATCGGCTTGACCTGCGTTATGGTGAACGCGCGACACTCCGTATCACTCAGGACCGGGAGCATTTCATCGTCGAGATGCAACTGCCAGTCGATCATCCGAGCGTGCTGTGAAGCTGCTTGTCGTCGATGACGAGCCGCTCGCGCGTGAGCGCATGCGCCGGATGGTCGCGGAGTTTCCGGGCCACGAGGTGGTAGCCGAGGCCGGCGACGGCGAAAGCGCGCTGCGCGTGGTGCGTGACCAGGCCGTGGATGTGGTGCTGCTGGATCTGCATATGCCCGGCCTGGACGGGCTCCAGGTCGCACGCCTGCTGGCCGATATGGACATACCGCCGGCGGTCATCGTGATCACCGCGCATAGCGAACACGCGCTGTCGGCGCACAATATCCAGGCGGCGGGTTATCTGCTCAAGCCGGTACGCCGTGACGACCTCGCCGCTGCACTGACACGGGCACGGCGGCCCAGCCGGGCCCAGATCGCCACGCTTGCCGGACTCGATATCGAGACTACGCCCGGGTTTATCAGTGCGCGCACGCGCGACGGCGTGGAACGTGTCGCAGTCGCCGATATTCTGTATTTCTGGGCCGATCAGAAATATACCTCGGCCTATCACCTGGGCGGCGAACTGCTCATGGAGCAGTCCCTGCTGACGCTCGCCGAGCAGCTCGGCTCCTCGTTCCTGAGGGTCCACCGCAAGGCGCTGGTCGCGCGTCGTCATATCATCGGTTTGAAAACCGAGTCGGAGGACGGGCCGCTGCTGACGCTGCGTTACTGTCGCGAACAAGTGCCGGTCAGTCGGCGGCGCCTGGCCGAAGTCCGCGCGGTGATCACCGATTAACCCCCGATAGCCGCTCGATCATCGTCTGCGCGCTACCCTTGTCATAATCCGCCTCATTCGATTTCAGACATTCAATCTTCAAGGCTCGCTGACCATGCCCAAGACTCTGCGTATTGCTACTCGTCAGTCCGAACTCGCGCTCTGGCAGGCTCGACATGTACAGGTGCGCCTGCAGACCGCGCTGCCCGAGATCGACGTGGTGCTGCTGCCGATTCGCACCGAGGGCGATCGCATTCTCGACCGACCGCTGGCCGAAATCGGCGGCAAGGGTTTGTTTTTGAAAGAACTCGAGGCCGCGCTCGTTGCCGGCGAGGCCGATCTGGCCGTGCACTCGATGAAAGACGTGCCCGCCGAGTTGCCGCCCGGCATGGCGCTGCCGGTGGTGCTGGCGCCGGGCAGTCCGCTGGATGCGTTTGTATCCAATGACCACGACACCGTGGAGGCGCTGCCCCGTGGCGCACGCATGGGCACCTCCAGCCTGCGGCGCGCGGCCATGCTCAAGCATATGCGCCCGGATCTGGAGATCGCCAGTCTGCGTGGCAACGTCCAGACCCGCCTGGCCAAGCTCGACGCCGGCGAGTTCGATGCGATCGTACTTGCCTGTGCCGGACTCGAACGGCTGGAACTCGCGGGGCGTATCAAGAGTGAACTGACCGCCGAGCAGAGCCTGCCCGCGATCGGCCAGGGCGTGCTCGGCATCGAGATCCGGGCCGATGATGACGAGACCGCCCAGCATATCGCCGCACTCGACGATGAATACACGCATATCCGTATCGACGCCGAACGGGCCGTGAACGTGCGCCTCGAAGGCAGCTGTCATCTGCCGATTGCGGCTTATGCCGTTCACGACGGCCAGACCCTGCGACTGCGTGCCTGTGTAGGCAAACCGGATGGCTCGGTGATGGTGCGCGACGAGATTTCCGGCCCGACCGACCGCGCGGCCGAACTCGGCTATCAGCTGGCCGACCGGCTGCTGGCGGCCGGCGCGGACCGTATTCTCGCTGATCTGGCCTGAGTCAGCGCGTGAGCGCAGCGCTGACCGGGCGAACCGTATGGCTGACGCGGCCCAGTCATCAGGCCGAGCCCTGGGCCGATGCGATCCGCGCTGCAGGCGGCCACGCGGTGTGCGAAGCGCTGCTGGCAATCGAGCCGCCAAGCGACGTGCGGGCAGCGCGCCTGGGACTGGCTGCGGCCGCGGATGCCGATATCGTGATCGCCACCAGCGTCAACGCGGTGGCCGCGGCCTGGTCGCTGCTTGCGGATCTTGCGCCGCGCGGCGCGCTCTACGGCGTGGGCGCTGCCACTGCGCAGGCATTGGCCCAGGCCAGTGGCCGCCCGGTCGACCAACCCACGGGCTGCTATCGGAGTGAGGATCTGCTCGCCCTGGACGCTCTTGCGCAGCCGGCCGGTCGCCGGGCGGTGCTGCTGTCTGGCGAAGGCGGGCGCACGACGTTGGCCGATACACTTATCGAGCGGGGCGCAGACGTCACCAAGGTCGCCCTCTATCGACGCCGGCCGCGTGTCATTCCGAGCGAGCGGCTGGCGGCGATCGCCGCGGTCGCAGACGCGACGATAATCACCAGCGGCGAAGCGCTGAACCAGCTCGAGCGACTGCTCATCGAAGTGGCGCAGGCCAATACACGACAGCAGATTCTCGGCGGGCTGTTGGTGGCGCCGAGCGCGCGTGTGGTAAAACAGAGCGATACACGTCTACGCTGGTCGCGCCCGCCTGTGATCGTCGATCGTGTCAGCGCCGACGCGGTGATAGCGGCGCTTGCGCAGATCTGGCGAGGCGACAGACAATAGCGGTTAATGGTTTTCGGGGGAATCCGCCACTCTTATGAGCGAAGAAAAGCGCAACGACGGCCAGACCAGAAAAGGCCCCGGCAGTGATACGGCGCAACAGCCCGGTCGCGCGCCGTCCAAGCCCGATAGTACGGGCCAGCCCAACGCGGCCAAACCGACAACCGGTGTATCGACGGACACGTCGAACGAGCGGGTGAAGACGGATTCCGCCCATACGGGGTCGGCGAAGACCGGTTCGCCCGGTACCGGCTCACGCAAGACCGACAAGCCCGCGGACGCGGTGAAGCCCTCTGGGCCCGCTGCTGCGGGGAAGCCACAGTCGGACACGTCCAAGCCCGCTGCTGCTGCAAAAACACCGCCGGATAGCGCCAAGCCCGCTGCCGCGGGCAAATCGCAGTCGGGCAACAGCACACCCGCGGCTGCATCCAGCAATCCGCGCCCGGCGGCTGCAGGATCTGCACGCCCCGGCGCCGGCGGTAGCGCAGACCACGGCCGTACCAACCACGCTGAAAGGAGTGGATCGGGCGGGCGCGGTACGTTGATCGCTGTCGTTGCGCTGATCGTGGCCATTGTTGCCCTGATCGGTGCCGGCTGGCTCTGGTATCGCGGCGAGCAGAAGCTGGCCGCGCTCGATTCGCGCGTACAGACCGTCGAACAGGGTATCCAGTCGAGTGTCCAGGAAGTCGTCATGCCGCGGCTGTCCAAGTTCGATCAGCGCCTGCAGTCGCTTTCGAGCGATCTGGAATCGGTGCAACAGAACAGCCAGCAGCAGGGCGACCGTCTCGGTGGCATGCAGAAATCCCTGCAGGATGCGCAGAGCCAGACGGCGCAGCTGGCCGATCGTCTGGAAGGCAACGCCCAGCGCTGGGACGTGAATCAGATCGAGGCGCTGCTGCGTGCCGCTAACCAGCGACTGCAGCTGTTTGAAGATCCGGCGGGCGCCCGTCAGGCGCTGCAGTTCGCCAGCGATGCCATTGGCCGCAAGGGCGATCCGCGGCTGTTCGAGATCCGCAGCGAGATCGTCAACGAGATCGCAGCACTCCGTGCGCTTCCGCAGCCCGATATCGAGGGCCTGGCGCTCGATCTGGCAGCGATGGTCGAGCAGGTGCCAGATCTGCCGCTGGCCTCGACCGTGCCCGGGGCCTATAGCCAGTCGGGCGACGCATCAGGCGGCGAGCCCGGCGGCGACGGTCAGGCCAATCAGCAGGCCGACAGCGCTGCCGAGCAGTCTACCGATAGCGACGGCACGACCCTGGACAACGTCAAGTCGAAGTTGGCCCAGGGATGGGGCCAATTCCAGAGCTCGGTGGGTGAGGCGTTGTCGGGCATGATGACCATCCGTCGTTCGGACGGTACGCAGAGCGCGTTGCTGCCGCCTGATCAGGTGTTCTTCCTGAGCCAGAACCTCCAGCTCGAGCTGCGCGCTGCGCGGCTGGCGCTCCTCGAAGGCGATACCGACAGCTATCGCGAAAGTCTCGGCGCGGCGCGTCAGTGGCTGGACGATTACTACGACACCGGCGCATCGCAGGTGTCGAGCATGCGCGAGCGCCTCGATCAGATCAGCAACGTCAAGCTCGACTGGGATGCCCCGGATATCTCGCAGAGCCTGTCGATGCTGCGTGATCGCATGCGCCAGGATGGATCGAGCCCGCCCGAATCAGACCAGACCGAATCGAGCCCTTCGCAGCCAGAGCAGGCCGAGTCCGATCAGGCCAGGCCGGCGAGCGATTCGAACGCTTCGGATTCGCCGACCGACTCGGGCGGCTCCAGTGAATCGTCAGATACCGCCAGCGGTTCCGACGACAACGCTCAACAGTCCGGCGATCAGGCCGGTCAGGGCGGCCAGTAATGCGTCGTCTGCTGCTGGTCTTCTGTACCTTCCTTCTGCTCGGCGTCGTAGTGGCGCTAGTGTTCCGTGATGAGCAGGGCTATCTGCTGGTGTCGTTTGCCGGATGGCAGATCGAGACATCGCTGCTGTTCGCGATCGCCGCACTTCTGTTCGTGCTGTGGGTGGCAATTACGCTATGGCGGCTGATCGTCGGTGGATTCCTTCTGCCGCGTCGGCTTCGCAACAAGCTCGCGAATCGCCGTCAGCGCAAGGCGCGCCGTTCACTTTATGATGGCCTGCTGCGCTTATCCGAGGGCCGCTGGTCCAAGGCCGAGGACGAGCTCAAGCGTCTGGCCGACAACAACGAAGCGCCCGGCCTGAATTATCTGAACGCAGCGCGTGCTGCACAGCATCAGGGCCATGTTGGCGATCGCGATCGCTATCTGGAAAAGGCAGCGTCCAAGCGGGGCGTGAGCGAACTGGCCGTGTTGTTGACGCAGGCACAGTTGCAGATCGAACAGGGCCAGACCGCCGATGCGATGGCGAGCCTGTCGCGTCTGTACCAGACGGAGCCGCATCACGATGTGGTGCTGCGTCTGTACGCCGAGCAATCTCATCGCGCAGGTGACTACGAGCAGCTGCGCACGCTGACGCCGGCGCTCTACAAGCACAGCAACATGCCGCACGAGCGTATCGATCAGCTGGCGGTAGAGGCATGGGGCGATGAGCTGACGCGTCACAACACGGACTCCGTTGCCCTGACCACGGCCTGGAAGCGCGTGCCCAAACGCCTGCGCACTCAGCCGGACATGATCCGGCGCTACGTGAAGGCGCTGCGCGTTGCACGCGCCGACGACAGCGCGGCTGATGTGATCCGTGGGGCGCTCAAGCAGGAGTGGAATGCGTCGCTGGTGCTGATCTTTGGTGATCTCAAGTGTTCTGATCGCAACGCCCAGCTGTCTACCGTGGACAGCTGGCTCAAGCAGTACGGCGAAGAGCCGGAGCTGCTGCTGGTCGCCGGCCGGCTGTGTCTGCGCAACCGGCTCTGGGGTCGCGCACGAAGCTATTTCGAGGCGAGTCAGAAGAATCAGTCGCGCCCCGATGCGCTGTTGGAACTCGGCCGGCTGTTCGAGGAGATCAACGAAAAAGACGAGGCGCGTGCTGCATATCGGCAGGGGCTGGAACTACGTACCGACGCGTGAGCACCGTCGAACTGCAAGAGAGCACGCATGCGGCATAGCCTGATCGTCGGTTGTGGCGATACCGGCATCCGCGTAGCCGCGCGCGCCGTCGCTGCCGGCGAGCGCGTGACCGGTGTGGTCCGCAGCGCCGATAGTGCCAGGCGCGTGCGCGCTGTGGGTGCCCACGCGATAGCGGCGGATCTCGATGAGGACGCTGTATCGCTGCCGGCCTGCGATCGGCTGTTCTATTTCGCGCCGCCGCAGCGCGAAGGCGATACGGATACGCGCATGCCGCGCGTGCTGGCGTTACTGGATGCACCGCCAGCGCACGCGGTCTATATCAGTACCAGCGGCGTATACGGTGACTGCGGCGGCGAATGGGTCGATGAGGATCGTCCGGTCAACGCCGAGTCGGCGCGCGCTCGGCGTCGTGTCGACGCCGAGCGACAGATGCTCGATTGGTGCGATCACGCAACCATCCTGCGCGCACCGGGCATCTACGGCCCGAACCGGCTGCCGGTGGATCGGGTACGCGACGGCACGCCGATCCTCCATGACGCCGACGGCGGCTGGAGCAACCGTATTCATATCGACGATCTGGCCGAAATCGCCTGGCAGGCGGGCTGTCACCACTGGGCCCACCGGATATATAACGCGACCGACGGGCATCCGACGCCGCTTGGTGTCTATTACGATACGCTCGCCCAATTACTGGATGTGGCATCCCCGCCGCGTATCACCTGGGCCGAGGCCCAGACCCAGTTTTCGGCCATGCGCCTGTCGTTCCTGCGCGAGTCGCGGCGCCTGGACAACCGTCGCCTGCTCGCCGACAGCGGTCTGCGTCTGACCTTTGCGGATTTCCGCGACGGCCTGGCCGCGAGCATGAGGGCCGAGGCGCCGCACTGAGCGTCAGCACTGGGCGACCTGCGGCGTCGCAGTGCGCCTGCAGAGTAGGCACACACCGCGCATAGCCCGTTTTGCGGCCGGGAATAAAAACGGACTTTCCCGGTGCCAACCAGCAACAGGCCCTGGTGTCCTGTAACGCAAATACGCTGCACACAACGGGGCATCTTCTAAATGCGCCATGCCGTGTTGCGGCGCCTCGCCATGGCTCGGCCATGACTCGTTGTCGCGCCTCGCCTGACACGAAAAAAGCACTCGGAATTCACGTCTGCGAACTTACGTTGCAGGCCACCAGGCGGCCATGGATTCAGTTCGAGGCTGCGCTGGCGCTGCGGCTGAGCTGTTTGCGATCCAGCGCTGTATCGAAGCGTTCGATGATTCGTGCGCGACAGTCGGCGCCGGTCAGTCCGACGAGCACGTCACCGCTCTGGTTCTCGATCAGCGCAATATTATAGATAAAGCTGGCCTCGCCGCTGCGGCAAGCGCCGATCCGCTTGTTGGACAAAGTCAGCCGGTACTGTGCCTGGCGGGCCAGCCCTGGATAGTCACGGCTGTTCTGCAGGGCTTGGGCGTCGTACTGGATCAGTGCCCAGCCGCGCGCGCCCAGCCGATCGTGTAGCGCACGTGCCAGCATGTCGTCGTTTGCGGGGACCGCGATCGTGCTCTGCGCCGCCATGGTCATGCTCGTAGCCGGGGGCGGTGGCGCTGTTCCGGCGCAGGCGCTGAGCATGCCAATACACAACAGGCTGATGACGGCGAGAAGCGGTTTATGCAAGTACATCGAGGCGCGCTGTCCGAAGTGCTTTTCTGGGATGTCAGCATAACCGCTGGCCGGCGCATGGGCATACGCCATTAAAGCCATCGGCGGCGCCGGAAATAGATCAGCATGCCGGCCATGAGCAGCCCCATCACGCCGATCACCGCGAGATAACCGAAGCGCCAACCGAGTTCGGGCATGTTCCAGGGGCTTTGGGTATCGAAGTTCATGCCGTAGATGCCCGCAATGAACGATAGCGGCATGAAGATCGTGGCGATCAGCGTGAGCATGCGCATGACCTCGTTGAGTCGGGTCGAAGCCAGCGACAGATGGGTATCGAGCAGCGAGCCTGCGGTCTCGAAATAGCCCTCGGCCAGGTCCAGCACACGCCGGGCGTGATCTTCCACGTCGCGAAAATAGGGCCGGTTGTCGTCGTGGAGCAGGCTGTGATCCAGGCTGACCCAGCGCAGCAGCATTTCCGACTGGCTTCGCAGAATCTTCTTCATCCCGATCAGCCGACGACGCATATCGTGAATGGCGCCAATCATGTCGTGGGTGGTGTTTTCGAAGATCTCGTCTTCCAGCGCCTCGAGACAATCGTTGTAGCCGGCAAGTACCTCGAAGCTGGTGTCGACCACGACGTCGGCCAGGCAGTAAGCCAGGTAATCCGACTCGGCGTGGGCGATCCGACCCTGTGCTTCATGGATACGCCTGCGGATCGGCGCGAATACGTCGTGGTTTCCCGCATGAAAGCTCAGCACGAAATCTGCGCCGACAAACACGCTGACCTGCTGGAACAGCGGCTGTTCGTCACGGACGACGGGCAGGGCAAGACAGGCGAACACGCTGTAGCGATACACATCGAGCTTGGGCCGCTGACCTACATTGAGTACATCCTCCAGCGCCAGCGGGTGCAGATGAAAAGCCTCGCCCAGGCGTTGAAGATCGGCGCCACGCATATCGCCTTCGAAATGCAGCCAGGTCAGCCGGTGATCCTGCTGTTCGGGTGCGACCAGTGCGGCGTCGAGCGTGGCGTCGACGCGCTCGCGTGTATCGGATTCGCCGCCGAAGTCCATGCGGTAGATCGTCACCGGTATCGGATCGTCTTCGGCGGAATGCGCGTCGACGAGTGTCCCTGGACGTGCGCCGGGACGAGGATGACGGCTGAGCAGGTAATGCAGCATGAAAACCAGTCGGGTTCGGAAACGCTGTGGCGAGTTAATCCCACCGCTGTGGCGGTGCGCAAGTCGAGATCGTCTTGTTCAGGCGCGCGCCACGCAGTACAGATCGACCCGCTGAACGCCGGCACGGCGCAGGCAGTCGGCAACAGCGACCGCGGTCTGGCCGGTGGTGACCACGTCGTCGACGATGGCCACATGCCGCGCTGTGACGGGTTGCGGGCAGACGAACGCATTGCGTACGTTCGCGGCACGGCGATGCGCGGGCAGGGTGCTCTGGCGGGCGGTGTCGCGCTGGCGCTCGAGCGCGCGGGCGTTTACCGGGCAGCCCAGCGTCGCAGACAGGCGGCGAGCAATCTCGCCGGCCTGGTTGAAGCCGCGCCGCCGATAGCCGGCACGGTGCAGGGGAACAGGCACGAGCAGGTCGGGCCGCGGCGTGGCACTGGAGGCGATGCGGGCGCCGAGCAGGTCGCCCAGCAGACGGGCGTGGGCCAGCTGGCCGTTGAACTTCAGCCGGGTGATGAACCAGCGCACCGGCTCCTGGTAGCCAAACGCCGCCACCGCTGCATCGAAACGCGGCCTGCGGGCACAGACCCGACAGAGATCGCCGGTGTTCGAGGCATTCAGCGCGAGCGCACAGCAGCGACAGGCGTGTGTCAGCCAGGGCAGTTCCTGCGTGCACGGGCCGCACAGCTCGCGCTCCAGAGTTGCCGGCGCCCGGCACAGCAGACAGCGCGGGCCGAGCACGGCCACCTGCGTATCTTTTAGCCATTGGTCAAGAATCGACATGGTTCAGGGTTGACAGCCGGTCAGCCGTAGCAAAAGCTTGGCGGTGAATCCACGACCCTGATCCTGCCATGACCGATGCCCTCGCCACGACTGCGCTGCGCCACGACTGGACTCGTGATGAAGTGCTTGCGCTTTTCGCGCAGCCGTTCGCCGATCTGATTCACGCCGCACAGACCGCGCATCGCGCGCATTTCGATGCGAATGCCGTGCAGCTGTCCACCCTGATGTCGATCAAGACCGGCGCCTGCCCCGAGGACTGTGCCTACTGCCCGCAGAGCGTGCGCTTCGAGACCGGTCTGGAGCGCGAAGCGCTGTTGCCGCTGGAGCAGGTGCGCGATGCGGCCCAGCGTGCGCGTGCCGCCGGTGCCACGCGTTTTTGCATGGGCGCGGCCTGGCGCAGCCCCAAGGACCGTGATCTGGACAAGGTCATCGATATGGTTCAGGCGGTGCGCGACGAAGGCCTGGAGACCTGCGTAACCCTCGGCATGCTCAAGGCAAAGCAGGCGAAGAAGCTCAAGGAAGCGGGGCTGGACTACTACAACCATAATCTGGATACCTCGCCGGAGTACTACGAGGACATCATCACCACGCGGACCTACGATGACCGGCTCGACACGCTCGGCCATGTGCGCGATGCGGGGATCAAGGTCTGCTGCGGCGGCATTGTCGGCATGGGCGAGTCGCCGGCCGATCGCGCCGAGCTCCTGCGTCAGCTGGCCAATCTGCCCGAGCATCCACAGAGCGTGCCGATCAATAACCTGGTGCAGGTCGAGGGCACGCCGTTGCACGGCGTCGATCCGATCGACGAACTGGACTTCGTGCGCACGATTGCGGTCGCCAAGATCATGATGCCGGCGTCCTATGTGCGCCTGTCGGCCGGTCGCGAGACCATGTCGGAGGCGGTGCAGACGCTGTGCTTCCTGGCCGGCGCAAACTCGATCTTCTACGGCGATCAGCTGCTGACCACGGCCAATCCGGCGCATCTGAAGGATCTGGCACTGCTCGACAAGCTGGGCATGGCGCCGGAGGCCAAACCCAAGTACAGCGATATCGCGGCGGGCGAGGCGCCGAGTTCGGCGCACCCGCCCCAGGCTCGCGCCGCGCAGGCAGGCTAGCGCGCCGTGCAGCTGGCCGACTACTGCCAGCAGCGCGTGGCGGGCGTACGCGCGGCCGATCGGTTCCGCCGGCGACGGATCATCGAGGGCGCACACGCGCCGGAAGTGGTCGCCGACGGCCGGCGCTGTATCAATTTCTGCAGCAACGATTATCTCGGGCTGGCCGCTGACAGCGCGCTATCAGCGCGCATGATCGAGGCCACACAACGGGTCGGCACCGGAAGTGCCGCGTCCCAGCTGGTAACGGGCTACAACGCGGAACACGCCGCGCTTGAAGCCGAGCTGGCCGACTGGGTGGGGCGCGAGCGCGCGCTGCTGTTTGCTACCGGCTATGCGGCCAATGTGGGTGTCATCAGTGCGCTGATGGGCAGGCACGACCATATTGTGGCTGATGTGCTCAATCATGCGTCGCTGATCGACGGCGCACGGCTCTCCGGCGCTGCCAAACATGTGTACGCCCACGCTGATGCCAGCGCGGCCGAAGATGCGCTGGCCTGTGCGACAGACGGCCATCGTCTGCTGCTCACCGACAGCGTCTTTTCGATGGACGGCGATACCGCGCCGCTGGCCGCCCTGGCGGATATGGGCGCACGCCACGACGCCTGGCTGGCGGTCGACGATGCTCACGGGCTGGGCGTGTTCGGGCCACAGGGCGCAGGCCGTGTAGCGCAAGCGGGGCTGGACAGCCGGGCTGTGCCGATCCTGCTGGCCACGCTCGGCAAATCGGTCGGCGCGGCCGGTGCGTTCGTAGCCGGCGACGATGACGTGATCGAGGCGATCCTGCAGAGCGCACGTTCGCTGATCTTCTCGACAGCACCACCGCCGGCGCTGGCGGCCGCGGCGCGCGAGGGCGTGGCCATGGCGCGGGCGGGCGATGACCGGCGTGTCCATCTGATGACGCTCATCGCTCGTTTTCGCGCCGGCGCACGGGCGCTCGCGCTGCCGCTTGGCGACTCCGACAGCCCGATTCAGCCGCTGATCGTCGGCGACGAGGCCCGTGCACTCGCGATCAGCGACGGCCTGCTCGCCCGCGGCTTTCTGGTCGGCGCGATCCGGCCGCCGACGGTCGCCCCGGGTACGTCACGCTTGCGTGTCACCATGACCGCCGGCCACAGCGAAGCCCATGTCGACGGTCTGCTCGATGCGTTGGCTGCGGTGATGCCGCCAAGATCTGTTAGCGGTCAAAACACACCGATACAGGCGCGTGCATGACATTGAATATCACCACTCAGGGTGAGACCGGCCCGGACTTGGTCTTTATCCACGGCTGGGGTCTGTCGAGTCGGATCATGCAGCCGCTGGCAGAGCGAATGAGCGCCGTTGCCCGCTGTCACTGCGTGGATATGCCCGGACATGGCGCCAGCGCCGGCGGCTATGCAGGACTCAACAACTGGGTCGATGCTGTGGCCGATAGTGTCGAGTCCGTCGCTACCGGACCGGCAGTGTATATCGGCTGGTCGCTGGGCGGGCTGGTAAGTCTTGGCCTGGCGCGTCGGCATCCGCAGCGGGTCGCGGGGCTGGGGTTGATCGCGACGCTGCCCTGCATGATTCGCAGTGCCGACTGGCCGTGGGGCCTCAAGCGCAAAGACGTTGAGGCAACCCGTCGTGGCCTGACACATGATTTTGCGACCACGCTCAGTGAATTTCTCATGCAGCAGGTACTCGGTGAGCCGGGCGCAGCACGGGCCGTGCGTGCCCTGCGTAACGATCTGATCGATCAGCCGCCGCGGCGCGAGGCGCTGGAGCGCGGTCTGGATATTCTCTTTGAAGCCGATTTTCGCGACGCGCTGGCCGGGATCGACATACCCGCGCTGTGGCTGGCGGGCGCGCGCGATCGCATGGCCCACCCGGACGGCATGCAGTGGGCAGCAGAACGCATGCCAGCAGGTACTGGTGTGCGTATCGAGCGCGCTGCCCATGCTCCGTTCGTCTCACACGAAAAGACGGTCGCCGGTCACCTGAGCGCCCTTGTCGACGGGCTGGTACGCGACCGATGAGCCCGGCGTGACGGCGCGCACGCTGTTTGTCACCGGCACCGATACCGGCGTCGGCAAGACGCTGGTTTCGGTTGCCTTGTTGCGCGGGCTACGCGCAGCCGGCTTTCGCGCGGTCGGCTACAAGCCTGTGGCCAGCGGCTGTGCGCTCACCTCGGAAGGTCTGCGCAACGACGACGCGCTCGCGCTGTGGGCGGCGGGTGAGCCGGGCTGGCACTACGGCGATATCAATCCCTATGCCTTCGCCGATCCGATCGCGCCGCATATCGCGGCCGCCGATGCCGGCGTTACCGTGGATACGGGCGTGCTCGGGGCGGGTCATGCACGCCTGGCCGCGGCAAACGACTGGGTGATCGTGGAAGGGGCTGGCGGCTGGCATGTGCCACTTGATGACGATATCGATTTCGCCGACTGGGTCGCCGGCGTTGGTTGGCCGGTACTGCTCGTGGTCGGCATGCGGCTGGGCTGTGTCAATCATGCGCTGCTCAGCGCCCATGCCATCGCCGCGCGTACCGGGATGGCCGGCTGGGTCGCCAACGTGATGCCGCCGGTGCAAGCACGTGTCGATGACAATATTGCTTGCCTGGAAAGCCGTATGCCGGCGCCGTGCAGAGCGACCATCGAGCCGGGCCCGACCGCTGAACTGGCACTGAATCCTGATCCATGGCTGGCGCGTAGCTAATCCCATGACAGGGGGCTGCGACCGACGATAATCGTTTGCCAGCACAACAGTGCTTCGCATAAACTCTGCGACCGGAGGACACGGTGGGATGTCTAACCGATTTGAAACCCATGAGCACATGCGACGCCTGGTGATTGCGCCGAACGCGTCACTCACGGTGGCGCAGGCCCAGTGGTTTCTCATCGGCATGTGTACCGTGTCGTTTGGTATTGCTGGCGCAATGACCATGCTGGGGCTGTGGCTGGTCTGGCCGTTTGCGGGGCTGGAAATGGCGGCCCTGGGCGCGGGGCTCTACGTCAGCGTTCGCGACAACGGTTATCGCGAAGTGGTATCGGTATACGACGATCGGATTGAAGTCGAGGCTGGCCTCAACGAAGCCGAGCGTCGCTGGGAGTTTCCACGGCTGCTCACGCAGGTCCGCTTGAGCCCGGGGGTCTATAGAAACAGTCCGTCGAGACTGCTGGTGACCCGGCATGGCCATGGCTGTGAACTGGGGCGCTGTCTTACCGACGAAGAACGTCTCGAGGTGGCAGAAAAGCTCAAGGCGTGGGTGACCGCGCCATGGCTGCCCTGACCGGCACAGACAATGGCCGCCGGATTCGTGTTTTACAGAGAGTGACTATGAATAAAATCAGCATTCTGTTTCGATCGGGCCTGGCGGCCCTGGGCGCCTTGGCGATGGCGCCGGCGCATGCCGCCTGGACGCTCAACATGAATGAGGGCGTCACCGATATGACCAAGGAAGTCTTTGGTCTGCACATGCTGATTTTCTGGATCTGTGTGGTCATCGGCATCGGCGTGTTCGGCGTGATGCTCTATTCGGTGATCGTGCATCGCAAGTCGCGTGGCTTCGAAGCGTCGCATTTTCATGAGTCCACCGGGGTGGAAATCGCCTGGACCATCATCCCGTTCATCATTCTCATTGCTGTCGCGATTCCCACGGCAGGTACGCTGCTAAAAGTTGAAGACAGCAGCGATCCCGATATGACTATTCGTGTAACCGGCCATCAGTGGCTCTGGGAATACGATTATGTGGACCAGGGCGTGCATTTTTATAGCCGCCTGGATCGCGCCAGCGACCAGGCGCGCCAGCAGAACTCCGGAATCGACCCGAACTCGGTTGAGCATTACCTGCGTAATGTGGATCAGGAAATGGTCGTTCCAGTGGGCCAGAAAGTCCGCCTGCTGCTGACCTCCGGCGATGTCATCCACTCCTGGTGGGTACCGGACCTTGGCGGCAAGAAGGACGCGATCCCCGGCTATATCAACGACATGTGGTTCAAGGCGAACGAGACCGGCACCTACCGCGGTCAGTGTGCCGAGCTCTGTGGTCGCGGTCATGGCTTCATGCCGATCGTGGTCAAGGTCGTGTCGGAGTCGGATTACGATAGCTGGGTCGCTGAGCAGGGCGGCAATGCCGGCGGTGACTCCGAGCTGGCAACCGGCCAGCCGGGCACCGACTCGACCGACGCCTCCGAGCAGACCTCGGGCGAGTCCAGCCCGACCGCGGGCAACGCCACCGAGGGCCGCACCGAGGATGGCTCCTCAGAGGATCCGGATGCAGCACAGGACAGCATCGTGGGCGTCGGCGAAAAGGGTGACGAAGCCGGCGGCGACGAGCAGCAACAGAACGACGCGAGCCAGTCTTCGTCCGATCGCGGCTCGCCCAAGGTCGATTCGCCCGAGACCAAGGCCAGCGACAGCAGATCGCAGGATGGCTCAGCCGGCGAAGACCAGAACAGCGAAGACCAGAACAGCCAAAACCAGGGCAGCGATGATCAGAACAGCGGCGACCAGAACGCCAACGATCAGGATAGTGGTGACCCGAGCAGCAACGAGCAGTCCGATGCGCAGCCGAACGGCGACGCCGAGTCCGGCAGTGCTGCACAGCCGGGCGACACGGGCGAGATGTCCAAATCGGACCTGATGGCACAGGGTAAGGAGGTTTACGGCAATCTCTGTGTGGCCTGTCACCAGCCAGACGGCGCCGGCATGCCGGCCGCCGGTTTTCCCGCGCTGACGGGCGGCGCGATCGCCACCGGTCCGGTCAATGCGCATATCAGTCAGGTGTTGAATGGCAAGGGCGCCATGCCGCCTTACAAGGGCTCGCTCAGCGATGAACAGATCGCTGGCGTGGTCACCTACGAGCGAAACGCGCTGGGCAACAGCACCGGCGATGTCGTGCAGCCTTCCCAAGTTGCCGAGCAGCGATAACACAAGCCCCGCGAGCGCGGCTTAGGAGTTTGCGATGAGCACTGTCAATCCGACAACTGATTCCCACGGCCATCACGGCCACGACGACCATCATCACGGGCCGGCGACGCTGGCAGACGGCGTATGGCCGTACATGAAGCGCTGGATCGGCACTACGAACCACAAGGATCTGGGTACCATGTACCTGATCTTTTCGTTCACGATGCTGTTCATCGGCGGCCTGATGTCGCTGGTGATCCGCGCCGAGTTGTTCGCGCCGGGCATCCAGTTCGTCGATCCGGGTTTCTACAACGAGATGATCACCCTGCATGCGCTGGTGATGATCTTTGGCGGGGTCATGCCGGCGTTCGTCGGCCTGGCCAACTGGATGATCCCGATGATGATCGGCTGTTCCGATCTGGCTCTGCCGCGTGTGAACAACTGGGGCTTCTGGATTCTGCCATTTGCCTTCTCGATGCTGCTGGGCACCTTGTTCGTCTCCGGCGGCGCACCGGCCTCGGGCTGGACCATGTATCCGCCTCTGGTCATGCAGACCGGCAACGCGCTGCCGCTGATGGTGTTTGCCATCCATATGGCAGGCATCTCGTCGATCACGGGCGCCATCAATATCGTGGTCACGATCCTGAACATGCGTGCACCCGACATGCCGCTGCTCAAGATGCCGCTGTTCGTGTGGGCCTGGCTGATCACCGCCTATCTGCTGATCGCGGTCATGCCGGTGCTGGCGGGCGCTGTGACCATGCTGCTGACCGATCACTTCTTCGGTACCACGTTCTTTGACGCGGCCGGCGGCGGTGACCCGGTTCTGTTCCAGCATATCTTCTGGTTCTTCGGGCATCCCGAGGTCTATATCATGATTCTGCCGGCCTTCGGCATTGTCTCGGCCATCATCCCGACGTTCGCCCGCAAGAAGCTGTTCGGCCATGATTCCATGGTCTATGCGCTGGCCTCGATCGCCTTCCTGAGCTTCATCGTGTGGGCGCACCACATGTTCACCGTGGGCATGCCCGTATCGGCTGAACTGTTCTTCATGTTCGCCACCATGCTGATTTCGGTCCCCACTGGCGTGAAGGTGTTCAACTGGGTTGCGACCATGTGGCGTGGCTCGATGACGTTTGAGACGCCGATGCTGTTCGCGCTCGGCTTCGTGGTGCTGTTCACGATCGGTGGCCTGTCGGGCCTGATGCTCGCGCTCACGCCGGTCGACTTCCAGTACCACGATTCCTATTTCGTAGTGGCGCATTTTCACTATGTGCTGGTGCCCGGTGCCATCTTCTCGATCATCGCCGCCATCTACTACTGGGTTCCGAAGTGGACCGGCGTGATGTACAGCGAGAAGCTGGGCCAGTTCCACTTCTGGTGGAGCGCGGTCTGGATCAACGTCCTGTTCTTCCCGCAGCATTTCCTGGGCCTGGCCGGCATGCCGCGTCGTATTCCGGACTACGCCACCCAGTTCACCGATTTCAACATGATCTCGTCTATCGGCGCGTTGATGTTCTTCCTCGGGCAGTTCGTGTTCATCTACAACATGATCATGTGCATGCGCCGCTCGGGCGAGAAGGCCAGCGGGCGCGTCTGGGAAGGCGCACGCGGTCTCGAGTGGACGGTGCCGTCACCGGCGCCTTACCACACCTTCGAAACGCCCCCGAAGATCGACCCGAGAGAACTGGCGTAAGCCGGGGATTTGATAGACGATGTCGCCTAAAAAGAAAAACGCCGCGCTTGCCATCGCCCTCGGGGCGGTGGCTGTCGGTATCTATGTCGCGTTCTTCTTCGAGATGGCCGCGCGCTGAGTGTTCGTTTCGCGATCCGGTCTTGTGTGCCGGTCGCTATCGCTCGTTGCACCGCTCATCGGGACGAATCGGCCAATGATGGCCGTAACGCATAACAGAGTCAGACAAGGAACCCACCGCTATGGCCACACAGACCAGCGAACACAAGTATTACGTACCCGAGCCGTCGCCGTGGCCGTTCATGCTGACGGTGGCGCTGGTACTGACGCTGGGTGGCGCCGGATTCTGGCTGAACGGGCACGACACGATCGCACCGATCATCTCGGCCGTCGGCCTGGCGAGTGTTCTGGTGATGGTCTTCATCTGGTTCCGGGATGTCGTGCACGAGAACCGCGGCGGGGTGTATGGCGCGCAGGAAGACATGACATACCGCTGGGCCATGACCTGGTTCATCTTCTCGGAGGTGATGTTCTTCGCGGCCTTCTTCGGCGCGTTGTTCTACACGCGCATGATTGCGCTGCCCTGGTTGAACGGTGAGGGCGAGAAGTTCTTCACCAATGTCTATCTCTGGCCCAGCTTTGAAGGCGTATGGCCGACCAACGGCCCTGGCAACGTCGGCGGCGGCTTCGAGACGGTCAACGCCTGGCATCTGCCGCTGATCAACACGCTCCTGCTGTTGACGTCATCGGTGACCATTACCTGGGCGCACTGGGGTCTCAAGGAAGATAACCGCTGGAAGCTGTGTCTGGGCCTGGCGGCAACCGCCGGCCTTGGCGCGTTCTTCCTCTACTGGCAGGCTATCGAATATATCGAGGCGTACCAGCATCTCGGTCTGACGCTGGGCTCGGGCATTTATGGTTCGACGTTCTTCATGCTTACTGGCTTTCATGGCATGCACGTCACGCTGGGCACGATCATGCTGATCGTTATCCTGTTGCGCTGCCTGAAAGGTCACTTCAGTTCCCACGATCACTTCGGTTTCGAAGCCGTGGCCTGGTACTGGCATTTTGTCGACGTGGTCTGGCTGGGTCTGTTCATTTTCGTCTATATCCTCTGATACAGACCCGCAACGCTATGCGCTGCGGCATGCCCGTCGTTTGATCGCTATCGCCCCGTGTCGCGCACGGGGCGAACTTTGCCCGGTATGGCCGGTCGAACGCTTGCGATAACCCAGTGTTGCCGACCGAGCGGCCCGATCTACTGCCCCAGATTGTGCGGCTGAACGATGCCGGTGAGATAGCCCAGCATCAGCAGCCCGATCAGCACCAGCGACAGGACGATCCGCCAGGTTAGCGCCTGCACCACGCGTCCCGTATCGCTGGAATCGCGTACCAGAAAGAACAGCCCCGACCCCAGGGCCACGAGTATGGCGATCATGAACGCGACGATTAATAATTTGATCATATGCGAGTAGGGCGCTATCGATTTGCGCCGCCTTGGTGGGGTGTTGTGACGTGTGTGCTCGTCGTCGCTGCGATGTGTGCGCTGGGGGTCTGGCAGATTGATCGTGGCGAGAGCAAGCAGCGAATGCTAGCCCAGCAGAACGCGGCGATCAAAAGCGAGCCGACCTCTTTTGCATCGCCAGCCGCGGCGGTGCCTGTCTATGGGCATCGATACACCGCGAGTGGTCGTATGGATGCGCAGCACCAGATCCTGTTCGATAACCAGGTATTCAATGAGAGAGTCGGCTACGGCGTATGGACGCCGCTGGTGCTGCCTGACGGCCGACGTGTATTGGTCGATCGCGGCTGGGTGCCGCTGGGTCACGGCGGTCGTGGCGATGTGCCCGAGCCGTCTGCGCCCAGCGGCGACGTCACCATGACCGGCCTGTGGCGCGATCTGCCCGAGCCGGGTATGCGCCTGGGTAGCGGTGATGGCTGTCAGGATGGCGGCTGGCCACAGGTGCTCAACTATCCCACGATTGCATCCATACGCTGTCACTACGACGGCGCGGTGGTTGATGGCCTGCTGCTGCTCGACGAAAGCGATGCCCGCGGGTTTGCCCGCGACTGGCAGTTGGGGCTGACCCGTATGCCACCGGTGCGTCATTTCGGCTATGCGTTCCAGTGGTTTGCGATGGCCACGGCCGTGCTCGCCATTTTTCTGATCGTCAATCTCAAGCGAATCCGATGAAAAAACAGACTGTTGCCCGCCTGAAACTACTCGGCGTGTCGCTCATCTTCCTGGGCCCGCTCGCGCTTGCCTATCTGATGTACTACGGGCTGTCCTACGGGGGCAGTGCGCTGGGCACCAACGGTGGCCAGCTCGTAAGCCCCGCCGAGCCATTGCCGGATATCGCACTCGTCGATTCCGATGGCAATACAACGCAAAGCGGCGCGGTGCTCGAACAGGACTGGACGATTCTCCAGTTCGCGCCCGCGGGCTGCGACGCGGCCTGTGTGCAGACACTCAAGGAGACGCGCCAAATCCGGGCGCTGCTGCATCGACGGGCGGCACGCGTGAAACGGGTCCTGCTGGTCGGCGACGATGCCGGCGACCTCGCCGACACCGGCGCGCAGCCCGATCTGGCGGTCTACAGGGGCGATCTGTCGTCGATGATGGAACTCGTCAGCGCACGCGACGGGGCAGATGCATCCGGCGTGGTCTATCTCGTCGATCCACTGGGTAACTGGATGCTCTACTACCCGCCGGGCGGCGACGGCACCGCGCTGTTCAAGGATATCAAGCATCTGCTCAAGCTCTCCCATATCGGCTGAGGTCTTTTCGTGTCGCGTTTCAATCTGAACCTGGCCACGCTTTGTCTGGCCTTCATTGTGATCACCCTGGGTGCGTTCGTCCGGCTGTCGGACGCCGGCCTCGGTTGCCCGGACTGGCCCGGCTGCTATGGCCATCTCGATGTGCCGACCGCGCAGGCCGACGTGGATATGGCCAACGAGCGTTTCGCCCATCGCCCGGTCGAAGCGCCCAAGGCATGGAAAGAGATGATCCATCGCTATGCCGCCGGCGCGCTGGGCCTGATGATTCTGACCATGGCGCTGGCGTCACTGCGCCGCAGCAACAATGCATATCAGCAGAGAGTGCTGCCGTGGGTGCTCGTGGTGCTGGTGATGTTTCAGGCGCTGCTGGGCATGTGGACGGTCACGCTGCTGCTCAAGCCGCTGATTGTCACCGGGCATCTGCTGGGTGGAATGGCCACCTTTGCGCTGCTGGGATGGTGTCTGTACCGCCAGGGCAATCTGTTTTCCGGCTGGCAGACGCCTAGTCGGCGTGGGCTGCGCATCATGGCCGGCAGCGCGTTGACACTGCTCATCGGCCAGATTTTTCTCGGTGCCTGGACTTCGACCAACTACGCGGCCATGGCCTGTCCTGATTTTCCCACCTGTCAGACCTACTGGTGGCCGCCCACCGACTGGTCCACGGCGTTCACGCTCTGGCACGGGCTCGGCATCAACTACGAATACGGCATTCTGGACAGCGTCCCGAGAGCCACCATTCACTGGGCGCATCGACTGGGTGCGATTGTCATTGCGGGGGTGATGCTGGCGCTGGCCGTCACCCTGTGGCGACAAGCGGGCACCGACAGACGCTGGCGTGGAATCGCCGCCACGCTTGTTGCAGCGCTTGCCCTGCAGATTGGTCTGGGCATCTCCACGGTGGTCTTCCATCTGCCGCTCCCCGTCGCGGTAGCCCACAACGGCGGGGCTGCCCTGTTATTATTGACCGTTGTAGCGATCAATCACGCTGTCTGGAGAGCGCGCGAACATGTCTAGCACAAGCGAGGCGAGCGCAGAGATCGAACGGCCGACACTGAGTCAGCGGTTCAACGACTATTACGAGCTGTGCAAGCCGCGCGTGGTGCTGCTCATCGTGTTCACCGCCATCGTCGGCATGTTTCTGGCCACGCCCGGCATGGTGCCGATCGATGCGCTGGTCTTTGGCACAATCGGTATCACGCTGATGGCCGCCTCCGCGGCCGCTGTCAATCAGATGCTGGATATCAAGGCCGACGGGCGCATGGCGCGCACCCGCAAGCGGCCACTGGTGACCGGCCATCTCGACATGGGCCAATCCGCACGTTTTGCCTTTGCCATCGGCGTTGCGGGCATGCTGGTGCTCCTGTTGCTGGTCAATGCGCTCACCGCATGGCTGACGCTGTTCACCCTGATCGGCTATGCAGGCATCTATACCGGCTATCTCAAGCGCGCCACGCCGCAGAACATCGTCATCGGCGGCGCAGCGGGTGCTGCCCCGCCCGTGCTGGGCTGGGCCGCGGTCACCGGCACCGTGGATGCGCATGCGCTGATCCTGTTCCTGATCATCTTCATCTGGACGCCGCCGCATTTCTGGGCGCTGGCGATCGAGCGGCACAAGGAATATGCCGAAGTCGATATCCCGATGCTGCCGGTGACCCACGGGCTGGAGTACACGCGCACGCAGGTGCTGCTGTACACGATCCTGCTGTTCCTGGTGTCGCTGCTGCCGTTCGTCTCCGGCATGAGCGGGCCACTGTATCTGGCAAGCGCGGTGCTGCTGTCCGGCTGGTTCCTGGTCTATGCGGTGCGGCTCAAGTACGCCCCGAAGCCGGGCCTTGCGATGCGCACCTTCGGCTACTCGATCCTCTATCTGATGGCGATCTTCACCGCGCTGCTGGTGGATCACTACGTGCCCGTCGTGTTCGGCTAGTCGTGCCCACCGGATTGGCCTCGCGCCGGTCTAATTCAGTGCTGATCGGCGATCAGCTGATCAAAGCGTCGCAGGCGGTCGAGCAGCAGATCCCGGCCTGGGCATATCTCCAGAGCCTCTTCCGCGAGCGGGGCGATCGCGCTCGCTGAGGGCAGCGGCTGATTGTTCTCGATCAGCACGCGCATCCGCGGCAGGAATACGAACTGAAGCCACTCGCTGAATACCAGCGTATCGGCACAGAACGGTGTGCGGCTGGCCATCGCTGCGGGCGCCGGCACCTTGTCGTGCCAGAACTGCGCTGAGCGCATGGCCTGCTCGATCTCGAGAACGGCGTCGGCGACTTCGTGCAGGGGCTGTTTGCTGGTTGGGTTGGCCATGAGCAGTTGGCTTATCCTCTGACGTTGTTCAAGCAGGCAGTGCGCTTTTTAGAGCGTTGACGGCCATAACTGTCCTGCGCGCCGAATCCATATTCCAGTGCCCACACCAGAATCAGAACGGCCACCACCAGTGCCCCGGATTTTCCAGGTCCGCACGACAGCCCTGTAACTGCTGGCCGTAGCGGCTGGCACGGGCATCGACGCTGCCCGCAGTGCGCAGCAGCCATGGCTTGGCCTTGTAGGTGCCACGTCGATAACCTGCCTGGCCTTCGTGGTAGGCCAGGTACTGACTGTAGGTATCCCACTTCGAGATGCCGAGCGTGGCTGAGCTCTTGGCGACATACCACCCCACAAAATCGGTGGCGTCGCCGAAATCATCGCGATCAGCCCAGCCGTTGCCGCTGTCGCGTTTGTACCAGTTCCAGGTGCTGTCCAGCGCCTGGGTATAACCAAACGCCGAGCTGATATGGGTCCACGGAATGATCCACAGCAGGCGTTTGCGTGGCGGACGTGCGTCGCCGACAAAACGCGACTCCTGATACATGATCGCCATCTGCACCTGGATCGGCGCGCCCCAGCGCTTGAACGCGTCGTCGGCGTCATCGAACCAGCCGTTCTTTTCGTAGAAGATATCGCAGACATTGGATGTGGCACGCGGCGGTGCGGTTACACAGCCGGCCAGCGCGGCCACCATTAGAAGCAGAAAATAGCGATGCATGATCAACAGACTAGCAAAGGTGACAAGGCCGGGTGCGATGCCCGGTGCGCTATACTACGCGCCGCGCGCGTCTGTGGCGGAGATCATATGGCAGCGCTTCATGCACACACGTTATAAGAAAAGAAAGAAACAGACGTTTTCATGACAAGAGGCAGCCGCTAGTGTGCTCGGCTGCCCAAGTAGAAATACTCGACCCCATCCCGGATTGTTGATGAAGTCAGCTCCTATTCAAGATCATACGAGTCCGTTGAACGCACAGCAGGCGCAGCAGCTTACTGTGCTCATCGAGACGCTCACGCCGATGCAGGTGACCTGGATCAGCGGCTACCTGTCGGGTATCAACGCGCATGCCGTGACCGGCGAAGTCGCGCCACCTGCGGCTGCGCCGGCGGCCCAGGCCGGGGCGAGCGAGACGTTGACCATTCTCTATGGTTCGCAGACCGGCAACGCCGAGGACATCGCCGAGCAGCTCAAGGCGCGCGCGGATGCCAAGGGCATGAGCGCGACCGTGGTCGATATGCTCGACTACAAGCCGAAGGATCTGAAAAAGGAGCAGAACATCATCGTCTGTGTATCCACGCATGGCGAGGGTGATCCGCCCGATAACGCAGAGGAGCTGCACGCTTTCATCTACGGCAAGAAAGCGCCCAAGTTGGACGGACTGAAGTTCTCGGTGCTCGCATTCGGCGATACCAGCTACGAGCATTTCTGCCAGACCGGCAAGGATTTCGACACGCAGCTGGAAAAACTCGGCGGCACGCGCGTCACCGATCGCGTGGATCTTGACGTGGACTTCGACGACGCCGCCGAGGCCTGGATCGAGAATGTGGTGACCACGTTTGCCGACAAGCTCGGCGGCGACACCCCGCATCCGACCGTCACCGCCATGCCCGGCGCTGCACCCGCCGAATCGGCGTATTCACGCAAGAACCCCTTCCACGCAGAAGTGCTGGACAACACGGTTCTCAACGGTCGCGGCTCGGACAAGGAAGTCCATCATATCGAGCTCGATACCGAAGAGTCCGGCCTGGTGTGGGAGCCGGGCGACTCGCTGGGCATCATTCCCGAAAACGCGCCGGCGGTGGTCGCCGAGCTGATTGCCGCGCTGGGCCTGTCAACAGATGAGCAGGTCACAGGCATCGACGGCGAAGTCAGCCTCGAGCACGCGTTGACGCATCAGTACGAAATCACCACGCTGACCCGGCCGTTTGTTGAGAAATATGCGACCCAGGCGCAGAGCGAAGCGCTCGACGCGCTGCTCGCCGAGGATCAGCGGGACGCGCTGACCGAATACATGCACGGCCGTTTCATCATCGATCTGGTGGAGGATTACCCGATCGCCAGCATCAGCGGCGGCGACTTCGTTCGTTTGCTGCGCAAGCTGCCACCCCGGCTGTATTCGATTGCCTCCAGCCATGCTGCGAATCCGGACGAAATTCATCTAACCGTCGCGGCCGTGCGTTATGAAAGTCAGGGGCGTGCGCGTCACGGCGTGGCCTCGTCTCAATTGGCCGATCGCAGCGAGGACGTCAAGCTGCCGATCTATATCGATGCCAACAAGAATTTCAAGCTGCCGGCCGACGATGCGCCGATCATCATGGTCGGGCCGGGCACCGGAGTGGCGCCTTTCCGGGCGTTCCTGGAGGAGCGGGAGGAGCGTGGGGCCACTGGCGACAACTGGCTGTTCTTCGGCGCTCAGCACTTTCTCACAGACTTCTATTATCAGACCGACTGGCTACGCTGGCGCGATGACGGGCTGCTGACCCGTATGGACGTGGCGTTCTCTCGTGACCAGGAAGAAAAAGTCTACGTACAGGACAGAATCCGCGCGGCGGGCGAGTCCGTATATGAATGGCTGCAGCGCGGCGCCACGATCTATGTCTGTGGCGACGCCAATGCCATGGCCCACGACGTGCACGAAGCACTGCTGGAGCTGATCGGCGAATACGGACATATGGATGCCGAGGCAGCCGCCGATCACCTGAAGACGCTGCAAAAGGAAAAACGCTATCAGCGCGACGTCTACTGAAGACGCCTGCGTGCGACAGCCATCCACGAATCCGAGCATCTCATGAGCGAAAAAGAACTCTCCGCCGTCGAACACATCAAGATCGCCAGCAACTATCTGCGCGGCACCATCGCCGACGGGCTGGCCGACGAACTGACCGGCTCGATCGCTGAAGACGATACCCAGTTGACCAAGTTCTATGGTTTCTATCAGCAGGACGATCGCGACCTGCGATCCGAGCGCAAGAACTCCAAGCTGGAGCCGCATTACCAGTTCATGCTGCGCCTGCGGCTGCCGGCCGGTGTGGTCACCGGCGAGCAGTATCTGGCTATCGACAAGCTGGCACATCAGTATGCTAACGGCACACTGCGCCTGACCACGCGCCAGACGTTTCAGTATCACGGCGTGCTCAAGAAGCATCTGCGCCCGCTGCTGCAGGACGCTTACAAGGTGGGTGTGGATGCGCGCGGCGCCTGCGGCGACGTTAACCGCAACGTGATGGCGACCGCGAACCCGCATTTGTCGGCGCTGCATCGTGAAGTGCACGACTGGTCGACCAAGCTATCCGAGCATCTGGCGTGGAAATCACGCGCCTACGAAGAGATCTTTCTGCAGCAGGCGCCCCAGGGCGAAGATCACGAGCCGATCTACGGCAAGACCTATCTGCCGCGCAAGTTCAAGATCGCCATTGCCATTCCGCCGGAAAACGACGTGGACGTCTTTGCCAACGATATCGGCCTGATCGCGATTGTCGAAGACGGCAAGCTGTCGGGCTTCAACGTTGCGATCGGTGGCGGCATGGGCTCGACCCACGGCGATGAGGCGACCTATCCCCGGTTGGGCAGCGTGATCGGTTTCGCCACTCCGGAACAGACGCTGGAGGCCGTGCAGACGCTGCTGGAGATCCAGCGCGATCACGGCGACCGGTCCAATCGCAAACACGCGCGCTTCAAGTACACCATCGACGATCACGGCATCGACTGGATCCATGAGCAGATGGCCGAGCGTATCGGCTGGCAGCTCGCTGCGGCCCGCGATTACAAGTTCGCGCGTAACGGCGACCCTCTGGGCTGGACTGAAGATGATGCAGGCAACTGGCATCTGACGCTGTTCATCGAGAACGGCCGTATCGCCGATTTCGACGACAACGGCACGGCTCACTATGGCCAGTATCACGGCAAGCCGGGCTACAAGCTGATGACCGGCCTGCGCGAGCTCGCCAAGATTCACAAGGGCACGATCCGGCTCACCGGCAACCATAATGTGATCGTGGCCGGCGTCGCAGCAGATGATAAGCCGGCGATCGATGAACTGGTCGCCCATTATCAGCTCGACGATGGCAGCCAGCACTCGGTGCTGCGCTACTCGGCGATGGCTTGCGTGGCGTTTCCGACGTGCGGCCTGGCTATGGCCGAGTCAGAGCGCTATCTGCCGTCACTGGTAGACAAGATCAGCGCGATCGCGGACGACGCGGGCATAGCCGATCAGCCGATCGTCATACGCATGACGGGCTGCCCGAACGGTTGCGCTCGACCGTTCCTGGGCGAGATCGGCTTCGTCGGCAAGGCGCCGGGCAAGTACAACCTGTATCTCGGTGCGGGTCACGATGGCGCCCGGCTCAACAAGTTGTATCGCGAGAACATCGGCGAGGATGAGATCCTCTCCGAGCTGACGCCGATGATCGAGCAGTACGCGGCGGAGCGCAACGACGGCGAGCCTTTCGGCGATTTCGTCATTCGAGCAGGTATCATTGCCGAAACCATCGAAGGACGGGATTTTCATGACAACGTCGGATCCGCACAAGCGGCATAGTCGGTCGGCCCGCCTGCTAGTGGGTCTGGTGATTGTCTTTTCGCTGGCCTGCGGGCAGGGTGCACTCGCTCAGACGAACGCTTCGGGCGCGAAGGATATCGAGGCCTCTCGCGACGAATTGATTCGTGAATTGGTGAATCTGACCGATGCGGCGCAACTCGAGGCCGTATTTTCGCGTCAGTTTATCGATCGCGTGGCCAATGCTGTTGCCTTCCTACAGCCGAATCTGGACCCGGCGACGATGACGGCGATCCGCGAGGAAACTGGAGCAGTGGTGCGCGAGCGCATCGAATCCGGCGACGCCTTGTATTCGGTGCTCTATCCGGTATACGAAAAGCACTTCAATATTTTCGAACTCAATAAGCTGGTGACTTTCTACGAGTCGCCGCTGGGGCAAAAGCTCGTACGCGTGTCCCCACAGCTGCTCACCGAGTCGCTCTCACTGGGGCGCGAGTGGGGGCTGTCGCTGGTGCCCGAGATCATTGACCGGGTGCAGTCGCGGCTGGCAGATCAGAACTAGGGCCTGTTGCCGTTTCGTACGAGCGCCGCGTTGGCGTCCTCAAATCGTCTTAGGCAAGGCGCGAGTCGCCGGTCGTGGCTCGCCACGATCAAGACTTGCAACGCAGTCTGGGGCGATTTGAGGCCCAACCCTTCGGGACAAGGGCTGTTTTGCGGCAATACAGCGTTACAGCGCGCTTGAGTAGAATAACTACACAGCACTTGCTGGCGCCTCGTCTTGCCGCAAAACAGCCCTTGGCGCGGTCTCGTACGAAATGGCAACAGGCCCCAGTCTGTTCGGCCGCAAGCCGCGGCGAGGTGCTCGACGGTTATTCGCTCGACGCGCTCGTAACCAGCGACAACGAGTTACGGGCGTTACTCGGCAGCGTCTAGTCGCAGACGAGAACGCGATCTATCACGCAAAGGCGCGAACTCGAGAATGTCGGAGAAGCACGAGTCGGCGTCGGTTTGATTACCTGGTGGTTGGCGCGTAATCGGTCTTTGCTTGATCTTGCCCTTGGCTATGCGCCGGCCGCGATCATGTTCCGTTCGGCGATTACACGCCGTTTCTACCCGCCGTCCGCAATGCCGGCATGAAGATCATCTGGCAGGTTCAGACGCTGGCCCAGGCGCGCGACGCCGCGCAAACCGGTGTGGATATGAATGTCGCCCAGAGCACTCAGGCCGGTGGTCATGGCGGCGCGCGCTCGACGTTGACGCTGGTGCCGGCCGTAGTCGATGCAATCGCGCCGCTAGCGGTGGTCGCCGCTGACGGCATCGCCGACGGGCGTGGGCTGGCGGCCGCACACATGCTTGGGGCCGCTGGGGTTCTGATCGGCACGCGATTCTTTGCCGGCGAGGCTGTCGATCTGATCAACACCATCGAACCCGCCGCAACGATCGTCGAGACCATCGCGCGCGCCACCGATGCCCTGCTGAGCGCCGCGCCCGCATCAACAAGACAACGAGCCGTGAATCATAACTGTCGATCGACAAGGGACGGGCATGAGTGACGACTGGATCGATGTGGCATATATCGGCGATATCGCCGAGGACAGCTGCAAGCTCCTGGATCTCGACGACGAGGATATCGCGATCTATAACCTCGGCGGTGAATACCACGCGATTGAGGATCGTTGCAGCCATGACGGCGGCGATCTGGCGTCCGGCTGGGTCGAAGACCGCTGTGCCGTATGCCTACGTCATGGCGTGGGCTTTGATATTCGTACCGGCAAAGGCATGGCGCCGCCGGCTTGTGAAGACATCCACGCCTTTCCGACCTGTATTCCGGGCAACAGGATCCGGGTTCGCGACGATCGCTCTGGAGCGCCAGGCCGTCGATAGACTGTTCGGACTCCCGGTGTCGCCTCGCGCCGTTTGGGCTGGCGGGCCGTGATGCTGTAAAAACGCAGTCACGAAGAATCAGTGCACGGATTTTTCCAAACTGAGTTCGGCGAGCCGTTCACCCGCTTCAGCCAGCAAATAGCTCACATGATCTGCGCCCGCCGCGGCGAGCGCTTCCGACTCGTGCGCATGCATGGCGTAAGTACTGATCGTCAGATGAGGAGCCGCCTTGCGTAGTAGTTGAGTTGCGCGCCGGCGCTCGTTGGCGTGAGGCAAGGCCACCACAGCGCCACGTACCGAAGTGAGATTCAGGCCGCGCCACAGATCGCTATCCTGGGCATCACCGTAGGCGGCGCGCCGATGGGCGCGCAGATGGCGCGCGAGAATCTCGGGATCCACATCCAGACCTGCCACGTTTTCGCCGGTGCCCACCAGGAAATCGTAGGCCGCTGTACCTGTACGTCCCATTCCGAGCACCAGGTAGCGGGCGGCGCCAATACTTGCGACGGGGTCGTCGGGATGCGGTACGTCACGTTCAAATGCGGCCAGAAGATGCTGAAAACGATCATACAAGGCATGGTTCAACCGATTAAGCGGCAGGTACAGCACGAACGAAATCACGGCGGCCAACGTCAGGACGCTCAAGCCCGCCAGGGGCAATAACCCCTGCGCTTGGGCGATAGATCCCGCGATCAGGGTGAATTCACTATAGCTCGTCAGGCTGACACCACTCAGAAATGCGGTGCGAGCGCGCAGGCCCAGGACGACCAGCAGCGCGAAAAACAACCAGGTCTTGAACGGGAGCAACAGCGCAAACCCGACCGCCATGGCCCAATCGCCGAGGCTTGGCGCAATGCGCATGCCCACACCCACAAAGAAACCTACCAGCAGTAATTCCTTGATTCCCCAAAGACGTTCAGCCAATGTATCGCCGCGCGGGTGAACCGCCACCAGGGCGCCGGCCGTAATAGCGCCCAGTTCGGCGCTGAGTCCAAGCTGATTGAATACATCAGCGATACCTAGTGCCAGCAATACCGCAAGCAAAAGCAGCAACTCATCGGATTGGACTCTTGCCAGCACAAACGGCAGCAACCAATGCAAAGCCGCTGCGCCGGGCAGCAACGCAAGCGCCCAGAGTGATGGCGCGGTGCCCGTGAACACAATCATTATGGCCACGGCGGTGATGTCCTGGAGTATGAGTATGCCGACGGTGACACGGCCGTGAAACGCACCGAGTTCGCCGCTGGCCTCGAGTGTTTTCGCGGCCAGCACAGTACTCGAAAAACTCAGTAACATGCCCCAGATCGCGGCATTGGAAAACGTCAGCCCCCACAGCCAGGATACGGTCGAGAACAGCAGTAGGCTGATCACCAGATGGAGGCTGCCGCCTACCAGCACGGCCTGGCTGAGCAGGTTTCGTGGACGCAGATGCAATCCCACCGCAAATAACAGCAGCAGTACGCCAACGTGGCCTGCCGACAACAGCAATTCAGTGGGATGCTGACCGGCAGCGCCCAGCAACAAACCGGTAAGCAGAAACCCCACAAACACCGGCAAGCGCAGTGTCTGGGCAAACAATCCGGCTGCCAACGCTGCGCCCAACCACGGCAGTTCGGTGGTCATGGACGTCGAGGTTGGCCGATCGGGCTGAGATTCAAGGCTGTCTCCAAACGAATAGTCTGGCTGTTGTCACGGATCCTGGGTCAGATGGGCCTAATGACGGTTCGTATCGCGCTGGAATAACTCGCGTGCCCGCAAGCGGCCCCAGCCGGTGTCCCAGAATGCCATGCGGCTCGAAACCAGACGATAGCCAATCCAGTGCGCAGGGCGAGTCACTTTGGTAAAACTCGAGTTCTGTTTTTCTTCACGCAGGCGAGCGTCAGTAGGCGCAGGGTCATCTTCAAAGATGCGGGCGCGAAGCGCGAGCCCCTAGCTTGCTCTCGCGTGGACGGCGATCCCAGTAGTCATCGGCCACGGCACGATCCAGAACCTCTGCAACCCCTTCTACAATGATCTGCTTCTGGAAATACCGCCAGAAGAAACACAGGCCAGCGTAAGGGTTCCACTGAAGTTGCAGGACCTTGCCGCTACGCGAGTTGCCAAAAAATACGATGTTTTCGCCTCGAACACGTACATACACCGTGCACACAGAAGGGTGGCCGGATACTGAATCGGAAGTGGCCAGCGCCGCGGCATTGGCGTCGGCCTTATCCCGCCATAGGTAGTAGTCGGCCGGAACGACCCGGCGCCGCAGGACAGAGGCCTGACCCGGACCACGCGCCTGGCTGCGAGCGCTGGTGGATATCTTCATCTTTCCGACTTCGTTCATGAGACACGCCGAAGGCGTATTACTACCGGTCCCGAACGCTGGAACGCTTTTGCCCATGGTCGCCGGCTTTGGCGTGCTGCCTTGCCCTGACGAGGGTTTCGTTGGCGGGGGGGCGGTTACGCGGGTGCTGGATCGCCGCCTGGTCGATGGCTGTCCTGGTCAACCGATTCGACGGTCGCATTCAGATCCAGTCGGCGTATCGCGCTGATGGCGACTTCCAGCGCGCCTTCGCCGCACAGGCCTGAGATAGCCGCGTCTTCGTAGCCGGCAAGCGCCGCCTCGATACAGGCATCGCGCACGCCAGCGGCTATGGCCAGTCGTTCATCGCTGCTCATGCGAATGCTCCACCGGGTCCGGCCGCGTTTAACGGTAACGCGCTTCAGGCTGGTCGCGCACCTCGAGCACGCGCAGGCCGAGCGTATTGCCTCCGGGCATCGGCCATTGAATCGTCTGGTCGACAGCAAGTCCGAGCAGCGCGCTACCCACAGGCGCGAGTATCGATACCTTGCCGGGGTTGGCGTCCATATCCTTGGGATACACCAGGGCCAGTTCAAAATGCTTGCCGGAGTTGACGTTCTCGAAGGCGATGGTCGAGTTCATCGTCACGACATCATCGGAGATCTGATCGGACGTGACGACATGGGCACGACCGAGTTCGGCGCGCAGTTCGCGGATGCCGGGCACGCTATCCCCCGCCTGGTCGAGCAGGGCGTCGATACGTTCGTAATCGGTTTCGGTAACGGTGATGGGGGGATGGTTCATGTTATTGCTCGGCGGTGATCGCGGCGTAGCGACGTACGACAGTTTTCAAATGAGCTTTCGTCCTGATCAGACCATAGCACTGAGAATGCCGGGTTGACGCGCCGCGGCTTCGATTATTGCGTGTGGTCGCTGTCCTGGCGACGACTCGCCCTCCAGCACGCGCTCGTGGTTGTGAGAGGAGACCGGCCAGGACGGGGCGCTACGTGTGCACTTACAGTGCGCGACGTGCGTCGGTTCCGGATTCCGGGTCGGGCAGATGAATACCGTCTTCCTGCATGCCGCGTCGATGCGCTGCGATGACGGCGGCGCGATCGATATAACCGACCAGTTGCCGATCATTTAGACGGCTGACGACCGGGAGACGCCCGATATTGTGATACAGCATTCGATGCACGACTTCGCGCACAGTCTCGTCAGGGTAGGCGCAGACGAGATCCGTGGTGCAGACCATGCGAGCGGTCAACGACGCGGTTGGCTGTTCCGACTGTGCGCGCAAAACATCAGTGCGCGTGATGACGCCGATCAGCGCCTGGTCAGTGTCGACTACCAGCAGCGACTCACAGTGGCTCTGCGAATATGAAGCCAGGCCAAGGCGCGCGGCGACCGATGCCAGCGACGCATCGGGTTCAACGTGCTCGAAGCGCGTCTGCATAACCGAGGCGATAGGGGCGCGCTCCAGCGGATCGACCTCGAATTCCTGATTTACCCGCAGGCCGCGACGCGCGAGCTTCTCGGTCATGATTGTCGTGCGCATGAACAGAATGCTGATGCCCGTGGCGATCACGCAGACCAGCATGAGCGGCAGGATGGCGTCGTAGTTGCGGGTGATCTCGAAGGCAAAGACGATCAGCGCAAAGGTGGCTCGGGACGCGGCGGCGAACAACGCCGCCATGCCGACCAGCGCAAATGCCGCGGGTTCGAGCGGTGCACCCGGCAGGAGCGTGTTGCCGACGATCGCAAACAATGCGCCGAGTGCGGCACCGGTCATGAACATCGGTGCCAGCAGGCCGCCGGATGTGCCCGAACCGAGCGATACCAGCAATGCTGCAGTCTTGAAGAGGGCGATCGACAACAGCGCCATCGTGGCGAACTGGTTGTTGAGTACGCCCGTGATCAGGTCGTAGCCTACGCCCAGCACTTCGGGTGCGAACAGCCCGATGATGCCCAGACCGAGCCCGCCCAGTGCCGGGCGCCAGATATCGCCGATCGGCAGCGCCTCGAACGCATCCTCGACCACGAAAAGCAACTTGCTGAAACCGACCGCGACAAAGCCGATCAGCACCGCGAATACGACATAAGCCGGTGCGTTGAACGGCAAGCCGAAACTCACGGCATCCATGGCGAACAGAGGGCCGTCGCCAATCAGCGCATGCCGCAGTGCTGTCGCCACCGCAGTGGCGATGACCAGCGGGATGAACGAGCGCGGCCGGAACTCGAACAACAACAGCTCGATCGCGAGAATCACGCCGGCCAGCGGGGTCCCGAAGATCGCGGCCATCCCGCCGGCCGCGCCGCAGGCCAACAGCACCTTGCGCTCGGATGCGGTGGTGGCCACGACTTGCCCGAGCAGGGAACCCAGGGCGCCTCCGGTCTGAATGATCGGCCCCTCGGCGCCGAACGGGCCGCCGCTGCCGATCGCCACGACCGTCGATATCGGTTTGAATATGGCGACACGCGGTGAAATACGGCTATCGCTGGTCAGTACCGCTTCCATGGCTTCGGGGATGCCGTGGCCCTTGATCTTCGGCGAACCGTAGCGCGCCATCAGCCCAACGAGCAGGCCGCCGATTGCAGGCACCACAACAATCCAGAGGCCGAGATTGTGATGCGCAAGATTGGGCAGTTCGAAGGATACGGCCTGCCTGAACGTGATATTGAGCGCGAGCGCGATCAGATTGAACAATGCGTAGGCCACGAGGCCCGACAACAGCCCGGCGGCAGCCGCGAGTACAGACATGTAGACGGCGCGAAAGCGTATTCCGCGGCTGAGATAGGAGCGGTGGGTCACGGCGTGTCGTCGTCCTGCAATTCGTGTCTGCCAGGGTCGGGATTCTGCCTTAGCGGACGACGAATTTCAGGTATTGACGGGCTCATGGGAGTCGCCGGAGGACCAGATCACTGATGTGCTGGCTACAGAGCCGCCTGGCCGTCTGCCGGAACCCTGCTCTATCCTTATGGGACCAGTCGGCTGGCAGGCAGGCATCGGACAACGTCCAACCTGCTGCGGGCGCGATTGTTCAGGAGGACGCTGCCTGCCGCGCCAAGGGCAGACTCTCCCAGTGGGCGACGCCGATGAAGATCAGACGCAGCTGTTTTTCCGCTCTGAGCATGAGCGCGTCGTCTTCGGCGTTGTCCGGGTCGACGTGAAGAATGCGCTCGGACAGCGATATGACCGTATTCACAACCAGATCCGACAGCATGCGCAGATCGGTTTCGGCAATACGGGCGAACTCGTCGAAGCGGCCGAAGTCGGCTGCGAGCGCGTTGGTCAACAGCCGGATCTCGTCGTGGATGGCCGCTCGCATGGCGATGGTCCCCGAGAAGCGCTCCTTGACCACGAACTGAAACAGCAACTGGTTGTCGCGCACGTGATGAGCAAACAGCTCGACCGAGTGGCGTACCAGTCCCTTGAGCGGCAGGGCAGACAGCTGGGCTTCCATGAGGATGACCCGCAGCGCTCGGAAGGTGTCCTCGACGAGCGTGAGCCCGAGCGCATCCATGTCCTCGAAATGCCGATAGAAGGCGGTAGGTACCACGCCGGCCTGGCGGGCTATTCGGCGCAGCGAGATCGCCGAGAAGTTGGCCTCGCTGGCGACCAGTTCGAGTGCGGCCTGCATGAGCGCATCGCGTGCCTCGCCCCGACGCGGCGATTTGCGATGGCTGCTGTTATGGAGGGTCTTCGATGCCATTCGAGTCATGCACGCAGCTGTTGAAACAAGTTTGTTCGTCGGGGCGCAGCTGACCATAGCAGCCGGGCGCGCCGTGCGTAACGGCCCCTTAGTGCACAAGTGTTGACTTGAATGTTTCCAATAGCTAAAGTGTACACCTGTTCACATTCACAGGGAAGCGCTATGAAGCCGGTCATCAAAAAGATGCTGGGCAGCTCATTCATCGGCGCCCTTGCGAGTCCGCTTTCCGTGGACGACTACCTCGGTTTGATCGACCGCCGCCTGTCGGTTCGCGAGCCTCGTGGGCGCGTGGTCAGTGCAGTACGCCAGACCGCCGACAGCGTGACCTTGAAGATCGAACCCAATGATAATTGGCAGGGCCACCATGCCGGCCAGCATCTGTTGCTGGGGGTTGATCTTGCGGGCGTGCGCCACAGCCGCTGTTACTCAGTGGCCAGTGCCGCGAACGAGCCGCTGATCGAGATCACGGTCAAGCGTAATGGCAACGGCCGGGTAAGCAACTTCCTGGTCGATCAGGCCGCACGCGGCCAGCTTGTCTACCTGAGTCATGCCGAAGGCGATTTCTGTCCGGACACGCGCCCGCCGGCCAAGGCGCTGCTGCTCAGCGCCGGCAGCGGCATTACGCCGGTCATGGGCGTTCTGCGCCACTGGGCGGCGGGTGGCGATCTCACCGACGTGGTGTTCGTGCACTATGCACGTAGCCGCGCCGACATGATCTATGCCCAAGAGATAGAGGACCTGGCGGCGCGCCATGAGGGTCTGCGGATTGTGTGTGTCTTCACCGCCGAGGGCGGCGCACGTATAGACGATGCCACGCTGGACGCTAATGTGCCGGATCTGGCTGAGCGCGAGGTATGGCTGTGTGGGCCCTCGGGTTTCATGGACGCGGCCGAATCATTGATCGCCGCGCGTACCCGCGAGCCGATCCATCGCGAGCAGTTCGCCGCCTCTCGCCGCGAGGCCGCTCACGGCGAGGGCGCCGTGCAATTCCTGAAATCAGGCCTCGCGGCCTCAGGCGATGACGGTTCTCTGTTGGAGATCGCCGAAAACGCCGGGCTCAAGCCCGCCTATGGCTGTCGTATGGGCATCTGTCACGCCTGCAAGTGCCGTGTGGCCGAAGGCACCGTGCGCGATCTGCGCAACAATCGGGTTCGCGAAGTGCGCGACACCGATATTCAGCTTTGTATCCACGCTGCCGCCGGCGACGTGGCGATCGAGCTCTGACAAGAGCAAGATCAGTTTCAAACAGTTTCACCAGATAACGCACAACGCGTTCAGGAGTGACGACATGGGCAGACCCACACATCTTACCGACGCCGACGTGGCTGAATTCGGCCGCGAACTCGATACGATTCGCGACGAAGTGATGAGCGATCTCGGCGAGCGCGATGCGCGCTATATCCATAGCGTGCTGCGCACCCAGCGATCGAGCGAAGTCGCGGGTCGCGCATTGCTGATGGCCGGCATTCTGCCGCCCGCATGGCTTGCGGGTACGGCCTTGCTGTCGTTGTCCAAGATTCTCGAGAACATGGAGATCGGGCACAACGTCATGCACGGTCAGTGGGACTGGATGAACGATCCGGCTCTGGATTCAGGCACCTACGAATGGGACAACACCTGCCCGTCGAGCCAGTGGAAGCATTCGCACAACTATGTGCACCACACGTTCACCAATATTGTGGATCTCGATCGGGATCTGGGCTATACGCTGCTGCGCATGAGCGAGGATCAGCCCTGGGAGCCGCGCTTCATCGTTCAGCCCGGCATCGCCATGGTATTGGCCGCATGGTTCCAGTGGGGCGTGGCCCTGCATGATCTGGAATGGGAGCGTATCGGCAAGGACAAGACCTGGTCCGAGGTCGGCAGTCAGGCCAGCCTGATCTGGGCCAAGGTGCGCAAGCAACTGCTCAAGGACTATATCCTGTTTCCGGCGCTGGCCGGCCCCATGGCACCGTTCGTGCTCACGGGCAATTACAGCGCGAACCTGACCCGCAACATATGGACGTTCCTGATCATCTTCTGTGGGCACTTTACCGACGAGGTGGAGATGTTCGACGAGGCAGAGGCGACCAATGAAACCCGTGGCCAGTGGTATCTGCGCCAGCTGCTGGGCTCGTCCAACCTCACCGGCAGCGTACCGTTTCATATCCTGTCGGGGCACCTGAGCTACCAGATCGAGCATCACCTGTTTCCGGACATGCCCTCGCATCGCTATCGTGATATCGCGCCGCGCGTGCAGGCAATCTGCGAGCGCTATGGCATCAACTACAACACCGGGCCGCTGACCCGGCAGTTCGGCGGTGTGGTCAAGCGTATTCTGCGCATGTCGTTGCCGCATCGTCGCAAACACAATACGCTGACCGAGCAGTCCACCGTGCACACACCTGTCTATGCTGAAGCTGCTTGAAACGCTCAAGGATTCGGCCGAGTCGACCTTCGACTCGGCCGCGTCGCGCGTGGAAAACGTGCATCGGATCATTGGTGGTTACGTTGGCCATCGCGCGCGTGGTCTGCGTGGCCGACGTGCCGCGTCGGCCAGCGAGGAGGCCAACGCGCCGAATATCTATGACGTTATACGTGGTGTGAACCGCGAAATCGGAGAGTTCGGCACTGATGTCTTCGAAATCCTCGACGATGCCCGGGCGCGACGCCGTGTCGATCACAGAGCGCGAGACGACGATTAGGCGCCATCGACCTGTCGGCGTTTCATACCGCGCGGCATGATCAGGCCGTACCACTCGCCGCGGAACTCGGCGGCCTTTAGAATGGTCTGTCTGACCTGAAAAGTGGTCCAAGGGAATTTCGAGTGTCGGTAGAGCGGACCCAGCACAAGAACCTGAGTCAGCGTCAGTTCGCATCGTGGCACCGCGTTGTCGCGCGATGGCTGGCTGTTGTCCTGATGCTGGTGATCAGCGCGAGCGCCGGTGCCCAGGCGGATTCGACCGACAGCAACGTCGCGGACCGGATCGACGGTCTGCAGAAGCGTATCAGTGCGCTGTCGGGGCGCGACGATATCGATACCGGCGCGCGAGACCGGGCCACGAAGTTTTTCCAGCAGGCCATTTCTGCGCTGGAATCGATACAGAACGATCGCCGCCAGACCAGCGATCTGCGCGATCAGGCGGCCGATGCGCCGGATCAGATGCGCCGACTGAAAGTCTCGCTCAAGGAAGTCGAGGCGCCGCCTACCGCAGAGTCGCTGGCCGATCTGGGCCAGCGGGCATTGTCGGGACGGCTGGACACGGTGCGCTCCGCGGTCGCAGACAGTCAGGCCACGTTATCGGATCTGCGTGATCAGCTCACCCGGATCGCCCAGCGCCCGGAATCCGCGCGCCAGGAGCTCGTTGACGCGCGCAATGCCCTTCAAGGGCTGGATTCGACGGTGTCCTCGGACGCCAATCAGAGTGCGGTGGTCAACGAAGCCGAGCGCGTGCTCCTCGCCGCCCAGCGTGAATCACTGAACTCCGAGATCGAGCGCCTGCAACAGGAAATCAGTGGGCTCGATGGGCGTGAACGCGTACTCGAGGCGCGCCGCGCGCTCGCCGAGGCGCGTCTGAGTCGTAACAACGAAGCACTGGCGGCTGTACAGGTTGCAGTCGGGTTGCGCCAGAACGCTTCGGCACAGACGCTCGAAGCCAATAGCCAGGCCAAACTCAGCGAACTGCGCACGGCCGTCGAGCCGATCGCCGATGCCGCCCAGTACAATGTGGAACTGACCGGCCAGCTGTCCGATGTGACGCAGGAAGCTGAGTCGCTGGCTGCCCGCCAGCTCAAGGAGCGCAGCCGCGTTGAGGAGATTCAGCGTCGTCTGAGCCTGGTGCAGCGTCAGCTCGAGATCGGCGGCGGGTCGATCGCGCTCGGCGACGTGCTGCGTGCCCAGCGCCGGGATCTGGCCAAGCCGTCGCTTGTGTCCGGTCTGAGCGGCAGCAATGCGCCGGATATCGCGGCCGCCGAGCTTCGGCGTTTTCAGCTGCAGCAGTCGCAGATCGAGCTGGATAATCCGGGTGCGACCGCGCGGCAGATGCTCGGCGATGCCGGCATCGATTCGTCCGACGGCCAGATCGAATCGCTGACCGCGCTTATCGAACAGCGCCGCGAGATTGTGGGCCTGCTTACCGATGCACAGGGACGCTATATCGATATCGGGCGGGATCTTCGCAGCCTGTCGGAGCAGTACGGCGATACGCTGCTGTCGTTCAACCGTCTGCTCGACGAACAGCTGTTCTGGTTGCCATCGTTTGCGCCAATCAATTTCGGCTGGCCGGCCCGTGTGATCGGTGACCTGCCCTGGGCGTTCAACCCGGTGTCCTGGAGTCAGGCGCTGGGTGAGCTGGCCGTAGGCGTGGGCAAGCGTCCTTTTTTTACGGGCATCGGGTTGCTGATCGTCGGCGCGCTGGTCTGGCTGCGTCGACCGTTGCGTTACCGTCTGGTCCATCTCGCCGAGCCGGTCGGCAACGTCCGGCGTGATACGTTCTGGCTTACGCTGCGCGCGTTGCTGATCACCGTGCTGTTGTCGACGCCCGCGGTCGCCCTGCTGGCGCTGGCCGGCTACCTGATCGGTCAGGGCGACTCGACCATCCCGTTCACGCTCGCCATGTCGGGTGTTTTCATCCAGCTCGCGGTGGTCACGTTCTTCATCGAGCCCTTTGCCCAGGTCTGTCGGCACAACGGTCTGGCCGAGAGTCATTTCCAGTGGAGTGACGATGCCCGCCGTGGCCTGCATCGGTTGCTGCGCTGGCTGCTGGGCATGCTCATCCTGCCCACGGTTTTCGTGACGCTCACGGAAATCTACGATAACGACGCCATTCGCGAAACGATCGGCCGGGGCACCTTCATTCTGGCGCTCATCATCATCAGCGGCTTTTCCTGGCGGCTGCTGCATCCGGCGCGTGGCGTGTTGTCCGACGTACTGGGCAGCGACGACGATTCACACTGGCGACTGGGCTATCTGTGGCTGCCTCTGGCCGCCGGTGCGCCGCTGGTGCTCGCCGGCATGGCCGCCCTTGGCTACTACTACACCGCGCTGCAACTGCAGAGCCGGTTCTTTTATTCAGCGGGGCTGCTGGGTGGCAGCATGATCCTCTACAGCCTGATCGTGCGTTGGCTGACCGTCGCCGAAAGAAGGCTGGCCTTCGCGCGTGCCCTGCGCAAGCGCGAAGAAGCGCGCGAGGCACGGGCCAGCCGCGAGGCAGCGGCCGCCGCCGGTGAGGGCGCGCCGGACAATCTGGATACGCTGGAGATCGATCTGGTCCAGATCAGTGAGCAGACGCGTGGCCTGATCAAGGTCTTTATCGCTCTGCTCATCGGCGCCGTGTTCTGGTTCATCTGGTCAGATACGCTGCCAGCACTCCAGCAACTGGACAACATCACGCTGTGGTCGCATACCGACGAGATCGAGGGCCAGATCCAACTCACAAACGTCACCCTCGGTGCGGTGCTGCTGGCCATGGCAGTCGGGCTGGTGACCTTCCTCGCCGGCCGCAATCTGCCGGGTTTTCTGGAGATCACCGTGCTCCGGCGATTCTCGCTGGATTCAGGCAGTCGCTATGCCATGGCCACGCTGTTCCAATACGCGATCGTCATCATCGGCATGCTGATATCGGTCAACCTGATCGGCCTGCGCTGGGGATCGATCCAGTGGCTGGTCGCGGCGGTGGGCGTGGGTCTGGGCTTTGGCTTGCAGGAGATATTCGCCAATTTCGTCTCCGGTATCGTGATCCTGTTCGAGCGCCCGGTGCGCGTTGGCGACACTGTTACGGTGGGCGCGCTGACGGGCACCGTGTCACGTATACGGATCCGTGCGACCACGGTGACCGACTGGGACAACAAGGAAGTGGTGATCCCGAACAAGACGTTCATCACCGAAACCGTGATCAACTGGACGCTCACGGATGACATCACCCGTCTGATCGTGCGTGTGCGTGTCGCTCTCGATACCGATACTGATCTTGTCGAGCGGCTGATCGGCGAGGTGATCAAGGCCGAGCCGGTGGCGCTCGGCACGCCGGCGCCGTCGGTGTTCTTCGTCGGCTATGACGACGGCGGTATCGTCTACGAGGCGCGCGTGTTCTATCACGATCTTTACAATCTGCTGCCGCTGCAGCACGCGCTCTACAAGGGCATCCACGCGGCTTTCCGCAGCAGCGATGTAATCGTGTCGTTCCCGCAGCGTGATCTGCATCTGCGATCAGTCGACGACTCCGTGGGTCACTTTGCCGACAACGCCATGGCTGCGGATACGCCGCCGTCGCCGTCTGGTTCGTCCTGAGCTGATCTGACGGGCCGCGCGGCGCCCCACGCCCGGAGGAGGCTGGACGATCAGCGATCAGTCTTTACGTCGCCGCTATCCGGCTGCATGGAGGGCAGCGGTTGCGGCACGTAAGCATAGGTCCAGGTTTCGGATAATGGCGTATTGCCGTGCATCAGAACGCATTTCAGTTCAATCGGTCGTTCGGCGTCGGGTGCATCGCCGCGCCAGTCGAAGAACACGCGCCAGCCGCCGGTAGCCTCGATGCGTCGGACATAGGGATTGATGATCTCGCCGCTGGCCGCCTCCACCTGACTCTGCATATAACCGGCATCGCGTTGCCCGGCGAGTGGGCCGCCTTCGAAGTCGATCACGAACTTGCGGGCAAGCGGTGGCTGGTCGGCGTAGGTGCCGGGTGCGCCGGCGCGACCCGTGCGGGTGGCCACGACGCGGGCCAGATCGGCATCGAGTGCCACCTGATCAGTCCAGCGCAGGCGGTAGTCGAAGCGCCATTCCTGGCCGTCAGCGCTGCTGTCTTCGGGCACCCAGAACGCGTTGATGTTGTCGTAGATCTCGTCGTCGGTGGGCAGTTCCAGCAAGCCGACGTGACCCCGGCCCCAGTCGCCCTTGGGTTCGACCCAAAGACTCGGGCGTTTTTCGAAGCCGACCTTGCCCGCCTGATAGTGATCAAAGTTCCGATCGCGCTGAAGCAGACCGAAGCCACGCGGGTTGTCGTCGGCAAACGCGCTGTACTGGATACGTGGCGGGTTTGTCAGCGGCCGCCAGATATGTGCGCCCACACCTGTGGTCATCGCCAGACCGTCGCTGTCGTGAATCTCCGGGCGCCAATCCGAGCCGCGACGGGCATTGGTCTCGGAAAACCAGAACATGCTGGTAATGGGGGCGATGCCCAGGCGCCGTAACGGCGTGCGCTGGAACAGATGCGACTCGTTATCCATCACCACCTCGCCGGGTCGCCTGCAGACCATGCGATAGGCGCCCGTCAGGTGCTCGCCCTGAAGCAGGGCATAGATCGTGATCGCGTCGTCGCCGGGGGCCGGCTCGCTCAGCCAGTAGTCGGTGAAGCGCGGGAACGGCTCGCCGTCACCGTAGCCGGTGTCTGCAGCCACGCCACGAGCCGATAATCCGTACTGGTTGAGCGCACCGGGGCTGCGAAAATAACTTGCCCCCTTGAAGGCAAGCCATTCGTGGCCGTCATGACGGGTGTCGGTCAGGCGAAAGCCCGCAAAGCCAAGATCGTCGGGCAGCTTGTCGCGCAGGGACGGGTCGTCGTAGCGGAACAGGCCCGGTTCGTAGCGCAGGCGGCGGGACCTGCCGTTGCGTACGACATGGATATTGACCGGATCGCGGGCGTTCTGATCCAGATGAAAGAATTCTACTGCGAACGGGCGCGGGCTGTTGGCCCATAGCGCACGCTCCGAGTCGGCGTGAATGCCCATGAAGGCGTCGTAACCGACGGTATCCAGAACATCTGGATAACGCGGCTGCGGCGTCTCATACGGCGCTGCGGCGCGCTGCCGGGCATCGGCTATGAGTGATTCGAAGGTGAACGGCTGGCCCGTGTCCTCGAGCGTGGCTGATGAGCCGATCGCAGGCCAGAGCCCAAATGCAGAAACGCCCGCCAGTGCCGATGTCGACACAAGCAGGCGTCTTCTGGTGCGATCGACGTGCACCATGCGGCTTACGTGCTCTGCTGCGCGAGACGCGGCCCGATCTATGCGGGGACCATCGACCCGCGTAGCTTCTTGATGGCCGCAACTTCCAGCTGGCGAATACGCTCTGCCGAAACGCTGTACTTGTTGCCCAGTTCCTGCAAACCGATCTTGCCGTCTTCACGCAGCCAGCGGGACTGCAGGATATCGCGGCTGCGATCATCCAGCGACGTCATCGCCCGGGTCAGGTTGGCGTGCTGATAGGTCTGCCAGTCGCCGGACTCGATATCCTTGGCCGGATCATAACCGTCGTCGGCCGACAGGTAATCCTCTGGCGCGTAGCTATCCTCGTCGGAAGCACCGGGCAGCGAATTGTAGGATGTATCACCGCCCGACAGGCGGCGCTCCATCTGCAGCACGGTTTCCGGCTTGACGCCGAGATCGCCGGCCACTTTTTCCACTTCTTTGTTGTTCATCCAGCCCAGGCGTTTCTTGGAGCTGCGCAGGTTGAAGAACAGCTTGCGCTGTGCCTTGGTCGTGGCGACCTTGACGATGCGCCAGTTGCGCAGGATGAACTCGTGGATTTCGGCGCGAATCCAGTGCACGGCAAAAGAGATCAGGCGCACGCCGACATCCGGGTCGAAGCGCTTGACGGCCTTCATCAGGCCAATGTTGCCTTCCTGTACCAGATCAGCCAGCGGCAGACCGTAGCCGGAATAACCGCGGGCAACGTGCACTACGAAACGTAGATTCGACAGGATCAGCTTCTGGGCTGCCTGAATGTCCTCGTCGTCGCGCAGTTTGCGCGCGAGTATCTGCTCGTTTTCGACGTCCAGCACGGGAATGCTCGACACCGCCTGCAGATAGGACTCGATGCTGCCCGACGCGAGGTTGGGCAGATTCATCTTGGCGGGAGAGAGAGAAATATCGTTGGCCATGTCGCAAAGCCTCCTTGGACTTCTGCTTTATGGCACCCATTCTAACAAAGATAGAAAAGTACGGGTGCCCGGTCGATCGCAATACCTGTAAGACACAGTAGAGCACGTCAAGTTCCGCCTATCGAGGGTTAGTGCGCTTATTTCTGGGTATGGCCGAATTAGCTCCAGGCTATGTCGTAAGCGGCCCGGCGAAATCACTTGGGCTCGATTGCTGCCAGGCGTCGATTGACGGTGATCACGCAGCCTGCCCAGCCCAGTGCGATACCGGTCAGCAGCACGCCGAATACGCCGGCAAAGCCGAGGCCGTGGATATCCAGCGCGCCGTCGTAGGAGCGGGTCAGCTCCGACAGCGGCCCGCCCAGGCCGATGAAACAGGCCGCCAGCAGTATGAGCGCGAAGATGGCACCGATCAGGCCGTACCAGAACCCCGAGTAGAGAAAGGGACGCCGAATGAAGGCATCGCTTGCGCCCAGCAGTTTCATCACCTCGATCTCTTCGCGGCGATTCTCGATATCCAGACGGATGGTGTTGCCCACGATGAACAGCACCGCCGCGGCGAGCAGCAATCCGATCACCCAGGCGGCGCGTTCGATGAGCGCAACGATGGCATACAGCCGCGACAGCCATGCCTGATCGAGCTCGGCGCGGGCCACGCGCGGTAGCTGGCCGAGCGTACTGATGAGTTCGCCTATCGCCGCCTTGGGCAGGCCGGACTTCGGGACCACCACAATCACGGCCGGCAGGGGATTGTCGGCGAGCGCGTCCAGCGCGTTGCCGAATCCGGATGCCTTACGGAACTCGGCCAGGCCCTCGTCGGCGGATACGAACCGGGTGGAGGCGACCTGATCACGATGCTGGATATCGGCGGCCAGCGTACGGCCCTGGTCGGCTGTCGTGTCGGACTCCAGATACAGCGAGGCCTGGACGGCACGCTGCCAGCCTTGCGACAGGCTCTCCAGATTTTGTACGAGCACATACAGGCCGGTCGGCAGCGCCAACGCGATACCGATGACGAGTGCGGTGAGCAGGCTGGCCACCCAGCGTCGGTGCATTCGGCCCAGGCTCTCTATCAGACAGCGCGCATGCGCGCTGAGCCAGTTCTGTGCCGATACCGCAGGCGGTTTTTCTGCGGCCCGCCCGGCGGTGCGGGCACTCGCTCGGTCGGTACGCGCACCGCGCGCCGGATGTGATCTGATCTCGCTGCGTCGCATCAGCGCAGATGACCCTGTTCGAGCGCGATTCGGCGATGGCCCATACGCTCGACGAGATCGATCGCATGGGTCGAGATCATGATGCTGGTGCCGGCTTCATTCAAACGCATGAACAGTCGCATGATATCGGCCGACAGGGCCGGATCGAGGTTGCCGGTGGGCTCGTCCGCGAGAATCAGATAGGGCCGGTCGACCACGGCACGGGCGATACCGATACGCTGCTGCTCGCCGCCCGACAACGTGATCGGGAACTTGCGCTCGTGCGACAGCAGTCCGACCGTATCCAGCGCGGCGCGCACCCGGCGCGCAATATCGGTATGCCCCACGCCGCGGATCACCAGCGGCAGGGCGACATTGTCGAACACGGTGCGATCGAACAGCAGGTTGTAGTTCTGGAAGATCAGACCCAGCCGCTGGCGATAGCGCGGAATCTGGCGACGCTGGACATGGGCCAGATTGGTGCCGTTGATCACGACCTGGCCACGGGTCGGGCGCTCGATCAGACCGATGAGCTTCATCAGCGTCGACTTGCCTGCGCCTGAATGGCCGGTAAGGAACGCCATTTCACCGCGACCCAGCCGCAGTGATACGTTCTCGAGCGCGATCTTGCCGCCCGGGTAGCGCTTGACCACATCCTTGAAGGCGACGATATCGCTGGTGGGCTGTGGATTCATGGGCAAAAAATGCGCAGCGTGGCCATCATGATCAGCCGCGTTTGAACAGCGCGTCCATGAAGTTCTCGGACTCGAACACGCCCAGATCTGCGGCGGTCTCGCCCACGCCGATGAAGCGCAGCGGCAGGCCCAGTTTCTTGGCGATGGCGAACACGATGCCGCCGGATGCCGAGCCGTCCAGCTTGGTCACGGTAATGCCGGTCACGCCTACCGCCTCGTTGAACGCCACGGCCTGCTGCAACGCATTGCCGCCGGTGGTCGCATCGACTACGAGCATGACCTCGTGCGGTGCGGTATCGTCCTGCTTGCCGAGCACGCGCTTGATCTTCTTGAGCTCATCCATGAGATGGCCCTGGGTATGCAGCCGGCCCGCGGTATCGGCAATAAGCACGTCGATGCCGCGGGCCTTGGCCCGGGCAAAGGCATCGAACACTACCGACGCCGAATCTGCGCCGCTGCCTTGCGCGACCACCGGCACCTTGTTGCGATCGCCCCAGCCCTGAAGCTGTTCGACTGCCGCCGCGCGAAAGGTATCGCCGGCCGCCAGCATCACTGAAAGGCCGGCGTCCTGGAATTTCTTGGCGAGCTTGCCGATCGTGGTGGTCTTGCCCACGCCGTTGACGCCCACCATGAGGATGACGAAGGGCGTATCCGACTTTGGAATATCGAGCGGCTGCTCGCAGGGGGCAAGAATATCGCCCAGATGCTCGCGCAGCGCGCGGTTCAGGTCCTTGCCGGTACGCAGGCGACCGCCGTCAAACATGATCTGCAGGCGATGCATCACCTGGCCGGTGGCGTCGACGCCGACATCGGCAAGCAACAGCTGGGTTTCCAGGTCGTCGAGGCCGTCCTGATCGACGGTTTCGCCTGGCAGAAGGTTGCGCAGATCATAGGTCAGCCACGAGTCGCCCTTGTTGAGGCTGGCCCGCATCCGGGTAAAGAAACCGGGCTGCTTGAACTTCGATTGGGCTTTGGATGGGCGCGGCGTGCCGCGTGCATCGTCTTCGCTATGGGCCATTGCGATGGATCGCTGCGCTGGAGAAACGGGTTGAGCCTGAACGATGAGCAGCTTGTTCGGCACTGACGATGTCTTAGCCACATCGACCAGTGCTCGCCACTCAGTCCGGCGCTACTTTAGCATCGACGCCGGCTCTCCGGGGCCACACAAGCAGCCGGGGCCCGGCGGCCGACTCGACGATACGATGGCCCCCGTCGGTGGCGTCGAGCGAGTTCGCCAGGCGCGTCATGCCGGCCCGATAGTCGCGTGTGTCGGTAGCGGTTGATAGCAGATAGAGTCGCCGGTCCATATGCTGGCTGTCGGCCATGCCGACCCAGAGCGGCGTCTTCTCCTGCGCCGTGATCTTGTCGGTGGGCCAGAAACGCACGATCCAGCGCCGGTTAGCGGCATCGGCAGGGTGGATCAGGGTGATGGTCGGGCGATGCCCGTCGTGTACGCGCGGCAGTACCGCAAGTGAGGCGATGGTGGTGTCGGGTACCAGCCAGCGCAGCGGCTGGCCGGGTGCGAGCGCCGGCGGTGCTCGCCAGCCGGCGTCTTCGAGCAGGTGGCGCAGCTGATCCTCGCTGGCGGCTGCCTGGATATTGAGCGGTGCGCTCTCGCGGCCCGCCATATCCTTGATACGGGCGTCGAGCATGCGATAGCCGACATGATTCCAGCCGTGCACCTCCTGTGACATGTTGATTCGGGGGGGCGCCGGCAGGCTGCGCGCTGCGTTGTCGGGGAGCACGGCCAGCAGCAAGGCTGCGACCATACAGGCGGCCAGCACGCCGAGCACGGGCTTGTCCTGTACCGGCCGCGGATGCTGGCGTCGGTAGCACAGCACCAGCATATTCAGCCAGACGAACGCACTGATCAGACCGATCATCAGATCGCTGGCCCAATCCAGGCCCAGATACAACCGGGCGAGTGCAATGAGCACCACACCGGCCACGGTTGCCGAATAATAATAGGGACGTACAGAGGCCGGCCGTCGCGACGCCAGGATTACGCCGGCCAGACCGTAAACCGTGGCACACAGAATCAGATCCTGGCCACCGCCGGCCAGAAACAGCGGATCGACGCGGATCTCGTAGAAGTAACTCACCGGTGGCGGGATCGCCAGCCACACGCGCAGAATGAGTGTGACGATCGACGAGAACGCCAGTGCTGCGACCCAGTGCGCAGCGGCACGGCGATTGCCCATCACCGCCAGCAGCCCCGCGATGACGCCGGCAAACGGCAGATAGATCAGCGGCGAGCCGATTTCGGCGAGCACGCGGGCAACGCCGTCGGAAACCGGCGTATGCAGACTCTGGGTGATATAAAAGGCCAGCGCATCGAAGCGCCAGGGAAAGACCGGCCGCGCCCAGCCCCAGACCAGCACATAGACCAGCCCGGTGGTGAGCATCAGCAGCGTGGCGGTGACCGCAAGCGCCGGGATCTCGGGCTGGCGCGGATCCGCAAGCGCCGGCCCGAGCAGGCCGAGCCGCCGATGGCGGCGGCTCCAGTTCATCAGCCGCTCGGCGTGATGGCGTGCAAACACACGCCCGGCGGCCAGCAGATAGCGGGTCGCGATCGCGGTCAGCCAGACAATGGCGACCACGGCCAGCAGCAGTACGGCAAGCCGCGTGGCGACCTGTGCGGCCAGGTCCAGCGAGGCCCCGAACACCACGCCCGGCAGGATATAGCAGGGCGCCCATATGGCCGTCGCGACGATGTCCATGATCGCAAATCGGACGGGCGACAAGCCCGCCGCTCCGGCCACGGTGGGCACGATCGGACGTAGCGCGCCGATCAGGCGTCCCAAGATAATGGCCTTGCCGCCGTGTCGGGCCAGAAATCCCTCGGCTCGGGCCACCAGCTGCGGCGCTCGCGAAAAGCCGGGCAACGCCTGTAGTCGGCCGCGGTAGCGACGGCCCAGCAGATAGCTGACGCTATCGCCGACCAGCGTGCCGATGATTGCAGCCGCAAAGGTCGGCGCCAGCGCCAGCGCGTCGGCGCCGATCAGCGCACCGAAGGCAAACATGAACAGCGCGCCGGGCACGAGCAGGCCGAAGATGAACAGCGACTCGCCCACGGCAATGGCGAACACCAGCCCGAGTGCGGCCCATGGGTGGCCGCCGACCCAGGCCAGCAGGGTATCCAGCAGGCTATGCCCCACGGCGACGCCTACCGTGGTGGACGGTATCCGCCAGGCGGGCCTGGGCGATCGAGGCGATCGGGGCGATCAACGAAAATATGCCATTCATCGCCGGGCCGACCGCGAACAGGCTCTAGCGCCTCGCTAGCGCGGCGAACGCAGCGTCGGCTGCATCAAGCGTGCGCTGAATCGCCTTGTCGTCATGCATCTGCGAAATGAAGGCCGCTTCGAAAGCCGACGGCGCGAGATAAACGCCGTGATCGAGCATATGGTGGAAGAACATGGCGAACGCCTGGGTATCACAGGCGGCGACTTCGTCAAAGCGGGTCACGCTCGGAGCATCGGTGAAGAACATACCGAACATGGCGCCTACGCGATTGGTGAGGAAGCCAACGCCGTGTCTCGTGGCACGCGCTTCGAGCCCGGCCAGCAGCTTGTCGAGCTGCGGCGCGATGGCCTTGTGCACCGAACCGTCGCGCAGCTGGGTCAGCGTGGCGATGCCTGCCGCCATGCCCAGCGGATGCCCCGATAGCGTGCCGGCCTGATACACCGGCCCGGTCGGGGCGAGGGTCTCCATGACCTGCTTCGGCCCGCCCACCGCGCCCACCGGCATGCCGCCGCCCACGATCTTGCCGAGCGCGGTTACATCCGGGGTCACGCCGAAATGCGCCTGCGCACAGCCGGGATGCACGCGAAAGCCGGTCATCACCTCGTCGAAGACCAGCAGCGCCCCGTGTTGGTCGCACAGATCGCGCAGGCCGGCCAGAAAGCCATCGACCGGCGGTACGCAGTTCATGTTGCCGGCCACCGGCTCGACCATCACACAGGCGATATCGGCGCCGTGCGTCTTGAACGCCTCGGCCACCGAATCGAGATCGTTATAGGTGGCCACGAGCGTATCGGCGACCACCGCCTCCGGCACGCCGGGCGAGCCGGGAATGCCCAGGGTCAGGGCGCCGGAACCGGCCTCGACCAGCAGCGCATCGACATGGCCGTGATAGTTGCCGGCAAACTTGACGACCTTGTTGCGCCCGGTATATCCGCGTGCCAGGCGCAGAGCGGTCATGGCCGCTTCCGTACCGGAATTGACCATGCGCACCGACTCGATCGAGTCGACCATCGAACAGATAATCTCGGCGAGTTCGGTCTCCAGACCCGTGGGCGCACCGAACGACAGGCCCTTGGCCGCCTGTGTCTGTACGGCTTCGACCACGGCCGGATCGGCGTGGCCGAGAATCATCGGTCCGAACGAGCCGACATAGTCGACATATTCGTTGCCGTCGACGTCATATATATAGGCGCCCTTGGCGTGATCGATGAACGCCGGCGTGCCGCCTACGCCGTTGAAGGCGCGTACGGGCGAGTTCACACCACCGGGCGTGCTCTTGCCCGCGCGTGCGAACCATTCGGCCGACCTGGGGCCGGGCCGTTGATAGGTCGTCTGGTCGGCGGTGTGGTCCGATGAGCTCATTGAACACTCCTGGAGAACATTAGTAAGGATAGTCATGCGTGCTCTGGCGCGGAATAGGCTGCGCACAGCGCCACGAGTTCGGCTGCGGCGCGCGTGCTATCCGCCGCGCGAAACAGAGCGCCGGATATGGCAATCAGATCGGCGCCGGCTGTCAGCAACTGGCCTGCATTATGGCGTTCGATGCCGCCGATGGCGACGACCGGCACGCCAAGCGCTTGAGCCTGACCCAGCACTACAGGATCTGCAGGCGGCGCCTCGGGCTTGGTGGCCGAGGCGAAAAAACGCCCGAAGCTGACGTGGTCGGCGCCCGCGGCAAGCGCGCCCTCGGCGCGCCCGATATCCGAGCCGCAGGTCGCACCGATACGCGCATGCGGTCCGAGCGCGGCGCGGGCCGTCGCCAGATTGCCGTCGGTGGCGCCCATATGCACGCCGCAGCCGAGCTCGGCGGCCAGTCGCCAGTCGTCGTTGATGATGAATTCGGCCTGTACGGCCTGACAGCGTGCCTGGAGTTGTCTGGCGAGCGCAGTGTCTGGTCGGCTATTGCGCTTGTCGCGGTACTGAAACCAGCGCACGCCGGCCGCCAGCACGGCGTCGACGCGATCCAGTGCGTCGTCGTCCAGCGTGGTGCGGTCGTAGATCGCATAGACGCCGCGAGAGGGCGCTGTCATGGCGTCTCGACGGCGGCGTAAGCCCCGCGGGCCGGGATCTTCTGGCCGCGACCGGCGGCAAAGGCATGCTTGAGTGTCTGCCATGTATAGGCTTGAGCCGCGGCGAGGGCGTCCTGCAGCGATTGTCCGGTGGCCAGGCGCGCAGCGACCGCGCTGGCCAGCGTACAGCCGGAGCCATGAAAGGTGCCGGGCAGTCGCGGCCAGCGTGCGCTATCGATAAGCGCGCCCTCGATATACAGGTGGTTGACGACATCATCTCCGGCCTCGTCCCCGCCGGTAATCAGCACCGCGCGGGCTTTTCGCGACAGGCGTTCGCCGCAGGCGTGGATATCGGGCTCGCCGTCGCAGAGCAGACGTGCCTCGGCGGCATTGGGCGTAATCACGCTCGCGTGTTCGAACAGCTGATCGTGCATTGCCAAGCCCACGGCGTCGTCGGCGAGCTGTCCACCGCCTGCTGCTCTGAGCACGGGATCAACCACCAGCGGCACGTCGGGCAGGCTGCGTGCGAGTTCTGCAATGATGGCGACCTGGGCAGTGTTGGCAATCACGCCGGTCTTGATGGCAGCGAAATGCATGTCGGCTCTAACGCGGTCCAGGCAATCACGGAAGAACGCGCTGGCGACGGGCATGGTGCCGTGCACATTCGCGGTGTCCTGACAGGTGAGCAGGGTGATCACGGATGCGGCGTGGGCGCCGTTGGCTGCCGCAGATTCGATATCGGCCTGGATCCCGGCGCCGCCGCTTGGGTCGTGTCCTGCCAGTACCAGAATGTTGGGTCGCGCGTCGTTCGTTCGGGGCGTCTGGTTCATGATCGCGAGTCTAACATCGCCGTGTTGTTCGCGATCCTTATGCACAACGAAAACAAACACTCATTGAACCGCCTCGAAAATTTTTTTCATGTTCCGGCCGAGTAGCTGGCAATACAGGCAACTCATTGATTATCAATGATTGTGTCCGCATGGTTACAAAATCGCCGGTTTGTCCAACACCCTGATAGAAGGCGGGCTTCGGGTGCTCATCCCGCGATTGTCCACAAAGTTATCCACAGGTTCTGTGGGTTTATCGGCTTTTGCGTTGATGCTCAAGACGTTAGCGAAAGATGCTGATAATGAGTATGGCCAGGGCATCGGTTATGCACAGCGTCAACCCGGTTGTTTGCCGTGGATCATTCTGATATGCCGCTGGGCGTCACCTTAATGGCTCCTGCAATTATCTGTATGTCAAGGTGTTTATCAGCCTGTTCAGGCGAGAAACGCCCGGCGCTGCGAAAACGCGGGGAAATGGACGCACAACGGCAGTGTTTTGTCCCCAGACTTATCCACAGACACTGGCAGTGGGCACACGGACAACGGTCGTGCTCAGTGTTCCGTCACTGCCTGTCTCGATGAGCCGATAACCGGGGAAACGGCGTGAATCCTCGGCGAACGTTGCCGCAGCCGGCAGGAACTGGCGCATGGTGGACGGTGTGCTCCAGCACTGAATCTGACCGAGCCCTGTTTCGACGGCCTGATGCACGTGACCGCAGACCACGGCGTGGACGTGTGGGTGGGCTGACAGACAGGCGATGAGTTCATCGGCGTTTTCCAGCCCGATCGCGTCGAGCCAGGCGCTTTCCACCACGACCGGCGGATGATGAATGAATATCAGCGCCGATGTGGTGTCGGCGCGCAGGTCGTGATCTAGCCGGCCCAGTGCCTCGCCTGAGACTCGCCCGGCTTCGCTGTTCTGTTGATGACTATCGAGTGCATACAGACGATAGCCGGCGATCGTGATCGACCGGTGGACCTGTGCACTCGTGAGCAGCCGACTCATGAGATCGGGATCGTCGTGATTACCGGCCATGGCCAGCACTGGCCGATCAAGCGCGCTCAGGCGCTTGTTCAGGCGCGCATAGCCCGCAGCCGATTCGTCGTCGACCAGGTCGCCGCCCAGCACCAGGCCATCGTAGTCCGGGTAGCGTGCGAGCGCGTCGTCGAGTACGCAGGTGAATGCCTTTTCAACGTTCCAGCCGTGCAGCCGGGCCGCTGGATCGGCGCACAGATGCAAATCGGTGATATGGAGCAGTCTCACGACATGTCCGGTCGAAGTAGGAGCGGCTATCCTGACACGAGGCTTTGGATTGCCCGGCGTCGTGGTCGACGCGGCTGATATTCGCGCGCCTCGCCGTGTGGTCGATGCTGGCAGTGGTAGTCTCGCAGGAATTGCGATCTGGCCCCTGATGCGACTTGGGCACGAGGATATCTGTGTGAACACGAATCTCAAGACCGAGCGTGGTGGCCCGGCCGTCGGCTGCAAACGATGAGCACGCGCATCGGCGACTGCAGCGCCGCGGAGCGCAACAAGGGCCCGATCTTTGACGCGCTCAGGCCGTGGCTGGCCGGACGACGACGCGTGCTTGAAGTAGGGGCGGGCGACGCCACCCACGCGCGCTACGCCTGTGCCCTGTTTCCAGGGCTGATCTGGCAGGCCAGTGAAGCGCCGGGTCATCATCGCCGACTGATCGCGGCCATGGCAGACGGAGGCGATATTGGTCTGCCCGCGCCGCTGGCGCTGGACGTGCGCGGAACCTGGCCGGGTGCCGACTATGACGCGGTCTACGGCGCCAACATTGCGCATATCATGGACTGGCCCGCCGTCGAGGCGCTGTTTGCTGGTGCATCGGGCTGTCTGGCCCGCGACGGCGTGCTGTGCCTGTACGGCCCGTTTATGGCGACAGATGAAGTCGCCGCACCCGGCAATATCGCCTTCGATGCGGCCCTGCGTGCACGAGATCCGGCGATGGGCCTGCGGCACATCGACGCGCTCGACAAGCTGGCCTCGACTCACATGCTTGAACGTGTCGCGGATCTGGCCATGCCGAGCAACAACCGTCTTCTGATCTGGCGCGGCCAGGCAGGCGCTACAGTGCCGGTCTGATCGGGCGCCGAAGCGCTCAGTTGACGCGGCGGGACGTGTCGCCGGCCAGGAATGCGCCGATATTGGCTGTCACGCCTTCCAGCATGCGCTGGCGTGCGCCGCGGCTGCCCCAGGCGCTGTGCGGTGTGACAATCAGATTGGGAATACCGGGATCAGTCAGCGCATGATCCGCCGGCGGTGGTTCCTGGTCGAGCACGTCCAGCCCGGCACCGCCGATGCGCTGTTCGCGCAGTGCGGCGATCAGCGCATCGCCGTCGATGATGCCCCCGCGCGCTGTGTTGACGATGAACACGCCTGGTTTCATGCGCGCCAATGCGGCGGCATCGATCAGGTTTTCGGTTTCAGGGGTAAGCGGGCAATGCAGGCTGATGACGTCGGCGCGCTCGAACAGATCGCCGATTTCGGTGCGGCCGTCGCGGATATGTGTCGCGCCCGGGCGTTCGGCGATCAGCACGGTCATGCCAAAAGCCTCGGCCAGACGCGCGACCGCCTGGCCGAGCTCGCCGTGACCGACCAGGCCGAGCGTCTGACCGGCGAGCTCCTCGATCGGATAGTCGAGCAGGCAGAAAAACTCCCCGGCGGCCCAGTCGCCGTTCTTGACCGCGGCGTCGTAGCGATGCCAGCGGGTGGCATGCGCGAGCATCAGGGCAAGGACGTGCTGCGACACGGCAGGCGTGGCATAGCCGGTGACGTTGATTACAGGAATACCGCGGGCCGCAGCCGCGGCGCCATCGACGTTGTTCACCCCGGTAGCCGCCACACAGATCAGCTGAAGCGCGTCGGCGCCTGCGATAGTCTCCGCGTCCAGCACCACTTTATTGGTGACCGCGATCTCGACGCCGGCGAGGCGCTCAGCCACGTTCGAAGCGTCGCTGTTGTGGTGCCACTGCCACGCGTCGAGTGCGTCCTCAAGTGGCGTCCAGTCCAGCGAGGGCCCCATCGAGCCTGCATCCAGGAAACAGCCGCGCATCCGTATTCCTTATCTTCTATATAATTGATTCGCGCATAGCTTAACCAAGTCGCAGGGCCTGCAACGATTATTCGATCATCGGTTCACAGTGAACCTATCGGACTGGCACGCGTCTAACTATGGACGAAATCGTCTTTCGCTAATTTCATGTACGATGCAGGTGAACGCCAAACAGGGGGCGGAAACCGTATTCCGGGTCAACAACCGAAGGCTGCAGATAACACATGATTCGCAGAAAAGAACAGCAAGACAAGTCTATTGGCAACCATTTGCCGCCGACCTGTCCATCCGTAGAAGCACTTGAGTACGAGCTGGCCTTTCTGGTTCGGCGATTGGAAGCAGCGCGCCGTCGCTTCAATTTCGGCCTGGAGCGCGCGCACTACCTGCTCCTGATTCTGCTTGAGCGCAACGATCGTCAGTCGGTCGGCGCACTGGCCGAGCAGATCAATCTGGATGCGTCTACGGTGACCCGCCAGGTAGCGGCCATGAAACAGGCGGGCCTGGTCGACAAGCTCGATAATCCGGACGATCGCCGTGGCGGGTTTGTGACTATCAGCGAAGCGGGTCGCGAAGCAGCAGCGACGGTGCGGGATCGCCGTCTGGACCGCGTTGAGCGTGCTTTCCACGACTGGAATGAGCAGGACCGCCGTGATTATGCCCGCCTGACGGCACGCTATAACGATGCCATGCGCGACGCGCTCAACGAAGAATAGGCGCGCGTCCGGCACGACTTGCCGGTACCGGATGGCAGGGCGCCTCGAAGCTCGGTCCGGTTTGTCTGATGGCGTTCAGGTATGCGCCCGAATCGCTGAGGGTGTGTCATGCGTGGTAGGCAGACCCAGCTCTGCCCATAGCCAGCGCACCGGCTCGGTTCTGTTCAGGCTATAGAAGTGCAGCCCCGGGGCGCCGCCGGCCAGCAACTGCTGGCATAAGTGCGCAACGACATCCTGGGCAAAAGCCTCGATCGATGCCTTGTCGTCGCCATAACCTTCCATTTTCTGACGAATCCAGCGCGGGATATCGGCGCCGCACATGGCCGAGAATCGTGAGATCTGGGCAAAGTTGTTCAGCGGCATGATGCCGGGCACCACGGGGATGTCGACACCGCGCGCCGTGATCTCGTCCATGAAGTTGAAATAAGCGTCGGCGTTGTAGAAATACTGGGTCATCGCCGAATCGGCGCCGGCCTCTACCTTGCGCACAAAGTTGTCGATATCGTCGGCGGCCGAGTCGGCCTGTGGATGAAACTCCGGATAGGCCGCGACTTCCAGATGAAAATCGTTGCCGTGGCGATTCTTGATATGCGCAACCAGTTCGTTGGCATGACGAAAAACGCCGGGTCGATCCATGCCTTCAGGCAGATCGCCGCGCAGCGCCACGATCCGATCCACGCCGGCTGATTTATAGGCATCCAGCAGATCGCCAATAGACTCGTGCGTGCCCTCGATACAGGACAGATGCGGCGCTGCGGCTACGCCGGTCCGGTCCATCACGCGGCGTACGGTATCCAGCGTGCCCGAGCGCGTGGTGCCGCCCGCGCCAAAGGTCACGGAAAAGAATGCCGGTTCGAGTGCGGCCAGCTCGTCCATCGCCTTGTCCAGACGCGCCGACGCTTTCGGGCCCCTGGGCGGAAAGAACTCGATCGAGAACGCGTTATGCGATGCGTGGGTCATGATGGTTTCTGGTGTTGTCGGCCGCTCGTATCACGGGCAGGCGACGGATAATAAAAACCCGGCCTGCGCAGAGCGCGGGCCGGGCTGTTCAGGCTATTGCAAGGCTGCAATCCGCGATCAGTAGCGGTAATGGTCCGGCTTGTACGGGCCTTCAACCGGCACGCCGATATAGTCGGCCTGGTCCTTGGTGAGCTCGGTCAGTCGGGCGCCGAGCTTGCCCAGATGCAGACGGGCGACCTTTTCGTCGAGGAACTTCGGCAGCACATAGACCTTGTTCTCGTAGTTGTCCGGACGCTGCCAGAGCTCGATCTGGGCCAGCACCTGGTTGGTGAACGAGGCCGACATCACGAAGCTCGGGTGTCCCGTGGCACAGCCCAGGTTCACCAGGCGCCCGGCGGCCAGCAGGATGATCTTCTTGCCGTCGGGGAAGGTGATGTGATCAACCTGTGGCTTGATCTCTTCCCAGTCGTGGCCTTCGAGCGAGACGACATCGATCTCGTTATCGAAATGGCCGATGTTGCACACGATCGCCTGGTTCTTCATGCGTTCCAGGTGACGATGCTCGATCACATGGAAGTTACCGGTGGCGGTGACAAAGATATCTGCCATCTCGACGGTGCCCGGATCATCCAGGTTGACCACGCGATAGCCTTCCATCGTGGCCTGCAGGGCGTTGATCGGATCGACCTCGGCTACGCAGACCGTCGCACCCAGACCCTTGAGCGACTGCACCGAGCCCTTGCCGGTGTCGCCGTAGCCAACCACGATTGCGGTCTTGCCGGCGATCATGACGTCGGTGGCACGCTTGATGCCGTCGACCAGCGACTCACGACAGCCGTAGAGGTTGTCGAACTTGGATTTGGTCACCGAGTCGTTGACGTTGATGGCCGGGAAGGTCAGCGTGCCGTTCTTCTCCATCTGATAGAGCCGCAGCACGCCGGTGGTGGTCTCCTCGGTCACGCCGCCCATGGCATCCAGACGGGTCTTGTAATAGCCGGGCTGGCTGTCCAGGCGTGTCTTGATCGAGGCAAACAGCGCGCGTTCTTCGGCGCTGCCCGGGTTATCCAGTACGGAGGCATCGCCCTCGGCCTTGGTGCCAAGCGAGAGCAGCATGGTGGCGTCGCCGCCGTCGTCCAGAATACGGTTGGGCACGCTGCCATCCGGCCATTCCAGAATACGGTGGCAATATTCCCAGTACTCGTCCTGCGATTCGCCCTTATAGGCGAACACCGGAATGCCGCGCTCGGCAATCGCCGCGGCAGCGTGATCCTGGGTCGAATAGATATTGCAGGAGGCCCAGCGCACATCGGCGCCCAGCGCCATCAGCGTCTCGATCAGCACCGCCGTCTGAATCGTCATATGCAGCGAGCCGGCGATCTTGGCACCCTTGAGCGGCTGCGAATCGGCGAACTCCTCGCGCAGGGCCATCAGGCCGGGCATTTCGGTTTCGGCAATCGCGATCTCGCGACGGCCCCAGCCGGCCAGCCCGATATCGGCGACCAGAAAGTCTTGGTTCATTTGTTCGGCAGGTGCGCTCATGGCGTACTCCTAGGAAAGTCGGTCAGATATACGACAGGCAGCGGCCCGCCGATGCCGTCAGGTGACGGCGTTGTGAGTCGGTGTGCGCTCAGGCGGCGGCAATACCGGCGGCATTGGCGAGCGCGCTGGCGCGATCCGTGGCCTCCCACGGCAGATCGACGTCGTCGCGGCCAAAATGACCGTAGGCCGCTGTCGCCCGGTAGATCGGCTTGGCCAGATCCAGCATCTTGAGGATGCCGTAGGGGCGCAGGTCGAAATGATCACGAATCAGGTGAGTGAGTTTGACGTCGCTCACCTTGCCGGTGCCGAACGTCTCGACCGATATCGAGGTGGGCTCGGCGACCCCGATGGCATAGGACACCTGCACTTCGCATTTATCGGCCAGACCGGCGGCGACCACGTTCTTGGCTACGTAGCGCGCGGCGTAAGCGGCCGAGCGGTCGACCTTGGACGGGTCCTTGCCGGAGAAGGCGCCGCCCCCGTGACGGGCCATGCCGCCGTAGGTGTCGACAATGATCTTACGGCCGGTCAGGCCAGCGTCGCCCAGCGGGCCGCCGGTGACAAAGCGCCCGGTCGGGTTGATATGCACCACCGGATCGTCGGATAGCCACTCGCCCAGCACCGGCTTGATGATGGACTCCATCACCGCTTCCTGCAGGTCTTTCTGCTCGATTTCCGGCGCGTGCTGGGTGGAGAGCACGACCGCATCGATGGCCACCGGCTTGCCGTTCTCATAGGCAAAAGTGACCTGTGACTTGGCATCCGGGCGCAGCCAGGCGAGCTCGCCCGACTTGAACAGTTCGGCCTGTTTGCGCACCAGGCGATGCGCGTAGGTAATCGGCGCCGGCATGAGCACGTCGGTCTCGTTGCAGGCATAGCCGAACATCAGGCCCTGATCGCCTGCGCCCTGTTCCTCGGGGTGGGTACGATCCACGCCCTGATTGATATCAACGCTCTGCTGGCCGAGTGCGTCCAGCACGGCACAGGTATCGGCATCGAAACCCATCGTGGAATCGGTATAGCCGATATCGCGCACCACCTGGCGTACCAATGCCTCGGTATTGAGCTGCGCGTTTGAGGTGATTTCGCCAAACACCATGACCATGCCGGTCTTGGTGGCAGTTTCACAGGCCACGCGCGCCATTGGGTCCTGGGCCAGATGTGCGTCCAGGACAGCGTCCGAGACCTGATCGCACAGCTTGTCGGGATGACCGGCCGAGACCGATTCGGAAGTAAACAAATAACGGCTCATATTCAATATCCCTGTATCCGGATAGGCGGATGATAGTACACAGAGTGCGGCTCCCGCAAAGAATTGCGGTCTGCCGCGCGATGGCCGTCTGACAGCAGCCGGCCGTGAATGGTTGCGCTCAGATACGGCATTTGATTACTGAAACATTGAACTATGAAACACTAATAGCTATCAGCGCCGATGCCGGCGGGGCTGTGACGCCCGAGCAGTCCATATTTTCCCGAAGATTGTCCAGGCAAGCCTCGGCGGTGCTCACCGGCGCTGGCAGCGGTATCGGGAGTGCCTTTGCGCTCGAACTCGCCGCCTGCAGCGGGCGCGTGATGTGCTCCGAAATCAATCTCGAACAGGCCAAGGCCACGACTGGCCTGATAGAACAAGCCGGCGGCTGCGCACTGGCCATGGCCTGTGCTGTCACGACACTCGCCGACGTCGAGGTGGCCGAGGTCTGGCTCGGTGGGCCGGCAGAGGTCTGGTCGTCAAAGACGCCGGCGGGCACGCCATCGGCGACATGACGATCGCCGACCGGATGCCGGAACGGCTCCTGGGCAGAACACTGTCGTGCAGATTGAGTACGACAAGTGCAATGGAGCCGGGTCTGGCACCCAGCGTATAGACAGCAACACGACACGCCGGTCGGCAGTAACCGGAGGCCGTATGCCTGACTGCGCTGTGGTAGCCAGCGATGTCGCTGGCCGGAAACAACTGAGCGTCCAGCGTCGGCGCGCCCTGTGGACGCGCCATATTGCGTGGCGCCGGTCGCGCGTCAGCCGGCGGGCGTCAGCTTGAGCAGTCGCGCATCGCGCTTGTCCTCAAGTATCCAGACGGCGCCGTCCGGGCCCTGCTCGATCTCGCGGATACGCTTGTCCCAATCATAGCGTTCGACTTCGCGGGCCGTGTCGCCGTCCAGTTTCACTCGCACGATCGCCTTGGCCACCAGACCGCCGATCAGACCGTTATTCTGCCAGTCGGCAAATCGCGCCCCGTCGTAGATCACAAAGCCTGCCGGGCCGATCGAGGGCACCCACGAGACCGCCGGCGCATGAAAATCCGTGCGCGTGTCGTGATCGGCAATGGCGGTGCCGCTGTACTCGTCGCCGTCGGATACCACCGGCCAGCCGTAGTTGTGGCCTGCGGCTATGCGATTGAGTTCGTCGCCGTGCTCCGGGCCCATCTCATGGCTCCACAGATTGCCATCGGTATCGAAGTCGATGCCGAGCAGGTTGCGATGCCCGATCGAATAGAACTGGCCAGCGATTCCGCCCTGATCGGCGTAGGGGTTGTCGGTCGGCGCCGAGCCGTCCAGATTCAGACGAATAACCTTGCCCAGATTCACGCTCATATCCTGAGCCGGTGTCTTTTTCTGGCGATCGCCGGAGGTGATGAACAGATAACCCTCGTGGGGCGTGTCCTGGGGCCCGAGCGCGATACGGTGCGAGAAATGCCCCTTGCCGGTCACATGCGGCTGTTGATTCCAGAGCTCGGTTACGTCGGTGAGTTCGAGCGTGCCATTGGCACTCTCGAGGATCGCGCTCACCACGCGGGCGCCGCGTGTGTTGCCGCCGTCGAGCGACTGCACGTATGACAGGTAGATACGCCGGTTGTCGGCAAAGTCCGGGGCGGCAAGTACGTCGCCCAGGCCGCCCTGACCACCATAGGCCACATCGATATCGTGGCCGACCGTTGTTTTGGCCCCGTCGGCGGTGACGTGCACAAGATTGCCGCGCTTCTCGGTGACAAGCATCGAATCGTCGGGCAGAAAGGTCATGGCCCAGGGCTGGTCAAAGACAGCGATCTCTTCGGCAGCCAGACGCATGCCCTGGCTGCCTTCGATCTCGAAGGCAGGCGTCGGGCTGGAATAGAGGCTGGCGATGGTGACGGCGCAGGCGGCAGCCAGCGTGCTGCAATTCAGGTCTACGGGCATGGCAAAGCGAGTCATCGGTTGGCTCCGGTGAGGGGTTGTCATGGGGCGGGGCAGCCACGCTGCGATCTTGTTGCCCAGGGATTGGACCGAAAACACCCTCACAAGTGCCGTGCTTAGTTAAAATTAAATATAATAGTTGCTGTATTAAGCAGTTTTTGGAATGACGCGTGGCGTGTGCCGATGACGTCTGCGGCGGCGGTCGAGATGGAAGCCCGGCGCCAAATCGCCGGGGATGACGCAGCCCACGGCGTGGCTCAGGCGCTTGCGCCAAGAGACGCCGTGGCAACCCCGGGCCGGTGCCCGGCTGTGGCGACGGGCGGTGCTCTTGGAAAGGCTCTGGCCGGGCTGCGCACGGCTCCGGTTTGGGCTAGCTCCCGGGAGTGACTAGACTAGGGCGGTTATCAAACCAAGTTAGAGGATTGTCATGTCCCGTATGGATTCCACCATGATGCCGCTCGGCACGAAGGCTCCGGCATTCGATCTGCCGGATACCGTCTCGGGCGAACACAAGAGCTTTGCCGATGTCGCCGGCCCGAAAGCCACTGTCGTGATGTTCATCTGCAACCATTGCCCATATGTGCTGCACCTGATTGACGAAGTCGTCGAGGTAGGCGCTCATTATCAGCCACAGGGGGTCGGCTTTGTGGCCATATCGTCGAACGACATCAGCACGCGGCCCGAGGATGGCCCCGAGCAGATGCAGGTGTTCGCCGAAGCGCGAGGATTTACCTTCCCCTACCTCTACGACGAAACCCAGCAGATCGCCAAGGCTTACGATGCGGTCTGCACACCAGATTTCTTCGTGTTCGATGCCGATGGCAAGTGCGCCTATCGCGGCCAGTTCGATGAATCGCGGCCGAAAAACGCGATCAGTGTGACCGGCGCCGAACTGCGTGCCTCGCTGGACGCCGTACTGGAAGGCGACATGATTCCAGACGACGTGCAGGTGCCAAGCCAGGGCTGCTCGATCAAGTGGAAATCGGTCTGATCTAATGCTGTTCTAGGTTTCGTACGGCATGTAGATCGATATCTAATCCGACGGATCTGTGGCTTGTCTGTTGGATGGCGCTGCAGGCTCCCGGCCCTTGAACCGCCGCCACGGTTCTAGCCCATCTTGCGCCGGAGCCGTGGATCTTGGTCCAGGAGCCGTTCGCCCGGTCGCGGTGTTCAGCACGGTCGAGCACACCGATGACGTGGTCGCCGAAGCAATCGGCTGTCGTTGCTGCCCGGCGGCCTGCATCTTCACCTCCTCGATGAACACCGCGTATCGGCTGGGCAACCAAATCGCGAACGGCATGATCCCGATCAGCCATCTCGATCTGGCCCTGTCGAAAACGCGGTTCGGCGAGGTGAAGGATTCCGGCGAAGGCTGGGAAGGCGACAGTGGGGCGATCGAGTCTTGTCCTCTAAGCCTGGTTTGTGACCGCCGCCGCGATCTGATTCGTACTGTTTGATCGCGCGCTGACTCGTATCGAGGCCGCACAGCCGGCGCCTAGTGGCCACACGGATTCTGGGTCAAGTCTCAGCGGGCAAGCAGGACATCGTCGAGTGGCGCTGGGCGGGCGAAGTGGTAGCCCTGGGCATAGTCGATATCCACACTTTCGACAGCGCTCAGCAGGGCCGCGGTTTCCACGCATTCAGCAATGGTGCGCTTGCCCATCATTCGCGTGATTTCGACGATAGCCTCGACCATGGCGCGATCTGGCTCGTCGTCAATCATGTCGCGGATGAAGCTGCCGTCGATCTTGACGTACTCGACCGGCAGTTCACGCAGATAGTCGAAGGACGACAGCCCGGTGCCGAAGTCATCTAGCGCAAAACTGCAGCCGCGTTTCTGCAACTCGTGAATGAAATGCTTGGCCTGGGACAGATTCGAGATGACTGACGTCTCGGTGATCTCGAAACAGATCAGGCTGGCGTCCACGCCCGATTGATCCAGCGCGGTGGTCACCATGCTGAGAAAGTCAGGATGGATGAGCGAGGTCGCCGATAGATTGACCGCGATCCAGCGCATCGGCTTGAGCGCTGATCCGGCATTGCCCAGATACGCCAGCAACAGCGTCAGCGCGCGGCGATCCAGATCCCGGATCGGCCCATAACGGTTGGCCGCGTCCATGAAGCGCCCCGGCAGGATGATTTCGCCGTCGTGCATGCGCAGGCGCAGCAGGCATTCGTAGCCATAAGGGCCATCCGGCTCGGCGAGGTTCACGATCGGCTGCGCATGGAGCTCGATCCGATCCTCGGCGAGTGCGGCATGCAACTTATCGGCCCAGCTCATCTCGTCGCGTCGGCGATTGACGCGCAGATCTTCCTCGCCGTGTTCGTGCACCGAACCGGGGCCTAGTTCCTTGGCGGCAAAACAGGCCGCATCGGCTGCTCGCATCACCGTGGCTACATCGCCCACGCCGGGGTGGATAGGGGCCAGGCCGATACAGGTGTTGACATGCAGGCGCTGGCGTTTCCAGAGAAAATCGGCGTTGTGGATCGTGCTGACAACGTCGCGTGCGAGTGCGCGTGCCTGCTCTGTGTCGCGGTCTTCCATGAGCAGGGCGAACTCGTCGCCGCCGATACGGGCCAGCAGATCGCGCTCCTGCAGCGACTCGCGCATGCGCTGGGTGATCTGGCGCAGCATCTCGTCGCCGGCCTCATGCCCATGGGTGTCGTTGATGATCTTGAAATTGTCCAGGTCGAGATAGGCCAGCGTGTGGCTTCGATCCTGTGAACGCGCGCTGTCGATCGCCAATGCCAGCAGCCGCTCGAATTCCCGTCGGTTGAGCAGACCGGTAAGCGCGTCGTGAGTGGCATGAAAGTGTGCTTCCTCGGCGAGCTTGCGTTCCTGGGTGATGTTCTCGCAGGAGATGAATATCGCAACGTTCTGACGCTCGTCTTGACCTAGGTTCTGGCAAGGGTTCTCGACGGGTGCTTCGATGAGCCGCGCGTTGGCCCGAATCCAGATCATCGCACCGCTTTTGGTGCGAAGTTGCAGCTCCCAGCGCACGATCTCGCCCGCGCGGGTGCGGCAGATATCGAGCTGTTCGCGGAGATCGGTCGGGTCTGCGTGCAGGCCCTCGAACGCGCGTCCGATCATCTCACCGTATTCGTAGCCCATCTGCCCGGCGCCGAAATCGTTGACCGACGTGATCACGCCGGCCTGATCGAGGATGAAATACATCGCCGGATTATCGTGATAGATCGCACGAAAGCGCGCTTGACTAGCGGCTGCTGCGCGCTCGGCCTGCTTGAGCGGGGTCACATCGAGAAAGCTCAACACCGCACCCGTGATGTTCTCGTCGTCACTCCGGTAGGGGGTGATCCGACGCAGAAACCACTGGTCGTCGCGCGTGTTTACTTCGCTCTCTATCGGTTCGCGCCGTAGTTTGACTTCAGCGGCTATGCGTTCGATATGCAGTGGTTCGGCAAAGACGTGGGAAATATCCGACAACGGCCGTCCGACGTCGCCCTCAATAAGTTTGAACAAGCGTCGCGCGGCCGGCGTAAAGCGGTTGATACGGTGCTCGGCGTCAAGAAAAATGGTCGGAATATCGGTGCTGTCCAGCAGATTCTCGATATCCGTGGTGACCTCGCGCAACGCGGACATCTTCTGCTTGAGTTCATCGTTGACCGTGCTCAACTCTTCGTTGAGCGACTGCAGCTCTTCTTTCGAGGATTCCATTTCCTCGTTCGATGATTGCAGCTCCTCGTTGATCGCCAGCGCTTCCTCGTGCGTGGTCTTGAACTCCTGGCGGGTGGCCTGCAGTTCGTCGTCCAGCCGTTGGTTCTCGTCACGGGTGGCATCCAACTCGTGTTCCATATGAACAACATAGTCGTCCGCGTCTGCCGACTGTTCTGCGGGGCGCGCCGGTCGGCGCATGTCGTCGGCGAGGGTATGAAAGCTGATGAGTACGCAGGCGACGGTGTTCGGGCCCGATACAAACCGGCGTCCATGAATCTCGAAAGCCCGGTAGCTGCCGTCCTCGACGAGCACGCGGGCGCGTTCGACCACGCGGGTCTGTGAGTCCAGGGCCGAGTGGATCACGCGCCGCAGGCAGGTCTGCATACCGCGGCGGGCAATACGTAACAGATCGTCACTGGGTGTGCCGGTTGGAAACCCCAGGTACGGGCCCAGATCGCCGTGTACATACAGCAGCTGGAACCGGGCGTTGGTGATCACGCTGGGGGGAGCAAAGACGTCGAGCAGCAGGCGTGGCACTTGCTCGGACAGGCTGCGGGCATTATCGCGCTGAGGCTCTACCGACAGCTGTGACATACGGGTGACGGGATTCGGGTCGCTCTTTGTCCAGCTTAGACGGAATCGGTCGCCATTTGAGTGCGGTAGCGCACGGTAGATCTGTATGCCGTGCCGGCGCGCGGAAAACAGCGGTGAGTTGCGATCGATGTTTTCGGAGCTGCCCAGAAACAGATGGCCTCGGCTATGAAGCGCAAAATGGAACAGCGCAATGACCTGGCGCTGCATCTGCTTGTCGAGGTAGATCAACACATTGCGGCAGGAAATCATGTCCAGCCGTGAAAAGGGCGGATCAGCGATCACGCTCTGCACGGCAAAAATCACCCGCGCGCGCAGGTCGCTGGTCACACGATAGCCGCCCTCGACGCGATCGAACCAGCGCATACGTCGGTCGAGCGATACGTTCTCCATCGCCTGCTCGCTGTATTCTCCGGCACGTGCTATGGCCAGGGCGGGCGCATCGATATCTGTGGCAAATACCTGCAGCTCACGGGAACTGTCGGTGGCCTGCAACGCTTCGCTGAATACCATAGCGAGCGAGTACGCTTCCTCCCCGGTGGCACGGCCCGGCACCCAGATACGCACCGGCGGGTTATCGGCGGCCGAGGTCTCGATCATGCCCGGTATGACGTCGTTCTCAAGCACCTGAAAGACGTTGGCGTCGCGAAAGAAGCTGGTTACGCCGATACGCAGATCGCTGAGCAGACTCTCGGATTCGTCGTGACTGGCACGGATCTTTTCAAGATAGTCCTGAAGGTCCACAGCCTCGGCGATTTGCATGCGGCGCGCGATACGGCGCGCAATCGTGCCCCGCTTGTAGTGAGAAAAATCGTGCCCGTGGCGTGATTTGATCAGCGACAGGATAGCGTCGCGCTGTTCGCTGTCCTCGCTGTCGGTCGGCGCGCCGTGTTCAGTTTCTTTGCCGACGTGCTCCGCCTGGGTATCGGCCCCGTCGAGCATGTCGGGCATCTGCTCGACCGCCAGGATATGACCGATTCCGCCCGCGGCAATCGCCTGCTCGGGCATCTCGGGATAGGCAGCTTCTTCAGGGGCCTGGGCAATGGTCAGCCCGCCGGCCTTGTGGATAGCGCAGGCGCCGAGTGCTGCATCGCTGCCGGTTCCCGAAAAGATGATGGCAGCTGCCTTGGCGCCCTGATCTGCAGCCAAGGATTCGAGAAAACGATCAATCGTAGTGCGCTGGCCCCGCACGTTCTGGCTCGGCGCAAGCGTGAGATGGCCCTGCTCGATACCCATATCCTGCTCGGGCGGGATCAGATAGACGTGCCCGACACAGGCGAGGGTGCGTTCTGTGACTTGCTGTACCGGCATGTCGGTATGGCTGGCCAGCAGCTGGGATAACAGCCCGTCCTGATCGGCGCCGCGATGGGTCGCTACCACCACACAAAGCTCCGACGCCGTGCCGAGCGCGTCAAAGAATGCTTCCAGCGACTTCAGGCTGCCGGCGCTGCCGGCCAACGCCAAGTACATCCGGGGCTCGGCGGACGTTCTGCCAGCCGGTGGATTCGGGATTGCAGCACTGGAAATAGGCATGGCACGCCGGGTCTTTGAATGGACGCTCGCCTGTCGGACAGGGACTCATCGACCCGAGGGCCGTAGCCCACCGATATAGTGATTATACTTGCCCGATACACCAGCCACCGCCGGCGGACAGTTTCGGACACGTCTACGGTGGCCAACACACGCTGCAACGAACAAGATTTCGATGCTACGCGCTAGACAAGATGTCAGCAATCCTCGTGCGGTGGCTGTTTTGTCCATGATCACGGGCGCTATGCCCATTCTGGATCAACGCACAATCGCGATTGTCTGCCTGACAGGTTTGTGGTTACTTCGCCAGCTCTGTGGCACAGAGCAACAGCTCAGCCTGCGAAACGGGCCATTACCTTCCAGTAGTTGACCGGCAAGAGCCGGGAGACGAGCGATATCAGCTTGGCGTCGCTACCGATCAGGCATCGGCCTTTCTTGCGGGCCAGATCATTCAGGATCACGGTTGCAGCCTGGTCGGCTGTGGTGCGGGCCATTTTCTTCACGAAATCGTCGGCGGCACTGGTCTGATCGCGCTTGCCGTCGGGGCCCACGTAATAACGCGCACTATGGGCAATGCCGGTCTTGATGCCGCCGGGATGTACACACATCACGTGCAGCCCGGAGCCCGCGGTTTCGTGACGCAGCGCCTCGGTGAAGCCGCGCACCGCGAACTTGGTGGCGTTATAGGTGCCTTGCGTAGGTACGCTGATCAGCCCGAATACGCTCGATACGTTGATCAGCGCGCTGCCTTTGTTTTTCATGAGCTCGGGCAGGAACGCCTTGGTGCCGTGCACCACGCCCCAGAAGTTGATGCCCATGATCCATTCGAAGTCGTCGTATTCGGTGTCGGCGATAGTCTGCGAGTGGGCCACACCGGCGTTATTGATCACCAGATCCGCGCGCCCGTATTCAGCGACCACCTGGTCGCGAAACGCGGTCATGGCCGTACGCTCGGAGACATCGATATGGGCCGCAAGCACACGCGTTGACTGGCACAGGCGATGGGTCTCGGCGAGTCCGTCGTCGCTGACATCGCACAGGGCCAGATACGCGCCACGCTGGGCGCAGGCCACCGCCAGGCTGCGCCCGATACCGGACCCGGCGCCGGTAATGACGCAAACCTTGTGTTCGAGATTATCCATGCGAGGTCCTTGCAGGGGCGATGACGCGCGGCGGGCGTTCGACAAGCGCCTGTTTCGGCGGATACTGGATCGGCGCCTACGGCATCAGCTAAAGTGACAATGGGTATTGTCAAAGTTACTTCTGACAATTAATGATGTCAATATGTGTTGATGAGCACCAAGCCATCCTCTGCATCCAACGACGCCGGTCGTGCCTATGGCGGCCGCAGTCTTGATGAGCGCCGCCAAAAGCGTCGCCAGCAGTTTGTGGCTGCTGGGATCGAAGTATTCGGGCGCGAGGGCTTTCGTGCGGCCACGGTCAAGTCGCTCTGTCGCGAGGCAGGGCTGACCGAACGTTATTTCTATGAATCGTTCGGCAGCAGCGAGACCTTGTTTGCCGAGGTCTACAAGACTCTGGTCACGCGGCTGGAGAACGCCGTGGTGGCGGCAATCGACGGCGCGCCCCGCGAGCCGGAAGCTACCGCCCGTGCCGGCCTGCGCGTGTTCTTCGAGACGATGTACCACCAGCCTGGCACTGCGCGCATCCTGCTGATCGAGATCTTCGGCATCAGCGGTGATATCGACAAGCTCTACCGGTCGACCACGCGCGATTTCACCCACCTGCTGGCGGAACTGTCGAGTGCCATCTTTCCGCTCGATCAACATCCGCATACCGACCCGTCGATCGTGTCCACCGGCCTGATGGGCTCGACCATTCATATTGCGATGTACTGGACGCTGTCGCGTTACCGGGACCCGATCGACGTTGTGGTGGAATCAAGTCTGGCGCTCTACGTAGCGATGGCGGGCGCGCGCCACAGCAGCTGAACGTCGCCCGATGGGGCTGTCGATAAGGCCCTGCAACGCCGGCCGCAAAAGAGCGGTTCACCACGCGGGCTGGGTAATGTCTGGACAATTGTTGTATCCGGCCCAGGATGAGTGTGCTGGTGCTGCCTGCCGGAACGCCCGCTTTGTGGTGGTGACCAAGCGTGGCTGCCCCGAAGCAAATCGAGCGCTGCCAACACGCGCTATCAGTGATGCATGGCGTAGGCCGCCTCGGCGTCGTCGACCAGATCGTCCAGTTCGGCGAGCAGGTACGCGTTGTTCTGCTGCCAGGGATGGAAGCTGTACTTGAAGTAGCTGGCGAACTCCGGAAGCATCTTGCGGATGAAGCCGGGCTTGCCGAACATGAAGTTGGCCAGCTTCAAATGGCCGCGCCAGCCGAGCCTGCGACAATTTTCATCGGCCTGTGCCATTTGCCAGTAGAAGCTCATCAGCACGGGCCAGAACAGCGCGGTGGCCAGCGTCATCGCGAAGCTGCGCTCGGCCCAGTTGCGCGGCCCGCGACCGATGCACTTTTCGTATACATCGTAGGCCACGGCCTTGTGCTCGACTTCTTCGAGCGCATGCCAGCGCCACATGCGCTCGAAGTCTTGCTGTGACCCGGCCATCAGGTCCGGATAACGCAGCAGCATGTCGCCCATCAGCGCGGTGTAGTGCTCCAGCGCGATGGTGGCGGCCAGCGGCATCGACTTCCAGCTGCTGTTCTTGATCCGTTCGAGCAGACGCCAGGTGAACTGGTCGAGCCTGTGGGCGGGCAGGCCCGCGTCTTCCATCAGCTCGTTGTATTCGATGTGCTCACGCGAGTGCATGGCTTCCTGGCCGATGAACGCGGTGGCGGCCTTGCGCAGGTCCGGGTCGGGGATCTCGTCGCGATAGCTGCGCACAGCGTCAATGAACATGCGCTCGCCGGCTGGGAACAGCAGCGACATCGCGTTCATGAACTGGGTGACGTTCGGCCCGGCCTGATGCCAGTTGCAGATCCGATCGGCCGGCGGCAGGAAGTGCAGGTCGCGTCGCTCAGGCATGACCGGGCCGCTGTAGCCGGGGCTGAAAGGATGGGTGTCGGCAGCGTTCTTGCGCATATAAAACCTCAGGCGTGGGGCCGGGATGAAGACCGGGTCTGGGGGACAGTTGCGGGTGGCTCGATGGGTAGTGCCGGCGACGCCCTGGCGCGGATGAAATCCGCACAGTGCTTGGCCATGGCCTGTGGATGCGTGAGCACCGCCCAGTGCGCGGCGTCAATCGGCGTCACCGTGAGATCGGCCACCCAGCGCTCCAGCCCGCGCGCGAATCCGGGCGCTACAAAGGCATCGCGCATAGGCGTGATGATCTGAACTGGGACCTGGGCGATGCGTTCGCGCGGACGCCGCAGGCGTGCGAATACATTGGCGCGATAGAGCTTGATGCCGTTGGCGCCGTCCTGGGCCAGCGTCGGATTGACCGGCAGCGTCTGGCCTTCCATGCGTGCCACAGTCTGCGGCCAGCGGCGGGCGAGCAGCGTATGCCAGGCCAGTGTCGGCAGCAGTGGCAGGTGAAACAGGCCGATATACCACGACCTGCGCATCTGTTTTTTCAGGCTCGTCCGGTCGTTGTGCCACTGATCGCGCAGCCAGTGCCCGACATTATCCAGACAGGGCCCTGAAATAGAGGTGAAGCTTGATATGCGATGCGCAAGCCTTGGGTCGGTCACCGCCTCCCAGCTCTGGATCGAGCCCCAGTCGTGGCCGATGACATGAACCGGAGCCTCTGGGCTGGCCCAGTCGATCACGGCTTCGAGATCGGCCTGCAGTTCGTTGAGACGGTAGGCCGAGGTGGCTCCAGGGCGGCTGGACGCACCGGCGCCGCGCACGTCGTAACGCACGCAGCGGAAATCGTCAGCGAGTTGCTCGACCAGGCGATCCCACACCGCATGGGTGTCGGGATAGCCGTGAACGAGAACGATGGTCGGCCGTGTGTCGTCGTGTACAGGCGAACTGGCGTAGCACCGGATGCGGACATCGCCACGACGCAGCGTCGCGGTTATGCCCGTGTCTTCAGGTGGAGTCTCGCAACAGATCATTAACGTGTCTGATGTAATAGTTACATCTGACAATGTCATAAAGAATTGAGCGCTGCAACTGACTGCTGTGTTGCCCAGTTACCCGTTTGATAAGGAAACCGACTGGCAGGTGCCGCTGTATTTACAGCGCGGGACGCGTTCAGCCGTGCATGGACGGAGATGCCGCGCGAAGCAGGGCGTGCGTAGCGTCAAGGCGGGGTTGTTTGGCGCCCCACAGGCGAGGCAGGCGATAGGGCGTCATCTGGCGTCGTGCAGATGCTCCAAGAGCAGCGCGAGGCGATCGCCCAGATGCTGGTCGGCGGCCTTGCCCATGGCGCGGGAGACCTCGGGTAGTACCGCCATCTCGACCAGCGGGCGGAAGCGCCAGACCAGATCAGCGAGTGCCGGCATGTCTTGCTTGGGCGGTAGCTGGCCTTCGCCGTATTTGTCGAAGACGTGGATAGCCACCAGCCGCACCATCTCGTCGGCGGCCTGCTCGACGTTGCGCCGAAGATACGCAATGACGTCCAGCATTTCTTCCAGCGGGATGCCGGCCTTCACCAGCTCGGCGCCGGCATGCAGCATGCGCGGGCTGGGTACACGATAACGCATGCCCTCGGGCCGGACGACGTCCAGTTCGACCGCTTTCTTGAGCGCGCTGCGTGAGAACTGGCCGCCAAATTTGTTGAGCAGTTCCGGCATGGTGACGTAGTCGGGCACTTCATCTGACCAAGGGCTAGCCACCGCAGTTTCCAGGCCGAGCAGGTGGCCGATATCGTTGCCGCGCTCCCAGCTTTCCACCAGTTCGCCAATATTGGACAGCGTATAGCCACGTTCCAGCAGCCGGTTGATGATGCGCAGGCGCGACAGATGCGCGTCGTTATAGATGCCCTTGCGCCCGCGCCGCTCGGGCGGCGGCAACAGGCCGCGATCCTGATAGGCGCGGATGTTGCGGACGGTGCTGCCGGTCTCGCGCGCGAGCGCGTCGATAGAAAACTCGGGCTGGGCGGCGGGCTCGTCAGCAGTTTCGGTCGGGGTGAGGGCGCGTTTCATCGCCAAAGTCTAGCCGTCTGCCGGGGCGGCGTCATCCGTGGCCAGGCCGACACAGCCGGGAACACGCGTTCCCGGCGACCGGCTCAGGCACAGCGCTGGCGCTGTGAGCTGCGGTATGCAGCAATCTCCTCGATCGTGAGTACGGGCATGTTGTGCTGGGCGGCATAGCGTTCTATGTCGTCATTGCCGGCCATCGTGCCATCATCGTTCATGAGTTCGCACAGCACGGCGCCGGGCCGGCCACCGGCGAGAATCGCCAGGTCCAACGAGCCTTCGGTATGACCGCGACGATCGAGCACGCCGCCGGCACGAGCGCGCAGCGGAAATACATGGCCGGGGCTGACGATCTGGACGTCTCCGTCGAGCGATGCCATGGCGGCCTTGATGGTGGTCACGCGATCCGCAGCAGATACGCCGGTAGTGACGCCCACCGCCGCTTCGATGGATATCGTGAAGCCGGTGCCGTGACGCGCCTGATTATCGTTGACCATCGGCGGCAGTCTTAGCGTGTCGACGCTGGAGCCGTCGAGTACAAGACAGACGATGCCGCTACCGTTGCGGATCATCTTCACCATGGTGTCGATTTGAAGATTATCGGCGGCAGCGACGATATCCGCCTCGTTTTCGCGGTCGGCGTCGTCGAGCAGCAGTACCGGTTCGCCGGCCTGAAAAGCGGCTACGGCGGCGGCAAGGCGGGGATGGCGGTTTGAATCGATCGATGGCATGAAACGTCCTCGAATGTTGAGTCAACGTTTCAGGGCAGCAGCGCACTCGGCGTTCGCGCGCAACGATGCAGGCTGCGGCCAAGCGTCTTCTCTCATCCGGACTATCACCGTCGGCTCCGGCATCTCACCGGATCTGCTGACCTCCGATCAAGCGATCGGAGCGCTCGCGGGCTCGTCGTTTTCGACATACCGCCGGTGGGGAATCGCACCCCGCCCTGAAGACGCTGTGAAGTATAGCCGATCGTGTGTGTATCGAACAGGCATTGGCGCGGTCTCGGACGAAACGGCAACAGGCCTTGGTCAAGGCCTGTCCTTATTATGTCCAAAGCGCAGCATGTTCCAGTCGACGTACTGTAGAGGCAACCGGTTACGGCATCGGCAGTTCCGTTCTCATATTGAATCGACCCGGGGTTTCGCGCTGATGCGCGAGGCATTTCATTTGCCTTGCCCAAATCAAAGTCCCCAGAGCAAAGGGCACTCGGCACTGCGTCGATGCTTCGCATCGATTCCTTGCGCTGCTCAGCGCAGCACCAAGGGGCTGAATACAAACCGGACTTCAAAACCTGCAAAGCGCATAGCAGCACCTGAGCTTCATACACAATCATAGAGCGGCTTTGTATTCCTTGGTCATGGCCCGCCCCGATCGTCGGCTCGTGCCTTGCACGGCAGACCACGGGCGCCAACGCGCCGCTCGTATCAAGCGGCAACAGGCCCTACCATTGACGGCTGATCCGTCGCAGACAACAGGGCAGGGCGATGACGCCGAACCTCGAGAGCAAGCTGCCCCGTGTGGGCACCACGATCTTCACCGTGATGAGCCAACTGGCTGTCGAACACGATGCCGTCAATCTCGGCCAGGGCTTCCCGGATTTCGCGCCGTCGCCGCAGTTGGTCGATGCCCTGTCGCAGGCCATGGCTGACGGTCATAACCAGTATCCAGCCGGTGTGGGCCTGCCCGCGCTGCGCGAGCAGATTGCGATCAAGACAGAGGTGCTCTACGGACGTCCGACCGACCCGGCGACCGAGATCACGATCACCTCCGGCGCCACCGAGGCAATCTTTGCCGCGATTGCTGCTGTCGTGCATGCCGGCGACGAAGTGATGGTGCTCGACCCGGCCTACGACTGCTACCAGCCCGCGATCGATCTTCAGAACGCCAGGGCGGTTCGCGTACCGCTGACCGTGCCCGGCTTTGCCGTGGACTGGCAGCGGGTGGCCGATGCGATTACCCCGCGTACGCGCATGATCATCATCAACTCCCCGCACAACCCGACCGGCGCGGTTCTGAGTGCAGCGGATCTGGACACACTCGCCGACTTGCTGCGCGATACCGGCGTGTTCGTACTATCCGACGAGGTCTATGAACATATGGTTTTCGACGGCGCGGACCACCAGAGCGTCGCGCGCCACGCCGAACTGGCGGCCCGCAGTTTTATCGTCAGCTCCTTCGGCAAGACCTATCACTGCACCGGCTGGAAAGTCGGCTACTGCATCGCGCCACCAGCGCTGACCGCCGAATTTCGCAAGGTCCATCAGTATTTGACCTTTGCCACATTCGGCCCGGCCCAGTGGGCGTTCGCGCATATCCTGGCGCACGATGTGGATCACTACCGCAATCTGCCGACATTCTACCAGCGCAAGCGCGATGATTTCCGGGCGATGCTGGCGCCCACCGCGCTGACACTGCTCGACGTGCCCGGCGGCTATTTCCAGTTGGTTGATTATTCCGCCGTGCGCGACGTGGACGATATTGCCTTCAGCCAGTGGCTGGTCCGAGAAGCGGGCGTTGCCGTCGTGCCGCTGAGCCCGTTCTTCGACACGCCGCCGGATACACGGCTGGTGCGGCTCTGTTTTGCTAAGAGCGATGCAACGCTCCTGGCCGGTGCCGAGCGGTTGGCGGCTCTGTAACGCTCAGGCCGTCTGCGCCGCCGCGCGGCCGGCCGGGGAGATATGTCGTCCATAAAAAACCCCGGCCGAAGCCGGGGTCGTTTCAGCGAGAGTCACTGGCTCTATCAGAGTCCAGCCGCCCTTGCTCTAGGTATCGGAGGAATCCGAGTCATCGGACATATCGTCCATACCAGCGTCCATCGCGCTGTTAGCGCCGCTCTCGGTCAGGGTGCCGTTGGTACCCATCGGGAAGAACGAGACAGCAGGAATCGAACCCATCGACGGGCTGACGGCCATTGGCGTCAGATAGACGATGTTGTGGACTTGCTGCGGCGTGCGCGAGAACGTGATGCCGCCGGCGCCTGTGGGCACGATGTTGGTCGAGTCGTAATTCATGCCGTAAATAGAGACGCTGTCCAGATTGTTGGAATCGTCATCGTCGCCGTCCGCACCGGTGATGCCCTGATCGAGATCGTCGTCGCCGTCGAGGCTGTCGCGCGCGTTGGAAATCGCGTCTACAACGGCACCGATGGTCAGGTCGTTGCCGTCGATCGTGATCTGCTCATCTGCACGCGCAGTCAGAATCGTGCGGATCAGGCCGGCGTGGTAAGCCTCGACCGACAGAATACCGGCAGCGGCCGTCAAATAGTCGCGGTTGCGGATGAACTGGGCGCCGCCCTTGTAAGCGGTGACGCCGACGTCCTCGAAGATGAAGGCGCCGAGCAGGAACGCGGTCGGGGAGGAGAACGGATCAAACACGAAACCGTCAGAGGTCGTGATGCCCGCTGTGCCAAGCGCTGCGCTGGCGGCTGCGGTAAACGAGCTTTGTAGGTTGATCGCAGGGCGTGCAACCCGGCCCGAGCTTCCAAGTGCGCTACGCAGGAATTGCACGTGGTCCAATTCGTCCTTGGTGATCTCGGCGGCATAGCGGCCGATCAATGATTCGCCCGAGAAATCAACCTGGCTGCCGCCGGTCACGGCACCCGGCGTGCCGTTGCCGGAGATATCGCCGTCCTGCAGGCCGCTGCCGGTCAAGGCGCGCAGGTAATATTCGGCCTCCAGGTATTCAAGGTTCAGTGCGAAATTCAGCACCGCCTGATCGGACGGACCGTTAATAGTAATGACGTTCGGATCGTTACCGCCGCCGTCGTTGTCGTCATTATTCTGGGCAAGCGCGACGTTGGCGTCGTTGTCGCTACAGGCGGCCAGAAAGGCGCTACCCATGAGGCCGGCAGAGAACATGCCGGTATTGGCCAGAAAACGACGACGGGAGTTGCTGATCGGGCGCCCCGTGGTTGCGTCGATGATGGCAGTGTTTTCCGGAGTCTTGTTTTTTACGTCGTCGGTCATAACCGTGTCCCTCTTGAGAGGTGGCGTGCTCGCCACATTGTTTTATCGCGACGGCGACGCGCTGGCCGGGTGCTGCCGAGGCCGGCGCCGGTCTGTGGCGCGCACGCTCGGACAGCGGGGCGGTGTCACGCCGTACTGTCGAAAATTGAAACTAGCACAGTCGGTTACGGCTTCCAGCTGTGGAGGCATATGATTGGGCTCATGTCGGCGAGATGCTGCATTGCGATCGACAGGACCCATTTTGGGCCGAAATTCCCAAAGCGTTGAAAACGATAATTTTTGATTCGACTTGTAAATAAATAAAATTTATCGTTAGGCGGCATTTAAAAAGAAATAAAAATCTTCCAAACAGTTGGCGATAAACGCGTTGCAGCGCACGGGCGTGTTTTCCGGCGTATTCGTCGGTCGACTCGCGACGCGTCCGGTTTGAATTCGCCGTATTGCCGGGCGCAACGCTTTACTAGACAATGGCCAACCTTTGTCAAGCCGCGCCAGAGGTTCATATGCCCGCACGCCGCGAACTCGCAAACGCTATCCGCATTCTGGCCATGGACGCTGTCCAGCAGGCCAACTCGGGTCATCCGGGCATGCCGATGGGTATGGCGGATATTGCCGAGGTGTTGTTCAACGATCATCTAAAGATCAATCCGGGCAATCCGGACTGGGTCGATCGGGATCGGTTCTTGCTGTCCAATGGCCATGGCTCGATGTTGCAGTATGCGGCGTTGCACCTGACCGGCTACGACCTGTCGCTCGACGATCTGCGCGATTTCCGCCAGCTGCACTCGAAGACGCCGGGGCATCCCGAGAACTTCATGACGCCGGGCGTGGAAACCACCACTGGCCCGCTCGGCCAGGGCCTGGCCAACGCGGTGGGTATGGCGCTGGCCGAAGCCGTGCTCGGTGCGCGCTTCAATCATGACGATGCGACGATCGTCGATCACCATACCTGGTGCTTCACCGGCGATGGTTGCCTCATGGAAGGCATTTCACACGAGGCCTGTTCGCTGGCCGGCACGCTGGGCCTTGGCAAGCTCGTGGTGTTCTATGACGACAACGGCATATCGATCGACGGCGAGGTCGAGGGCTGGTTTACCGACGATACGCCCAACCGCTTTGAAGCTTACGGCTGGCAGGTGGTGCGCAATGTCGACGGCCACGATGCGGACGAGATCAACACCGCGATCGAAACCGCAAAAAAAGAAAAGCACAAGCCCACGCTGATCTGCTGCAAGACGGTCATCGGCTGGGGCGCGCCCAACATGAAAGGTACCGCCGGTGTCCATGGCGCGGCGCTGGGCGACGACGAGATCAAGGCCGCGAGAGCCGAGCTCGGCTGGAACGATGAAACCCGTTTTGCCATTCCCGATGATATCTATGCTGGATGGGACCGACGCGAGGACGGTGCCGCTGCCGAAAAGACCTGGCTGGACACGTTCAACGCCTATCGCGAGGCCTATCCCGAGGATGCGACCGAGTTCGAGCGCCGTATGGCCGGCGAGATGCCGTCCGACTGGGTCGCCATCTGCCGCTCGTTCATCGACAAGACCCAGGCCGAGGGCAAACGCACGGCGACACGTAAATCGTCCAAGGCAGCCATTGGTGCGTTCGCAGCCGTACTGCCCGAACTGCTGGGCGGTTCGGCGGATCTGTCCGGGTCCAACGGCACGGATTTCGACGGCCACAAGTCGATCACGGCAGTCGATTACACGGGTAATTACGTGAATTACGGCGTGCGCGAGTTCGGCATGACCGCAATCATGAACGGCCTGAGCCTGCATGGCGGCTTCACGCCGTTTGGTGCCACGTTCCTGACGTTTTCCGACTATGCCCGTAACGCAGTACGCATGGCCGCACTCATGCGCTCGCGCAACGTGCTGGTTTATACGCACGATTCGATCGGGCTCGGCGAAGACGGCCCCACCCATCAGGCGGTCGAACATGTGGCCAGCCTGCGGCTGATTCCGAATCTGCATGTCTGGCGTCCAGGTGACGACGTGGAGACGGCCGTGGCCTGGCAGGCGGCGATCGAGCGGGCCAACGGCCCGACAGCGCTGATTCTCTCCCGTCAGGATATGGACCATCAGCCGCGCGACGCAGAGCAGGTGGCCGCTATTGCCCAGGGCGGCTATGTGCTGCGCGAAGCAGACAGCGCTACTCCTGCAGCGATCGTGATAGGGACCGGCTCCGAACTGGAGCTGGCCGTGGCCGCCGCCGAGCGTCTGGCCGGCGAAGGCATTGCGGTACGCGTGGTGTCCATGCCGTGCGTCGAGGTGTTCAACGCGCAGAGTGCGGCCTATCGTGAGTCCGTGCTGCCGGCATCGGTGAGTGCACGAGTCGCCGTCGAGGCCGGTGTATCCGATAGCTGGTATCGCTTTGTCGGTGCAACAGGGCACGTCGTCGGCGTCGATGATTTCGGCGCCTCCGCACCTGCGGAGCAGGTCTATTCCGAGTTCGGCGTCACCGTGGACGCGGTGGCCGATGCAATCAAGGCGCAGGTACAGGGCTGATTTGCCCGTAGCGTTTCACTAGTTAGTTCAGCCAAGAGGTAGTTATGGCAGTTAAAGTCGGTATCAACGGTTATGGTCGTATCGGTCGCAACGTGTTGCGCGCGCTCTACGAAGCAGAGCGTACCAACGAGATCCAGATCGTGGCGATCAATGATCTGGGCAACGCCGAAACCAATGCGCATCTGACCCAGTACGACACCGCGCACGGCCGTTTCCCGGGCAAGGTTTCCGTGGAAGGCGACAACCTCGTCGTCAACGGCGACAAGATCAAGGTGCTGGCCGAGCGCAACCCGGCGGATCTGCCCTGGGGCGATCTGGGCGTGGATATCGTGTTCGAATGCACGGGCCTGTTTGCCAGCGAAGAAAAAGCCAGCGCGCATCTCAAGGGCGGCGCCAAGAAGGTGATCATCTCGGCCCCGGCCGGCAACATCAAGACGATCGTCTACGGGGTCAATCACGACACGCTCACCGCCGACGACAAGATCATCTCGAACGCGTCCTGTACGACCAACTGTCTGACGCCCGTGGTCAAGCCCCTGCACGATGCCTTCGGTATCGAGTACGGCTTGATGAACACCATCCACTCGTACACCAATGATCAGGTGCTCTCGGACGTGTATCACTCGGATCTGCGTCGTGCCCGTAGTGCGACCCAGAGCATGATTCCGACCAAGACCGGCGCCGCCGCCGCGGTGGGCCTGGTGATGCCGGAACTCAACGGCAAGCTCGACGGCTTTGCCGTGCGCGTGCCGACGATCAACGTCTCGATGGTCGATCTCACCGCCCAGGTATCCAAGGACACCACGGTCGACGAGGTCAACGACGTGCTTCGCAAGGCCGCCGAAGGCCCGCTCAAGGGCGTACTGGCGTACTCCGAGGCGCCGCTGGTCTCCCAGGATTTCAACCACGACCCGATGTCGTCGACCGTCGACGGCCCGCTGACCAAGGTCATTGGCGGCAAGCTGATCAAGGTCTGTGCGTGGTACGACAACGAATGGGGCTTCTCCAACCGCATGCTTGATACCGCACTGGCCATGGCCAACGCCCGCTGAGCCGGGCAGGACGGACAATAACAACCAGAGGAGCGTGACATGGCCACCATGCTGAAAATGCAAGACATCGATCTCGCCGGCAAGCGCGTGCTGATCCGTCAGGATCTGAACGTGCCGTTTGCCAACGGCGAAGTCAGTTCTGCCGGGCGTCTGAAAGCGTCGGTGCCGACCATCAAGGCGGCACTCGATGCGGGCGCGAAGGTGATGGTCATGTCGCACCTCGGTCGTCCCAAAGAGGGAGAGCCGGACGCCGAGCACAGCCTTGCGCCGGTTGCCCGCTATCTATCCGAACTGCTGCGCGTGGACGTGCCGTTGGTCACCGATTGGCTGGACGGCGTGGATGTCGGCCCGGGCGAAGTGGTGATGTGCGAGAACGTGCGTTTCAACGTCGGCGAGAAATCCAACGATGAAGCGCTGTCCCGAAAGATGGCTGCCCTGTGTGACGTGTTTGTCATGGACGCCTTCGGCACCGCCCATCGGGCCCAGGCCTCGACCGAGGGCGTGGCCCGGTTTGCGCCCGTGGCCTGTGCCGGGCCGTTGCTGGCTGCCGAAGTCGAAGCACTACAGGCGGCATTGGGCGATCCGGCGCGGCCATTGGTCGTGATCGTGGGCGGCTCCAAGGTGTCGTCCAAGCTGGAGTTGCTGGAGAGCCTGGCCAATGTCGCTGATCAGCTGATCGTCGGCGGCGGTATTGCCAACACATTCCTGGCAGCCGCGGGCCATAACGTGGGTGCGTCGCTCTACGAGCCCGATCTGGTGGGTGCGGCCCGTCTGATCGACCGGGAGATCCGCAGCCGCGGCGGCGAGATTCCATTGCCGACCGACGTGATCGCGGCGACCGAAGTCTCGCCCGAAGCGCACCCCGAAGTGCGTCCGGTATCGGAAGTGGAAAACGACGAGATGATTCTCGACGTCGGCCCGGACAGCCGGGATCGTATTGCCGAAATCCTCAAGGATGCTGGAACCATCGTGTGGAACGGTCCGCTCGGCGTGTTCGAGATCGATCAGTTTGGCGGTGGCACGCATGTGCTTGCTCGCGCCATCGCCCGCAGCAAGGCATTTTCCATCGCGGGTGGTGGTGACACGCTGGCTGCGATCGAGAAGTATCGCATCGAGGCCGATGTGTCCTATATTTCCACCGGTGGCGGTGCTTTTCTCGAGTTCCTCGAAGGCAAGACGCTGCCGGCGATCGCCGTTTTGCAGGAACGCGCCAACGGTTGAGCGCCGCTGGGCGCTCATGCCTCCGACAGTGGACACGCCGGCGCCCATCGCCGGCGTTGTCTTTTCTGCTAGCCGTTTGAAAATTGAAAAGCCGTTTCGTTTGACCGACACTAACGGCTTCCGCGCGTCATACGCGTATCCAATCCCAATCGACAGACCAGCCTATGCGCACTCAATTCACGGGCAGCGACCGCTATGTCGCGACCGACGATCTCAAGCTTGCGGTCAACGCCGCGGCCACGCTGCAGCGCCCCCTGCTGATCAAGGGCGAGCCCGGCACCGGCAAGACCATGCTGGCCGAAGAAGTCGCAGCGTCTTTGAACAAGCCGTTCCACCAGTGGCATATCAAGTCCACGACCAAGGCCCAGCAAGGCCTGTACGAGTACGACGCGGTCTCACGCCTGCGCGACTCGCAGCTCGGCGACGAGAAAGTGCACGATATTGGTAATTACATCGTGCCGGGGCCGCTATGGGAGTGCTTCACGGCCGACGAACAGCCGGTCCTGCTGATCGACGAAATCGACAAGGCCGATATCGAGTTCCCGAACGATCTGCTGCGCGAGATCGATCGCATGGCGTTCGACGTCTATGAGACGCGCCAGACCATCGAGGCGCGGTACCGGCCGATCATCATCATCACTTCCAACAACGAAAAGGAACTGCCCGACGCCTTTCTGCGCCGCTGCTTCTTCCACTTCATCTCGTTCCCGGATAAGGACACAATGCGCGAAATCGTCGACGTGCATTTCCCCGATATCAAGAAGAACCTGCTATCGGACGCCATGGACCTGTTCTTCGACGTGCGCGACGTCCCGGGCATCAAGAAAAAGCCGTCGACTTCGGAGTTGCTGGATTGGCTCAAGCTCTTGCTCGCCGAGGATATTCCGGTTGAGGCGCTGCACTCGAAGAACGCCCGGGATGCGCTCCCGCCGCTACATGGCGCGCTGTTGAAGAACGAGCAGGACGTGCATCTGTTCGAGCGGCTCGCCTTCATGACGCGCCGCTGATGTGGCGCCCGACTTACTTCCACGTAGGTCGGATTAGCCGCAGGCGTAATCCGACATCCTGCCGCGGACCCGTTTGTCGACTTACGGTCTTGCGGCCTGGGCCGGCCTACGGGTGCGGTTTCCAATCGTAGCGCCGCGAATACGCCATGCTGATCGAATTCTTCTACGAACTGCGGGACGCCGGGCTCAAGCCCTCGGTGACCGAATATCTGACGCTGCTTGAAGCGCTCAATGCGCATGTCGGCGGCATGAATGTCACCAATTTCTACTATCTGTCGCGCGCGACGCTGATCAAGGACGAGTCCAAGTTCGACCGTTTCGATCAGGTGTTCGGCCATTATTTCGACGGCATACAGGCGGCGACTCAGGATCTGACCACCGATATACCGGACGAGTGGCTCGAGAAGATGAAGCAGCTCGAGCTGACCGATGACCAGAAAGCCCAGATCGAGGCCATGGGCGGCTGGGACAAGCTCATGGAGACGCTCAAGAAGCGTCTTGAAGAGCAGGGCGAGCGCCATGAAGGCGGCAGCAAGTGGATCGGGACGGCCGGCACGTCGCCCTTCGGTGCCTACGGCTTCAATCCGGAAGGCATCCGCATCGGTCAGGACGGCTCGCGTCATCGGCGTGCAGTCAAGGTCTGGGACAAGCGCGAGTTCGCCAATCTCGATGGCAGCCAGGAAATCGGCACGCGCAATATCAAGATGGCGCTGCGCAAGCTGCGCCGTTTTGCCCGGCAGGGCGCCGAGGATGAGCTGGATCTGGACAATACGATCCGCTCGACGGCCCGCAATGCCGGTAACCTGGATCTGAAGATGCGCCCGGAACGGCGCAATGCGCTCAAGCTTCTGATCTTCTTCGACGTCGGCGGCTCGATGGACGATCACGTGGCCACCTGCGAAAGCCTGTTCTCGGCGGCCCGATCGGAGTTCAAGCATCTGGAATACTTCTACTTCCACAATTTCCCCTATGAGGGCTTGTGGAAAGACAATCGCCGACGCCGTAGCGAGCAGCATTCGACCTGGGATGTCTGTCATACCTATACGTCCGACTACAAGGCTATCTTTGTGGGCGATGCGACCATGAGCCCGTACGAGATCGCATATCCGGGCGGCTCGGTCGAACACTGGAACGCCGAGGCCGGCGCGGTCTGGCTCAATCGTCTGCTCGAGACTTTCCACGATACGGTCTGGCTCAATCCCGAGCCGCGTCAGCGATGGGATCACACGCCCTCCATACAGATGACACGCGAGCTGATGGCCGATCGTATGTATCCGATGACGCTTGACGGTCTGGAAGCGGCTATCGACCGTCTCGCGGATTGATTCTTAGCCAGTGCGCCGATGCTTTGGCGAACCGGCGAATACACGAGCCGGCACGCTGAATAAAAGCCCACTGGCCGAGCTATGGCCTGTTAGGCTCGACCTTGGCGCATGTGTTTCGCCGCCGACTCATTGATCCGCAGGCCATGTCCGATCTTTTAACCGTATTCCGGCCGACATATCGGGCCTCTGCGCTTGGTCTTGTGATCTGTCGCTGGGCGATGACTGCGACCGGCTGCGTCTTCCTGGCGATGATGGCGGCCAACGCCTGGGTTGTGAGCGCCACGCGCGCCTCGATAGTGGAGGACATGGCAGCACTGGATATGCACGATGTCGGCGTGGTCCTGGGTACCAGCCCCTATACCCGCTCAGGCAACCCTAACCTGTTGTTCTCGCATCGGATGATGGCAGCCGCAGAACTTTACGCGGCCGGGCGGGTGCGGCATCTGCTCGTGTCGGGCGCCAACCCGGACAAGACCTACAACGAGCCGCGCAAGATGTATCAGGCGTTGCGCCGGCTGGGCGTGCCGGATACGGCAATCACGCTTGATTTTGCCGGCTTTCGCACGCTCGATTCGGTCGTGCGTGCCAAACAGATCTTCGGCTTGAACGCGTTCATCGTGATTTCGCAGCGGTATCACGACTATCGCGCGCTGTTCATCGCGCGTCAGTATGGCGTGGACGCTGTGGCGTATATCCGTCCCGACGAGGATCGGCGCCAGCCGCTGCGCACCGAAGCCCGCGAATACCTGGCACGGGTGAAAGCCGTGATCGATCTGTTCCTGCTGTCGACACGGCCCCGATTTCTCGGGCCGATGCGGCCCATCGATATTCAGCCCACCGGCCCGCAGCTTGCCCCGATGATCTTCAGCCGGCCCTTGATACGCTGGACGACGACTGCCGACGATATCAAGCCGCCGGGTCGTGTGCCCCCTTTGCTACGACGCCCTGAGCCGTCGTCGGATGACTCGCCACCTGACTAAAGCGGATGTCGGATTTCCACCCAGTACAAGACATGTCCGAGCGGCTCGTTCACAACAGCCAGCGCCATCGAATATGACCAGCGCCTTTTCGACGGCTCAATGATTGGTGTCGGGGCCTTTGTCGAGACTCGCTGGCGTGAATCGCGGCCGGTCGCCGTCGGATGCGGCTCGTTCTTCTGGGAGTTTGCTGGTGTCGAAAAGACCGCTCAGCAGAGCATCCAGCATCAGTGGCCAGTTGCGGGCGGTGCCGTAGATGTCCGGATGCCGAAGCACGCACTCGTAGTTGCCGCACATGAAGGCCATGATTACATCGGTGGCACAGTCCGGAGTCAGGGGTTCACGTAACAGACCTTGAGCCGATATCTCTCCACATAGAGCGCGCAGTACACTTCGTGCATCCTCGAACATGGCGCTTAGCAACGTTTCTGCAGAATGCCCCTGGGCGGTCATCTCGCAGCGATGCAGCACGATATGACACACGCGCCGATGCTGGGCGTCGTTCGAGAGCCTTTCTAGGCCATGCAGCATCATCTCGCGCAACAAGCGCAACGGTTCGTTGCCGGGGATATGCACGCTCAAGCACTGGCGCAGATCCCGTAGCGGCAGGTTGGTTCGATTGATCATGGCCTCAAGCAGCGCCTGCTTGTCGGCGAAATGCCAGTAGATCGCGCCCCGGGTCACCTCGGCGCGCCGGGCGATCCGGTCGAGCGAGGTCTGGCCTACGCCCCGCGCCTGCATCTCTATCTCTGCCGCATCGAGAATACGCTCGCGTGTGTATGCAGATTCGAGTTTGGTTTTTCGTGCCATTGCTTGGTAACCGGCCGCCGATATATTGACGAGAGTATCTGGATTACTACTTACATACATTCGTGCATGTATGTATCATAGCACTGTATAGACCACTGAATGCTGATCTCAGGGAATTTCGATATGCGCGATTTGTTCGTTTCGCCGGCTCGCCGGGTCGGCCCGTTGCGCTGCGCGTGCCTGTTGCTGCTGGTTGCTGCACTTGCAGGTTGCGGCAGTGATGGCGGCGGCCAACAGGCCGGTGCGCAGCAGCAAAAGCCAGCGCTTCCGGTCGATATCAAGACGGTCCAGGCGCACAGCGTGGACGTGTTTTCGGAGTATCCAGGCCGTGTGGAAGGCAAGCGCACCGTACAGGTTCTTGCGCGGGTTGAAGGTATTCTGGAAAAGCGTCTTTATGAGGAAGGCCAGATCGTCAAGAACGGTCAGCTGCTCTATACGATAGACCCCAAGCCGTTCCAGGCGACGGTGAATCAGCGCAAGGCTGAACGGGCCAGCGCGCGTGCAAGCCTGGACCAGGCCCAGCGCCAGTGGAAGCGGGTGCGTCAGCTCTATAAAGCCGACGCGATCAGCGAGGCCGAACGCGATCAGGGCTTGTCAGAGCTCGAGACATCCCGCGCCGCTGTTCAGCAGGCCCAGGCGAATCTCGACAGCGCGGAGATTGATCTGGGGTATACCAAGGTGCATGCGCCGCTCACCGGGGTGACCAGCCTGCGCGAGACCGATGAAGGCTCGCTCGTGTCAAACGGCACGCGCCTGACCACAATCACCCAGCTCGACCCGGTATACGTGCTGTTCGCACTCCCGGAAGACGACGCCATCGCACGCAACAAGGCGTTGTCGCTGATGGGCGCGGAGACCGCCGACGACAAGACGCGTGAAGCCACAATTATTTTGCCGAACGGCGACGAATTTCCGGTCAAGGGCGTGGTCGATTTCACCCAGAGCACCATCAACCCGGATACAGGCACCGTGCAGCTGCGCGCATCAGTCGAGAATGCCGGCAATGCGCTGATGCCCGGCCGCTATGTGCGTACACGTATTCGTCTGGAGACGCGCCAGGATGCGCTCGTGGTGCCCAATATCGCGATATCGGACGGCCGTCAGAGCACGCAGGTGTATATCGTCTCTGACGACAACAAGGCCAAGGCCGTCGAGGTCGAGCTTGGCCCCAATGTCGCCGATGGTCGGATCATCAACAAAGGGCTGTCTGCCGGTGATCGAGTCATTGTCTCGGGGCTCGGCCAGATCCAGCCTGACGCTGACGTCAAGATCAAGCAGGGCGACGCTGGCAAGGACGGCGCGCCCGCTGGCAACGACAGCAACAGCCAGGGCTCGAAGATGGGCAGTAATGAACGCAGCGCTGACGATTCGTCTGCCCTGCTGGCCGGCATCGATCAGCCGTCGCTGCGCCTGAGCCCGCGGGCCGATCTGCAGCTGCCGTACCCGAACGCCTATGCCGCCAACCGCGATCAGGACCGTTAACCAATGATATCCAGGTTCTTCATTCAGCGGCCGGTATTCGCGACCGTTCTATCGATCGTGATCACGTTGGCCGGCCTGATGGCCATGCGTTCGCTGCCGATTTCGCAGTATCCGGACGTGGTGCCGCCCGAAGTGGTGGTTCAGGCCAACTATTCGGGCGCCAGCGCCGAGGATATTGCTGCCACGGTGGCCGCGCCGCTCGAGCAGCAGATCAACGGCGTCGAGAACATGCTGTACATGACGTCCACGGCTTCGGACGCGGGTACGCTGCAGATCTCGGTGACGTTTGCGATCGGCACCGATCCGGATCAGAACACCATTAACGTGAATAACCGCGTGCAGGCTGCGTTATCGCAGCTGCCGCAGACGGTGCGCAACGTCGGTGTGACGGTCAACAAGCGCTCGAGCAATATTCTGACTGTGTTGACGCTGTTCTCGCCGGACCAGACCTACGACACGACATACATCAGCAACTATGCGCTGGTCAATATTATCGACGCGCTCAAACGTGTCGAAGGCGTGGGCGATGCCCGACTGTTTGGTTCTCAGGATTACTCCATGCGCATCTGGCTCGATCCGAGCAAGATGGCCCGCTATGAGCTCACGCCCGCCGATATCCAGGCCGCGCTCACCGAACAGAACTCGCAATTCGCAGCCGGTAATTTCGGCGGCATGCCCAACGATAACGAAATCGCGTTCACCTATACGGCCAGCACCGAGGGACGTTTTTCCAGCATCGAGCAGTTCGAGCAGATCATTCTGCGTTCCGAGGCCAATGGTCAGGTACTGCGTCTTCAAGACGTCGCACGAGTCTCTTTGGGCTCACAGAACTACAGCACCAGCGGCTCGTTCTCGGGCAAGCCGGCGGTGCCGTTCGCGGTGTATCTGTCGCCGGGTGCAAACGCACTGGCGACCGTCGACCGTATTCGAGCGCGCATGACCGAACTCGGCGCGAGCCTGCCACAGGGGCTCGAGTACGAGATTCCTTTCGACACCACCGAATTCGTGCACGCGTCCATCGAGGATGTGATTCATACCTTCGTCGAGGCCATCATCCTCGTCGTGCTGGTGGTGTTCCTGTTCCTGCAGAACCTGCGTGCGACGCTGATCCCGCTGATTGCCATTCCGGTGTCGGTGATCGGCACCTTCGCCGGGATGTATGCGCTCGGTTTCTCGATCAACCTGCTGACGCTGTTTGGCCTGATTCTGGCGATCGGCATCGTGGTCGACGACGCGATCATCGTGATCGAGAACGTTGAACGCATCATGGAGGAGGAGGGCAAATCGCCCAGGGATGCGACGATCAAGGCCATGGAGGAAGTCAGCGGCCCGGTAATTGCCGTTGTGCTCGTGCTGACCGCAGTGTTCGTGCCCGTGGGCTTTCTGGGTGGCCTGTCGGGCCAGATGTATCGACAGTTCGCGATCACGATCGCGGTGTCTGTCGGTATTTCAGGCCTGGTTGCGCTCACGCTGACGCCGGCCCTGTGTGCCGTGTTTCTCAAGCCGCGTGAAAAAGAGCCGAACTGGTTCTTCCGCAAGTTCAACACCATGTTCGACAAGGCCACCGGCGCCTATCTGTGGGGCGTGGACCTGCTGCTGCGGCGTTTCGTGCTCGGCCTGCTGTTGTTTGTCGGCGTATGCGTGGCGACCTGGTTCATGTCTACCCAGGTGCCGGGCGGCCTGCTGCCCCAGGAAGATCAGGGCTATATCTTTGCGACCTACAAGCTGCCGCCGGCTTCATCGCTGCAGCGTACTGAAGACGTGCGCGCCGATCTGATCGACAAGAGCCTGAAAGCCATGCCCGGCGTCGAGGATATCGTCGGTGTGGCGGGCTATGACTTTCTTGCCGGCGCGCGTCGCACCTACGCCGGTATTGCGTTCCTGACCCTCAAGGACTGGGGTGAGCGCGGCGGCGACGGTGAGGACTCGTTCTCGCTGGTCGGGCAGACCATTGGTATTGGCTCGCAAATTCCAGAAGCGCAGATCATCGCCTTCAATCCGCCGCCGATCATTGGCCTGTCCACGACTGGCGGCTTCGAGGGCTATCTACAGAATCTGTCGGGCGCAACCTTCAGCGAAATCCATGATGCCGCGATCAAGGTAGTCGCCGAAGCCAACAAGCGGCCCGAGCTGTCACAGGTGCGCACAACGCTTACCACCGACGTGCCGCGCTACCAGCTGACCGTTGATCGGGAGAAAGCCAAGACACTGGGCGTTCCTATTGATCAGCTGTTTGCCACCCTTCAGGCGACCTTCGGCTCGCTGTATGTGAACCAGTTCACGCTGCTGGGACGCAACTGGCAGGTCAATGTTCAGTCCGATGCGCCGTATCGCGAGAAACCAGAGGATCTGAGCAAGGTCTTCGTGCGCTCGAACAATACCGGCGACATGATTCCGGTGAGCTCGCTGATCAGCAGCGAGCGCACGCTGGCTGCTGACGTGGTGGAGCGATTCAATATCTTCCCTGCGGCCAAGATTCTCGGTTCGCCCGCCCAGGGCTATAGCTCGGGTGAGGCTAATGCGGCGATCAAGCAGGTGGTGAGCGATGTGCTTGACGCGGGCGACTACCGCATGAGTTTCACCGGCACTTCCTACCAGGAAGAGACGGCCGCGGGCACCGGTGGCGTGGCGGTAATCTTCGGTATGATTATGGTGTTTCTCATTCTGGCCGCCCAGTACGAGAAGTGGACGCTGCCGCTGGCCGTGATCACGGCTGTGCCGTTCGCGGCACTCGGCGCGTTTGTGGCCGTATGGCTGCGGGGCATCGACAATAATCTGTACTTTTCGGTAGGCCTGCTGGTGCTCATTGGGCTTGCGGCCAAGAACGCGATTCTGATCGTCGAGTTCGCGGTGATCGGTCGAGACGAAGGCAAGACTCCGGCTGCGGCAGCATTCGAGGCGGCCAAGCTACGCTTCCGGCCGATTGTGATGACCTCGTTGGCCTTCATTCTCGGTACGGTGCCGCTCGCGATCGCAACCGGCGCATCCGCCAACAGCCGCAACGCCATCGGTACCGCGGTAATTGGCGGTATGCTGTCGGCGACGTTCTTTGCCATTCTGTTCGTGCCCATGTTTTACGATCTGGTCGAGCGCGGCACGGCCAAGCTGCGCGGTAAATCGGTCGACACCCATAAAGACGCCGTCAAGGAAGACGATGAGGACACACACAATGCGTAAGGCCATGATGCTGGTCGCTTTGGCGGGGCTGTCGGCCTGTACGCTCGGGCCGGATTACGAACGGCCTGCTATCGACCTGCCTGCATCGGCGTTCGACGCCACCCTGCTGAGCGATTCACAGCAGGACGCGCTGGCTTATTGGTGGACGCGATACCGCGATCCGCAGCTCAATGAGCTGATCGACGACGCGCTGGACGATAACCTGGATATCGCGTTGCAGGCCGCGCGTTTCCGTGAGGCCCGCGCCCAGCTTGGGCTGGCCAATGCCAATCTCTTTCCGTCGATCGAAGGCCAGGCCAACGCGACTCGCCAGAAGAGCAGCGGTGCCGCCAGCGGCGGCGCAGCCGCGTCGCAGGCTGGCGGAGGTTCGGGGGGCGGCGCAGCAGGCGGCAGTGCGGGTCAGAGCCAACTGTCCTCCGGGCAGCGCTACGACTACTTCTCCGTGGCGGCCTCGGTGAGCTACGAGCTGGACGTGTTCGGCGGCTTGCGCCGGGCCGATGAGCAGGCGCGTGCATTGCTGCTGTCGTCCGCCTATACCAAGGATTCGGTCAAGCTCAGCGTTGTCAGTGATGTAGTCACCAACTATATGTCGCTGCTTGCTACCGAGCGCCAGATCCGGGTGACACGAGAGACCATCCAGACCCGCAACAAAGGGCTGGAGCTGGATCAGCAGCGTTATCAATACGGGGCTATCGACAAGCTCACGCTGTTGCAGACTCGGTCATTGCTGCAGACCGCGCGTGCGCAGCTGCCGCCGCTGCTGCAGCAGGCCAGCCAGCTCAGGTCGTCGCTGGCGATTCTCACCGGGCGTACGCCGCGCCAGATCATGGCCGACCCAGAGATCGAGGCGGGCAGCTTCGAGGACGTGACGCTGCCCGAGGATCTACCGGTGGTGATGCCGTCGCTGCTGGTCGCGCGCCGTCCTGATATCCGCTCGGCCGAGGCGAGTCTGATCGCGGCCAACGCGAACGTCGGCGTCGCCAAGGCACGGTTTTTTCCCACCTTCAATCTCACGGCGATGATCGGCACCGAGGCCCTGGACGTCGGCGATCTGTTCGAGCCGTATTCGGAGGTTCAGGGCATCACCGGCGCGATCACGGCGCCGATCTTTGACTTCGGTCGGCGCCAGGCGCGCTTTGATACGGCGATCGCACAGAAGGACGCCGCGATCATCATGTATCGCCAGACGCTGCGTCAGGCGTTCAAGGAAGTACACGACGCACTGGACGCCGTTCAGCTGACCGATGATCGCTTCGAGGCCGTTCAGAAGCAGGTTGCCGCCTACGAAGAGACTGTGTCGCTTGCACGACTGCGCTATCAAGTGGGCCGTACCGCGTTTTTCGACGTGCTCGACGCGCAGCGCCAGTTGTTCACCAGCCAGCTGGACCTGGCTGAGGCGATCCGTGATCGCTTCACCGCCACGGCTGATCTGTTCAAGGCGCTAGGTGGCGGTTGGACCGACAACAGTGATTCACTGACGCCGGGGCTGGAAGCAACGCGTGATAGCTACGCGCCTGCCGACGCGCCGACAGCCACACCCACAGGCGTGTCAGAATAAGCGTATGACAGGCGCATTGATCGAGGACACGTGACGCGGGATACGGTGGCCGACCGCGGCCTGTATCGCGTCGAATCCAGCACCGACGGGCCTATTCTTCGCCTGTCCGGTGACTGGGGTGCGGCCTCACAGCTGCCCACGTCGAACGCGCTGCTCGGTGAGTTGACGCTGGCCGCGGGCGCGTCGAGCGTGCAGATCGACGGCTCACAGCTGGATAACGCGCATCCGCGCGTGGCCGCCGTGATTCACGCCTTGACCGATCGGCTCAAGGCGCGCGAGGTGTCGGTCGACTACACCGGTCTGCCGGAGAGCGTGACCGCGCTGATTTCGCTGGCCCGCTCGGCACCGCCGGTCGAAGTGCGCCCGCGCCGTCCGCGCTGGGTGACACGACTCGGCGTGGTCTCGCGCAATCAGTTCGCGGTGGTCGGTATCGTCGCACGGTTGATTGGCCAGGCGGCGGCGGCCACGCCGAGGCTCGCGACTGGCCGAGCCCAGGCGCGCGGCGTCGACTTCATCTCGCTCCTGCGTGAAACCGGCGCCTCGTCGTTGCCGGTGGTCACCGTGGTCAACCTGCTTATCGGCGCGGTGCTGGGATTTGTCGGTGCGGTGCAACTGGCCACATTCGGCGCTGGGCTGTATCTGGCAGATCTCGTGGGTATTGCGGTGGCACGCGAGATGGCCGCGATCATGACCGCGTTCATCATGGCCGGGCGGATCGGTGCGAGCTTCGCGGCACACCTGGCCACCATGGAAGCCAACGAGGAGATCGATGCGCTGCGCATGATCGGCGTTTCGCCGTTCGAGTTCCTCGTGCTGCCCCGTCTGGCGGCAATGACGCTGATGATGCCGCTGTTGTTTCTGTATGCGGCGGCGCTCGGTATCGGCGGCGGCATGATTGTCGCCGACCTGGTGCTCAATACATCGCCGGCCAGCTTCCTGGGGCGGCTCCAGGACGCGGTGGCCATGCGTCATTTCGCCATCGGTTTCGTCAAAGCCGTGTGCTTTGGCATTCTCATCGCCCTGACGGCCTGCCATATGGGCATGACGGCCGGGCGCAATGCCGCCGAGGTTGGCCGTGCGGCCACGAGAACCGTAGTCGTCTCCATCATCGGCATCATTCTCATCGACGCGGTGTTCGCACTGTGTACCAACGCGATGGGGATCTGACTGTGGCGCGGCTGGATACATCAGACACGCCGGACGAGGGCATCGTGGTTCGCGACCTGCGCCTGGCCTATGGCGACACGCTCGTTCAGGACAGCCTGTCGTTCCGAATCCCGCGGGCGTCGATCTTCGTGATCATGGGCGTATCCGGCTGTGGCAAGTCGACCCTGCTCCGACACATGATCGATCTGGAGCAGTCTGCTCAAGGCGATATTCAGTTCGATGGCAAGCGGCTCTGGACAAAAGACGCGGCTGAGCGCACCGCGCTACAGCGGCGTATCGGCGTGCTGTTTCAGAGCACGGCGCTGTGGAGTTCGATGACGGTGGGCGAGAACGTCGGGCTGCCGTTGCAATTGCATACCCGGCTCGGCGCGGCCGAGATACGCGACCAGGTCGCGTTCAAGCTGGCGCTGGTCGGCCTGGCAGGCCAACAGGATAGAATGCCCAGCCAGCTGTCCGGCGGCATGCAGAAACGCGCCGGGCTGGCGCGCGCCATCGCACTCGATCCTGATTATCTGTTTCTGGATGAGCCGAGCGCAGGGCTGGATCCGATCACGTCTCAGCGGCTGGACGCGCTGATCATGAACCTGCGTGATGCGCTCAAGCTGAGCGTGGTGGCCGTGACCCACGAACTGCCGAGCATATTCGCCATCGCCGACGACAGCATCTATCTCGACAATGAAAGCCGTACCGCTATCGCGCACGGCGATCCGCGGGTGCTGGCCAAGCACGCCGAACATGCGCGCGTACGCGCTTTTCTCAATCGCGAGCCGATCGATGAAAGCGCCGAGCAGGCCGCAGCGCCCGATGCGGCACCGGTTGCTGCGCAGGGCGCTCGGAGCGCCGCGCGATGAAGCCAGTGCGCCACCACACACGCGCGTGTACGGCGCCGCCGGCCGCGAACCCGTCAACCGGAGAGCTTCCGATGACCCGCATCATTTGGATCACCCGAGGCCAGCATGGCCAGTAATCGCAGCTATACCCTGATTGGCCTGTTCATGCTGGGCGCTATCGTGCTGCTTGTAGCCGCCTTGCTCGCCTTTGGCGGTACGCGGCTGCTGTCCGACAACCGCACCGCGGTGATCTTCTTCGACCAATCGGTGCTGGGCTTGAGCAACGGCTCGAAGGTGCTGTTTCGCGGCGTCCAGATCGGCACGGTCAAACAGGTGCAGCTGCGCCTGGATCCCGACGCCGGCAAGGCCCGTATCGGTGTCACCGTCGAGATGAACGGCAACAATACGGTGATGATGAACGGCGATCCGACCGGCGAAGCCGCCAGTATCGAGTCGTTGGTCCAGCAGGGTCTGCGGGCGCAGCTCGTCGTCTGGAGTTATGTGACATCGCAGCTGGCGGTCAATCTGGACTTTCAGCCGGATAGCGAGCCGAACCTGATCGCCAACCCGGACCAGCTGGATTATCCAGAAATTCCAGCGGTACCGTCCGAGATCGAGCAGCTCAAGGACACGGTCAGCGATCTGCCGTGGCGCGATACGCTGACCACGGTCAATGACACCATGCAATCGATGGTGCGCCTGGCCGACGATATGGACACGCTCATCACCCAGCTCGGTCCGAGTCTGACGCAGACCAGCGATTCCGCGCGTGAGACCATGGACGCGGCGCGTAGCGTCATACAGTCCAGCGATGTCCAGGTCAGCAAGACACTGGTTGAACTGCGCAAGCTCACCCAGAACGTCAATCAACAGATCACATCGCGTGATGGCCAGATTGATGATCTGCTCTCCAACGCACAACGCACCAGCCGGAATCTTCAGGACATATCCGAGAATCTCGAAGTGCTGACCGATCCGGGCTCGAATGAACGCCAGGATATCAACAGCGCGATTCGCGATCTGTCGGTTGGTGCCGCCTCGCTGCGGCGCTTCGCCGAAACGCTGGAGCGTGATCCCAACGCCATTCTCTTTGGAGGTTCGCGATGAAGACAATTGTCCGTGGCAGCATTGCTGTCGTCATGTTGGGCCTGGCCGGCTGTGCGAGCGTGCCGCCGCTGCAGCACGTGCTGCTCTCGCCGCCGCAGAGCGAACGCGCACCGGCCCGGTCCAGCGACTGGACCGTACGGCGCGTGCGGGTGCCCGAGTACCTGGACAGCTACGACGTACAGATGCGTACCGATGACTATGTGCTGACGCGCCTCAAGGACGCGAAATGGGCCGAACGGCTGCCGCTGGCGATGACGCGCCTGCTGCAACAGACCATCGACGAAAAGCTCGTCTCCAATCGCGATCGGCCGTATCAGGTCGACGTGAGCGTGGACACGTTCGAGCCCCAGTCCGAGGGGCAGATCGTGTTCTCGTCGCGCTGGACCGTGACCGACACCAGCGACGACAGCGTGGTTGCCCGTGACAACACGCTGATTCAGCAGGCGCTGCCTGGCGCGGCGCGTGATCCGGCCGCGATCGGCCGTGCCATGTCCGAAGCCGTGCGGCAGCTGGCTTTTCGGATCGTCGCCGAGGCGGGGTAGGTGGGGTCAACGCCGCGGTGGCCGGCCGGCATGTCACGGCTGACCCCGTGCCCGCTGGTGTTCTGATATCGATAGCTGGACGCCATGAGAGCCCGCAGGCGTTCGGACGCTGCATGGAACAGGATTCGGATGGCTGCCGTGCCCTGCGCCGCGCTGGCGCCAGTAAGGCGCCGTCGGGCAGGCGGCGGCTCATGCCGGCAGCGCGCCCTTGGCCCGTGCTTGGCTCGCAGCAGGGGTTATCGATAAGCGGCACGGGCGTTGCGCATCATGACGTCGCTGCGCACGCCCGCGTAGGCCTGTTCAAACTGTTACCGGCGAACTGTGTGGAGGGCTGTGGCTCCGGCCGAAGACTGGATGGTCCGATCTGCGATCAATAAAAAAGCCGCCCTGCCAAAGCAGGGCGGCTTGATATGGCAAGCTGCGCGAGGCAGGCGCCTAGAAGCGCATGCCGAACGACAGTTGATACAGCACGGCCTTGAAGTCGTTGGACGAGCTGACGGTGCCGACATCGATGGGGCCGACGGTATCGCTCAGGTTGGGCGAGTTGATCACGATATCGTTGACCTTGGCCTCGACTGTGGCACATCCCACGTACTTGACGTCTGCGGTGATGAACATGTTCTGTGGCAGCTGGAAATCCGCGCCAAGCTGGCCGACACAGGCCACCGGCTTGCTGAGATTCAACTCGGGCTCGTTGCCGTAGGCATTGAGCACCTTGTTGTTGACGTCCGTGTCGTAGGTGTACAGATACATCGCACCCACGCCGATATAGGGCTGAATCATGGTGTCCACCCATGGCCGGTATACGATCGTGAAGTTCGGCGGTAGCGTCTTGAACGTGCCGATCGAACGCCCGAGCGGCGGTACGCCGGTTTTGAGGCCGTTCTGTGTTTCCGGCGCCAGCGATTCATCGATTGCGTTCTTGCTGACTTCGAAGTCCAGCTTGATTGGCGGAGCCAGCGTAACTTCCATTGCCAGATGATGGCCGGTCATGGGCAGGAACAGGCCATAGGTGCCGCCGAGCGTGGTGGCATTACCAGCGGATGATCCGGTGTTGGGCAGTGAGCTTTCGCCGGCACCGAAGCCCTGTGCCGCCAGACCCTCGGCGTTATCAACCTGGAGCTCGGAACTCGTGCCGTAGTACTGCAGATGCAGCACGCCGACACGGAAATAGCTGTTGTGCTTGACGTAGTCGAACGATTTGGCGAAGACGTTCTGGCTCGGTGCGGCGGTTTCGCCGTCGTCTTGCGTCGGCGCTTGCGCCATTGCGGCGCCGGCCATCAGCAGGCCTGCACTCCCTAGAATCACCCCCGCGGCGCGCTTTGCCAGCACGCGGCGTCCGGACGTTGTGTCCTGATTCATCTCCCTTCTCCTTGTCACGTTTATCTTGTTAGAGAGTAGAAATCCCGGCGGTCCCCAGGGCCGCCGGGATTGTCATGCCAGACTAGGGCGCCGGGAACTCACGTCCGCCGTGGGTCGGCGAGCCGACCAGCTGGAAGTTGAGCGCGCCGGGCATCACGGTCGCCGTTGCCGGCAGCAGATTCAGCGCGGTGGCATTGAGCTGGAACGTATTGACGTTGTTCAGTGCAATCGCCAGGCGGCCGTTCTGCTCAAACGTGACGGGCCCGACCAGATTGACCTGGATCGGCTGCTGATTCAGCGTCACGCCTTGACCGTCCGGCGCATTGGCGATGAGCGTCAGTGACGCCGCGAAGCAGGGCTCGAAGTCGTAAGGCTGGCCGTTGTTCGTGCCTTCACACTTCTCGACGATATAGCCCGACTGCGTCACGTTGTCCTCGTTGGGGAAACGCAACAGTACCCGCCCCGTCTGTAACGGCTCATCGCCTACCAGTCCGGCCGTGACCGTACTGATCAGGCCATCGACCAGGTTATCGAGCAAGCCCGGCAGCGCACTGACCGGTGTGTCGCTGCTGAGCAGGCCGACCAGCAGGTTGCCCAGTGGTGCGGTGGTCGGATTCATCTGCAACTGAGCGATCACATCGGCTGGCAACTGATCGCCACCGGCGCCCGCACCATCGCCGAGAAGCGGGCCCAGAATGTTGGTGACACCGCCAACGACCTGGTTCAACGCTCCGGTGAGCGGGTTGCCGCCGTCCATAGCATCCATATCGCCCATCGACATACCGTCGGCGGAGCTGTTGAGCAACTGATCGAGCAGGCCGGTGATCTGATCGATACCCAGTGCCTGTGTGATCACCATGGCCAGGGCGTCGGTGCTGATATTCAGGCTTGTGAGCGAGTTCACACCACCCGGTAACAACGAGACCTGGATACATTCGTCGGGGGTCGAGCCTATGGCGTTGTCGCCGTTGTCGTTCTGGACCGCACTGAGAACAGAGCAGTCGTCGAGCGTATCGCGAATCGCGATGGGTCGTGCCAGCGAGAGATAAGAGGCAAATCGGCCGTCCGGCTGTTCGCCGTTCACAGGAATCACCGCCCCCGTGGGTGCGGTGGCCGTCAGCTTGATCAGCGTCCGATTGCCGCCCTGGGCGATCTCGCCGTCGTCGAACTGGCCGTTGCCGTTGGTATCCGATTCGGGCAGCGTGAACTGATTGGTGTAGTACGCCTCGGTGGCGGCAATCGCGTCGAACGGAATGACGATATCGGTACCGCTTGTCGTGCTCTGGGCTTGCGATTGCGGGGTCGATCCGGTGCCGTTGAGCGGGTCCGTATTCAACGCCGCGCCGTCTGCGTCGACGATCTGATTACTGCACGAGTTTCCGTCGGCGCCACAGACCACGATCCAGTAACGCGAACCGGCTTCGAAAGGCTGGGTCGGGCGGAAGCTAAAACCGCGAGTCAGACCACCGTCACGGTTAGACAGCGCAAGCTCGCCGGGCACTGCGCCCAGACACTGACCACTGCCGTCCATGCGCTGGACCGCGATCGTGGCGTTATTGTCGCTGTTGCCGTCGCCGCTGCCGGAAGTCAGGCAACCGTCGGCCAGTACTAGAGAGTCGCTCGCTACGAGTTTGGAGAAAAAGCCATCGACCGCCACGTTCGCCGGATTCTCGAATACCGGGAAATCGTTCGAAGCGAGGTCGTTGCCTTCGTCATCCTGGCCGGGCATGTCGCCGACACAGTGGCCCGCATTGTCCCCACCCGAGCGGAAGTCACCGCCTTCCAGAGCACATGGGATGCCGGGCGTCAGTGTTCCGAGCAACGGCGCTGCCGGACTGCTGTCGACACTTGGCTCGGTGGTGAAGGCGATCAGCTGACCCGGGCCAAAAGCATTCTCGAAGGTCACAGCGTTGCCGGCCAGGTCGGTGAGCATATCGCTGCTGTTCAGACGAATCGTGTAGTTGGTGCCGGGCTGGAGCGTTTCGGTCGGATCGATCACTACGCTGAAACCTTCCACGCGATAGCTCGCATCGACAGTGCCGGTGCTGCTCGCCAGCGTGACGCTGCCGGCATTCACGCTCGCAGGATCCAATGGCTCACTGAAGGTGATGGCCGGGCTGGATTCGACCGGGAAGCTGTTGATGAACGGTGGCGTAAGCCCGCCGCCGGCCAGCACCTGATTACAGACCTGTTCGGGAAACGCGATCGGCGAGGCACTGGTATAGGAGGCGTTGTACGCAGGCGAGCCGAACACATACAGACAGGCGCTGGGCGACTGTGCGGTGACTATCGGCGCGATGACGTCATTGTCGAGCGGCGTCTGATCGTCCAGGGGCTTGTTTGGCAGGGTGAGCGTGAGGGCGACATCGACTGTCGCTTTATCGGTCAGATTGACGTTGATCGGGAACGTGCCAACGGTTGCAATCTTGAGATCGCCGTTGGGCTGGGGTACAGCAAGACCGGCCGCCTGAATATTCAACGCGCTCTGGTTGAACACGCCGTTGGCCAGCGACTGGACCACAAACTGGCTGAAGGCTTGACTGCCCGGCTGGCCGGCGACTGCAGTGATGAGTGTGCCGATGCCCAGGTCGAAGCGCAGGCGTACGGCCGTCGGTGTTTCGATGTTGCGGTAGTCGTTCGACATCAGATAGACATCGACATCGTTGATGAAGTTGACGTCGATCGGGCCACTTGGGTTGATCGGCGTTGCGATATCGCCGTTCAGGGCCAGCCGCAGTCCGGTCAGCTGAATCTTCTGTCCCGCACGAATCGTGGCCGGGATGACGTCGTCGAAGCCTTCCAGGCCCGGCTCGGCAAGGATTGTCTGCACGGTGCTGCGCTGCGGGGAAACGCTGGCCGGCTGGTCGTTGGAGCCCAGCAGCGGCGAGGCAATATTGATGTTGTTGATGGCCAGCCCGTTGAGATCGTTGGCCGGCAGATCGTCGACGTCTTCGGCGGAAGGCTCGAGTTCGAGATTCTGCGTGACCATCTCGCCGGCGCTCAGCACGGCGCGGTTGACGCTGTAGCTTGCCAGTGACTTGCCGAACGCCGAGGTGATGTCACTGCTCAGGGCGATGGTATAGCTGCCCGGTGCCAGATCCTCTACCGGATCGAACACTAGATAACGGCCCTGTGCGGTGATACGCGCGTTGTCGACGCTATCGCCGTTGGCGTCGGTCACCGCAAAGGTCTGCGCGTTCACGGATGCCGGGTCGACCGGCTCGTTGAGGCGCACGCGGATTGTGTTGAACTGCGTGAATATGGTGGTACGGCCGGTCACCGGATTGGTCTCGCCCGGCGTGGTTTCGACGACTTCGAATGCGCCGTCGGCCGGACGTCCGTCGATAGGCCGGGTGGTGAATTGCAGCAGGGTCTGGCCGTCGTTGAAACGGGTGTTGCCGCCCGAAATGGTGCGGGTAGCGACCACGGCATATGTGGTGTTCGGTAGCAGATCGCCGCCCGGGATCAGGCGCAGGATGTTGGGCTGATCGGTGTCCTGTTCGACGCGCAATGCCGGCTGCGCCGTCTCGCCGTCAACCTGTAGCTCGAGTGCGTCGCCCATGCTGCCCGATACGTCGCCGGCGAAGTTCACAACCATCTGCGTGTCGAGCAGGACGTCCTGCTGGCCGTTGAACGGGTAGGTGAATGCCAGGCCCTGCGGGGTTATTTCATCGCGCGGGTTGGCTGAACCGTTATCACCGCCGTCGCCGCTGGAGCAGCCGCTGATGACGAAGGCCGTCAGGGCCATGACCAGCAGGGTTGCGAATCGTTTCGCGAGGGACTGGTGCGTTGGCCTGCTGTATTTAACTGGTGCGCGGCTCGAACCGGTGGACGGCTTGGCGCAACGCGCGCCATACGAATGCATGGATTGCACGGCTGAATCTCCCTTGCTGCTGAGCGCGTCAAAGCGACACGCGTTCTTTTTAGAATTCCCCGCCCTGACAATAAACGAGATTCAAATCGGGCGCCAGACGAAAGCATGAAAATACTGATTACGCTGGATTTTTGACGCGGCGCAGCAATATCCTGGCGGTCGGATCAAGCTTGAGTAAAACATAGAGAACATGACGGTTTGACGGTCGGGTAGCTGGTATTGCCAACCGTGTCTAATGTAGGCCGGCCACAGACACGGTCGCCAACTGAGCGCGCTGCGGTGGCGGCCAGTGCGCACGGGCCGCGCAAACGACGTCCACGGCGCGACACCCCGGTTTCGATGAGTTGCGCTGAGGCTGCCTAGGGACTGTTGCTGTCTCGCACGAGCCCTGCCTGAAAGATCTACCACTGGCCTCATGCCGCATTGCAAGTCCTGATCATGGCCGGCTTTGCGCTGCGCCTCGCGATGTGCCTGAGACCCCTGGTTATATTTTATGGAGGGACTGCAACGCGGCGTCCGCATGAAACAGCACCAGATTCTAACGTGCGACTGCTGTCTTCTTTACCACTGACTTGAGCTCGTCGGGATCAAAGTCGTCGACTTGAATCACCGCCATCTGCAGCGCGTAGAGATTGCGCATGCGTTCGAGTTCTTCGGGTGCGAAAACGCCCGTATTGCCGGCGGCCTCGATCTGGTCGCGCGGATGGTCGGCCATGACCGTGCCGTCCTTACAGGCCTTGATCAGCTTGTGCTGCAGATCGGCGCAGTCGAGCGTGGCGGTCATCGCCCGCTCGAACAGCGCCAAGCCTTCGTCGACCTTGGTTGTCGAGATATAACAGCGCGGTGTGAGTCGGTCACGGGTTTGGCCCGGCGTCTGCACGATGGTGGCAATACGGCGGCCGAGTTGGTCGCTTGGTACGCGCGCCTGCAACCCGAGTGGAAACACAAGCACGCCGGCCAGCCACGCGGCGGGGCGGTTGGGCAGATGTCGTATCACGCCCGCCAGTGCGGCCTCGATCGCGGCAAAGGCGTCTTCACAGACCCACTGCACGAGGGGCAGATCTTCGGGGTGAGCGCCGTCTTCGACGAAGCGCTTGACCGTGGCGCTGGCGATATAAAGATTCGACAGCACGTCGCCAAGACGCGCCGACAGCGATTCACGGAACTTCAGGCTGCCGCCCAGCGTGGCCATGGCGATATCCGACAGCAGCGCAAGATTGGCGGAGTAGCGATTCATGGCCTGGTAGTAGGGCCTGAGCGCGTCGGTCTTGCCGCCGGCACTGGCGAGACCGCCGGTAACACCCATCACCAGAGAGCGCGCCGCGGCCGCAAGATCGTGGCCGATATGGGCATAGAACAGATCGTCGAAATCGTCGAGCGCACGGGCCGGGTCGGCGTTGTTCGCAGCTTCGATTTCGTCGAGCACATAGGGATGACAGCGAATCGCACCCTGGCCATAGATCATCATCGAACGGGTCAGGATATTGGCGCCTTCCACGGTGATGTTCACAGGCGCCGCCTGAAAGCTGCGCGCTACCGGGTTGGATGGCCCGAGCATGACTGCCTTGCCGGCGTGCACGTCCATGGCGTCCTTGGCGACGGCCTGGCTCATGGTCGTCACGTGGTATTTGGCGATGGCAGAGGCCACCGAGGGTTTCTCGCCCAAATCCACCGCGTTCGCCGTGAAGCGGCGTACCGATTCACAGGCGTAGGTGCGTCCGCTGACTCGGGCCAGTGCTTCCTGGATACCCTCGAACGCGCCGATCGATACGTTGAACTGACGGCGCACGACCGCATAGGCGCCGGTCAGGCGCGCGTTGCCGATCGCGTCGCCGGTGGAGCCTGATGGCAGCGAGATCGACCGCCCGACCGACAGACATTCCATGAGCATGCGCCAGCCCTGGCCGATCATGTCCGGCCCGCCGATGATGAACGACAGCGGCACGAATACCTCGTTGCCCCAGGTCGGACCATTCTGGAAGGGCGCACTGACCGGGTAATGGCGCCTGCCGGTGTGCACGCCTTCGATATCGGTCGGCACGAGGGCACAGGTCACCCCCAGTTCGGCAGTGTCGCCCAGCAGGCCGTCGGGATCGTACATCTTGAAGGCCAGGCCCAGCACCGTAGCCACCGGGGCCAGCGTGATATAGCGCTTGTCCCAGGTCAGCTTCATGCCTAGCACGTCCTCGCCGTGCCACGGCCCGCGGCAGACGATACCCTGATCAGGAATAGCGCCGGCGTCCGAGCCGGCGTGCGGACTGGTCAGCCCGAAGCAGGGGATTTCTTCACCGGTGGCCAGCCGGGGCAGGTAATGGTCCTTCTGCTCGCTGGTGCCGTAATGCATGAGCAGCTCGGCCGGACCCAGCGAGTTGGGCACGCCCACGATCGGCCCTACCGTGCCGCCCGCAGGCCCGGAGCCGATCTTGGCGAGCACACAGGAATGCGCATAGGCCGAGAATTCCAGGCCACCGTACTGCTTGGGGATGATCATCGCCCAGAACTTGTGGTCTTTTATGAACTGCCAGGCGTCCGGGGGCAGATCGCCGTCCTCGTAGGTGATCTTCCATTCGTCGCATAAATCGAGCAGTTGCTGCACGGGCCCGTCGAGAAAAGCCTGTTCCGCATCGGATAACTCGGCCGGCGGCAATTTTTCCAGACGATGCCAGTTCGGCGCCCCCGAAAACATCTCGCCTTCCCACCACACCGTGCCGGCGTCCAGTGCGGTGCGTTCGGTGGCGGACAGCGTCGGCAACACCTTGCGGAACATATCGAGGATCGGGCGGGTGATATACGGCTTGCGGATCGCGGTGATATTCAGCGGCGCGGCCACCGCGGCGAACACCAGCCACAGGAACAGGCCGACGCCGAACCCGGTCGATGTCAGTGTGCATAGGCCAAGCAGCAAGCCAATGGCGATTGTTGCCGTTCTTAGCGATACGCGCTGATAAGCGAGCACGATAAAGACAGCGAGAAAGAGGGCAATCCAGATGAGGACGACCATGACCAACACTCCCGGCCGCCCGGGCGGCCCTGACTAAGACGCTGCGTCGAGCATAGGTAATGGCGACTGCCCCCGCAAACAGCGCATGACGCGGGCGTCTCAGTCGCTGTTTGCTGTGGTTGCAGGTCTTACAAAAGCACTGATCTCCTCGGCCAGCCGCTCCGGCTGCTGAATATGGATCATGTGCCCGCTATCTTCGACGACCACATGGTGAACGCGCGTAAAACAGGCACGACGGCGGGTCATTGCCTCGGCATCGGTCACGTGTCGCATGAACGAATCGGCGGCGTCGATACACAGTACTGCAGCGGTGGTCTGGCGCCAGATGGCCATGGCCTCGTCGGCGCGAAAACCGTAGGGGAAGGTGACGCGGTGCCAGGGATCATGGCGCATGCGCCGCCGCGGGCCGCCGTCCACCGGCGCGGACCAGCGCTCGGCGATATCGTGAAGCTGCTTCCGACTCAGCTCCGGATAGCGTTTGCCGATACGTGCTGCGATAGCCTGCGTATCGTCGTAGCTGCGCTCCGCCGTCGGGCGGTCTTTCGCATCGAGCCAGCGGCGATATCGCTCCGGCGTTTTTTCCACGTCGGCGTCCGGTACGTTGAGACTGTCGAGGATTACCAGATGGGAGACGCGCTCAGGCCGCACGCCCGCGTACTGCGCGGCAATCTGGCCCCCCATGCTGTGGCCGACGAGGACTACCGGCTCTGTCGTGTCGGCATTGCTGGGTTTCAGGCGATCAAGCAGCCGGTCCAGATCGACAAGATATTCAGGGAACCAGTAGGTATCGGCTATCGCGTCGCTCGCGCCGTGGCCGCGCCAGTCCGGTGCGATGAAGCGAAAACTGCCGGGCAGGCGGCGCTCGATCTGTTCGGCGAGCGCTGCAAAGCTGGTGCCGGTATCCATCAAGCCGTGCAGCAGCAGCATCGGCGTCGCTTCCGCGGGGCCGGCTTCGTGCACCGCGTAGCGCAGGTCGCCGAGCTGCTCGAATCGTGTCTGAAAGGAAAGCGTCATCCGTGGGTTCCGGTGGATTGGGACATCTTGCGCCGGTTGATCGTGCGCTGTCGCCGGCCCAACTGGGCCTGGCGTAGATAGAACACGGCCAGTGCGGCCAGAATCACGCCAATAGCCAGAAGCGTCGGCGTGGCCGCGGCCTCATGCAGGAACAACCACGCCCAGAGCGTACCGAACACGGTTTCCAGCAGCATGAGCAGGCTGACTTCGGGCGCGGGCAGATAGCGTGGGCCGGTGCCAATCAGGCCGAACGCGATAGGCAGCACGAACAGCATGGCGATCGCGGCGCCGACGCCCTGGGTGTCAATGCTGCCGGGCGCGGCAAAAGGTGCTGCCAGCAGCCCGATCAGCAGGCCGCCCAGCGCAAGGCCCGGTAGCGTATCGCCGTCGCCGGTGGCGCGCATGACAACGAACGTGGCACCGAACACAGCCGCGGTCGCAATGCCGGCCAGCCGGCCATAGGCGCTGCCGGCGCCGCCGACCGCGATCACGAAGAGTCCGGCGGCGATCACCGCGGACACGACCCATACGCTCATCGACGCTTTCTCTCGTAGAAAGATCGTGCTGAAGAGCGCGGCGAATATGGAGGCGGTCGCCAGGCAACCGAGCGTATCGGCGACGCTCGTGTACGCCAGTGTCGTGACAAAGCCGACATTGCTCACCGCGAACATCAGCGCCAGGCCCCAGCCCAGCGGCCGCGAGAGCGTGCGCCGTGCAACGCCCAGTCCGCGATCGCGAACAGCCAGAAAGATGAACAGGCCAAGCCCCATCGCAAGCCCGCGGTAGAACAGCGTGGTGGCGAGATCGGTGTCCAGCAGCCGGATCACCAGCGTATCCGGGCTGAGTACCATCACGCCGGCGCCGGTGATCAGCACCCCCAACAGGCGACGATTCACGATGCGCCGCCGCGCACAGCTGGGGCGACAAGCTGGCGGCGTGCTGGCGTGTGTCGATCTGTGGACAAATCAAGCGCCGCCTTTCGCAGACGGCCGCGGAGCGCGCCGACGAACAGGCGTCGGTTCGGCCAGAGCGCGGGTCTACGGCCCCCAGGTCGATCGGCCTGGGAGTCCAGCAATGGTCTGCTTGCTGGAAGTCGCGCAGGCTCTGCTGCCTGGGCGGCGCTGGCAGCAGCGGGTGTGCGGTTGCGGTATCCAGCGTGTCGCGAATATAACGATGATGTGCCCACGATTCGGCCCAGCCCTCCCAAAGAGTGGGCCGAAGCATAGGGGGTAACAAAGCGTTCGTGCCAGTTGGTGACAGCGCTATGCATACGGTGATCGCCCAACGCTCGCGCGTAGTGGAGGCGTTCGGCGCCGAACAAGGTGCGGTATTGGTCGACCTGGTCAGTGTGGTGGATCAGCTGGGCCTATACGCCAGATAAACGGCGGATAGGCCTTTTGATCATCAGCAGGCTGCGACCGCGCGATTTTCTATGCAGAAAGCAGGCGATGGTCTGCTAGACTCTCCGCTCTGTTTTTTCATGTGATCACTCAGTATGGCGGGCACCAGCACTGCGACAGACGACGGCGTCGTATTCAAGGGTCGGATGATGACGTTGACCGTGCTCGAAGTGCGTGAAACCGATGCAGACCGCATCGCTGAGCGCGTGACCGATCAGCTGTCGCGTACGCCGGGTTTTTTTTCGCGTATGCCGGTACTGCTGTCGTTGCCCGGCGCATTGCCGGATCTGAGTGCGGTGGCCAGGATCCTGAGCGACGCCGGTCTGATGCTGGTCGGTCTGCTCGACCCCAGCGACGAGGCAGCACAAGCCGCCCAGCAGGCCAGCATCGCAGTCATGAACTCACCCGCACGCGGGCCCGCGCGCAGCGATACGGTGCCCGCAGCGAAAGCCGAGGCTGCCAGCGCGTCGGGCGACGACGAGCACGACGCTTCGGAGCAGGCCTCCGGCAAGACGCCGACGCGGCTGATCACGCGACCGGTGCGCTCTGGCCAGCAGATCTATGCGCGCGGCGGCGATCTGGTGATTGCCAGCACGGTCAGTGAAGGCGCCGAGGTGCTCGCCGATGGCCATATTCATATCTACGGCTCGCTACGCGGACGAGCGCTCGCAGGCGCGAGCGGCGACGTCGAGGCGCGGATCTTCTGTCGACGTTTCGAGCCTGATCTGGTTGCTATCGCCGGCTGCTACAAGGTCGCCGATGCGATAGATGAAGGGGTGCGTTCCAGAGCCGTGCAGGTCACGCTGGAACATGACAACTTGAACATAGCTTTGCAGGAGTAACGAGTGGCTAAAACTATCGTCGTCACGTCCGGTAAGGGCGGGGTCGGCAAGACGACTACCGCCGCATCATTTGCCACCGGGCTTGCCATGCGGGGGCACAAGACCATCGTCATCGATTTCGACGTGGGGTTGCGCAACCTGGATCTCATCATGGGCTGCGAACGCCGCGTGGTGTTCGACTTCATCAACGTGATTCAGGGCGAGGCCAATCTCAAGCAGGCCATGATCCGCGACAAGCGGCTCGACAATCTCTATATTCTTGCGGCCTCGCAGACGCGTGACAAGGATGCGCTGGATCTTGAGGGTGTCGAGCGCACGCTCAACAAGCTGGCCGAGGAATTCGAGTATATCGTCTGCGACTCGCCCGCCGGTATCGAGACGGGCGCGATCATGGCCATGTATTTCGCCGACGAGGCGCTGGTGGTCACCAACCCGGAAGTGTCTTCGGTGCGCGATTCGGATCGCGTGCTCGGCATGCTTTCGTCCAAGACCAAGCGCGCCAAGGAAGGCCGCGAGCCGGTCAAGGAGCATCTGGTGGTTACCCGTTACGCGCCGTCGCGCGTGGGCAAGGGCGAGATGCTCTCGCTGGGCGACGTCAACGATATTCTGGGCATACCACTGCTGGGCGTGATTCCCGAGTCGACGACCGTGCTCAATGCCTCAAACTCCGGCATGCCGGTTGCGCTTGAGGACAACGCCGATGCGGGCCAGGCGTATCTGGATCTGGTCGCGCGTTTTCTTGGCGAGAATCGGCCGATGCGGTTCACCGAAGCCAAGAAGAGTTTTCTCGATCGTCTGATGGGGAGATAGGCCATGGGCTGGCTAGATGTTTTTCGCGCTGAGAAGAAAGGTACGGCGCAGTACGCCAAGGAACGGCTGCAGCTCGTGGTGGCGCATCGGCGTACCGGTGACGGCGATCATCCCGAGTATTTTCCGCAGTTGCAACGGGATCTGCTCGCCGTGCTGCGCAAGTATGTAGAGGTCGGCGACGACGCGGTACAGATGGAGATCGAGCGCGAGGGTGATCTCGAGGTGCTTGAGCTTAATATCACCCTCCCTGACTCGCGCCACTGACTCCGGGGCGCCGATCCGTCACGTATGTAAAAATACGTCGTTTCCGTAGAGGATCGGGTCATGCCTTCAGAGCAGCAGACGTTCGATTATGTGATCCTGGGCGGCGGTTCGGCCGGCTGCGTGCTGGCCAACCGCCTATCGGCCGATCCCGGCGTCTCGGTGTGTCTCCTCGAGGCCGGGCCGGGTGATTGGAATCCGCTGATCCATATCCCGATCGGCATCATCGGGCTGATGTGGTCGAAGATGTTCAACTGGGCGTACTACACCGCGCCACAGAAGCATATGAACGGTCGTGAGATGTACTGGCCGCGCGGCAAGACGCTGGGCGGCTCAAGCGCGATCAATGCCCAGTGCTATACCCGTGGCAGTGCCTGGGATTACGACCATTGGGCAGAGCTGGGTAATCGCGGCTGGGGTTATCGCGAAATGCTCGGCTATTTTCGCAAGTCCGAGCGATTTGAAGACGGCGAGAACCCCTATCACGGCAGCAGTGGCAGCTACACCGTCAGCAACCTGCGCCACGTCAATCCGCTGAGCCGCGCGTTCGTCGAGGCCGGCGTTGCCTGTGGCTACGAGCGCAACGACGACTTTGGCGGTGCAACCGAGCAAGGTTTTGGGCTATACAATGTGGCTCAGGACAATGGCCGTCGTTGCAGCAACGCCGATGCTTTTCTGCATCCGATCGCCGATCGCACCAACCTGACGATCATTACCCGGGCGCGGGCCAAGAAAATTCTGCTCGAGGGCAAGTGCGCGGTAGGTGCGACCTACAGGAAAGGGCGGTTCGGCGGCGATCATACGATACGCGCACGTCGTGAAGTGCTGCTTTGCGGCGGCGCGATCAATTCTCCTCAGTTGCTCATGCTCTCCGGCATCGGTCCGCACAAGGAGCTCGCCGCCCATGGCATTCCTTTGCTGCACGCGCTGGAAGGCGTCGGCGAGAACCTACAGGATCATCTGGATGTCAGTCTCATCGATATCGAGAAGACACGGCTCAGCCTGCGGCTCGGCCCCAGATTCCTGCTGGTGGACGGGCCCAAGGCGGTATGGGACTACTTCGTTCATGGTCGCGGCCAGCTCACCAGCAACGTAGCCGAGGCGGGCGCATTCGTCAGCAGTACCGACGACAGTGAACGGGCCGATATGCAGCTGCATTTCATCGCGACCGTCGAGCAGGACCATGGCCACAACCTCTGGAACACGATCAAGCACCACGGCTATACGCTGCGTATCTGCGATCTGCGGCCCAAGTCACGGGGGCGTATTGGCCTCAAGAGCGCCGATCCGATGGCAGACGCGCTGATCGATCCGAACTATCTCGCTGAGCCGGAGGATCTGGCCCAACTGGTCAAGGCAGTAAAGCTCGGACGTCGCATCATGCAGGCCGAGCCGCTGGCATCGCATCGCGATCGCGAACTCGAACCGGGCCAGGCCATTCAGGACGAAGCCGCGATCGAGACTTATATTCGTGACCACGCCGAGACGATCTACCATCCGGTAGGCACCTGCAGAATGGGCCACGATGATATGGCCGTGGTCGACGACCGACTGCGTGTGCATGGCATACAGCGCCTGCGCGTCGTCGATGCCTCGATCATGCCCACGCTGATCGGCGGGAACACCAACGCCCCGACGACCGCGATCGCGGAAAAGGCCGCGGATATGGTGCTTGAGGACCAGCAGCGCTGAATCTGTCGACGTCAGCGCCAGATTGGGTCCCATGCGCGGCTCTCATCTGTCGATCGCTGTAATGGACAGTTTTTGGCCGGCTGCGTAAGCTGCCGCGTTTGGCCATGCGAGCAGGCGCACGCTCATGCTGTCGGTATTCAATGTCCTGTTGCCGATCTTCGGCCTGATCCTGGCCGGATATGTCTGCCGGCGGACCGATCGTCTGGGCGAGACGGCGGCCGGCGAGCTCAATCTTTTTGTCGTGTGGCTATGCCTGCCGGCGCTACTGTTCGAGTCCACGGCCACGGCAAGCTGGCAGGAGATCTGGCAGCCCGGTTTTGTTGCGGTATCGGTCATCTCCACGATGTCGATCTTCGCGTTCACGGTGATGTATCGACTACGGATGCGCATGCCGCTGGCCGATGCGAGTATCGACGGCCTCGGTGCGGCCTATGCCAATACCGGTTATATCGGTATCCCGCTATGCATTCTCGTGCTGGGCGACGACGGCCTTGTGCCGGCACTGATCGCCACTCTGGTCGTGGTCTGTGTGTTGTTTGCCATAGCCGTGGTCTGTGTCGAAGTCGGGCTCCAACAGGAAACGACCGTGACTGCTGCCATCGGTCAGGTGGTGATCGCTCTCGGCAAGAACCCGCTGGTTGTCGCTCCCGCTCTGGGTGGCCTCTGGGCGGTCAGCGGGCTGACGCTTGTCGAGCCGGTGGCCAAGTTTCTGCATATGCTGGGCCTGGCCACAACCCCGTGTGCGCTGGTCTCGCTGGGTGCCTTTCTGGCCAAGCGACAACCCGGCCGGGCGCAGGGCACGCCGGCGCTGGTTGCACTCAAGCTGATTGGTCAGCCGCTGATTGCCTGGTGTCTGGCGATCTATGTTTTTGATCTGTCGCTTTTCTGGGCACAGGCGGCGCTGCTGTTGGCGGCCCTGCCGACCGGCACGGGGCCGTATATGCTCGCCGAATTCTATCGACGCGAGGCTTCGCTCGTGTCCAGTACTATTCTCTATTCCACCCTGGGGTCGCTGGTCACCCTGTCGCTCTGTCTATACCTGATTGCACCCTAAGATGGCGCGGCCCATTTGCGGACTTATGTTCTCCGCGTGGGCCTATCACCCGTACGCTGCGATGAAATAAAAAAAGCCGCCGGTGCGCGGCACGGGCGGCTTTTTCGACTCGATGAATATCGCTCAGCTGCTACGCAGGTCCTTGCGCAGGATTTTGCCGACGTTGGACTTGGGCAGCTCGTCCAGGAATGTGACCTGTTTAGGTACTTTGTAGCCGGTCAGCTCCTTGCGACAGAACTCGATCAGCTCCTTGTCGGTGAGGCTGTCGTCCTTCTTGACCACGAAGACCTTGACCGCTTCGCCGGTCTTTTCATCCTCTACGCCGACACAGGCGGCTTCCATTACTTTTGGATGACCGGCTACGACGTCTTCGATCTCGTTCGGGTACACGTTGAAACCCGACACCAAAATCATGTCCTTCTTGCGGTCGACGATATAGAAAAAGCCCTTGTCGTCCATCTTTGCCACGTCGCCGGTACGCAGCCAGCCGCCCTCGAAGAAGGTTTTTTCGTTCTCCTCGGGCTTGTTCCAGTAACCCGCCATGACCTGTGGGCCTTTTACGCAGAGCTCGCCAGGTTCTCCGACGGGCAGCTCCTTGCCCTCGTCGTCGCGAATGGACACATCGGTGGATGGAATCGGCAGGCCGATCGAGCCGGTGTAATCCTGATCCAGCGGCGTGATGGAGACGACCGGCGAGGCCTCGGTCAGGCCGTAGCCTTCGTTGAGATTGACCCCGGTGATGCGTTTCCACTTCTCGGCCACGGCTCTCTGCACGGCGGCGCCGCCGCCAAGCGTGACCTTGAGACGGGAAAAATCCAGCTTGGCAAAGCCGTCATCGTTGGTCAGCGCGTTGAACAACGTATTCACGCCGGTGACAACGGTTGGCTTATGCTTTTCGAACTGCTTGACCAGCGCAGGAATATCACGCGGGTTGGTGATCAGCACGTTCTTGCCGCCCTGTTTGATGAAGACCAGGCAATTCGACATGAGTGCGAACACATGATACAGCGGCAGCGGGGTAAGAATGAGCTCGTTGCCCTTATCGATCTCGGGGCCCATCCACTGCTCGGCCTGTGCCACGTTGGCGACCATGTTCCGGTGCAGGATGATGGCGCCTTTGGCCAGACCGGTCGTGCCGCCGGTGTATTGCAAAAAGGCCACATCGTCACCGTTGATGTCGACCGGCTTGAGCGACTGCTTGCTGCCCTTGGCCAGGGCGTTGTTGAACGCGACCGCGCCGGGAAGCTTGAAGCTCGGCACCATGCGTTTCACGCGCTTGACCACCGTGTTGACGAGGGTCCGCTTGATCCACGGCAGACGGTCGCCAATCTGTGTAGTGATGACGGCTTCGACGGCCACCTTGTCGATCACCTGCTCGAGAGTGGAGGCAAAGTTCTCCACGATGACGATGCCACGGACGCCGGCATCGGACAGCTGATGTTCGAGCTCGCGCGCGGTGTAGAGCGGGTTGACGTTTACCACGATCATGCCGGCGCGCAGAATCCCGAACAGCGCGATCGGATACTGCAGCAGGTTCGGCATCATGATGGCCACGCGGTCGCCCTTGGCGAAACCGAGGTCATTCTGTAGATAGGCGGCGAAGTCCCGGCTCTGGGCATCGAGCTGGTCGTAGCTGATCTCGCAGTCCATGTTGCTGAAGGCAATATTCGAACGGAACGCCTTGACGCTGTTTTCGAATAGATCGACCAGGCTGCTGCTGTCGTCGACATCGATCTCGGCGGCCACGCCTTTGGGGTAGTGTTCCAGCCACGTCTTGTTCACAAGCGCTCCTTGGTTGGCAGTTCAGGCCAGCACTCGGATGTTGCCGACACTTTGTATCGAGTATATCAGTAGAAAATGTTATCGAAACGATAGCCGGTCGGTATGAATCGACCGAGCCAGCAAGGCTCGTGCAGATGTTATTGCATGGCTGAACACGGCATGTCTGACGGCTCATGCGGCCTGTGCTGATCGACATCCGCTGCCTGGAACAAGGACAGTGCGTCGCTGTCAGCGCAGTTCCTTGCGCAGGATCTTGCCGACATTCGATTTGGGCACTTCGTCAATGAATTCGTAATGTTTGGGTACTTTGTAGCCGGTCAGATGATCCCGGCAGTAGCGACGCACTTCTTCGATCGTGACGTCGGCGCGCTTTTTGACCACAAATAGCTTTACCGCTTCGCCTGATTTCTCGTCCGGCACGCCCACCGCCGCGGCTTCCAGAACACCCTCGAATGTAGCGATCACGTCCTCGATCTCGTTGGGATAGACATTGAAGCCCGATACGAGAATCATGTCTTTCTTGCGATCGACGATATAAAAAAGACCTTGTTCATCCTGGCGCGCGATATCGCCAGTCCGGAAGTAGCCGTCCTCGGTAAAAGCGTCGACGCTGGCCTCCGTCTGGCGCCAGTAGCCCCGCATGACCTGTGGGCCGCGTACGCACAGCTCCCCGGATTCGCCGATCGGCAACGTGGTGCCATCATCGTCGCGGATCACGACGTCGGTGGACGGCAGCGGCATGCCGATCGAGTGGTTGAACGCCCGTGCGTTGAGCGCGTTACAGCTGACTACCGGGCTCGTCTCCGACAGGCCGTACCCTTCGATGATCGGTTTGCCGGTCACCTCGAACCAACGCTCGGCGACTGCCTGCTGGGTGGCCATGCCGCCCGCCATGGAGAATTTCAGCGTAGAGAAATCGAGCTGCGCAAAACCCGGCGTGTTGAGCAGACCGTTATAGAGCGTATTGACGCCGGTGATGGCAGAAAACGGATACTTGCCGAGAATCTTGACGAAGCCCGGCATATCGCGCGGGTTCGTCACGAGCACGTTATGGCCGCCCAGTGAGAAGTACACCAGCGTATTCACGGTCAGTGCAAAGATGTGATACATGGGCAGCGCGGTGATGATGACTTCGCCGGTATCGCTCATCTCGGGCTTGAACCATTCCTGCGACTGAAGCAGGTTGGCCGCAATATTTGCGTGGCTGAGCATCGCGCCCTTGGCCGGGCCGGTGGTGCCGCCGGTGTACTGCAGAAACGCAAGATCCGAAGCCGCTGGCGACACGGGCGACCAATCCTGTCGCCGGCCTTTGGCCAAGGCTTCACGGAAATCGATAGCGCCCGGCAGATTCCACGCTGGAACCAGTTTCTTGACCTTCTTGACTGCAAAATTGATGAACAGGCGGCGCGCGGTGCCCAGCATATCGCCCAACTGCGTGGTGATCACGGTATCCACCGGTACGCTGTCGTAGATCTTTTCCAGCGTCGCCGCGAAATTTTCCATGACGACCAGCGTCTTGACGTCGGCGTCGGTCAGCTGATGCTCGAGCTCGCGGGCCGTGTAGAGCGGGTTGATATTGACCACGACCAGGCCTGCACGCAGCGCGCCGAACAGCACGACCGGGTACTGCAGGCAGTTCGGCATCATGATCGCGAGCCGCTCGCCGGGCTGCATGTCCAGATCGCTCTGGAGATAGCCCGCGAACGCGCGCGAATGCCGGTCTACATCGGCATAGCTCAGCGTCGCCCCCATGCACGAGAACGCGGCACGATCGCCGAAATCCTCACAGGCACGGTCGATGATTGCTGTGACCGACTCGACAGCCGCGGTGTCGATGGTGTGTCGTACCCCGATCGGATAGTGTTCCAGCCAGTTCTTGTCCATGTCGCCCCCGGCGTTATGCACCGTTCGCCCGCTTTTTCAGTCGGTCTGTTCGACGTCTGTCACTATCGCACCGACCGATCGGCCGCGCTACGGTTGTCGAACATCGTTGGCGCACACATCCGTTATCAATGCTCCCCAGCTGCGCGCCGCGATCATCGTATCTGGGTCAGGGACTGTTGTCCGGTGTATGGCGCATGCTCGCGTTCACCAGAGCCCGCAGTGACAGATCGCCGAAGGTATCGCGACGCGCATTTTCCTTGCGCTCCATCCACTCACGGACCTCCCGATGCGCGCCGTCGTTGCGGGGCGTAGGCGCCGCTGAAGGATCGCCCAGGCGAACCGCATCCAGGATATCGTTGATCTTCACGCATTCGATATCCTGTCGCGGCAGCAGAGTGACGATCTTGTCGCCGGTTTCGACCAGGATATTGGCCTCCACCAGCTGATCGACGATGTCGTACAGGTGATCGGGCGCGGCGCCGATATAGCGAGCCAGGCGCGCGACCTGCCACGGCGCATTGCCCTTCATGAATCCGTGGCCGATCAGGCTCATCGTGAGCAGCGCGATTTCCTCGCGGCGCGCTGCACCCAGGCGCGGCGGGTAGGGCGCACGCGTGAGCTGTTCACGATGCTGGAGCAAGAACGCCACACGGCAGCCCGTGAGCATGATCAGCCACGACACATACAGCCAGACCAGCAGGAGGATCAGAATCGCGAAGCTGGAATAGATGGCGTTGTAGTTGCTGGAGTTGGCCGCGAACAGGGCAAAGCCCAGGCTCGCCGTCTGCCACAGCACGCCCGCGAAGATACCGCCGCCAAGCGCGGGCAGCAGGTTCACGCGCGTATTGGGCATGAAGGCAAACAAGAACGTGAAGCCCACGCTGTAGAGCACGTAAGGCACCAGCCGGCCGGCGATATACAGCGATGTGCCGAATGGCTCGATGGAGCTCAGATAACCCACCACCGTATTGCTCGACAGCGATGCGGTCATGCTGCTTGCCGCAAGAATCACGATGGGCCCGACGATGAGCACGCTCAGATACTCGGTGAAGCGCCGGCCCAGAGAGCGCGGCGTGCGCACCTGCCAGATATAGTTGCAGCCGGTCTCGACTTTCTGGATCAGCGAGATCACCGAATACATCAGCAATACCACGCCGATCGCGCCCAGAACGCCGACCTGCACGTTCTCGACAAACCCTACGACCTTGTCGATGATCTCGTCGGCCTGGGTGCCCAGTGGCGCAAGGAATCGGTGCAGCACCGGGCGTAGCGCGTTGTTCACGCCGAACGCCTTGAGCATGGAGAATGCCAGGGCCAGCAGCGGCACCAGCGACAGCAGCGTGGTATAGACCAGCCCCATGGCGCGCATGGTGATCTCGCCGTTCTGGATATCGCGGATCAGGACCTGTCCCAGCCGTACAGCCGTCACTCCCCATCGGCGGCGTCGTGGCATCTGCTCGAGATCACGCTCCCATATCGCGGCGTTGAAACGATTGCGTAGCGCGGTGAGCATGGGCGTGATCTTGGCTGCTGGATTCCCCTGAGCGTATTGTAACTGCCTGATGTCTGCGCGGGCCTCGCGCGCTGTACTGCGAGGGCGGTTGATGTAATGTCTGCACGACATGAACACGCGTCCACACGGGATGAACCAATGAGTGTCGCCGCCACCCAGACGCGTCGGCCGCCGGCCGATGGCTCGGCGCGCGCCATGCGCGATCTCACGGGCGCCTATGCCTTCGTCGGCTCGCGCTGGGGTGAAGCACTGACCGGCGGCCGTGAATTGCTTGCAATGCTCGCCTGGCACCCGCTCACGCTGGCACGCGCGCAGGCACGGTTGTCCGTCGAAATGGGCCGGATCGCCCTGGGTCGGTCGCAGCTGTGTCCAGACCCCGAGGATCGACGCTTCGCGGATCCGGCCTGGCAGGACAATCCCGCCTTCAAGCGTGTCCTGCAGGGCTATCTGGCCTGGTCAAGCGCGCTGCTGGAACTGGTCCATTCACTGCGTCTGGGCGCCGACCAGCGTCATCGTCTGCTGTTCGTGGCCGAGCACCTGGTGGCTGCTGGCGCACCCAGTAATCTGTTCCTGACCCATCCAGGCTTCTACGAACGCGCGACGCGCACCCAGGGCGGCTCGATCATCGCCGGGCTGCGGCATCTCATCGATGACCTGCGCAGCAATCGCGGGCTGCCGCGGCAAGTCGACCCCGACGCTTTCCGGGTGGGCCACGATATCGCCGCGACACCCGGTGCCGTGATCTTCCGTGACGAGATCATGGAAGTGATTCAGTACAGCCCGCGCACCGCTACCGTGGACAGCCAGCCGGTGCTGTTCTGTCCGCCCCAGATCAACAAGTACTACGTGATTGATCTGGCCTCCGACAAAAGCTTTGTCCGCCATGCGCTCGACGCGGGCCAGCAGTTTTTTGTGGTGTCCTGGCGCAACCCCACCGCCGCACAGCGCGACTGGGATCTGGCCCGCTACGTGAACGCGCTCGCCGCTGCCATCGATATCGTGCGTGCGGTCACCGACGCGCCGGCGGTCAAGCTGCTCGGCGCCTGTGCCGGCGGGCTGACGGCCGCGGTCACGCTCGCCTGGCTGGTAGCCCAAGGCAGGGGTGATCGGGTGTCCTGTCTGTCGATGCTGGTCACCATGCTCGACTCGCCGCGCTCGCGACGGCTGGTGCACATGGCCGACGAGGCGGCGATCAGCGCGGCACTTGCGCGCTCCAACGCAACCGGTGTGCTCGACGGCGCCGACATGGCGCGCACGTTCGCATGGCTGCGCCCGAACGAGCTCGTCTGGCATTTCGTGGTCAACAACTATGTGCTGGGCCGCGAGCCACCAGCGTTCGACGTGCTCTACTGGAACAGTGACACCACGCGTCTGCCGGCGGCCCTGCACGCCGACCTGCTTGCGCTTTACCGCGACAACCGACTACGAAAGCCTGGCGGGCTGACTATCGATGGCACGTCTATCGATATCAGCGCTATCCCGCATGACGTTTTCGTGGTCGCAGGGGCGCGCGACCACATCACACCGTGGCAGGCCTGCTACCGCAGCATGCAGATGTTCTCTGCCAATATGCGTTTCGTGCTGGGCTCGGCCGGGCATGTGCAGTCGATTCTGTGTCCGCCCGACGATGAATCGGCCTGTTTTCATGTCCACGACGACTACAGCCTCGATCCCGCGGCCTGGCGGCGCGCGGCGCATGAGCAGCGCGGATCGTGGTGGCCGGCCTGGATACGCTGGTGTGAGAGCCACGGCGGCGACACGGCGGCCGCGCCCACGATCTTTGGCAACGACGACCACGAACCAATCGAGGCGGCCCCGGGGCGCTATGTCCGTCAACGCTGACCGCGATCGACGTATCGAGCATATCCGCCTGGGCGGGGAGCAACTGCGGGTGGCGATCGTCGCGGGCGTGGCCGACGCGAACAGCACCAGCGCGTGCCCGCCGCTACTGATCTGCAATGATTTCTGCGCCAATCTGGATATCCTCGATGACTTCGCCCTAGCCCTCGAGCGTCCGGTGCTGTGCTTCGACCCGCCGGGCGTGGGCGAATCCTCCGATGTGGCGCGGATGCGCCGGATGGCGGGGCTGGCCACGCTCATCGCCGACCTGCTCGATGCGCTGCGTATCGAAGGCGCTGTCGATGTGCTGGGGATCGGCTGGGGCGGTCTTCTGGCGCAGCAGTTCGCCCACGATCACGGCGCGCGCGTGCGTCGTCTCGTGCTGGCGGCGACCTCCAGCGGCCAGCTCATGTTTCCAGGACGGTTGGCCAGTCTCTGGCATCTTGTGCGTCCCACCGGACTGCTCGATGCCGCACCCGACGCCGATGCCGCCCGACGCCTGTTCGGCGGCCGGCGCAACGATGAGTGCGACGCCATCGCCATGGCCATGGCGCGCGCCTGCCGGCCAACCCGCCGCGGCCATGCCGCCCAGTTGTACGCGCTGACCGGCTACACGAGTCTGGCCTGGCTGCATCGGCTCAACGTGCCCACGCTGGTGCTCGCCGGCGACGACGACACCATCGTGCCGATGGTCAACAGCCGCGTGCTGGCGCTGCTGCTGCCGCTGGCGCGGCTGACCGTGATCCGCGGCGGCGGGCACTGGTTCGTGCTTGAACGCACCGATGAAGTGGTGCGGCTGCTCAATGAGTTCCTGAATGCGCGCGTGGCAATCACGGCGCGCGATCAGAACAGTACGCTTTAAACTTATTACGCATGTGCTTGAAACCAAAGCGTGCTGCGCCGCGGTAATGCCGCGAGACACAGCGGTATGGTTTTCGGCATACTCCGGGCAGGGGAGAATTCGGGAGATTGGGCATGAGCGCAGAGGCAGTGGAAAAGCGGGAGCGCAGGCGCGCGGTACCGCCCAGCCTCAGCGTGCTGCGGCGACGCACCCATATACAGGTCGAATTCATCGACGTGGACGGCGTACGCCTGCGCGTGGGCGTTCGTCGCGGCCGCGGTCGGCCCATGCTCATCTTCAACGGTATCGGCGCCAATCTGGATATGACGCTGCCGCTGGTCAACGCGCTCGACGACGTCGAAGTGATCGTGTTCGACGTGCCCGGCGCCGGTGATTCCCCGGCGCTGACGCTGCCGCGGCGTTTTCGCTGGCTCGCCGGCCTGGCGGCCCGCCTTCTGGATCGTTTGGGCTACGACGAGCCGATCAATATTGCCGGGGTGTCCTGGGGCGGTGCGCTGGCACAGCAGTTCGCGCTGGATTTCCCCCAGCGCACCAACCGCCTGGTGCTGGCTGCCACGAGCACCGGCATGCTGGCACTGCCGTCCCGCTCGAACATGCTCAAACGCCTGACCACTGCGCGCCGGTACCAGAAGAACGAAACACTCGCGCAGTTGGCGCCCGCCTTATACGGCGGCCTCATGCGCCGCCGTCCGGATCTGATCGAACGCCGCGGGGATTACGCTGCCGGGCCGTCGACCCAGGGCTATATCAATCAACTGCTGGCGGGGCTGGGATGGACCAGCGTTCATCGGCTGCATCGTCTGCGCTGTCCCACGCTGATCATGGGCGGCGACGACGATCCGGTAATGCCGCTGGTCAATATCCGGCTGCTGTACTGGCTGATTCCGAAGTCGTACCTGCATATCGTGCGCGGCGGCGGGCATCTGTTCCTGCTGGTGCGGGCGAACGAGAGTGCGGCGGTGATCAAGCGCTTCATCAACGAGCGACGCTACGACGGCACCGACGGGCACGATTATTTTGCCGCCCGCGGGATGCCGGCCGACGGCAGCCTCACGCCGCGCGCTGTCGGCGCTGACGAAGACGCGCCGCGGCCATCATCTGGCGGTGGCTGATCGCCTGGTAGCTGGCCTCGGCGAGGCTGCGGCGGTCGTAGCCGCGCGGATCGATCGGCGCACAGATGCGCACCTGTGCGCGCATGTCGTGAACCCGGAACAGGTCCCTAAAATGTGGCCAGATCGGCGCTTCGTTCACCCACGGGGCGAGCGCGTGGTGCATGTCCTCGGGCGTGGTCTCGTCGCAGTAGCGAAGCGCGACCGGCATGACCGGATAATCGCCTTCGATAGCCGCCGCAAACAGCCGCGCATGAAAACGCCGGGGCTGTGGATCGAAGGTGGTCGTGCCTTCGGGAAAGAACAGTACAGAACGGCCCTCGTCGAGCACGCTGCGAATCTGGGCCGAGGTCTCGCCGGTCTTGCCGGCGCCGCGGCTTAGAAACAGCGTCCCGGCGGCCCGCGCAAACGCGCCGACCATCGGCCAGGCGCCGATTTCGGCCTTGGATACGAACGAGGCATTGAACACATGCCCGAGCACGACGATATCCAGCCAGGAGCAGTGGTTGGCGACAATCAGCGTGGGGCCGGCCACCGGTTCGCCCTCGACTTCGAGGGTCACGTTCAGCACGCGCAGCATCCGCCCGTGCCACCAGCGCACCAGTTTCCACGAGCGCTTGCCGATCAGCGGCACCGTGGGCATCAGCAGCAGACCGATCAGCACGTGGCCGATCAGTCGCGCGGCTTTGACGCACAGCGACAGGCGGCCGATCAGCGGCCGGGCGGGAACGGTGGAAGAAATATCGGGCATATCGCGAGCACAATCTAGCGACTTGCAATGGTATGAACAAGTCCGCGAGGCCAAATTCTCGGGCGAGACAGCGCGCGTCGCCGACGTTCGCCCCTGTGGCCAGAAAAGCCGTGGGCAGCCACGGACATAAAAAGCCGCGGTTTTGGAAGGCTTTGGTTGCGTCGAGCTATCCGGCGGGCGCATTGCCCCATCAAGGCAGGCCGTCAGTAAGAACGCCGTATCAGCGACGCTACTGGCGTGGCGTTCGCGCGCGTACCGGCTGCGGGCGCTTCAGCTCTGCGGCGCGGGCGGCACGGCCTCGTAGATCGGCCGGAAGCGATTGACGATACGACAGAACAGACGGGCGGTCTGTTCGGTATCGTAGCGCGCCGAGTGCGCCGCATCGTTGTCCCAGTCCATGCCGGCTGCGGTGGCGGCGCGGCGCAGTACCGTCTGGCCATAGGCGACACCGCCCAGAGTGGCGGTATCGAAACAGGAAAACGGGTGGAACGGACTACGCTTGATGCCAGTGCGCGCGATCGCCGCATTGAGAAAGCCCAGATCGAAGTGCGCATTGTGACCGACCAGCACGGCACGCTTGCAGCCGGTGTCTTTGATGGTGGCACGGATCATCTTGAAGATCCGGCCAAGCGCGTCCTGCTCAGCAATTGCCGGGCGCAGCGGATGATGCGGATCGATGCCATTGACTTCGAGCGAGGCCGGCTCGAGGTTCGCGCCCTCGAACGGGGCCACGTGATAGGACATGGATTCGCGGATCTCGAGTTCCCCTTCGTCGTTGAAGTCGACGGTTACGGCGGCGATTTCGAGCAGCGCGTCGGTGGCGCTGTTGAAGCCGCCGGTCTCCACGTCGATTACCACGGGCAGGAAGCCGCGAAAACGCTGGGCCATCACGGCCGAAGCTACGGGGGGATTATCGGAATCGATCATAATGCGATGGTACAGCAAGCTCGCAGGCGTCGGTGTGTCTTGCATCTTCGCGCGGTCGATCTGCACGCCCGGAAATCGGTTGCCATGAATACCGGCGGGCCTCGCGTATAATCTGCGCTCATTGATTTTCAAAGCGCCCAACGGGAAAGACGAAGACCATGAGCGACGTCAAGAAAGTAGTGCTGGCTTATTCCGGCGGTCTGGATACCTCGGTGATCCTCAAGTGGTTGCAGGACACCTACGGTTGCGAGGTCGTGACCTTCACCGCCGATATCGGCCAGGGCGAGGAGCTGGATGCGGTTCGCCCCAAGGCCGAGGCGCTGGGCGTGAAAGAGGTCTTCATCGACGATCTGCGCGAAGAGTTCGCGCGTGATTTTGTCTACCCGATGTTTCGCGCCAACGCGATCTATGAAGGCGAATATCTGTTGGGCACCTCGATCGCGCGCCCGCTAATTGCCAAGCGCCTGGTCGAGATCGCCCGCGAGACCGGTGCCGATGCCATCGCCCACGGCGCGACCGGCAAGGGTAATGATCAGGTGCGCTTCGAGCTGTCGGCCTATGCGCTGATGCCGGGCATTCAGGTGATTGCGCCGTGGCGTGAGTGGAACCTGAACTCGCGCGAGAAGCTGCTGGCCTACGCCGCGGACAACGGTATCGATATCCGCAAGAAGGCCGACGGCGGTTCGCCGTATTCGACGGACGCCAACGCGCTGCATATCTCCTATGAAGGCGGCGTGCTGGAAGACCCGTGGACGCCCGCCGAGGATTCCATGTGGGAGTGGAGCGTGTCACCCGAAGACGCGCCCGACGCGCCCGAAGAACTGGACCTGACCTTCGAGCACGGCGATATCGTGGCCATCGACGGTAAAAAACTCAGCCCGTATCAGGTGCTGGCCACGCTGAACACGCGCGCCGGTGCCCACGGCATTGGTCGGATCGATATCGTGGAAAACCGCTATGTCGGCATGAAGTCGCGCGGTTGCTACGAGACGCCCGGTGGCACGGTCATGCTGCGCGCTCATCGCGCGATCGAATCGATCACGCTGGATCGTGAGGCGGCCCATCTCAAGGACGAGCTCATGCCGCGCTATGCCAAGCTGATCTACAACGGCTACTGGTTCGCGCCAGAGCGCGAGATGATGCAGGCCGCGATCGATACGTCCCAGACCCATGTCAACGGCACGGTGCGGGTGAAGCTCTACAAGGGCAGCGTGTCGGTGGTCGGGCGTTCGTCCGAGCACGACAGCTTGTTTGATGCGGCGATTGCGACCTTCGAGGACGATCGCGGCGCCTACGACCAGAAAGACGCCGAAGGCTTCATCCGTCTCAACGCGTTGCGCCTGCGTCTGGGCCATCGTCAGCGCTAGGGCCTGGATCGAACCCGTGTGATCGATCCTGATCACACGGGTTTTTTTGGGATGATTGGATCGCGGCGCAGAGCGGAATCAAACAAGGCGAGTCGTGACGTTGATAGGTTGCCTTGGCGGGAAAGGGCGAACACAGCCGCTGTCCGGGTCGACAGGATCGGCGCGTATCGAGCGCGGATCCTTAGACCTGCATACAGGCCGCAACTGGTTTTCTGCGAGCGGGTTTTGCGTGCACTTGCGCGCTGGCGGTTCTGATGATCGCCGCTGATGCGCGCCGCGCTGTGAAGGCTTAGAATATCCAGTTCGAGACGCCCGTATGCAGGCGTTCAGCCGGTAGCGGATAAGTCGTATGCGTCAGGTCGTTGGATCGCTGGCCGCCATGTTTGCCAGCCTGGCGCTGTTTATCGCCGGCACTGCGCTGCTGACCACGGTGCTCGCTCTTCAGCTCGCCTATGAAGGGTATTCTTCGCTGGTGGTCGGCGTCGTGCTGGTCTTTCACTCGATCGGATTCGTTGCCGGGTCGCTGTTTTCGACACGGTTGATACGGCGTGTCGGCCAAGTTCGATCGTTCGCCGCCTTTGCCGCGATCGGCTGTGCCGCGGCACTCGTCCATCCGATGTGGGTCAACGCCGAGCTCTGGGCGCTGCTTCGGGTGCTTGTGGGGTTCTGTGCCGCGGGCCTGATCATGGTGCTCGAGAGCTGGATATCCGCACGGGCCACCAACACCACGCGCGGCGCACTGCTCGGTATCTATCAGATTGTGTATTTCTTTGCCGCGGCACTGGGTCAGTATCTGGTGTCGCTGGGCGTGGCCGGCGATTACCGTATCTACAGCGTGGTGGCGATCATGCTCGTGCTCTCGCTCGTGCCGCTGACACTCACCCGCGCCGAGGCGCCCACGATCACCATGGCGCCGCACCTGGGGTTTCGGGCGCTGTATGCGTTGTCGCCCAGCGCGTTGTTCGGCGGTATCACCGGTGGCGTGATCGTGTCCGGGTTTCTTGCGCTTGGCCCGGTCTATGCCAGCGCAACCGGCATGGATATGACACAGATCTCCTATTACATGACTTTTGCAGTGCTCGCGACCATGGTCCTGCAGTGGCCGGTGGGACGGCTGTCCGATGTGCTCGACCGGCGCTGGGTGCTGGTGGCGATCAGCGCACTCGCGAGCGTCGGCGCTGTGGCGATTGCCGTATTCGGCACGCGCGATATATGGATTCTTTATATTGGCACGGCACCGCTGTTCGGCCTCGCCGGCTGTCTGTATCCCGTGAGTCTCGCCCTGATCAATGACCATATGGAGGAGGGCGACCCGATCCGAGCCAGCGCCGGGCTGCTGCTGGCGTATGGCGCAGGCACCTGTGTGGGGCCGCTGGGCGGGGCGATCGTCATGCAGCTGCTGGGCCCGATGGGGCTGTTCGTATTCATGGGCAGCCTGTTTGCCGCCTATACCGGGCTGGTTGCCTGGCGCGGCTTCACTACCGAGTCGGTGCCGGTCGACGCGCAGGGGCGTTTCGTGGGCATCGTCGCAGCCCAGGCCGTACCGGCTATTCTGGATCTGGATCCGCGTAGTGAGCATGAGGATGACGCCGCCCTGCAGGGGCGCGACACCGTAGAACAATCTGCTAAGCCAACCGATTGAGCCGGCGCGGACTGATGCGCCAGGCCGCGGGGAAACACATGTCGGGTAGAGATGCGCGTATCGCGCGGCGACACCAGTTGCAGGCCCACCAAACCTGCTTTTTCTCATCCGGCCTTTCGCGTAGTCTTGCCAGCTCCAAGGATTGGACAGGAACATCTCGATGAAAAAATATATTGCCTTGCTGGCCTGTAGCTTCGCGCTGGCCGCCTGCGGCAATCAGCCCGACGACAATGCGTCGGCTGATAACCAGCCCGCCGAAAACAGCGCCAGTTCACAGTCCGGCGATAATGCCACTGCGGACAACGCGGAGAACACCAGCGGCGATTTCGCTAACGACCAGGCAAAGCGCAGCTACGCGCTGGGCATGGATATCGGTAATTCGCTCAAGGAGCTGCCGGTCGATATCAGCATGGATTCGCTCACCCAGGGCGTGCGCGACGTGGTCGACGGCAATCAGACCAAGCTCAGCCAGGAAGAGCTCGACGGCGTGATGCAGAGCTTCGTGCAGGACATGGAAGCCGCACAGAAGAACAAGGTCCAGGAGCAGGCCCAGACCAATCAGGACAAGGGTCAGAAGTTTCTGGAAGAAAACAAGGGCAAGGACGGCGTCGAGACAACGGACAGCGGCCTGCAGTACAAGGTCGTCAAGGAAGGCGAAGGCGCGTCGCCGGGGCCGGACGACAGCGTGACCGTGCACTACACCGGCAAGCTGATCGACGGCACTGTCTTTGACAGCTCGCGTGAGCGTGGTGAACCGGTCACTTTCCCGGTAAACGCCGTGATTCCGGGCTGGACCGAAGCCCTGCAGCTGATGAAGCAGGGTGCCCAGTACGAGCTGTATATCCCGGCAGATCTTGCCTATGGCGAGAGCGGTGCCGGTGCCCAGATCGGCCCGAACGAGACGCTGATCTTCGACGTCGAGCTGCTGAAGGTTGGCCAGAACGGCGATTCGGCCGAGGCGCCGGCGGATGAGCCCGATAGTGGTGACACCGCGCAAGGCGGCGACAGCGCCGAGAGCGCTGATCCGCAGTCGGACTCGCAGCAGTCCGGTCAGTAGAGAGCGTGCGTTGTCGGACGCCGTAATGTAACGGCGTCGCGAGCACAGTAGCCGCCCCTTTTCGGATGGGCGGCTTTTTTATGCCCGCTATAGTCGGTTTCGGCCTTTTATGGCCCGACCGACGTGACAGACCCTCTGTGTCAGGCGCAGGTCTCGAAACGATTCAGGCCATAGCGCGCGAACAGATCCCGTAGCGATTGCTGCGGCTTTGATGATACGAGCGTGCTCACCGCGATGCCTGTGGCAGGGCCGTTTTGCGGCGTCGATTGATAGAGGCTTGCCACGCGCCGGGCGATACCTTCGCCAGAATCGATCAAGGTCAGGACACGCGGCGCTGCTGTGGCCAGCTTGTCGGCGACGAGCGGAAAGTGGGTGCAGGCGAGAACCACGGTGTCGAGTGATGCGCCGTCTGGCTGATCGTGCAGTGACTGGATCGCCGTTATCGGCGCGTTCGGGCGTAACGGTTGTCTGTCGCGCAGGTGGGCCTCGACATAGTCGACCAGATCCGGCGCGCCGTGGCGGAGTACGACGCAGTCGGCCGCAAAGTCTGCGACCAGCCGATCGACATAGGCCTGGCGGACGGTCGCTGTTGTGCCGAGAATACCGATCACGCGGGTTCTGGAGCGCTCGGCCGCGGTGCGAACAGCCGGCACGGTGCCGATCACCGGAATATCGAGCGCGGCCCGCGCTGCGGCCAGGGCAATGGTGGATGCGGTATTGCAGGCAATCACGGCAAGCGCCGGTCGATACCGCGCGGCCAGCCGTGCCAGTATCCGGGGCAGACGCCTGCTTATATCGGTGTCTGTCCGGCTGCCGTACGGATAGCCGGCCTCGTCCATGGCGTAGACGATCGGCGCGTCGGGCAGCGACTCACGGATACAGGCGAGCACCGACAGACCGCCCAGGCCTGAGTCGAACACCAGTATGGGCGGGCCGGACACTTCACGCTGCACAGCTATCGTGTCGCTCGTACCCTCGGGCATCAGGCCCTGATATCGCAGCAGAACACACGCCGAGGCACATCGTCATAGGCGATCGACAGAGTGATAACCATGTCGGTGCCGGTACACGACAGATACGGCCGCGATATCTTGTGTCGTCGCGGATCGCTCATCGCATCGCGGAAATAATGGCGGCGAAACCAGGTGCCGCCGCTGGTATCGGCGATCGGGCCGGATTGGACCGATTCGCTGCGCGCCTGGATGAGTGCGGTGAAGTGCACGAGTTCTTCGCCCCACTCATTGAGCAGATAGCAGCGCTGCGTGCGTTCCATGGCCAGGAGCGAGATACAGCTGTCCTCAAGCGAGGCGCCCTTGATCACCACGTCGGCAACGGCTCGGAATACGTCGACATACGGGGCGATCGTTTGTCGACTGATGCTGTCCTCGGCGCGCGCCCGCTCGGCAAATCTCGAGGTGATCGACTCCAGTCGCGGGTGGCTCGTATGTGGATCGCAGTCGATCGTGGCGTCGGGCCGCGCGAAATGAAATCCCTGGACGAAGTCGACATCGGCATCGATCGCAATCAGCGCCTGGGTATCGGTCTCGATGCCTTCGGCAAGCACGAGCGCACCTGCTTCGTGCATGAGCGACACCAGATTCGGCAGCACCTGTCGCAGGCGACTGTTACCGTGCTGCTCGGCTTCGACGATCAGTGTGCGATCGAGCTTGACGATATCCGGCGCCAATCGCCAGATACGATCGAAATTGGAATGGCCGCTGCCGAAATCGTCGAGCGCGACCAGCGCGCCGATGGAGCGAAAATACTCGACTGCTTCGCGCAGCAGCGATTCATCGATCTCTTTTTCGAGTATCTCGATGACCAGCAGACTGGCGGACAGGCCATAGTGCGCGAGCGCGTCGGTCAGCCGGCCGTCGTAATAGCTGCGGCTGGTTATCGTGGCTGGATCGAGATTCAGAAACAGCCAGCGATTGCCGGGTGCCGCGTCGGAGAAATTGCGCACGTGCAGCGACTGACACAGCCGGTCGAGTCTGAGCAGCGCCGCGGTATCGTTGTCGACCCGCGCAAAAAGCTCGAGCGGCGACACCGGCTGGCGCTTGTCGTCGACCGCGCGCAGCAGCGCCTCATAGCCGACCATGCGCCGATGGCTCAGGCTGAAGATGGGTTGAAAGACACTGTGCAGCGTGAGTTCGTTGAATCGGTCGTATCTGACGCGCGGCGAATGGGCAACGCTCACGAGGTCAGCGTCGCATGGGTGCGATGCACGCCATTGCCCGGCGACCGCGATACCACGGGCTGATCCGGCCCTCGCGCAGGCGATCTGGCGCGACCGGCTCTCGCAGGTGAGGAATCTGTAGCGATGGCGGGGAAATAGGTCACGGTGTGGTCAGCAGGGCGTATCAGACAAAATACATACGATAATCGCACGATCGGCGATGTCACGGGCGATTGGGATCGTGGTATTTGAACACACGCTGATAGAAATAGAGATAGCCCGCAAGGAACACGCCTGCCACATAAAATGGCGCAGCAAGCTGGCCGGCAGAGAAAAACAGACCGGCCACCGCCGGGCCGGCGGCCCGCGGCAGCTGTATCGCCAGGCTGGCGGTGCTGGTTGCACTACCGCGCCGATGCGGTCGTACCAGGCCTACTGTCAAGGCCTGGCGGGCGCCGGCGGTGCCGCGATTAAGCGCGGATCGCGCAACATGCAGGATCGCGGCCATCCAGAACACGGGCATGAGCGGCAGGGCGAGCAGTAGCAGCAGACCCAGACCGCGCATCCATACGACCGCGCGCACGATTCCGGTCCGTTTGACCAGCCATCCCGCCCAGAGCGATGAGCCTGCGGTGACCAGATACGCCAGCGCCATCACCGGTGCGATGCCGGCCGGTGATTGATCGAAGCGCACCGCAAACCAGTACGCCATAAGTGGCCCAACCAGCCCGATTGCGATGCCGTTGAGCGCGTTGACGGCGAACAAGCGCCGTAACAGGGAATTCTCGGTGCGCTGAACGCTCGAGTCTGTCTCTTCGACGCTGCGATCGCGCGTATGTGGGGGCGCCGCAGGCGCGGCGCTGTCATCACGGGCCAGCGACAACAGAACCAGACAGCACAGCGCGCCGATCATCGACAGCGTGAACAGCGGTCGAAAAGCCAGCGCGCCGGGCAGCCAGGGTTGGACATAGCTGGGCGCCGCGCTGAGCAGGGCGCCCAGCGCCATGCCAACAAAGCCGATCGCCATATTGGCGCTGTAGACACGTCCGCGATCAACCGCGGCCAGTGGCTGCGACAGCCAGGCCAGTTCCACCGGCGCAAAAGGACCGCTGCTGCCGTTGGCGCCACGCCCGAAGCCGCCCACGAGAGCGGCAGCTACCAGCCACGGCGTGCTGGCCGTCGCCATTGCAATGCCGGCGGCGATGATCTGCAGTATTTCAAAGCCGATCAGAAAACACTTGCGGCCGTAGCGATCACTCAGCGGACCGGAAACGCTGACCAGCGCAGCGTCGACCAGCAGGCCGGTGGTGAACAGCCCGCCGATCATCACCGCGTTCCAGCCGAGCGCGTCCAGGTAGAGCGCAAAACCCACGATCAACGCGCCCTGGCCGATGCTGCGCGCACCGCGCGCGGCTATGAGCAGGCGCGTGTCGCGCGGCCAGCGATACGTCGTTGGCGACGTCAATAGATCGGTTCGGCCATCGCGCTATCTGCGCACAGGCGCCGGCGCGGCTTCATTCAGGCCGCCACGTCGGCGCTGGCGGGGGCCGCGATCGCACGCGCGCCGGCATCGGCGATCGCCTGTTTGCCGCGCACGGTCATATCGCTGATGAAGCTGAACTGATCGCGCATATCGAACGGATAGGCCTTGAGCTGGTAGCGCGTGCCCCAGGGGGTTTCCTTGAGCATCACCAGTACGGGCTTGTCGTACTCGAGATAGGCGCTGGTCATGGCGACGTCCTGCAGCGCCGAGCGCAACCCCGCGGCGTCGTGGTCGGGGGCCACATAGAACTCGGCGATACACATGAGCGTGCGCGCGCCATCGTTCGAGTTGGCGATATTGGTTGTCCAGATGGTGTCGTGCGGAATCGTGATGATGTTGTCGGCGGCGGTGCGGATCTGGATTGCGCGCATGCCCACCGAGCACACCTCGCCGTAGTCATCGCCGATCTCGATCCAGTCGCCCGGACGATAAGGCCGCTCGATGATGGCAACGATGCCCGCAATCAGACTGCTGATGTAGTCCTTGAAGGCAAAGCCGATGGCCACGCTGGCCGCACCGGCGATCACCAGGAAGTTCTGCAGGGTAACGTTGAAGATCAGCGGCGTGACCCAGAGGATCGCCAGTGCGAGCAGCAGCAGGCGCGCGATAGGCACGGCGCCGAGCAAGAACAGCCGTGTCTGGTTCGGCCCGCGTTCGGCCAGATAGGGCAGGGCGCGCCGAATCAGATGAATTGTAAGCCAGGTGCCCAGGACGATGAACGCGATCTTTACAAGATTGATGTCCTGCAGGTCGTTGATCAGCTGCGTGGCCTGTTCCTGGGTCTGTTGTGCATCGGCCATGATCAGAGCCTGTCCATCGAGAAACCAGCGGTATGCAGGCCGCTCCGAATTGCCGGGTAGGCGGTCGGCGTGCACCGGAACAATCGGCCATCCCGGTGAACGACGCCGGCGCGAAGCAGGGCAGCGAGCACGTTCGACTGGCCTACGATCGGCGTGATCAATGCCAGCTGGTCAAGCGTGAGCGCGCCGTGAATGAGCAGCGCCTGCAGCACGATCAGGGCTTCGGGCTCGGCGGCGTCGCTGGGCAGCGAGAATTGCTCGAGGGCGACGACCCAGAGTGTCTGTTCATCGCCCGGTACGCCGAGCCCGGGCTCGGCAGGCACGCCGTCGACTGCCCCGGCATCGTCGTCCTCGTCACTGGTGTCGTCGGTCGAGCGCAGGCTGTGCCGCCACATATGCCAGGCCACCCAGGGCACGCCGCGGCTCTCGGCAGCGAGTGCTGCGAAATGGTCGTTGGTCAACTGGCCCTCGTCGTCGTGAGCCAGCACATCCTCGCCGGAGTCGGGCAGCCGAAAACGGACGTTGTCGAGCGATTCGGCGTCGGCCAGCTCGGCAAACCACTGCGCCAGGCGGGGTGCATCGAAAGGTTTGAACGTCAGTCCGTTGGGTAACACCAGATGCGCGCCGACTGCCTTGCTCAGGAACGCCCAGGCCCAGCTGTTGCAGCCGATCACGCAGCGCCGATCGAGACCGTCGATACGCGACAACAGCGCGCGTACGAGCGTCAGACCGTTGCGATGACGAACGAACCAGTCTTCGAGCCGTGGAATGACGAGTACGTCGTCGCCGTCCAGGGCCGGCAACATGTCGGCACCGGCTGTGAACAGCGTCTCGCGCGCGGGCGCGGCCAGCAGCGGGTGGCCATATCGTTCAGCCCAGGATTCGATCACGCCTTTCTCGTCGCAGGGCGGCAGGATGATGAGTTGCTGGCGAGACTGCGGTTGATCGGCGTCGATCCAGCTTGCGAGCGTTGCCTGCAGCTCTTCTATGAGCGGGCCGCAGGCGGGCGGGGCGACCACCTGGTCGAGCATGTCAAGGGTTGAGCGCCGGAGGCGGTCATCGGCAATGAACGGCTGCGCATCGCTGCGCTGAAACAGCGCACGTACGCGCGTGATCGTGCTATGCAGCCAGTCTGCGGTCGGCAGCGACGGCGGATCGTAGGCTTCAACAGGCTGAAAGACTTCGACTTGATCCATACGCGACAGGCTGAGTGAGTAGGCGACGATCGATGTGCTCGAATGCGGCCCAAAGTCTACAGGATGGACGTATCGACGCTCGCGCTACGGTGATGTGTGCCGAGTGATAGTGACCCGACCAACCGATGTCGAACACCGGTTGACCGCGCCATGTCGTGCGCTAAGCGCGCGTTACTTATCAGGCAGCGCGTAGGCGATCACATAGTCGCCGGTCGGCGTCTGCATGAAGTGATGACCGGTCGCCACGATCATCAGATACTCACGACCGTTGGCCTTGTAGACCAGCGGATTGGCCTGACCGCCCGCGGGCAGGGCGTCCTGCCAGACGGTTTCGCCGGTTTCGATATCGATCGCGCGGATCAGGTCATCGGTGGCCGCCGCGATGAAGATCAGCCCACCGGCAGTAACGGCCGAGCCGCCGTTGTTGGGCGTGCCGATATTCACGGGCAGCCCGGAGCGGATGCCCAGTGGGCCGTTGGCGCGTGCGGTGCCCAGCGGGCGATCCCAGAGCGTCTTGCCTGACGCGATATCGACCGCACGGATATGCCCGTACGGCGGCTCCTTGCAGAGCATGCCGGTGAACGGTACGCGCCAGCCGGCGTTGACGTCGATGGCATAAGGCACGCCCGCCTGCGGGTCGCCCGCACCTTCGGCGCCGCCGGTATCGGCCGTACCTTCGTCACGCGGTGTCCAGCCGAGTCGATCGGCTTTTTCGCGAGGGACGAGCGTGTTGTAGTTGGGCATGTCGTTATAGTTGGCGATCAGCACGCCGCGGCTGGGGTCGATAGCGACGCTGCCCCAGTCGGAGCCGCCGTTGTAGCCGGTGTATTCGATCCAGTGCTGGTCGACGGTGGGCGGCGTATACATGCCCTTGTAGCTGGCGTTCTGAAACTGGATACGACAGAACATCTGGTCGAACGGCGTCAGCCCCCACATGTCGCGGGATGTCAGATCGGGCTGCTGGAGCGTGTGATAGAGCGAATAGGGCTGGGTAGCCGTACGCTGCTCGGGCTCCACGCCGCCCTGGGGTACGGGGCGTTCCTCGGCGCCGCCACCCAGCAGCGTGCCGTCGCGACGATCGAACACATAGATGCCGCCCTGCTTGGTGGGCATCATCAATGCGGGCACTGCGCCGTGGTCGGTGGGGAAATCCAGCAGCGTGGGCTGCGAGCCCGGGTCGTAATCCCAGACATCCATATGCGATGTCTGGAAATGCCATTTGGGCAGGCCGGTCTTCACATCAAGAGCCACCATCGAGCTGGCCCATTCGTTCATCTCGGGCGTACGCGAGCTGCTTACATAGTCGGCAGCAGAGTTGGCCATCGGCAGATACACCAGGCCGAGCTTGTTATCGCCCACGGCGGTGGTCCACATGTTGGGCGAGCCGCGTACATAGGTCTCGTCGCCGGTGAGCGGTTCACTCTGATCCGGGCGGCCGGCGTCCCATGCCCAGTTGAGGTTGCCGGTGACGGCATCGAAGCCTTCGATCACGCCGGAGGGCGCATAGCGCTTCTGGCCGTCGAGCACCTGGTGGCCGGTGACGACCACGTCATCGACGATCACGGGCGCTGAGTTGATCGATACATAGCCGGCCGGTGTATCGCCCATGTTGTCGGTGATATCGACCTGACCGTTGTCGCCAAAGCCGCGACACGGCTCGCCGGTGGCCGCGTCCACCGCAATGATGCGGCCGTCCAGGGTGGGCGAGAAGATACGCGTGCTGCAGGCAGGCTCGGGGGCGCCCGACGCGCTGCCGGTGACGCCAGCGTCAAGTTCGCCTACCCGGTTTTGTGGCACGTGGTAGTAGGTCACGCCGCGACAGGCGGCGGTATAGGGCACGGCGTCTTTCGACACCTGGGGATCGTGGCGCCAGTTCTCCTTGCCGGTCGCGGCATCAAGCGAAATGATGATATTGCGCGAGGTGCACAGGTAGACATTGTTGCCGACCTTGAGCGGGGTGGTTTCAGCCCCCCAGCGATGCTCGAGCAAGTCGCCGGTGCGATAGACGAAGGCGCGTTCGAGATGGCCGACGTTGTCCGGAGTGATCTGTGCCAGCGGCGAAAAACGCGTGGCTGCATTATCGCGGCCGTAGGCGGCCCAGTCACCGTCTGCAGGCGAATCGGCCAACTGTGTATTGCCCGTGTCGGTGGCCAGCGAGGTGCTCTGCGGCGCCGGCACCTGGCCTGGATGGATCACGCCGTGTGGGGCAAAAGCCAGCCCGCCACAGACGGCGAGCGCGAGTACGAGCAGCGCCGTGGTGCCGATGGCAGCGCTTCGCGAAAATCCGTCGCGCAGACGGGTGCTGGTTGCGGCCATCAAGATGCCGAGCACCAGAATCATGTCGAAACGCGGCACCCATCGCCAATAATCCAGGCCCGACTCCCAGGCCGTCCAGATCAGGCTGCCCATGAAGACCAGCGCATACAGCCAGGCGCCGGCGCGGCGACCGGCCGCAAACAGTGCCCCCGAGACCATCATGCCGATACCGGCGATCAGGTAATACCAGGAGCCGCCGACCAGTGCGAGCCAGCCGCCGCCCGTTGCCATCAGCACACCCATTATGGCGACGATCGCGCCTACGACCCTGGGCCCGAGGCCAACGGCCGATGTTGAATTACGACTCATTGAAATCCCTTTGTGAATACTTTTTGGTGTCTGCACAAGCGGTACGCGGCCGCCTCTGGCTTTCGCTGCCCGGCGTCCGATCGATAACTTTAGGCGTAGGTCTGATAGGCACTTGACCCGCTCTACTCTCGGCGCGATGCAAGACCAATGGTTAATTGTATGATGAACTTATTTCTGTGTTTTTTCTACCGCCGCCTGGGCTCGATATGAGTGGACGAGAGATACACTCGAACGATGCGGCGGCCGGCGGTTGGCACTACCACGGCACGACGCGCCCGGCATTTGCGCGAACGCCGGGCCCGGGCCAGGAATCGATCTGGGATTACCCGCGTCCGCCTGTCTGTGTTTTACAGACGCGGCATGTCACCGTGCACCGGGGCGATCAGCTGATTGCCGATACGCGAGCCAGTGTCCGCATGCTGGAAACCGCTGGCGCGCCTACGTTCTATATCCCGCCGGGCGATATCGATTTCGGGCTGCTGGCCGCAAGCGATCGCGAGAGTTTCTGCGAATGGAAAGGTATCGCCCGCTATTGGCATGTAGGTACGGGCACGGCTCGTGTCGACAACGCCGCCTGGTGCTACCCGGATATTCCGACCGATAGCCGCTATGCGCTGATCGCCGGTTATCTGTCGTTCTATGCGCAGACGCTGGACTGCCGGGTTGATGGCGAACGAGCCCGGTCTCAGCCGGGTGGATTCTATGGCGGCTGGATCACCGATGATGTGGTCGGTCCGTTCAAGGGCGAACCGGGCACCTCGGGCTGGTGATCCGGGAAGGGGCGGCGCACCCGGCCAGCCGCTCTATAGCCACGGCAGCCGGTTCAGATCCACGTTGCCGCCGGTCAGAATCACGCCAATACGCTGGCCGGCGAAGACTTCAGGGTTGGCCAGTATCGCCGCCAGTGGTACCGCACACGAGGGCTCGATCACGATCTTCATGCGCTGCCAGGTCAGCCGCATTGCCTCGACGATCTCGGCCTCCTCTACGCGAAAGATGGCTTGTATGTGAGTCGAGATGATCTGCCAGTTGAGCTCGCCGAGCGAGGCCTTGAGCCCGTCGGCGATGGTGTCGGGCGCGTCCTCGACGATACGCTTGCCGGCGGCCAGCGAACGATAGGCATCGTCGGCCTGGGCGGGTTCGCCGGCATAGATCTTCACATCAGGGGCCATCCCGCGGCAGGCGATGGCGGTGCCGCTGATGAGTCCGCCACCACCGACAGGCGCGATGACCGCATCCAGATCGGGCACCTGTTCGAGCAATTCCATCGCACAGCTGCCCTGGCCGGCGATCACCCGGGCGTCGTCATAGGGGGCCACGAATACCGCGCCGCGTTCTTCGAGCACCGCATTCAGGGCAGCTTCGCGCGCGCTGTTGGTCGGGGCGCAGAATCGCACGTCGCCGCCGTAGCCCTTGACCGCATCGATCTTCGGCTGCGGTGCGGTCTCCGGCATGACCACCGTACACTCGATGCCACGACAGGCCGCTGCCCGCGCCAGCGCCATGCCGTGGTTGCCGCTCGAGTGCGTTGCTACGCCGCGTGTGGCTTGCGCGTCAGACAACGAGAACACCGCATTCACCGCGCCGCGCGACTTGAATGCGCCGGCCTTCTGGAAGTTCTCGCACTTGAAGAACAAGGTGGCACCGCTCATTGCATTGAAGGTCTCGCAGGTAAGCACCGGCGTGCGATGAATCCACGGTGCGATACGCTCGCGGGTTGCGTTCAGGTCGGCGAGGGTGGGCAGTGTCGAAGCGCTCATGAGTAGCTAGGGTCAGTGATGGCGGATACCGCTATTCTGCCTAAGTCGCATGGCGGCGATCACCCATAACCGGTTAGTTTCGCAGGCATCCGTTTTCAGCCTGTGATCCGAAATGCCGATTCGCTCTATGTGTACCTGTGTTGCTGCTGCGCTTGTGGCGATCACGGCGTTGCCGGTATCGGCCGCGACGGCCATGCACGAGCACCACGTGGCCAGCCCTAGTGATCCGTCGATCGAAATCTATGTGCGGGAGCGGCTGCCGGAGAATACGACGCCGGATACAGAAGAAGGCCAGGCCGTGCTTTTCGTGCACGGCGCAACCTACCCCGGGATTACATTCGATACGCCATTGGCCGACGGCGAGAGCTGGATGACGCGCATGGCAGAGGCTGGCTACAAGACCTACTACATGGACCAGCGTGGCTACGGCGAGTCGACCCGGCCAGCGCTCATGTCTGAGCCGGCCGGCGATAATCCGCCGTTTGCTCGGGCTGATGACGTCATGCCCGATATGGACGCGGTTATCGATTTCATCCGCGAGCGCACCGGTGATGACAAGATTGATCTGGTCGGCTGGTCCTGGGGCACCGTGACCACCGGCATGTATACCGCCAAGTACGGCGACAAGATCGATCGACTGGTGCTCTATGCGCCGGTCTATAACTACGAAAACGAGGCCTGGACCTCGAAGCTGGCTGATTCGGATAATCCCGATAAACTCGCCGACGTTGGCGCGTATCGATCGGTAGACCGTGAGCAGGCCGATGCACGCTGGGCCGACCAGATCGATGCCGATCCGGTCACCGATTGGCGCAGTGATGCCGTATTCAACCGCTGGTTCGATGCGATGCTGGCGATGGAGCCGGGCGCGTCGGCCGAGCAGGTCAAGGCGCCCAACGGCGTATTGGTCGATCTCTGGGAAGTGTTCAACGGCCGCGCCGTATACGACGCATCGAAGATCACGGTGCCGACACTGGTGATCCGCGGAGACGATGATCCGACCGCGACCGACGCAGACGCGCGTGGGCTTTATGATGAACTCGGGGCGGCCACCAAGCGCTATGTCGTAGTCGGCGACGGTACTCATTTCCTGTGCCTGGAAAAGAATGCGCCACAGCTGTTCGCCGAAACGCAGCTGTTTCTCGACAGCGAATAGCCATCGGCGTGGAGGTCAGTGCCGCGAGGAAACGGCGCGCGCTAGAATGATCGCGCTCGCCCCTCTTCAAGCCAGGAACTGTTGTTCATGATCATGCGTTTCGTATGCGAAATCGGCGACGACGAGCATCTCGTCGACGCCGAAACACCCGAAGATGCCGCGTACGAGGTCGCCCGTGTGCAGGCTCGTCAAGACAAACGAGTGGCGGGCACGGAAGTTCGATATGTCGTTACCGTGGCCGAAGCAAACGAAGCGGACATGCCTTTGATTGCCGGTGACGACTACACGGTGACGATCACCGCGTAGCCGCCACCGACGGCTTACTCGACCGGATAAGACGCATTGTCAGGCAATGGTGTCGACCACGCCGCCGTCGACACGCAGTGCGGCGCCGCTGGTCGCCGACGATAGTGTGGATGCGGTATAGACCACCATGTTGGCGACTTCCTCGACCGTGGCCGCACGCTGGATGATCGAGCTTGGGCGTTCGCTCATGACGAAATCAGCAGCAAATTCTTCCATGCTCTTGTCTGATTTCTGCTGACCGTCGCGCAGCATGTCCTCGACGCCCTCCGACAGCGTCGGGCCGGGCAGCACGGCGTTGACGGTCACGCCGGTGCCGGCCAGCCGCTTGGCCAGTCCACGTGAGATCGACAGATTGGCGGTTTTGGTAAAGCCGTAGTGGATCATGTCGGCGGGAATATTGAGCCCGGATTCCGACGACAGGAAAATCACCCGGCCCCAGCCGGCATCGACCATGGCCGGCGTGTAGTGGCGCGACAGACGCACGCCCGACATTACGTTCACGTCGAAGAATTTCTGCCATTCGTCGTCGGGGATATCGTAGAAGTCGTGCGGACCGAACAGGCCGAGGTTGTTGACCAGGATATCGACGCGGGGCTCGGCGTCGGTAAGCGCCTTGCAGCCCTCGGCTGTGCCAAGATCTGCAGCGACGCCGCGAACCTCGGCATCCGGCACGCTCTGCTTCAACTTGGATATGGCGTCGTCGACGCGGGCTTGCTTGCGGCCGTTGATAATTACGGTGGCGCCGCATCGAGCAAGCCCGGTGGCGATGGCCAGACCGATGCCGCCGGTGGAGCCGGTCACGAGTGCGCGCTTGCTGTCGAGTCTGATCTGCATGCTGATATTCCTTTTATGGGTTCGCTAATCTTTTCCGAGTACGCAACTACATTGCGTGCATGGCGCAGGCTTTCAATCGATGAATCATTGCGAAGGGTGCCGGGCTTGGTTCTGGCGCGGTAATTGCATCTGCAGATATCGTATACGCGCTGTGCGAAACGGCCGCGTCCTGGAGGGTGTTTACAAAGCGTCGCGAGCGTATCGGCTTGGACGCGCCCGGAGCGCAGAAAGCGCAGCGTATGAGCGATGCGTGAGCAACTCGAGCACCGGGCAGGGCCAAAAGGGCAAACACAGTAGTTTTGTAACCACCCTCTTAGACGTTTGGCGTCTTTCGCGATGGGCAGCGCTTGACTAGACTGACAGCCGAGTCTTGCTGCGATCTCGCGGCTTTCAAAATCACACACCGGCGGGGGCCACCTACCACTATGTTTTCCAAAACATTGAAGATTATTGCCGCGGCGACGCTTGTCGTCGGCGTTGCTTCGCTCGCCAATGCCAAGAGCTTTATCACCATTGGTTCCGGTTCCACCACCGGTCTGTATTATCCGACGGCGGTCGGCATGGCCAAAATCGTCAACGACGCCGGTATCGACGTGCGTGCCAACGCGCGTTCCACCGGCGGCTCTGTTGCCAATGATCTTGCCGTTGGCGCCGGCCAGCTGCAGATGGGCTTCAGTCAGAACAACGTGGCCTACTACGCCTACAACGGCAGCGGCGTCGAGGCATTCAAAGACAAGCCGGTGGAGAATCTGCGCGGCGTCGCCGTGCTCTATCCGGAGACCATCCAGATCCTGGCGCGCAAGGATTCGGGCATAAAAAGCATCGCTGACATGAAGGGCAAGCGCGTATATGTCGGCGATATCGGGTCGGGTACGGAGCAGGACGTCAAGAACCTGTTCGGCGCTTTTGATATGAGTATCGACGATCTCAAGGCGCCGGTCCGAGGCAGTGCCGGTAGTGCCGTAGGCCTGCTGCGTGACGGCCAGATCGATGCCATGTTCTATACCGTGGGCCTGGGCGCCTCAGCCATTACAGAAGCGGCACAGACGGCGCCGATAGACCTCGTCTCGGTTGACCCGGCCAAGATCGAAGCGCTGAATGCAAAGTATCCGTTCTACACCGAGATCGATATCCCCGGCGGCACCTATCCGGGTATGGACGAAGACACCACCGCCGTTACGCTCAAGGCCATGCTCGTGACGTCGTCGGATGTACCGGAAGAGGCGATCTATCAGTTCATGGAGACGGTTTTCTCCAAGCAGCAGAAAGCGTTCTATAACGATATCGCCAACCCGAACCTGAAGAAGTACTTCACTCTGGACACCGCGCTGGAGGGCATGTCCATTCCGCTGCACAAGGGGGCGGTCAAGTTCTTCAAGCAGCACGAGATCGATATCAAGGACAGCTTGATGCCGTCATCCTGATTGATCTTTGCATAGCGTGAAAAATCCAGACCCCGGCCGCTGCGGCCGGGGTCTTTTTCGTCAGCCGCGGGGATGCAGGCACCAGTCGGGTATACGCAGATGAGTGATACGAAGAGCGTACAGGCAGAGGATATCGTCAAGGGCGAGTACGGCGGACGCGAGCCGAGCGTGGGCTGGCAGCGCTGGCTGTTGGTGATCATCGCGGTGGCCTGGAGTCTGTTCCAGATCTATGCGAGCTATTTCGGCACGCTCAACCCGCAGAAGATCGGCTCTATCCATCTGGCGTTTGGCTTTGCGCTCGCTTTTCTGGCGTACCCGCGCAAGGGCGGGCCGGTCGACCGGATTCCCTGGTACGACTGGCTGCTGGCGATAGCCAGCGTCGCGACCGCGCTTTATATCCTGGTCGACTATTACCAGATCGTGGTGATGCAGGGCGGGTTGCCGAGTACGCGCGACGTCTGGGTGGGCAGCGCGCTGCTCGTATTTCTCACGATTGCCGCCTCGCGCATCATCGGTTTCGCACTGCCGATCATTGCCGCTATTGTCGTCATCTACGGGATCACCGGGCCGGCCGGCATCATCCCGCTGACGCCGCCTGACGTGCTCTATCTGCACAACGGCTACGACTGGTCGCAGGTGGTCCAGCAGCTGTTCATTACCAGCGAAGGTATCTGGGGCACGCCGATTCAGGTCTCGGCGACCTTCGTTTTCCTGTTCGTGCTATTCGGTGCGCTGCTCGACAAGGCCGGCGCCGGCCAATACTTCGTGGACCTGGCCTATAGTGGTCTGGGGACGTTTCGTGGCGGGCCGGCCAAGGCCTCGGTGGTGGCCAGCCTGCTTACCGGCATGATCTCGGGCTCATCCACTGCCAATACCGTGACCACCGGCACGTTCACCATTCCGCTCATGAAGAAGGTCGGTTATCCGGCGGTCAAGGCGGGCGCGACCGAAGTTGCGGCCTCGGTCAATGGCCAGTTGATGCCGCCGATCATGGGCGCGGCCGCTTTCATCATGGCCACCTTCATCAACGTGCCGTATTCGCAGCTGGTCATCTACGCGATCGTGCCGGCGGTCCTGACTTATCTGGGCCTGTTGTTCGTGGTCCACCTGGAAGCGCTCAAACTGGGCCTCAAGGGTCTGCCACGCTCGGAACTGCCGCCGTTCTGGTCGACCTTCGTCAAGGGCGTGCACTACCTGATCCCGGTCGCTTTCCTGCTGTACGAGCTGATGTGGGTACAGCTGACGCCCGAACGCAGTGCGCTCTACGCCACGTTTGTGCTCATGGGCCTGATTCTGGTGCAGGAGGTCGTGCGCGGACTGCGCGGCGATGCCGGCATTGTGGGCGGGCTGTGGAACGGCGTGAAGAGCGTGTTCGGCGGCCTGGAACTCGGCGCCCGCAACATGACCACTATTGCGATTGCCACGGCCGCGGCCGGCATCATCGTCGGCATGGTCACCATGACCAATCTCGGCTATGGCCTGACCCAGGTGCTGGACGTACTCTCCGGTGGCAATATCTGGATCGTGCTGATTCTGGCGGCGATCACGTCGCTGATTCTGGGTATCGGCCTGCCGACCACTGCCAACTATATCGTCATGGCGGCCCTGGTCGCGCCCGTGATCGTCAGTCTGTCTGCGCAGGCCGGCATGGACGTGCCGCTGGTCGCGGTCCACCTGTTCGTGTTCTATTTCGGCATTCTGGCCGACGATACGCCGCCGGTAGGCCTGGCGGCCTATGCGGCGGCCGCGATCTCGAGGGCGGACCCGATCGCAACGGGTGTGCAGGGCTTCATCTACGACCTGCGCACCGCGATTCTGCCGTTCATGTTCTTTTTCAACCCGCAGCTGCTGCTCATCGACGTCGGCAGCTGGTATAACGCCGCCTGGGTGATCGCGACGGCGCTGGCGGGCATGCTGGGCTTCGTGGCTGCGACCCAGGGCTATCTGCAAATCCGGATGCGCTGGTACGAACGCCTGGTGATGCTCGCCGGTGCATTGCTCATGCTCAAACCGGGCAACTGGACCGATATGATCGGGATTGCGGTGATGGCCGGCGCGATCCTCTTTCACCGCTATCGCGCGGCCAATACCCCGGCCGATCCGGCGCCCGCCTGACCGGGCTTCGGCCGGCCTCGGGTACGCGGCGCCGGCCGGAACAGGTCACGGCGGTTAAGCTGGTGCTGCATTACCGCCGTTTATTATCGTTGATGGCCGTCGAGACTACAGATGTCGACACAACCGCTTGCCTGTTCACCGAGTGCCACGGACGCCGCCTGGATGGACGAGGCACTGGCACTCGCCCGCGAAGCCCAAGCCCGCGGCGAGGTGCCGGTGGGCGCTGTCGTGGTTCGGGACGGCGCGATCATCGGGCGCGGCTCGAATGCACCGATCGGCGATTGCGATGCCACCGCCCACGCTGAAATCCAGGCGATTCGCGATGCCTGTCAAACGGTGGGCAATTATCGTCTGCCGCGCGCCTGGCTGTTCGTGACGCTTGAACCCTGTGCCATGTGTGCCGGTGCAATCGGGCATGCGCGTCTCGAGGGCGTGGTGTACGGCGCAGACGATTTCCGCGCAGGTGCGGTGCATTCGATCTTCAACGTCTTCGACGAGCCACGGCTCAATCATCGGGTCGTTCATCGCGGTGGTGTTCGAGCCGAGGAGAGTGCTGCATTGCTTCGGCGGTTCTTCAAGGCGCGGCGTGGTGTCGGCAAAACCTGAGCACGCGCTGCCATCTGTCGTTCAGGTCCGCATCACAGCTGCTCGAACAACAGGATGTATCCGCAGATGAACGCAGAAAGACGCAGATCATATTAAAAAACGATAAAGCTAACGCCGGGAGGGTCCTTGTCGGCTTGAGCCAGCGGCTTGTCCGTATCCTTACCCGAGCCGGTGTGCCTGGACTCGGATCGAAGCCAATCTGTGCTTGTCTGTAATCATCTGCGGATAGTCCTACTCGTGTTCGCCTGAGCGAGCCAATGCGCGTCGAGTCCGGCGCCGACGACCGCGTTCCTGAAATCGCTATTTGCGGACTATTTCTGCCGGAGACGTCGATCAGTTCTCCACCCGAAAACCGACGGTCGCCTCGATAGCGCGTTTCCAGTTGCCGTAGAGTCGGTCGCGTTCGGCGGTGTCCATCGACGGCTCGAATCGCCGTTCGATCGCCCACAGCTCAGCGATCTCCTCGCGCGATTCCCAGAAGCCGACGGCAAGGCCGGCCAGGTAGGCCGCGCCCAGCGCTGTGGTTTCGTTGACGGTCGAGCGCAGCAGATCCACGCCGAGCATGTCGGCCTGGAACTGGGCCAGGAAATCGTTGGCAATCGCGCCACCGTCGGCGCGCAGTTCGGTGAGTTGCAGATCGGCATCCGCCTGCATGGCAATCAGCACGTCACAGCTCTGGTAGGCAATCGACTCGAGGGCTGCGCGTACGAGATGTTCCTTGGTGGTATCGCGCGACAGGCCGAACATGGCCCCGCGGACATGACTGTCCCAGTAGGGCGCGCCCAGGCCGGTGAACGCGGGCACGAGATAGACCCCGTTATTGTCACGCGCGCGCTCGGCATAGCTCTGCGAATCCGCGGATTTGCCGAGCATGCGCAGGCCGTCGCGCAGCCATTGCACCACCGAGCCGGCCACGAAGATACTGCCTTCCAGCGCATATTCGAGTTGGCCGTCGACCTCCCACGCCACGGTGGTGAGCAGGCCGTTATCGGACGCCGTGGCCTTGTTGCCCGTGTTCATCAGCGTGAAGCAGCCGGTGCCGTAGGTGTTCTTGGCCATGCCCGGGGTAAAACAGGCCTGGCCGAATAATGCGGCCTGCTGATCGCCGGCCATGCCGCAGATCGGTACTTCGTGGCCGAAAAAGAACTTCGGCTGGATATGGCCATAGACCTCGCTGTTGGATTTCACCTCGGGCAGCATCGACTCGGGCACACCAAACAGTTCCAGCAGGTCCGGATCCCAGCAGCGCTTGTGGATATCGAACAGCAGCGTGCGCGAGGCGTTGGTCACATCGGTGACGTGGACATCGCCGCCGGTCAGATTCCATACCAGCCAGGTATCGATAGTGCCAAAGGCGAGTTCGCCGGCGTCGGCGCGCGCCTTCAATCCGTCGACGTGCTCGAACAGCCATTTGAGCTTGGTTGCCGAAAAATAGGCGTCCAGCACCAGTCCGGTACGCTCACGGATCAGATCGGCATGGCCGGCGTCGCGCATGGCATCGCAGATTTCGGCCGAGTGGCGCGACTGCCAGACGATCGCGTTGTGTACCGGCTGGCCTGTCTTGCGGTCCCAGACGACGGTGGTTTCACGCTGGTTGGTGATGCCGATGGCCGCGATCTCGTCCACGTCGATCTGGCTGTTGTTGATCAGCTCGGTGAGCGTGGTCAGCACGCTGGTCATGATTTCGCGCGGATTGTGCTCGACCCAGCCGGGACGCGGGAAGATCTGCTCGAATTCGCGCTGGGCCATGCCGGCCACGGCACCCGCGTGATCGAACAGCATGGCGCGGGAACTGGTCGTGCCCTGGTCGATGGCCAGGACATATTTCTTGTTCATCCTCGATCTCCGATTCGCGCTGGTAATAGATGCTGTGGCCAATGTAGCGGCTGCCGTGCGGCTTGAACATGCCGGCCCACGACCGGGCATCTGATCAAAATCGCTTATAGGCGCTTGGCTTTTGCGGTGGTAGCCTTCGGGCTATGACTAAACAAACCAAGACATGGCATGTCGCTGTTCTGCCCGGCGACGGCATTGGCCCGGAAGTAATTGCTCAGGCTACGCGTGCAATCGACGCGCTCGTCGCAGCCGATCCGGAACTGGCGATCGAATGTGAAACGTTCGAATGGCCGTCCCACGCCTGGCACGAGAAGCACGGCGAAAGCGCGCCGGCGGATTATCTGGCGCGGCTGGAAAAATTCGATGCCATTCTGCTCGGCGCTTTGGGTGATCCCGGTCCGATCAACGATCCGAACCGTTATCTGTTATCGGACGCGGTCTCGCTGTCGCCGCTGCTAGAGATCCGCAAGGGGTTCGACCAGTGGTGCTGTGAGCGCCCGTGCCGACCAATGAAAGGCGCACCGCAATATCTGGCCGATCCTCGCGCCAACGATATCGACATGCTCGTGATTCGCGAGAACAGCGAGGGTGAATACGTCAATCAGGGCGGTCGTATGGCGATTGGCACGCCCAACGAAATGGCAACCCAGGTTGCGGTGTTCACCCACCGCGCCACCGATCGTATTATCCGCCATGCCTTCGAGCAGGCGCGTGTGCGTGCCGCCGAGCGTCAGGCCGAAGGTCGTGAGCGCACGTTCGGGCCAGACGACAAGACCAGTCAGGTCTGCATGATCACCAAGCGCAACGCCCAGCGTTTCTGGGGCGATATGTGGACAGATATGTTCGCAGAGATTGCCAGGGACTATCCGGATGTGGCCACCCACCACGAGCTGGTGGACGCGGCCTGCATGAAATTTGTCAGCCACCCCTGGGCATTCGACGTGGTCGTGGCGTCCAACCTGTTCGGCGATATTCTCACCGATCTGGCCGCCGTGCTGAATGGCGGTATGGGTGTCTCACCGTCGTCCAACATCAACCCGTCGGATCGCTCGCGCCCGCCCATGTTCGAGCCAACCCACGGCAGCGCGCCGGATATTGCCGGCAAGAACATGGCCGGGCCTACCGCCATGCTGCTGACCACCGCCATGATGCTGGACTGGATGGGCGTCGAGGACGAAGCCGCCGCCCGTGCCGGCAATCGGCTGCGCGACGTCGTGGCGGCCGATCTGGCCGAGCACGGGCGCGAGCGGCGGGCCACCGATCAAACCGGCGATGCCATCGTGTCCGCGCTCTAGACACGACGATCGTAGCGAGCGTGTCAAGAGAATGAACACAAGAAGGTTTGATCCTGAAGGGCACACCGACCGGTGATACGAGCTCCGTTCAACGACAAAGAACAGGTTGTCGGGGCGATTATCGCGTCGGCGCGACGGATTGGTCTGGCGTCCGGCAGCCGCCTGGATTTATCAACAGTGTGCATGGGCTTGAATGACACGGTCGGCCCACGCATTGAAAACCCTATTCATCAGGTCTAGGCTCGCGCGCAACGAGCCACAGAATCATCAGGAGTATTGCCATGATCGGAAGTCACAAGAGCAATCTGTCGCCCCTGCTAAAACAGGCCACCGACGTCCACGTCGATCGCGGCGAAGGCTGTTACCTGTTCGATACCGACGGCAAGCAGTATCTGGATTTCACCGCCGGCATTGGTGTGACCAGCACCGGGCACTGTCATCCTAAAGTGGTGGCCGCGGCTCAGGAACAGGTCGGCAAGCTGATCCACGGTCAGTACACGACTATCATGCACAAGCCGATTCAGGATCTGTCTGCGCGCCTGGCCGAGAAGATGCCGGGCGATATCGACTCGATCTTCTATGCCAGCGCCGGTACGGAAGCCGCAGAATCTGCCATGCGCCTGATGCGCCACGCCACGGGGCGCCCGAACATCGTGGTCTTCCACGGTGGTTTCCATGGCCGCACCATGGGCTCGGCGTCGATGACGACCTCGGGTACGGCCTATACCGCTGGTCTGCAGCCGATCATGGGTGGTGTAGTCGTCGCACCGTTCCCGCATGCCTATCGGTATGGCTGGTCCGAGGACCAGGCCACCGAATTTGCCCTGCAGGAACTGGATTTCATCCTGCAGACGATCAGCGCGCCGAGCGACACCGCCGGCATGCTCATCGAGCCGATTCAGGGCGAGGGCGGCTTCGTGCCGGCCAACACCAAGTTCATGCAGGGTCTGCGTGAGCGCTGTGATGCGCACGGCATGCTGTTGGGCGCCGATGAAGTACAGGCCGGCTATGGCCGTACCGGCAAGTTCTGGTCGCACAGCCACTACGACGTGCAGCCGGATATCGTGGTCACCGCAAAGGGTCTGGCCAGCGGCTTCCCGCTGTCGGCCTGTGCCGCGCCGCGCAAGATCATGGAAAAAGGTATGCCGGGTTCGCAGGGCGGCACCTACGGCGGCAACGTCGTGGCCTGTGCGGCCGCTCTGGCGACGCTTGATGTCATTGAAGAAGAAGGCCTGGTGGAGAATGCCGGCACTCAGGGCGCGCATCTCAAGGAGCGCCTGGGCGTGCTCGCCGACAAGCATGCGGCGATTGGCGACGTGCGCGGCAAAGGGCTGATGGTCGGCGTCGAGTTCACCGACGATCACGGCAAGCCGGACGGCGCCCGTGCCGACAAGGTGGTCAAGGCATGCGAGAAGCACGGCGTGCTACTGCTGCGCTGTGGTGCGGCCAAGCAGGTGGTGCGCTTCCTGCCGCCGCTGGTGGTCACCCACAAGCAGATCGACGAGGGCGTTGATATCTTTGCCAAGGCGCTCGACGCCACGGACTGATCACCCGCCGCCAGAAGCGATCGTCAGAAAGCCGCTGTCTTTTCGGGCAGCGGTTTTTTTATTTTTAGCGATTCGCCCGGCCCGGAGTGGCGAACTGCAGGTCATGGATACAACCGCGGCGAAATACTGTGGTCTCCGCGATCGCGGCCGATAACCCCCAATAAGCCGCGCGGGCGCAAGGCCGAAGGATCGCTCATGTCGTGCCGCGCGACAGCGTGGAACTTCAGGCGCAGATTGTGCTCGAACACCGTCTTGGCTGTGCACTCGCCGCAACACGTTGTTCGGACAGCACTATCGGTCGAGCGGTTTGTTTCTGGCGGCATGTCACGTCATCATACGCCGCCATCAAGTCATCATACGGCCGCGCGCTGGTCTGTTGCAGCGCCGGCAATAGAACTCGTCAAGGAAAACGCATCATGGATCGAACGCGTACCCCGCGAACTTCATTCGACGCACTGCGTGGCTTCATCCTGACCCTGTGCATTGCGCTGGTTCTTTCCAGTCCCGCAGCTCTGGCGCAGCCGGGCGCAGACGGTGCACAGACGAGTTCGGAGCCACTGCCGCTCAGTCAGCTCGCCAACCTGATCGAGAACGATGCATCCCGGGCGCAGCTGATCGAACAACTGCGGGCTGCCGCAGACAACGAACAGGGCGTATCGGGCGACGAGCAGAATACAGCCGCCGCGACAGAACAAGCTGGCGACGCCGAGCCGGCCGAAGACGCCGCCCTTGACCAGGCGCCGCCGGTGGATGCATCGGCAAACGCCGTTGACCAGGCCGCAGCTACACAGGAGCGAGTGTCGTTTGCACGGCGCTTCGCCCAGACAACGTCGGACTGGGCTGAGACCATCGGCACGCGTCTGGCTACCACCTGGGGCATGATCGCAACGATCAATCAGGACTCGGGCCCGGGTCCCGAATTCGACTCCAAGGCGTTCTTCAACGCCGTGATCACTTTCGCGCTGGTGGCGGTATCGACGATCGCGGCCTTTTTTGTGCTGCGTTTTCTGGCCATGTCCGTATTCAGCGCCATCGGGCGCTTCTCCAAGAAGGCTGAAACCGGCTTTGGCGTGATCGTGCGCCGGGGTACGGCGATTCTGATGGCGCTGTTCGTGGATGTGGCGGTTGTGCTGCTGGCCGGCGGCGCCGGTTATCTTGCCGGGCTGTATGCGTTCGGCGAGTCCGGGACCATGGGCACGCGTGAGTCGCTGTTCATCAATGCCTTTGTGCTTATCGAACTCACCAAGGTCGTGATCCGTGCGGTGTTCTCGGCGCGCCACGAGGAGCTGCGTCTGATCAACATCCCCAGCTCGGTTGCCGGCTGGTGGAGCGTGCGCCTGCGCTGGTTCGTAGGTGTCATCGGCTATGTCACGCTGGTGCTGGTGCCCATCATCAACGCCCAGCTGTCGTTCTTTATGGGCGCGATCGTGAGTTTCCTGGTGATGGGCGCCGCCTATGTCTACGCTCTGGGCGTGATCTTCAAGAATCGCCGACTCTTCAGCGAGCGGCTCAACCAGAGCGCGAACAACGCCTCGGTCGGGTTCTTCGCGATCCTGTTCCGGATCATGGCCAAGCTCTGGATCCTGCTGGCGATTGCCTATTTCACCACGCTGTTTGTCTCCAGCCAGCTCGATCCGACTGATGCGCTGCCGTTCATGATTTCGGCCACGCTGCAGACGCTGCTGGCTGCCGCGGTGGGCTTTGGTGTCTCAGGACTGCTGTCCAAGGCGATCGGCAAACGCGTGGTATTCTCGGACGGCGTGCGGGACAAGCTGCCGATGCTCGAAGCGCGGGTGAACTCGTACGTGCCGAACGCGCTCAAGATCGTTCGGCTGATCATTCTCGTGGTTGTCGCGTTGGTGGTGGCCAATGCCTGGCGGTTGTTCGATCTCGGTGCATGGCTGGCCTCTGATGCTGGCCTGACCGTGATATCGGTGGTCACACGCGTGCTGATCGTACTGGCCGCCGCCGCTTTGATCTGGCTGATCACGGCTAGCGTGATCGAACATCGGCTCAATCCGAATACGGGCGCGGGCAAGCCGACGGCCCGTCAGGAAACGCTGCTCGAGCTGTTCCGCAACGCACTGGCGATTCTCATCATCACCATGACGCTGATGATTGCGCTCTCGCAGATCGGGGTGGATATCGGGCCGCTGATCGCCGGTGCCGGTGTGCTGGGTCTGGCTATCGGTTTCGGTGCCCAGAAGCTGGTCCAGGACATCATTACCGGCGTGTTTATCCAGCTCGAAAATGCCATGAACACCGGCGACGTCGTAACGGTCGGCGGTATTACCGGCACCGCCGAACGACTGACGATCCGCTCGGTGTCTATTCGTGATATCGACGGCACTTATCACATCGTGCCGTTCTCTTCGGCCACGGTGGTATCCAACTATATGCGCGACTGGGCGTACTTCCGTACCGAGTACCAGATCGCCTATCGCGAGGATATCGACAACGCCATCTACTATCTGCGCGAGGCGTTCGCCGAACTCAAGACCGACCCGGCGGCAGGCGCGAACATCCTGGACGACATGACGGTACCGGGCGTGACTGCATTGGCAGACAGCTCGATCAATATTCGGATCATGATCAAGACCAAGCCAGGAACCCAGTGGGGCGTTGGTCGTGCGTTCAATCGGCTGGTGAAGTACCACTTCGACCGCGCCGGCATCGAGATTCCGTTCCCGCATTCGACGGTCTATTTCGGCGAAGACCGCGAGGGTCATGCGCCGGCGGCCAATCTTCGGATCATCAAGGCGGTCGACGAGAACGGCGACACGGCGCCCGCGCTCAAGCAGCGTCGCCGTGGCGACGACTCGGCGCCCGAGGAAACAGGCGACGCGCCGGGCTAGGCCCGGGTGACAGATGGGTTCCCAGCCCGCGGTCGTGTTTCGGCCGCGGGCTTTTTCTTGTCTGACGCCGTCGTGCGCACGGCGTTTAATTCCGGCGTAGTCGTCTGGCGCACATTGGCCGATTCTTCTGCTCCCCTACTTCGCCGGCGTATGCAAACACGGTATCGCTACAACCCGCTGTCGGTGCTGATCCCGTGTCCGCAATCGCTCTTCGGACGAGGGCGTCTGGCAGGTCAGGTTGGGGCGGGCCGAAGACATCTGTCTTCAAACGGTCAAAAAATGGTCATGTGCGAAACAGTGGTGTAACCGCAGTCGCTTAGGCCGCCTGTTCCAAACTTGTCCACAGACTTATCCCGTGTTTTTGTGAACATATTCAAACGCTGAATTCCGCCGGCTCGGAGCGTCCTGACGACACCGGTATTTGCGTCGATTAGCGTATCCCGATGTGTCGTCTCAGTTGAATAGAAAACGGCTATGGCGCGCTTGAAAAGCTACGCCGAGTGGCAAAGCCAAGTAGCTGTTTTAATTTGAAAATAAATTAACCACAGAGCGGCGCGCGGAAGTGCTGATCGGCGCGTACCCCGCGCGTGGTGCAACACCTGAATCTGCGCGATCTGCTTTGCTTTTCACCGGGCCTGAACAAAAACTGACCAGACCGCCCGGAGCCGCCGGAATGACGGCCTCGAAGGCGGTTGTAAACACGATTGTCCACAGGGTTACCCAAGGGCTTTGTGTAGAAAGTGAAGGGTGGAAACGCCCAGCCCATTCAGACCGATAGCGCAAGGGGGATTGACGCGGGACGCGTATTCCATGTGTGTCTTCCCGACATCGGAACAAGAGGCTGGACGCAGGCCAGAGTCGCCGGCCTTGACCGCACGCATGGAATACGACCGAACGCCGCGGGCGTGAGCAAGCCCGGCTGCTGAAATCCTGCATCACCCTCTAAAACACTTTGATCAGGGTCGAGCCTGCGAGAGCACGGGCACGTTACTGGGCGGCGCCCGAAGCAAGTACCCGGGAGGGACATTGTCTCCGCCCTGATCAGTTTCTGACCAATACGCCGCCAGGCCTTGTGCCCGTTGAGTCTCGAGGGTTTATCACCCGCTTGTCCACAGGCTTGTCAAAAGGCGTTGTGCAAAACATGAGGCTTTCATGATGCGTGCTGTGTGACCGTCCATCTGCGGTCGCAAGCCGTGCGCAGCGCTGCCGGCCGGTGCCGCTATGCAACGCTGGCGCGCGTCAGCCGCTAAAGGGCCAGACGAGCGGCACCAGCGTCACTGTCATCAGCCCGACCAGCAGCGTCAGCGGCAGGCCGAGCCGTAGAAAATCAGTGAACCGGTAGCCGCCGGGGCCATAGACCATGAGATTGGTCTGGTATCCGATGGGTGTCAGAAAGCTGGCCGAGGCACCGAAGACAACCACGATGGCAAACGGCATCGCCGAGGCGTTGAATTCATGGGCGAGAGAGAGTGCGATCGGCAGCATGATTACCGCGGCCGCGTTGTTGGTTACCACAGCACTGATGATGACGGTCACCACGAAAAGAGCGGCAAGCGTGGCATACGGCGTGGTGCCGGTCAGCCCGAGTACTGCATGGGCCAGTGCGTCGGCCAGCCCGGTCTGCTGTACGGCGGCACCAATGCCGATGGCGGCACCGATCGCGACCAGCAGCGGCCAGTCGAGCGTGCGGCGGGCCGATTCGACGGTGCAGCAGCTCAGGCCGAGCATCAGGCCGGCGCCGGCCAGCGAGGCCGGCAGGATATCGATCAGGCCGAACGCCACGCTCAGCACCATCGCTGCGACCAGCGCCAGCGCCGCGTACGCCTTGTTGTGCTGCGGCGGCTGCGAATCGGCGATCTGACTCACCAGGAAGAAATCGCGTGAATGACGTTGCTGCTGGACGAACGACGGCCGCGCTTCCAGCAGCAGCGTGTCGCCCGGGTTGAGCACGATATCGCCAATCTTGCGACGGATACGTTCACCGTCGCGTGCCACTGCCAGTACCACCGCGTTGTATTGGCCGCGGAAGCCGCCGTCGCGAATAGTGCCGCCGACCAGCGGACAGCTATGCGATACCACCGCTTCCACCAGAACGCGCGAACGGCGCGGCGCATCGAGCTTGAAAATCTGCTCGGTGGCCGGCATCAGGCCGCGGATCTTCTGCAGATCGACCACCGAGTCCACAATGCCTACGAACACCAGCCGGTCCTCGCCCTGCAGCGGCTCGCGTGGCGACACTGCCGGCAGGATATGACCGTCACGCTCGATCTCGGCCAGATACATGCCGGGCAACTGCCGCAGGCCCGCGCCTTCGATGGTCTGGCCGGGCAGCGGCCCGTCGGCGGCCACCACCATCTCTACGCTGTACTCGCGCGGGTTGTCCAGTTCCGTGAGCACCGCTTCGCGGCGGGGCAGCAGGCGCTGGGCAAGCACAATGATCAACAGCGTACCCGCGATGGCCACGGGCAGGCCCACCCAGGCCAGCTCGAACATGCCCAGGCCGTCATTCAGGCCCTGCTCGATGAGCAGGCTGTTGATGATCAGGTTGGTGCTGGTGCCGATGAGCGTGCAGGTGCCGCCGAGAATCGCGGCAAAGCTCAGTGGCATCATCAATTGGGAAACCGGCAGCTGGTATTTGCGGCACCAGTCGGCAACAACCGGGATCAGGGCCGCGACCACCGGCGTGTTATTGAGAAAAGCACTCATGAGCGTCGTGGGCAGCATGATCTGGGCCTGGGCATGCCGCGTGGAGGCAGGCGGGCGCAGCATGCCCGTGGCCAGTAACTGAGTTGCGCCGGTATCGCGCAGGCCGGCGACCACCACATAGAGCGCCGCGATAGTGATTACGCCGGGGTTGGAAAAGCCGGCGAAAGCGGCGGCAGGCGAGATCGTGCCGCTGAGCAACAGCACCACCAGTGCGCCCATCAGCACCAGGTCGGCGGCCAGACGGGTCAGGGCGAGTGCAGTCAACGCGCCGATCAGCACGACGAGCGTGAGCAGGGATGCAAATGTCATGAACACTCACGAGGCGCCGTATCGGCGGCCTCCGCTGGCCAGTCAATCATCGTCAATCAGAGTTCCGGGACACCAGCTACGCATGATAGACGCCCGAGCGCGTCAGTGGGGCCGCGCCAGAGTGTGCCGGATCAGATGATGCCATCGAGTACTGCCTTGCCCAGGGCATGGCCGCTGGCCACATGGCGATGTGCGGCGGTCAGATTGGTCGCATTCAGGGCGCCGAAGTGCTGCCCGGTAATCGCGCGCAGCTGGCCGGCGTCGACGAGCTGGCTGATTCGTTCCAGGATCTCGTGCTGGCGCACCATGTCGGCGCTGTTGAATACGCTTCGATTGAACATGCCTTCGCCGTAGAGCGCTGCGCTTTTCTGCTTGAGTACTCGGATATCCAGCGTTTTCGGATCGTCGATATAACCGATTCGTGCGAACGGCGTGATCGTCTGTCGAATATTGCGCCACGCGTGCTCGCTGGTATGCGTGGAGAACACCGCGCCAATGGGCGGTGCGCCCAGCGCCTCCAGTTGCGGGCCATAGTCGTCGTGATGGTTGATGATGTAGTGCGCGCCCATGGCGCGGGCCCAGTCCGCGCTCTGCTCGCGAGAGGCTGTCGCGACGATGGGCCGATCGGTCAACGCTGCAAGCAGCTGGATGGCCATCGACGCTACCCCGCCGGCCCCGCCGATAATCAATATCGCGTCGCCGGCAACGCTGGGCTTGTCCACGTTCATCAGGTCGAACAGGAGCTCGTAGGCGGTCAGGCCGGCGAGGCCGATCGAGGCGCTATCGGCGAAATCCAGGGTCTGGGGTTTATGCCCGACCAGCCGCTCGTCCACGCAGTGGTATTCGGCGTTGCACCCGGAGCGGATCACGGTGCCCGCGTAATAGACCGCATCCCCCGGGCTGAACAGTGAGACATCCGCGCCCACTGATTCGACAACGCCGGCACAGTCGAAGCCGAGAATTACGGGCTTATCCGCCGATCCGGGTCGGCCATGGACTTTCAGATCGATAGGATTGACAGCCACTGCGTAGACCTTCACACGCAGGTCGTGCGCGCCAGGCGTCGGCATGGCGACCTCAAGATCGGTGAAATAGTTGTCGGCGTCCAGCGGCTGCGGGTGCGTATGGCCCACTGCTTTCACGGCATTGTTACCGGCTGGCCCTCGCTGCGCCAGCGATCGAAACCCCCATCCAGATGCGCCACCTCGGTATAGCCCATGTCCAGCAGTGTCGCTGTGGCCAGCGCCGACCGCCAGCCCTTGTTGCAGTGGAGGATGAGCGCGTCAGCTTCCACCAGCGCTGGCTTGTGATAAGGGCTGTCCGGATCGATCCAGAACTCGAGCATGCCGCGCGGTACGTGCATCGCGCCCTGCACGAAGCCCTCGCGCTGGCGCTCGCGGACGTCGCGGATATCGACCAACAGCACACCGGGCTGTTTCATTTGTTCGGCCACTTCGGACGGGGACAAGGCGGTCACGCGCGCATTCGCACGTTCGACCAGTTGCTGGGCGCTGACCCGATCAGGCATGACAGGACTCCGGTTAAAGGCGGAATGGCGCGCATGGCGCACACCACGATCAGAATATGGTTTTAATAACTTACACAATCCGGCGGTGCGCGTGCACAGCGTGTATCGGTCGGCGCGCAGCGTTATCCTGTAGGCCCTCTCATGTTGCGCACGGCAGAAGATGACCCAGGACGCCAAACGACCGCTCTATATTCCCTATGCCGGCCCGACGCTGCTCGAGATGCCGCTGCTCAATAAGGGCAGCGCCTTCGATGCCGACGAGCGCGTGGCGTTCAATCTCATCGGGCTGCTGCCGCAGGCCGTGGAGAACATAGAAGAGCAGGTGGATCGCGCGTATCAGCAGTACAGCAGCTGTACCAATGACCTGGACAAGCATATCTACCTGCGCGGTATCCAGGACGATAACGAGACCATGTTCTTCCGTCTGCTGGAGGATCATCTCGAGGAGATGCTGCCGATCATCTATACGCCCACGGTGGGCCAGGCCTGCGAGAAGTTCTCGGAGATCTATCGCAACCATCGCGGCATCTTCATCTCGTACCCGGACCGGCATCGCATCGACGACATCATTCGCAGTGCCACCAAGGACAACGTCAAGGTGATCGTGATCACCGACGGCGAACGTATTCTGGGCCTGGGTGATCAGGGCATCGGCGGCATGGGCATTCCCATCGGCAAGTTGTCGCTGTATTCGGCCTGCGGCGGTATCAGCCCAGCCTATACGCTGCCGATGGTGCTGGATGTGGGCACCAATAACCAGGATCTGCTCGACGACGACATGTATATGGGCTGGCGGCACGAGCGGATCGGCGACGGCGAATACGCCGAGTTCGTGGATCTGGTGATTCAGGCGGTACGTCGCCGCTGGCCCAACGTGCTGCTGCAGTTCGAGGATTTTGCCCAGCGCAACGCACTGCCGCTGCTGTCGCGCTATCGCGATCAACTGTGCTGCTTCAACGACGATATCCAGGGCACGGCCGCGGTCTGTGTCGGCTCGTTGCTGGCGGCGTGCAAGGCCAAGAAGGAATCGCTGGCCGACCAGACGGTGGCCTTCGTGGGCGCCGGCTCTGCCGGCTGTGGTATTGCCGAGCAGATCATTGTCGCGATGACCGACGAAGGACTGACCGAAAAACAGGCGCGGGCGCGCGTATTCATGATCGACCGCTACGGTCTGCTCACCGACGACATGCCGGGCCTTCCGGACTTTCAGCGCCGACTGGCCCATGCCAAGGGCGAGCTTGACGCCTGGAGCAACGAGAACGACCCGATCCTCACCGTCATCGAGAACGCCCGGCCCACCGTGCTCATCGGCGTCTCCGGCCAGCGCGGTCTGTTCTCCAAGCAGATCATCCAGCGTATGCAGGCGCACTGTGCGCATCCGTTCGTGATGCCGTTGTCCAACCCCACCTCCAAGGTCGAGGCCACACCGGCCGAGATTCTGGAATGGACCGGCGGCGCGGGTCTTGTCGCCACCGGCAGCCCGTTCGCACCGGTGGAGATCAACGGCAGGGCCATTCCGATCGCCCAGTGCAACAACGCCTATATCTTTCCCGGCATCGGCCTGGGCGTGGTCGCATCCAAGGCGCGTCGCGTGACCGACAAGATGATCATGGCGGCCTCGCGCGCACTCGCCGAGATGTCGCCTCTGGGCGTGAACGGCGAGGGCGCGCTGCTGCCGCCGTTGTCACAGGTGCGCGAACTCAGCCAGTTCATTGCACTCGAGGTCGCTCGTCAGGCCCAGGTGGAAGGGGTTGCGCTACAGTCTACCGACGACGTGCTGCGCGCGGCGGTCGAGCGTAATTTCTGGTACCCGCGTTATCGTCGCTATCGGCGCGGCGCCTTCTGATTGCGGCGCGAGTCGGCCGTGTCGACTCGTGTTTGCACGGTCCTGCGACCAAAGTCTGCTGCGGCTGGACCGAATGACCCGTTGATCGTGCCGGAGGTGTTCCAAAGCCCGGCCTGACACGTCGTGTCGTTGGTTTGTCTCCCGCGGTATGACGCCGGGCGCTATGCGAGCACTGCGCTGGGCTCGCCTGCAGGCCAGTCGCCCCTTGTGAAATCGCGTCGTGTTCGGCGTAATCGAAGGCATCGAATAAAGAGGCCGCGGCATACGACCGCGCGCCCGAACATGCGGTGCGTGGGATCACGCGGGAGAGATTGATGAACCAGGATCAGGGACAGACGCGTAACGCCGTCAGCTATGTACACGGCGCGTCTGATGCGCTGTTGTTGGGTGACACGATCGGCCAGGCGTTTGAACGCGCGGTGGCCGCCCACGCAGATCGTACCGCGCTCGTCAGCCGGCACCAGGATATTCGCTATACCTATCGCGAGCTCAAGACGCAGGCCGACGATTACGCGGCCGCTTTTCTGGGGCTTGGTCTGGAGCCGGGGGATCGCATCGGTATCTGGGCGCACAACTGCGCCGAATGGATGATTACCCAGTATGCGAGCGCGAAAGCCGGCCTGATTCTGGTCAATATCAATCCGGCCTATCGCCGCAACGAGGTCGAATACGCCCTGGCCAAGGTGGGCGCGAAGGCGCTGGTGGTAATGCCCAGGCACGCGACCAGCGATTATCTCGCCATGCTGGCCGAACTCATGCCGGAGCTGGCAAACGCAGAGCCGGGCCGTCTCGAAAGCAGCGCGCTGCCGGCGCTGCGCGCGGTGATCCGTCTGGGTGATGAACCTACGCCCGGGATGCTCAACTTTGCCGATCTGCCGGCCCATGCGACCGATGTGCAGCGTGCTCGTGTGGCCGAACTGGCCGATGAACTGCAGGCCGACGACGCCATCAATATCCAGTTCACCAGCGGCACCACCGGGCGGCCCAAGGGCGCGACGCTGTCGCACCACAACATCCTCAACAACGGCTATTTTGTGGGCCGCGGCATGCGGCTGACCGCCGAAGACATCATCTGTGTGCCGGTGCCGCTGTATCACTGCTTCGGCATGGTGATGGGCAATCTGGCGGCGCTCACGCACGGCAGCACGGTGGTCTACCCCGCGGGTGCCTTTGATGCGCGGGCCACCCTGGACGCGGTGTCAGCCGAGCGCTGTACCGCCTTGTTCGGAGTGCCGACGATGTTCATCGCGGAAATGGGCCAGCCCGATTTCGCCGACTTCGACCTGGCCAGCCTGCGCACCGGCATCATGGCCGGCTCGCCGTGTCCGCGCGCGGTCATGCAGCGTGTCATTGATGAGATGAACATGGCCGAGGTGACTATCGCCTACGGCATGACCGAAACCTCGCCGGTGTCCTGTCAGACCGCCGTGGACGACGCGATGGAAGCACGCGTTTCGACCGTAGGGCGCGTGCATCCACATCTGGAGCTCAAGCTGGTCGATACGCTCGGGCGGGTTGTCCCGCGTGGCCAGCCCGGCGAATTCTGTACGCGCGGCTACAGCGTCATGCTCGGCTACTGGGACGAGGTTGAGCGGACCCGCGAGGCCATCGACGCCGCCCGCTGGATGCATACGGGGGATCTCGCGGTGATGGACGACGCCGGCTACTGCCAGATCATCGGTCGCCTCAAGGATATGGTCATCCGCGGCGGCGAGAACGTCTATCCGCGCGAGATCGAGGAATTTCTCTATCGTCATCCGGCGGTGGCCGATGTCCAGGTCATCGGCGTGCCCGACGAGCGCTACGGCGAGGAGCTGTGTGCCTGGGTACAGCTGGCTGCAGGTGAGACACTCGACGCAGACGGCCTGCGCGCATTCTGCGAAGGCGAGATCGCCCACTACAAGATTCCGCGCTATGTTCGCTTCGTCGAGGCCTTTCCGCTGACTGTGACCGGCAAGGTGCAGAAATACGTCATGCGCGAACAGATGATCGACGAACTCTCATCCGACTAAGCATTGAGTAAACGCGGCGACACGCCGGCGCTATGGAGCAGGCGCCGCAGCCATGGAGAACAGCCGCAGTGGACGATGCCAAGACGGCGCAGAAAGCGAGTCCGGCACGCGACCGCTCAGCCGGATTGGATGACTGATCTGAAAAGCCGTGTGGCGCGAGCCAGGCGCGCGCGTCTTGCCCGTCTTGTCTTATGCCGTGTTTTCTATCTGTGCGAGCCAGTCGGTCATGTTGTAGTAGTTGCTGATACGCGCCACGCGGCCGTTATCAATTTCAAAGAAGGCACCGGCGGGCAGCACATAGCGCTGTCCGTTCGCCTCGGGCAGGCCGTCGTCTGTGCCGATATATTCGCCGTGGACCACGAATTCGGCCGCGGCACGCGTGCCGTCGGCGTTGTCCATGATCACGATATCGGCGAGCCGCTCGCGATAGCAGCGCGTCATATGCGCTACGAACTCGGCGAATGCGGCCTTGCCGATCTGGCGTTCGCCCTGGTTGACGTCGTGCACCACGTCGTCGTGCAGAAGCTCGAGGAAACGCGGCGTGTCGCCGTCGTTGAAGGCGGCGTAATAGGCTTGGATGAGTTCGCGGATGATCATGTCGCAGGGCCTTTCTGGGCAGCAGGGGGGAGCCGTTCTTCGAGCGCGTCGATACGGCGTCGGAGATCGCTGATTTCGTCCATGAGTTCCAGCGCCAGCGCGATCCCCGACATATCCAGCCCGAGATCGCGTTGGAGGCGCGCTGCACTATGCACGCGCGGCAGATGAACACTGGAGAATATCCACTGTGTCTGGCGCGGCTCGGGTTCGATCACGCCTTCCTCGACGAGCAGCGTGATCCATTCGGCGTGGACGCCGGCAGAACGACACAGCTGGCCGAGCGTCAGCGTGGTGTGGCTGGCGACGATCTCGCAGGTGAGTGTTTCGGAGCTTGTATTGCCGGTTTGTGCCATGACTCAGACTCCCATGCCGGCGCGTGGATCGAAAGCCATGCGCTCGGCCATCTGTTCGTAGAGTGTACGGGCCTCTTCGCTGTCGGCCGGGGGCAGGGTGATCCGCAGCACCGCGTACAGATCGCCCGGTGTTTTGCCGGGCAGGCCACGGCCTTTGAGACGCAGCCGGCGGCCGCCGTTCGAGCCGGTCGGAATCTTCAGATCCACGCTGCCGGCCGGCGTCGGCGTGGCGACAGTCGCGCCCAGTGCGGCCTCCCAGGGGGCGACCGGTAGATCCAGAATCAGATCGTTGCCGTCGACGCGGAAAAGCCGGTGTGGCCGGAACCCGATTTCCAGATACAGATCGCCGGCCGGCCCATCGCCCAGCCCCGGCGTGCCCTGACCGTTAAGACGCAGCTGCTGACCGGCGTGCACGCCCTTGGGAATATTGATCTTGAGCGAGCGCGTGCGATTGACGACCCGGCCGTCGGGGCCGGCCTGCGGTGCGTTCAGCGTGACCGTGCGCGAGCCGCCGGAGAATGCGTCTTCGAGATCCAGCTCGATACGGGCGGTGTGGTCCTGTCCGCGCATCGATGCCGGCCCGCGGCTGCCACCCGCGGATCCCCGGCCGAACATGGACTCGAAGAAGTCGCTGAAGTCGGAGGCGTCGGCGCCGGTGAAGCCGCCGCCCTGAAAATCGAAGCCGGACGGTCCGCCGCCGGGCGGGCCGGCCCCTGGCCGAGCGCCCGCCGATCCGCCGCGTGCACCGTATCCGCCGGGCGGTATCTCATCGTAGGCCGCGCGTTTCTCGGGGTCCCGGAGCACTTCATAGGCTTCGCTGGCGTCCTTGAAGCGTTCCTCGGCGTTGTCTTCCTTGCTCACATCCGGATGGTACTTGCGCGCGAGCTTGCGATAGGCGCGCTTGATCTCGTCCGCGCTGGCCTGGCGTTCGACGCCGAGAATCTCGTAATAGTTCTTGTAGTCCATCAACCCGCTGCAGAATACGATCGGTGCAAGCGAATCTATGCTCAAGACGCTCGCGATTCAATGCTGGCCGTCGGTCGCCGCTGGATATATGAGTCGGCGGTTCATCGGCTACGGTCACGAGTACTAAAAGGCCAGAACGAGCCGTTCAGGAAAGATCCGGCGCAGAGTCAGGCAATACACGGGCCGGGCGGCGTGTGAGGACGTGCCTGTGCATCCATGGGCGCGCGATACAGACGGTTTAGCGTCCGACGCGCCCGTACTTGTGCCGGGCTGTGGCCGCCGCGGCGCAGGCGTTGCCTGCAGACAGCGCTATCGTTTGTTGCGCTGCGGCTTGCGACGGATATAGAGCTGCTTGCGGGCGCGGGCAATCACGGTGCCGTCGGCGGTGACGATATCGTTTTCGAACCAGCGCAGCTGTTTCTTGCCGGTGGCTGCGCCCTCGACGAGTTCGTCGCGCAGGGCGTCGTCGAAGCGGAACTCGGCGTACACCGTTTCACGCCCCGGAGCCACGAAATCGATCGCACCGGCGGCGTCCCAGACGAGATATCCGCGGCCCATGCGCTGAATTGCCATGATCGCCCAGAACGGGTCACACATCTTGAACAGGTTGCCGCCGAACTGCGTGCCCATATAGTTGCGATTCCATGGTCGCATCTTGAGCGCGACCCGCGCATACGACCAGTCCGAAGCAATCTTTTCCACCTGGATTCCGCTGGAGGCAAACGGCGGCCAGATGTTCATGAGATGGCGAAGCGCCCTGGGATGCATGGTATGTCCTGTCGCCGTGAATGGATGGGTCTGACGTGGAATCGTAACAGTGTCGTGGCGCTGTGCAGCGATCCCGAAAGGCCGTATCGTGACATCTTTGCGTTTCGTGCCGCCGTTGCTCGTACAACGGCGGTGCGGCGGCGATACTCTATATGCTCGACATTATCGATTATCTGAGCAGCATCGCCGAGGCGCACGAGGTGGACCCGCTGCTGTTCGTGCTCATCTATCTGGCGAGCACGCCGCCGTTTCTGCTGATCAGCGGCTGGCTGTTTCATCATATCCGTCGAGAAAAGCCGCTTGCGGTGCTCGCTTTCGTCTGGGCGCTGTGTTATTCCGCGCCGTATCTTTATGTGCTGGCGGTTGGGCGGGATCTGGCGCTGTGGGTTTATCTGATGGTTGCGGCAATGGTCGCCGGCGGACTCTGGCTAGCCGGCCGTGGACTGTTACGACGCTTTCGGCGCGACCGTGGCCAGGAACAGGAATAAGCGGCGATCGGTGAGGCGCCGCCCGCGATAGAATCGCCCGATGCCGGATACCAGCCCGATCACCCTGTCCGTTGTCGCAGCGCTCGTTGTGATCTATCTGCTGGGCGGTTTCATCAAGGGCGCGGCAGCCTTCGGCCAGCCCATGCTCACGATTCCGCTGTCGAGCTTTTTCGTGCCGGTGCCGGTGGCAATCGGTATTTCGATTGCGCCCGTGATGGTCTCCAACGTCGTGCAACTCATACAGAACCGGCGCGCGGCCGGCGCGGTGCTGGCCTACCTGCCGTTCTATACGATCCTGGCGATTGCCATGGCCGCCGGGCTGCTCGTGCTGTCGAGTGTGGGCCACTCGGGACTGCTGACACTGATCGGACTGCTGATCGCCGTGTTTGTAGCGGTCCAGATCAGCGGCTGGCGGCCTGCGATCGTCACGCCCTTGCGGGTGCGGGTACAACTGATCAGTGGTGCCTTGTCCGGGCTGCTGGCGGGGATGACATCGTTCGTGAGTTTTCCGTCGATCCCGGTGTTCGTGGCCGCGCGTATGGAACGCGAGACCTTCGCCATGGTGATCGGCGTGATGTTCCTGCTGGCGTCCACCATTCTGTCTACGGGCCTGTCGGTGCTCGGCGTCTACGGCAAGCGTGAGATCGCTGTCGCGGTCCTGTGCGTGTTGCCATCGGCGGCCGGTCAGATGTTCGGTCAGCGCGTGCGCGACCGGCTGCCAGAGCGCCGGCTGCGCACAATCGTGCTCTGCATGCTCGGGGCGATGGGGCTCAGCCTGATCCTGCGTGGACTGTTCTGAAGCATTGTCGGCGCTACGCTTGGTACCGTCGCGTCAGGCGGTACACGCTCTCGGTCGCCCGTGTCAGGCCCTTGGCGGCCAGATGATCACCGATCGACAGCGCATCGTGTTCGAACAGCGTCTCGATATCGCAGTCGCGGCCGTATAGCGCCTGCACGTCAGCTGAGCTTACGGCAAACGGCGGGCCGTCCATTTCGGCCTGATCGTAGGCCATCGCGATCAACAGGACGGTCGCGGCAGGCCGCAGGCGGCCCATCAGATGTGCGGCATAGCGCGCCCGTAGTTCCGGCGGCAGGGCGATGAGCGCAGCGCGGTCGTAGACGGCGTCGAACCGGCTTATGGTCTCGGGGTCGAGCGCGAAGAAATCGCCGACCCGGATCTCGATGGTCTCATCCCGGTAGCAGATGAAGTCGTCGACGACGTTACGCTGGGGGGTGCGCCCCTGTTCGGCGAAGAAATCCCGGGCGGCGCGTTCGCTGAACTCCACGCCGGTGACCCGATGGCCGCGTGCTGCAAGCCAGGCCATGTCCGGGGTCTTGCCACACAGCGGTACGAGTACCTTGGCGCTGGCGGGCAGGGCGAGCGCCGGCCAGAACTCGGCGAGCAGCGGCTGGCCTTCGGCTTGATGAAAACCGATCTGCTGGTTGTCCCAGCGCTCGATCCAGAAATCACGTTCCATGCGCTTCTCCGTGGCTTATAGCAGACTGGCCTGCTGCGGTTGCTCGGCGGCCTCAACGAAGCCCGACAGGCCGACGCCGACCAGCCGGTAACGCGTGGCGGCGTTGTCGGCTACCCGGTCACGCAGCGCACAGGCAATAGCGGCGACATCGGCCGCCGAGGCCGGGCATGCAGGCGGCGTGAAGCTGCGCGTGAGGATACGAAAATCCGAGGTCTTGAGTTTGAGCACCACCGTACGGGCGATACGCGTCTGCTTGCGCCGGTGGTTGGCCCAGGTCTTTTCGGCCAGGCGTTCGATATGCGGGGTGAGATCGGCCAGCGGCAGATCCTCGCGCAGTGTGTCCTCGGCCGAGACCTGCGACGCGGCGCGACGGGGCTGTACCGGCCGTTCGTCGATACCGTACGACAACTCATGCAGGCGCTTGCCCCAGCGGCCGAAACGGGTTTCCAGTTCGGCCTGTTCAAAGCCGCGCAGATCGCCGACGGTCGTCACGTCCAGGGCGGCGAGCCGGGTCTTCATCACCTTGCCGACGCCCGGAATCTTGCCGATATCCAGGGGCAGCAGAAACGCATCGACACGTTTCGGGTGGACCACGAACTGACCGTTGGGCTTGCGCCAGTCCGAGGCGACCTTGGCCAGGAATTTGTTGGGCGCGATGCCGGCAGAAGCCGTCAGCCCGGTCACGTCAAGTATCTCGGCGCGAATCGCCTTCGCCGTGGCGGTGGCCGAGCTCAGGCCGAGAAGATCGGCGGTGACATCCAGATACGCCTCGTCCAGCGATAACGGCTCGACCATGTCGGTATAGCGCAGAAACACCGCGCGGATCTGCTGCGAGATCGCCTTGTAGCGCGCGAAATCCGGATCCACGAAGATCGCATCCGGGCACAGCCGTTCGGCGCGTACCGCCGGCATCGCCGAGCGCACGCCGAATACGCGGGCTTCGTAGCTGGCCGCAGTCACCACCGAGCGCAGGCCGCGCTTGGCCACCACCACCGGTTTGCCGCGCAGTTCGGGCGCATCGCGCTGCTCGACCGACGCATAGAAAGCGTCCATATCGACGTGCACGATCTTGCGGGTGGGTGTGTCCATGCGCAAAGCCTACGTGCGGCTGGCGCGTGCAGACGACATGCCGGCCCATCGCGCACGGGCATAACTCGACGAAAGCGCTACCATATGCGCCTTTCGATGCCGGCTGGAACGACGCTGGCCTTCATGTTTTCTCGGATAACTCACGCCTCATGGATCGCGAACGATTTTACACCCTGCGTTTTTCCTGCCCGGACTGTGTCGGCATTGTGGCTCGCGTGGCGAGCTTTTTCGCCGATCACGGCGGCTGGATTCTGCGCTCCTCGCAGCACTCGGACGAGAACTCGGGGCGCTTTTTCATGCGCGTTGAAGTCCGCGCCGATTCATTGTCGCTGGAGCCCGGTGCGCTGCGTCGTGCCTTCGGGCCTGTCGCTCGCGAGCTGAACATGGATTGGCAGATCAGCGACAGCGAGGTTAAAAAACGCGTGGTGATTCTGGTCTCCAAGCAGATGCATTGTCTGTACGACCTGCTTGAACGCTGGGCCTCCGGCGAACTGGATATCGATATTCCCTGTGTCATATCCAACCACGACGACGCGCGTGGGCTGGTCGAGTGGCACGGCATTCCGTTCCATCACGTGCCGATCGATCGCGACGACAAGGCCAGCGCCTTTGCCGAGATCGAGCGGCTGTTCGTGGACGCCAGCGGCGAAACCATGGTGCTGGCCCGCTTCATGCAGATCCTGCCGGCCGCGCTGTGCCAGACCTTCGCTGGGCGCATCATCAATATCCACCACAGCTTTCTGCCCAGCTTCGTGGGCGCGTCGCCCTATCTGCAGGCCTGGCGGCGCGGCGTGAAGCAAGTCGGGGCGACTTGTCATTACGCGACCGCGGATCTGGATGAGGGCCCGATCATTGGCCAGGACGTCACCCAAGTCGGCCATGCCGACAGCGTGGGTGATCTGGTGCGCTACGGCAAGGATATCGAGAAGGCTGTGCTGGCCCGTGGTCTACGGGATCATCTGGAAGACCGCGTGATGATCAGCGGCAAGCGCACGGTGGTGCTGTAGCGTCATTCGGGTCGCCCGCAGCATGCTGGGCAGAGCGATGTTCGCCCGCCTCAAGGGCTCATGAAGGCGATCAGCGGGTGTCGGCACCGTCGTCATCGGCGCTGGCGTGCCAAACCCGAGCGTGGGGCTGGCAATCATCATGGGCCCAACCGGCGCGGCCCTGGTTGTGCCGTCACGCACGGGCTTGTTGTGGTAAGCGCCGGAAAACCATTCGGAGGCGCTGTCGTCGGCCTTGATGACGCAGGCATCGCCTGTCCGGCCGTTGCGGCCAGGCGCAGCGAGGCTTCCGGCAGCTCGCGAGGTGACATAAACAAAATTGCACGCGGAACCATTCCGCCGCTGGTCAGGGGCGGCCGTCTCGTCACGACGCTGATTCGCTAGCGCCAGCGCAGCAGGTAGCGCTACAGCGGATAGACGTCGACGCCGCCCACAAAAACCATGAAGTAGCCGGTGCTGAAAGTGTGGCCATCGACGGTCGCGCCCTTGTCCAAGCTAAAGAGCCCGAACGAGCCCCGCGTGCTGCACAGGCCGTGCACGTTCAGCGTGGCCCAGTCGGCACCGAACACGCCGGCATACACCGCCTCTTCACAGGGCTCCACCGCGTCGGGCGGGCTCCAGCTGCCGTCGCCCTCGCGTGCCGACACCTGCACCAGGGACGCATCGCGGATGATGCGTAATTCAGCCGGCCCACCGTCTCGTAACGAATAGTCTCCGACGAGGTCGTGGCTTGGTGGCCGCGGCTGGGCCAACGCCTGGCCGGTCACCGGCATGAGCACGACGGCCGCCAGCAGCAGGCGTTTGAGTTTCGGGCGGTTATATAGCATTGATAAGGTTTCCAGGCATCGGTTGAAGCCTAACGCGCAGCAGACAATCGTATCGTTGCGCGTCAGTCTGATGCGCTGCGTGGATCAGGTCGATACGCGTGCTCGTCTATCTTGTCCAAGTGCGTTCGGACAGACGCTAGAGATAGCGTGCCAGTTCCTCGATCCGATCCTTGCCGAAGAACATCTCGTCGCCCACGAAGAATGTCGGAATCCCGAATACGCCGCGATCGACCGCGGCCTGGGTGTTGTCGATCAGCTTTTGCTTGATCTCGGGCTGCTGGGTCGCCTCCAGCAGCGCGGAGCCGTCGAGCCCGGCCTTGTCGAGCACGTCGGCCACCACTTCCGGATCATCCATCCTGAGTTCGTCTTCCCACATGCCTGCCAGCACGGCCTCGGTATAAGGGGCGGCCACGCCCGCGGCCTCGGCGGCGATCAGGCCGCGCATGACCAGCAGCGTATTGATCGGGAAGTGCGGGTTGAACCGAAACGCCTCGATTCCGTGTCGGGCCATGAAGCGCTTCATTTCCAGGCGCTGATACGCGAGCTTGCCCTTGACCTCGGCGAACGCGGTCGCCGGGGACTGGTTGCCCGTCGCCTTGAAGATGCCGCCGAGCAGGCAGGGCGTGATATGCAGTGGTGCACCCGACGGCGCGAGGACTGCCGGCAGGGCGCGGTAGGCCAGATACGCGTTCGGGCTGCCAAAATCGAAGATGAATTCCACGGATCGGGTCGATGACATGGTGTGTTCCTTGTTCCTTGTTCCTTGTTCCTGATCAGTCGGGTTACCAGCTTTCTTTCCACGGCCGCAGATCGAGCTCGTGGGTCCAGGCGCTCGGCGGCTGTTTCCATAGCCAGACATAGTTCTCTGCCAGCGCCTCGGGTTTGACGATGCGATCTTCGGCCAGCAACTGCTCGACGTCGGAGCGCGTGTCGCGGGCAAATTGACCATCAATCGACGCATCCACCACGATATGGCCCACGTGTATGCCCTTGGGACCCAGTTCGCGGGCCATGCTCTGCGCCAGTGCGCGCAATGCATGCTTGGCACCGGCAAAGGCCGAAAATCCCGCGCCGCCACGCAGGCTCGCGGTCGCACCGGTGAAGATGATCGTGCCGCGCCCTCGCGGCGTCATACGCCGTGCCGCTTCGCGCCCATTCAGAAAGCCGGCGAGGGCGGCCATCTCCCACACCTTGGTATAGATTCGCGTAGTCGTTTCGGCGATATCGAACTTCACGTTCGCGCCGATGTTGAACACCACCACTTCCAGCGGCCCGATCTCGTTCTCGATTCGGTCGTAGAGCGCTATCACGTCGTCCTCCGATCGGGCATCGGTAGGAAAGCCGTGCGCCTTGCCGCCGGCGGCGCGAATCTCGCCCACCAGCTCGTCGAGCGCATCGGCGTGGCGTTCGCGACGCGTCACGCAGACGGTCAGCCCTTCGCGGGCAAAGGAACGCGCGATGGAACTGCCCACGCCCACGCCTGCACCGACGACCAGACATACACCCTTCGATTGACCGGTCGATTCGCTCATGAAGACCTCCGTTTAGAATCTGTACTGAGTATCGCCAGCGCGTACAATGTCGTCAATACACCCGTTTTAGCTCGGTAAGGTCATGCGCTGGGACGAACTGCAGAACGAGGCGTGCTCGGTGGCGCGTACGCTCGCCGTTATCGGCGATCGATGGACGCTTTTGCTGCTGCGTGAATGCTTCATGGGCGTGCGCCGCTTCGAGCAGATACAGGCGCGGCTGGATATCTCACGCACCATCGTGCGCGATCGGCTCAAGCATCTGGTGGACCACGAGATTCTGGAGCGCCGTCAATACGAGACCCGTCCGCCGCGCTACGAATACAAGCTCACCGAAGCAGGGCTTGCGCTGCACCCGATCATGATCAGCATCGTGCAATGGGGCGATGCTTACAGGGCAGACGAATCCGGTCCGCCACTCATCCGAACACATCGTTTGTGCGGGCAACGGCTGGAGGCACAGCTGGTATGCCGCGACTGCGGCGAGCCGGTCCACCCGCGCGACGTGACACTGCATCGGGGGCCGGGTGGGGGCACGCTTGCGAACGGTCAGGACGGATGATTTCGAGAATAGCGTCAATTCAGGCCGTGCACGTCTGGCGTCCTGATCCAGAAATCAGGCGAATCGACACAAAGCGCAAGTCGTGCTGCTCGCGGTGCGTTTTCGAGTGTCAAGGCGATACGACAACCCAAAAGCTACAGTAAGTCCGCGCCGAAGCTCAGTTGCCGCCGAAGCGCGGCAGCGCTTTGGGCGGTCAACTGCAGCGGTCTGTTGGGCATCAATGCTCTTTATCGCGAGGAGGATTCGGGTCGTTGCCAGGCGAAATTGTGTCCTTGCTTCTAATTCGGCCGTCTACGCCCTTGGTAGTCCTTTCGCCACCACCTTGGTTATGGAGCATCTCAGCCGCTGCAGCGTCGGCCTCCTTCTGTGTCCGATGCACACTGGATGCGCGGCTCGCATCATTTCTTTTGTTTTCCCAAGACCCGTCCTCACGCCGTGAAACGGTCCTATCTCTATCTTTACTCATCATCCTTCCCTATTGCACCGGGTGAGTAATTAACTTACATCATTTTACCCCGCGACTGGCAGCCCTTTGATGCCCAATGCTGAAGCTCAATTGCCGTCGGGGCAGGCGTAGCCTGCGGAGGGAACCCAAAGCGCGGCCGCGCTTTGGGCGGTCAACTGCAGCGACCTTTTAGATATAGTAAATGGGGCCATGCTTAAAGTAGCTCGTGGAGTTGTTCAACCGAGATACGAGCTTGCTTGAGAATGTGCGACAAGGTTGAGCGCTTTATCGGCTGATGTGCCGGCACAGTGAGTTTCAAAGTCTCGTCTCGAAGGTGCTTTTGAAGACGGATGTGACTTCCTCGCTGGCGGACCACAACCCATCCGTCTCGCTTCAAGGCCGAGATGATCTTGCCGTAAGACAGACTTGGGACTTTCGTCATACCGCCAAATCCATGACCTCTGCACCAGAGCCGTAACTCGTGTCGTCGTCGATTGGCTCGATATAAAGCTCGATTGCCTCTTTAATATTTTCCAATGCCTGCTCCTTCGTATCACCTTCCGATATGCAGCCGGGCAGGCTTGGAACGTAAGCTGTATATCCACTATCTTCACTCGGCTCTAAAACTACCTGCAAGTTCATTAGAAACTCCTTTTTCATTAAATCTAACGCCTAAGCTCAGCTGTCGCCGGAGCGGCCGAAGGCTGCGCAGGGAACCTAAAGCGCGGCAGCGCTTAGGGCGGTCAACTGCAGCGATTTGTTATACACCGCTCACAACGCGCGCGGCGAATATTGCGTCGACAACTTTATGGGCAAATATGACTGCGGCTAAACTCCCGAAGATCATTAAGGTAAATAATTGCCAAAGCTTCAGCTTATTCTTGTGATCCTCAACGAGGGCGTCTTGAAGTCGTTCTACGGCGACTTGTACTAGAAACAAAACGATCACAAAGGATAAAAGGCCGGCAAGTGTCAACCATAGTGAGTTTGCAGCCTGTCCAAGAGAAAATAACGCTGACGATACTAGCGTCCATCCCAACCACTTAAACCAAGCTTCGATATACCCAAGATCAAGCGCTTTACCCACTGCCTTAGCGATCCGGTCGTTGAGTCCGATAACCATCCGAATGAACGTGACGACTATTTTGAGCGCGGCCTTAATAGACTGGCCCCCCTGCTTTAGCTGTATAACGCCTGAGTTGAGAGACGTTGGTGGAGCACGCGCAGCGTGCGGAGCAAACGTCCCTCTCCAACGATTTGTTGGGTGTCATATTATCGTGACTTCCGATTCTGTGAGTTCGTATTCCATTAAATCTACTTCTAATCTCTTTAGAGCAGCGGAGATATCTGATGGCAAATTCGATGGATGCGGAAGCAACATGATTTTCTTGCAGTTATTGGATTCTGAATGAACCATCAATTGCCCCAGTGCCGTATAAGCATCGTACCGCGTGCTATTAGTTTTTACTTCATAGACCTGAGATAGCTTCCCGTTTATTTCTACACCCAGATCAATTTGCGCATTTTTAACAATAAGTGAATTCTTTGGAAGACCGCGCTGTGTTAAAAGCTGGTAGAGGGCGTCAACGACGTCGCCGTGACGCGAGTAATAATCTATATTGCTTTTGCGTTTGCCTTTACGCCGCCCCGAGGGTTCCGAGTAATATTCTTCAAATGTTCTTAGCTTTTCTCTGAACTCTTCGTTGTCTATTTCGCCGGATCGGACCGCTTCTTTAAATCCGACTATTGTTTGTATGTACTTCATAGCAGGGCGGATAGCCCCGCGACCGGAGATCGGCATCACAACGACGCCGTAACGTGCTTGATCGCTTTGATCTCGGACTGGTACGAGCGAGTGATTACTCCAAGCGAGAAAAGCAGATTTACCAACTCCTTTTGTGCCGCCACCGACCCGGCCAGAGTGTAATAAGTAAACCCTCCCGTCCTCGCTGTGTCGAGCAAATGAACCCGCTATTTGTCCATTTGACCCTATATATGGAGTGTTTATTTCTACAGTGATTTGTAGCCCGGTATCTTCAGAGAATAAACCAAACCAGTTCAATTTCCTCGGATTTGGTGTTTCCGAGGCTTTAAGGTCGCCAGGCCAAAACCAATACGCTCCGTCGGTATAGACTCGTGCGCCATAGGTGGTTCCACCAGGGTAACCAATATTTTTCGTAGCTATGCGAGACCAATTCGCTTCTATTGTTTGTAGGAGTTGAGCGTGTGCTTCGGCTATTTCTTCCTTCGACTCTAAAAGCGTAAACATTGGCCTTGCCCCTTTTTAGTTTTCAGACTGCTCGGTAGTTCGCTATGACACCCAACGCCGAAGCTCAGTTGTCGCCACGCAGTGGCGATCAACTGCAGCGATTTGTTGGGTACTTCGAAGCATCAAATCGCCACATCAGTATGGCCGTTTCCTCGAAGCGCTCTACGTCGCCCATTTCTGCACCAAACTCTATCGAAGATTCTTCGTCAGGCACCCATTTGGTGCCTTCGTACTTTGCAGCATCGGAAGAGATTCGTTTCCAATTCCATTCGCTAAGAGACCCTGCGCGCCTCCAGGTCGATAATCTGCGGAGCTCTGCATCGTTAGTTGCGACAAGCAAATCTAATTTGATATCCGAGAGGAATGTTTTCGCAGCCGCAGCCTTGGCGAACATCTCCGAGCCGCATATTACGAGATCCCAATCCGAGTCTTCCTTGGCTCGCTGATTGGCGCGCGATCCGATCAGCCATATCTCACAAGGTGAAGGCGTGATTCGCGTCAGCTCTTCGATCGCAAATGTCAGATTTTGGTGCATTGTTCTTTTTTATACCCAACGCCGAAGCTCAGTTGCCGCCGGAGCGGCCAAAGGCCGCGGAGGGAACCCAAAGCGCGGCAGCGCTTTGGGCGGTTAACTGCAGTGATGGAATGGACGCCTCCCGCCCTTTTATACGGCATCGACGTGCCATGCTGCGGGTGTTGATCACAGCAGAAGAACCGGAGACGTCCATGACTTCGAGTATGACTATTGCAGTCGATT